>Ga0222419_100110_pt1 | contig 147412 bp, 137 predicted proteins | sample 1B20Ametagenome_FD_182474 | JGI IMG/M metagenome (GOLD analysis project Ga0222419, IMG submission 182474) | Enriched microbial communities from leaf-cutter ant dump, University of Wisconsin, Madison, United States - 1B20A (version 2) | ecosystem: Environmental > Terrestrial > Nest > Insects... | reverse complement strand
CGGTGAGGCGGTCGAGCACGTCCAGCTCAGCGGCGATGAGCAGACCGGCCGCCGACGGCAGCAGCTGGGCGAGGTCGTAGACGCTCGCCTGCTTGCGGTGCACGACGCCGAAGCCGTCGGACACGAGCACGTCGCCGAGCTCGGCGAGCTCGGCCGCGAACGCGCCGCGCACGGCGTCGTCCTTCGAGGTCTCCCCCGCGTTGAAGCGCAGGTTCTCGATGACGACGACCCCGCCGTCCTCGAGCGCGGCGACGGCGTCCTTCGCCGACTCGCCCACCGTGTCGCGGGCGAACGCGACCGGCTTGCCGAGCAGCTCCGACAGCCGCTGGGCGACCGGCTCGAGGCTGTACTGCGGATCGGGTGCGCCGTCGGGGCGGCCCAGGTGCGAGCAGACGATCACGCGGGCGCCCGCGTTGATGAGTGCGTTCAGGGTCGGCAGCGAGGCGCGGACACGACCATCGTCCGTTATGACCCCGTCCCGCAGCGGGACGTTCAGGTCACAACGGACGATGACGCGCTTGCCCTCGAGCGGACCCAGAGAGTCCAGGGTGCGCAGAGTCATGTGTCTGAGCTTCAGAGACGCTCGGCCACGTACTCGGTCAGGTCGACGAGGCGGTTGGAGTAGCCCCACTCGTTGTCGTACCAGCTGGAGACCTTGACCAGGTTGCCGCTGACGTTGGTGAGCGTCGCGTCGAAGATCGAGGAGTGCGGGTTGTGCACGATGTCGCTGGAGACGATCGGGTCCTCGTTGTACTGCAGGTAGCCGGCGAGGCGGCCCTCGGCAGCGGCCTTCTTGTAGGCCTCGTTGACCTCGTCGGCCGTGAGGTTCTCACGGTCGGTGATCAGGGTGAGGTCGACGATCGAGCCGGTGGGGACCGGAACGCGGTACGAGGAGCCCGACAGCTTGCCGTTGAGCTCCGGGAGCACCTCGCCGATCGCCTTGGCGGCGCCGGTGGAGGCGGGGGTGATGTTGATCGCTGCGGCGCGGGCGCGACGCAGGTCGCTGTGCGGGCCGTCCTGGAGGTTCTGGTCGGCGGTGTACGCGTGGGCGGTCATCATGAAGCCGCGGTCGATGCCGAAGGCGTCGTTGAAGACCTGCGCGAGCGGCGCGAGGCAGTTGGTGGTGCACGAGGCGTTGGAGATGATGTGGTCGGTCTCCGGGTTGTAGGTGTCCTCGTTCACGCCCATGACGAAGGTGCCGTCGACGCCGGTGCCCGGTGCCGAGATGAGGACCTTCTTGGCGCCGGCCTCGATGTGCTTCTTGGCGAGCTCGGCCTTGGTGAAGAATCCGGTGGACTCGATGACGATGTCGACGCCCAGCTCGCCCCAGGGGAGGCCTGCGGGGTCCCGCTCGGCGAAGGCCTTGATCTCCTTGCCGTTGACGGTGATGCTGTCTTCGTCGTAGCTGATCTCGGCGTCGAGGACGCCGCCGACCGAGTCGTACTTCAGCAGGTGCGCAAGGGTCTTGTTGTCAGTGAGGTCGTTGACGGCGACGATGTCGATGTCCGCGCCCTGTGCGAGAGCCGCACGAAGGAAGTTACGTCCGATGCGGCCGAAGCCGTTGATACCGATCTTGACAGACACTCAGGTCTCCTGATTTCTTGTGCGCGAGTGCGCGGTTTCAAGGTGAAGCTGGACAACGGCGTCCCGACCGACAGGAGCCCGTCGGGACGCCCGTCTTGTTTACGACAGTACCAGCAGGCCCGAGGTCTTCTCACGGGCTGCTTCGAAGCGCTGGGCGACGTTCTCCCAGTTCGCGATGTTCCACGCGGCCTTCACATAGTCGGCCTTGACGTTGAGGTAGTCGAGGTAGAAGGCGTGCTCCCACATGTCCAGCTGGAACAGCGGGACGGTGCCCTGGGCGGTGTTCGCCTGCTGGTCGAACAGCTGCTGGATGATCAGGCGCGCGCCGATCGGGTCCCAGCTGAGCACGGCCCAGCCGGAGCCCTGGATGCCGGTAGCCGCAGCGGTGAAGTGGGCCTGGAACTTGTCGAACGAGCCGAAGAACTCGTCGATCGCCGCCTTCAGCTCGCCCTCGGGCTGCCCGCCGCCGTTCGGCGAGAGGTTGGTCCAGAAGATCGAGTGGTTGACGTGACCGCCGAGGTTGAACGCGAGGTCCTTCTCGAGCTTGTTGACGTTCGCGAGGTTGCCGCTCTCGCGGGCCTCGGCGAGGCCGTCGAGGGCCGCGTTGGCGCCGGCGACATAGGCGGCGTGGTGCTTGTCGTGGTGGAGTTCCATGATCTTGCCGCTGATGTGCGGTTCGAGGGCCGCGAAGTCGTAGGGAAGGTCGGGGAGCGTGTAAACAGCCATGTCGCTTTCATCCAATCCGCGCCGCGCCGCGGCGCTTGCCGATCCTCCGCGCCGCCGAATGCGGTGCAGAGCAGACGTTTCTCATCCTAGTGACGACAACGCACGCGGTGGCCGGTTCCTTCCGGCATATGACGAAGCGAGCCGGCCCCGTGGGACCGGCTCGCCTCATCGTCGCGCGGGATCGTCAGACGTCGAGCCCCGCGGGGACGGCGGCCTCGGTTCCGGGGATGCCCTCCTGCTGCGCGCGCTTGTCGGCCATCGCGAGAAGGCGCCGGATGCGGCCGGCGACCGCGTCCTTCGTCATGGGCGGCTCGGCGTGGTGGCCGAGCTCGTCGAGGCTCGCGTCGCGATGCGCGAGCCGCAGCTCGCCCGCGACCTTCAGATGATCGGGGACCTCGTCGCCGAGGATCTCCAGCGCGCGCTCGACCCGGGCGCACGCCGCGACGGCCGCCTGCGCGGAGCGGCGCAGGTTCGCGTCGTCGAAGTTGACCAGGCGGTTGACGCCGGCGCGGACCTCGCGACGCTGGCGCATCTCCTCCCACGCCGCCGCGGTGCGGTGCGCGCCCATCTCGCTGAGGATGCTGCGGATGGCCTCGCCCTCGCGCACGACCACACGCGGCATCCCGCGGACCTCGCGCGCCTTGGCGGCGACGCCGAGACGGTGGGCCGCCCCGACCAGCGCCATCGCCGCCTCGGACGACGGGCAGGAGACCTCGAGCATGGCCGAGCGACCTGGCTCGCTGAGGGTGCCGGCGGCGAGGAAGGCGCCGCGCCAGAGACCGGCGACCTCGGCGCGCGACCCCGTGGTGAGCCGGTTGGGCAGGCCGCGCACGGGACGGCGGCGCTGATCGAGCAGACCGGTCTGGCGGGCGAGCGTCTCACCGGCCGCGATCACCCGGACGGCCCAGCGGGCTCCGTCGTTCGAGGTGCTGGACTGCACCTGGGCGATCTCGGGACGCACGCCGTAGATCTCGGCGAGGTCCCTGGCGACGCGCTGAGCGAGCACCTCGGCATCCACCTCGGCCTCGACGGCCACCCGGCCGGCGATGGAGTGCAGGCCGCCGGCGAACCGGAGGACGGCTGTGACCTCGGCGACACGCACCGTGGGCGGTGCATTGCGGATGCTGACGAGCTCAGCCTTGACGTCGGTGGTTAGTGCCACGGGACTCCTTCACGATCACGCGCCGGATCGCGACGCAAACCTCCAGCCTACCCGGCTTCGACCCCCGGCTATTCCCGGCCGAGGTCCCTGTGACGCACGTTCACGGCGACCCCGGGGATCGCGGCGAGCCGGCGTGCCAGCTCCTCCGCCATCGCGACGGAGCGGTGCTTGCCGCCCGTGCAGCCGATCGCCACGGTCGAGTGGCTCTTGTTCTCCCGCTGATACCCCTCCAGCACCGGGGTGAGCGCGGCGGCGTACGCCTCGAGGAACTCGGCCGCGCCCTCTCTCGAGAGCACGTAGTCGCGCACGGCCTCGTCCTGTCCGGTCTGCCCCCGGAGCTCCTCGTTCCAGAACGGGTTCGGCAGGAACCTCATGTCGGCGACGAGGTCGACGTCGGTCGGCAGGCCGTACTTGAAGCCGAAGCTCAACAGGGTGACCCGATGACGCGCAGCCCCCTCTTCGGAGAAGAGGTCGGAGACCTGCGTCGCCAGCTGATGGATGTTCAGCGAGGACGTGTCGATCACGAGGTCGGAGGCCTCACGGACCGGCGCCAGCTTGGCGCGCTCGGTGCGGATGCCGTCGAGCAGCGTGCCGTCGGCCTGCAGCGGATGCGGGCGGCGGACGGCTTCGAAGCGGCGCACCAGCACGTCGTCGGACGCGTCGAGGAACAGCACGCGCACGGATCCCCGGGAGCGCAGCGCCTTGGCCACGCCGGGGAAGTCGTCGAAGAGGTTGCGTCCGCGCACGTCGACGACCGCGGCGATCTTGGGCAGCGCGTCGCCGCCCATGTCGGTGAGGTCGAGGAGCGGACGCAGGATCTGCGGCGGGAGGTTGTCGACGACGTACCAGCCGAGGTCCTCGAGCGCGTTCGCGACCGTCGTCCTCCCCGCACCCGACATGCCTGTGACGATGAGGAACTCGCCCTTGTCCCCGACTGACATCGCTGCTCCTTCTCCCCCGCGGGTACCAGCCTATCGAGTGGAGAGATGCGTGTGGATGCTCTGTGCGAGCACCGGCCCGATGCCCTGCACCGCTTCGATCTCGGCAGGGGTCGCCGCGCGGAGCGCCGCGACCGATCCGAAGTGCTTGAGCAGCACCTTGATGCGGGCCGCCCCGAGGCCCGGCACCTCGGACAGGATCGTGCCGATGTCGTTGCGCCGGCGCCGGCGCTGGTGCGTGATCGCGAACCGGTGCGCCTCGTCGCGCAGGCGCTGCAGCAGGTACAGCGCCTCGCTGGTGCGCGGCAGGATCACCGGGAAGTCGTCGTCGGGCAGCCAGATCTCCTCGAGACGCTTGGCGATGCCGCACACGGCGATCTCGGGATGACCGGCGTCGCGCAGCGCCCTGGCCGCTGCGGCGACCTGGGGCTGACCTCCGTCGACGAGCAGCAGCTGCGGCGGATAGGCGAAGCGCGGCCGCTTCCTGCCCACCACCTGCTCGTCCAGGCTCTCCGACTCCCCCTCGCCCAGGCTCTCCGAGTCCGCACCGTCCTGGGTCTCCGAGCCCGCATCATCCTGGGGTCCTGAGCCCGCACCGTCCTGGGTCCCTGAGCCCGTCGAAGGGTCCGGCTCCGGCCGGTCGAGGTAGGCGAGGCGCCGCGTGAGCACCTGGTACATGGAGTCGGTGTCGTCGGTGGTCTCGGCGATGTTGAACGAGCGGTACTGGTCCTTGCGCGGCAGGCCGTCCTCGAACACGACCATCGAGGCGACGACGTTCGTCCCCCCGAGGTGGGAGATGTCGAAGCACTCGATGCGCAGCGGAGCGTCCGCCATCCCCAGCGCATCCTGCAGGTCGGTGAGAGCCTGGGTCCGCGCCACGTAATCGCTGGTGCGACGGGTCTTGTGCCGGATCAGAGCCTGCTGCGCGTTGAGCGTCGCCGTGCGCATCAGGTCGGCGCGCTGACCGCGCTGGGCGACCGCGATCTCGACTTTCTTCCCGCGCTTCTCGCGCAACCACTCCTCGAGCTCGGCGGCGTCGTCGGGAAGCGCCGGGACGAGGATGCGCCGGGGGACGTCGTCCCCCTCGCCGTAGGCGCGCTGCAGCACCTGGTCGACGAGCTCGGCGCCGGCGATGTCGATCTCCTTGTCGATCGCGGTGGCCCGCACGCCCCGGACACGTCCTCCGCGGATGACGAAGTGCTGCACGGCCGCCGACAGCTCGTCCTCGGCGATGCCGAAGAGATCGGCATCCTCGTCGGGAGACAGCACGAGCGCGCTCCGGCTGAGCACCGCGTCGATGGAGGAGAGCTTGTCGCGGTACTTCGCCGCCGCCTCGTAGTCCATGGCCGCCGAGGCCGCCAGCATCCGCTCGGTGAGCTCGCGGGAGAAGCGCTCGTCGCCGCCCTCCATGAACGCGACGAAATCGTCGACCATGGCGCGATGCTCCTCGATCGTGCAGGTCATCGAGCACGGCCCGCCGCACTTTCCGATCTGTCCGGGGAAGCACGGGCGCCCGGTCTGCATGGCCCGCTTGTAGCTCGCGTCGCTGCAGGTGCGGATCGGGAACGCCTTGATCATCTGGTCGATCGTGTCGTGCACCGTCCACACCTTCGGATAGGGCCCGAAGTACCGGGCCCCGGGGATCTTCCGGTTGCGGGTCACGATCACGCGCGGAGCCTCGTCGCCGAGGGTGACCGCCATGAACGGGTAGGACTTGTCGTCCTTGTAGCGGACGTTGAAGGGCGGATCGAACTCCTTGATCCACATGTACTCCAGCTGCAGCGAGTCGACGTCTGTGGAGACGACGGTCCACTCGACGGATGCCGCGGTCGTCACCATCCGCCTCGTGCGCTCGTGCAGCGTGCGCAGTGGGGCGAAGTAGTTCGACAGCCGCTGCCGGAGGTTCTTCGCCTTGCCGACGTAGAGGACCCGCCCCTCGGCGTCGCGGAACCGGTACACGCCGGGGTCGGTGGGGATCTCCCCCGTCCGCGGCTTGTACGGGAGCACGTCGGCCATCAGCCGGCCATCCGCGCGGCGCGCCCCTCACCCAGGACCTCCGCGAGGAAGCGCCCGGTGTGGCTCTCCTCGACGCGCGCGATCTGCTCCGGCGTGCCGGTCGCGAGGATCTGCCCGCCTCCGGAGCCGCCCTCGGGTCCGAGGTCGATCACCCAGTCGGCGGACTTGATCACGTCGAGGTTGTGCTCGATCACGATGACCGTGTTGCCCTTGTCGACCAGCCCGTTCAGGACCTCGAGGAGCTTGCGGACGTCCTCGAAGTGCAGACCGGTGGTCGGCTCGTCGAGCACGTAGATGCTGCGGCCGTTGCTGCGGCGCTGGAGCTCGGTGGCGAGCTTGACGCGCTGCGCCTCGCCGCCGGAGAGCGTCGTGGCCGACTGCCCCAGGCGCACGTAGCCGAGACCGACGTCGACCAGGGTCTTCATGTAGCGGTGGATCGCCTGGATCGGCTCGAAGAACTCGGCGGCCTCGGCGATCGGCATCTCGAGCACCTCGGCGATGTTCTTGCCCTTGTAGTGCACGGCCAGGGTGTCGCGGTTGTAGCGCTTGCCGTGGCAGACCTCGCAGTCCACGTACACGTCCGGGAGGAAGTTCATCTCGATCTTGATCGTGCCGTCGCCCGAGCAGGCGTCGCAGCGGCCGCCCTTGACGTTGAAGCTGAAGCGCCCTGGCTGATAGCCGCGGACCTTCGCCTCCGGCGTCTCGCTGAACAGGGTCCGGATGCGGTCGAACACCCCCGTGTAGGTCGCCGGGTTCGAGCGCGGGGTGCGGCCGATCGGCGCCTGGTCGACGTGCACGACCTTGTCGAGATTGTCGAGGCCGCTGACCCGGGTGTGCTTGCCCGGCACGGTGCGGGCGCCGTTCAGGCGCGAGGCGAGCACCTGGTACAGGATGTCGTTCACGAGCGACGACTTGCCGGAGCCGCTGACGCCGGTGACAGCGGTCAGCACACCCAGAGGGAAGTCCGCGTTGACGTTGCGGAGGTTGTTCTCGCGGGCGCCGACGACGCTCAGCATCCGCTTCTTGTCGATCTTGCGGCGCTTCGACGGGGTCGGGATCTCCCTGCGGCCGGACAGGTAGTCGCCGGTCATCGATCCGGACTCGCCGAGCAGGGCGGTGTACGGACCGGAGTGGACGACCTCTCCGCCGTTGACGCCGGCGCCGGGGCCGATGTCGACGACCCAGTCGGCCGCCTCGATGGTCTCCTCGTCGTGCTCGACGACGATCAGGGTGTTGCCGAGATCGCGCAGGGTCAGCAGCGTCTCGATGAGACGGCGGTTGTCGCGCTGATGCAGGCCGATGGACGGCTCATCGAGCACGTACAGCACCCCGGTGAGGCCCGAGCCGATCTGCGTGGCGAGACGGATGCGCTGCGCCTCGCCGCCCGACAGCGATCCCGCCGAGCGGCTGAGGTTCAGGTAGGACAGGCCGACCTGAAGCAGGAAGTCCAGGCGCAGCCTGATCTCACGAAGGACCTGCGCGGCGATCTTCGCCTCGCGGTCGGTGAGGGTGAGCGTCTCCATGAACCGGCGCGCGTCGGCGAGGCTGAGGTGGGAGACCTCGGCGATGGAGTGACCGTGCACCTGCACCGCGAGCACCTCCGGCTTGAGCCGGTTGCCGTCGCACACGGGACACGGCACCTCGCGCAGGTACTCGCCCCAGCGGGCGCGCTGGGTGTCGGACTCGGCCTGGGCGTACTGGCGCTCGATGTACGGCACCACGCCCTCGAAGCCCGACGCGTAGCGCATCTCCCGCCCGTAGCGGTTCTTCCACTTGACCGTGACCTTGTAGTTGTCGCCGCGGAGGATCGCATCCTGCACGTCGACCCTGAGGTCCTGCCACGGGGTGTCCAGGGAGAAGTTCAGATCGGCGGCCAGGCCCTCGAGAAGACGCTCGTAGTACTGGAAGAGCCCCTTGCCCTGCGTGGTCCACGGGATGATCGCGCCCTCGCGGATGGAGAGCTCCTCGTCGCCCAGCATCAGATCGATGTCGACCGACATCCGGGTGCCGAGGCCGGAGCACGCGGGGCAGGCTCCGAACGGCGCGTTGAAGGAGAACGTGCGCGGCTCGATCTCGGTGAGCGTGATCGCGTGGCCGTTCGGGCAGGCGAGCTTCTCGGAGAACGACTGCCAGGCGTCGTCGCCCTCCTCGTCGACGAAGTTCACCTGGATCACTCCGCCGGCCAGCCCCAGCGCGGTCTCGACCGAGTCGGTCACGCGTCCGAGGATGTCGTCGGACGCCACCAGACGGTCGACGACGACGGCGATGTCGTGCTTGTAGCTCTTCTTCAGCGTGGGCGGCTCGGCCAGCTGGATCAGATCGCCGTCGACGATCGCCCGCGAGTACCCCTTCGCACCGAGCTCGCGGAACAGGTCGACGAACTCGCCCTTCTTCTGCGAGACGACGGGGGCGACGATCTGATAGCGGGTGCGCTCGGGCAGCTCCATGAGCTGATCGGCGATCTGCTGCACCGTCTGCCGCTGGATCCTCTCGCCGCACTCGGGGCAGTGCGGCACGCCGATGCGCGCCCACAGCAGTCGCATGTAGTCGTAGATCTCGGTGATGGTGCCGACGGTGGACCGCGGGTTGCGGTTCGTGGACTTCTGGTCGATCGAGACCGCCGGGCTCAGCCCCTCGATGAAGTCGACGTCGGGCCGGTCGACCTGGCCGAGGAACTGGCGCGCGTACGCGCTCAGCGATTCGACGTAGCGGCGCTGCCCCTCGGCGAAGATCGTGTCGAACGCGAGAGAGGACTTTCCGGATCCGGACAGGCCGGTGAACACGACCAGCGAGTCGCGCGGGATGTCGATGTCGACGTTCTTGAGATTGTGCACGCGGGCACCGCGAACACTGAGTTTTCCTGGGGTTGCAACCGGGACGATAGGCACCAGACAAGTCTAAGAGGGGCCACGGACATCGGCTCCGCAGGCGCCTCCTGCGCTCCCCCGCCGCGCCGGTCTCGGCGGCGGACCGGGGGTTCGACGCGGAGACGGACGGCGTTCAGCCCCTCGCATCGACGTCGCTCGGCTCGGCGGCTGCGGCATCTGCGCGTCTGAGCGCGCGGAGCGCGAGCACGAGGCCGAGCAGCAGCGCGCCGGCGGCGACCGGTGCGAGCCATCCCGCATCCTGAAGCCGGCCTCCGTCCGTGAGCAGCTGCGCTCCGTAGGCGAGCGGCTGGGCGATGAGCTGCACCGCGGCGAATCTGCCCAGAGCGGGCAGCAGCGCCCGCATCGACAGCCGTGACGACACCGGGATCGTGAGCGACAGCGAAGCGAGGAGGTGGATCGCGTGCACGAGGAGCATCGCCAGGGCGGTGCGCCCTGGCAGGGGCTCGGTGAGCAGCATCCCGATCGGGATGCACGCCGCCGCAGCCCAGGCGGCCAGCGTGCGCGGCACGACGACCGCGACGACCGCGGCGGCGAGGGCGACGGCCCGCCACAGGGGGAACGGCACCAGAGCGGACACGCCGACGGCGACCAGCGCGATCACGACGAGCCGCGGCAGGATGCCCGGCACGCCCCAGGGGACGCGCAGGCGATGCGTCCTCGTGCTCATCGTCGCACCGCCCGCATCCGCCGCTGTCGCGATGCCGCGAGGCTCATCTCGGCGTCGAGATCGGGCGAGCTCCACGAGACGACCTCGACGGCGGTGCGCCGCAGCTCGGACAGGACGTCTGCGCGCTCCGCGAGCAGCGTGCGCATCGCGATGCGCTGATCGTGACTCAGCCGCGCGGTGTCCATCGGAGGCAACGTGTCGACCGCGACCACGGCATGGCCCGCCGCCCGCCATCGCATGGCGAGCTCGGCCGCGACCCCGTCGAAGAAGGTCGACAGCACGAAGATGATGGATCCGGCCGGCACGACCGGCGAGCGGCGGTACTGCGGCGCCTCCCCGGCGATGCCGGTGGCCGCCACGACATCCCTCAGGCGAGCCAGGTGCCGTGGCCCGCCGCCCGATCTCAGGCTCGGCCCCTCGTACGACAGCGAGTGATAGGCGACCCGGTCGCCGGTTCCGATGGCCGCATCGGCGATCGACACGGCGGCCTCCCGTGCGAGGTCGAGCGAGGTGGGACCGGTGCGGTCCGGATCGTCGGATCCCCAGCTCGCGACCACGGCGCCGAGGTCGTCGGCGGCGTCGACGACGATGACGACCGAGGAGTCGCTGAGCGAGCGCATGCGACGCACGAGCAGCTCACCGGGTCGCCGCGCGGCGCGCGCCGTCGCCCGCCAGTCGATCCGGCGCAGCTGGTCTCCCGGCACGAAGGGGTGGATGTCGTGGAAGTCGCCGCCCGATCCCGGCCGGGACCCTTCGTGGGCTCCGTGCATCCCGGTCAGACGCGGTGCGATGGGGAGCCGGCCCAGGGGCCGGGTGCGCGGCGGTGCGCACCACTCCAGCGCGAGGAGCGGCGTCATGTCGGAGACCCAGGCCCCGTCCTGCGCGACACCGCGTCCGGTCACCGCCAGCAGCTCGACCGGACCCGAATGACGGAGCACCGCTCTGGTGCGCACCACGCGGTCGCCTGATGCGACGTCGGCCAGCGCCGCACGTCGCCCGCCCTGGTCCACCGCGAGCTGCGTCCATTCGGCATCCGCCTCCACGCCGACCGCGCCGCTCACCTCGTGCGGGCGGGAGGCGTCCTGCGACGACGCCCGCAGGACGAGGCCGATCCTGCCGCCCGCGGGACGGCGCAGCAGCGCCCAGACGCTGGCCAGCGCGAGCGGAAGGGCGACGGCGACCACGTCCGGCCGCGAGAAGACGAGCCCCGCGGCGGCGACCAGCGCCGCGCCGGCGACGCCGACGGCCAGAACCGGGCTGCGCCGCCAGCGCAGCGGAGTGCGCGATCCGGCGCGCGCCTCGCCGGTCATCGCGAGGCGGCGACCGTGGGCGGCACGGCCGTCGCCGCGACGGCTGCGGACACCACCGACGCCGGGTCGACGCCCTGCGCCCAGGCCTGGGGCGTGAGCGTCAGCCGGTGCGCGAGAACCGGCACCGCGATCCGCTTGACGTCGTCCGGGCGCACGTAGTCGCGACCGTCGAGGGCGGCGATCGCCCGGGCGAGCAGGACCAGCGCCTGCGATCCGCGCGGAGAGGCGCCGACCGCCACGTTCGCCGCCTGCCGTGTCGCCCTCGTGAGCTCCACGCAGTAGGCGACGACGTCCGGGTCGACGTGGATGCGCTCCACCGCCGCCTGGATCTCCCGGAGCCGAGCCGCGTCGATGACCGGGACGACCTCGGCCTCCGGATGCTGCCGCTGCACCCGCTGCAGGATGATCCGGGCCTCGTCGTCGGCGGCGGGGTACCCCACGCCGAGACGCACCATGAACCGGTCGAGCTGCGCCTCGGGAAGCGCGTAGGTGCCTTCGTACTCGATCGGGTTCGAGGTCGCGACGACATGGAACGGCTGAGGAAGCGGGAACCGGTTCCCCTCGACGGTCACCTGGCGCTCGGCCATCGCCTCGAGCATCGCCGACTGGGTCTTCGGCGTGGTGCGGTTGATCTCGTCGGCGAGCAGCAGGCCCGTGAAGATCGGGCCGGGCCTGAACTCGAACTCCCCCGTCGACGGCACGTAGACGTAGGAGCCGGTGATGTCGCCGGGAAGCATGTCGGGCGTGCACTGCAGCCGCCGGAAGCTCAGACCCAGCGCTGCGGCCAGGCTCCGGGCGGCAAGGGTCTTGCCGAGGCCGGGCACGTCCTCGAAGAGCACGTGCCCGCCGGCGAGGATGGTCGCCAGGGCGATGGTCAAGGGCTCGTCCATCCCGACGACGGCTGACCGTACGCCGTCGAGCACACGACGACCCGTCTCCGCGATCTCTGCGGTCTCTTCAGACATCGGCTCTTCTCCTCTGTTCGGGCACGCATCGGTCGGCGGCATCGAGTATCCGCTCGACGTCGGAGCGCAGCACCTCGCGGCGCTGCAGGAGCTCGCGGATCCCGGGGCCGAGCAGCGCGTCGATCTCCGGGTGCTGCGCCGGGTCGTCGAGATCGAGGTCACGGGCGGCGAGCCGTCGTCGGACGATCCGCTCCACGCGCCGCATCATCACGTGTCCGACCGCGCCCGTGCTCGGGTTGATGGACCAGGCGAGGCGGGACACGTCCGATCCTCGCGGTCGGCGGGGACGAGGCTCCGGCGGCCACGCCGACGTCTCGTCGATGAAGGTCTGGCGGCTGAGAGCGATCATCGTCACCACGATGAGGACCCAGGACAGGGCGAAATCCAGCGGCACCCCGTGGGAGGAGAGCACGACGAGCGCGAAGGCGACGAGGAGCGCCCCGAACGCCAGCAGCAGGATCCGTATCCTCACCGCCACTCCTCCTCGATGCTCCGGAGGCACCGGGACGCCGCCTGCCGATCCGCCTCGTCGGCGACCCGACCGCCGAAGCGCACGCCCTCATAGAGCCCGAGCAGCTCGACGATCGCCGCGGCCGCTCCTGGTCGGTTCCCGAGGATCCGAGCGGTGAACTCGCCGGCCGTCTCGGCGCTCCCCCGGTGCACACCGGCATCCGCTGCCGACTCCTCGAGCCCGACCCAGGCCGCGACGATGCTGTCGGCGGGGTCCGCGCCGCTCTCGATCGAGCGCAGGGCCGTGGCGATTCCCCGCTGGATCGTCCGGCTGTCGGGCGCCGGCGCGACCGCTGCCGCCGTCGTCCGCCCCGGATCGACCTCGGCGGCCTCCCGTCGGGCCAGGGGGCGATCCCTCCAGAGACCGGCGAGGGCGCGCACGAGCGTGCGGATGCCGAGGACGAGGAGCATCAGGATCGACGCGCCGATCACGATCGCGAGCACGACGGCGATGATCCTCTGCACGAGCGGCTCGCCGTGCTGGCCGACATCCGGCAGCGCCGCTCCGGTCTGTTCGGGGATCGGCTCCGCAGAGGGCAGCCGATCCGGCTGCTCGACGGCCGGCGGGCGGATGGACGGAGTGCCCTGCAGAGCGGCGGCGATCATGAGCACGACGAAGAGTCCTGCGACGGCGAGGAGAGGGAGCAGCAGCGGCCCGCGGGTCGGAGCGCCGGCTCGGCCTCCGACCGCATCGGAGCGATCGGAGCCTGGCATGACTCCACCCTAGGCCGAACCGCGGGGATCGCGCCGAGCCCTGTGGACAGCGCCCGGGCGCCCTCTACTACTCCCCTGGCCGCCGTCCGGCGAACGGCGCCAGCCCGTCGCGCAGCGCCGCGATCTCGTCGATGTCCATCCCGACAGCGGCCATGACCTGGCGGGGCACGTCGACGGCGCGCTGCCGCAGGGCGCGCCCGGCCTCGGTGAGGGTGATGTCGAGGCGACGTTCATCGTCCGTGCTGCGCTGGCGCATGATCAGCCCGTCGGCCTCGAGCCGCTTGACCAGTGGCGACGCCGTGGCGGGCTCGAGTGCGAGCTCCGCGGCGAGGTCGTTGAGCGATCGCGGCGCGCTCTCCCACAGCGCGAGCATGACCAGGTACTGCGGATGCGTCAGGCCGAGCGGCGCGAGGATCGGCCGGTAGATCGCGACGACGTTCCGCGCCGCGGTCACGAGGGCGAAGCAGAGCTGGTTCTCGAGTCGGAGAAGATCGTCGGATGCCGTCACGGCCCCACTATATATTCACACTAATAGTTAGTACACTAATGAACATGACGAAGGACACCGACCGCGCACCGCTCCGCACCCGCATCCGCGAGGCAGGCGGGCTCTATTCCTGGTTCAACACCAATCTCGTCCGCATCGCCGGTCCGGCATCCGTCGGTCCGTACGAGAAGACTCCCCCGCCCAGCGCCGAGGAACGCGCCGAGCGCGCCTGCCCCCTCTGCGGGGCGCCGATGAGCCGGCACGAGATCGATCGCTCGGGGCCGAAGCCCCTGATGCACTGCCCCTGACCATCCGGCGTCGACTATCCGGCGTCCTCGAGTCCGGCGTCCTCTCGCGCTGCGTCGATCCAGAACATGAGCTCGCCGTCGTCCGCGACCGCCGCCGCAGAGACGTCGAGCCAGTTCGGGCTCATCGTCTTCGATCCCATCACCGCCGGCGCCACTCCGGGTCTGACCATCAACGCCGCACCGTGCTCGGCCTCGACGCGCACGAGCAGCACCCCGCCCTTCCGCGCACCCACGAGGATCCGCCCGTCGAGGAGGAACGCGCGCGTGCCGAACATCCGCTTCTCCTCCAGAGCCGGATCGACGCCCAGCAGCGCACGGACCCTGTCGGCGAGCTCCTCCCCTGCGGCATCCATCCGATGATCCCCCGCCCGTTCAGGCGTGGCCGGCGCGCTCCATGGCGCGCAGCTCCTTCTTGAGATCCTGCACCTCGTCGCGCAGGCGGGCCGCGAGCTCGAACTTCAGCTCACCGGCCGCCGCGAGCATCTGATCGGAGAGATCCTGGATCGTCGCCTCGAGCTGCTGCGCCCCCTCGGCGGCGATGCCCGTGCGACGCAGGTTCGGCGTGGGCGACTTGCCCTTGCCCGTCGCCCGCCCGCGGCTCGACATCATGTCGGCCGTGTCGGCGCCCTCGCGGGCGAGCACCTCGGTGATGTCCGCGATCCGTTTCCGCAGCGGCTGCGGATCGATGCCGTGCTCCTTGTTGTATGCGATCTGCTTGTCACGGCGTCGGTCGGTCTCCTCGATCGCCTTGGCCATCGAGTCGGTCATGTTGTCGGCGTACATGTGCACCTCGCCCGACACGTTTCGCGCCGCACGGCCGATCGTCTGGATCAGCGAGGTCCCCGAGCGCAGGAAGCCCTCCTTGTCGGCGTCGAGGATCGCGACCAGCGACACCTCCGGGAGGTCGAGGCCCTCACGGAGCAGGTTGATGCCGACGAGCACGTCGTAGACGCCGGCGCGCAGCTCGCTGAGCAGCTCGACCCGTCGCAGGGTGTCGACGTCGGAGTGCAGATATCGCACGCGCACACCGTGCTCGCCGAGGAAGTCGGTGAGCTCCTCCGCCATCTTCTTCGTGAGGGTCGTCACGAGCACGCGCTCGTCCTTCTCGACGCGGATGCGGATCTCCTCGAGGAGATCGTCGATCTGCCCCTTCGACGGCTTCACGATGATGTGCGGGTCGACGAGACCCGTCGGGCGGATGATCTGCTCGACCACGCCGTCGGCGATGCCCATCTCGTACTTGCCCGGCGTGGCCGAGAGATAGACGGTCTGGCCGATGCGGTTCTTGAACTCGTCCCAGCGCAGCGGGCGGTTGTCCATCGCGCTGGGCAGGCGGAAGCCGTGATCGACGAGCGTGCGCTTGCGCGAGGCGTCGCCCTCGTACATGGCCCCGATCTGGGGGACCGTGACGTGGGACTCGTCGATCACGAGCAGGAAGTCGTCGGGGAAGAAGTCGAGCAGGGTGTGCGGCGGCTCGCCCGCCTCGCGCCCGTCCATGTGCCGCGAGTAGTTCTCGATGCCGGAGCAGAACCCGAGCTGCTGCAGCATCTCGAGATCGAAGGTCGTGCGCATGCGCAGGCGCTGCGCCTCGAGGAGCTTGCCCTGTCTCTCGAACTCGGCCAGGCGCTCCTCGAGCTCCGCCTCGATGGTGCCGATCGAGCGCTGGATCACGTCGGTGCCCGCCACGTAGTGGGAGGCGGGGAAGATCGGCACCGCGTCGAGCTTCTCGATGACCTCGCCGGTGAGGGGATGCAGGGAGTACAGCGCCTCGATCTCGTCGCCGAACAGCTCGATGCGGATCGCGTGCTCCTCGTAGACCGGGATGATCTCGATCGTGTCGCCCCGCACGCGGAAGTTGCCGCGGGAGAAGTCGACGTCGTTGCGGTTGTACTGCATCGCGATGAACTGGCGGATCAGCGCGTCGCGGTCGTAGCGCTCGCCCACCTGCAGGGCGACCATCGCCCGCAGGTACTCCTCCGGGGCGCCGAGGCCGTAGATGCACGACACGGTCGAGACCACCACCACGTCGCGGCGCGACAGCAGCGAGTTCGTGGTGGAGTGCCGCAGTCGCTCGACCTCTGCGTTGATCGAGGAGTCCTTCTCGATGAAGGTGTCGGTCTGCGGCACGTACGCCTCGGGCTGGTAGTAGTCGTAGTACGAGACGAAGTACTCCACCGCGTTGTTCGGCATCAGCTCGCGGAACTCGTTGGCCAGCTGAGCGGCGAGCGTCTTGTTGTGCGCGAGCACGAGCGTCGGGCGCTGCACCTGCTCGATCAGCCACGCCGTCGTCGCCGACTTGCCGGTGCCCGTCGCGCCCAGCAGCACGATGTCGGTCTCGCCCGCGTTGATGCGCGCGGCGAGCTCGGCGATGGCCTGCGGCTGGTCGCCTGCGGGCGCGTACTCGCTGACGACCTCGAAGGGGCGGACACTGCGGGTGGGTTGCATACCTCCAGCGTAAGCGGGGGTTCGGACACGCAGGCCGGATGCCGCCTAGTCTGAGGTCGTGATCGAGTTCATCATCGGGGCCAGCCTCGCGGCATCCGCCGGTCTCAACGCCTGGATGCCGCTGTTCCTGCTGGGTCTCGCCGACCGCTTCATCCCCGCCGTGGAGCTGCCGTCGGGGTGGGCGTGGCTGTCCAGCGACCTCGCGCTGTGGATCGTCGGAGCGCTGCTCGTGCTCGAGATCGTGGCCGACAAGATCCCCGCGCTCGACTCGGTGAACGACGTCGTCCAGAGCATCCTCCGCCCCGCCTCCGGCGGCATCGCCTTCGGCGCCGGCGCGAGCGCGCAGACCGTCGCCGTCGACGACCCCTCCTCGTTCTTCTCGGACGGCACCTGGGTGCCGATCGTGACTGGCATCGCGATCGCCCTCGTCGTGCACATCGCGAAGGCGACAGCGCGGATCGCGGCGAACGCGACCACCGCGGGACTCGCCGCTCCGGTCCTCAGCACCGTCGAGGACGGCGCCTCGTTCCTGCTCGCCGTGGCGGCCATCGTCGTCCCGGTCCTCGCCGCGATGCTGCTGGCCGGCCTCGTCGTGCTGGTCGTCGTCCTCATCCGGCGACGCGCGCGCAGGCGCTCCGCGGAGGTCCGGCGCAGCGGAGGGTAGCGGCTCAGACCCGACCGGACGGCTCCGTGCGGAGAGCGACCGCCGCGACGCCGGCGGCGGCCAGGCACATCACGAGGATCAGCCCGCCGAACCACGCCCAGCTCGCCTGCCCGAACACGAGCCCGAGCGCCCATCCGAACAGGCTCGACCCCGCGTAGTACGCGAAGTAGTACAGAGACGAGGCCTGCGATCTGATCGCCGGCAGCGCCGCCACCGGCGTCCACCCCGACGCCACGGCGTGCGCGCCGAAGAATCCGGCCGTGAAGATCAGCAGACCGGCGAGCACGACCGGCGCGGACGGCACGAGCAGCAGGGCCGACCCCGCCGCCATCACGGCGATGGAGCCCAGCAGCACGGGATACCGCCCGGTCTTGGAGGCCAGCCCGCCTGCCCAGGGAGAGGAGACCGTGCCGGCGAGGTAGGCCAGGAAGAGGAGCGTCACCAGCCACGACGGCAGGCCGAACGGGGCGGCCGTGAGGTGGAACCCCAGATAGTTGTACACGGCGACGAAGGCGCCCATCAGCAGGAACCCCTGCGCATAGAGGGCGAGCAGTCGGACGGAGCGCAGCGAGGCGAGGAGACGGGAGCGGATGCCGGGGCCGTCGCCCGCACGCGCCACGCTCGGCACGAAGCCCCGGGCCCTGGGCGCGAGCCAGAGGAAGAGCGCCGCGGACACGGCGCACAGGACGGCGGCGCTCCACACGCCGGCGCGCCAGCCCGCCGGCTCGGCGACGATGCCCGCGACGATGCGCCCCAGCAGCCCGCCGACCGTGGTGCCTGCGATGTAGCTCCCTGCCGCAGCCGCGGCGTGCCCCCGCTCGACCTCCTCGCTCAGATAGACCAGGGCGATCGCGGGCGCCGCGCCGAGCGCGACGCCCTCGGCGAAGCGCAGCGCGAGCAGGACCGCGATGTCGGCGCTGAACGGGGCGGCGAGACCGAGCGCCGTCGCGGCGACGATGCCGACGGCCATCGCCGAGACCCGCCCGATGCGGTCGGCCACGAGGGACCACGGGATGACCGCGGCGGCGAGGCCGAGCGTCGCCGCAGACACCGCCAGCGCGGCCGTCGACGGCACGACGACGAGGTCGGCGGCGATCTGCGGCAGCACGGCCTGCGGCGAGTACAGCTGCGCGAAGGTGGCGATCCCCGCGAAGAAGAGCCCGACGATGAGGCGACGGTACTCGCGCGATCCGGGGACGTGTCCGGAGAAGGTCACCGCGCGCGGATCCGCTCCCAGAGGGCGTCCACCTGCTCCCGCGTGCGCTCCAGGGAGCCGGCGGTGTCGATCACGACGTCCGCGATCTCGAGGCGCCGGTCGTCCGCCGCCTGCGCGTCGATCCGCGCCCGCGCCGCCTGCTCGTCCATGCCGCGCAGCGTCACGAGCCGACGGAGGCGCTCGGACGCCGGGGCGTGAGCGACCACGACGAGGTCCCACGGGTCGTCGACGCGCGCCTCGACGAGAAGAGGCACGTCGTAGACGACGACGGCCTGCGGATCCGCGGCGAACGCCTCGTCGAAACGACGCTGGGACTCGGCCCGCACCGCAGGGTGCACGATGCCGTTGAGCACGGAGAGACGCTCCGGATCCCCGAACACCCTCGCGCCGAGGGCCGCGCGGTCGAGCTCGCCGGCGCCGGTGACGACCGTGCTCCCGAACTCCTCCGCGATGCGCCGCAGCACCGGCGTCCCCGGAGCCTGCACCTCGCGGACGATCCGGTCGGCGTCGACGACGACCGCGCCGTGCTCCGCGAGGCGTGCCGCGATGGTCGACTTGCCCGAGGCGATGCCGCCGGTGAGAGCGATGAGTGGCATGCCGCCAGTCTACGAGCCGACCGCTCGCGCTCCCCGCCGCCGGCTCAGCGCGAGAGCAGCTGACGCCGCGAGCTGATCACGCCCGTGTCGAAGCCCGCCAGGTGGAGACCGCCGTGGAAGCGCGCGTGCTCGATCTTGATGCAGCGGTCCATGACGACCGAGAGCCCTGCGGCCTCGGCGATCGCCGCCGCGTCCTCGTTCCACGAGCCCAGCTGCAGCCACAGCGTGTGCGCTCCGGCGTCGATCGCCTCCTGCGCCACGCCGGGGAGGTCGTCGTGCCGCCGGAAGACGTCGACGATGTCCGGTGCGACGGGGAGGTCTGCGAGGGACGCGTAGACCGGCTGACCGAGGATCTCCTTCTCGCGGGGGTTCACCAGGTAGACGTCGTACGGCGTGCTGGACAGGAGGTAGGTGGCGACGAAGTACGAGGCGCGGGCGGGGTTGTTGGACGCCCCCACGACGGCCACCGACTTCGCCCGGCGCAGCAGCGCGAAGCGCGACTGCTGGCTCGGTCCGGCCCACGTCCGGTCGGGGTGCGCCGGCGCCGCTCCCGGCAGGGCGCAGGCGACGGGCTCCTTGGGGGCGGGCAGCGCGCAGGCCTCCGCGCCCGTGATCTCCGTCTGGCTCATCGGCTCGCTCCCGTCGCCGTCGTCAGGGCCTGGTCGAGGTCCCAGATGATGTCCTCCGCGTCTTCCAGGCCCACCGAGATCCGGATGAGGTCGGGACGGACGCCCGCGGCCTCGAGCTGGGCCTCGGTCAGCTGGCGGTGCGTCGTCGAGGCCGGGTGGATCACCAGGGTCCGGGCGTCGCCGATGTTCGCGAGGTGCGAGGCGAGCTGCAGTCCCTCGATCAGCCGCTCGCCGGCCGCACGGCCGTCGTCCGCCTTCACGCCGAACGCGAAGACGGAACCGGGGCCGAGGGGCAGGTACTTCGCGGCGCGCTCGTGATGCGGGTGCGAGGCCAGCCCCGCCCACGTCACGTACGCGACACGCGGATCCGAGGACAGCCATTCGGCGACGACCCGTGCGTTCGCGATGTGCGCGTCGATGCGCTGCGGGAGCGTCTCGACTCCCTGCAGCAGGTTGAACGCGGCCTGGGGGCTGAGCGCGGGCCCGATGTCGCGGAGCTGCTCGGAGCGCAGCTTGGTGAGGAAGCCGTACTCGCCGAAGTTGTCCCACCAGCGGATGCCGCCGTACGACTCCACCGGTTCGGTCATCTGCGGGAACCGGCCGTTGCCCCAGTCGAACGTGCCCTTCTCGACGACGATGCCGCCGAGGGTCGTGCCGTGACCGCCGAGGAACTTCGTCACGGAGTGGATGACGATGTCGGCGCCGTGCTCGAGCGGCCGGGCCAGGTAGGGCGTGGCCAGGGTGGCGTCGACGACGAGCGGCACGCCGGCTGCGTGAGCCACCTCGGCCAGCCCCTCGATGTCGGCGATCTCGCCGGAGGGGTTGCCGATCATCTCGACGTAGACCACCTTCGTCTCCGGGCGGATCGCGGCCGCGTAGTCCGCCGGATCGCTCGACGCCACGAACGTCGTGTCCACGCCGAAGCGCCGCAGGGTGACGTCGAGCTGCGTCACGGTGCCGCCGTACAGCTGCGCCGAGGCGACCACGTGGTCTCCCGCCCCGACGAGCGCGGCGAACGTGATGAACTCCGCGCTCATGCCCGAGGCGGTGGCGACCGCGCCGATCCCGCCCTCGAGCGAGGCCAGCCGCTCCTCGAGCGCGGCGACCGTGGGGTTGCCGATGCGGGAGTAGATGTTGCCGTACTTCTGCAGGGCGAACAGGTTGCCGGCATCCGTCGCGTCGTCGAACACGAACGACGTCGTCTGATAGATCGGCACGGCCCTGGCTCCGGTGGAGGCATCGGGGGTGCCCCCGGCGTGCAGGGCCCTGGTGCGGAACCCGAAGCGATGTTCTTCCGTCATGATGTCCTTGATCCGGCCGCGGCCAGCACGTCGGCGATGCCATCGACGGCCCACGGGTTCTGCAGTGATGTCGTGTCTCCGAGCGGCTGCGGCTGCCGGCCGGCGCGTCGGTCCTGTTCAGCCTCCCACAGCTGGGCCAGGAGCCTGCGCATGATCTTGCCCGAGCGGGTCTTCGGCAGGTCCGGCACCACGACGACATGCCGGGGCTTGGCGACGGGCCCGATGGCACGGGCGACTTCGTCACGGAGCACGGATGCCGTCGGCTCCGACCGCCCGGAGGGCGTCACGAAGGCCACCACGGCCTGACCCGTGACCGCGTCGGCGACGCCGGCGGTGCCCGCCTCGCCCACCGACTCATGGGCGACGAGGGCGGACTCGATCTCGATCGTGGAGAGCCGGTGGCCCGAGACGTTCACGACGTCGTCGAGGCGCCCCAGGATGCGGATGTGGCCGTCCTCGTCCTTCGTGGCCCCGTCGCCCGCCACGTAGTAGCCGCCGAACTCCCCGTGGCCGGCATAGGCCGACCAGTACGAGTCGCGGTAGCGCTCGGGGTCGCCCCACACCGTGCGCGCCATCCCCGGCCACGGACGGCGGACGACGAGCGTGCCGGAGCGTCCGGGCTCGACCTCCTCGCCCCGCGCGTCGACCACGGTCGCGTCGATGCCCGGCAGCGGCACGCTCGCCGATCCCGGCTTCACCGTCGTGACGCCGGGCAGCGGGGCGATCATGGCCGCGCCCGTCTCGGACTGCCACCAGGTGTCGACGATCGGGAGCTCGTCCCTGCCGAAGTTGCGCCGGAACCACACCCAGGCCTCGGGGTTGATCGCCTCGCCGACGGTGCCGAGCAGCCGGAGGCTGGACAGATCGTGCCCGGCCGGGAGGTCGGGGCCGAACCAGGTCATGAAGGTGCGGATCAGGGTGGGCGCCGTGTAGTAGACCGTCACGCCGTAGCGCTCGATGATCTCGAGGTGCCGTTCGCGGTGCGGGGTGTCCGGCGTGCCCTCGTAGATGACCTGCGTGAGGCCGTTCGACAGCGGACCGTAGATCTCGTAGGTGTGCGCGGTGACCCAGGCCAGGTCGGCCGTGCACCAGTGCACGTCGTCCGGCTTCGCGTCGAAGTGCGCCCAGTGCGCCCAGCTCGTGTGGGCGAGGTAGCCGCCCGAGGTGTGCACCAGCCCCTTCGGCTTCCCGGTGGTGCCTGAGGTGTAGATGATGAAGAGCGGATGCTCGGCGTCGAAGGGCTGCGCCTCGTGGATCTCCGAGGCGGTGTCGACCACCTCGTGCCACCAGAGATCGCGCCCCTCGGTCCAGGGCACGTCCTGCCCCGTGCGCCGCAGCACGAGGACGTGCTCCAGGTCGGGGAGGTCGGCTGCGGCGATGTCCGCGGTCTGCTTGACCATGGTCGCCGTCCCCCGCCGGAACTGGCCGTCGCTGGTCACGAGGAGCTTCGCGCCGGTGTCGGCGAGACGGAACCTCACCGCCTCGGCGGAGAACCCTCCGAAGACGAGGGAGTGCACGGCGCCGATCCGGGCGCACGCGAGAGTGATCACGATGGTCTCGACGAGGACCGGCAGATACACCACCACCCGGTCGCCGGGGCCGATCCCGAGGGAGAGCAGCGCGTTCGCCGCCTGGGCGACGCGACGCTGCAGCTGCGCGTACGTCACGCTGAGCCGGTCGCCCGGCTCGCCCTCGAAGTGCAGGGCGACCTTGTCTCCGCGGCCCGCGGCCACATGCCGGTCCAGGCAGTTCACCGCGACGTTGAGCTGGCCGCCCACGAACCAGCGGGCGGCGGGGATCTCGTCTCCCGCCGGCGGATCCCACTCCAGGGCGGTGTGCCAGGGGCGGGACCACTCCAGCCTGGCGGCTGCCCGCTCCCAGAAGGCGAGGGGGTCGGCATCCGCCTCGGCGTAGGCGACGGCGGTGACGTTCGCCTGCGCGGCGAACGCGGCCGGCGGCGCGAAGGACCGGCTCTCCTGCAGTCGTGCCTCGGTCACTCAGGTCCACCTCTTCAGCAGGTGCTTCTCGACGAGGGCGAGGACGCCGTTCGTCACGGTGCCCAGCAGGGCCAGCAGCACGATCGAGAGCAGGATCCTGTCCACGCGACCACTGTTCTGCGAGTCGGTGAGCAGGAAGCCCAGCCCCATGGACGATGCGATGAGCTCGGCGGCGACGAGGAACAGCCATGCCTGCGCGAGCGCCAGCCGGAGACCGGAGACCACGGAGGGCACGACCGCCGGCAGCTGCACGGTGCGGAACAGCGACCAGCCGCGCAGGCTGAACGAGCGCCCGGCCTCGACGAGCTGCGGGTCGACGTGCCGCAGCGACGACGCCACCGTGGTGTACACCGGGAAGAAGGCGCCGATCGCGATCAGCGTGACCTTCGACTCCTCGCCGATCTGCATCCACAGGATCAGCAGCGGGACCCAGGCCAGCGAGGGCACCGCGCGCAGCGCGGCCAGCGTCGGGCTCAGCAGGACGTCGCCCAAGCGGGACAGGCCGACGATGCCCGCGGCGGCGAGGCCGACCGCGGAGCCGATCGCGAAGCCGAGCAGCACCCGCTGCACGGAGATGGCGATGTGCGTCCACAGCTCCCCGCGCTGCGCGAGCTCCACGCCGGCCGTGACGACGGACGCGGGAGTGGGCAGGCGGTACGGCGGGACCAGTCCCGTCGTGGTCGTCACCTGCCAGGCGAGCAGGATGACGAGCGGGAGGAGCAGCCCGACGATCGTCCGGACGGCGGGGCGATCCCAGACGCTGCGCGCGCCGGCATCCGCTCGGCGAGAACGCCCCGCCGCGAAGTCGAGGGCGTCCCGGGAGTCCTCCGGGACCACCACCCGCTGGTCGGGGACGCTCACTCGCCCCCGACCGCCTTCTTCGCGAACGTGTCGTTGACGATCGAGGCGAGCGCCTTGTCGACCGACTCCTGTCCGCCCTGGACGTCGCCGGAGTCGACCAGCACCGGGGCGATGCGCTCGAGGACTGCGACCTGGTCGTCACCGGGGATGCCGCTCACGTCGAGGTTGGAGCGCTCCTGGATGACCGTCGTGGCCACCGAGATGTCGATGCCGGCGACCTCGGCGAGCAGCGCGGCCGTCTCGTCCGGGTGCGCCAGGGCCCACGTGCGCGCCTGCTCGTACGCGTCCACCACGGCCTGGGCGAGGTCGGCGTGGCCGGTGATGAACTCCTCGGTCGCGTTGAGGAAGCCGTAGGTGTTGAAGTCGACGTTGCGGTAGATGAGCTTGTCGCCCGACTCCACCTCGGCGGCGGCCATGATCGGGTCGAGACCGGCCCAGGCGTCGACCGATCCGCCGTCGAGCGCCGCGCGCCCGTCGGCGTGCTGGAGGTTCTGCACCTCGACGTCGTCGAGGCTCAGACCGCCCTCTTCGAGGGCCTGGAGGAGGAAGAAGTACGGGTCGGTGCCCTTGGTCGCGGCGATAGACGTGCCCTTGAGGTCCTCGAGCGAAGTGATGGGGCTGTCGGCGCCGACGACGATCGCCGACCACTCGGGCTGCGAGTAGATGTCGATCACCTGGATGGGCGATCCGTTCGCCCGGGCGAGGAGGGCTGCGGAGCCCGCGGTCGAGCCGACGTCGACCGAGCCGGAGCGCAGGAGCTCGTTGGCCTTGTTGGAGCCGGCGGACTGGACCCACTCGACCTTCACGTCGTCGCCGAGGATGTCCTCCAGGATGCCCTGGTCGCGGATCACGAGGCTCAGCGGGTTGTAGGTGGCGAAGTCGATCGTGAGCGTGTCGGAGGACCACTCCCCCGTCGAGGCCGAGGACTCCGGCTCGGAGGCGCCGGCGTTCTCCCCGGCGACGCATCCGGTGGCGACGAGCATCATCGTCCCGGCGATCGCAATCGCAGGGATGATTCGGCGGGTGATGGTGCTCATCGGGTCTCCTCGGTGGGGATTCGGTGGTGGGTGTCGACGCCGAGCCCCTCGAGGAGATCGGCGCGGAGGTCCGCGAGGCCGCGTTCGGCGCGGTCTCGCGGGCGGATGCCGGGCACGGCGATGCTCCTCGCGATGGAGGGGGCGTCGGCGCCCGCTTCGCCGACGAGCGAGCGCAGCAGCAGCACGCGGTCGGCGAGGTACAGGGCCTCCTCCACGTCGTGGGTGACGAGGAGGACGGTGGTGGGCTCGGCGGCGTGGATCTTCAGGAGCAGGTCCTGCATCCGCAGCCGCGTCAGCGCGTCGAGCGCGCCGAAGGGCTCGTCCAGGAGCAGCACGCCGGGGTTGCGGGCGAGCGCCCGTGCCAGGGAGGCGCGCTGGGCCATCCCGCCGGACACCTCGCGCGGACGCTGGTCGGCCGCGTGCTCGAGGCCGACCAGGTGGAGCAGCTCGCGCACACGCTCGCGGCCCTCGCGGCGGCGGACGCCGCGAGGAAGCCCGAGCTCGACGTTCTGCGCGAGCGTGCGCCAGGGCAGCAGTCTGGGCTCCTGGAAGGCGACGGCGGTGCGCTCGTCGGTGTCCGCGACGCCCGCCCCGTCCAGCTGGATACTCCCCCGCGTGGGCGCGTCGAGCCCGCCGACGAGGCGGAGCAGGGTCGACTTGCCGCATCCGGAGGGACCGACCACTGCGACGATCTCGCCGGCCGCGAGCTCGATGTCGATGCCCCGCAGGACCTCGCGGCGCCCCTCGGGGAGGGCGAACGAGCGCTCCACGCCCTCGAGGCGGACGGCGTGGGCCGTGCCGACGGTCACCGGCTCACGGACGGGGCGCGGGGCGGTGACGGTGGAGCTCATACTCCTATGCTTCCGGAGCCGGATGATTGTTACGAACGCGGTCGTAATGTTGCGTCATGCGAGGCGGAGAGACGCCCGCAGACGCGGAACGGGCCGCCATCCCGGAGGATGACGGCCCGTTCAGAGGGTGATGCTTAAGCGTTGCCGCCCGAGAGCTTCTCGCGCAGAGCCGCGAGAGCCTCGTCGTCCGCGAGCGTGCCGGCGCCGGCCGACTCGCTCGAGAAGGACTGGCCGCCGAAGTCGTCGCCGGCTGCAGCCTCGGCCTCAAGAGCCTTGGTGACCTGAGCCTTGTGCGCCTCCCAGCGGGACTGCGCTGCGGCGTACTCCTGCTCCCAGGCCTCGCGCTGGGCGTCGAAGCCTTCCTTCCAAGCGCCGGTCTCGGCGTCGAAGCCCTCCGGGTACTTGTACTCGCCGTTCTCGTCGTACTCCGCGACCATGCCGTACAGGGCCGGGTCGAACTCGGTGCCGTAGGGGTCGACCGACTCGTTGGCCTGCTTGAGCGACAGCGAGATGCGGCGACGCTCGAGGTCGATGTCGATGACCTTGACGAAGACCTCTTCGCCGACGGAGACGACCTGCTCGGCCAGCTCGACGTGCTTGCTGGAGAGCTCGGAGATGTGGACGAGGCCCTCGATGCCGTCCGCGACGCGGACGAACGCGCCGAACGGGACGAGCTTGGTGACCTTGCCCGGCGTGACCTGGCCGATCGCGTGGGTGCGGGCGAAGACCTGCCACGGGTCCTCCTGCGTCGCCTTCAGCGACAGGGAGACGCGCTCGCGGTCGAGGTCGACCTCGAGGATCTCGACGGTGACCTCCTGGCCCACCTCGACGACCTCGGAGGCGTGCTCGATGTGCTTCCAGGACAGCTCGGAGACGTGGACGAGACCGTCGACGCCGCCGAGGTCGACGAACGCACCGAAGTTGACGATCGACGAGACGACGCCCTTGCGGACCTGCCCCTTGTGCAGGTTGTTGAGGAACGTCGTGCGCGACTCGGACTGCGTCTGCTCGAGCAGGGCGCGGCGCGAGAGCACCACGTTGTTGCGGTTCTTGTCGAGCTCGAGGATCTTCGCCTCGATCTCCTGGCCGAGGTACGGCGTGAGGTCGCGGACGCGGCGCAGCTCGATGAGCGAGGCCGGGAGGAAGCCGCGGAGGCCGATGTCGACGATGAGGCCGCCCTTGACGACCTCGATGACGGTGCCGGTGACGACGCCGTCGTTCTCCTTGATCTTCTCGACGTCTCCCCAGGCGCGCTCGTACTGCGCGCGCTTCTTGGAGAGGATCAGACGGCCTTCCTTGTCCTCCTTCTGGAGGACGAGGGCCTCGACCTCGTCGCCGACCTTGACGACCTCGTTGGGGTCGACGTCGTGCTTGATGGAGAGCTCGCGCGAGGGGATGACGCCCTCGGTCTTGTAGCCGACGTCGAGCAGGACCTCGTCGCGGTCGATCTTGACGATCGTGCCCTCGATGATGTCGCCGTCGTTGAAGAACTTCAGGGTCTTCTCGACCGCGGCCAGGAAGTCCTCAGCAGATCCGATGTCGTTGATGGCGACCTGCTTGGTGGCCGGGGCGGTCGTTGCGGTAGTCATGTAGTGGGTTGTCCTTGTTGAATGGAGTCTCGGGCTGGAAGACGGCGGACGCGCACGTCCGAGGATTCGCCTCACAGCGGTTGGATTTGGGATTGCGTGTCACGAGGGCATGCACAGGCCTGCCACGAGTGACACTTCAGGCTATCAGACATCCGGGCCGCGCGGAGGGCCGATCGTCTCGCGGGGCTCCGCGGCGTGCCAGACTGTCGGGCGTGACCGCTCGCCTCATGCTGCTCGACACCGCCTCCCTGTACTTCCGCGCGTTCTACGGCGTGCCCGACAAGGTCACCGCCCCCGACGGCTCCCCCGTCAACGCCGCCCGCGGGCTGCTCGACATCATCGCGAAGCTCATCACGCTGTACGAGCCGACGCACGTGGTCGCCTGCTGGGACGACGACTGGCGTCCGCAGTGGCGGGTCGACCTGATCCCCAGCTACAAGACGCACCGCGTGGTCGAGGCGGTCGCCGCCGGCCCCGACGTCGAGGAGGTGCCCGATCCCCTCGAGGCGCAGATCCCCCTGATCCGCGAGACGCTCGCCGCGCTCGGCATCCCCGTCGTCGGCGTCGCCGCACACGAGGCCGACGACGTGATCGGCACGCTCGCGACGAGATCGACGATCCCGGTGGACATCGTGACCGGCGACCGCGACCTGTTCCAGCTCGTCGACGACGCCCGCGACGTGCGGGTCGTGTACACGGCACGGGGCATGAGCAACCTCGAGGTCGTGACGGATGCCGTGGTGGTCGCCAAGTACGGAGTGCTGCCCTCGCAGTACGCGGACTTCGCGACCATGCGCGGCGACGCCTCCGACGGCCTGCCCGGCGTCGCCGGCGTCGGCGAGAAGACCGCGGCCACCCTGCTGCAGGCGCACGGGGACCTGGCCGGCATCCGCGCCGCGGCCGAGGCCGGCGAGGGCATGAGCGCCGGCGTCCGCGCGAAGATCCTCGCCGCCTCCGCCTACCTCGACGTGGCGCCCACGGTGGTCGAGGTCGCACGGGCTCTCGACATCGCTCCCCCGGTCTCCGGGCCGCGCCCGCTCGACCCCGCCGAGGTCGACGCCGCCACGGCGCTCGCGGAGAGGTGGAACCTCGGAGGTTCGATGACACGCGCGATCGCCGCCGTCGCGACGATCGGCGGCTGAGTCACCCCGCCCAGGCGAGCAGGCGCTCGAGACCCCAGGTCGTGACGATGCGCGCGGCGGGCACCCCCGCCCGCTCCGCGCGCTGAGCGCCGTGGTCGAGCAGGGACAGCTGTCCGGGAGCGTGCGCGTCGGAGTCGATGGCGAACAGGCAGCCCGCCTCGAGGGCGACCGCGATCAGCTCGTCGGGCGGGTCCTGACGCTCGGGACGGGAGTTGATCTCGACGGCGACCCCGTTCTCGGCGCACGCCTCGAACACTGCGCGCGCGTCGAACCGCGAGGCGGGCCGCGTACCGCGATCGCCCTCGACGAGGCGTCCGGTGCAGTGCCCCAGCACGTCGACGCGCGGATCGGAGACCGCGGCGATCAGCCGGGCGGTCATCGGCGCGGCGTCCATGCGCAGCCGGGAGTGCGCCGACGCCACGACGATGTCGAGCTCGGCGAGCAGATCGGCGTCCTGGTCGAGCGCACCGTCCTCGAGGATGTCGACCTCGATGCCGGCGAGCATCGTGAGCCCGTCCCGCGACTCCGCCCGCACGAGCGGGATCTGCTCGCGCAGCCGTTCGGCGGACAGCCCGCGCGCGACGCGCAGGCGCGGCGAGTGATCGGTGATCGCCTGATACTCGTGCCCCAGCGCGCGAGCCGCCTCGGCCATCGTCGCGATCGAGGTGAGCCCGTCGGACCAGTCCGTGTGCGCGTGGAGATCGCCGCGCAGCCTCGGCCGCAGCGCCGAGACGATCTCGGGCTCGACCTCGCGGCGCAGCTCGGAGAGGTACTGAGGGACCGCGCCCGCCTGCGCCTCCCGGATCACCGAGAACGTGGACCGGCCGATGCCGGCGACCTCCTGGAGCCGCGCGGGGTCCGCACGCACGTCGTCGGGCAGCGCCTCGAAGGCCGCCGCGGCGGTCCGGAACGCCTTGGCCCTGTATCGCGACGCGCGTTCGCGCTCGAGGAGCGAGGCGATCTCGAGCAGCGCGGCGACGGGATCCACGGCGCCCCTCAGGCCGAGGCCAGCTCCCGGCTCACGCCGATCCACTCGTCGAGCTTGGCCGCGGCGCGCCCGTCGTCGACCGCGGCGGCCGCGCGCTCGTAGCCCTCGCGCAGACGCTCGAGGATCGGGCGCTGCACCTGGGCGGCGTCCTGCGACAGCTCGAAGGCGACGATCCCGGCCGCGGCGTTGAGCAGCACGATGTCGCGCACGGCCCCCTTCTCGCCGCCGAGCGTGCGGCGCAGGACCTGGGCGTTGTGCTCCGGGGACCCGCCGATGAGGTCGGCGAGCTCTGCGAGCGGGATGCCGAGGTCGCGAGGGTCCAGGTCGTGCTCGTGGATGTCACCGCGGGTGACCTCCCAGATGCGGCTGTGCCCCGTCGTGGTGAGCTCGTCGAGGCCGTCGTCGCCGCGGAAGACGAGGGCGGTGGCGCCGCGCGTGCGGAAGACGCCGGTGATCAGCGGCACCCGCTCGAGCTGCGCCACGCCCACGGCGTTCGCCTCGGCGCGCGCCGGGTTGCAGAGCGGGCCGAGCATGTTGAAGACGGTCGGGACGCCGAGCTCCGCGCGCACGGGACCGGCGTGCTTGAAGCCGGGGTGGAAGGCGCCGGCCCACGCGAAGGTGATCCCGGTGCGGTCGAGGATCGACGCGACGGACGCGGGATCGAGGGTGAGCTCCAGTCCCAGCGCGCCGAGGACGTCCGAAGAGCCGGATGCCGAGCTCGCCGCCCTGTTGCCGTGCTTGACGACGGGGATGCCGGCCGCGCCGATGATGACCGCCGCGGTGGTCGACACGTTCACGGTGCCCACGCGGTCGCCGCCGGTGCCGACGATGTCGAGCACGTCGGGCGAGACGGGCAGCGGGACCGCCGCCTCGAGGATGGCGTCGCGGAAGCCGACGATCTCGTCGATCGTCTCCCCCTTCGCCCGCAGGGCGACGAGGAAGCCGGCCAACTGGGCCTGGGTCACCTCGCCCTGCATGATCCGGCGCATGGCCCAGGTCGACTCCCACACGCTCAGATCGCGACGCTCCAGGAGGAGCGTGAGCACATCGGACCAGGTCAGCGAATCAGCCATGACTGCGATCCTATCGGCGACGAGAAAACGTGCAGTCGGCGTGTGACGGAGGCGGATGCCGACGGCATCCGCTGTTTCCCGCGGATTCACCGCTGATTCGCAGTGTTTTCTTAGGGTCCCCTAAGTCTCCGGACGGTGAAACGGGGGCCTCCGGTGCAAGAATCACTCCCGCGAATCGGCCATAATGGAACCGTGACGACCTCAGCGACGTATGCCCCGGCGGCGAGAACGATCAAGCGGCCCAACCCGGTAGCTGTCGGAACCATTGTGTGGCTCGGCAGTGAGGTGATGTTCTTCGCGGGACTCTTCGCGATCTACTTCACCCTTCGCAGCACCTCCCCGGAACTGTGGGCGGCGCGCACCGAGCTGCTGAACGTCCCCTACGCGTTCATCAACACGGCGATCCTCGTCTTCTCCTCGTTCACATGCCAGATGGGCGTGTTCGCGGCCGAGGACCTGCAGCCGTATCGCATCGCCAAGGGCGAGAAGAACGCCGCGGGCCGTCGTCGCCTGTTCGGCTGGGGCATGGTCGAGTGGTTCTTCCTCACCTTCGCCCTCGGCGCGATCTTCGTGTCCGGCCAGGTCTGGGAGTACGCGCAGCTGGTCGCCGAGGGCATGCCGATCAGCGCCGACTCCTACGCCTCGGCCTTCTACCTGACCACCGGCTTCCACGCCCTGCACGTCACCGGCGGCCTGGTCGCGTTCCTCCTGGTGATCGGCCGCGCCTACGCCGTCAAGAACTTCCGGCACAAGGAGGCGACCTCCTCGATCGTCGTGTCCTACTACTGGCACTTCGTCGACGTCGTCTGGATCGTGCTGTTCGTCGTTATCTACTTCCTGAAATAAGAGCGGAGCTGATCCCCGAGATGGCACGAGAGAAGAAGCGCCGTTCCACCGGTCGTCGCAGTCCCCTGGCAGCGGCCGCCCTCATCGGAGCAGGACTCATGATCACGGGCGCGGTGTACGCCGGCGCGTCCGCTGCGATCGCCTCCACCGACACCCAGGCCGCGGCATCCAGCCTGACCATCGAGGACGGCGAGAAGCTGTTCCAGGCGAACTGCGCCACCTGTCACGGACTCGACCTGCAGGGCACCGACAACGGTCCGAGCCTCTACGGCGTCGGAGAGCTCGCCGCCGAGTTCCAGCTGTCGACCGGACGCATGCCGCTGCAGATGCAGGGGCCGCAGGCGCCGCAGAAGAAGCCGCAGTTCACCGAGGACCAGATCCTCGCGATCTCCTCCTACATCCAGTCCGAGGCCCCCGGCCCGACCTTCCCTGAGGACCGCATCCTCGACGGCAAGGGCGACGTCGCGCACGGCGCCGAGCTGTTCCGCGTGAACTGCGCGATGTGCCACAACGTCGCCGCCGCCGGTGGAGCGCTCACCGAGGGCAAGTACGCTCCGGCGCTGACCGAGACCAGCGCGCTGCACATGTACGCCGCCATGGTCACCGGCCCCCAGAACATGCCGGTCTTCGGCAACATGAACCTGTCAGACGAGGACAAGCGCGACATCATCTCCGCTCTGCTCTTCCAGCAGCAGTCGGTGCAGGTCGGCGGTGCGACGCTCGGTTCGCTCGGCCCGGTCTCCGAGGGCCTGTTCGTGTGGATCTTCGGTATCGGCGCTCTCGTCGCCATCACCGTGTGGATCACCGCGAAGTCCAACTGACGCATATTCATCGAAGAGGAACGTACGAGGAGCACCATGGCACACGACGACGACTCGCAGGCTCTTGACAGGGCCTACCAGCCCTCTCCGGGGCTGGGTGTCGCAGTCAGCGATCCCGTGCAGAACCCCGGGCTGCCGCCGCACCGCGAGCGGATGACCGACAAGGACCCGCGCGCCGAGAAGGCGGCGGTGCGCACCGTCTACACGCTGTTCTACCTGTCCCTCGCGGGAAGCATCTGGGCGGTCGCCGCCTACATGCTCTTCCCGATCGAGAGCGGCGCGCTGATCGACATCCGCCAGAACAACCTCTTCATCGGCCTGGGCATCGCCCTCGCCCTGCTCGCACTCGGCATCGGCGCGATCCACTGGTCCAAGGCGCTGATGAGCGACAAGGAGCACATCGAGCTGCGCCACCCCACCCGCGGCAAGGACTCGACGCGAGAGGCCGCCATCAAGGCGTTCGCCGACGCGAACGAGGAGTCCGGCTTCGGTCGTCGCACGATGATCCGCAACTCGCTGTTCGCCGCGGTGGTCGCGTCGATCATCCCCGGCGTCACCCTGTTCCGCGGCCTCGCCCCGCACTCCACCCCCGATGACCCGACTGCGGGAGACCCCGTCGTCCTGCTGAAGCAGACCATGTGGGACAAGGGCATGCGCCTCGTGCGCGACCCCGACGGCACGCCGATCCGCGCGGCCGACGTCACCCTCGGATCCGCCTTCCACGTCATCCCGGCGGATCTCGCCGAGCTCAGCCACCACGACGGCTACCTCGAGGAGAAGGCCAAGGCCATCGTGCTCATGATGCGCCTGCGTCCTGAGCAGCTGATCGAGGCGGAGGACCGCAAGGACTGGTCCTACGACGGCATCGTCGCCTACTCGAAGGTGTGCACGCACGTCGGCTGCCCGGTCGCCCTGTACGAGCAGCAGACGCATCATCTCCTCTGCCCCTGCCACCAGTCGCAGTTCGATGTGACGGACCACGCGAAGGTCATCTTCGGCCCGGCCGCGCGTCCACTGCCTCAGCTGCCCATCACCGTCGACGACGAGGGCTACCTCATCGCACGCAGTGACTTCACCGAGCCCGTCGGCCCGAGCTTCTGGGAGCGCCATTGAGCACCGCAACGCTGTCCAAGGACGAGCAGGACACCAAGGCACCTCTTGGCGGCCGCTTCGTCGGCGCCGCGTCGAACTACATCGACGAGCGCACCAGCCTCTCCGGCTTCGTCAAGGAGCTCGGCCGGAAGATCTTCCCTGATCACTGGTCGTTCATGCTCGGCGAGATCGCCCTGTGGAGCTTCGTCGCCGTGTTCCTCTCGGGCACGTTCCTGACGTTCTTCTTCCAGGCGTCGATGGTCGAGACCCACTACACCGGCGCCTACGCCCCGATGCGCGGCATCGAGATGTCGGCGGCCCTCGAGTCGTCGCTGCACATCTCGTTCGATCTGCGCGGCGGCCTCCTGGTCCGTCAGATCCACCACTGGGCCGCCCTCGTGTTCGTCGCGGGAATCGGCGTGCACATGCTCCGCGTGTTCTTCACCGGCGCGTTCCGCAAGCCGCGCGAGCTCAACTGGGTGATCGGCTTCGTCCTGTTCGTCCTCGCGATGGCAGAGGGCTTCACGGGCTACTCGCTCCCCGACGACCTGCTCTCGGGCAACGGCCTCCGCATCATCGACGGGATGATCAAGGGCCTCCCCCTGATCGGCACCTGGACCTCGTTCATCCTCTTCGGCGGAGAGTTCCCCGGCACCGCGATCGTCGGCCGCCTGTACACGCTGCACATCCTGCTGCTGCCGCTGCTGGTCATCGCGCTCATCGTCGTGCACCTCATGCTGATGATCGTCAACAAGCACACGCAGTTCGCGGGCCCCGGCCGCACGAACGAGAACGTCGTGGGCTACCCGATGATGCCGGTCTACATGTCCAAGATGGGCGGCTACCTGTTCATCGTCTTCGGCACCATCGTGCTGATCGCGACGTTCTTCCAGATCAACCCGATCTGGAACTACGGCCCCTACGACCCGTCCCCCGTGTCGGCAGGCACCCAGCCCGACTGGTACATCGGCTTCGCCGACGGCGCGCTGCGTCTGGCTCCGTCGAACCTCGATGTGGTCTTCCTCGACCGCACCTGGTCCTTCGGCATCCTGATCCCGGTCGCCGTGCTCGGCCTGTTCATCGTGACCGTCGCCCTCTACCCCTTCATCGAGGCGTGGGTGACCGGCGACAAGCGCGAGCACCACATCGCCCAGCGTCCGCGCAACGCGGCCACCCGCACCGCCATCGGCGTCGCCGGCGTCATCTTCTACGCGGTGCTGTGGGCGGCGGCGTCCTCCGACCTCATCGCCACGCACTTCATGCTGACGATGGAGGGCGTGATCCACACGCTCCAGGCGCTGCTCTTCCTGGGCCCGATCCTCGGCTACTTCGTGACCAAGCGCATCGCGATCGCCCTGCAGAAGAAGGACCGCGAGATCGTCCTGCACGGTTACGAGTCCGGACGCATCGTGCGCCTCCCCGGCGGCGAGTTCATCGAGGTGCACCAGCCGGTCGACACGTACGACCGCTGGAAGCTCATCGACGTCGACGGCTACGAGCCCCTCGTGGTCCGTCCGAACGACAAGGGCCGCATCCCGTGGACCCAGAACCTCCGTTCGGCGATGTCCCGCTGGTTCTACGAGGACCGTCTGGCTCCGCTCACTCAGGCCGAGATCGACGAGGCCGACGCGCACCAGCACCACGTCACGGCTCACAACGAGGAGACCGAGGCGGAGGAGATCCAGGGCGCTCACGAGCGCGCCGGCTTCCCCGACGCCCCGCTCACCCCCGGTGAGGAGACGCACATCGACGAGACGCCGAACACCCCGAGCTCGGTGATCGCGACCGAGCCGGTGAAGAAGCCGCGCAAGAAGAAGTCGGAGGACGGCGAGTAACACCGCCGCTCCCCCATCGAGGGCCCTGTCCGTTCGCGGACAGGGCCCTTTCATGTCGGCATGGGAGGATCGGAGCATGTCCCCCGTCGTCCGACTCCTCCGTTCCGACGCCCTCGCCACCGCCCCCTACGCGCACGCCGCCACCGCCCTTGCCGATGCGCGACTGATCTTCCTCGCCGGGGCCTGTCCGCTCGAGGACGACGGATCGACCACCGCACCGGGAGACTACGCGGCACAGGCCGCACGCTGCGTGGAGACGCTCACGACGGCTCTCGAAGCCGCTGGCGCCGGACTGCACGACGTGATCAGCACCCGTGTCCTCGTGGCCTCCGGCCGGCAGCAGGACCTCGTCACGGCGTGGGACGTGATCCGCTCCGCCTTCGGCGACCACGACGTGCCCAGCACACTGCTCGGGGTGACGGTGCTCGGCTACGACGACCAGCTGGTCGAGATCGAAGCGGTCGCCGCGGTGGACGGAGGCGCATCGTGACCGCGATCATCCGCGAGGCGGCGGCGCAGGACTCCGAGGCGATCCAGGCGATAGAGGCATGGGCGGACACCGTCCTCGTCGATGCGCTCGGCGCTCCCGAGTGGCCGCCTCCCGGCGATCCGATCGAGCGCCTGGGGCAGCCGGGCTTCGTGCTCGTGCTCGAGGACTCCGACGACGCCTCCCCCGTCGGCTTCGTGCACGTGCTCGATGCCGACGGCTATGCGCACCTGGAGCAGCTCTCCGTGCTGCCGGCCTCAGGTCGACGAGGTCACGGCCGTCGCCTCGTGACCGCAGCGCTCGATGAGGCGCGCGAGCGCGGCTACGCACGGATGACCCTGCGCACCTACGCCGAGATCCCCTGGAACGCACCGTTCTACGCATCGTGCGGCTTCCTGGAGAGCCTCCCCGAGACCCCGTTCCTGCGACAGCTCGTCGACGAGGAGACCGCTCTCGGGCTGGACCGCTACGGACGCCGCGTGCAGATGACCGTCGAGCTCTGACCGGCGGATGGCAGGAACCCTGCGCTCGACGGCCGGATGGCACGGGCCCGACACGGCCGTCGCCTCCTAGGCTGAGAGCATGATCGAACGTGCCGACTACTACGCCGCCAAGCTCGCCTACGAGACCGACGCGAGCGATGTGCATGCCGCCCGCAAGTCCGGGGAGACCGTCTACGTCGTCGACGTGCGCTCGGATGAGGCCTGGGCGCAGGGCCGGGTCTCCGGCGCGATCCACATGCACTACAGCGAGATCGCGGAGCGCGCACCGAGCGAGATCCCCGCGGACGCCGCGGTGGTCGTGTACTGCTGGAGCCCCGGCTGCAACGCCGGCGCCAAGGGCGCGCTGGAGTTCGCGAAGCTCGGCTACGCGGTCCGCGAGATGATCGGCGGGTTCGAGTACTGGGTCCGCGAGGGATATCCCGTCGAGGACGCCGACGGCGTGCACCGGCGCCCTGTGGATCCCCTCACCGGCGTCGCCCGCATCCGCACCCGCGCCTGAGGGCGGGAGAGCGACCGGCCAGGGTCCGATCGTCCGCCGCCCGAACGCGAGAAGGCCCCTGCCGGAGCAGGGGCCTTCTCGACGCCGAGGTCAGCGCGCGAAGTTTCCGCGGTAGTACTCGTACACCCAGCCGACGATCGCGACCACGAAGATCGCCAGTCCGATCGGGAGCAGGAAGTGCCCGACCGCGAGGCCGACCACGAACACCGCAGCGGATGCCGCCAGCACGAGCGGCCACCAGGACCACGGGCTGAACTCGCCGAGCTCGGGGTCTCCGTCGTCGATGTCGCTGGTCAGGATGTCCTCAGGGAGCTCACCTTGCTGCGCCTTATGCGTGCGGTCGAGGTAGAACGCGATCATCGCACCCATGAAGGCGGCGAAGAACAGCGCCACAGTGCCGACCCACTCGATGCGCTCAGCGAAGTTGCTCGAGGGCGTGACCAGGATGTGCCAGCCGGTGTAGATCACACCGATCAGGGCGAAGAACGCGGTCAGGATCCACCAGAGGATGACGTTGTCGCGCATGGGTCAGTGCACCTCTCGCTCGCCGGCCGCGACCGGGGATTCGGCGGCCTCCGGGTGGTTCAGGTCGAACGCGGGACGCTCGCTGCGGATGCGCGGGATCGACGTGAAGTTGTGGCGCGGAGGCGGGCAGGAGGTCGCCCACTCGAGCGATCCGCCGTAGCCCCAGGGGTCGTTGACCGTGACCTTCGGCGCCTTGCGCGCGGTGATCCACACGTTCAGGAAGAACGGCAGCATGGATGCTCCCAGGATGACCGCTCCGATGGTCGACACCTGGTTCTGCCACGTGAAGTTGTCGTACGAGGAGTAGTCGGCATAGCGACGGACCATGCCCTCGACGCCCAGCCAGTGCTGGATGAGGAACGTCATGTGGAAGCCGATGAACAGCATCCAGAAGTGGATGTAGCCGAGACGCTCGTTGAGCATGCGTCCGGTCCACTTCGGCCACCAGAAGTAGAAGCCGGCGAACATGGCGAACACGACCGTGCCGAACACCACGTAGTGGAAGTGCGCGACCACGAAGTACGAGTCGGACAGCGCGAAGTCCAGCGGCGGGGAGGCGAGGATGACGCCGGTCAGACCGCCGAAGACGAACGAGACCAGGAAGCCGAGCGAGAACACCATCGGGGTCTCGAAGGTCACCGATCCTCGCCACAGGGTCCCGATCCAGTTGAAGATCTTCACGCCCGTCGGCACGGCGATGAGCATCGTCATGACGGCGAAGAACGGCAGCAGCACGGAGCCGGTGACGTACATGTGGTGCGCCCAGACCGCGACCGACAGCGCGGCGATCGCGATGGTCGCGTAGACGAGCGTCTTGTACCCGAAGATCGGCTTGCGGCTGAACACCGGGAAGATCTCGGACACGATGCCGAAGAACGGCAGGGCGATGATGTACACCTCGGGGTGGCCGAAGAACCAGAACAGGTGCTGCCAGAGCAGGACGCCGCCGTTGGCCGGGTCGTAGATGTGCGCACCGAGGACGCGGTCGGCGCCGGCGGCGAAGATCGCCGCGGCCAGCACCGGGAAGGCCATCAGGATCAGGAGGCTCGTGATGAGCGTGTTCCACGAGAAGATCGGCATGCGCCACATGGTCATGCCGGGCGCGCGCATCGTGATGATGGTGGTGATGAAGTTCACCGCGCCGAGGATCGTGCCGAAGCCGGAGATGCCGAGTCCCAGCATCCACAGGTTCCCGCCGGCTCCCGGCGAGAACGAGGCGCTCGCGAGAGGCTGGTAGGCGAACCAGCCGAAGGACGCCGCACCCTGCGGGGTGAGGAAGCCGGCGACCGCGATGGTGGAGCCGAACAGGAACAGCCAGAAGGCGAAGGCGTTCAGACGCGGGAACGCGACGTCGGGGGCGCCGATCTGCAGCGGAAGGATGGCGTTGGCGAAGCCGGCGAACAGCGGCGTCGCGAACATCAGCAGCATGATCGTGCCGTGCATCGTGAACAGCTGGTTGTACTGCTCCTTGGTGGGGATGATCTGCATCCCCGGAGCGAACAGCTCGGCGCGGATGATGAGGGCCATCACGCCGCCGAGGAGGAAGAACAGCACCGAGGCGATCAGGTACATGTACCCGATCGTCTTGTGGTCGGTGGAGGTGATCCACTTGACGACGATGTTGCCCTTCTGCTCGACGCGCGAGGAGCTCATCAAAGCGGCCTGGCGCGCAGGCATCGTCGTGGGTCGAGAGCGAGGGGCCTCGTCGGTGCGGGGTGCTTCAGTGGTCGACATGGCTTACTCCTCTCCTTCCTCGGAACCGGTCGTGCCGGTCTTCCCCGGATAGTTCGACAGACGGTCGTACGCGTCCGTGATGTCTCCCGTGTTGCCCTGCTCCTTGAGCGACTCGAGGTAGGCCTCGTACTCGGCCTGCGAGACGACCTTCACCTTGAAGAGCATCATCGAGTGGTACTCGCCGCAGAGCTCGGCGCACTTGCCGTCGTACTCGCCCTCGCGGGTCGGGATGAAGGACCAGGAGTTGTCCTTCCCGATGTACATGTCCTTCTTGTAGAGGAAGTCGATGATCCAGAACGAGTGGATGACGTCGCGCGACTGGAGGTTGATGGTGACCTTCTGGTCGACCGGGAGCACGAGGGTCGGAAGCTGCGACTGGTCGATGTTGCCGTCGGCGTCGGGCTGAGCCTGGATGCCCATGGTCCAGACGGCGTCGGAGTTGTCCTCCTCCTCGCCGTCGTACTGGAAGTCCCATGCCCACTGCTTGGCGATCGCGGTGATCTCGACGTCGGGGTCGTCCCACTTCGCCTCGATCTCGGCCTGATCGCGGGCCGTGAAGAAGAACATCCCCACGACGAGGATGAGCGGCACGATCGTGTAGAAGATCTCGATCGGCATGTTGTAGCGCATCTGCACCGGCAGGCCGGTCTGGCCCTTGCGACGGCGGTACGCGATCGCGGCCCACGCCATCAGACCCCACGTGATCACGCCGACGGCGAGCAGGACGATCCAGGAGTTCACCCAGAGCGAGGAGACTCGTTCCGTCTGGTTGGTGGCTGCAGGTCCACCCTCCACGAAGCCCGGGAGATAGCCGTGCTGCTCGGCGGTTGTACAACCGGCCAGAGCCACAGCTGCCACGACTCCCAGCGGGAGTGCGGCCCAACGAAGGCGGCGTTTCGAGGGCACGATGCACCTTTCAGATTGCGGACAGGGCACACCCAAGTCTAGGGCAACCTCACACCTGATTCATGCCAACCACGCAGGTTGACGAGGCGTCACCGGCTCAGTGGAAGCTGTCGCCGCAGGCGCAGGATCCCTGTGCGTTCGGGTTGTCGATCGTGAAGCCCTGCTCCGAGATCGTGTCCTTGAAATCGATGGACGCGCCGTCGAGGTACGGCACGCTCATGTTGTCCACGATGACCTCGACGCCGTCGAAGTCCACGGTCTCGTCGCCCTCGAGGAAGCGCTCGTCGAAGTAGAGCTGGTAGATCAGCCCCGAGCATCCGCCGGGCTGCACGGCCACGCGAAGACGGAGGTCGTCACGGCCCTCCTGCTCGAGGAGGTTCTTCACCTTGGTCGCGGCCGCCTCGGTCAGGCTGACGCCGTGCGCGCGGGTGGTGTCTGCTGCGGTGAGTGTGGTGTCGCTCATGTCGCTCCTTGTGACGGGCCGCGCGCATCGCACGGCTGTTGATCAGATTTTACCCTCCGGCGTGTCCGAGGGGGCCGGCTCAGCGCGTGATGCCGTTCATCCGCGCCAGCATCAGCGCTTCGGTGGCGACGGCGTTGCGGAACGTGTCGAGGTGCAGCGACTCGTTCGGGCTGTGGGCTCGCGAGTGCGGGTCCTCGACGCCGGTGACGAGGATCTGCGCATCGGGGAACTCGCGGACCAGATCGGCGATGAAGGGGATCGATCCGCCGACGCCCAGGTCGACCGGGTCCTTGCCGTACCCGTCGCGCATCGCATCGCGCGTCAGGGCGACGGCCCAGCCGCTGGTGTCGACCAGGAAGCCGTCGCCGAGGTCGACGTCCGAGAAGCCGAGCTCGGCGCCGTAGGGCGCATGGGCGCGCAGGTGCGCCTCCAGGGCGCGGTACGCGTCCTGCGCGCTCTGCCCAGGGGCCACCCGGGCGCTGATCACGACCGTGACCTCGGGGAGCAGGGTGTTGGATGCCGCGGCCACGCTCGTGGCGTCGATGCCGATCACGGTCGCCGACGGCTTGTTCCAGATGCGGCTGAGGATCGTGCCGTCGCCGATCGGGCTGGTGCCCGGGAGCAGGCCGGCCTCGTCGCGGAGCGTCGCCTCCGTGTAGTCGGGCGTGCCGGCATCCCTCGCGGTCATCCCCTCGACCGCGACCGAGCCGTCGTCGTTCCACAGGGTCGACAGGAGCTTCACCGTCGCCATCATCGCGTCGGGGACCGCCCCGCCGAACATGCCGGAGTGCGAGGCGTGGTCGAGGGTGCGCACGCGCAGGGTGAAACGCGCGTTGCCGCGGAGCGAGACCGTGAGGCCGGGCGTCGTGGAGTCCCAGTTGCCGGAGTCGGCGACCACGATCGCGTCCGCCCGCAGCGCATCCTTGTTGTCGGAGAGGAACTGCGCGAAGGAGCGGGAGCCGTACTCCTCCTCACCCTCGATGAACATCGCGATGCCGAGGTCGAGGTCGTCGCCGAGGACCTCGGCGACCGCCCTGATCGAGGCGATGTGCGTCATGACGCCGGCCTTGTCGTCCGCCGCGCCGCGGCCGTACAGCCGGCCGTCGCGCACCGTCGGCTCGAACGGAGGCGTCTCCCACAGCTCGTCGGCCCCGGGGGGCTGCACGTCGTGGTGGGCGTACAGGAGGATCGTCGGCTTGCCGTTGCGCGCGGCCCTGGTGGCCAGCACGGCCGGCTGCCCGTGCTCGTCGGTGCCGGGGATCGCCGCGCGCAGCACGCGCACCTCGTCGAACACGCCGGTGCCGCCGGCCAGGGCGGCGACGGCGTCCGCGCTGCGCTCCAGCTGCGTCTGATCGAAGGCGGGCCACGCCATTCCGGGGATGCGCACCAGCGCACCGAGGTCGCTGAGCGCCGCGGGGATGCCGGTCGCCACCGCCTCGCGGATCGCCTGGTCGTCGTCGCTGGGGAGAGCAGGAGAGGTCATGCGAGTAATCTTAAGGTGAACCACCGCAAGCGAACCGAGGAACCTCGTGCCCAAGACCCCTCCCCCCTCTTCGACGAACGACGACGCCCCTGAGACGCCTGCCGTCGGAAAGGGCCGCGCCACGCCGACCCGCGCGGAGCAGGAGGCCGCACGCCGGCGCCCGCTCGTCGCGAACACCAAGGAGGCGCGCGCCGCCGCCAAGGCGGAGCTGAACGAGCGCCGCAACCGCGCCCAGGCCGGCCTCGCCGCCGGCGAGGAGAAGTACCTCCCCGCCCGCGACAAGGGCCCGCAGCGGCGCTTCGTGCGCGACTACGTGGACGCGGGCTGGCACCCGGCCGAGTTCGTGATGGGCGTGATGGTGCTGGTGATCATCGTGTCGCTGCTGCCCCCGGCCTGGGCGATCGGCGGGGTCTCCGTCGGCGCCTGGGCGTATCTGGTGATGATGGGCTACCTGGTCCTCGCGATCGGCGGGATGATCCTGCTCGGATGGCGTGTGAAGCGCAAGGTCGCGGCCAGGTTCGGTCAGGAACGACTCGAGCGCGGTCTGGGCTGGTACGCCGCGATGCGCTCCCTGCAGATGCGCTTCATGCGTCTGCCGAAGCCGCAGGTCAAGCGCGGCGACTACCCCGGCTGAGGGCCAGTGACCTGACGATGCCCCGTGCTCGCTCTCGAGCACGGGGCATCGTCGTATCGGGCGACGGCGCGTGGTCCACGCCCCGTCAGAGCCGAGGCGTCGACCGGGGCTCCCCTCGATCTCGCGCGTCAGCGCCGCTTCGCGGCGGCGATCCGCACCAGCCCCCGGTTGATCTCGCGGCCCCAGAACGGCCCGCGGTAGAGGAAGGCCGTGTAGCCCTGCACCAGCGTGGCTCCGGCGTCCAGCCGCTCCTGCACGTCGGCGGGCGTCTCCACTCCCCCGACCGCGATGACGCAGAACTCCGCCGGCACGACCTGGCGAACCAGCCGCAGCACCTGAAGCGACCGCTCCTTGAGCGGAGCGCCGGACAGGCCGCCGGCGCCGGCGGCCTCGACGGTCGCCGCGTCCGTGCGCAGCCCGTCGCGGGCGATCGTGGTGTTGTGGGTGATGATGCCGTCGAGCCCTTCGGCGACCGCCATCTCGGCGATCGCGGTGATCTCCTCGTCGGGGAGGTCCGGCGCGATCTTCACGAGCAGCGGCGTGCCGCCCGACGCGTCCTTGACCGCGCGCAGCAGCGGAGCCAGCGTCTCGACGGCCTGCAGGCCGCGCAGCCCGGGCGTGTTCGGAGACGACACGTTGACCGCGAGGTAGTCCGCGAGCGGAGCGAGGCGCGTGGCGGAGGCCACGTAGTCGGCCGTCGCGTTCTCGACCTCGACCACGCGGCTCTTGCCGATGTTCACCCCGATGACCGTGTCGGGAGCGCCGCGCCGCAGCTTCGCGAGACGGCGTGCCACGGCATCCGCTCCCTGGTTGTTGAAGCCCATGCGGTTGATCACCGCACGATCCTCGATGAGCCGGAAGAGCCGCGGCTTGGGGTTCCCCTCCTGCGGTATGGCCGTGACGGTACCGACCTCGACGTGCCCGAAGCCGAGCGCCGCGAGGCCGCGGACGCCGACGGCGTTCTTGTCGAAGCCCGCGGCGATGCCGAAGGGCGAGGGGAACCGCTGTCCCAGCGCGTCCACCGCGAGCGAGGGATCGGGCTTCGCGATCGCCGACGTCGCCCAGGAGAAGGGCGGCACCCCGAGGACGCGGATCACCGCCATGCCGGCGTGGTGGGCGAACTCGGGATCGAAGCGCGAGAGGACAGCGCGGAAGAGCAGCGGATACATCACTGCCAGCGTACCGGTCGAGACCGCGCCTATTCGGCGGCCGTCTCCTTCGCGTGGTCGGCGCGCAGGTCGGAGATGGCGCTCTCGAAGTCCTCCAGGGAGTCGAAGGCCTGGTAGACGCTCGCGAACCGCAGGTACGCGACCTCGTCGAGCTCGCGCAGCGGCCCCAGGATCGCCAGGCCGATCTCGTTGGCGTCGAGCTGCGAGACGCCGGTCTGCCGCACCGCCTCCTCGACCTTCTGGGCGAGGACGGCGAGGTCGCCCTCCGTGACCGGCCGCCCCTGACAGGCCTTGCGCACGCCGGAGATCACCTTGTCGCGGCTGAACGGCTCCATCACGCCGCTTCTCTTGATGACGTTGAGGCTCGCGGTCTCGGTCGTCGTGAAGCGTCCTCCGCATTCGGGGCACTGACGACGACGACGGATCGACAGCCCGTCATCGCTCGTCCGCGAATCGATGACGCGCGAATCGGGATGACGGCAGAAGGGGCAGTGCACCTGAAGATCCTACGCCGTGAACCGGGCCTCGATCGCCTCGCCGTGGGCGGGCAGCACCTCGGTGTTCGCGAGCGCCACCACGCCGTCGCGGACCTCGCGGAGCGCCTCACGGTCGTAGGAGATCACCTGCTGAGGACGGAGGAAGGTGTAGGCGCCCAGGCCCGGCGCGTACCGCGCCTGCCCGCCGGTCGGCAGGACGTGGTTGCTGCCGGCCATGTAGTCGCCCAGGCTCACCGGGGTCTGGTCGCCGACGAAGACCGCGCCGGCGCTGGTAAACGCGGATGCCGCCTCCTCCGCGTCCTCGAGGTGCAGCTCCAGGTGCTCGGGGGCGTAGGCATTGCTGAACGCGGTCGCCATCGCCCGGTCGTCGACGAGCACGATGGCGGACTGCGGTCCGTTCAGCGCCGCGGCGACGCGCGTGCTGTGCCGGGTGGTTCCGGCGAGCGTCGCGACCTCGGCGGCGACGCGTTCGGCGAGATCGGCGGAGTCGGTGACCAGCACGGCCGAGGCCTGCTCATCGTGCTCGGCCTGGCTCACCAGGTCGGCGGCCACGAGACGCGGGTCGGCTGCGGCATCCGCCACGACGAGGATCTCGGTGGCACCCGCCTCGGAGTCGGTGCCGACGACGCCGGCGACCGCGCGCTTGGCCGAGGCGACGTAGTTGTTGCCCGGTCCGGACACGACGTCGACCGGATCGAGGCCGATCGCGTCGACCCCGTACGCGAAGGCGCCGATCGCACCGGCGCCGCCGATGGCGTACACCTCGGTGACTCCGAGCAGCCCGGCGGCGGCCAGGATGGTCGGGTGGATGCGTCCGCCCTGGTCCTCCTGCGGGGGCGAGGCGAGGGCGATCTGCTCGACGCCGGCGACCTGAGCAGGAACCGCGTTCATGATCACGCTCGACGGGTAGACGGCTTTGCCTCCGGGGATGTACACGCCGACGCGGTGCACCGGCTGCCAGCGCTGCGTGATGCGCGCCCCCGGTCCGATCTCGGTGACCTGGTCGGCCGGCACCTGGGCGGCCGAGCCGATCCGGACCCGGCGGATCGCCTCTTCGAGGGCGGTGCGCACCTCGGGCGCCACCGACGCCAGCGCCTCGTCGATGTGCTCCGCCGGCACGCGGATCGCGTGGCCGGAGACGCGGTCGAAACGCTCCGCCTGCTCGCGCAGCGCCTGCTCGCCGCGGACGCGGACGTCGTCGACGATGCGCGCGGCGGTGTCGAGCGCCTCGGCCCGAGCCTGGGTGGCGCGGGGCACGGCTGCGAGCATGTCGGAGGGCGAGAGCGTCTGCCCTCGCAGGTCGATGGTGCGCAAACGCGTCAGCCCTTCGTGATGTCGGAGATGTCGTGCAGGTACCCGATCCGGCCGTCGTCATGCCGCACGACGAAGGCGCCGCCGCGATCCTCGATCACGAGGGCCCAGGCGCTGGGGCCGATCCGGAAGATGACCTCGCCGCGCTCGTCGTGCACGTCGCGCTCGGTGGGCGCGAGGATCCAGAACGGCTGCGCCTCCGCGACGGACTCGCGCGGGTTCGTGGCCTCGACGTCGATCTCCTCGGCGACCGCGGGCTGTTCGCTCGCCGGCTGCGCGGCGGCGGACGACGGGTCGGCGATCGGCTCGAAGGCCCCCGTCTCGGGCGTCACCAGGTCGACGATGCTGTCGGTGTCGTAGAGGATCTCCGGTTCGGAGGAGCGCCGCGAGTACGCGGGCGTGTAGTCGTCATCGGGCTCGGCCTGCTCGGTCCCCGTCCCGCCGCCCGAGGCGTGCGCGGACAACGGCACCTGCGACGCGAGGTCGACGCGGGCGATCTCGTCGGTGGTGTTCGCTCCCGACAGCTCGGCGTCGAGCGTCTCCGGCTCCGCCGAGGCGGCCTGCTCCGGCGCGACCGGCGCGACCGGCTCCGGACGCGGCCGCGCGATGACCGGGCGCACCGGGTTCGCGGCGCGGTGTGCGAGGGTGACGAGACGTCCGTGGAAGTCGTCCTTCAGGCCGGGGATGATCGGCGCGAAGACGGTGAAGGCGACGAGGGCGAGCGAGGTCAGCACGAGCACGATGCCGCTCCAGCTGAGCGCCCAGAACCCGCTCCCGATGACGGCCGCCACGGCGAGCCACAGCTTGCCCACCAGGACGACGGCCGCTACCGAGAACGCGACGGACGCGAACTGGTCGATGCCCAGGGAGCCGACACGGCGGATGCCGTCGGGCGAGAAGCGCCGCAGCACGATCAGGAACACGGCCGCGGTCGGCACGCCGACCGGCAGCACCCATTCGATGCCGGTGGACCACAGCGAGGAACCGGCCACGATCGGGAAGAAGGAGACGACGAAGTGCACCAGCCATACGCCGACGATGAGCAGCTCGCGCAGAGTGAAGCCGAGTATGCCGTACTCGGGCGTCACCTCGTCGTCGTACAGGACGCCGTCGTCGATGAACTCGCCGTCGGCGTCGAGGTTCGAGGGTTCGGGAGTCTCCGGCAGGTCGCTGGTCATCACTGCTCCTTTCGTCACGGCTCGCGGTCGGGGGTCCGCGGCCCAACGCGTCCCGATACTACCCGCTCACCCTAGACACGACGGTCCGAGCAGAGATTTGAGGTCACCGAACAGGTCGGCCGAGACCTTCACGGGCATGGGCACGTCGAACACCTTCGCGGTGCCTCCGCGATGCACGCGCAGCACCACCTCGGTGTCCCCGTTGTGCCGGCGCAGCACCTCGGCGAGGTCGTTCATCACGCGCTCGGTGGCCCGCTGCTCGGCGAGGACCAGCGCGAGCGGACCCGAGGCGTCGAACGAGCCGATGTCCGGGGCGAAGGCGGACTGCGCGTGCAGGTTGAGACCGTCGTCGCGGCGGGAGACGCGCCCCCGCACGGCGAGGATCGAGTCCTGCTGCAGGATGTGCTGGAACTCGGTGTAGGTCTTGCCCATGAACATGACCGTCACCTCGCCGTTGAAGTCCTCGACCGTGATCATGCCGTAGGGGTTGCCGCTGGCCTTGGCGACGCGATGCTGCACGCTCGTGACCAGGCCCGCGACGGTCACCTGGTCGCCGTCCTGCAGATCCTCCGAGTTGTTCAGATCGTGGATCGAGATCGAGGCGTGCTTCGCCAGCGGAACCTCCAGCCCCGCCAGCGGGTGGTCGGAGACGTAGAGGCCGAGCATCTCTCGTTCGAAGGCGAGCTTGTCCTTCTTGATCCACTCGGGACGATCCGGCACCTTGGCCGGCGGCGCCTCCTCCATCTCGTCGTAGAGGCTGTCGAAGTCGAAGCCGATCGCGCCCTGCGCCTCGTTGCGCTTGCGGTCGACGGCGGCCTCGACGGCATCCTCGTGGATCTCCATCAGCGCCCGCCGAGTGTCTCCCATGGAGTCGAAGGCGCCCGCCTTGATCAGCGACTCGACCGTCCTCTTGTTGGCGACGTGCAGCGGCACCTTGTCGAGGAAGTGGTGGAAGGACGTGAACCGCTCGTTCTTGCGCGCCTCGACGATCCCGTCGACGACGTTGGTGCCGACGTTGCGGACCGCGCCGAGGCCGAAGCGGATGTCGTCGCCGACGGCGGCGAAGAAGTTGATCGACTCGGAGACGTCGGGCGGCAGCACCTTGATGCCCATGCGACGGCACTCGTTCAGGTAGAGCGCCATCTTGTCCTTGGAGTCGCCCACGCTGGTGAGCAGGGCCGCCATGTACTCGGCCGGATAGTGCGCCTTGAGATAGGCCGTCCAGTAGGAGACCAGGCCGTAGGCGGCGGAGTGCGCTTTGTTGAAGGCGTAGTCCGAGAACGGCAGCAGGATGTCCCACAAGGCCTTGATCGCGCCCTCTCCGAAGCCGCGCTCGACCATGCCGTCGTGGAAGCCCTCGTACTGCTTGTCCAGCTCGGACTTCTTCTTCTTGCCCATCGCGCGGCGGAGGATGTCGGCCTGTCCGAGCGAGAACCCCGCCACCTTCTGGGCGATCGCCATGACCTGCTCCTGATAGATGATCAGGCCGTAGCTGATGTCGAGGATGTCCTTGAGCGGTTCTTCGAGCTCGGGGTGGATCGGCGTGACCGGCTGCAGGCCGTTCTTGCGCAGCGCGTAGTTGGTGTGCGAGTTCGCACCCATCGGCCCCGGGCGGTACAGGGCGATGACGGCCGAGACGTCTTCGAAGTTGTCCGGCTTCATGAGCCGCAGCAGCGAGCGCATCGGCCCGCCGTCGAGCTGGAACACGCCGAGCGTGTCGCCCCTGGTGAGCAGCTCGTATGCGGCCGCGTCGTCGAGGGCGAGGTGCTCGAGGTCGAGCTCCTCCCCCCGGTTCATCCGGATGTTGTCGAGGGCGTCCGAGATGATCGTGAGGTTGCGCAGCCCCAGGAAGTCCATCTTGATCAGGCCGAGCGTCTCGCAGGACGGGTAGTCGAACTGCGTGACGATCTGGCCGTCCTGCTCGCGGCGCATGATCGGGATGATGTCGAGCAGGGGCTCGGACGACATGATCACGCCGGCGGCGTGCACGCCCCACTGGCGCTTCAGCCCCTCGAGTCCGATCGCCCGGTCGAAGACGGTCTTCGCCTCGGGATCGGTCTCGATCAGGGCGCGGAACTCGCTCGCCTCCTTGTACCGCTTGTGCTCGGGGTCGAACATGCCGCCGAGCTCCATGTCCTTGCCCATCACGGGCGGCGGCATCGCCTTGGTCAGCCGCTCGCCCATGCTGAACGGGAAGCCGAGCACCCGGCCGGCGTCCTTCAGGGCCTGCTTGGACTTGATCGTGCCGTAGGTGACGATCTGCGCGACGCGCTCGGAGCCGTACTTCTCGGTGACGTAGTCGATCACCTCGGAGCGGCGGCGGTCGTCGAAGTCGACGTCGAAGTCGGGCATCGAGACGCGGTCGGGGTTGAGGAACCGCTCGAAGATGAGACCGTGCTCGAGCGGGTCGAGGTCGGTGATCTTCATGGCGTAGGCGACCATGGATCCGGCGCCGGAGCCACGGCCGGGACCGACCCGGATGCCGTTGTCCTTCGCCCAGTTGATGAAGTCGGCGACCACGAGGAAGTAGCCGGGGAAGCCCATCTGCAGGATGATGCCGGTCTCGTACTCGGCCTGCTTGCGCACCTTGTCGGGGATGCCGCCCGGGTACCGGTAGTGCAGGCCGTTCTCGACCTCCTTGATGAGCCAGCTGTCCTCGGTCTCACCGGGCGGGCAGGGGAAGCGCGGCATGAAGTTCGCCGAGGTGTTGAACTCGACCTCGCAGCGCTCGGCGATCAGCAGCGTGTTGTCGCAGGCCTCGGGGTGGTCGCGGAACATCTGCCGCATCTCGGCAGCGGTCTTGATGTAGTAGCCGTCTCCGTCGAACTTGAAGCGGTTCGGGTCGTCGAGGGTGGATCCGGACTGCACGCACAGGAGCGCGGCATGCGCGTCGGCCTCGTGCTGGTGGGTGTAGTGCGAGTCGTTGGTGGCGACGAGCGGGATGCCGAGATCCTTCGCGAGCCGCAGGAGATCGGTCATGACCCGACGCTCGATGGAGAGCCCGTGATCCATGATCTCGGCGAAGTAGTTCTCCTTGCCGAAGATGTCCTGGAACTCTGCGGCCGCCGCCCGGGCCGCGTCGTACTGTCCGAGCCGCAGCCGGGTCTGCACCTCTCCCGAGGGGCAGCCCGTGGTGGCGATGAGGCCCTTGCCGTAGGTCTGCAGCAGCTCGCGGTCCATGCGGGGCTTGAAGTAGTAGCCCTCCATGCTCGACCGGGAGCTCAGACGGAACAGGTTGTGCATGCCCTGCGTGCTCTGACTCCACATGGTCATGTGCGTGTAGGCGCCGGAACCGGAGACGTCGTCGCTCTTCTGGTCGGGCGATCCCCACTGCACACGCGACTTGTCGCTGCGGTGCGTTCCGGGGGTCACGTACGCCTCGAGGCCGATGATCGGCTTGACGCCTGCGGCCTGCGCCGCACGGTAGAACTCGAACGCCGCGAAGGTGTTGCCGTGGTCGGTCACGGCGATCGCCGGCATCCCGTACTCTGCGGCCGCCTGCGTCATCGCACCGATCTTCGCGGCGCCGTCCAGCATGGAGTACTCGCTGTGGACATGCAGGTGCACGAAGGAGTCTGAAGCCATGCTCCGAGTCTACGGCGGAGCCCCGACATCGGAGGTCGATGGCGGGGCCCGGGCCGGATGCCGCGCCTACGGCGCCGAGTCGACGACTGTGACTTCGTAGGTCTCTCGGATATCCGGAACGTCTGCCGGAACGAGGGAGTCCATGCTCGGCCACGTCGCGCTGCACGCGATCGCCCAACCTGAGGTCGCGTCGAGAGAGATCGTGTCTTTGCGCGCCCATCGCGAAGTTCGGGAAACGTCCGGGGGTGCCCGAGCAACCGCTGAATGATCTCGCCGTCTGTGATCGCATTAGCTATCGCCTGAGAGCGAGAGCGCGGTTCGAAACTACTCGCTCGGTGCGGAATCGACGACGCTCACCGTGTAGGTGTACTTCGCGTCGGGCACCGAATCCGGAACCAGGGCGGGGTTACTCCCGAGACGCTCGGTGTACTCGGTGACGTAGCCCGTCGTGCGATCGATGGTCACCGTGCGCCACCAGTCGAGCGTGGGCAAGCTCGGGTCGCCTCCGTCGGTCCAGTACTGGATCGTCGCCGTCCGGTCGTCCGCATATATGAGTTCAGCGCCGGGAAGCTGGCTCAGCGCAGAATACATAGCCGCACGCTGGGCGGGGCTTCCCGCGTTGTACGAGAGCATGCGCGCGAGGATCCACCCCATCTTGTCCGGCTCGGCGCCCTGCTGTCGCAGCCACTCGATCAGCGCGGTCGCATCCGCGGGCAGGCTCGCGAGCAGTGATCCGTATCCGCCGGCGTTCCCATGACTCGACCACGAGGCCACCCATCCGGCGTCCGGCCCACCGGGCAGGAAGTAGGGCTCGTCGAAGGCCTGCAGCGACTCGGCCCACCTCTCGCTGTCCGCTGCGCCTCCCGGACCGAAGACGTCGCCGATAGGATCGTCGCGTTCCGGGTCGACCACCCAGGTACCGGACACATCCGCCGGGATGTAGATGGACGTGTCGGTCTGGAGAACCCACGCGCTCTCGGCGTTCATCCGATTCACCGAGAGGTCGTTGACACCGTCGATCGAGTTATACGAGACCAGTTGCCGCTGCACAGCGTCCACACGCAGGTACTGTCCCGCCGCGATGACGATGCCGGTGGCGGCCGCGCCGCTGGCCGTCGCGAGGACGGTACTGGCATTCACCGGCGGCTGCGACGGACTCGGCGACGGACTCGGCGCCGACGTTTCCACCGGCTCGCGTGTGGACACAGCATCGATCGTCGAGACCGACGAACCCAGGCCGTTGACGATGAGAACACCGGCGGTCACCGCGGCGACCCCCGCGAGGCCGACGGCGAAGGACCACTTTCGTACCGTCGCTCGTGATCGTGCCGGCTTACGTTCCGCCTGGATCTCATTCACCAGCAGGATCCGCGCCGCCGCGAGACTGCCTTCGGCGCCTTCGATCTCGGGCCTGATCTGCTGAACCTTCTCAAACACGTCCAACGGTCTCTCCTTTCTGCTGCCGACTCTCGAATGCCTGAATCCTGCGGGCCGAGTCCAGTCGCTTGCGGACCCTGTTCAAGCGCGACCTCACCGTTCCCACGGGAATCCCCAGCGCGTCGGATATCTCCTCGTAGCTCATCCCCTGCCAGGCATAGAGCAGCAGTGTCTCTCTGTCGCGGGGCGCCAGTGCTGCGATACGGCTCTTCAGCGCGGCGACCTCGCGCTCGGCATCCACTCGACTCATGGCTTCTTCGAGCCCGCCCAGCGACGTGTGGTCCTCGCGGGTGGTCGAGGCCATGAAGGACAGCCAGTGCCGCGCTTCTACGGCGCGATACCGGCGGATCAGCCGGGACGCGATGCCGATCAGCCACGGCAGCGCCGACTCGGCATCCCTGTCGAAGTCCGCGCGGCGGCGGAAAGCCACCAAGAAGGTCTCGCTCAGCACGTCCTCAGCGACGCTTCTGCCGACACGGTACGCGGCGAAGGCGTTCACCGCTCGCGCATGCCTGTCGAAGACATCGGCGAACGCCTCCGGCTGCGTGAGAGACCTTGTGATGATCTCGCTGTCTGTGCTCACACTTTCTATTGTCTGAGCGTCTCCGATGAGTTCACGATTTCTCGAGTCGCTGGAGGATCAGCGCAGGTCGAGCCTCATCAGCACCCTGGGGAACCCGTCCAGCACCGATCCCGTGTCGGCCGCCTTCTCGAACCCGGCGGACTCGAAGAGCCGCCGGGTTCCGACGTACGCCATCGTCAGGTTCACCCTGTCGCCCGCGTTGTCGACGGGGTACCCCTCGATCGCAGGCGCTCCGCGTTCGCGTGCGTAGGCGATCGCTCCCTCGATCAGCGCGTGGGACACTCCCTGCTTGCGGAAACCGGGACGCACGCGGAAGCACCAGAGAGACCACACGTCGACGTCGTCGACGTGCGGGATCAGCCGATTGCGCGCGAAGCTGGTGTCGCGCCGGGGATGCAGCGCCGCCCAGCCCACGGGCTCGCCGTCGAGATAGGCGATCACACCGGGCGGCGGATCGTGGCGGCACAGCTCGCGGACCCGGTCCGCCCTGGCCTGGCCGCGAAGAGCGACGTTCTCCTTGTTGCCGATCCGGTAGCTCAGGCAGAAGCACACGTTGCTGGTCGGCTTCTTCGGCCCGACCAGGGTCGCGACGTCGGCGAACTCGGTGGCGGGACGCACCTCGATGCTCATGCCCCCAGTGTGCCCCAGACCGCCGACATCGTCGGCTACGGCGCCTCGACGATCCGCTGGTCCGTGTTCGTGTACGTGATGAGGTCGGCGATGCTCCCCACGAGCCCCATGCTCACGTTCAGCAGCCCCGGCTCGACGTCCGTCAGCGGCGGCGGCGTGTCGGTGCCGATGGTCAGCGGCGCACCGCCCAGGGACGACGCCGTGATCGACCCGATGTAGACGGTCACGTCCCCCTGCAGCGACATCGTGTCGGCGGTGGTCACGAGCCCCGGTCCGTCCGGCGGGCGGACGGTCAGTGAGAACCCGGTGATCGTGATGGAGTCCGCGCTGATCTTGAGCGCGCGGACGCTGCCGCCGTCGACGGTGGGAACGCTCACGATCGAGATGCCTCTGAGACCTGTGAACGACAGGGACTCCGACCCCATCGAGGCGGGCACGCCGGTGAACACCGGAGCGCTCGCGTCCACGGGAGCCGCCACGGGGTCGACGGGGGCCGGAGTCGCCTCGGGCTCTGCCGGATCGGCCGGCGTGGTCGGCTCAACGGGGCTCGACGGACCCGCGGACTCCTCCGGGGACGGCGACGGATCGGGGTCTGCCGGGGCGGCGGGCTGCGTCGGGGCGGGAGCGGGCTGAGGGCAGTAGATCAACGGGATGCAGATGCCGGCGTCGCGGATGCCCGACGCGGACGCCGCGCCCGTCGTGAGCAGCACCGCCGCCATCATCGCGACCAGGGCCACCGCGATCCCGGCACGGCGGCGCATCACGTCGCCGTCACCTCTTCGACCCCGTCGTCGCCGTCCGTCGCGGCCTTCGGTCCCATCCACGCGACCACGAGGATGCCGCCGACGGTGGAGAGCAGCATCCCGATCAGGAAGCCGCCGAGGTTGACGCCGATCAGCGAGTAGATCGACACCGCGAGTGCGATGACTCCGTAGAAGACGTGGTGGGCGGGCATGGCGATCGCGAGGACTCCGAGCAGGAGGAGCACGACGGGGATGATCGTCGCCTGCATCCCCTCTATGCCCATCTGCACGTGCAGATGGCCGATGTCCAGCTGCCCGGAGAAGAACATCTCCACGCCGCCGATCGCGACCAGCAGCCCGCCGACGAACGGACGCTGCCGGCGCCAGACGCGGAAGCTCCCCGGTGCGCGCTTCTCGGCCTCGAGCTCCTCCGTCACCGCATCCGCTCCGTTCAGAAGCATCCCTGAGAGCCGTCCGTGAGCTCGAGGGTCATCCCGGTCAGGGTGAAGACCGAGGCCTGGGTGCTCCAGGCGGTCTGCTGCAGGTTCGAGATCGAGATGGTGTCGGAGTCCTGCGCGAAGTCGCCCGCGCCGCCCTTGGCCTCGGTGTTGACCGTCGAGGCGTCGACGCCGATGCGGATCTGCCCGAACGAGGCGTCGCCCTTGAGGCCGGTCATCCCGATCTGCAGGTCGCTGGCGGTCGCCGGCTTGCCGCCGCCGCCCGCCTTGATCAGCACGCCGACCGTGCCGAGCGGGGTCTCGGTGATCACGGACTGGCACAGGTCGTCCAGGGTCGCGCTCTTGATGTTCGCGATCGCGACGGTGTGCTCCACGCCCTCCGAGTCGGTCGCCACTCCCGCGTACTGCGAGAAGCCGGTGCCCTCGAGCTGGCTGGCTCCGATCTGGAACTGGCTGCCCGAGACGGCGAACGACACGGGCACGGCGCCCTGCGCCACGCCGCCCAGGAGCGAGGCGGCGATCACGCCGACGGGCACCGCCACGAGCGTGATGCGCCCCGCGTGCGAGGCTGTGGCCTTGGACAGGGTCTTCGACACCTTCGGGAACTTCATCGATCCTCCTCCCCGCGAGCACGACGCCGTGCTCGCGATCCTCCTCGATCCTAAAGGTAATTGACTCAGAGTCAACACCTATCCTGGCTAGGCTTCTCGCATGCCGTCCGAGCAGCGTTCCCGACTCAGCCCCGAGCAGCGGCGAGCCCAGCTCATCGCGATCGGCGTCGCCTTCCTCGCCGAGCATCCGCTCGACGAGCTCACGATCGACGAGCTGGCCCGGCGCGCCGGCGTGTCCCGCGCGCTGATCTTCCACTACTTCGACAGCCGCCAGGGCGTCGAGAGGGCCATCGTGACGACCGCCCGCGACAGCCTGCTGCTGGCCTCCGAGCCGCGCGCCGAGCTGCCGCCCCGCGAGCGGGTGCGCGACACCCTTCTGCGCATCGCAGGCTTCGTCCGCGAGCACAGCGGCACCTTCTCGTCGCTGATCCGCGGCGTCGCGAGCGGCGATCCCGCCGTGCGCGCCATCGTCGATGAATCACGCGAGCTGAACGCCCAACGGCTGCTCGAGGCGTTCACCGAGCTGGGCGATGCCGACACCCCCGCCCTGCGCGTGGCGCTGCGGGCCTGGGTGTCGTTCACCGAGGAGACGCTGCTCGAGCTCGTCGTCGATCGGCGCATCGACGACGACACGGTGGTCGACTTCCTCGAGCAGACCCTCGACGGCGTCGTCGCCGCCGCCGGCAGGGCGCGCTTCTAGCCTGCGGCCCTGAGCACGTCGAGGGCGTTCTGGAAGTCGGCGGGATACGCCGACTCGAACTGCACCCACTCCCCCGTGGCCGGATGGGTGAAGGCGAGCCGGTGGGCGTGCAGCCACTGCCGGGTGAGTCCCAGCCGCGCGGAGAGGGTCGGGTCGGCCCCGTACAGCGGATCGCCGACGCACGGATGCCGCAGCGCGGCCATGTGCACGCGGATCTGATGCGTGCGGCCGGTCTCGAGGTGGATCTCCAGCAGCGACGCTCCGGGGAACGCCTCGAGCGTCTCGTAGTGGGTCACCGAGGGCTTGCCGTCGGGGGTCACCGCGAACTTCCAGGAGTGGTTCGGATGCCGGCCGATCGGCGCGTCGATCGTGCCGCTCAGCGGATCGGGATGCCCCTGCACCACGGCGTGATAGATCTTCTCGACCGTGCGCTCCTTGAAGGCGCGCTTGAGCGCGGTGTACGCCGACTCGGTCTTCGCCACGACCATGAGGCCGCTGGTGCCGACGTCGAGACGGTGCACGACGCCCTGCCGCTCGGGCGCTCCGCTGGTGGCGACCCGAAACCCCGCGGCGGCGAGGGCGCCCACGACCGTCGGCCCCTCCCAGCCGAGCGAGGGGTGGGCCGCCACGCCGGTGGGCTTGTCGACGACGACGATGTCGTCGTCGTCGTACACGATCCCGAGCTCGGGCACGGCCACCGGGATGATCCGCGGCTCCTCCTTCGGCTGCCATTCGACGTCGAGCCAGCCGCCGGCGCGCAGCTTGGCGGACTTGTCGAGGGTGACGCCGTCGAGGCGCACTCCGCCGGCAGCGGCGACCTCCGCCGCGAAGGTGCGGGAGAAGCCCAGCATCTTCGACAGGGCGGCGTCGACGCGCACCCCGTCGAGCCCGTCGGGAACGGGGAGAGAACGCGATTCCACTCTCAGCGCCCCTCGGCGGAGGCGTCGGAGTCGGCCTCGGCATCCGCCGCGTCCTCGCCGACGGCGTCGGCCTCCGTCTCGGCACGGTCCTCGGCGACCGCCGCGGCCTCGGCCTCGGCATCCGTCTCCACCGGTGCGTGGTCGCGCTCCCTCGTACCGTCGAAGCGGAGCCCGAACACCACCAGCAGCGCCACGGAGATCATCCCGGTGACGATGAAGACGTCGGCGACGTTGAAGATCGCCGGGATCATCCACGGCATCGAGATCATGTCGACGACGTGTCCGACGCCGAATCCCGGCTCTCGGAACAGCCGGTCGGTGAGGTTGCCGAGCACGCCGCCGAGCAGGCAGCCGAGCACGACGGCCCACAGACGCGAGCGCAGCCCCGTCGCCTTCCAGATGATGATCGCCGCGACGACCGAAAGCGCGATCGTGAAGATCCAGGTGACCTCGGAGCCGAGCGAGAATGCGGCTCCGGAGTTGCGGATGAAGTACAGCTGCAGGAACTCCCCGAGAACCGGGACGGGCTGCTCCACCGGCAGGTTGGCGACGGTGAGGTACTTCACAAACTGATCGGCGGCCAGCACGAGCGCTGCGAGGATCGCAACGATCGCACCGGCCGCCGACCGACGAAGGGGACGGCGTCCTGACAAGAGGGCGCCTTACAGGCCGATCGCGGAGACCGGCGTGTTGTCCGTCGACGCCGACTTCTCGTCGAGGTCGCGCAGCTGACCCTCGATGTAGCTGCGCAGCTGCGTGCGGTAGTCGCGCTCGAAGTTGCGCAGCTCGGTGATGCGGGCCTCGAGGGCGTTGCGCTCGCGCTCGTGGCGTGCGGTCTCCTCGCGCTGCTTGGCCTCGGCCTCGGTGCGGATGCGGTTGACCTCGTTCTCCGCGTCGGCGATGAGCTGGTTGCGCTTCGCCTCGCCCTCGGCCACGTGCTCGTCGTGCAGGCGCTGCGCGAGCTCGATGATGCCGGCGGTGGCGGTGGCGGAGCCGGAGGGAGCGGGCTCGACGACGGGCGCGGGCTCGACGACGGGAGCCGGAGCCGGGACCTCGGCGACCGGCGCGGGAGCGGCGTCACCGGACTCGTAGGCCGCGAGCTTCGCCTTCAGCTCCGCGTTCTCCTCGAGGGCCTTGCGCCACTCGATGACGATCTCGTCGAGGAAGTCGTCCACCTCGTCCGGGTCGAAGCCGTCCTTGAAGCGGACGTGCTGGAACTGCTTGGTGACGACGTCATCCGGGGTAAGTGCCATGGTGGCTCCTTCGATGAGTTCGGTGGCCCGTTCGATGAACGGCGTTTCGTGATGTGGCGCGAACCCGGGGCGCGCACCTGCGAGCCAAGCATAGCCCCCGCGTCTGCGAGCCGCGATGCCACGACACCCAGGCGTGACGAACTGCGAAGCGATATGTCAGATGAAGATCCGCACGATGTTCATCAGGATCAGCACGACGAGGATGGTCAGCGAGAAGCCGAAATCCAGAGAGATCGCACCGATGCGCAACGGAGGGACGATACGCCGGAAGAACCGGATCGGCGGATCGGTGACCGTGTACGCCACCTCGGCGGCGACGAGCCCTGCGCCCTTCGGACGCCAGCCCCGGTTGAAGATCGGGATGTAGTCGAGGATCAGGCGCGCGAACAGCACCAGCAGATACAGCAGCAGCGCCAGATGGACGATGCTCGCGAAGATGGAGACGAGCCCCACGGGTTACTGCTGATCGAAGCCCGCAGACTCGGCGTCTGCGTGTGCGATGCCCCCCTGACCGGAGACCGCGATGTTCTCCGGCGAGAGCAGGAACACCTTCGAGGTGACCCGCTCGATACGGCCGTAGAGGCCGAGGGAGAGACCGCTGGCGAAGTCGATCAGACGACGGGCGTCCGCGTCGCTCATCTGCGAGAGGTTGATGATGACCGGCACACCCTCACGGAAGCTCTCGGCGATCAGCTGAGCATCCCGGTACTGCTTCGGATGCACGGTGAGGATCTCGTTCACTGCCCCTCCTGCGGGCTGACGCACGGCGACCGGACGACGGAGCGGCGTGACAGGGGCCGGTGCCGGCTCCTCACGCTCGCGCTCGCGCTCCCGGTGGGAGCGGGCCGGCGCCTGCGTCTCTTCTTCGTAGACCTCTTCCTCATCGGCGAGGCCGAGATACACCATGGTCTTCTTCAGCGGGTTACCCATTGTGTCCTCCGGTTCGAACGATTCGGGCTGGTCTTGTGACAGGTTAACCCCGGTCAGGCCGGGGTCCGGTTATTGCGGAACCGATCCGCAGGTGTGTCGCGCCCGCGTCGATGGCCTCGACGAAATCGCCGGTCATCCCCGCGGAGATCCAGGTGGCCGACGGCTCGAGCGAGCGGATGCCCTCCGCCACGTCCCGCAGCCGGGCGAACGCCGACGCGGGCTCCTCGTCGAGAGGGGCCACCGCCATCACCCCGCGCAGCCGCAGCGAGGGCAACGACAGCACGTGCTCCCCGAGCGCGGTCGCGGCCTCGGGGGCGACGCCGCCGCGGCCGGGATCGTCGGTCAGGTTGATCTGCACGAGGACGTCGAGGATGCTGTCGTCCTCGGCCGCCCGGTGCAGGGCGTCGGCCAGCCGCTCGCGATCCACCGAGTGCACGGCGTCGGCGCTGCGCCTGATCGCCGCCGCCTTGTTCGTCTGCGCCTGCCCGATGAAGTGCCAGCGCAGATCGTCGAGGTCGACGAGCACCTCGGCCTTCGCGCTGAGCTCCTGCTGACGGTTCTCCCCCACCTCGCGCACGCCGAGCGCGTGCAGCTCGCGCACGAGGGATGCGGGGTGGAACTTCGTGACGACGATGCGCGTGATCTCCCGCGCATCGCGTCCGGCGAGACGCGCGGCGTCGGCGATCCGCGCATCGATGGCCGACAGCCGCGACCGCAGGTCCGTGGGCCCCTGCCCCTCGGCAGGACCAGGGGCCGCGCTCGGCGTCACTTCAGGAATTCGGGGATGTCGATGTCGTCGTCCGCGATGGCCGGCTCGATGCTGGTCGTCGTGAAGCGCGGCGTCGTGTCGACCTCGACGGCCTCCGGCTTCTCGGACTCGCTCTCGGTGAGGGCCACCTCGGGAAGCACGGCGGGCTCGGGGCGCGAGACGATCATCGGGTCGAGCCGCAGGGACGGCTCGCCGCCGTCGAAGCCCGCCGCGATCACGGTCACCCGCACCTCGTCGCCGAGCGTGTCGTCGATGACCGTTCCGAAGATGATGTTGGCCTCGGGGTGCGCGGCCTCCTTGACGAGGTCGGCCGCGTCGTGGATCTCGAAGATGCCGAGGTTCGACCCGCCCTGGATCGACAGCAGCACGCCGTGAGCTCCCTCGATGCTCGCCTCGAGGAGGGGCGACTCGACGGCCAGCTCCGCGGCCTTGATCGCGCGATCGGCGCCGCGCGCGGAGCCGATGCCCATGAGGGCGGAGCCCGCCCCCTGCATGACCGACTTGACGTCGGCGAAGTCGAGGTTGATCAGACCGGGAGTCGTGATGAGGTCGGTGATGCCCTGCACACCGGCGAGGAGCACCTGGTCGGCCGTGGCGAAGGCCTCGATCATCGAGATGCCGCGGTCGCTGATCTCCAGGAGGCGATCGTTGGGCACCACGATGAGGGTGTCGACCTCTTCCTTCAGCTTCGCGACGCCGGCCTCGGCCTGGCTCTGACGACGACGCCCCTCGAAGGAGAACGGCTTGGTGACCACGCCGATGGTGAGCGCGCCGATCGACTTGGCGATGCGCGCGACGACCGGAGCGCCGCCGGTGCCGGTGCCGCCGCCCTCTCCGGCGGTGACGAAGACCATGTCGGCGCCGGTCAGCGCCTGCTCGATCTCCTCTGCGTGGTCCTCGGCGGCGCGACGACCCACCTCGGGGTCGGCGCCGGCGCCGAGTCCGCGGGTGAGCTCGCGGCCCACGTCGAGCTTGACGTCGGCGTCGCTCATCAGCAGCGCCTGCGCGTCGGTGTTGACGGCGATGAACTCGACTCCGCGGAGGCCGAGGTCGATCATGCGGTTGACGGCGTTGACGCCGCCACCGCCGACGCCGACGACCTTGATCACGGCGAGGTAGTTCTGGTTCTGGCTCATGGCCGGCCTCCGAATAGTCGAGCCTTCTACGTGTTCTGGCCGATATCGGGAGGAGAACCTTAAACCTCAACTAGAGGTGTAAAGTATTTCCCAGTATCGGTTTCTCTTGTTCGAAGGTAAGCGCCACGATTGCGCGCGTCCGCACCGACGCGGGCGTGTCGCGCGTTTGGCGTCGAATCCCGGCTCGAGGGGCCCGTGACAGCCCTCAGCCGATGACGGCGATGTCCGGAGAGGTGACGTCGATCGACGCCGCACCGGGGCTCGCCGCGATCGCCTTCGCCAGCGTGATGCCCTTCAGCACCGAGTTCTCCGCGCTCCCCCACACGACCCTGAGGCCCGTGTCGAGGGTGAGGGTCACATCGTCAGCGGTGTTGGCCTGCACCCCGGTGAGCGCGGCGCGGACGTCGGCCGGCAGAGAACGGACGACCAGGCCGGCGCTCTCGAAGGCCCGGGAGCCGGTGCCCCCCGCGATCTCCAGCAGCGGCTGCCCCGCGGGCTGGTCCGTCGTGGTGGACAGCACCACGCCGGCCGCGTCGACGAGGTTGTAGCCGGCATCCGAGCGGATCACCCCGACCGGGGTGCGCTCCACGATCTGCACGGTGAGATCGTGCGGAGGCCTCGCCTCGAGCGCATAGGTCTCGATGAGCGGGAAGGCCAGCAGGGCCGCCTTGATCCTGCTCGTGTCGACGAGCGCCAGCGGCGTGCCGATCTGATCGCCGAGGGCGGCCTCGACGGTCGCGGCGTCGAGGGTGGTCGCCCCGACCACCGTGATCTTCTGCACCGCGAAGAGGGGGCTGTACGCCGCCGCCGCGCTGCCGCCGATGAGCAGGAGCACCGCGCCGACGGCGGTCAGCCAGGCGATCCGGCGACGGCGGGAGCGCTGCGTGAAGCGGCGGATCTCGGCGCGCAGCGCCTTGCGTCGGGCGCGCGCGGCACGCCAGACGTCACGGGTGCTCGTCGGCGCCTCGATCTGGGGATCCTCCTCCGGCCCGGACGAGGGCCGCGCGGAGGCGCGAGCAGCCGCATCCGTCTCCACCGTCTCGCCGATGCGCGAGACCGGCCGCGCCGGCGACTCCTCCTCACGAGGGTCCGGCGTCGCCGGGAGCGGGGCGGGCCGGCGCACGGCTCAGGCCTCTGCGGATCCGCGCAGCGACTCCAGCACCTGCGGGATGATCTGGTAGACGTTGCCGCAGCCGAGGGTGATGACGAAGTCCCCGTCGCGCGCGACGCTCGCCGTGTAGTCGGCGGCCTGCTGCCAGTCGGCCACGTAGTGCACGTTGCCCTGATCCGCGAACGCGCCGCTCACGAGCTCCCCGGTCACCCCGGGCACCGGGTCCTCGCGCGCACCGTACACGTCGAGCATGACCGTGTGGTCCGCGTGATTCTCGAGCACCTCGGCGAACTCGCGGAACATGTGCTGGGTGCGCGAGTAGGTGTGCGGCTGCTGGATCGCGATGATCCGCCCCGAGCCCGCGATCGAGCGCATCGCCTCGAGCGCGGCGCGGACCTCGGTCGGATGGTGCGAGTAGTCGTCGTAGACGGTGACGCCGCGTTCCTCGCCGTGCTTCTCCAGCCGGCGCACGGTGCCGGCGAAGCCCTCGACCGCCCGGGCGGACTCGGCCAGCCCGTAGCCGAGCGCGCGCAGCACCGCGATCGCCCCTGCGGCGTTGACCGCGTTGTGCAGCCCTGGCACCGCGAGCTGCAGACGGACGCTCTCCCCCTCGTGCGCGATCGTGGCCGACACGCCGGCCTCCGTGACGACGTCGGAGATGCGGACGTCGGCGTCGTCTGCCAGGCCGAAGGTGATCACGTTCGGGTGCGACAGACCGGCGCCGACGCGCAGCGCCCCTGGGTCGTCGCTCGAGATCACCACGGCCTCGGTCGCGGCGTCGGCGAAGCGCACGAAGGCATCGTGGAAGGCCTCGTCCGACCCGTAGTGGTCGAGGTGATCGGGGTCGACGTTCGTGATGAGCGCGACGGCCGTGTCGTACAGCAGGAAGGTGCCGTCGGACTCGTCGGCCTCGATGACGAAGAGGTCTCCGGAGCCGGTGGCGCTCGAGGCGCCCAGCTGCTCGATGACGCCTCCGTTGACGAAGTTCGGGTCGGCGCCGAGCGCCTGCAGAGCCGTGACGATCATGCCCGTCGAGGTGGTCTTGCCGTGCGCGCCCGCGACCGACACGAGCCGGCGCGACCCGATCAGCCAGTGCAGGGCCTGAGAGCGGTGGATGACGTGCAGGCCCCGTTCCTTGGCGAGCACGAACTCGGGGTTCTCGGGCCAGATCGCCCCGGTGTGCACGACCGTGTCGGCGTCGCCGAGGTGGGCGGCGTCATGACCGACGTGCACCGTGGCTCCGGCGGCCTCGAGGGCGCGGAGGTTCGCGCTGTCGGCGCGGTCGGATCCGGATACGCGGATGCCGGCGTCGAGGAACATCCTGGCGAGGCCGCTCATTCCGGAGCCGCCGATGCCGATGAAGTGCGCGGAGGTGATGTTCTCGGGGATCGGCAGGGAGAGGTCGGGTCTGATCATGGCGTCTCCAGTGTACGTTTCGTCTCGCGGCGCGCGCTCAACGACCGGCCGTTCGCAGAGCGCGGTCGACGAGCGCGATGACGTTGTCGGTGCCGTTGCGCGTGCCGGCCTGCTCGGCCGCGGCGGCCATCCGCGCCAGGCGGGGCGCATCGCCCAGCAGCGGGACGACGATCCGGCGCACGGCGTCGCCGTCGAAGGTGGCGTCGTCGAGCAGCTCGGCGGCGCCTGCGGCGACGGCGGATGCCGCGTTCAGACGCTGCTCCCCGTTGCCGACCGAGTACGGCACGTAGAGGGCGGGGATGCCGAGGGCGCTGATCTCGCTCACGGTGGCCGCCCCGGAGCGGGAGACGACGAGGTCGGCGAGCGCGAAGGCGAGGTCCATGCGGTCGACGTAGCGGCGCATCGCGTAGCCGGGGACCCCGGGATCCGCGAGGTCGCTGCGCTCGCCGGTCACGTGCAGCAGCTGCCAGCCGGCGGCCAGGACGTCGGCCCAGGACCCGGACAGAGCGTCGTTGAGGCGCTGCGCCCCCAGCGAGCCGCCGAAGACGAGGAGTACGGGGCGATCGGCGTCCAGCCCGAAGTACTCGGCCGCCTCGCCGCGACGGGCCACGCGGTCCAGCTCGACGACCTCGCGCCGCAGGGGCATGCCGACCACCTCGCCGCCGCGCAGAGACGTGCCGTCGAAGGCGACCCCGGTGGCCGCGGCCCTGCGGGCGCCGAGGACGTTGGCGAGGCCGGGCTTGGCGTTCGCCTCGTGCACCACGAAGGGGATGCCCTCCCGCCTGGCCGCGACGTACGCGGGGGCGGAGGCGTAGCCGCCGAAGCCGACCACCACGTCGACCCCGTGCCGGCGGATGTGCTCGCGCACCTGCGCCACCGCACGGCGGAAGCGGCCGGGGAACCGGGCGGCCTGGGCGTTCGGACGCCGCGGGAACGGCACCTTGTCGACGATCAGCAGCTCGTAGCCGCGGGCGGGGACGAGACGGGCCTCCAGTCCCTCCGCCGTGCCGAGCACGAGGACGGATGCGGCGGCGTCCCGCTCGCGCAGTCCGTCGGCGACGGCGAGCAGGGGGTTGACATGGCCGGCGGTGCCGCCGCCGGCGAGGAGGTACGTGGTCACCTGGTGACTTTACCCCGCTCGGCTGCGGGGATCGTGCGCGCGAAGGCGAGCAGCACCCCGCAGGCGATGAGCACGGCGAGCAGCGCCGTGCCGCCCTGGGACATGAAGGGCAGCGGCACGCCCATGACCGGGAACAGGCCGATCACGACGCCGATGTTGAAGATCGCCTGGCCGACGATCCACACCGTGATGCCGCCCGCGGCGATCCGGATGAACGGATCGTTCGTCTTGCGGATGATGTGGAACACCCCGACGGCGAAGGTGGCGAACAGGGCCAGCACGACCAGGCATCCGATCAGCCCGAGCTCCTCGCCGACGATCGCGAAGATGAAGTCGTTTCCCGCTGCGGGGAGCCAGCCGTACTTCTCCTGGGAGTTGCCGAGCCCGACGCCGAAGACGCCGCCGGTCGCCATGCCCCACATCCCGTGGATGGACTGGTAGCAGTCCCGCTCGTAGTTGCTCATGTCGGAGCACACCGCGGTGATTCTCCGCATCCGGTCCTTGCTCGTCACGGCGAGCACCAGCACCGCGAGGACGCCGAGGATCACGGGGATGATGAAGAGCCGCAGCTTGACCCCGGAGAAGAACAGGCAGCCCAGCATGATCAGCACGAGGACCATCGAGGTGCCCAGGTCGCGGCCGGCGAGCACCGTGCCGATCGCCAGCGCCGACACCGGCACCACGGGGATGAACACCTGATGCCAGGTGCCCAGCATCGTCTGCTTGCGCATCAGCACGTAGCCGATCCACACGGCGAGGGCGAGCTTGAGGAACTCCGACGGCTGCAGGGTGAAACCGGCGATCTTGATCCAGTTCCGGTTCCCGGCGTCCTCGATGCCGAGCGGGGTGAACACCAGCATCTGCAGGGCGACGGCGCCGAACAGCGCCGGCCACGCCATCTTCTTGAGGAAGGCGATCGGCAGTCGCGAGATCACGAACATCAGCGGGATGCCGAGCACCGCGAAGATGCCCTGTCGCAGGGCGCCGTCCATCGGGTTCGCGCCCTTGGACACCGCGTCGGCGCTCGTCGCGGAGAGCACCATGACGAGACCGAAGATCGTCAGCAGCAGAGCGGTCGACGCGATCATCATGAACTCGGTCGACACCGGGGTGAACCGACGTCCGAGCGACACCCGCGCGGCGAGTCCGCGCGACGACGACCCCTGCGGGTCAGTGCGCGGGGTTCGAGCCACCTGCGTCATCGGCGCTCCCCCGGTCGATCCATTCCCGCACCGCCTCGGCGAAGCGGTGGCCGCGATCCGCGTAACCGGAGAACTGGTCGAAGGATGCCGCGGCGGGGGCCAGCAGAACCGTGCCCCCGTCATCAGCGATCCCCGCCGCGATCTCCACGACACGGTTCATGACCTGACCAGTCTCGCCAGCATCCACCTCGAAGACCGGCACCACGGGCGCGTGTCGCCGGAATGCCGTCACGACCGCCTCACGGTCGACGCCGATCACGACCGCGGCGCGGGCGGTGCCGCCCACGTCGGCGACCAGCTCGGCGATGTCGACGCCCTTGAGGTCGCCGCCGACGACCCAGACGGCGCCGGGGTAGGCGCGCAGCGAGGACGCCGCGGCGTGCGGGTTCGTCGCCTTGGAGTCGTCGATCCACGTGATGCCCGCATGCCGGGCGATGACCTGGATGCGGTGCGCGTCGAGAGTGAACTTCTGCAGGGCCGCGTGGATCGCCTCGGGCGTCACTCCCGCCGACCGCGCCAGGGCGCTGGCGGCGAGGATGTTCTGCACGATGTGCGGGGCCGCGAGGCCGACCTCCTCGAGGTCGCGGACGGTGGTGAGCTCCAGCGCACTGCGCGCACGGTCCTCGAGGAAGGCACGGTCCACGAGCAGCCCCTCGACCACGCCGAGGTCGCTGGGCCCCGGGGTGCCGAGGTCGAATCCGATGGCCCTGGCGCCCTCGATCACGTCGGCGTCCTCGACCATGCGCCTGGTCGCCTCGTCGGCCTTGTTGTACACGCAGGCGACCTTCGTGTTGCGGTAGACGACGGACTTCGCCTCGCGATAGGCGTCTGCGCTGCCGTGCCAGACCAGATGGTCGTCGGCCAGGTTCAGGCACACCGAGGCGTAGGGCACGAGCTGCCCCTCCGCGCGGGACCGGCCGATGTACCAGAGCTGGTGGCTGGAGAGCTCGACGACGAGCACGTCGAAGCCGGCCGGATCGCGGACGGCGTCGAGGACCGGCACGCCGATGTTCCCGCAGGGAGCGGCTCGCAGCCCGCCCTCGACGAGCAGGCTCGCGGTGAGCTGGGTGGTCGTGGTCTTGCCGTTCGTGCCGGTGATGAGCACCCACTCCGCGGGCGTGCCGTCGGGGCGGAGCACCTTGTCGCGCACGCGCCAGGCGAGCTCGACGTCTCCCCACAGGGCGATGCCCGACTCCTGCGTCCAGCGGATCACGGGATGGGCGGGAGAGAACCCCGGCGAGGCGATCACGACCTCGGGGTCGAAGTCGATCAGCGCCTGCGGCACGGCGGCGAGGGATCCGAGCTCGAGCTCCGCGCCGATCACCGGGAGCAGCCGCGCGTACTCCTCCTCGGCGGACTCGCTGAGCACCAGCACGGACGCTCCCAGCTCCGTGAGCGTGTCCGCCACCGAGAACCCGGTCACCGACAGGCCGAGCACCGCGACCCGGAGCCCGCTCCAGTCGGCGTTCCAGCTGGTGAGCGTCGCCAGGCGCGCGTCAGCTGACACGGGTCAGCCACTCGACGTAGAAGAGGCCGACGGCCGAGACCGCGAGGAGCCCGGCGATGATCCACAGCCGCACGACGATCGTGACCTCCGACCAGCCGCGCATCTCGAGGTGGTGGTGGAAGGGGCTCATCAGGAACAGCCGCTTGCCGCGGGTGACCTTGAAGTACGCCCGCTGCAGGATGACCGATCCGGAGGACAGGACGAAGACGCCGGCGATCACGAACAGCAGCAGCTCGGTGTGGGTGAGGATCGCGAGAGCGGTGATCACGCCGCCGATCGCCATCGATCCGACGTCGCCCATGAACACCTTGGCCTTGGGGGCGTTCCACCACAGGAAGCCGATCAGGCTTGCGGCGAAGGCGGCCGCGATCACGGAGAGGTCCAGCGGATCGCGCACCTCGTAGCAGCCGCCGATCGCGGCCTTCTCGATCGACTCGCCGAGGCAGGACTGCTGGAACTGGCGGAAGGCGATGAGGCCGTAGGAGGTGACGACGAGGATGCCGGCGCCGGCGGCGAGGCCGTCGAGCCCGTCGGTGAGGTTCACGCTGTTCGAGGTGGCCACGCCGATCACCGAGATCCACACGAGGTAGAGGATCCAGCCGATGACCGCGCCGAACAGGAAGAAGTTGAGCCACGGGATGTCGCGGAACAGCGAGACGGCGCCGGATGCCGGGGTCTGTCCCGACTTGTTCGGGAAGTTCAGCGCGACGATGCCGAACGGCACGATCACGAGCAGCTGCCCGATGATCTTGCGCCAGCCGGACAGGCCGAGGCTGCGCTGGCTGCGCACCTTCATGTAGTCGTCGATGAAGCCGACGGCTCCGAAGCCGATCATGACCCAGATCAGCAGGAGCGCCGACAGCGAGGGCACGCCGCCCCCGACGAACACGCCGGTGAAGTAGCCGACCATCGTCCCGAGGATGAAGATCACGCCGCCCATGGTCGGGGTGCCGCGCTTGGCCTCGTGGCTCGGGTTCTCGATCGCCTCGGGGGTGCGGATGACCTGTCCCCATCCCCACTTCCGGAAGAGCCGGAGGAAGACGGGAGTCAGGAAGAGAGTGAAGGCGAGCGAGATGGCCGCCGCCATGATGAGAGACCTCACGAGAACAATTCTCCCAGACGATCGCCGAGGTGCCGGAGCCCCGCCGAGTTCGACGACTTGACGAGCACGCGGTCGCCGTCCCGCAGCTCGGTGCGCAGGTACTCGAAAGCGGCGTCCTGGTCCTCGAAATGCACGGCCTCGCTGTCCCACGAGCCCTCGCCGATCGCGGAGATGTAGAGCCTGCGGGCCTCGCGTCCCACGACGACGATGCGCTGGATGTTCAGGCGCACGGCGAGCAGCCCGATCCGGTCGTGCTCCTCCCCCGCGTTCTCGCCGAGCTCGCTCATGGCTCCGAGGACCGCGACGGTGCGCTCTCCGGGGCCGGTGATCTGGGCCAGCGTGCGCAGCGCCGCCGCCATCGAGTCGGGGCTGGCGTTGTAGGCGTCGTTGATGATGCGCACGCGCTCGCTCCCGAGCGGCTGCATACGCCAGCGCTCGGCGATCTCGAGCGTCTCGAGGCGGGCGATGGCGTCGGATGCCGGCACGCCGAGCACCCCGGCCGCGGCGATCGCGGCCATCGCGTTGTTCACGTGGTGGGCGCCGAGCACACGCAGGTGCAGCGGCATCCGCTCTCCTGCGACCTCGATGTCGCACGAGGTCCCCGCCGCCGTCACCACCAGGTCGTGCGCACGCACGTCGGCGGCCCCGGACTGCCCGAAGCCCACGACGGTCATTCCCCGCGACTCGGCCAGCTCGCGCATCGCCGCGACGCGCGGGTCGTCGACGTTGAGCACGGCGACGCCGTCCGCACGCGCGGCGGAGACGAGCTCGGACTTCGCCTTCGCGGTCTCCTCGATGCCTCCGAAGCCTCCGGCATGCGCCATCCCGACCATGAGCACGACGGCCACGTCGGGCTCCACGAGACCGGCCAGGTGGGCGATGCTGCCGGGCGCGGCGGCGCCGAACTCGCTGACCAGGAAGCGGGTGCCGTGGGTGACGCGCAGCATCGTGACGGGGGCGCCGACCTCGTTGTTGTACGAGTTGATCGGAGCCACGGTCTCCCCGACGTCGGCGAGGATGCGGGCGAGGAAGTTCTTGGTCGTCGTCTTGCCGTTGGATCCGGTGATCCCGACGATCTTCAGCCGGCCTCCGGCGCGGACGCGCGCGACGACCTCACGGGCGAGCGCGGCGAGGGCGGCGACGACGTCGGGGACCACGATCTGCGAGACGGGCTCGTCCACGTGGTGCTCGACGATCGCGAGCGCGGCCCCCGCCGCGACCGCGGCGCCGACGAAGCGGTGCCCGTCCGTCTCCGCGCCGGGCTTGGCGACGAAGACCGATCCCTCGGTCATCGTGCGGGAGTCTGTGTCGACGACGCCGTCCACGACGGTGTCCGCCGTGTCGGGGTCGACGAGGCGCAGCTCACCGCCGATGATGGCGGCGATCTCAGCGAGCGACAGGGCGATCATGACATCTCCAGGCACGGCTCTTGCCGGCTATTCGAACTTGGGAAGCAGCGCGTCCATCGGGACGGTCGAGGGCATCACGCGGTAGGTCTTCATGACCTGCGTCATCGCCTTCTGGAAGGCGGATGCCGTCGCGGCCGATGAAGTGATTCTAGTCGGCTGGTCCAGGGTCACGATCACGACGTACTGCGGATCGTCGACCGGGGCGAAGCCCACCATGCTGGTGTAGTACACCCCGGCCTTGTATCCGCCGTTGCCGTCGGGAATCTGCGCGGTGCCGGTCTTGCTGGTGATCCGGTACCCGGGAACCTCGATGCGCTCGGCGTTCCCGCCCTGCACCGCGACGTTCTCGAGCATGCGGGTCAGGTCGGCGGCGGTCTCCGGCTCGATGATCTGCTTCTTCTCGGGCTCGGCGGCCTTGTGCACGGTGCCGTCGGCGTCGGTGCACGACTCGATGAGCGAGAGATCGATCTTCTCCCCGCCGTTCGCGATCGCCTGGTAGGCGCCCGCGACCTGGGGCGCGGTGACGGTGAAGTGCTGGCCGAAGGTGGTCGTGTACAGCGACTGGTTGTCCCACTCGCTCGTGGGGTGCAGCTCCCCGACCGACTCGCTCGGGAAGCCGACCGTCTGGGTGCCGACCCCGAAGCGCTGCAGGTAGTCGTAGCGGACATCGGGGCTGACCATCGTGCCGAACTTCGACAGGGCGACGTTCGAGGAGTCGATCAGGGCACCGGCGAGCGTGTAGTTGTAGGTGGGGTGCGCGAAGGCGTCGTTGATCACGGCGCCGTTCGGGAAGTGCTCCTTCGACGATGCGGAGACCGTCGGGCTCGTCGGGGTGACCCCGGCGTTCTCCATGATCGCGGCGGCGGTGATCGGCTTGAACGTCGAACCGGGCTCGAAGGCGTAGGTGAACAGCTTGCTGTACCAGTCGCTCGGCGATGAGCCGTTGAGGTTGTTGGGGTCGACCGTCGGCCACTCCGCGGCGGCGCGGATCTTGCCGGTCTTGACCTCGACGACCGTGACGGTGCCGCCCTGGGCGCCCTGGGCCTGGGCCTCCTCGGCGATCATCTGCTGCATGTACCAGTTGAGGTCGCTGTTGATGGTCAGCTGCACGGTGCCGCCGTCGACGGCGTCCGTCCGCTGCTCGCTGCCGGGGATGACGACGCCGTTGGTCCCCTTGCGGTAGGTCTCCTCGCCGTTGGTCGGCGCGAGGCACTGCGTCTCCATCTGCTCGATGCCGGCCTGGGCCTCGCCGGAGCCGTTGAGGAAGCCGATGACGTTGCCCGCGACGGCGCCGTTCGGGTACACCCGCGTCTCCCGAGACTCGGGATGCAGGTAGGCGAGCTTCAGATCCTTCAGCTCGGTGTACTGCTGGGTGTCCAGCCCCTTGGCCAGCTGATACCACTGCGTGTCGGGGTTCTCCTCACGAGCGGCGGCGACGCCCGCGCGCAGCTCCTCGGCATCGAGGCCGATGATCTCGGCGATCTTCGTCGAGGCCTCTGCCCAGGGGAGCTTGGGCGGATTGTCCTCGTCCGTCTCGACCGCGTTCATGGCCTTGGGGTCCATGTTCCAGTCGTAGACCGTGACGCTCTGCGCGAGCACGGTTCCGTTGGCGTCGACGATGGTGCCGCGCTGCCCCGGGATCGAGGTGCTGTCGCCGAGGTACTTCAGCGACTGGGCCACGTGCTCGTCGGCGCTCACGACCTGGATGTCGACCAGCCTGACGATGAACACCCCGAGGACCGAGAGGATCACGGCGAGGGCGACGACCGTGCGTCGCCGGGGACTCCGGGTGGCTCGTGTCGTCATGGGTGCTCTCCGTCGGTCGTTTCCGGTTCGGCAGTGGTCAGTGGGTCTCGGGGCTCGGCAGGCCGTCGGTGATCGCGGGTGGGAGCTGCTCGCCCTCGGCCGCGGTCTCGTCCGTGACCGGCCCGTCGTTCGCATCGGCTCGAGCCGGCGGCACGAGCAGCGAGTTGCTGACCGCCCCTGCCCCGTTCGGGTCGACCGTGGAGGCCCATCCGGCCCCCGCTCCGGTGCCGAGCACCGCGCCGTCGCTGAGGCGCAGGTACGAGGGCGAGCCCGCGACGACCATGCCCAGGGCGGCGGCGCTCGTCGCCAGCGCCTGCGGCGAGTTCAGGCCGGTGAGCTCCTCCTGCAGGGCGTCGGCCCGCAGGTCCAGCGTCCGCTGCTGGGAGGAGAGCGAGGCGAGGGTGTACGAGTCCTGGGTGATCGCGAGGGACAGCCCGATCTGCGCGGCGCCGATGGCCAGCGCCCCGCCGAGCGCCGTGAGCGCGTAGGCGAGCTTCGGCTTGCGGCGGGGCGCCGGCTCGGCGACCGGCGTGAGCCGCGGGCGGGCGGGACGGGCCGGGGCCTCCGGCGTGGTCAGCGGCCGCCGCGCTGTGGCGTTCAGGCTCATGCGCTCTCCCGTACCTTCTCTGCCGCACGCAGGCGCACGGGGATCGCCCGCGGGTTGCGGGCGCGTTCGTCGTCGTCGGCGAGCTCGGCGCCGCGGGTGATGATGCGGAAGCGCGGGGCGTGCTCGGGGAGCTCGACCGGGAGCCCCTTCGGGGCCGTCGACGCCGCGCCGGCGGCGAAGGCCTGCTTGACCAGCCGGTCCTCGAGGGACTGGTAGGACATCACGACGATGCGACCGCCCACGGCGAGCGCGTCCATCGCCGCCGGGATCGCATCGGCGAGGACGTTGAGCTCGGCGTTGACCTCGATGCGCAGGGCCTGGAACACGCGCTTGGCCGGATGCCCGGCGCGCTGCGCGGCGGCAGGGGTCGCCGCGACGAGGATGTCGACGAGCTGCCCGGAGCGCGTGATGGGCTGCTTCTGCCGCGCCTCGATGATGAAGCGCGCGTAGCGCCCTGCCAGCTTCTCCTCGCCGTAGCGCTCGAAGATGCGGCGGAGGTTGCCCTCGCTGTAGGTCGCGATGACGTCGGCCGCGGTCACGCCCTTGGTCTGGTCCATCCGCATGTCCAGAGGGGCGTCCTTGGAGTAGGCGAAGCCGCGGCCGGCCTCGTCGAGCTGCAGGGACGAGACGCCGAGATCGAACAGGATGCCGGCGGCGCCCTGTGCGTGCAGGCCGATCTCGTCGTACACGGTGTGCACGAGGGTGATGCGGTCGGCGAAGCGCGCGAGCCGCTCCCCCGCGATGCGCAGCGCATCGGTGTCGCGGTCGAGTCCGATCAGCCGGATGTTCGGGAAGCGCTCGAGCAGCGCCTCGGAGTGACCGCCCATGCCGAGGGTGGCGTCGACGAGCACCGCTCCGTCCGCCTGGAGGGCGGGAGCCAGCAGCTCGACGCATCGGTCGAGCAGGACGGGGGTGTGGATGTCTCGGAGGTTCATGATCTTTCTCGGGTGGACCTTCGGCTCTGATCCCCCTCCGCTTCGCGACCCGGCACCGGGGAAGTGTGTCGGGGCGGGAGCGGCGGGGCATCACAGCCGCGGTCAGAAGAGTCCCGGGATCACCTCCTGCTCGAGATCGGCGTAGGCCTCCTCGCCTGCGGCGAGGTACTCGTTCCAGCTCTCCGCGTCCCAGATCTCGGCGTGGGCGCCGACACCGGTGACGATGAGCTCTTTCTGCAGGCCCGCGTACTGACGGAGGTGCTGCGGGATGGTGATGCGGTTCTGGCTGTCGGGCATCTCCGCGCTTGCACCGGAGAGGAACAGGCGCATGAAGTCACGCGCCTGCTTGTTGGCGAGCGGCGCTTGCCGGATCCGCTCGTGCATGGACTCGAACTCGGCCGTGCTGAAGACGTAGAGGCAGCGCTCCTGACCTCGGGTGACGACGATGCCGCCGCCGAGGTCCTCGCGGAACTTCGCGGGAAGGATGACCCGTCCCTTGTCGTCCAGCTTCGGTGAGTGCGTCCCCAGCAGCATCGGCCTTCACCCCCTCTCCGTCCGGCCAACTCGAGGTGCGCCCCACTTTACTCCACTTCCCTCCACTTTCCTACGACTTTCCCGGAGAATACCGGCACTGCCGCTCCTGGGATCGCCGAAGATCCGCGTGATTCCGCGGTGGAGGACGGTGGAGGAGGAGTGGAGGACCGGTGGGGACACGGGGAGATCCGCGGGCAGACAGCAGAAAGGCCCGGATGCTCAGCATCCGGGCCTGTGGAGAATGTGGGTCAGTGACCGTCTTGGCGGCGATCCCAGCGATCGTTCATGCGATCCATGAAGGAGGCCGAGCTCTGCTGCTTCTTCTTCGCGCTGTCGCGCGGGGCAGCGGGCGCCGAGCGCCGCACGGGGGTGACGGCGAGCATCACGCCGCCGAGCATCGCGGCGAAGGCCACCACGCCGATGATGATCCCCCAGATGTCGCCGACGACGACGCCGACGATCAGGCCGCCGATGCCGGCGAGCAGCAGCAGGGCGCCGTACACGAGATTGCGATAGCTCAGGGTGCGGTCGCCGGTGGGCGCGCTCACGACATCGGCGTCGTTGTGCAGGAGATGGCGTTCCATCTCGTCGAGCAGACGTTGCTCCTGTTCGGAGAGTGGCATGTCGTCCCCCTCGGGTGGTCTTCCGTTCATTCTACTCGCGCCGCGCGCGCAGGGGGTAGCCGTTCGGGGCCGGATTGCCTTTACGTATGCTGGGAGTCGTGCCGTCATCCCCCTCCGTCCCGGACGCCGTCTCCGCCCGCCTCTCCCTGTTCATGGAGCGGATGCGCGCCGAGGCGGTGGAGTACGGCCCCGACGCGGGAGCCCTGATCGAGGCGGCCGCCGCGACGCTCGTCGGAGGCAAGCGCCTGCGCGCCCGGTTCTGCCACTCGGGCTGGCAGGCGGTGGCCCGGTTCGGTGACAGGGACGCCGTCGCGACCGAGTCCCTCTGGGACGTGTGCGCCGCGCTCGAGGTCTTCCAGTCCGCGGCCCTCGTCCACGACGACCTGATCGACAACTCCGACACCCGCCGGGGGCGCCCTTCCGCCCACCGCGCGCTCGAGGGCGCGCACGCACAGGCCGGCTGGTCCGGAGATTCCGCGGCGTTCGGACGCTCGGCCGCCATCCTGCTCGGCGACCTGCTCGTCGCCTGGAGCGACGATCTGCTCGAGCACGCGCTGGCGCGGCATCCGCTCGCGGCGTCCGTGCGCGCGGAGTATGCGCGGATGCGACGCGACGTCACCGTCGGCCAGTTCCTCGACATCGCCGAGGAGTCCGCGTGGAGCGTGAACAGCGCCGACTCGCACCTCGAACGCGCGCTCCGCGTGGTGTCGCTGAAGTCGGCGCGGTACAGCATCGAGCAGCCGCTCGTATTGGGCGCCGCGTTCGCCGGAGCCGACGACGAGCAGCTGCGGGCGCTGCGCCGCTTCGGCCACCCGGTGGGCATGGCCTTCCAGCTCCGCGACGACGTGCTCGGCGTGTTCGGGGACGCCGCGGTGACGGGGAAGCCGGCCGGCGACGATCTGCGCGAGGGCAAGAGGACGGCGCTGGTGGCGCTCACCCGGCAGGCCATCGCCCCATCGGCGCGGAACCTGTTCGACGAGCTCCTGGGCGACCCCGACCTCACGGCGGAGCAGATCGGGTTCCTGCAGGCGACCATCGAGTCCTCCGGCGCCCTCCACCGCGTCGAGACGATGATCGCCGACTACGCGGCGGCCGCCGACAGGGCGCTCTCCGGCGCGCGGCTCGAGAACGCCGCCGTCGGCGACCTGCGCGATCTCGCGCGGGCCGCTACCGCTCGCTCTGCCTGATCAGGCCAGGGTGCGCGCGATGCGGCGCACCTCGCTCTTGTGCCCGGCCCGCAGCGCCTCGATCGGCGAGCGCCCGAGGGTCTCCTCCTCCGCCAGGAGCCAGTCGATGAGCTCGTCATCGGCGAAGCCGGCGTCCTGCAGCGCGATGATCGTGCCGCGAAGGGAGGGAAGGGGATGCCCGTCGACGATGAAGACCGCGGGGACGGCGAAGACGCCGCTGCGCTTGGAGCCGACGAGGTAGTGCTCGTCGATGAGCCGGCGCACGCGGCCGAGCGGTTCTCCGAGGACCTCGACGAGGTCGGGCATGGTCAGCCAGGCGGACGTGTTCTCAGTTGGTGCAGACACGTGCCCACTATGGCATCTCTGCGCCCGCGCCGCATGTCGTCACTCCAGTCACATCTTTCACTTATGTCTCATTTGTTGACTTCTGTATACATACGTGTCAGCGTGGGCAGACGTCGAACAAGGGGGAACCGTGAGACAGAACATCGTCGAGCGTCGCTCGCGCTACCTGCAGATCGGCGTGCCGGCAGCCGTGATCGGCAGCATCGCCGGGAGCATCGCCGCCGCTCCCGCCGTCGCCGCCGAGACCGCCCCGATCCGCATCGAGAAGCTCTCGGTCCCCGCGCTGCGCATCGTGCCCGCGGCGACCGCCCCGGCCTCCTACGTCGTGCAGCCCGGAGACACGGTCTCGGCCATCGCATCGCGGCACGGCCTGAGCACCGCCGACGTGCTGGCCTGGAACGGCCTCACCTGGCGATCGGTCATCTACCCGGGGCAGACCCTGTCCCTCTCCGGGACCCCGGCGCCGGCATCCGCTCCGGCAAGCGCCCAGACCCATCTCGTCGTCGCCGGCGACACGGTCTACGGCATCGCTCAGAGGTACGGGACCACCATCGACGCCGTGCTCGCAGCCAACGGCCTTACCAGGGAGTCCGTGATCTATCCGGGGCAGACCCTCGCGGTGTCCGCGTCTGCGTCCGCGGCATCCGCTCCCGCTCCGGCATCCGCGCCCGCGGCGACCGGCGGGCAGATCCACACCGTCGTGGCCGGCGACACCCTGTACGGCATCGCGCAGAGGTACGGCACATCGACGGCCTCCCTGTACGCCTGGAACGCCCTGAGCGCGGCATCCGTCATCTACCCGGGGCAGAGCATCGTCGTCTCCGCTCCCCCGTCGTCCGCCGGCGGACAGCTGAGCGCGAGCCTCGACGCCGCCCAGGCGGCGAACGCCGCCCTGATCATCACGATCGGGCGACAGCTCGGGGTGTCCGATCGCGGCATCGCGATCGCCCTGGCCACCGCGATGGTGGAGTCGGGGCTGCGAAACCTCGACCACGGCGACCGCGACTCGCTCGGCCTGTTCCAGCAGCGCCCGAGCACCGGCTGGGGCGCAGCCGAGCAGATCCTCGACGCCGACCGGAGCACGCGCGCCTTCTACGGCGGGCAGAGCGACCCGAACGGCCAGATCACCCGCGGTCTGCTCGACGTCCCCGGCTGGGAGAGCCTGCCCTTCACCGTCGCCGCGCAGACCGTGCAGATCTCGGCCTATCCCGACCGCTACGGGCAGTGGGAGACGCAGGCGTACCAGTGGCTCGCCCTCTACGGGTGAGGTTCGCGGCAATCCGACCGCCCCGAGGGGCGAGCCGTTCCCCGGGCTTTCAGCCTGGCTTCCCTAGAATCTTGACGTGACGACCAATCAGCAGGCCGACCCCCTCATCGGGCGACTTGTCGACGGTCGGTACCGGGTCAGGGCCCGCATCGCCCGCGGCGGCATGGCCACCGTGTACGTCGCGACCGACCTCCGCCTCGAGCGCCGCATCGCCCTCAAGGTGATGCACGCGCATCTCAGCGACGACTCGAACTTCCAGAGCAGGTTCATCCAGGAGGCCCGAGCCGCGGCCCGCCTGGCCGACCCGCACGTGGTCAACGTGTTCGACCAGGGCCAGGACGGCGAGCTCGCCTATCTGGTGATGGAGTACCTGCCCGGCATCACCCTGCGCGAGCTGCTGCGCGAGCAGAGGCGCCTCACGATCTCGCAGACGATCACGATCATGGACGCCGTGCTCGCGGGGCTCTCGGCCGCGCACCGGGCCGGCATCGTGCACCGTGACGTGAAGCCGGAGAACGTGCTCCTCGCCGAGGACGGCCGCATCAAGATCGGCGACTTCGGGCTCGCCCGCGCCACCACGGCGAACACCGCCACCGGGCAGCAGCTGCTCGGCACGATCGCCTACCTCGCGCCCGAGCTCGTCACCCGCGGCACCGCCGATGCCCGCAGCGACATCTACGCCCTCGGCATCATGCTCTACGAGATGCTCGTCGGCGAGCAGCCCTACAAGGGCGAGCAGCCCATGCAGATCGCCTTCCAGCACGCCACGGAATCGGTTCCGCGGCCGAGCGTGCGCAATCCCGGAGTGCCGGAGCAGCTCGACGAGCTGGTGCTCTGGGCCATGGAGAAGTCCCCCGACGAGCGTCCGGACGACGCCGGGCAGATGCTCGCGAGGCTCCGCGAGATCGAGCGCGACCTCGGCATCGCCCCTGCGGTCGCCGCGGCCACCGCCCCGCAGCGCGCCCACGACTCCGGCGACCTGACCAAGGTCATGCCGCAGACGGCCGTGCTCGCGGACCCGACGGCGCCCGTCGCCCCGGCGATCGACAACGCCACGCTGCTGCGACGGCGTTCGTCGAGGCGCCGCGCACGAGGCGCCTTCCTGCTCACGCTCGTGCTGCTGCTGGCCACGATCGCCGGCGGCGTGGGCTGGTGGTTCGGCTCCGGCCCCGGCTCGCTGATCGCGGTGCCCGCGGTCGCCGGCATGGCCTACGACGACGCCGCGAGCACGCTGAGCGCAGAGGGGTTCGACCCGCAGCGCCAGGACGAGTTCTCCGTCGACGTCGACGCCGGCATCGTGATCGACAGCGATCCCGGAGCCGGCGAGCGGCTCGACAAGGGAGAGACGGTCACCCTCATCGTCTCGAAGGGCCCGGCGCCGCACGACATCGCGGCGGTCGCCGGCCTCGACGCCGAGGAGGTCAGGCAGGCGCTCACCGCCGCGAACCTCGATCTCACCGACGACGAGGAGTACTTCGACGAGCTGGATGCCGGCAAGGTCCTCAACGTGCGGATCACCCCGCGCGCCGGCGGCGACGCGTTCGGATGCGACCAGGGGTGCACCGTGCACGAGAAGGACACGGCGACCATCCAGGTGTCGCTCGGCACCGTGCCCGACGTCGGCGGGATGAGCGTCGACCAGGCGACGAAGACGCTGAGCGACAAGGGCCTCGTCGTGAACCCGGAGAGCCAGTCCGTATTCAGCGAGGACGTGGCGAAGGACAAGGTCATCGGCTACGCGGACCGCGCCGAGGAGGGACCGTGGCGTCCCGGCGACACGATCCAGCTCATCGTGTCGAAGGGCCCGCAGCTCTACGACGTCCCCGACGTCAGCGGGATGACCCGCGACAAGGCGAAGGAGACGCTGGACGCGGCGGGCTTCAAGTGGACCTACACGAGCGACACGATGATCCCCGACGTGGCGTGGGACCTGCTCGACAACAAGAACACGAAGGTGATCTCGTACAGCCCGTCGGATCCGCAGCGCAAGGGCACCACGATCGTGCTCCAGATGGGCCTCAAGGACTGATCCCCGCCCCAGCTCGCGAGACTTCACAAATGTCATGTTTCGCGGGGTGATTCAAGACATCTGTGAAGTCTCGCGAGCCGTTCCGCGGGAGAGAGCCCGGCGGATGCGCTCGACGAGACGTCGTCGGTTCGGCCGAGCGACGTCGTCGGCTCCGACGCAGATGACGTCGTATCCAGCATCCTGGAAGAGCTGGATGCGTGTGAGGTCCTCACGCCATTGATTCCGGTCCGTACGATGCTGATCGCCCTGATACTCGATGAGCAGGCGAGCTGCCCGGTAGCCGAGATCGGCATGGCGGATGCCGTCCGCGGTGACGACGGCGAACTGGACCTCCGGCTCGGGCAGCCCATGGTCCACGAGCAGCAGTCGCAACAGCGTCTCGCGCGGTGAGTGAACGGGCGTGCGGACCAGTTCAAGCGCCTGGCGAGCGGCTTTCACACCGCGCTTTCCGCGGTGACGGGCGAGCGCCGCGATCAGATGCTCTCGTGTGCACAGCGGAGTCCGCACCCCGTCGGCCTTCGGCCCGGTCAGCAGATACTCCGCTGCCGCGACCAGCCAGTCGCGGCTCGCTCGATCCGGCGTACACGCCGTGATGCGGGTGTCTGACGTCGTCGGCTTTCAGGCGGCTGCGCGCGATGCCCGCGGACACCGCGTCGTCGTAGCGGAAGACTCCGCGAGAGAACTCATCGGGAAGACGTCGTGAGTGCAGCATCCGCCGATTCTCGCGAATCGGCCGCGTTCGCGTCCGACTTATCCACAAGCCGCTCGCGAGACTTCACAGATGTCATGAATTCGCCCGCAAAACGTGACATCTGTGAAGTCTCGCGAGCCGGGGTCAGCGCTTCTCGAGCTCCTCGGCGACGAGGAACGCCAGCTCGAGGGACTGCATGTGGTTCAGGCGAGGATCGCACAGGCTCTCGTAGCGGGTGGCCAGGGCCGCTTCGTCGATCTGCTCGGAGCCGCCGAGGCACTCGGTGACGTCGTCGCCGGTGAGCTCGACGTGGATGCCGCCGGGGAACGTGCCGACGGCGCGATGCGCTTCGAAGAAGCCGCGCACCTCGTCGACCACGTCGTCGAAGCGACGCGTCTTGTAGCCGGTCGGCGTCGTGATGCCGTTGCCGTGCATCGGGTCGGTCACCCACAGCGGCTGGGCGCCCGAGTCGCGGACGGCCTCGAGCAGCGGCGGCAGTGCGTCGCGGATCCTGCCGGCCCCCATGCGCGTGATGAATGTGAGGCGGCCGGGCTCGCGGTCCGGGTCGAGCTTGTCGATGAGCTCGAGAGCCGTCTCGGGCGTCGTGGTCGGGCCGAGCTTGACGCCGATGGGGTTGCGGATCTTGGCGAAGTAGTCGACGTGCGCGCCGTCGAGCTCACGGGTTCGCTCCCCGATCCACAGGAAGTGCGCCGAGGTGTTGTACGGGGTGTCGGTGCGCGAGTCGATGCGGGTCATCGGGCGCTCGTAGTCCATCAGCAGGCCCTCGTGACCGGTGAAGAACTCGACCCGCTTGAGCTCGTCGAAGTCGGCGCCCGCGGCCTCCATGAACTTGATGGCGCGGTCGATCTCGGCCGCCATGCGCTCGTAGCGCTGGTTCGCCGGGTTCTGCGCGAAGCCCTTGTTCCACGAGTGCACCTCGCGGAGGTCGGCGAAGCCGCCCTGGGTGAACGCGCGGATCAGGTTCAGGGTGGACGCAGCCGTGTGGTACCCCTGCAGCAGGCGGCCGGGGTCGGCCTGGCGGGAGCCCTCGGTGAAGTCGTAGCCGTTGACGATGTCGCCGCGGTAGGCGGGCAGCGTGACGTCGCCGCGGGTCTCGGTGTCGCTCGAGCGGGGCTTGGCGAACTGGCCGGCCATCCGGCCCATCTTGACCACGGGCATCGAGGCGCCGTAGGTGAGCACCACGGCCATCTGCAGCACCGTCTTGATCCGGTTGCGGATCTGATCGGCGGTCGCACCGGCGAACGTCTCGGCGCAGTCGCCGCCCTGCAGCAGGAAGGCGTTGCCGGATGCCGCGCGCGCCAGGCGCTCGCGGAGGTTGTCGACCTCGCCCGCGAACACGAGCGGAGGGAGCGCTGCGATCTGCTGGGAGACCTCGGCGACGCGCTCTGCGTCGGGCCACTGCGGCTGCTGCTTGATCGGGAGCGAGCGCCACGCGTCAAGCGCGTCGATGTGGTGCTGGTGCATGCCCACCAGCCTAGCGGTCGACGTCCGTCAGGATCGTCGCGTGGCGCCGGCCGGGAGGCGGTCCTTCACGGTCGACGCGTAGACGTCCTCGTACTCCTGCTCCCCCAGCCGCTGCAGGGCGATCATGATCTCGTCGGTGACGGAGCGGAGGATGTAGCGGTCGTTCTCCATGCCCGCGTAGCGGGAGAAGTCGAGGGGCTCGCCGATCACGATCCCCACGCGCATGATGCGCGGGATCCGCTGGCCGATCGGCATCGCGGTGTCGGTGTCGACCATGACGACCGGCACCACCGGGACCTTCGCCTCGAGCGCCATCCGCGCGATGCCGGTGCGGCCTCGGTAGAGCTTGCCGTCCGGGCTGCGCGTGCCCTCGGGGTAGATGCCCAGCAGGTCGCCCCGGCCGAGCACCTGCAGCCCCGTGTTCAGCGACGCCTCGGACGCCTTGCCGCCCGATCGGTCGATGGGGATCTGCCCGGTGGCCTTCATGAAGAACTTCGTGGCCCAGCCCTTGATCCCGCGACCGGTGAAGTAGTCGCTCTTCGCCAGGAAGGACACCGAACGATCCAGCATCAGCGGCAGGAAGATCGAGTCGGCGAACGACAGGTGGTTGCTCGCGAGGATCGCGGCGCCGTTCGCGGGCACGTTGCCCCGCCCGACGATCCAGGGGCGGAACACCGCCTTGACCACGGGGCCGATCACCACGTACTTCATCAGCCAGTAGAACATCGGGTGAAGTCTAGCGCTGCGAAAGGCATCCGTTCACGATGGCGACTGAGTTCCTCGTCAGGTGGGATTGAGTCTCATGCCCTAGACTCTGAGGAACACGTGCCCGACCGGTATCGAAGGAGCTGCCGTGGTTCAGTTTGAAGTCCCCGCCGTCGTCCCCGCCGACCCCGACGCGAACATCGCCGACATCCTCGTGAAGCGGGTCGAGGCCACTCCTGATCTCGCCCTCTTCTCGGTCCCCGATGCGGACGGCTGGCGCGACATCTCCGCCGCCGACTTCCAGACCGCCGTGATCGCCCTGGCCAAGGGCTTCGTCGCAGCCGGCATCCAGCCCGGCGAGAAGGTCGGGTTCCTCGCCCGCACCACCTACGAGTGGACCCTGGTCGACTTCGCCCTCTTCTACGCGGGCGCCGTGATGGTCCCGATCTACGAGACCAGCTCCCCCTCGCAGATCCAGTGGATCCTCGAGGACTCCGGTGCGATCGCGCTCATGGTCGAGTCCCCCGAGCACTTCGCCCGGGTCGACGAGGTGCGCGGCGACCTGCCGCTGATCCGCGAGGTGTGGCAGATGCACCTGGGGGCGATCGACGCCCTCGTCGCGCAGGGCGCGTCGGTGACGGATGCCGAGATCGAGCGCCGCCGCGGCCTCGCGAACGGCAGCGACATCGCCACCCTCATCTACACCTCGGGATCCACCGGACGACCCAAGGGCTGCGTGCTCACGCACAGCAACTTCGTCGAGCTCGCGCGCAACGCCGCGAAGTCGCTCGACGAGGTCGTGCAGACCCCGGGCGCCTCGACCCTGCTCTTCATCACCACGGCGCACGTCTTCGCGCGCTTCATCTCGATCCTCGACGTGCACGCGGGCGTGCGCACCGGCCACCAGCCGGACACCCGCCAGCTGCTCCCCGCGCTCGGATCCTTCAAGCCGACCTTCCTGCTCGCCGTGCCGCGCGTGTTCGAGAAGGTCTACAACTCGGCGGAGCAGAAGGCCGAGGCCGGGGGCAAGGGCAAGATCTTCCGCGCCGCCGCCGACGTCGCCATCGAGCACTCCAAGCTCCTCGAGGCGGGGAAGCCCATCCCCTTCGGGATGAAGCTGAAGTTCGCGCTGTTCAACAAGCTCGTCTACAGCAAGCTGCGCGAGGCGATGGGCGGCAAGGTCGTCTACGCGGTCTCCGGCTCCGCGCCGCTGGGCGCCCGTCTCGGCCACTTCTTCCACAGCCTCGGCGTCGTGATCCTCGAGGGCTACGGCCTCACCGAGACCACGGCGCCCGCCACCGTGAACCTCGCCGACAAGTCGAAGATCGGCACCGTCGGCCCCGCGCTCCCCGGCGTCGGCATCCGCCTGGCCGAGGACGGCGAGATCGAGGTCCGCGGTATCAACGTGTTCAAGGAGTACTGGAACAACCCGCAGGCCACCGCCGACGCGTTCAGCGAGGGCGGCTGGTTCCGCACCGGCGACCTCGGCAGCTTCGACACCGAGGGCTTCCTGACGATCACCGGCCGCAAGAAGGAGATCATCGTCACCGCCGGTGGCAAGAACGTCTCCCCCGCGGCCCTGGAGGACCCGATCCGCGCGAACCCGATCGTCGGGCAGGTCGTCGTCGTCGGCGATCAGAAGCCGTTCATCGCGGCGCTCGTCACCCTGGACCCCGAGATGCTGCCGACGTGGCTGGCGAACAACAATCTGCCGGCGAGCATGTCCTTGGCGGAGGCCGCGGCGAGCCCCGAGGTCCGGGCCGAGGTGCAGAAGGCCGTCGACGCGGCGAACACGCGGGTCTCGCGCGCCGAGTCGATCCGCAAGTTCGCCATCCTGGACTCGGAGTGGACGGAGGCGTCGGGGCACCTCACGCCGAAGCTCTCGATCAAGCGCAACGTGATCATGAGCGACTTCGCCGACGAGATCGCCGCGCTCTACGACGAGCCGGTGGCCACGACGAACGTCGCCATCGGCGGCTGACCCTTCGACGGGCTCAGGGACCCAGACCCACTGGGTCGCTGAGCCTGTCGGAGCGTCAGAACCAGGAGCTCTCCCGCACCTCGCGCATCGCGACCTTGCGGGTCTCCGGGTCGAGGCGGGACAGGTACAGCTTGCCGTCGAGGTGATCGGTCTCGTGTTGCAGCGCCTGGGCGAGCAGCCCCTCTCCCTCGAGGACCACGGGGTTGCCCTCGAGGTCGATGCCCTCCACCCGCGCCCACGGGTGCCGCAGGGCGTCGTGCCAGAGGCCGGGCACCGACAGACATCCCTCGCCGGTGGGCACCGCCTCGCCGCGCACCTCGGTGAGCACGGGGTTGAGCACGTAGCCGATGTCCCCGTCGATGTTGTAGCTGAAGGCGCGCAGGGCGACGCCGATCTGCGGAGCGGCCACTCCGGCGCGACCGGGCAGCTCGACGCTGTCGAGGAGGTCGGCGACGAGGGCGCGGACGCCGTCGTCGACCTCGTCGATGGGCGCGCACACCGTGCGCAGCACCGGGTCGCCGAAGACGCGGATCTCGCGGACGGCCATCAGGCGGCCTTCGCCCGGAGGCCCTCGACGAGCAGCGCCGCGAGCTCGCGCGCCGCGACGCGGGTCTCGGGCTGCAGCGAGGAGAACGCGATGGTGCCGCCGCCGGCGATGTGCGCGTCGTAGGGCATCCGCACGACCTTCTTCGCCCGGGTGCTGAAGTGCGCCTCGAGCTCGTTGAGCCGCACGAGCGGGGCGCCGGGGGTCGACTGGTTGAGCACGACGATCGCGTCCCGCGCCTGCTCGGCGTAGCCGTTGGTCTCGAGCCAGGTCAGGGTCTCGGACGCGAGACGCGCCTCGTCGACGCTGAGGCCGGACACGATCACGATCTGATCGGCGAGGTCGAGCGTGGCCGACATGACCGAGTGCACGATGCCCGTCCCGGTGTCGGTGAGCACGAGCGAGTAGTAGTGGGCCGCCACGTCGGCGACGTCGCGGTAGTCGCTGTCGCTGAACGCCTCGGCGATGCGCGGATCGGCGTCGGAGGCGAGCACGTCGAGACGCGTCGCGTCCCGGGCGACGATGGCCGAGATGTCGTGGTAGCCCTTGACCTCGTCGTGGATGCGGACCAGGTCGCGGACCGACTTGCCGTGGTGCGCGCGGGCGATCCGATCGGCGAGGGTGCCGCGATCGGGGTTGGCGTCGACCGCGATGACGCGGTCCTCTCGGGCGTCGGCCAGCGCCATGCCCAGCAGGGCGGTGATGGTCGTCTTGCCCACGCCGCCCTTGCGGGAGAGCACGGGCACGAAGCGGGCGCCGCCGGAGAGCGGTGCCGCGATCTTCGCGCTGAGGGCCTTGCGCTCGCGCGCGCGCCGGCCGTCGCCGATGTTGATGCGACGCCCGGAGACCGTGTAGAGGAAGTGGCTCCAGGCGCCCTCGGGCTCGGGCTTCGTGACCTGATGCGGATCGAGCAGACGGTCGGCGGTGAGCAGGTCGGCGCTCTCCCGGGCGGCGTCGCCCAGGTCGTCCAGCCGCTTCGAGCTGAGCGTCACCTCGGCGCGGGCCGCGCGCGCGGGCTGCGGCACCACGGACTTCTCCTTCTTCGCCATGTCCACGACGGGGCTCTCCTTCACAGCGGCGGTCCGGGCGACGGATGCCGCGGCGGCAGCGGCCTTGGCCTCGATGTCGGCCTTGGCCCGGGCGACGAACGCCGCGGCCGCCGCTGCCTCGTCGACGCCCTCGTCCGCCGGCGGGGCGGACGAGGCGGGGCGGTCCCCGACGGGGTCGGGCTGATCGGCGGGTTCGGCCTCGTCCACGGGCTCCACGTCGACGACAGGCGGGAGCCCCGCCGGGACGGATGCCGGCTCGCGATCCGCCGGGGGCTCGGTCTCCTCGACCGGCTCGACGTCCTCGGTCTCCTCCACCGGCTCGGCGTCCTCGTCCGGCTCGACGTCTTCGGCCTCGTCCTCGGGCTCGGCGTCGTCCACCGGCTCGGCGTCGACGACCGCGTCGATCGGCGGTGCCGGGTCTATGGCGGCGGCCGCCGCCGAGAGCGGCGCCTCCTCGGCCGGCAGCTCGATCACGATCGACTCGATGACGGCATCCGCGTCGGGGACCTCCGGCGCCTCGGGAGCCGGATCGAAGACCGGCTCGTCGATGATCAGGTCGACGATCTCGCCGTCGACGACGTCCTCGTCGGCGAGATCGTCGTCGTCCGCCTGCGGGAGAGCCACGCTCACCTGCGCCGTGCCGCCGAGGATGCCGATCGCCGAGGTGTCGAGGGACGCGGCGTCGTCGAGCACCCCTCTCGACTCGTCATCCGCAGGGGATGTCTTCTTCGTGGTCACGATTCACTCCAAGCTCATGCGGGCCCCAGACGCGCCGCCGGCGCGACCTTCGCCCGCACAAGATTAGTGCGAAGGGCTGATGACGACCAAAAGGTCTCCCGCGTCGACCTGCTGCGTGGCGCCGATCGCGAGCCTCTCGACGACGCCGTCGACGGGCGCGGTGATGGCCGCCTCCATCTTCATCGCCTCGATCGACGCGACCGGCTCCCCGGCGCGCACGGCCGTGCCGACCTCGACCTTCAGGGTCACGACACCCGAGAACGGGGCCGCGACGTGACCGGGCACCGAGGTGTCCGCCTTCTCGGCCTCATGCGCGTCGACGACGATCGAGCGGTCCCGGACGAAGACCGGGCGCAGCTGGCCGTTCAGCGTCGTCATCACGGTGCGCATGCCCCGCTCGTCCGCGTCGCCGATCGCCTCGAGCCCGACGTAGAGCTGCACGCCCCGGTCGATCTCGATCAGATGCTCCTGCCCCTGGACCAGCCCGTACAGGTAGTCGCCGGTGTCGAGGACGGACAGGTCGCCGTACTGCTCGCGGACCCGTCCGTACTCGCGCGCCGGGGCGGGGAAGAGCAGCGTGTTCAGCCGAGCGCGCCGGGTCGCGCTGTCACCCGCGAGCGCCGCCTCGTCGTCCGCGGTGATCTCGGTGAGGCCGGTGCGCACGGATCGTCCGGCGAGGACCTTGGAGCGGAAGGGCTCGGGCCATCCGCCCGGCAGGTCTCCCAGCTCTCCGGCCATGAACCCGACCACCGAGTCCGGCACGTCGTACTTCTGCGGGTTGGCCTCGAAATCGGCCGGATCGGCCTTCACCGCGGCGAGGTGCAGGGCGAGGTCGCCGACCACCTTCGACGAGGGGGTCACCTTCGGCACGCGGCCGAGGATGCGGTCGGCCGCGGCGTACATGTCCTCGATGAGCTCGAAGTCGTCGGCCAGCCCCAGCGCCTTCGCCTGCTGACGCAGGTTCGACAGCTGGCCGCCGGGGATCTCGTGGTGGTACACGCGGCCCGTGGGTCCGGGGAGCCCGGACTCGAACGGCGCGTACTGGCGCCGCACGGCCTCCCAGTAGGGCTCGAGGTCGGAGACCCCGGCCAGGTCGATGCCGCTGTCGCGGTCGGTGTGGGCGAGGGCCGCGACCAGAGACGACAGCGAGGGCTGGCTGGTGGTGCCGGAGAGCGGGGCGGATGCCGCGTCCACCGCGTCGACGCCGGCGGCGCTCGCCGCGAGCAGGGTCGCCAGCTGGCCGCCGGGGGTGTCGTGCGTGTGCAGGTGCACCGGCAGGTCGAAGCGCTCGCGCAGGGCCGTGACGAGCTTCGCCGCCGCAGCCGGACGCAGCAGGCCCGCCATGTCCTTGATCGCGATGATGTGCGCGCCGGCCTCGACGATCTGGTCCGCGAGGCGGAGGTAGTAGTCGAGGGTGTAGAGGTCCTCTCCCGGGTTCAGCAGGTCGCCCGTGTAGCAGAGGGCGACCTCGGCGACGGTCGTGCCGGTCGCGCGCACCGCCTCGATGGCCGGGCGCATCTGCTCCACATCGTTGAGCGCGTCGAAGATGCGGAAGATGTCGATGCCGCTCGCAGCCGCCTCGGCGACGAACGCCTCGGTGACCGCGGTGGGGTACGGCGTGTAGCCGACCGTGTTGCGTCCGCGGAGCAGCATCTGGATGGCCACGTTCGGCAGCGCCGCACGGAGCTTGTCGAGCCTCTCCCAGGGGTCTTCGCCGAGGAAGCGGAGGGCGACGTCGTAGGTCGCCCCTCCCCACGCCTCGACCGACAGCAGGCCGGGCGTCAGACGCGCGAGATAGGGAGCCGCGGCGACGAGGTCCCTGGTGCGCACTCGGGTCGCCAGGAGGGACTGATGCGCATCGCGGAACGTCGTGTCGGTGATCGCGAGGGCGGACTGCGCGCGCAGCCCCGCCGCGAAGCCCTCCGGCCCCAGCTCGAGCAGGCGCTGACGGGAACCGGGAGCCGGCTCCGCGGCGAGGTCGATCACGGGGAGCTTGCTCACCGGGTCGGCCGTGCCGGGATGGGCGCCGTTCGGCTTGTTGACCGTGACGTCGACGAGCCAGTTGAGGATCTTGGTGCCGCGGTCCTTCGAGGCCCGCCCGCGCAGCAGCTCGGGGCGCTCGTCGATGAAGGAGGTGCTCACGTCGCCCGAGACGAACGCCTCGTCGTCGAGCAGCGCCTGCAGGAACGGGATGTTCGTGGAGACGCCGCGGATGCGGAACTCGGCCAGGGCGCGACGCGCCCTCGCGACCGCGGCCGGGAAGTCGCGTCCGCGGCAGGTGAGCTTCGCGAGCATGGAGTCGAAGTGCGGGCTGATCTGCGCGCCCTGGTGCACGGTGCCGCCGTCGAGGCGCACCCCGGCGCCGCCGGGCGAGCGGTAGGTGGTGATCTTCCCGGTGTCGGGGCGGAACCCCTGCGTGGGGTCCTCCGTGGTGATCCGGCACTGCAGCGCGGCGCCGCGCAGGTGCAGGTTCTCCTGGTGCAGCCCGAGCTCGGCGAGCGTCTGCCCCGCCGCGATGCGCATCTGGCTCTGCACGAGGTCGACGTCGGTGACCTCCTCGGTCACGGTGTGCTCGACCTGGATACGGGGGTTCATCTCGATGAACACCACCTCGCCGGTGCGCTCCCCCGCCGTCTCCAGCAGGAACTCCACGGTGCCGGCGTTCTCGTACCCGATCGACCGGGCGAAGGCCACGGCGTAGCCGTGCAGTGCGGTGCGGATGCTGTCGTCGAGGTTCGGCGCCGGAGCGATCTCCACCACCTTCTGGTGACGGCGCTGCACCGAGCAGTCCCGCTCGAACAGGTGCACGGTCTCGCCGGTCTTGTCGGCGAGGATCTGCACCTCGATGTGCCGCGGCCGCACGACCGCCTGCTCCAGGAACATCCGCGGGTCGCCGAACGCGCTGGCGGCCTCGCGCATGGCCTCGGCGAGGGAGGGCGCGAGCTCCTCCTTCGTCTCGACGCGGCGCATGCCGCGTCCGCCGCCGCCGGCGACGGCCTTCGCGAACAGCGGGAAGCCGATGTCGTCGGCCTGAGCCACGAGCGCGTCGACGTCGTCGGACGCCTCGGTCGAGCGCAGCACCGGCACCCCGGCCTCGATGGCGTGGCGCTTGGCCTCGACCTTGTTGCCCGCCATCTCGAGCACCTCGGCCGGCGGGCCGATGAAGACGATCCCGTTGGCCGCGGCCTTCTCGGCGAGCTCCGGGTTCTCGGAGAGGAACCCGTATCCGGGGTAGATCGCGTCGGCCCCGGACTCCCGCGCGACGCGGATGATCTCGTCGACGCTGAGGTAGGCACGCACCGGATGACCGCGCTCGCCGATCTCGTACGCCTCGTCAGCCTTCAGCCGGTGGACCGAGCCGCGGTCCTCATAGGGGAAGACGGCCACCGTCCGCGCTCCGACCTCGAAGGCCGCCCGGAAGGCGCGGATCGCGATCTCGCCGCGGTTCGCCACAAGGATCTTCTTGAACATGCACACCTCTGAAGGCTCGGGCACTGCGTTTTCGCAGTGCTGCGGGCGGGGCTGAGTGTTCCCCCAGCCTAGGGGAAGGTAACGTGGAGTCCGTGCACGTACTCAGCGTCAGCTCTCTCAAGGGAGGCGTCGGCAAGACGACCGTGACCCTCGGCCTGGCCTCAGCGGCCTTCGCCCGGGGTGTGCGGACGCTCGTCGTCGACCTCGACCCGCAGTCCGACGTGTCCACCGGGATGGACATCCAGGTGGCCGGCCGGCTCAACATCGCCGACGTCCTGGCGAACCCGAAGGAGAAGGTCGTCCGCCAGGCGATCACCTCCAGCGGCTGGGCGAAGGTGCACCCCGGCACCATCGACGTGCTCATCGGCAGCCCGTCCGCGATCAACTTCGACGGCCCTCATCCGAGCGTGCGCGACGTGTGGAAGCTCGAGGAGGCGCTCGCCGCCGTCGAGGCCGACTACGACCTCGTCCTGATCGACTGCGCCCCCTCGCTGAACGCCCTCACCCGCACCGCGTGGGCGGCGAGCGACCGCGTCATGGTCGTCACCGAGCCGGGCCTGTTCTCCGTGGCCGCCGCCGACCGTGCGCTCCGTGCGATCGAGGAGATCCGCCGCGGGCTCTCCCCTCGCCTGCAGCCGCTGGGCATCGTGGTGAACCGCGTGCGCCCGCAGTCGATCGAGCACCAGTTCCGCATCAAGGAGCTGCGCGACATGTTCGGTCCGCTCGTGCTGTCGCCGCAGCTGCCCGAGCGCACCTCGCTGCAGCAGGCGCAGGGTGCCGCGAAGCCGCTGCACATCTGGCCGGGAGACTCCGCGCAGGAGCTCGCCGCCGACTTCGACTCGCTGCTCGACCGGATCATCCGCACCGGCCGCATCCAGGTCCCCGAGACCGGCCCCCAGGCCTGACGCTTCGACAAGCTCAGCGACCCATACCGGGCACACCGCTCCCCTTGGGTCCCTGAGCCTGTCGAAGGGCTAGGTCCCCTTGGGTTCGAAGGGCTAGGCGGAGCGCTTGGTGCGACGGGCGCTGAGCTCGTCCACGGGGTCGGGCGCCGTCGGGTCGAACTCGACGAGGGTCGACTCCACCTCGCGGAGGACCTTGCCGACCGCGATGCCGAACACGCCCTGCCCACGGCTGACGAGGTCGATGACCTCGTCGTTCGAGGTGCACAGGTAGACCGAGGCGCCGTCGCTCATCAGCGTGGTTCCGGCGAGATCGCGGATGCCCGCCCGGCGCAGCTCGTCGACGGCGGTGCGGATCTGCTGCAGCGAGATGCCGGTGTCGAGCAGGCTCTTGACGAGCTTGAGCACGAGGATGTCGCGGAAGCCGTAGAGACGCTGCGATCCGGAGCCGCTGGCGCCGCGCACCGTGGGCTCGACGAGCTCGGTGCGGGCCCAGTAGTCCAGCTGGCGGTAGGTGATGCCGGCGGCGCGGGCGGCGACCGCACCGCGGTAGCCGACCTCGTCGTCCATGGCGGGGAGTCCGTCGGTGAAGAGGAGTTCGGTCACGAACCGCGGGTCGCCTGCACGCTCGTCCGCATTCATCTGAAGTCCTCCCTGGAAGCTGATACCTCCACGCTAGAGCAGTGCCCAGGCACCGGCAACGACATCCGTGCGACCCCGAAGGTGTGTCGCAATCAGTTCGTTACGAAAGCAGCCGGGCGAGGGCGTCCTTGACGAACAGACCGCGCACCTCGTCGATCTTCGCGGCGAGCTCGGGCGCCGTCTCGCTCGCCTTCGCGCGCGACGCGGCGTCCGTCCTGCGCAGCAGCGCAGACAGCGCGGACTCGATGAGCGCCACCTCGCGCTCCGCGCCCTGACGCAGCGAACGCAGGTGCCGTGGCTCGATGCCGTGCCGGTCGAGGCCGACCAGGCTGCGCAGCAGCGTCACGGAGGCCTCGGGGTAGCTCTCCTGCGCCGGCATCACGCCGGTGCTGATCGCGTCGTTCAGCAGCTGCGGTCCGGCGCCGGCCGCGGCGAGGAGCTCGTCGCGACGGTAGCGGCGCGGCGTCGGCGTGATCGACGGCGGCGGCACGATGGCGGCCGACTCGCCGGAGGACTCCGCCTCGTCCAGCTGCTCGCGGATGACGCTGAGCGGCAGGTAGTGGTCTCGCTGCAGGGTGAGCCCGAGCCGGAGACGCTCGATGTCGGCCGGGGAGAACTTGCGGTATCCGGACTCCGTGCGCGACGGGGTGACGATCCCCTGCACCTCGAGGAAGCGCAGCTTGCTGGTGGTGAGATCGGGGAACTCCGGCGTCAGCCGGGCCAGCACCTGGCCGATGCTCAGAAGGCCCGCGGACGCACTGCGTTCGCGGGCGGGAGCAGCCGCCATCAGGCGTTCGCCGCCGCTCGGTCGAGAGGCGAGGCGAAGAAGTTCAGCCGGAACTTGCCGATGCGCAGCTCGGCCCCGTCGGTGAGGGCGCTGCGGTCGACGCGCTCCCCGTTGACGTAGGTGCCGTTCAGCGAGCGCTGGTCGACGATCTCGAAGGAGCTTCCCGTGCGGGTGATCTCGGCGTGACGGCGCGACACCGTGACGTCGTCGAAGAAGATGTCGGCCTCGGGGTGACGCCCGACTGTGGTGACGTCGGTGTCGAGGAGGTAGCGGGCGCCAGCGAGCGCCCCCGAGCGGACCAGCAGGAGAGCGGATCCCGCGGGCAGGGCGGCGATGGCGCCCTGCTCCACGTCGGTGAGCTCGACGCCGAAGGGCACGAAGGAGAGGTCCGAGTCGTGCCCGAACGTCTGCGTCACGTCGTGCCTCTGCTCGCCGGAACGGTGGATCGCGGCGTCTCCGGCCGGTCGGCTGTCGTTGTCTGTCACTGTGCCCTCCTGGTCGTCCAGACTAACCGATGCGGAGGCGCTCGCGGGAGGCCGCTTCACACTCAGCCATCGCATACCGGAGCTTCATAGGCTGGACACGTGAAAACCACAGCCCGCAGCATCCCGTTCGTCCCTCTCGCGCTCGCGGCGACCCTGCTCACCGCCTTCCTCGTCCTGTTCGCGCCGCTGTCCGCGTCCGCGCACGACTCGCTGCTGTCGTCCTCCCCCGAGGCGGACGGCACGGTGGACACGCTGCCGGCGGAGCTCACGCTGACCTTCAGCAACAAGCTGATCGACGGAGAGGGCGCGACGGAGGTGGTGGTGACGGATGCCGCGGGGGTCTCGGTCTCGGACGGCCCCGCCGCGCTGAACGGCGCGATCGTCACGCAGCCGCTCGCCGCCGCGGGCGACGCGGGCCTCTATCACGTGGTGTGGAAGATCGTCTCCAGCGACGGCCACCCGACCTCGGGCGAGTTCTCCTTCACGGTGGCGACGAGCACCCTGCCCGCCGAGACCACGGAGCCGGCGGAGCCGACCGCCGAGCCGACCCCGTCGACGCAGGAGACGCCGGACGCGGTCGCCACCCCGATCTCGGAACCGGTGGATTCCTCCGGCGACACGGTCGGATTCTGGGTGCTCGGGATCGTCGGCGTGCTGGTCGTCGCGGCCGTCGTGATCCTCGTTCTTTCACGACGTGGAAACCGCTCCACGACAGGCTCGGACGACTCCGCGGCGCGATAGGCTGAAGGCATGCCACACTACGATGTCGTCGTCCTCGGTGCCGGTCCCGGCGGTTATGTCGCCGCCGTTCGCAGCGCGCAGCTCGGCCTTTCCACCGCCATCATCGAAGAGAAGTACTGGGGCGGTGTCTGCCTCAACGTCGGCTGCATCCCCTCCAAGGCTCTCCTCAAGAACGCGGAGATCGCGCACACGCTGAACCACAAGGCCGACTTCTTCGGCATCTCCGGCGACTTCACCCTCGACTTCGGCAAGGCGTTCGACCGTTCGCGCGTGGTCGCCGACGGCCGGGTCAAGGGCATCCACTTCCTGATGAAGAAGAACAAGGTCACCGAGTACGACGGCCGCGGCACCTTCACGGGCCCGAAGGCCATCTCGGTCGCGAAGGCCGACGGCACGACCGAAGAGGTCACCTTCGACAACGTCATCATCGCCACCGGCTCCACCGTGCGCCTTCTGCCCGGCGTCACGCTGAGCAAGAACGTCGTGACCTTCGAAGAGCAGATCATGACGCGCGACCTGCCCGGCTCGATCGTCATCGTGGGCGCCGGCGCGATCGGCATGGAGTTCGCCTACGTCCTCACGAACTACGGCGTGAAGGTCACGATCATCGAGTTCCTCGACCGCGCCCTGCCGAACGAGGACGCCGACGTCTCCAAGGAGATCGCCAAGCAGTACAAGAACTACGGCGTCGACATCCTCACCTCCACCAAGGTCGAGACCGTCGTCGACAACGGCTCGGACGTCACCGTGACGTACACCGCGAAGGACGGCCAGCAGGGCTCGATCACCGCGGACAAGGTGCTCATGTCGATCGGCTTCGCGCCGAACGTCACCGGCTACGGCCTGGAGAACACCGGCGTGAAGCTCACCGAGCGCGGCGCCATCGACATCGACGACCACATGCGCACCAACGTCGAGGGCATCTACGCCATCGGCGACGTGACCGCCAAGCTGCAGCTGGCCCACGTGGCCGAGGCGCAGGCCGTGGTCGCCGCCGAGACCATCGGCGACGCCGAGACCATGACCCTGGGCGACTACCGCATGATGCCGCGCGCGACCTTCTGCTCCCCGCAGGTGGCCTCCTTCGGGCTCACCGAGCAGCAGGCCAAGGACGAGGGGCGCGAGATCAAGGTCGCGACCTTCCCGTTCATGGCTAACGGCAAGGCGCACGGCCTCGGCGAGCCCGTCGGCTTCGTCAAGCTCATCGCCGACGCCGAGCACCTCGAGCTCATCGGCGCCCACATGATCGGCCCCGACGTCTCCGAGCTGCTGCCCGAGCTGACCCTGGCCCAGAAGTGGGATCTCACGGCCCTCGAGCTCGCCCGCAACGTGCACACCCACCCGACGCTGTCGGAGGCGCTGCAGGAGGGCTTCCACGGCCTCGCCGGACACATGATCAACTTCTGATCGACCGTCGCGACGCCCCCGGATCCGCCAGGACCCGGGGGCGTCGCCGTTCACAGACCGCGCATGGTGACGAGCCCCGATGCCCACCCGCGCAGCGGCGCCGAGCCCAGCGCACGGATCAGCAGCTCCCGCGAGGCGAGCCGCAGACCGGACGCCGGCTCCCCCATCGACATGTAGAAGGCCGCGCGCCGCTGCGCCGCAGCCGCGGCCCGTGCGGTGCGACGCTCATGGCCGCGGAAGCGGGGACCGCCCCGCTCGAGCCCGCGGACGATCGCCGCGGCGAGGGCGACCGCATCCGTCCAGCCGAGGTTCATGCCCTGGCCTCCGATCGGGCTCAGCTCGTGCGCTGCGTCGCCCAGCAGCACGATGCGGCCGGATGCCAGGGCGGATGCCGTGTGCTGGGTCGCGCGGAACTCCGCGGGCGCCGCGCCGTCGGGGATCTCCGGGCGGGACCCCGTGCGACGTTCGATCTCCGCGCCGAAGGCGTCGGCCGAGCAGAGGCTGCGCTCGGCCGGCTCGCGCACCACCCACCGCCGGACTCCTCCAGGCAGAGGGAAGGACTCCACGAGGCCCGCCGGCTCGCAGTGCAGCAGAGCGCGCGCCGGCCCCGGCGCGGCAGGGACGTCGATCATGGCGTACCGGCCGACGCCCGGCCTCTCCCGCCAGGGGATGCCCAGCTGCTCGCGGATGCCGCTGTGCACGCCGTCGGCGGCCACGACGAAGGCCGCGGTGATCTCGCGCAGCCCGTGCCCGGCATCCACCGCCACCCGGACGAAGTCCTCCTCGTCGCGGACGCCGCGGACGACGTGGCCGGCCAGCAGCACCCCTGGCGCCAGACGATCGAGGCGATCGCGCAGCAGGGCGTCGGTGCGCTGCTGCGGCAGGACGAGCACCGGCCGCTCCGGCGCGAAGTCCAGCACCGCCAGCGTCCTGCCGCGGCTTCGCACCTCTCCCCCTTCCAGCGACAGCGCCTCTGCGCGCACCGCGGATGCGACGCCTGCGGCCTCGAGGGCGTCCAGCCCCGGCCGGTGGATGCCGATCGCACGGCTTCTCGTGTCGGCATCCGGCCGGCGCTCGCACACCACGACGTCGATGCCGCGCCGGGCGAGGAGGCACCCCAGCAGGAGCCCGACCGGGCCCGCGCCCACGATCACCGCGTCATGGTCGGGCATCGCCGCCGTCCCACCGCAGCTCGAGCCGGGACGGCAGGGCCGTGCGGACCCGCCAGCCGGCCGGCGCGATGCTGCGCAGCTCGCCGGCCGTGTACGAGCGCCGGATGCTCGTGAGGCCGTCGTCGCGGATGAACGACCCCGCCAGGAGGTTCGAGGCGAGCACTCGCGTGATCGCGCCGAAGAGCGTGTACGCCATGCGGCTGCGGGCGATGTCGCCGTGCACGACGAGCCCCTCCGGCCCGGCGAGGCGGGCGGTGTCGTCCAGCAGGCCGCTCAGCTCGCCGGCGTCGAGGTGATGGAGCAGATGGTTGGACACCACGACGTCGAAGCGCTCGCCCTCCGCCACCAGGTCGGAGGTGCGGGCGGTCAGGTAGCGGATGCCCGCCCCGCCGTCGCGGGCACGCGCCCAGGCGGCGGCGCGCTCGTCGGGGTCGAGCGCGGTGATCTCGCAGGCCGCCCCGTCCCTGCGCAGACGCGTCGCGAGCAGACGGCACAGATCGCCTCCTCCTGATCCGACGTCGAGGATCCGCAGCGCCCGCTCACCGCCGGTCCGGGGGCGGATGTCCCGCCGGTACAGCCGGACCGGGCGGGAGACGACGCGGTTCAGAGCCTCGAAGCGCAGATAGGTGCGCTCCAGCATCCGCGGATCCGCGCGGGGGTCGTCCATCAGCTCGCGGGCTCCCGTCGCGCGAGCCGAGAGGTCAGGGCGCATCGCCCCCGGGCGCGACGACGGTCATCAGGGCGCTCTCCGCCGTCAGCCCCGGACCGAAGGCCATGGCGGCGACGCGCTCCGCGTCCTTCGCCCCGCTCTCCAGGATCCGCCTCATCACGAACAGCACCGTGGCACTGGACATGTTCCCGTGGGTCCGCAGGATCTCCCGTGCCGGGTGCAGCTGCGCATCGCTGAGATGCAGCCGCTCCTGCACGCGGTCGAGGATGCTGCGCCCGCCGGGGTGGATGGCCCAGTGCTCCACCCGTTCGCCGATCGCGCCCTGTGCGAAAGCCTCGGCCAGATCCCCTGCATAGAGCGGGGCGAGCGCGCCGAGGATCGTCTCGCCGATGATCTGCGGGACGGATGTGGACAGGATCATCTCGAACCCGCTGTCGCCGATCGTCCACGCCATGTCCTTCTCCCCCTCGGCGGCGATGGCGGTGTGGAAGCGGTCGAGCCGGAGCGCGGGCACGGGCGTCGGGAGCTCCCGTGCCGTGACGATGCCCGCGGCCGCTCCGTCGGCGAACAGGGAGGAGGCCACGATCGTGTCGGGGTCCTCGGAGGAGCGCAGATGCAGGGTGCACAGCTCCACGCTCACCACCAGCACGACGGCATCCGGGTCCGCCGTGCAGAACTGGCGCGCGGTCCGCAGGGCGGGCATCGACGCGTAGCACCCCATGAACCCGAGATGGATGCGCTGGACGGAGTCGGCGAGCCCCAGCGCGCGGACGATCTCGTACTCGGGGCCCGGAGCGTGGAACCCCGTGCAGGACACGGTGATCACATGCGTGACGTCGGACGCCTCGATGTCAGGATCCGCCTCGAGGACGCGGCGCGCCGCGTCGACGAAGAGCATCGTCGACTCTCGCACGTACACGTCGTTGCGCGCACGGGTGCCCGGTGAGAGCAGCGAGCCGGTCGTGCGATCGAAGAACACCGGCTCGGCGGTCTCGACATCGCGGGACAGCTCGCCGATCACCGTGTGCCTGACGTCGATGCCCGAGCCGTTGAACGAGGCGCCGATGATGCGCTGGGCCAGGCGTCCGATGCCGGGCTGCGCGGCGAAGACGTCACGCACCTCGTCCTGCACGAGCACGGTCTCCGGGACGATCGTCTGCAGGGAGCGGAGCAGGACGGGCGGGCTCATGCTGTCACTCAAGCACGCGCCCCGCTCCGAGGGAAGGGGGTTGCGCGCCGGCTCAGAAGCCGAGCGCCCTGGCCAGCTTCGACCCGGATGCCGCGTGCCGCCCGCCTGCGGCGAAGATCGCCTTCTCCGCCGCGGCGAACAGCGCCTCGCGTCCTTCCGCATCGGCCGGCGCGGCCGGCCCGAGCTCCAGCTCCCACTCCCGCCACTCGCGCTCGACACCCTGGCGGAGGTCGGTGGCGCGGACGCGGTCGTCGACGAACTCGGCGACGACGCCGGCGGGCCCGGTGAGCAGGTAGGCCGTGCGGGTGTTCTCGATGCGGGCGAGCGGGGTCAGCTCCTGTGTCGTCCAGCGCGAGAGCGCCTGGGCGACCGCATCCGGGACGCCCTCGTCGTCGCCCAGCGGCCAGCCGATCTCGAGCCGCCCGTCGCCCTCCCGGGGCCCCTTGATGTGCCAGCCCGCGTCGGGCCCTCCGGTGCGGCGGCGGACGGCGACGCCTGCGTGCGAGAGCGCGGCGTCCGCCGTGTCGAGATAGCGGGCGTCCAGCTCGCGCAGCTCTCCCTCGCCGACGGCGTCGACGCCGGGCAGGTCCTGCCAGTGCGGCAGGACGGTGTCGGCGTCGACGTCGTACTTGCGCTCGACCTCGACGACGCGAGAGGGCTCGGCGCCTTCCGGCGCCTCAGACATCGGCCGGATTGATGTCCTCGAGGGACTCCTCGTACCAGTAGTCGATCTCGGTCGGCCCGTCGCCCTCGCCGGTGTTCTCGGGCTCGCCGCGGCGGTTGTACACCACCTGCGTCTCGCTGTAGGGGACGATCAGCTTGTCGCCCTGATCGCCGAGGGGGATGATCTGCCCGTCCAGCGGGCCGCCGTGAAGCCGTGCGAGTGCCATGTGCTCACCCTAGCCCCGCACGCGGCGGATCAGGAGATGGCGATGCCGAGGATCGCGCCGACGATCATCCAGGGGCCGAAGGCGATGCGCGTGGAGCCGTCCGCCCTGCGCAGGGCGATGAGGCCCAGCGCGTAGAGGGCGGCGAGGACGAAGGCGGATGCCGCGCCCACCGCGAGCGCCGTCCAGCCGTGCCAGCCGAGCACCGTCCCGATGAGCGCCGCGAGCTTGACGTCTCCTCCGCCCATCCCCGCTCTGCTCGCCGCGCGCAGGATCGCGTAGAAGCCGCCGAGGATGAGCAGGCCGCACGCCGCGCGGACGAGGGCCGCGCTCTCCCCCGTCGCCGCCGCGTCCAGCACGACGAGCAGCGCGACGGCGGCGAGAGCCGGCAGCACGATGCGGTTCGGCAGCCGGTGCGTGCGGACGTCGATCACCAGGAGCCATCCGCCGATGCCGAGCAGCCCCGCATGCACGAGCACGATCAGCACGGTTCTCGGATCCATCCTCGAAGGGTAGGAGATCTGCGGACGCCAGCGCAGAGGGCCTGTGGATAACCCCGCTCAGAGGTCGATGACGTCGAGGTCGACCGTGACGACGTCCCCCTCGCCGATGCCGCAGGAGTCGCGCACCGCCTTCTTCAGCGGCAGCACGAACGCCGATCCGCTGAAGAAGACCGAGGTGTTCCAGACGGTGGCGCCGATGCGCGCACGCACGCGCAGCGATCCGAAGCCGCGCGGCGGCGACGGGAGCTCGCGCAGCTCGACCGAGAGCTCTTCGGGCATGGTCGCGAAGTACCAGGAGTCGACCCGCTTGTCCCATCGGGTGACCGGGCTGTCGAACTCGATCCGCATGCGGTCAGGGTATCCGGGCGCTCGGACATCGGGCGCGCGGAGCGATGTCCGACCTTCGAACTAGCGTCGTCTCGTCCACTTGATTTATTAGTACATAAGTTCGAAGATGGTGCCCATGGGGAACAGGTTCGACACGGCGACGCTCTCCGCGGACGACGTCCGCGCCGGAGAGGTGCTGCGTCTGCGACGCGAGATCGGCCGCATGCAGCGGCGGCGCAGCGAGCATCCCGTCCTCCCCCTCGATCCCGCCCTCTCCTCGCTGCTGCCCGACGAGGGCCTGCTCACCGGCGCCGCCTACATCGTCTCGCCCTCCCCCTCGCTCGTGCTCGCCCTGCTCGGCGCCGCCTCCCGGCGGGGGCACTGGTGCGCGGTGATCGGCATGCCCACGCTCGGCATCGAGGCGGCCGCCGCCTTCGGCGTCGATCTGGAGCGGCTGATCCTCGTGCCCGCCCCCGGGGAGCGCTGGCTGGCGGTGACCTCCGCCCTCGCCGAGGTCGTCCCGCTGATCGCCGTGAGCCCGGGCTCCCCGCCGCGCAGCGCCGACCTCTCGCGGCTGAGCGCCCGTCTGCGCGACCGCGGCGCCACCCTGCTCGTCGCCGGAGCGGACAGGGGATCCTGGCCGGAGAGCCAGGGCAGCATCCGGCTGAGCGATCCGCACTGGCACGGCCTCGGGGAGGGCTGGGGACTGCTGTCGGACTGCACCGCCACCGTGACGGCGCAGACCAGGACCTCCCCCCGCCCCTCCAGCGTGCGGGTGCGGCTGCCCGGGAGCCAGGGAGCGGTCGAATCCGTCGAGACCGCCGCCGTCACCGAGCTTCCGGTGCGGTCCGACCCCCTGGCGGTGGCCGGATGACTGCTCCGCTCCGCGTCTTCGCACTGTGGTTCCCCGACTGGCCGCTGCGCGCCGCCCTCGGACCGCCTCCGCATCCGCCGACCGCACTGGTGCAGGCGAACACGATCGCGGCGTGCACGGCATCCGCCCGCGAGCACGGCGTACGCGTCGGCCAGCGCCGCCGGGAGGCGCAGGGGCGGCTCGCCGCTCTGCGAGTGCTCCCGCACGACCCCGCGAGGGACGATCGCGCCTTCCTCCCCGTGCTGCGTCTCATCGAGCAGCACGCTCCTGGCACGACCCTGCTGCGCCCAGGACTCGCCGTGGTCAGGGCCCGGGGTCCGGCCCGCTATCACGGGGGCGAGGCCGAGGCCGGGGGCGCGCTGCTCGCCGTCCTCGCCGAGGCCGGCTATCCCGAGATGCGGATCGGCGTCGCCGACGGGCCGTTCACCGCCGAGCTCGCCGCGCGCGGACCGGATCCGTGCACGGTCGTCCCCGCCGGGCGGGCCGCGGAGTTCCTCGCCCCGCTCCCCGTGCAGGTGCTCCGCGACGAGCAGCTCGCAGGTCTCCTGACCCGCCTGGGCGTGCACACGCTCGGCGGGTTCGCCGCGCTCGACGGATCCGAGGTGCGGGATCGCTTCGGCGAGCGCGGGGCCCGCCTGCACGCCCTGGCGGCGGGCTCCGACTCGCGGATCCCCGCCCCGCGGGCGCCCGATCCCGAACTGGTGCGCGCCGTGGAGTTCGAACCCGCCCTGGCCGGCGCCGATCAGGTCGCCTTCGCCGTGCGGCGGACGGCGGATGCCGTGCTCCTCGCCCTCGACGACGCCGGCGTCGTGTGCACGGAGGTGCGGATCGACCTGACCGACGACGACGGCCGGGTGCACTCCCGGTCGTGGCTGCATCCGACCTGCTTCGACGCCGCCGATCTCGTCGACCGGGTGCGCTGGCAGCTGGAGGCGCTGGCCGCGGAGTCCGCGCAGGCCCCCGTCGACGAGGCCAGTGCGTTCGGCGGCATCGTCGCCGTGCGCATCGCGCCGGTCGCCGTCGACGACGCGGCCCATCATCAGCCCGGACTGTTCGGCTCGGCCACCGACGAGCGCCTGCATCACGCGGTCTCGCGCGTGCAGACCATGCTCGGGCACGAGGGCGTGGTCACCGCCGCCCTCTCCGGCGGCCGCTGGCTCGCCGACCGGCAGGTGCTCACTCCCTGGGGCGAGCGCGGCGTCCCTCCTCGGGATCCGGAGCGTCCCTGGCCGGGGAGCCTGCCCGATCCGGTCCCCGCCGAGGTGTTCCTGCCGCCGCCGCCCGTCGGAGTGGCGGCCGCTGACGGCGCTGCGGTCGTGGTCGACGAGCGTGGGGCGCTCTCCGCACCCCCGGCGTGGATCGACGGCGCGGAGGTGCGGGCGTGGGCCGGCCCCTGGCCCGTGCACGAGAAGCTGTGGGACCGCGCGCAGGGACGCATCGGGCATCGGCTGCAGATCGTCGACGACCGGGACCGGGCGTGGCTGGTCTTCCGCGCCGGCTCCCGCTGGTGGGCCGAGGGGCGGTACCGCTGATGGGCTGGCACAACCCGCCGTTCTCCTGGAACGAGCTGGAGCGCACCCTCAGCGGCAAGGAACCGCTGACGCCGCCGGCATCCGCCGAGCCCCGCGCGCGCCGAGAGGATCCGGGGCCGGTGAGCCGGCGTCGGCGCCCGCCCGCTCCGGTGAAGCCCGAACGGCCCGAGAACGCCGTCCCCTACGCCGAGCTGCACGCGCACTCCTCGTACTCGTTCCTCGACGGCGCCTCCTCTCCCGCAGAACTGCTCGTCGAGGCCGAGAGCCTGGGGCTCACGGCCCTCGCCCTGACCGACCATGACGGGTTCTACGGCGTCGCCCGGTTCGCCGAGACGGCGCACGATATGAAGGCGCAGGTGCAGACGGTGTTCGGAGCCGAGCTGTCGCTGGGGCTCGACGCCCCGCAGCGCGGCGCCGCCGACCCGGCCGGAGAGCACCTGCTCGTGCTCGCCGGAGGATTGGAGGGGTACCACGCGCTCTCCGGGGCCATCACCGCGGCGCAGCTCCGCGGCGGCGAGAAGGGGCGCCCCGTCTACGATCTCGAGGACCTCCGCGAGCGCGCCGGCGGGCGGTGGACGATCCTCACCGGATGCCGCAAGGGCGGCGTACGACGAGGTTTGGAGGAGGGCGACGCCGTGACGCCGCTGCGCCGTCTCGTCGACCTGTTCGGCCGCGATCACGTCGCCGTGGAGCTCTTCGACCATGGCGATCCGCTGGACACGCGCCGCAACGACGCCCTCTTCGAGGCCGCGCGACGGCTGCGGCTGCCCGTCGTCGCGACCAACAACGTGCACTATGCGGCTCCGGAGCAGGCCCGCCTCGCCGAGGCCATGGCGGCGGTGCGGGCCGTGCGCAGCATGGACGAGCTGGACGGCTGGATGCCCGCGCACAGCGGAGCGCATCTGCGCAGCGGGGCGGAGATGACGGCCCGCTTCCGACGCTACCCCGGCGCGATCGAGCACGGTCTCGAGATCGCGGCGGCATCCGCCTTCCCGCTGCGGCGAGCGCGCCCCGCCCTGCCGACGCAGAAGGTCCGGGAGGGGCACACCCCCATGAGCTGGCTGCGGAAGCTGGTCTGGGACGCCGTGCCCGAGAAGTACCCGCGGCTGGACGCCGACGGCCGCAGCCGGATCGAGCACGAGCTGAACGTGATCGAGGAGAAGGACTTCCCGGGCTACTTCCTCATCGTGCACGACATCGTCGCCCAAGCCCGGAAGCTCAGGATCCTCTGCCAGGGGCGGGGGTCGGCCGCGGCGAGCGCCGTCTGCTATCTGCTGGGGATCACCGCGGTGGATCCGATCCTCTACGGCCTCCCCTTCGAGCGCTTCCTGGCCAGCACTCGCGAGGAGGAGCCCGACATCGACGTGGACTTCGATTCCGACCGCCGCGAGGAGATCATCCAGTGGGTCTACGAGAAGTACGAGCGCGACCGTGCCGCCCAGGTCGCGAACGTCATCCAGTACCGGCCGAAGAACGCGGTGCGGGACATGGCGCGCGCCCTGGGTTACTCCCCCGGTCAGCAGGACGCCTGGTCCCGTCAGGTCGACGGCTGGGGCAGCGAGGTCACGATGGACGGCGACGACGACCTCCCCGACACCGTCCGCGCCTACGCGAACGCGCTGATGAAGGCGCCCCGGCACCTCGGCATCCACTCCGGCGGGATGGTGCTCACCGAGCGGCCCGTGGGCGAGGTGGTGCCGATCGAGCACGCGCGCATGGAGAACCGCACCGTCATCCAGTGGGACAAGGACGACGCCGCCTGGATGGGCCTGGTGAAGTTCGACCTGCTGGGGCTGGGGATGCTCTCGGCCCTCCAGCACTGCTTCGACCTGATCCGGACGAGCACGGGCGAGGAGTGGAAGCTCGAGACCATCCCCAAGGAGGAGCCGGCGGTCTACGACATGCTGTGCCGGGCCGACTCCATCGGGGTCTTCCAGGTGGAGTCCCGCGCGCAGATGGGCCTGCTCCCCCGGCTGCAGCCGCGCTGCTTCTACGACCTCGCGATCCAGATCGCGCTGATCCGTCCCGGTCCCATCCAGGGCGGGGCCGTGCATCCCTTCGTGCGGCTCAAGATGGAGAAGGACCGGGTCGACGCCGAGAACGAGCGGCGCGCGACGACGGGCGAAGAGCCCCTGTCCATGCACATCCCCTACCCGCATGCCGATCTGAAGAAGGTGCTCGAGCGCACCCTGGGCGTCCCGATCTTCCAGGAGCAGCTCATCCAGATGGCGACGACCATCGGCGACTGCACAGCCGACGAGGCCGACACCCTGCGCCGGGCCATGGGGTCGAAGCGTGGCATGGAGAAGATCGACAGCATCAAGAAGCAGCTCTATGAGGGGATGACACGGCACGGGCTGACCGAGGAGCAGTCGGACAGGATCTACGCCCAGATCCAGGCGTTCTCGAACTTCGGCTTCGCCGAGTCTCATTCACTGTCGTTCGCCCTGCTCGTCTACGCGAGCTCCTGGCTGAAGCTGCACTACCCCGCGGCCTTCCTCGCCGGGCTCCTGCGCTCGCAGCCGATGGGCTTCTACTCCGCGTCGACGCTGACCGGAGACGCGCGCCGGCACGGGGTGACGGTGCTGCGCCCCGATCTGCACGCCTCCGCCGCGACCGAGACCCTGGAGCCGCTCGGCGCCGAACGCGGGCGCACAGGGAACGACGACTGCCTCGTCCAGGCCGAGCCACCGCTGCTGACCCGCTTCGACAGGGACGCCCCCGACGAGTCGGCGGCGCATCGCCGGGACGGGGCCTACGCCGTACGGCTCGGGCTCAGCGGCGTCCGCGGGATCGGCGCGAAGATGGCCGAGAAGATCGTGGCGGAGCGCGACGCGAACGGCCCCTACCGGGATCTGCACGATCTGGTGCGGCGCACGGATGCCACGACCACGCAGCTGGAGGCGCTCGCCACCGCCGGAGCCTTCGACTGCCTGGGCCTGAGCCGCAGGGAGGCGATCTGGCTCGCCGGCGCCGCCGCCGAGGACCGCGCACGCTACCTCCCGGGGACCATCGTGGCCGTGCAGCCGCCGCTGTTCGCCGACCAGTCCAGCTACGAGCGCCTCGCCGCCGATCTCTGGGCGACAGGGGTCTCGGTGGACGATCATCCGATGACGCACTTCCGCACGCAGCTGCGGGAACGGGGCGTGCTCACCGCCGCGGAGCTGCGGGTGCACGAGACCGGGAGGCGGATCGAGGTCGCCGGGCTCGTCACCCATCGGCAGCGTCCGGAGACCGCCGCCGGCGTGACCTTCATCAACCTGGAGGACGAGCACGGGCTCGTCAACGTCATCTGCTCGGCGGGGGTCTGGGGCCGCTATCGCCGCATCGCCCGGAACTCGGCGGCGCTCATCATCCGCGGCATCGTCGAGCGATCGCCGGAGGGCGTCGTGAACGTGCTCGCCGACGCCTTCGAGGACCTGCGCACCGGCGTCGCCCACCGCTCGCGGGACTTCCAGTGACCGGCCCGCTCAGGCGCGCTTCCGCCCGCCGCTCACCAGACCCGTTCGACAGGGGGCTCCGGGGCGCGGTCGGTCCCGCCCCACCGGTCGGCCTCCGCCTTCGCCGCGTCGACGGCGGCATCCGCCTCGCGCAGCGCCGATCGGGCTCCGGCCCCTCCTGTGCGCTCGGAGGCCACGACGAGGACGGTGTGCGCCCCCTGCCCGCCGATGACGACCGTGCAGTCCAGCACGCGCCCCAGCCACCGGTCGACGTCGCCGCGCGGATCCTCGACGCGGCGGTACCCGATGCCGGTGTCGAGATCGGTGATCGCGAGGACCGCGGGGTCGCCGTCCTCTCCGCCGACCTGCTCGGAGACCTCCACACGGTGCCCGCGGGCGATCGCGACCTGCGCGTTGAGCACGAGCTTCCTGTCCATGCAACCACTCTATGAATCCCCGCCACGGGGGCAACCCCGTCTCGCGTCGGAAAATCCACCGAATTTTCTTTGTCCCCCAAATGGTGGACAAGACAGAATCGCGATATTCTGATATGAGTAGCGGGGGCTACAGGCTGAGGAACTGGGGAATCAGCCGCAGAGCGCAGCGAGATCTTCGCCGCCTCCCCTACCGTCCGGGAAGGGCGGTGAGCCCTCTCGAGAGATCCGCTCTGGGGACGGACGACTCGGGAGGGCGACCAGCCCCCGCCGTACCCCTTCGCCTCCGGTCGAGCACGGCGATCACGCCGCCGGTGCCAGGCATCCCCCGCCTCACGAGCATGATCGACCGGCACCCCATCTCCACGGGCTTCCGCCTACTCGCGACCGTCCTCGTCGTCGAGCGGCACCTCCTCGCGCTGGTCCGCGACATCGGCGGCATCCGCCTCCGTCACCCCGGACGATCCGACGGGACCGGCGGTGCGCTCGGGATCATCGGGATCGTCGACGTCGGGACGCTCCTGCTCGACGACGTCCGCCGTCGGCTTGAGGTCCTCGATCCGCTCCCCTGCATCGGACATGATGCGCTCCTTCCTCGTTCGGGACATCTCCAGGGTGCGCCGCGACCGCGGCATCCGCCAAGGGGCTTGACCCACGATGACGTGCTCTCCGGCCCCGGACGGATGCCCGGCGGCACGGACGACGAGAGGCCTACTCCTGCTCTCCGACGTGCCCCGGCGCGGTGAGCGAGAGCACCCGTTCGACGAACGCGGCGTACTCGCTCATGTAGTGCGCCAGGAACTGCTCGGTCCCGGCATCCGCCACCTCGCCGTCTGCGCCGAACACGTCGGGCTTGAAGGTGATGTACGCCTCCGGAGCGTTCAGCTGGGGCGCGTTGAGGAAGCTCAGCACGCTGCGCATCGAGGACTGCATGACCGCGGTGCCGATCGCCCCGGTGGAGGCGCCGATGATGCCGGTGGGCTTGCGGGCGAAGGAGTTGTGCCCCCACGGGCGGGAGCCCCAGTCGATCGCGTTCTTCAGCGGTCCCGGGATGGAGCGGTTGTACTCGGGCGAGACGATCAGCAGCCCCTCCGACTCTTCCACGGACTCCTTGAAGCGCGTCACCGCCGGGTCGGGATTCTGCTCGTCGTCGCGATCGAAGAGCGGGAGATCGCGGATCGATATCTCCGTGAGCTCCAGGCTCGGCGGGGCGAGGCGGACGAGGGCCTTCGCCAGGATGCGGTTGATCGAGTCGCGGGACAGGCTGCCGACGATGTAGCCGATGCGATGCGCCATGGACGTGCTCCTTCGTGTCGAGTGCTCGTCTCCGGTATACCCTCCCCGGGGCGGAAGATCCATGATCTTCCGCCCCGGGTCTCAGGATCGCGACCCGGCGCGCATCGCGATCTGCAGCAGGGTGCGCGCCGGGGCCGACGCGGGCCGCGTCCCCTGCTTCCAGACGGCGCCGAGCTGCCTGTGGAACACGATCCGGTCGATGCGCACGCGCACGAGCCGTCCGTCGTGCAGGTAGGGCTCCGCGGCGCGGGTGCTGATCACCGCCGGAGCGACGTCGGAGGCGGCCGCCTCCAGCACCGCGGTGTTGCTCGGCAGCTCGAGTGCGGGGGCGGAGAGCTCGGCGCGCTCCACCCCGTGGGCGAGGAGCGCGGCCATGACGACGTCGCGGCATCCGGAGCCCTCCTCCCTGGTGACGAGCGGGGTGCCGGCGAGGGTCCACGGGCTGATCCGGCCGCGGGCGGCCCAGGGATGCTCCGGGGCCACCAGCACCGCGAGCTCGTCGTTCGCGAGGAAGGCGTAGTGCAGGCCGCGCGGAGGCTCGCTGCCCTCGACGAAGCCGATGTCCGCCTCCGACTCCGCGACGAGCCGGACGACCTCCCTGGTGTTGGTCGCCCGCGATCTCACCGATCGCGGATCGTTGCCGCTCGCGACGTAGGAGCCGATCCACTGCGGCAGGAAGTACTCGGCGATGGTGAGGCTGGCCGCTACGGTCACGGGACGGGCGCCCGCGAGGAGCTCGTCGAGGCCGGCGTCCATCGCATCGGCCGCGGCGAGCACCGGCCGGGCGAGGCCGAGGAGCGCCGATCCGTCCTCGGTCAGCTGCGAGGACCGCGCCGCGCGGACCACCAGCTGCCGGCCCAGCCTCTGCTCGAGCCGGCGGAGCCTCAGCGAGGCCGCCTGCTGGGTGACGCCGAGCTCGCTCGCGGCCAGTGTGATCGACCCCGTCCGGGCGATCGCCTCGAGGAGCTCGAGGGCCCTGAGGTCGGGCATCGCGGAACTGAACACGAGGCCCATCCTACGCACAACCACCGCTTGTGGAACGGCAACCCCGGGTTCGTTGTCGGCCGTTCCGGGCGCTCCTAGCGTGAGAAGTGCAGGCGCCGACACAGACGAGCGCCTCATCCGAATGGAGAGATTGTGGCAAAGATTCTCATCGTCCTGTACCCGGACCCCGTGACCGGCTACCCGCCGGTGTACGCGCGGGACAGCATCCCCGCGATCACCTCCTACCCGGGCGGCGCGACCGTGCCCTCGCCCCGGGCCATCGACTTCGTGCCCGGCCAGCTGCTCGGCAGCGTCTCGGGTGGGCTCGGCCTCAAGGACTGGCTGGAGTCCGAAGGCCACACGGTCGTGATCACCAGCGACAAGGAGGGTGCGGACTCGGTCTTCGAGCACGAGCTCCCCGATGCCGATGTCGTGATCTCGCAGCCGTTCTGGCCGGCCTACCTGACCGCAGAGCGCATCGACAAGGCGAAGAACCTGCAGCTCGTCGTCACCGCGGGCATCGGCTCCGACCACACCGACCTGAACGCGGCCAACGCCCGCGGCATCACGGTCGCCGAGGTCACCTACAGCAACAGCATCAGCGTCGCCGAGCACACGGTCATGCAGGTTCTCGTGCTGGTCCGCGACTTCGTCACGCAGCACACGATCGCCGTCGACGGCGGCTGGAACATCGCCGACGCCGTCGAGCGCTCCTACGACCTGGAGGGCATGCGCGTCGGCGTGTTCGCCGCCGGGCGCATCGGCCGTGCGGTCATCGAGCGCCTCGCCCCGTTCGGGGTGAAGCTGAGCTACACCGACCGCTTCCGCCTGCCGCAGGAGTACGAGGAGAAGTACGGCCTCACCTTCCACGAGAGCATCCAGGACCTCGTGAAGGAGATCGACGTGCTCACCGTGCACGCCCCGCTGACCGAGGAGACCCGCGGCCTGCTGAACGACGACCTGCTGGCGACCATGCCGCGCGGGGCATACATCGTGAACCCCGCCCGCGGGGCGATCGCCGACCGCGACGCCATCGTCAGGGCGCTCGAGTCGGGACACCTGGCCGGCTACGCCGGGGACGTGTGGGATCCGCAGCCGGCGCCGGCCGACCACCCGTGGCGCACGATGCCGCACAACGCGATGACGACGCACACCTCGGGCACCTCGCTGTCGGGACAGGCCCGCTACGCCGCCGGCACGCGCGAGGTGCTGGAGGACTGGTTCGCCGGCGACCCGATCCGTCCGGAGTACCTGATCGTCGAGGGCGGGGCGTACCGGGGAACCGGAGCCCACTCCTACGCGCAGCAGCCCGTGCAGGCGGCCGTGTAAGGAATCCCACGTCTCGCGGGGCAGGAGGCGCTCCCCACGCCCCTGCCTCTCGAGGTCCCCGGCAGCCCCGCACATCCGTCCGCACCACCCCACGACCGGGAGCCGCCATGAGCGCACAGAAGCCGACCTCGCCCCAGCGACTCTGGGCGCGCCTGCGCCCGGAGTCGCCGTCGATCCCGTGGCATCTGGCGCTCGCGGCGTCCGCGGCCGGCGGGCTGACGATCGCCGTCCTCGGCCTGGCCGGCGATCTCGCCGGGACGCCGATCCTCATCGCCGCGTTCGGCTCGTCGTGCGTGCTCGTGTTCCTGATGCCGGATGCCGCGCTCTCGCAGCCCGTCAACGTGATCGGCGGGCACCTGGTGGCGGCGCTGTGCGGGGTCGCGGTGCACGCTCTGCTGCCGGTCGCATGGTGGAGCCTCGGCCTCGCGGTCGGGGTCGCGATGGCCGCCATGGCCGCGGCGCGCGTCATCCATCCTCCCGCCGGCGGCACGCCGATCGCGATCATGATGACGCACGCAGGCTGGGGCTATCTGTTCACCCCGGTGCTCGTGGGAGCGGTGATCCTCAGCGCGTGCGCGCTCGGATACCGAATGCTGCTGAAGAGGTTCGCGGCCGCGCAAGGGGCTGGCGCGGCGACCACTCCCGCCGCAGACTGATACCCAGCCGCTCGGACGGCACGATCGAGAGACGAGGAAGACATGGGCCACCACAAGGGGAACGACGAGCTGCGCGAGGATCGGCTCGACCAGGAGGAGCACCGCCAGGACATCCGCGACGAGGTGTTCGAGGAGACCGACGGAGACGTCGACGACCTCGGCTCGCAGGACGAGCGGCGCAAGGAGGGGCTCGGGCCCGCCTGAGCCCGGACTACCGGACCGCGGCGCCGGTCTCGCACTCCCCCGCGCAGAGCGGGGCGTGACGCACGGCGACCAGGCGGTCCATCGCCTCGAGCAGCCGCACGGAGTCGGGGCGCGCGTCGTCGGCCGGACGGTGCATGAGCGTGCGCAGCGCGGCCAGCGCGAGCATGATCGCGGCATCCGCCACCTCGGGAGAGCCGGCGCGCTCTTCGACCAGCACGTGGAACTCGGCCTTCAGGACGCCCATCCACTGCGTGAACGCCGCGACGAGCTGCGGCTGCTCGCTGATGAGGCGCTTCAGCCGGGTGCGCTCGATGCCCGAGCTCATCGAGTCCGCGAGGAGATCGCAGATCGCCGGCATCAGCTCTCCCGTGGCGTCGCGGAACCGCGTGGCCGCCTCGGGAGAGATGATCTGCTCCGGGAGGTTGAGCGCGGCGGCGGTCTTCGACGGGAAGTAGTTGAAGAAGGTGCGCGGCGAGACGCCCACCTCTTCGCAGATCTGCTCGACGGTGGTCCCGTCGAGACCGTGACGTTCGACCAGGCGCAGGGCAGCCTCGTGCAGGGCCTCCCGCCGCAGCTTCTTCTTGCGCTCGCGGAGGCCTGTCGCAGGAGTCTCCCCTGCGCTCTGGTCGTTCGTCATGTCAGCTCTGCACCTTGATCGTCCCGGTCTCGCTGAGTCCGGCCTCGTCGGCGCGCTCCTGCAGCGCCGAGCGCGTACGCAGCGGCGGAGCCCGGAAGAACCAGCTCAGCACGAAGGCGAGCATCAGCACCCCGAAGCCTACCCAGTAGATGACGTCGATCGCCTGAGTGAAGCCGACCATGAACGGCTTGGTGAGCGCCGCATCGGCCCCGTTCAGGAAGGACGTGTCGCTGACCGAGCTGCTCGATCCGTCCGAGGCCTCGGAGGTGCCCTTGCCGATCTCGTCGGCGATGTCGGGCACGAGCTGGTCGACCCAGTAGGTGCGCTGCTCCTCGTCGGTCCAGTCCACCGACACGGATCCGTCCGTCACGGTGGCGTGCGCCTTGTCGGCGACGGCCTGCAGAGCCTCCGCCTCGGCCGCCGGAGTCGCCTCCGCCACCTTCTGGTCGATCACGCTCTGTGCCGCGGCGGCCGGGATCTGGCCGGCGGCGACGGCCTGGTTCACGGCATCGGTGACCGAGGCGGTCACGGCATCCGAGGCCGCCGCCTTCGCCTTGGCCGCCCCGTCGTCGAGCTGGCTCTGGATGTTCTCCTGCAGCGGTCCCACGATCGGAGTCCACAGCTGCGCCATCACGGCCTCGTTGCGCTCCGCGCCGGCGACGGCGGGATCCAGGGCGGCGTTCAGCGCGGCGGTCAGCGTCGGCTTGTCGGCCATGCTGTTCGTGATGTTCGTCGGCAGCAGGGTGAACAGCACCGAGAGCATGATCGCGGTGCCCAGCGTCCCGCCGATCTGGCGGAAGAAGGTCGCGGCGCTCGTCGCCACGCCCATGTCGGGCGCCTCCACCGCGTTCTGGCTCGCCATGGTCAGCGACTGCATGAGCTGGCCGAGGCCGAGGCCGACCACGAACATGCCGATCATCATGAACCAGACCGGGGTGCCGGCCGAGACGAACGTGAGGAGCAGGAAGCCGAGCGCGGTGGTGATCGTGCCGGTGCGCGGGAAGATGCCGTACCTGCCGGTGCGCGCGGTGATCTGACCCGCCGCCATGGACGAGGCCATCAGGCCGACCACCATCGGCAGCATCGCGAAGCCCGACTCGGTCGGGGTGAGGCCCGCGACGATCTGCATGTACAGCGGGATGGTCATCATGGCGCCGAACATGCCGAAGCCGACCAGCACTCCGATGATCGTCGCCCAAGAGAACGTGTTCGAGCGGAACAGGCGGATCGGGATGATCGCGTCGTTCTTCATGGAGATCTCGATGAGCACGAAGCCGATCGCGCCGAGGCCGCCGATGACGTAGCAGGCGATCGCCCCGATCGAGCCCCAGCCCCACTCGCGGCCCTGCTCCGCCACCAGCAGCAGCGGCACGAGCGCCACGATGACCGCGGTGGCGCCCCACCAGTCGATGCGCGGGTTCTCGTGCTTCCCGATCTTCGGCAGGTGCAGGAACGCGATCACCATGCCGAGCGCGATGAGGCCGATGGGCAGGTTGATGAGGAAGACCCAGCGCCATCCGGCGATCCAGAGGATCTGGTCGGCACCCGCGAACAGGCCGCCGACCAGCGGGCCGATCAGCGAGGAGATGCCGAAGACGGCGAAGAAGTAGCCCTGGTACTTGGCGCGCTCGCGCGGGGCGAGGATGTCGGCCATGATCGCGAGCGGCAGCGACATCAGGGCGCCGGCGCCGATGCCCTGGAACGCGCGGAACGCGGCGAGCATCAGCATCGAGGTCGAGAACGTCGAGAGCACGGAGCCGATGACGAACACCGAGATGCCGAAGATGAACAGCGGACGGCGTCCGAAGATGTCGGAGAGCTTGCCGTAGATCGGCACCGAGATGGTCGACGTGATCAGGTAGGCGGTGGTCACCCAGGCCTGCTGGTCGAGACCCTGCAGGTCGTCGCCGATCGTGCGGATCGCCGTGCCGACGATGGTCTGGTCCAGGGACGACAGGAACATTCCGGCCATGAGGCCGTAGATCACGAAGAGGATCTGACGATGCGTCATGATCGGCTTCGACGCATCGGTTTTCGCGACCGGAGTGGATCCGGTGCGGGTGGAGACAGTTGACATTCCAGCCCTTCAGAAGGCTCGTGGATTTTTGCAGACGTGCAATATTACATGACTGCAAGATTTGCGGATGCTGGGAACGGGCACCCAACGACGAGGGTCACCTCGCAGGCCATTGACAGACATCGGATGTTCGTGGTTCACTCGACCCAGCGAATTATAAAACTCGCTTTCAATATTCCCCCGACGGCACCGCTCATGCAGTTCGAAGAAGACAGGCGTGAACCTACTGGCAAGCGGAAGAGGTCCGCAGCTCCATCGGCGACCTCTTCCGCGCGCCGTCCGTGCCGAGCAGCGCTCGCGCCCTGCAGCATCCACAACAAGAGAGGCTCATTCGTGAAAATGCAACGACGCACATCCGCCGCCTCGGCGGTTGTCGCGCTAGGACTGGTCATCGCTGGGCTCGTGGTGCCTGCGAGCGCCGCGGCCGCGGCGGACGTGTCGACGTTCGTCGTGACGAACGATGGCGCCGGGACCGAATGCACGGTCGCCGCGCCCTGTTCGATCGAGGCAGCTCAGGGCAGGGTCCGGGAATTCCTCGAGCAGAACACCACAGACGACGTCGTGGTGTCCTTGAGCGCGGGCCTGTATGAGCTCGATTCCACGCTCGACCTCACCGCCGCCGACACCGGGACGGCAGACCAGCAGGTCACGTGGAAAGCCGAAGGCGACGTGACCTTCAGCGGCGGAGAATCTCTCACCGGCTGGGTACTCAGCGATCCGGAGAAGTCGATCTGGACGGCTCCGTACGACGGCCCTGCCCGTCAGCTCTGGATCGACGGCGAACGCGGCATGCTCGCCAGCTCCGAATACGTCGCCGATGCGTCGATCTGCTCGAACGCAGATTGCGCCTGGACCCCCGAAGGGCTGAAGGGGCCGGGGGTCGCTGCGATCGGGGCGCTCGGAGACATCTCACAGCTCGAGATCACCCGTGAGGTGCGCTGGAAGGACTACCAGTGCGCCGTCGAACGCATCGACGGCGATCTGCTGGTGATGCAGCAGCCGTGCTGGAAGAACACCGGCGCTTCCGATCGGATCCATCCGGACTGGCGGGGCGCCTCGTGGCAGCGCGGCTGGGTCAGCGGCGGAATCACCATGCTGCGGAACGCGCCCGCGCTGCTCGACTCCCCCGGCGAGTTCTATTCCGATGGCGAGACCATCTCGTACATCCCCGTCGAGGGGCAGGACATGTCGACCGCCGAGGTGATAGTGCCGCGTCTCGAGCAGTTGGTGCACGCGGAGAGCACCACGAACCTTCGGTTCGACGGCATCCGGTTCTCCTACTCCACGTTCCTGCGCCCCGGCGAGGCCGAAGGATACGCAGCCACCCAGGCCGGATTCACGCTCACCGGTGAGAACGGACCCGTTCCCGACAACGCAGCCGCTTTCCAGACGCCGATGGCCGTCGCCGTGGAGGCTCTCGACAGCGACGGCGTCGCGTTCGTCAACACGACCTTCACCCGGATCGGTTCGGCGGGCTTGCGCATCGCGCACGGCACGAGCGGGGCGATCGTGAGCGGATCCACCTTCACCGACCTCTCTGGCGGAGCCATCTATCTCGGCGACCCCGGGCACGCCCCCGTCTCCGGGCAGGAACAGGTGGGCAATGCGCTCACCGAGAACCTGGTCAGCGACGTCGGAATCGAGTACAAGGACAACCCCGGCATCTGGGTGGGCAACGAGATCGACCTTGTCGTCGATCACAACACGATCGAGAAGGTACCGTACAGCGGGCTCTCTGTCGGCTGGGGATGGACCTCGACCGGGCGCGTGAACGTCGCGAAGAACAACACGATCACCGCCAACCGAATCACCGACGTGATGATGCCCGCCACAGGAATGCACGACGGCGGCGCCATCTACACGACCAACAATCTCAACGGCTCCGTGATCAGCAGAAACTATCTCAGCGACATCGGCAACAACGCGAACGGCGTCTATCTCGACGCGGGAACCGACAACGTCGACGTGACGGACAACGTCATAGTCAGATTCGGCAGCGGTAAGTGGGTCTCGGCGAACCTCGACAGTCTGCACACGGGCCTGTATGCCGGCGGCAACTGGAGCGATGCGAGCTACTACTCGTTCGACGGCCCGAACGACGGAACGGTGGGAGCGGACAGCGAGCTCGGCGAGAACCATCTCGACCTGCTCGCTCTGCCTCAGGCCGCGCTCGATGTCGCGCGGCAAGCCGGCGTCAATGCGCCCAATGAGGTGGCGCAGCTCGTACCCAACTGGGCTGCGCACGGAACGGCCTCGCAGTCAAGCACGCTGCGGCTGAGCAACGGGACAACCTACCCGGCAGAGCTCGCGATCGACAACAACACCGGCAACTTCGCGCACACCGCCGACGGCGAGGATCAATGGTGGCAGGTCGCGCTGAGCCAGCAGGTGAACGTGCAGCGCGTGGAGATCTGGAACCGCACCTCGAACCAGGATCGACTCACGAACATGTCGCTCGTGCTCTCACGCACGCCGATCATCGGGACGACGTTCGAGGAGATCACTCAGGGCGCGGGCGTGACCGTGCTTCCGATCGAAGGACAGGTCGGGCGACCGACCACCATCGACGTCGACATCGACGCGACGTACGTCATGCTCCTCCATGACGGACCGGGCCAGCTCAACATCGCCGAGGTGCGTGTCTACGGCGCCGCAGTCGAGGAGCACATCGATGAGGTCAAACCGGTGGCGACTCTGGTCACACCGAGCACAGGCGGGCCGCTGCGCGGGCTCCAGCTGCGGGTCGACGCAACCGACGACAGAGGCTTGTCGAAGATCGTGGCCAACGTCTATCAGAACGGCACGCTCGTGAAATCGACCCAGTCCGTGGTGGACGGCGCGATGTCAGCGTCGCATACCGCCGATGTGACGTTGCCCGACGGTTCCTATTCGATCAAGTTCAACGCTCATGATCTGGCGGGCAACGTCTCTCAGACCGGCCAGTTCGCACTGACGATCGATACGACTGCACCAGAGGCGACGATCAAGGACGGTGAGAACTTCACGGTCAAGACCGGGGAGACGTACGACGTCGTCAGTTTCAAGCTCTACGACGCTCACAAGATCGATCGAGTCGAGGTGAACGGCCAGGTGAAGGATCTGAGCGACAACACCTGGTCAGACGTGAACTTCATCGCTCCTGGCGTCTTCGGCGCGGTGCGAGGAGAGAACACGCTCGTCGTCTACGACATCGCGGGAAACTCGCAGAACTACGTCTTCTCGCTGAACTGAGAGCCTCGATGCCCGCCGGCTCCGGGCCGGCGGGCATCGTGAGGGCGATCAGACGAACTCGATCGTCGCGTCCTCGTCGTTCAGCACGATCACCGGGGTGATCGCGGAGTAGCCGGCGGCGGCGATCTTCGCGGTGTCGAAACGCAGCAGCGGCGTCCCCGCGGTGACGCGGGCGCCCTTCTCGACGAGGGTCTCGAAGCCGTCGCCCTTCATCTGCACCGTGTCGATGCCGACGTGGATGAGCAGCTCGGTCCCGTCGTCGAGCTCGAGGGCGATCGCGTGGCTGGAGTCGAAGGTCGCGCCTACCGTGCCGTCGGCCGGAGCGACGACCGTGTCGCCGCTGGGCCGGATCGCCACCCCCGGCCCCATGATCCCCTGCGCGAAGGTGGGGTCGGGGACCTCGGACAGCGGCACGACGACGCCGGCCAGGGGCTGGCGGAGTGTGCGGACGCCGGCATCCGTCTTCGGCTGCTCCACGGTGAGCACCGATCCGGTCGCCGGCCTGGCCGAGGGCGCCGCGGCCTCGCCCGACATGATGCGCTCCATGGCGTCCTTCACGAACTGCACGTTGAGGCCGTAGATCACCTGCACCGAGTGCCCGCCGGCCTTCATCGTGCCGGCCGCCCCCGCCTGCTTGAGCGCCTTCTCGTCGACCTTCGAGATGTCGGCGATCTCCATGCGCAGCCGGGTGGCGCAGTTGTCGAGCTCGGTGATGTTCTCCTTGCCTCCCAGAGCGGTGAGGAACCGGCCGGCGGTGGAGAGGTAGATGTCGTCCTTCACGGCGGGGTCGAGGTCGGTGCCCTCTTCGAGGATGTCGTCGTCCTCGCGACCGGGCGTCTTGAGGTTGAACCGCTTGATGACGACGTAGAAGACGAAGAAGTAGATGAAGAACCAGGCGACGCCCATGATCAGGATCATCCACGGGTTCTGCGCCATCGGGTTCGCCCAGCCGAGCACGAGGTCGATGAACCCGCCGGAGAAGCCGAAGCCCATGCGCACCGGGAGTATCTGGCTGATCGCCATCGAGATGCCCATGAACAGCGCGTGGATGACGTACAGCACCGGCGCGAGGAACATGAAGGAGAACTCGAGGGGCTCGGTGACGCCGACGAAGAACGACGAGATGGCGCCGGAGAGCAGGATGCCGGCGGCGACCTTGCGGCGCGTGGTCTTCGCGGTGAGGTACATCGCGAGCGCCGCGCCGGGGAGGCCGAACATCATCACGGGGAAGAAGCCGGTCATGTACTGGCCGGTGACCCCGTAGGTGCCCTGACCGCCCAGGAAGTTGTTCAGGTCGTTGATGCCGGCGACGTCGAACCAGAACACCGAGTTGAGGGCGTGGTGCAGCCCGACGGGGATGAGCATGCGGTTGAGGAAGCCGTAGATGCCGGTTCCGATCGGGCCGAGGGTCACGATCCACTCGCCGAAGGCGACGAGGCCGCCGTAGACCACGGGCCAGATGAAGAAGAGGACGATCGCGGCCACGAGTGAGAACGCCGCGGTCACGATCGCGACCGAGCGGCGGCCGGAGAAGAACGACAGCGCGTCGGGGAGCTTGGTGTCCTTGAAGCGGTCGTAGCAGAACGCGCCGATCAGGCCGCAGAGGATGCCGACGAAGACGTTCTGCACGTAGGTGAACGCCGCGGGCACGTCGGCCACGTCGGCGATGCCCGTGAAGGCGGCGACGGTCTCGGGCTTGAGGAGGGTCGTCACCACGAGCCACGACACCAGGCCCGCGAGGGCGGAGGTGCCGTCGGACTTCTTGGCCATGCCGATCGAGATGCCGATCGCGAACAGCAGGGCCATGTTGTCGAGGAGCGCCCCGCCGGCTGCGGCGAGGAAGGTGCTCACGATGTTGGCGCCCGCGGCCATCTTGATCCAGTACCCGATGCCGGACAGGATCGCTGCGACCGGCAGCACCGCCACCGGCAGCATGATCGACCGTCCGAGCCTTTGGAAGAACTTCATCGATCTCTCCTCGCTCTTGGAGCTGCACGCACGACGTTGTGCGTTGACTGAATATAGCGAGCGGAAGGGGTCGGGCGGCAGGGGGATCGCGGAGAGCGGCCGGATGCTCCCCCCTCAGACCGCGAGCGGGAGAGAAACGGGCGGCGGAGAGGACGGGGTGCGCGGGGCGTCGCGCCCCGCATCCGTGCGGAACGTCCTGCGGTAGCTCAGCGGCGAGACGCCGACCTCCGCCTTGAGATGCTGCCGAAGAGACGAGGCCGTTCCGAAGCCGATGCTGCTCGCGATCTGGTCGACCGTCAGATCGGTCGACTCGAGCAGGTTCCGCGCGCTCGCGACGCGCTGCTGGAGCATCCACTGGCCGGGAGGCATGCCCGTCTCGGCGCGGAAGCGGCGCACGAAGGTGCGCTCGCTCATCTTCGCGTGGCTCGCCATGCTCCGCAGGGTCAGCTTCTCGCCGAGGTTGCGGAGGATCCACTGGCGGGTGACGGAGGTGGACTCGGCCGGGTCGTCGGGGACGGGGCGCTCGATGTACTGCGCCTGCCCGCCCTCTCGGTAGGGGGCGACCACGCATCGCCGCGCCGCCCGGTTCGCCGTCCCGGCGCCGTGGTCGGAGCGGATGAGATGCAGGCAGAGGTCGATGCCCGAGGCGGCGCCGGCGGAGGTCAGCATCCGTCCGTCCTCGACGAAGAGCACCTCCTCGTCGAGGCGGACCCGGGGGAACCAGGCCCGGAACCGCTCCGTGCTCTCCCAGTGCGTGGTGGCGGTGCGTCCGTCCAGGAGACCGGCCGCGGCGAGGACGAATCCGCCGTTGCAGATCGAGGCGATCCTCGCCTCCGGCCGGATGCGGGCCAGCGCGCCGGACACGCTCGGCGGCAGCTCCCTCGAGAGCAGACGCTCGTCCATCGGCGCGATGATCACCGTGTCGGCCTGGGCGAGCATCTCCGGGCCGTGGGCGGGGACGACGTCGAAGCCTGCGTCGGTCCTGATCGGCCCGCCGTCGACCGAGCAGAGCCGCACGTCGTAGAGCCCGTCCGCCGCGCCGAGGACGCGAGCGGGGATGCCGAGCTCGAAGGGGAAGGCCCCGTCGAGGCCCAGGACGACGACCGTGTGGATGGGGCGACCAGGCATGGCAGGATCCTATCGAGTATTGGCGATCCGGCCAGTCGCGGCGCGCGCCCCGCGACCGCAGGCTGGAACGGTGAACGACAACATGATGCGTGCAATTCGCCAGAGCCGCCTCGGCGGTCCCGAGGTGCTGGAAGAAGTCGAGGTGAGCAGGCCCGAGCCGATCGGCAACGAGATCCTCGTCGCCGTCCACGCCGCGGGGCTGAACCCCACCGACTGGAAGCACCGTGCCGGCGCCATGCGGCTGGGCGAGCCGCCCTTCGTCCTCGGATGGGACGTCTCGGGGGTCGTCGAGGAGGTCGGCGCCGGGGTCACGGTGCTCCAGCCCGGCGACGAGGTCTTCGGCATGCTCCCCTATCCCAAGTGGCATGGCGCGCACGCCGAGTTCGCGGTGTCGCCGGCGCGGGCGCTGGTGCGCAAGCCCGCCGGGCTCTCCCACGTCGAGGCGGCCGCACTCCCCCTGGCCTCGATGACGGCGTGGCAGGCTCTCGTGGACACCGCCGTCGTGCAGCCGGGGCAGCGCGTGCTCGTCCACGCCGCTGCGGGCGGAGTCGGGCACCTGGCCGTGCAGATCGCGAAGGCGCGGGGCGCCTACGTTATCGGAACGGCGTCGGCCGACAAGCACGAGTTCGTGCGGGGTCTCGGGGCGGACGAGGTGATCGACTATCGCAGCCAGGACTTCGTCTCCGCCGCGCCGGACATGGACATGGTGCTGATGCCGTTCATCGGGCGAGACCGGCTGCGGTCCCTGGAGAACCTGAGGCCCGGCGGCATCCTGGTGTCTCTGCTTCCGATCGAGCTCGACGAGGTGCACGCGCGGGCGGCGCAGCTCGGCGTGCGGGCGACGGGGATGCAGGTGGAGTACGACCACGCCGGGATGTCGGCCGTTGCCGAGCTCGCCGCCGACGGGCGGCTGCGCCCGCACGTCGAGAAGGTGTATCCGCTGTCCGAGGCCGCCCGGGCGCACGCGCACGGGGAGTCGGGTCACGTGACCGGCAAGCTCGTGCTCTCGGTGCGCGCGTAGCCGGGGCCTAGGCGGTCGGCGCCTCCTCGGCGGGGGCGCCGACCGGCCGGTCGATCACGGCGCGCAGCGACTCGAGGTCCGGTCCGGGCTCGGCGTGGTAGATCGTCAGCGCCTGCTCCTGGTCGTCCGGAAGGGTCAGCGTCTCGTATCGGAGCGGGAGGTCGCCCGCGAGCGGATGCCGGATGCGCAGCGTCCCGTGAGACTGGCCCTTCACGTCATGAGCGGCCCAGAGCCGCCGGAAGTCCGGGCTCCGCAGGGAGAGCTCGCCGATGAGCGAGGCCAGCAGCGGGTCGTCGCCGTGCATCCCGGCGTCGAGTCGCAGCTGGCCGACGACGTCGGAGGCCTTGAGGTCCCAGTCCAGGAAGAAGTCGCGCGCGTCGGGGTCGAGGAACACGATGCGCGCCCAGTTGCGCTCGCTCGCCGGCCGCACGATCCGCGATCCGAACACGGCGGCCGCCGCGGAGTTCCACGCGAGCACGTCGGTGCGCCTGCCCCACACGTAGGCGGGCACCGTGTCGAGGGCGTCGAGCATCTGCACGAGCGCGGGGCGCACGTGCTGCGCTCTCGGCGCGGTGCGCCGGCGGGACAGCGACTGCGGCTTCGCCAGGTGGAACAGATGCGCGCGCTCCGATTCCGTCAGCCGCAGCGCGCGGGCGATGGCTTCCAGGACCTCCGCGGAGACGTTGTTCGCGTTGCCCTGCTCGAGACGCGTGTAGTAGGCGACCGACACTCCGGCGAGCTGTGCGAGCTCTTCGCGGCGCAGGCCCGGCACGCGACGACGGCGTCCGTAAGACTGGACCCCCACGTCATCCGGCTGGAGGCGGGCGCGCCGAGTGTGCAGGAACTCGCTCAGCTCGGTGCGCGCGTCCAGCCTCGCGTCGTCGGCCGGGTGGGTGCTCATGAGTCCAGTATCGCGCGGGGCGCCGAACGGTGGATGCCGTCAGCCTGTCACTGCCGGTGGTAGGCACCGCAGACGTACGAAGAGCAGAGGTCTGGGTAGCATCCGGCGGCGGTCGGAGACTGGGGACGTCCCACTCCCCGTCCTAGGAAGAATCCGATGTCCCTCTCCTCTGCACACACCTCGACGGCCCCCGACAGGTCGAGGCAGCCGCTCCCCCGCCGCGCGATCTTCGGCCTGTTCCTCAGCGGCTTCGTCGGCATCCTGACCGAGGCGATGCCGGCCGGCCTGCTGCCGGAGATGAGTCGTACGCTCCACACGAGCGTCGCGCTCACCGGTCAGACGGTGACCCTGTACGCGCTCGCCACCGCGATCGGCGCGATCCCGCTCGCACGGCTCACCGGCTCGTGGCCCCGCAAGCGGGTGCTGCAGGTCGCGCTCCTGATCGTCGCCGTCGCCAACGTCCTCACGACCCTGACCGACGACTACGCGCTGGTCATGGCCATCCGGTTCGTCGCCGGGCTCGGCACGGCGATGATCTGGCCGCTGCTCGGCGGGTACGCCGCGGCGCTCGCTCCGGACGGCCGCCAGGGGCGTGCCGTCGCTCTCGCGCTCGCGGGGACCCCGGTCGCGCTCGCGCTCGGCATCCCGCTGGGGACGGCGATCGGCCAGCTCGCCGGCTGGCAGTCGGCCTTCTACGTCTCGGCGGCGCTGACGGTCGCGAACATGGCGTGGGTGCATCTCACCCTTCCCGGCGTCGCCGGCCGGAGCGCCGGCGAACGTCCCCGCATCTCGGCCACCATGCGCATCCCCGGCCTGCGGCTGATCCTGCTCGCCCTGGCGGCGTACATGGTCGCCCACAACATCGTCTACACGTACATCACCGACTACCTGGCGGATGCCGGGATGGCGGCGCAGACCGGGTGGGTGCTGTTCGTGTTCGGCGCGACCTCGATCCTCAGCGTGATCGTGGTGGGCGCCCACATCGACCGACACCTGCGGAAGCTCCTGATCGCCAGCACCTTCGTGCTGGGAGCCAGCATGCTCGTGCTCGCGGTCTTCGCCGACGCACCCGCGCTCGTCTACGCCGCCGCGGGCGCATGGGGCTTCGCGTTCGGCAGCTCCCCCAGCCTGTTCGTCGGCGCCGCGATCAACGCGACCGGCCCGTCGTCAGACGTCGCCCAGGCGATCGCGATCACCGTCTTCTCCGGATCGATCGCCGCAGGCGCCCTGATCGGCGGCCTGCTGGTCGCCGGCCTGGGCAGCACCTCCATCGCCTGGGCCGCGGTCGTGCTGCTGGCCGCGGCGGCCGTCGCCGTGCTGGGCGGCAGAAGGCATGCGTTTCCTGCGGGGAGGTGAGGGGGGGTTGCGGGGCTGGGGTTGCGGGATTTGAGCCTGCGGGCCGTTGACCCCCAGGTACCCGGTTCGACCCGAATCCTCGATTTTCCGGACATCTCTGCCCCTCAGACGGCACCATTTCACGTCATGACTTGCATGAATTGCATGCATCAGGTCCCGAGCAGGTCCCGGCGCTTGGCGGACACACCGGGCTCGAGTCGACGAGCCGAAAGCCGCAGCTTGCCTCGCTCACACAACCAGGTACGTGGCGGCGCCAGCAGCATCGTATCCTGCGGCCCCCGACATCTTCTCGTGATACTTCGACCCTGATCTGGCATTTCAATAGCAAGTCGGAGCGCGCCGCGAGCCCATCGATCGCTCGTTTGCTGAATCTGACACCGGTACGCAGTGCTGCCGCGTCCGCCGCAGGTCGTGATCCTGGCCCGCAGCCAATCCGGCGACCGACCCGCCGTTGTAGTCTCCCGTTATGCCGATGAGCGTAGACTTGGATCGCCTGCGCGGGCTGCTCGCGCGCGGCGCCGAGTCGGACGATCTCGATTTCAAGGCGACATGGGACCCTCGCCAGAAGCCTGAGCTCATCGAGCTGTGCAAAGACATCGCCGCAATGGAGTCCCTCCCTGACGGTGGGTACATCGTCGTAGGTGCTGACGATCACGGGTCACCGAGCGGCATGTTTGCTCCTGAAGCCGCCCGCGACTTCGATGAGCAGAGAATCCGATCCAGGGTCGCCGCTGTACTCGGCGAGCCCATCGACCTCAGCGCAGCCCTCCATCGCATCGAGTCCAACGATTTCCTCTTGATCGGCGTCGGCCCGAACCGGGACGGAATGCGGATCATGTCGAAAGACGGCGAGTACGAGAACAAGACAGTCTGGCGCGCCGGAGATGTGTTCGTGCGTCGCGGCACCTCTAGTGTTCGATGGAATCAGCACGAAGCACGCGGCATCATCGAGCGAGTCATCGCGGTCCGCAAGGAGGAATGGCGACGAGACATCTTCGAGACGATCCGGGTCGCCACCCCCGCGTTCGAGCCGGGCGGGTTCGTGAACGTGAACGTCGAGATGCCCGCTGAGTCGTTCGGCGCGGCAGTCACCGAGCTGATCCGCCGCGGCGACGAAGTTGGCCTCGATCTCCTCCTGCGGAAAACGATCAACAACGCCGTCACCCTCGTCGATGCCGCCACGGGGAAGGACGCGAGGGCTGTCGCGTCTGAACTAAGTGATCAGCTCGACCGGCTCGACATCATCGCTGCGCTCTCCGCGCGCTACTCCGCAGGCACGACCTTCTCCCGAGCAATCGAGGGCTACCAAGCTATCTACGAATCTGTCGACGAAGACTTCGTCAGCCAGCCGCGCCGATTCCCGCTTGGCCACAAGGAAGTGCTGATGCACCTCTATGCCCTCGGCGCTGTTCTCGTGCAGGAGAAGCATTGGGAGAGCCTGGCGGTCCTGGTTCGCCTCACCCCCATCAGTACGCATGGTGGTTACTGGAAATCGCTGCTCCGAAAGGCCGAAGTCATGGTCGCCCGAGCCGAGCTTCTGAAGGACGAAGAAGGCACGCGAAGCGGCGTCATCGAGGCCGCCAAACCCGTAGCCGCTCACCTCTTCGACTTGCTCGACGACGGCCAACCGCGAGATCTCACAAATCTGCTGGTTGAGTTCGACGTCTACCGAGGCGTCGCGAACGCCGGCAAAGGCGAAAACGACAAGCTCGGCGCATACACCAACTTCGCTCTCTACTACTCGGCAAGGGCCGAGCCTGCGTTCCTCACCCTGCTGGACAATCCCGTCGCGCGCGCCGCACTCTTTGACGGTACCGACGCGCAGCTGGCGGCCGTGTACCGGCACATGAACAGGGCGGCAGCACGTGAAGCCTTCGCCTACAACGGCTGGGACGGCTTCGAGAATCCACGTCTCCTATCCTTCGCGGGGACAGCCGACGACTAGTACGTCGCCCGACCCCAGGGGCCAATGAACCTGAGCGGAGCAACCCCAAGCACCACCGACGTCGTGTCAGACCGCTCACCTCCCATGACCTCCGATGCGAGGATGGCATTCGAGTGATTCCCAAGAGCACGGAAGGAGGCGCCCCCGATGACCGCGATTCCGTGGACCGTCGTAGACCCTGACACCATCGAGCGGATGATCGCGGTCGGGCTCTGTCGCCGCCACCAGCATGCGCGCCGCATCAGACCCTCCCAGGGCGACGGTGGACTAGACGTCCTGGTACCCGCAGGGCAGTCGCAGTTCCACGTCGAGGACTACCAGGTCAAGAAGTTTGCGGACGGACTCGACGACTCACGGAAGAGTCAAATCAAGAAGTCTTTGAAGACTGCGATCGCGACCCATCAGGACACGACTACTCGCTACACCATCTCCAGGTGGTATCTGACGCTGCCCATGGACCTCACCCGCGAGCAGGAGATATGGCTCGCAAACCTTGCTACAGAGCTCAATGCACCGTTCCCCGTTGAAGTTTTCGGGCTCACGCAGATCGAGGATCTGCTGCTCGAATCGCCCAACATCCGCGAGTACTACCTCGGCGACGGCATGGAGAAGGTTCGCGAGATCCTGAACCAGATGAGCAGCCTCACCGGGCTCCACAACCTCACGATGGATCCGACAAAGATCGAACCTGGTGACGCGTCGAGCCCCCTGGCGGAGCTTCACTGGCAGATAAACGCGGCGGACCCGCACTTCAACTACGACTACCAGGTAACGACGGACCTGCCCGTCATCACGCCCTGGGTCGGACTCGTCGCGAGCGTAATCGCACGGACGAGCCCCGAGGCGCCACACGTGACCTGGCATGTCTCCACCAAGTACGACAGCGCCCTGGAAGACCGTCCTATCCCCGGCAGCTACACCGTGTACCCCGAGCGGATGACCCCCGAGCAACGCGAGGCATGGGAGCAATGGCGGGATTACGGCACGCCCGTCACCCTCGATGGTGATGTCGTCGACAATCTCGCTATTGACCTCCCCGGAGGGCTGGGCGGTGACCTGCCCGCCAGTGACAACGTGCTGCGAATCGGCCCGGCTGTCGGTGAGTTCGACGACGAACCAACGGCCCGATCCCTCTGGGTCATCGAGGACACCGACGGCGAACGCCTGGCCGAGCGGATCTTCTCGCTGCGCCGAACAGGACGCGGCATTGCAGGCGGCGAGCATCTCCATGGCGCCGATGCTGAGGGATACGTCGGCGTCGATCTTTACGTGATGCCTAACACGCCGAACGGCATCTTGATGAAGGTGAAGCTCGATATGCGCGGCGACCGCTGGGTGGGCGAACCCGTGCAGCGTGTCCTGCCAGCGCTGCGCTTCTGCGCGGCCTGGGGGAACGACAACAGGCTGCGCCCACAAGACGAGTTCGGTCTCCGAGTCGCCGAGCACACCCTTGCGCTCAGTGGTGAAGCGCCGATCCCATCTGACCTGGTCGCAGCCGTCGAGGACCTGGCCCGCATCAGCACCGCAACTAAGCGGCTCATCGCGCTGCCCGAGAGTATGAAGGCTCTGGCAGATCAGAAGGGCGTAGGTCTGCGCCTCATCGCTGACACGGTCGCCGGGCTGGAGCCTGAGGTTGGCATCGGCGAGCTCGTCCTCTGGTACGAAGATGACCCCGCAGCGCTCGACGATCTGATGGCACGCGCCGAAGCCGGCAAGCTCATTGTTCCCTGGGCGATTCCCTTTCCTCTGCTCGGCAATGATTTCGAGTTCGCGTTCAGTCTCGAAATCACCGGCGACATCGAGCTCGTGCCTGACGAACCGAGCGGCGTCCACGCGCAAACTCGGAAGGCCGTTCGTCTCGTTCCTGCCCCGACAACGCGCGGACGTCTACGCCAAAATCCTCCTTCGTAAGTGTGCGACATCCGTAAGTGTGCGACATCCTTCCCGCTCAGACCGCTATGTCCTCGCTAGCGAAGAAGGCAATCACTCGATCGCGCGTACCCATAAGGCTCATGACGATAATGGGTCTACCAAAGTGCCCACGAGATGCGCGATGGCAAGAATCGGCGATGAGGTGCAGACGGCGAGACACGCGGTCATGACGCACATCGACCGACGGCGTCCACGATGCGCTCCACGCTGCGTCGGCAACGTCGTCCGCGTCAGCCGATACTCTCGCAATGAGGGGGTGAGGCATGTTTGTCGTCCATCGGGCAGATAGCGGCGCGGTGCTTCTTTATGTTGGCCACTAGAGTGTCCGCGACCTTCCATTGGTGAGCGATCTTAGAACACACGCTTCAGACCGCGCCGTGCCTTCAACAATCCGACATCGGCGCCACTCTTCTTCGGGTCGAGCTGCTCGATGATCTTCTGCTGTGTCTCAGGCGTCCAATAGATCTTCAAGACCTCTCGGGCCCGCGTAACTGCCGTGTAGAAGATCCCGTGCGAGATGTCGTCTTCATTCGCGTCAGTGATGACGAGCTTGACCGATTCATACTCGAGGCCCTGAGAGCGGTGAATCGAGACCGCGTAGGCCACCTGGAACGGGACCAGGCTGCGATCGTCTTCGGTGTCGGAATCGGTATTGCCCGGTAGGAACACGCTAAAGCGCACCGTTGATTCGTCGACATAGTCGAGCCCTTCTGTCGCCCAGACACTCAACTCAGAGAAGTTGCGATCGAGCCAAACGTCGAATCGGATGTGATCGTTCGCGACATTGACGTCGACGATCCTGCCCTTGAGATTGTTATGGATCAGGGGATGGAAACGACCAGAGCTACCGAACACCACCGGGTCACCAACCTTGTAGGTGCTTGCGCGCCACGTGGCAGCCTTGCCTGTGTTGCCGGCTTGCAGGAATCGATTGATGTTGTTGATCCCGTAGAGCCCGTCGTAGTTCAGGCACAGGATGATCTCGTCATCGCGGAGGCGGGTGAACAGGGTCTCATCGAGCACGCCCGAGTATCCGTGATGGGCGATCGACTCCGCGATCCCGTCGTCGAGCGATCGCACCTTCGACCAGAAATCAAGCAGACCTTCGTCGCTCGTGCGCCAAGGCTTCTCAAGATGAAACACGGCCGACTTAGGCAGGAAGTCCGGCGCGATCGTGAACCAGTTGCCGAACTGAATCGCTTCGATCTGAAAGACGTCACCAACCAGAACGAGCAGCTGGAAGTTGGTGCTATCGAGGATCTTGATCATGTCGGCGTTGCTGACCACGCTGCACTCGTCAATCACCAGCACGTCGTAGCTGCCAGCTGAGCCGCGCGCTAGATGGCTGGCGATCGTTCGGAACTCAGCGTGTTGCGCGGCAACTTTTCGCTCGAGGTTCGCCTTCGCGGGATTGGTATGCGCGAGGAACAGCTTGGAGTTCTCGCCGAAGTAGTTCGCGATGTAGTTGACCATTGTCGACTTGCCAGTTCCGGCCGCGCCGTAGATCAGAGCGACCCGCGAACGGGAGAACAGCGATCTCAGCGCAGCGCGTTTCGACTCGTCATCGACTTTGAGTGTTGTCTCATCGAGCCATCGCTCGACGGCTTGTTCATGCCCGCTGACGCCCGTGTCCGCGAGGGCCTGGAGCCGCTCGACGATCCCTACTGTGTCGTTCTCGTACTGCTGCATGAACACGTGGCCCTTGTCTTTCTCAAGGGTTCGACCTTTGTGGTTCCTCGTCCCCGGGAGGGTGTCATTGTGCTTCGCGATCAGGGCATCGAGGTCATCGAAGCCAGCGAGGTCGTCCTCCGAGGTATAGAGCGATCCGAGCTGCTCCACGTTCGTCCGGATCCGTCGACCAAGCAGCTCGTGCTCTCGCCCCTTCGTTTCGAGCGCCTCGAAAAGGTCTGCCAGACGAGGGACATGACCGGCGGGGCTGGCCGCGAAGGGCATGGAGTCGAAGGGGCTTGCACGCGACGTAAGCCGTAGGCCGGATAGATAGCGGTTCGGCCGACCATCCTGTTGCAGCTTGATAATGCGGTTGTTCATCTCGAGCATGAGGTAACGGACGATGTTCGTCCCCGCCGCGTTTGATCGCACCAGTTCGCGCACACGATCCAGCATTGGAAAGATCTGCGGCGGCTTCGCGGTGGCGGTTGCATACGCCTTGATGCGCTCGTACTGCGCGTCAGTCATGTCCATCAGGTCGAGCAGGCTCGCTCCTGTCTGGGTCAGGTACTGCATTAGTGCCTTGTATTCGACCGTCCGGGATGCCGACGTCTCCATTCCAAAAATCTCTGCAAGATGCTGAATCTCGCACGGCCGGATCGCCACGTTCCACCCCCGGATGATGCTGATCGGCATCTTTCGTCCGAGCACCTCGATCTCGTCGTGGACGAGTAGAAGGTGCGCGGCGTAGCGCGCGGACACGTCGACGTCCGTAAACGCGATGATCCGGTCGAACTTGCTCGGGTTGTCGGTGATACCAGTGAAAGTCACCTCGTAGAGGATGCGGCCATCGATTACGAAGGGTCGTACCGATTGGACGTAATAGTGATCGTCCTTGCCTTCGCCTGGGGCCAAAAGGCCCGCAGCATCGATGCGCTCAGCGATCTTCTGGTGGTACTCACGGAGCGAAGGGTCGAGGTCGACGGGGAAGTCCTCGAGGTTCGAGCACCTCCAGACTGAACTCTTCTCGCAGCAGGGTCCGGATCCGCAGTAGGTACACGTAGTACTTGAGCATGAGCCGTTCAGACACGTCACCGTCGAAGGTGTAATGCGACTCGCTCTGCTGGAGGAGTTTGTGGAACTTGTGAAGGAAGTTGAACTTCTTGCCGGACGAACCGATCCACGCCGTCCCGGCCTTGATGGCGTCGTGATCGTACGTAGTGGTGTCCGACTTCGTGTGGACGCGGACGATGACACCCTCGGTCAGGTCTCGAAGCTGTTTGATGATGTTCTTCGACATCAACTGCCGATTGCCCGCGAGCGCCTCGATGTTCTCCGAGATGGTCGTCGCCGCAGACGTGATCTGACTACGAACCGTGGCCATAGGTGCTCCTCATTCCGTTCGAACGCGCCGCCATGGCACTGGAAGTTGACGTGGGCGCAGCGCTACTCATCGTCGATCACCACCGCGAAGCGTCGTTCGCCACTCAGAGGGCAGGTCTGCTCCGACCCCGGCCGCATCCACAAGCTTGGCGAAGTTGGCCCACACTTCGATCCGCTGGACGCGAGACTCAATGCCGCGGAGGTCAGCAAGACTCTGTTCCACCTCGTTAACACGACCGGGCTTGGCTCCTCGCGTACGCCGATCTCCATACGGATGATCAGTTTCTGTGAGGAGTCGATGCGGTGGGATCGCGCGAACCGTCCCCTCGGAGGACATCATCGCTGGCGGCAGCGAAAAGTAGCACCCGAGCCGGACGGCCTCTTCGGTCACCTCAGCTCCGCCGGTCCACCAATGCAGGATGACACCTTCGACTGGAGTGCGATGCAGTTCTCGCAGCACACGGAGGTGCGCGCCGGAACTGTGAACGCTTACGATCCGAGGGTGGCGCTGAAGCTCTTCGAGAATGTGTCGGAACGTTGCCGTCTGCTGCTCGATTGGTACACGGCTCGAGCCGTCCAGCCCAACTTCACCTACGAGCGGCGTGTCCTGAAGAAGCTGCCGAAAACGCTCAACAGTGAACGCTTTCTGCGCCCGAACGAGTCCGGGGTGAGCTCCAACGCCCCAGAGCGTCCTGAGGTCAGAGCGGGATCGGACCACTTCGAACTCGTCGAGTGACCGAGTCATAGCGAAGATGAAGGCCCCGAGCTTTCGCAACTCAGAGCCGTCGATACCCGGGTCCACGTGCGCATGGGTATCGAGCGGTGGCGGGATCCTCATAGATCGAGCCCCTGCAGTTCCTCGCGTCCTCGCCGGCACAGCTCGAGCGCGTCGGCTAGAGCGATGCTCGACGGAAGCTGAAGCTTCGCAAGATCTGACTCACCGAATGACTCGCGAAGGAAATCACGCATGGCCGGCACCACGGACTTCTCCTTCACCCAAGCCAACTGCTTGTCGCCCTTTGGCACGAGATATGGCGTGCTGTCATCCAACCCTGCTGCTTCGAAGGAAGCCCGCCTCAGGACACACCCGAAGCACACGCCGCACGCGATCTTGGCCGAGATTCCGTACGACTTCGCGCCCGTATGCGAGCACGACGACGTGTCGCTGAGAAACGCGCTCGCCCGCTCGTCTCCAAGCAGCTCCCGCACACGCTGGAACATCTCACCCTTAGTCTCAGCGGCGTGCGGGTTGACCAAGTCGCGGTGCGCTCCCACCGACGCGAGCAGGGAAATCAGGTCGCCGAGGAACTTCGGATGCGTTGTCTTCGTGGAGAGGCTCCCCCGACGACTTCGAGAGAGCGGCGGGTTGATCGATGCATAGCCGTTCTCGGGCAGCCAGAGCGGCACCTTATGGACGGAAGATACCGCGAGACCCAGTGCAATGAAGAGGAAAGAACGAGACCTCGTCGAGTTTTCCTTGCCGTAGGCCTTGCCCGTCGGTGAGTGACGGCCACGCGCCAGCAGCACCTTCACGTGATCGGCCGTCGTGCCGGGCGCGAGTTCCTCAATTGCATCCGCGACTCGAGTCTGAATCGGAGACAGGTTCGGAGAGGCCCAGTGCGAGACGAGGATCTGTTGTTCACCTCGCGAAGCGAGGTCGACAGCGGACAGCAACGCACCGGTCGCTGAATCTGCTCCACCGCTCAGGAGCACTACGCGTGTTGCGCCGAGTCCGACGGTTGCGATCTGTTCCGGGGCTCCGGCGTTCTCGCGGAACGTGAACCGCCAGATATCTCCGGTGAGGAAGCCGAGGAGTTTCTCGAGCTCAGGCTTCACGGCCTGCCACGGACTTGCCGCCAGCACGTCTACAGCAATGGAGATGTCCCGCTGATTCCAGTTGGACAGTCGCCCCGAACGCAGCGACGAGCGGTCTGCTGCGAGGACGGCAACGGCAATGCGGACCAGATCGATGTTGCGGTCATTGACTGCGCCAAGACCTCCAAGTAGCGGTCCGTAGTTGGCTCGGAAGTATTGGTGGGAGCGGCCATCATGCCAGTAGAAGGTTCGATCCACGTCGGAGGTCGTCGTAGATGGGACGGGCGCAACTGTCAGCTCGTACGAGAACACCATTACTCGGCTCCGTCTTTGTAGACGCGGCGGAGATAACGGAGGCCACGCTCGATAGCCGAATCGATAGCGTCCGGACTTGCCCCTGCCTCTGAGAGTTTGGCGCGTGCGGCCAGCTGATGGCTCGTGTCGTAGACCTCATCGATGAAGTCCTCGCGTGAGACCGAGCCGGTGGACGTGAATTCATCTGACTCGGAAATGAAGATCTCCGCGATCATCACGCCAATCGCGTGTTCAGCCGTAGCAGCGGCGTCCGGAGTGGATGGGTTAACATCCGTATCGAGCATCCATTCGAGAAGATGATGCGCAATATCTCGCTGCTCTTCGGCGGGGATGTCGCTGGAGGTCTGCGCCTCGCAGACGACGTCGAGAATGGCTCGAACCATCTCGGCTCGGGTGGGCAGGGCAGACAGCGAATCAAAGTCAAGCCCCGCCTTCGCGAGGGCCTCGCGATCGCCTTCGCGGAATGCGCGGGCGAGATTAGCCGCACGGCTCGCGGTCGCGGCGTACGCGCGCGCGTCACGACGCGGGGCGCTCTGCTTGCGGCCGGTGCCCCCGCCACCACCGCTGGCTCCACCGCCTCCGCCGCGTGATGAACGGCGCGAGAACACAGGGATCTTCAGCGCCTGGGCGACGACACGTTCAGGAATGCGAGTCTTCTGGCCGCCTGACTGGCCGTCCGCCCACTGGTCGACGCCATCACGGAGGGCACGACCGACCTTGCCCGTCGACCCCTTATACGACGAGCTGGTCCCCATGACTAGATGCCCTCCTTGGCAGCAGCGACGGCTTCGACGAGTTGCTTACGTCCGCTGGCGTTCGCCATCTGCGCCATCTGCTCGACGATCGGCTCAGGATCGTCCGCGCGAAGCTGGGCGAAACCGCCCACCTTGAGGTCCGCAGGTCGCAGTCGCTTCAGCGCCGAGACTGCCGTTCCGACAGACGATGGCTGAACGCGAACGATCCGAAGTATTGCGACGATGCCAGCCGACTGCTTCAGCGGCTCATCAGCAATAACGCCACCAATGTGGTGGATCAGCTTGTCTGCCTCGCTGCTCTGCAAATTGCGCAGCATGTCTTCGGTCACGCGCCGAGCTTCACCGACCGATCGCGAAAGGATCTGCGTCGCGATATCTCGGATGGATTCCGGTAGTCCTTCCGAGGCAAGGAAGACGCTCTTGAAGCTTGCCGCGAAGACGAGATACGGCGCGATGTCCTTCTTGGCGAGCGGCGGAGAAAGCCGCGCCCAGCGGATCAGTCCGTCGCCGAACCGAGGCTTCGAGGCGCCGCTGGCTGCTCCAGTTTCCGCAGGAGTTACCCCGTTCGCTTCAGTGTCGTCGGTGCCTTCTGTCACGGTAGCGCTGGCCGGTTCCAGCCGCTGTTCCGCTTCGCCGTCAGCCTGAGGTGTTCCGGCTTGCGCTTCGAGCGCATCGAGGTTCTGCCGGAGCGTCTGCTCACGCAGCCAGCCGGTGACTTCCTTGAACTCATCAGGGAAGTACTGCTCGAGCACCATGAGCTTCGCGATCGTGGCGGCATCCAGGGTGATCCCGCGCCGAGCCGCGATGCTCAACCGAACCGACAGGTCATTCAGGAACCGCTTGATGCGTCGGGGGTTGCCCTTCGTCTTCTCATGCACGATCGGACGGATGCGGGCCGCGTTGTTGCGCTGCTCGAGGAATTCCTCCTTCTGGAGCGAACCGACCGTCTCCAGCGCGATTGCTCCACGCCGCGCGACAGAGACATCGCTCACAATCTGCGCGTATTCGGCTGGTTCGACCAGCGCGCGGATCTGGAGGAGAACGAGGTAGGCCTCGGTGTCGAAATCCGAAAGTGCGGGTACGGGCACCGAGGTCTGAACGATCTTGTGGAGGTAGAGCTGCGCCGGTGTCTCTTCGCCCGGTTTTGCCTCAGGCGCAGTCGGGTAGCGAGTGGCGATCGCATCCGCAACGCGCTCTTCGTCAGCCGCGATGACAAAGGACATCTTCGGCACCGACAGGAAGAGCCTGATGGTCTCAAGCGTCTCGACTACGGTGTCGGGAAGGCAGCGGTCCAGGTCGTCGACAAGTACGACGACGTTCTTGATCGTCTCCATACCCTCCGATTCGAGGAGGGCGCGGAACTCAGCGCGGAACTGGACCATGTCTGTGATCGGCTCAGGGCTGTTCTCATCTCCGCCTTCCTTTGGCTTGACGAGGCTCAGCACGCTATCGAGCGAGGGCAGAGTCACTGTTACCGCAGACTGGGCAGCGAGCTTCATCGCCTTGGTCCAGTCGATCCGCTTCAAGAGGCGCTTGACGAGCGCCTTCGACTGCGCGCCGACCCCCTCTTCAGGGAGAGCCTCCTCGATGGCGGAGAGGATCTCACCGATCAGCGACTCTTTGATTCCGAGCTGAGGGTCGTACCGCCACGGGTCGGTCTCGATGACGAGACGAGACACCGGCTCGCCCTGCTTCGGTTTCAGCTGCTTTGCGATGATGCGCAGCACCGAAGTCTTGCCGCTCCCCCATGAGCCGGAGAGCCCAAGAGCGATGGGATCGAGCCGGGGGTCAAGCAAGGCATCGACGACCGTGCCAGCAACAGCGTCGAATGACAGCAGGTCGACATCAGTCGGCTCATCAAGGAACAGCGGATATGTGTCGGCGCTCACGATGCCTCTATAGCGTGTGGGCCAAGGAACTTGTCCCCGTTGAGATGGATCATGTGCGTCGGGTCAGAGGCGCACCAGGCCTCCGTCTCCCAGGCGAGGTCAGCCAGGAATTTCCGCATGACCGCTCGGTCAGGGAAGCAGGAGACGTACACGAGCCCCGCCGTCGATCCGGCGAACAGCGTGCTGAGCTCGCCGTAGCGCTTCGCGTCCACCGGCCCGTGGCTCGACGCCGCCTCCATCAGGAACAGCCAGTTCTTCTCTGGCTGGTAGACGACTAGGTCGGGGAGCTTACCGTGGGTATTCACGACCACGCCGAGCTGTGCGAGCTTCTCCTCGTCGAAGTGCATGAGCTTGCTGTCAGCGTCACCGATGTAGAGCACCTCGCCGCCCGGGATGAAGTAAGCGCAGAAGTCGTCGATCATCTGCTTGATAAGCACGTTCTGTCCGCCCGCTCCGAGCGTCAGCTCGACGCCGCCAGGAAGAGTTACAGGGATACGCGCCAGGTCTCGCTCGGCCCGGTAGATCGCCAGCAGTCCGGGTGCTTCTTCGAGGTAGCGCGTCACCAGGTCATCGAACTCTGGCGTCCCGTATGCGTGCAGCACGGCCAGCGCTGCGTCCGTGAGCTTGTAGTTGTTGTATTTCGAGTTCGTGGCACGAGAGGGGTCATCTTCGTTCAGGATGACGAAGCCAGCGTCACGGAACTGATGAAGCGTCTGCCGGCGATACGTCTCGCGGGTGTTCTCTGCGATCGGAAAGCTGAGCTCATCGCGGATCCAATCCAGGATGGCGCGCACTCCAAGGCGAGGATTCACCGCGTCGGCCCAGGAGCTTCGCTCGGTGAGCCGCGCGAGCGCCATCAGAGTTCGGCCACCCCGATCGTTCGAGCGTCCGGCATCGAAGCCGAGCGCCTCTAGAATCTGCTTCGCTTCGCTGAGCCGAGTCATGCTGCGATCTCCACGGCGGTCATCACGTGTTCAACCGCTGCGTCGATCGCGTTCTGCGAACTGGCGTCGACGGATGACAACGCTCGCAGCTGCTCGAGCGACGGGAACCGCATCTGACGCATATCGGTTGCGTTGACCTGCGTGTGCCCAGAAAACACGCGGAAGTAGCTATCGAGGCGCGAGGAGTTCAGGAAGACAGCGAGTCCGCGAGCGACCGGCAACTCCAGACCGCCGCCATTCTGGTGCACATAGTTGAGCTTGTTGTCGAAGGCGACGGCGTCGTCGGACTGCCACACCCCAGCCGAAACTCGGCGTCGCTCCTCCTTTGCAGAGAAGCGCTTGATAAGGACGTATGCACCAGCGGGTACGAGCATCTTCGAAGCAACCTCCGAAGAGGTGTGGAACCACTCCGGTTTCTTCGCGCCGATCGGATGACTCGTCTGGCCGTTACGAATATGGCTCGCGTTGACCATCGGCCACGCGCCCTCAATGCGCTCTTGGTGGAGCATCTCGCGGGAACGAAAGTCAACGACGCGACCAGTGGAGATAGTCAGTCCCAGCTCGGCGAGGGTATGGTGCGCGTGGCGGGTCATCCATGCGACAGCCTCCGTGTCTTTCTCGGTAGCCGGAACGTGAATGAAGTCGGCGGTGACGACATCGCCGTACGCGACGTCTCGGAAAGTGGCATCGTCGCGGTGGTCATGCGATGTATAGACCTGTATCGCATCACGCCGCTGCCCCCGAGTGACCGACACGACTATCGCTTCTTGGAGCACGCCGGTGTCGCCAAAGACCTTCGAGCGGCTCTCGAACGTGTGGATTGCGTCGATACCAACGGTGTCGACGAACTCGCGCCGGAATCGAGAGTAGTAGGTCCCGTTCATCCAGGAGCGCGGCGTGATCGCGACCTGCTGGCCGTGGTCCGCGAGCAGGCGGGCGCCAAGCGCGAGGAACGCGGCGTAGATATTCGGAACGTCAATGCCCGCTGCGCGAAGCAAGTTCTGCTGGGCGCTACCCGTCGGAAGTTTCGCGTACGGAGGGTTCTGGATGATGAGATCGAAGCGATTGTCTGACGCAAGGGCCCACGTCAGGAAGTCCTCGCCGATAAGGGTGGTCGCTACATTGCCGAGCGCCTCGATGTCCAAAAGCGTCTCGCGAAGGGCAGGGCGAAGGGTCTCGTCAACTTCGACCGCGGTGACCTCGATCGGGACATCTGGTCGCTCTGCGCGGATGCGGTCGACGAGCGCAGCAGTCAACATACCGCTCCCCGCACCTGGATCAAGCAGGCGGATCGTCGCGTTCTGCGGTATGCGGGGCAGCCCCGCGATGATGAGCGCCGCCTGATACGGCGTGAAGTACTGCCCCAGCGCAGCTTGCTCCGATGGATCCATAGCCGCGAGGGCGGACTTGCGTCGCGCTTCGGCGCGGTCAATCACGGTCATACTTAGAGCGTACCGACGCCCTCCGACGACGAAGGTGGCCGCGCCGCCCATCTCAAGCGATTGGCGAGATTTACTCGCCTCTCGTGTCCGGTCCTCACGGGTGCCCCTTCCGACTGATATACGCGGGTCGGAGGTCGAGAAGTCACACAGGCGGTGGATTAGTCCATTCGCGACGGCAGATAGCTTCCTTCGTTCGTGTAGGTACTCGCACGCTTTACCACCCCGTCAGCTCGCTCTTCCGAACGCTTGCTTGAGAAACTCGGCGGTGGCAGGTTAACGGTCTCGTTGCGACGGATGTAGTGCTCGCGTGTGATCGCGGGGTCGCTGTGACCGAGGAGCTCGGAGGCGAGCTGCAACCCCCGACATCGTTGCTCGCGGTCGCGGCGGTTCGCCGGAACCGGTGCGGGGTGACGTCTTCGATTCCTGCTTGCTCCATGACGTCGCGGAGCTGGCGGCGGACGTTGTTCGTCGTGTGCGGTGTGCCGACACGAGTGGCGAACAACAGTGTCTCGGGACCAACGAATCGAAGGCTGCGGAGCCGTACACGCACCACACGCAGCGCGAACCCGGGCAGCGCGACGCGACGGACCGAGCGTGCGGTCTTCGGATGATCCTGCCGGTGCGTGTGCTCGCCCTTGCGGCTGACGATCTTCCCGGCGATGCGGACCATCGGTACGGGTGCGTCGAGGTTGGTGACGCGGATCGCGAGGACTTCGCCGATGCGGGCGGATGTGCCGAGCATGACCTCGACGATCTGACCGAGCTGTCCGTCGGGGCGCGGCCCGGCAAGGATCGGGCGCTTCTCCCAGTCACGAATCGCGGCGCGGATGGCTGTGATCTGGGCCCAGGTGAACACGTCGGGACTGCGCATCGGTCTACCTCACCGACGCCGCCGCACGCGCCAACGCGTTCCTCGACGGACACGAGAACCCCGACCGCGACAGCCCCGCCCCGCCCGGCCGAACGACGCCACCTCAGCGATGAAAGGCTGCGGATCGGAACACAAACGGGCTCCAGGTCCCGGCTCGTCGCAACGGCCGCAATCGAAGCATCACGGAAGGCATCAGCACCTGCGGTCGGAGGCTTCCATAAACCCCTCCGAAAAGGACAACAGAAACGACGAAGCCCAGGTGAGAAACCTGCTCCCACCTGGGCTTTTCTGTCGGGCTGACAGGATTTGAACCTGCGACCCCTTGACCCCCAGTCAAGTGCGCTACCAAGCTGCGCCACAGCCCGTTGGCCTTCGCTCTCGCTCAGGCAACTCCCCTATCTTAGCCTGATGCGCGAGCGCTCCGCGAACCGAGACGCGTTGCGTGTGTCGGAGGCCCGGCGTAGCGTCGCTCGCATGGCGACGATCACGACCGAAGTGGCGACGACCGCCCGGTGGGACGACGTGCAGCACGCCCTCACCGGCGGCGGCGACGGAGCGAGCTGCCAGTGCATCTGGCCGGTCCTGAGCAACAAGGATTGGAACGCGACCACGAAAGAGCAGCGCACCGAGATGCTCCGCGAAGAGATCGATGCGGGTCCTCCGCCGGGCATCGTCGCCTACGTCGACGGCGAGGCCGCGGGCTGGATCCGCATCAGTCCGCGCACGGCCCAGGCTCGGGTCCCCCGCACGCGCATCATCGCCGCTGCATCGACCGAGCCCTTCGACGACGACTCGGTCTGGGCGGTCACCTGTTTCGTCGTGCGCCGCGAGCACCGCGGGCAGGGCATCAACCGCGCGCTCCTCCACGCCGCGGTCGACTATGCCAAGGCCTCGGGCGCCCGGCTGATCGAGGGCTACCCGGTCGACACGGGCGGCGAGAAGATGCGCACGAACGACCTGTTCCACGGCACCCTCGGCACGTTCCAGGCCGCAGGTTTCGAGAAGAAGACCGAGATGAAGCCCGGGCGGGCGCTGGTCACGCTCGATCTCGCCCGTTGACCGCTAGCGTGGAGAGATGAGCGACCAGCATCCGATCGTCGACGACGACGTCCTCGGCCCCCTCACCCGCGCGACGACCGAGCTCACCGACGGCGAGATCCTCGTCCACGACTGGTACGCGGCCACCCTGCCCGCCGACGGCGGAGAGCTCGAGATCATGGTCGAGGGCACGTCCCCCGAAGAGGTCGTCCCCCTGCTCCCCCGGCTCCGCGACGCCATCGCACGCATCGACGCCCTCCGGCGCATCGCCTCGGATGCCGTCGTCACCCGGTTCAGCACCGGCGACCCCGAGCAGCACGAGCTCGACGACGCCGCGACCGACCTCGTGCTCGAGACCGTCGAGGCATCCGCCGACGGCACCATCGTGCTGCACCTGATCGACAGCTGCGGCGAGCACTTCCCCGAGGGCTACTGGCCCGCCGTGCACCTCGGCGCGGGCGACCGGGTCGAACAGGTCACCGTCGAAGCCTGATGAACGATCGCGTGCTCCCCTGGGCGTTCGCGCCCTACGTCATCGTGTCCGCGATCCACGTCGCGCTGCTCGCGACCGCCAGCCCGCTGGCGGGACCGACGAAGCTCGCCCTCATGCCGCTGCTCGCCATCCCCGTGCTCGTCTCGATCACCCGGCTGAAGCCCTCCGTCGCCGTCCTGCTGCTCGGCGCCCTCGTCTTCTCGTGGCTCGGCGACGGCGCCGGCGCACTCTTCCCCCTGCTCCCCGAGCTTCCGCTGATGCTCGGCTTCTTCGGCATCGCCCACCTGGCGTACATCGTCGCGTTCACGCGCCACCTCGCGCAGAAGCGGATGCCGTGGTGGGCGCTGATCTACGCCGCCTGGTGGGTCGCCATGATCACCGTGATCGGCCCGCACACCGACGGTCTGCTCATCGCCGTCGCGATCTACGGACTCGTGCTCGGCGGAACCGCCGCCTTCTCCGCCCGCTGCCATCCGATGACCGCGATCGGCGGGGCGTTCTTCCTGGCGAGCGACTCGATCCTCGCCTTCCGCCTGTTCCTCCCCGACGCGCTCCCCTCGTGGAGCAGCCCGGCCGTCATGCTCACCTACACGCTCGGCCAGGGCCTCATCATCGCCGGTGCGCTCGCATCGGCCAGAAGAGCATCGGCCAGACGAGAGAGGACGCGCTGATGGATGCCGCACGCGTGGACAGCTGGCTCTGGGCGGTGCGCGTCTACAAGACGCGATCAGCCGCGACCACCGCATGCCGCGCAGGGCATGTACGCCTGAACGGCGACAAGATCAAGGCCGCGCAGCAGGTGCGCATCGGCGACGAGGTGCGCATCCGCATCGCAGGATTCGACCGGATCCTCATCGTCCGCCAGATCCTCGTCAAGCGCGTCGGCGCCCCGCTCGCCGCCCTCGCCTACGAAGACCGCACTCCCGAGCGCGAGCCCCAGGCCGCTCTCGGCGTGCGGGATCGCGGCGCAGGACGCCCGACCAAGCGCGAGCGTCGCGAGATCGACAGGCTCCGCGGCCGCGACGACATCGACGGATAAGACGACACCGCCGACGAGCCGCAGCACGCGGCCGCACACCGATCGGCGCTCTCGCGCTCAGGACGTCTTCTCGGCGTCGAGCCGCTCCCGGAGCCACCCCGCTGGAACCACGAGCGACGCCCCCGCTTCCGCCACCCGCTCACCGAGCTCGCGGTCGCTCGTCACCGCCACGACGAGCCGCCCGTCGCCGGCCTCGCGCGCCACCTCCTCGACGATCGCATCGTCTCCCGCGGCATCCGCCTTCACCACCGTCACGTCGCCACCGGCATCCGCCAGCGACCGGGCCTTCCCCTCGACGACGAGCGACACCTCGGGGAACCAGCGTGTCGCAGCGAGTCCCAGATCGGCACCCGGCACCGACAACCCCGAGAGGCTCTCCCGCAGCCGCCCCGCAGCCCCGGCGCGATCCTTCCACCAGCCGTCCGGGACCGACCCGACGACGTTGGCCGCGTCGACCACGAGCGCGGGCCGCACCTCGAGCAGCGACCGCAGCCGCGGCCATGCGGCGCCGAAACCGGGATGCAGCGGCAGCGCATCGACCTCCTCGACCGGGACCCACGCCAGCGCCACGCTCTCGGGATCGCTGATCACCGGCTCGAACGGCTCGACGACATCGGCGACGACCGTCGTGTACGACCAGATCTCCAGATCCAGCACGCTCGTGAACCGTGCCCGCACCGAACCGTCGGGGACACCGGCCTCTTCCTGAGCCTCGCGCACCGCACCGACCAGCGCCGTCTCGCCCTCGTGCAGCGCACCCCCGGGAAGCCCCCAGGTGCCGCCGAAGTGGCTCCACGCGACCCGGTGCTGCAGCAGCACACCGCGCGCGGCGTCGTAGGCGAGCAGCCCGGCGGCGCCGAACCGGCCCCAGTACCTCTCCCCCGAATCCGCGATCACCCAGGCGTCACCCGGGTTGAGCGGCCCGTGCGGGCGACGCGGTTCACCGGCGGCAGGAGGTACGACAGTCACCCCTTCAGCCTTTCACAGCATCCGGGGTGCGTCATCGGATTCGACACAGAGCGGAACAGCTCAGCGCTGGCGACGCTCGCGCACGCGCATGTTGATGACGATCGGAGTGCCCTCGAATTCGTACAGCTCGCGCAGACGACGCTGGATGAAGCGGCGGTAGCCGGGGTCGAGGAAGCCCGTCGTGAACAGCACGAACGTCGGCGGACGCGTCGACGCCTGCGTCCCGAACAGGATGCGCGGCTGCTTGCCTCCGCGCAGCGGGTGCGGATGCTCGGCGACGAGCTCGGCGAGGAAGGCGTTGAACTTGCCGGTCGGGATGCGGCGGTCCCAGTTCTCCAGCGACGTCTCCAGCGCCGGCACGAGCTTGTCGAGGTGACGCCCGGTCTTCGCCGAGATGTTCACGCGCGGAGCCCACGCCACGTGCGCCAGATCCTGCTCGATCTCGCGCTCGAGGTACTTGCGGCGATCCTGGTTCTCCAGGTCGTCGTCGTTCAGGCGGTCCCACTTGTTGAACGCGAGCACGAGCGCACGGCCCGACTCGAGCACCAGGTCGATGATGCGCACGTCCTGCTCGCTGATCGACTCGGAGACGTCGAGCACCACGACCGCGACCTCGGCCTTCTCCAGCGCCGCCGAGGTGCGCAGCGAGGCGTAGAAGTCCGCACCCTGGGCCATGTGCACGCGACGACGGATGCCGGCGGTGTCGACGAAGCGCCACATCCGTCCGCCGAGCTCGACGATCTCGTCCACCGGGTCGCGCGTGGTGCCGGCGAGGTCGTTGACGACCACGCGCTCCTCGCCCGCGGCCTTGTTCAGCAGAGACGACTTGCCCACGTTCGGGCGGCCGAGGATCGCGACACGACGCGGTCCGCCGATCTCCTGCTTCGCGACGGCCGAGATCTCGGGCAGCTTCTTCAGGACGGCGTCGAGCAGATCCGCGACGCCCCGTCCGTGGATCGCCGAGACCGGGTACGGCTCGCCGAGCCCCAGGTTCCAGAGAGCCGCGGCCTCGGGCTCCTGGCGGGCGTCGTCGATCTTGTTGGCCACGAGGAACACCGGCTTGCCGCTCTTGCGCAGCAGCTTCACGACGTGCTCGTCGGTCGACGTGGCGCCCACCATCGCGTCGACGACGAACAGCACGACGTCAGACAGGTCGATCGCGACCTCGGCCTGCGCCGCGACGGAACGGTCGATGCCCTTCGCGTCGGGCTCCCACCCTCCGGTGTCGACCAGCGTGAAGCGCCGGTCGTTCCACTCGGCCTTGTAGGTGACGCGGTCGCGCGTGACGCCGGGGGTGTCCTCCACGACGGCCTCGCGACGGCCGAGGATGCGGTTCACCAGCGCCGACTTGCCGACGTTCGGCCGCCCGACGATCGCCACCACCGGCAGGGCGGGCATGAACTGGATGCCGTCCTCCCCGAGGGTGACGCCGGCCAGCAGCGCGGCGTCCTCGTCGTCCAGCTCATAGTCGGCGAGGCCCGCGCGCAGCGTCTCGGCGCGCTGCTCGGCGAGCTGCTCGTCGAGCGCCTCCATCTTCTCGGCGAGGTGGTCGGGGCCGCCTTCGTATTCGTCGTCAGCCACGGTGTGCTCCTCGGAGTCGTTCGATCACCGCGAGTACGGCGTCGATGGTCTGGGGGAAATCGAGTTCGGTCGAGTCGACGACCTCCACGCCCTCTGCGGCGTTCAGGAAGTCGACGACGGCGCTGTCGGAGGCGTCGCGCTTGTGCAGCGCCGCGGCGACGGCCTCGGCGTTCTCGCCGGACAGCTCGCCCGCACGGCGGGCGGCGCGCACCTCGGGCGCCGCAGTCAGCAGGATGCGCACGGGCGCGTCGGGGGCGACCACGGTCGTGATGTCGCGGCCCTCGACGACGACGGCGTCGTACGGCGCCTCGGCGACCAGGGTGCGGAAGAGGACGTTGACCTGGTCGCGGACCTCGGGCACCCGGGCCACGCCGCTGACGGCGCCAGACACCCGGGGCTCGCGGATGGCCTCGGTGACGTCGACCTCGCCGACGCGCACGGCGCGGTCGTCGGGATCGAGGCCGAGACGCACCGGGAAGTCGGATGCCGCGGCGAGGACAGCCTCGGCATCCGCCGTGTCCGCTCCGCTGTCGAGCACATGCCAGGCCAGCGCGCGGTACGCCGATCCGGTGTCGAGGTAGCCGAAGCCCAGCCGACGCGCCACCGCCTTCGAGACGCTGGACTTGCCGGAGCCGGCCGGTCCGTCGATGGCGATGAACTTCACAGCATCCCTCCCCGGGCCCTGGGTCCCCGAGCCAGTCGAAGGGGTCGAAGAGTCAGTCATTCGTGTTCCCCGCGATCCGCCAGCCGCGTTCGGTCAGCCCGGTGATGGCCCCGTGCAGCGCAGCGGGGTCGACGCTGATCTCGGCGAGGCCGAACTGCGCACCGGGCGAGTGCTCGAGGCGCAGGTCCTCGACGTTGACGCCGAGCTCGCCGAGTTCGCCGAACAGGCGGCCCAGCTGGCCGGCCGTGTCGTCGACCATCACGATGAGCGTGTCGAAGCGCCGGTTCTGTCCGTGCTTGCCCGGCAGCCGCTCGACTCCGTCGTTGCCGTGCCGGATCGTCTCGGCGACCGCACGGCGGGAGCCGGGAGCCTCCGGGGCGCGCAGCGCATCGGACACCTCGCGCAGGTCGGCCGCGAGGGCGTCGAGGACCTCGACCACGGGCGCGGCGTTGGCCCCGAGGATCTGCACCCACAGCTCGGGAGCGGATGCCGCGATCCTCGTCGTGTCGCGCACCCCCTGCCCCGCCAGCCGCAGCGCGCCCTCCTCGGCCTCGGCGAGACGCCCGGCGAGCAGGCTCGCCACCACCTGAGGGACATGCGAGGTCAGCGCGACCGAGCGGTCGTGCTCTTCGGGCGTCATCTCCAGCGGCATCGCGCCCACGTCGAGGGCGAGCGCCTCGACGAGCGCGAGATCGGCCGCGGAGGTCTCCCCGTCGCGGCACACGACCCAGGGCCGGCCGATGAACAGGTCGGCGCGCGCGGAGATCGCTCCCCCGCGCTCGCGCCCGGCCAGCGGGTGCGAGCCGATGTAGCGGCGGATGTCGACGCCCCGCTCGGTGAGCACGCGGAACGGCTCGAGCTTCACACTGGCGACGTCGGTGACGACGGCATCCGGGAAGCGCTCCAGCTCCGCCTGCACCACGTCCGCCGTCACATCCGGCGGGACGGCGACCACGACCAGCGCCGGAGCGTCGTCCGGAGCCGGAGCGCGCCCGGCTCCGTAGTCGATCGCGAGGCGCTGCTGCGCGGGCGAGGTGTCCGAGAGGACCACGTCGACGCCCTTCGCCCGCAGCGCGTGGCCGATGCTGGCGCCCAGCAGCCCCGTGCCGACGATGCGCACGGTGCCCCCGATGCGCGCGGCGACGCCGGAGGCGCGGTCCGCGCCGGGCGCACCCGTCGTGTCTGTCACTCGTTCTCCTGCTGCTCGCCTGGCGCCACGGCGACACCGGAATCCTGGCGCGCGAGAGTAAGCAGCGCGCCCAGTTCGATTTTAGTCAGTTCCCGGCTCTTCCCCGCCGGGAGGGTTCCCAGGTGCAGCGGGCCGAACTGGCGCCGCACGAGCTCGGTCACCGGGTGGCCGACGGCCGCCATCATCCGCCGCACGATGCGGTTGCGCCCGGAGTGCAGCGTCAGCTCGACCAGGCTCGAGCCCCGCGAGGCGCCGCGGGCCGAGCCCGCCGACGTATCGAGCAGTCGCGCCTTGTCGGCCGCGATCGGGCCGTCCTCCAGCTCGATCCCCTTCGTCAGCTTCGAGATGGTCTGCGCCGTGACCGCGCCCTCGACCTTCGCGATGTAGACCTTGGTGACGCCGAACGAGGGATGCGCGAGCACGTGCGCGAGCTCGCCGTCGTTCGTGAGGATCAGCAGCCCGCTCGTCTCGGCGTCCAGGCGGCCGACGTTGTACAGGCGCTCCTCGTAGTCCTTCGTGAAGCGGCGCAGGTCGGGGCGTCCGCTCTCGTCCCGCATGCTGCTGACGACCCCGGTGGGCTTGTTGAGCATCACATAGCGCTTCGAGACGTCGAGCTGAACGGCGGTGCCGTCGACGTCGACGAGGTCCTTCTCGGGGTCGATGCGGGTGCCCAGCTCGGTGACGACCTGTCCGTTGACCCGGATGCGGCCCTCGACGATGTAGTTCTCGACGACGCGACGCGAGGCGACGCCCGCCGCTGCGAGCACCTTCTGCAGGCGGACGCCCTCGGCTCCGCCCTGGGTTTCTGCACTGTCGGTCATCTGACCACTCCTTCATCGAATCCATCGGCGCCGTCGTCGAGGAGCGGCGAGATCGGCGGCAGCTCGTCGATCGAGTTGATGCCGAGATGCTGCAGCAGCGCATCGGTCGTGCCGTAGTTGATCGCTCCGGTCTCGGAGTCGGCGAACAGCTCGGTGATCAGTCCGCGCGCGAGCAGGGTGCGCACGACCGAATCGACGTTCACGGCCCGGATCGAGGCTACCTGGCTGCGGGTCACCGGCTGCTTGTAGGCGATCACGGCGAGGGTCTCCAACGCGGCCTGGGAGAGCCGGGCCGGGGCCTGCCCGCCGATGAACTCGGCGACCAGGTCGTCGTGGTCCTCGCGCACGTACAGCCGCCATCCGCCGCCGACCTCGCGCAGTTCGAAGCCGCGACGAGGACCCCTGCCCTCGCCGTCGTAGTCGGCGACCAGCGTCTCCAGCGTCTGCCGGACGGCGGCCACGGGTGCGCCGACGGCCGCCGCGAGCGCGACGAGCCCGATCGGCTCGTCGATCACGAGCAGGATGGCCTCGACCTTCTCGGACAGCGGCGGGGACTCCTGCGACTCCGGGCTCGTCTCGTGCGCCGGGTGAGCGTCAGCGGCCCGAAGCGAAGGGTCATCGGTCATAGTCGGCCCCCAGGGTCGCGAGTGATTCATCCGACCAGTGGTCGGCCGACCAGCGCAGCGTGAGCTCGCCGAGCGGTTCGAGCTGTTCGAAGGAGAGCGCCGCATGCCGATACAGCTCGAGCACCGAGATGAACCGCGCCACCACGATCCCCGGCTCCGTGATCCCGGCGACGAGCTCGCGGAAGCTCAGCGACTCGGCGCCGCGCAGCAGCGTGACGACGATGGCCGCCTGCTCGCGGATGCTGACGAGGGGCGCATGCAGGTGATCGAGGCCGACGTGCGGGATCTCCTTGGGTGCGAAGGCGAGCATCGCGAGGGCGGCGAAATCGGATGCCGAGAGCGACCACACCAGCTCGGGCGTCTTCGCGCGATGCCTCTCGTCGAGCCGCACCGCCCGTGCGTGCCGACGGTCCTCGCGCTGCAGGCAGCGGGCGAACCAGGCCGACACCTCCTTGAAGGCGCGGTACTGCAGCAGCCGGGCGAAGAGCAGATCGCGCGCCTCGAGCAGCGCGACCGCCTCGGCATCCACCAGCTCGCCCTGGGGCAGGAGCCCCGCCACCTTCATGTCGAGCAGCGTCGCCGCGACCACGAGGAACTCGGACGCCTGGTCGAGCTCCTCCGAGTCGTCGAGCTCCTTGAGGTAGGCGATGAACTCGTTCGTGACGGCACTGAGCGACACCTCGGTGATGTCCATCTCATGCTTGGAGATGAGGTTCAGCAGCAGGTCGAAGGGGCCGTCGAAGTTCGACAGCGAGACCCGGAACCCCTCGGCGGGCTCGTGCCCCTCGACAGGTTCAGGGACCGGATCGGATGCGGCTGCGCCGTCGCCCTCCCACGGCACAGTGTCGTCTGCCGCCTTCGGCGGGGTGCCGTCGCTACGCGACGGCCGGGCCCCGGCTGTGCCGTCGCCCTCCCACGGCACAGAGCCCTCTGCCGCCTTCGGCGGGGTACCGTCGCTACGCGACGGCACCGCGCGCGACCAGCTCCCGAGCCAGCCGCAGGTACGCCTGGGCGGCCGCGTGCTCGGGGGCGAACTCGGTGATGGGCACACCCGACACCGAGGCGTCGGGGAACTTGACGGTGCGGCCGATCACGGTCTCCAGCACGTCGTCGCCGAAGGCCTCCACCACGCGCTCGAGGACCTCACGGGAGTGCAGGGTGCGCGGGTCGTACATGGTCGCGAGCAGTCCGTCGAGCGTGATCGACGGGTTCAGCCGGTCGCGCACCTTGTCGATCGTCTCGATGAGCAGGGCCACGCCGCGCAGGGCGAAGAACTCGCATTCGAGAGGGATCAGCACTCCGTGCGCCGCGGTCAGCGCGTTGACGGTGAGCAGTCCGAGCGAGGGCTGGCAGTCGATGAGGATGACGTCGTACTCCCCCGAGACCTGGCGCAGCACGCGGGAGAGGATCGTCTCGCGCGCCACCTCGTTCACGAGGTGCACCTCGGCGGCGGACAGGTCGATGTTCGCGGGCATCACGTCGAGCCCCTCGACCCCGGAGTGCACGATCGCGTCGTGCGCGTCGCGCTTGGTGTCCAGCAGCAGGTCGTACACGGTGGGCACGTCGTGGGTCTGGATGCCGAGTCCCGCGGACAGCGCGCCCTGCGGGTCGAAGTCGACCGCGAGCACCTTGCGCCCGTACTCGGCGAGGGCCGCGGCGAGGTTGATGGAGGTCGTCGTCTTGCCGACGCCGCCCTTCTGGTTGCACAGCGCGATGATGCGCGCAGGACCGTGCGACTTCAGCGGCTCGGGCGTCGGGAAGCCCTGATACGGCCGGCCGGTGGGTCCGATGGGTGTGTCGTCGGCCTTCTTCGCCTTCGCCCTGGACGTTGCCGCGTTCTCAGCCACCGATTCTCCTGCTCCTTCGTGCTTGCTCGATTGTAGCGGCAGGCGGGCGGCGATCCCGGCGGGCGCCCGGCGATCCCCGATCACCGGGCCCGGGGATGGGAGGTGGCGTAGATGTCGCGCAGGGTGTCGACGGAGACGTG
>Ga0222419_100109_pt1 | contig 147697 bp, 129 predicted proteins | sample 1B20Ametagenome_FD_182474 | JGI IMG/M metagenome (GOLD analysis project Ga0222419, IMG submission 182474) | Enriched microbial communities from leaf-cutter ant dump, University of Wisconsin, Madison, United States - 1B20A (version 2) | ecosystem: Environmental > Terrestrial > Nest > Insects... | reverse complement strand
TGATCTTCTCGATGGTCTTCCTGCTCCCCGGCGACCCGATCCTGGCCCTGTTCGGCGACAAGACGCCGACCGACGCCCAGTACGCCGCCCTGCAGGCGAAGTTCCACCTGGACCAGCCGTTCTTCACGCGCTATCTCATCTACCTCGGCGACCTCTTCCGCGGCGATCTCGGCACGACCTTCCGCGGCCAGAGCGTCAACGACATCCTGGTCGCCAAGTTCCCGACGACTCTGCGACTCGCGCTGCTGGCCATCGTCATCCAGCTCGTGTTCGGCGTCGTCGTCGGCCTCATCGCCGGCCTGCGCAAGAACAGCGTCTTCGACTACGCGTCGATGCTCCTGAGCCTCGTGCTCATCTCCATCCCCGTGTTCGTGCTCGCCTTCATCGCCCAGTACTTCCTGGCGATCGAGCTGGGTCTGTTCCGCGCGACGGTCGGCAGAGGAGCGCCATGGGCGGACCTCATGCTCCCCGCCATAGTCCTGGCGGCGCTGAACTTCGCGTACGTGGTCCGCCTGACCCGCGGATCGGTCATCGAGACCCGCCAGCAGGACTTCGTGCGCATGGCGTACGGCAAGGGACTGCCGACCTCGCGGGTGATCCCGGTGCACGTGCTCCGGAACTCGATGATCCCCGTCACCACGAACCTGGCCGCGGACTTCGGCATCCTGATCGTCGGCGCCACGGTCACCGAGGGCGTGTTCAACGTCCCCGGCATCGGGAACGAGCTCTTCAAGGCCATCAACCAGCACGACGGTCCGGAGATCGTCTCGATCGTCACCGTGCTCGTCGTCATCTACGTCCTGGTCAACCTGGTCATCGACCTGCTGTACGGCGTGCTCGACCCGAGGATCCGCTATGTCCGATAAGACTCCCATCCGCCGCATGGCGCACTACGTGGCCGAGCTCGACGAGGGCGGTCTCGGCGCGGTCGACGCCGTCCGCGTCTCCGAGCGCAAGAGCAACCTGTGGCTCGACGCCTGGCGGGACCTCCGCGGCCGCTGGATGTTCTGGGTCGCCGGCGTGTTCGTCGTCTTCCTCGTCATCGTCGGCATGTTCCCGAGCCTGTTCGCGCCCGTCGACCCGTTCGCGTGCCAGCTGTCGGACTCGAACGCGGGTCCCCGTGAGGGGCACCCGTTCGGGTTCAACTTCCAGGGCTGCGACGTGTACTCGCGCGTCGTGCACGGCACCAGCACCTCGCTGTCCGTGGGCCTCATCGTGACCCTCATCATCGCGGTCATGGGCATCGTGATCGGCGCGTTTGCCGGCTTCTTCGGGGGCTGGGTCGACTCGCTCCTGATGCGCATCGGCGACATGTTCTTCGCGATCCCCTACGTGCTCGCCGCCGTGGTCATCATGTCGGTGTTCCTGAACGACCGGAACATCCTCGTGGTGTCGCTCGCGATCGGCTTCTTCGGCTGGCCGGCGACGGCGCGCATCCTGCGCGCCGAGATACTCAGGGTGCGCTCGGCGGACTACGTGATGGCCTCCGAGGCCCTCGGGGTCTCCCGGGTGCGCACCATGTTCACCCACGTCATGCCGAACTCGATCGCTCCGGTGATCGTGCTGTCGACCGTGGGGCTCGCGGCGGCGATCACTGCCGAGGCGACCCTGTCGTTCCTCGGCGTCGGCCTTCCGCCCGAGTTCATCTCCTGGGGCAACGACATCGCGCAGGCCCAGAACCGTCTGCGCACCGACCCGATGCCCCTGATCTGGCCGTCCATCGCGCTCTCCCTCACCGTCCTGTCGTTCATCATGCTCGGCGAGACGGTGCGCGACGCGCTCGACCCGAAGGCGAGGGCCCTGCGATGAGCATCCCCCACACCGTTGACAGCGCACGCGGCGCCACCGCGGACCCCGGAGTCCCGCTGCTGTCGGTGGAGAACCTCGAAGTCGCGTTCCGGACGCAGGACGGCTTCGTCCCCGCGGTCCGGGGCATCAGCTTCGACATCTTCCCCGGTGAGACCATGGCGATCGTCGGCGAGTCGGGCTCCGGCAAGTCGACGACCGCTCAGGCCATCATCAACCTGCTGCCCGGCAGCGGCCGGATCACCGGCGGCGCGGTGAAGTTCGAGGGGCGCGACCTCACGAAGCTGAACCGCCCGCAGATCGAGGACGTGCGCGGCAAGCTCATCGGCCTGGTCCCGCAGGACCCGATGAACAGCCTCAACCCCGTGCACCGGATCGGCTTCCAGGTCGAGGAGACGATCCTCGCCAACGGGCAGGCCCGTGACCGCAGGTCGGCGCGCAAGCGCGCGATCCAGGTGCTGCAGGAGGCGGGGCTGGCGGATGCCGACAAGCGCCTGCGGCAGTTCCCGCACGAGTTCTCCGGGGGCATGCGCCAGCGTGTGCTGATCGGCATCGGGCTCTCCTCCGACCCGAAGCTGCTCATCGCCGACGAGCCCACCAGCGCGCTCGACGTCACCGTGCAGAAGAAGATCCTCGACCATCTCGAGACGCTGACCGCCGAGCGGAACACGGCCGTGCTGTTCATCACCCACGACCTCGGCCTCGCCGCGGAGCGGGCGGAGAACCTCGTGGTCATGCACCGCGGGCGCATCGTCGAGTCAGGTCCGGCGCTCGAGATCCTGCAGAACCCGCAGCATCCGTACACGCAGCGACTCGTCTCGGCGGCTCCCAGCCTCGCGTCCAAGCGGATCCAGGCCGCGGTCACGGGCGGGACCGACCCGCTCGCCGACACGCTGCAGGAGGCCGCCGGCACGGTCGACCTGGCGAGCATCGCGCACACCGAGGCGGTCGAGGCCGCCCCGGTGATCGAGTTCCGCGATGTGACGAAGGTCTACAAGCTGCGGGGGAGCGGCTTCCGCTCGACCGACTTCACCGCGGTCGACAGGATGTCCTTCGAGGTCCCGAAGGGCTCGACGATGGCGATCGTCGGCGAGTCGGGCTCCGGCAAGTCGACCGCCGCCAAGATGCTGCTCCGGCTGGAGAAGAAGACGTCGGGCACGATCCTGGTGAACGGGCAGGACACCGATCAGCTCTCCCGCCCGCAGCTGCAGGCCCTGCGCCGGCAGATGCAGCCGGTGTTCCAGGACCCGTACGGTTCGCTGGACCCGCTGCACAACATCGGGAACACGGTCGCCGAGCCGCTCCGCGTGCACGGCGTCGGAGACACGGCGTCGCGTCGTGCGCGGGTGCTCGAGGTGCTCGACCAGGTCGCGCTCCCGGCGAGCGTGGCCGATCGCTACCCGAACGAGCTGTCCGGCGGTCAGCGTCAGCGCGTCGCCATCGCGCGGGCGCTGGCGCTCAAGCCGGAGATCGTCGTCCTCGACGAGGCGGTGTCGGCCCTCGACGTGCTGGTGCAGGCGCAGGTGCTGAACCTGCTCGCCGAGCTGCAGTCCGAGCTCGGTCTCACCTATCTCTTCATCACGCACGACCTCGCGGTCGTGCGCGTGATCGCCGACCACGTCTGCGTCATGGAGAAGGGGCATGTGGTCGAGCAGGGCACCGTCGACGACATCTTCGCGAACCCGCAGCAGGAGTACACCGACCGGCTGCTGCAGGCCATCCCCGGCGCCTCGATCGCACTGGGCGGTCACTGAGGTGAGCGAGGATCGCCGACCGGATGGCGCACGGATGTTCCGTGCGCCATCCGGCGTCTTCGCCGTCGGCCTGTCCGTGCTGCTCGCGCTGTTCCTCCTCGGGGACGCGGTGCTGCGCGCCGGATGGGGGCGGATGCTGCTGCTCGCGCCCTGGATCCTGCTCGTGCTCTGGATCGTCTACGAGAACGCGTACGTGTCCAGCGTGCACGTCGACGACGACTCCGTGACGGTGCGGAACCTGCTGCGGCGCACGACCTTCGGCTGGAAGCGGGTCCGCTCGGTCGAGCTGCGCTGGCAGCTCGTCTTCGTCCTCGAGGACGGCAGACGGCTCTCCTGCTTCGGCGGCCCGACGAAGGCCGGACCCTCGCGGCGGCCCTCGCGCGACGGCGAGGAGCGCACCTCCTCGGGTGAACGTTCGTTCGCCGAGATCCGGCAGCGCTGGGAGAACGCCCCCGACACCGCGGACGCGCCGATCGTGCGCTCCTGGGACTGGCCGGCGCTGATCGCGCTCATCGTGATCGTGCTCTGGGCGGTGGCGGCGATCCTGATCGCCAACGCCTGAGCGGCGCCCCGGGGCTCAGCCGGGAAGACCGAACAGGGCGGGCCAGCTCGCCGCGGCCCACGGATAGCCGACGAACACCGAGGCGTCGATGAGGAAGTGCGCGACGAGGAACGGCAGCAGCCGGCCCGATCGCTGGAACAGCCAGCCGAACAGCACGCCCATCGCGAAGTTGCCGACGAACGCGCCGGGGCCCTGGTACAGGTGGTAGCTCGCGCGCAGCGCGGAGGTCGCGAGGATGATGGCCCAGGGGCCCCAGCCGAGCTCCCGGAGCCGGGCGAACAGGTAGCCCAGCACCACGAACTCCTCCTGCACCGCCGCTCGGGCGGCGGAGAGCAGCAGGACCGGTATCGTCCACCAGTGCGCGCCGAGACCGGCGGGGTCCACCGCCACGAAGAGGCCCAGCGCCCGACCGGCGAGGTACAGGCCGAGCCCGGGGATGCCGATCGCGAGGACCAGCAGGATGCCGCGCCCGGCGTCCCTCCCGATGCGCGTGCCGTCGAGGCCGAGGCGTCCGAGGTACGGGCGCGACGTCTGCCAGAGCAGGAAGCACACCAGCAGCACCGGGATCAGCGAGAATCCGATCGACAGCACCTGGTAGACGAGGTCGAACACCTCGCGGTCGCTGCGCGAGGGGTTGAGCGTCGCGGTCTGATCGGCCAGGGGAGTGTCGTCGGTGAGGCGGTACGCGAGCTGCACGACGGCGTACACCGCCGACTGACCGAGGCCGAGCGCGAGCACGATCGCGATCTCCCACCAGATGCGGGCGCGTCCCGCGTCTCGTCGCTGCGCTCCGGCCCCTGAGCGGGCGAAGCGGGACGACGGGCGTTCGGGAACCGGAGACATGGCCACCTCCCGATGGTACGGCCGCTGTTCAGGCATCCGCTGTGCGCATACGGTATCCTGGAACGTCGGCCCTTCGACATGCTCAGGACCCGGCTTTCTCGCTTCCCACTCCCATTCTTAGGACTCCTGCATGGCGCACGCCCTCCGTTCAGACCTCCGCAACGTCGCAATCGTCGCCCACGTCGACCACGGCAAGACCACCCTCGTGGACGCTATGCTCCGCCAGACCGGCTCGTTCGGCGAGCACGCCCACGTCGAAGAGCGCGCCATGGACTCGAACGACCTCGAGCGGGAGAAGGGCATCACGATCCTCGCCAAGAACACGGCGATCACCTACAAGGGCGAGCACGCCGGCGGCCAGGAGATCACGATCAACGTGATCGACACCCCCGGGCACGCCGACTTCGGCGGCGAGGTCGAGCGCGGCCTGTCCATGGTCGACGGTGTCGTGCTGCTGGTCGACGCCTCGGAGGGCCCGCTGCCGCAGACCCGCTTCGTGCTGCGCAAGGCGCTCGAGGCGAAGCTGCCCGTCATCCTGCTGGTCAACAAGACCGACCGTCCCGACGCCCGCATCGCCGAGGTCGAGGAGGAGGCGCACGACCTTCTGCTGGGCCTGGCCTCCGACCTCGTCGACGACGTGCCCGACCTCGACGTCGACGCCCTGCTGGACGTGCCGGTGGTCTACGCCTCTGGCCGCGCCGGAGCCGCCTCGCGCAACCGCCCGGCCGACGGCGAGCTGCCCGACAACGACGACCTCGAGCCGCTGTTCGAGGCGATCCTCGAGCACGTCCCGGCGCCCTCGTACGACGACGAGGCGCCGCTGCAGGCCTGGGTCACGAACCTCGACTCCAGCCCCTTCCTCGGCCGTCTCGCCCTGCTGCGCGTGTTCAACGGCGCGCTGAAGAAGGGCCAGACCGTCGCCTGGGTGCGCTCCGACGGCACCACCAGCAACGCCCGTGTCACCGAGCTGCTGAAGACCCGCGCCCTCGAGCGGTACCCGGCCGAGGAGGCCGGCCCCGGCGACATCGTCGCCATCGCCGGCTTCGAGAACATCACGATCGGCGAGACCATCGCCGACCCGGAGGACGTCCGTCCGCTGCCGGCGATCACGGTCGACGACCCCGCGATCTCGATGACGATCGGCACCAACACCTCGCCGCTGATGGGCAAGGTCAAGGGGCACAAGCTCACCGCCCGCATGGTGAAGGACCGCCTCGACCGCGAGCTCATCGGCAACGTGTCGCTCAAGGTCGTCGACATCGGCCGCCCCGACGCGTGGGAGGTGCAGGGACGCGGCGAGCTCGCGCTCGCGATCCTCGTCGAGAACATGCGCCGCGAGGGCTTCGAGCTCACCGTCGGCAAGCCCCAGGTGGTCACGAAGAAGATCGACGGCAAGACCTACGAGCCCTTCGAGCACCTCACGATCGACACGCCGGAGGAGCACCTCGGCGCGATCACCCAGCTGCTGGCCAACCGCAAGGGCCGCATGGAGAACATGACCAACCACGGCACCGGATGGGTGCGCATGGAGTTCGTCGTGCCCTCGCGCGGCCTCATCGGCTTCCGCAGCGAGTTCCTCACCACGACCCGCGGCACCGGCATCGCGAACGCGATCTCGCACGGCTACGAGCCGTGGGCCGGCCAGATCACGACGCGTCAGAACGGCTCGATCGTCGCCGACCGCCAGGGCGTCGTCACCCCGTTCGCGATGATCGCGCTGCAGGAGCGCATGTCGTTCTTCGTCCAGCCGACCGAGGAGGTCTACGAGGGCATGGTCATCGGCGAGAACTCCCGCGCCGACGACATGGACGTGAACATCACCAAGGAGAAGAAGCTCACCAACATGCGCTCCTCCACGGCCGACAACTTCGAGTCGATGACGCCGCCGCGTCTGCTCACCCTCGAGGAGAGCCTGGAGTTCGCCCGTGACGACGAGTGCGTCGAGGTGACTCCCGAGAAGGTGCGCATCCGCAAGGTGATCCTCGACCAGACGGTCCGCGGTCGCGAGGCCTCGCGCCTCAAGCGCCAGGACGCGAACGCCTGACAGAGACCTGAGAGGTCGCCCAGCGGCGCCTCCGAGAAGAGGGCCCCGCACCGCCGAAACGGCGTGTGCGGGGCCCTCTTCTCATGATTCACCCAGGTGACGCGGATTTTTCGTTCAGGAAGCTGACCCAGACTCGTTGACTTGTGCCCGGGACGAGCTCCCGATGAGTCTCCTGTGAGGGCGCGAACGACGACCCGAAAGTCGAACCCTTCATCATGCTTCAGAACACCCGTGCGCTCCGGCGCGCCTCCGCTGCGGCCTCCGCCCGCGCCGCCGTCACCTCCCGTCGGCCCGTCCTCGTCCTCGGAGCCGCTGCCGCGGCGATGGTCGGCATCACGCTCACCGTCGGCTTCGTGTCGGCCCCGGCCGCGGGCGCCGAGAACCCGATCGCCGCCGTCGCCCAGCTGGCCGCTCCCGAGCCGCTGGAGAAGGCCGCCGACGAGGCCTCCACCACTCTCATCGCGGCGCACGCCGCCGTCGACGCCGCGATCGACCTGAGTGCGGAGGCCGTCCTGTCCGGCCTCGACGTCGGCGGGGCGGATGCCGTCATCGACACCGGAGTGCTGCAGCACGACATCAACGCGCTCGACGAGCGGGCGGTCATGCCGACGATCCTGCTGACCGTGCTCACCGCCGACACCGCCCGGAAGACCGAGGAGCTCGTCGAGCAGACCGAGGCGCTGCGGAGCGCGCTCACCGCGGCGCAGGAGGAGAAGGCCGCCGAGGACGCGGCGAAGGCGGCAGCCGAGCAGGCCGCGGCCGCGGCGGCGGCACTGGCTGCGGCGAACACGCCCGACGGCGCTCGCGCCACCGCGCGGCAGATGGCCGCGAGCCAGTACGGCTGGGGAGACGACCAGTTCCAGTGCCTGAACTCGCTGTGGAACAAGGAGTCGGGCTGGAACTACCAGGCCTACAACCCGTCCGGGGCGACCGGCATCCCGCAGGCGCTGCCCGGGAGCAAGATGGCCTCGGCGGGTGGGGACTGGGCGACGAACGCCTCCACGCAGATCGCGTGGGGCCTGGGGTACATCTCCGCCGTGTACGGCACTCCGTGCAGCGCGTGGGGGCACTCGCAGGCGACGAACTGGTACTGAGCGGACTCGGGGCGATGCCCCGCGTCAGCGCAGCTCCGAGATGAGCACGGCGCTGGTGCCCGGCATCGTCGCCTCGAACACGTGCGGGGCGTCTCCGGGGTAGGTCAGGTAGTCGCCGGGGTTCAGCAGCACCGGAGCGTCGGAGGGGCCGACGAGAGCCTGGCCCGCGCTGAGGATCACGTGCTCGATCGTGCCGGGATGGTGCGGCTCCGATCGGCGGGCGTCGCCGGGCTCCGCCTGGATCAGGTAGATGTCGCGGCGCGCCCCCGGCGGGCTGGCGGAGAGCAGGGTGGCGCTGTACGCCGCCGCGGACGACGGCACGCCCGCGCGATCGTCGGCCCGGATCAGGGTCGGCGCGTTCGCCTGCTGATCGACGAGCACGGCGAACGGCACGCCGAGGGCGACGCCGAGCGCCCACAGCGTCTCGACGCTCGGACCCACCTGGGCGGCCTCCAGCTGAGAGACCGTCGCCTTGGAGATCCCCGCCCGGCGGGCCAGCTCCGAGACCGAGAGCCCGGCCGCCTCGCGCTCTCGACGAAGCGTCCGAGCGAGCCGGGTGCGAAGATCCTCCATGCGTTCATCATGCCAAACGTTCGTTCGCTTGACTATCCGGCGCATCGTGTTCAGAATCATAGTCATGCGTTCATCGAAGCGAACGGCGTGCCCGTGACCCCCGAGCGCGAGGTCTGGCGCGAGGCTCTCGGCGTCGTGCTCGCGACCAGCGCCTACGGGGTCTCCTTCGGCGCGCTCGCGGTGGCCGCGGGGCTCGACGTGTGGCAGGCCTGCGTGCTGAGCCTCCTGATGTTCACCGGAGGCTCGCAGTTCGCGTTCGTCGGCGTCTTCGCCGCCGGTGGCCTGGCCGCGCTCCCGTCGGCGATCGCCTCGGCGGCTCTGCTGGGCGCACGCAACATCGCCTACGGGATGCGCATGTCGCCGATCATCGGCGGGGGAGCGGCGCGACGGGCCGCCGCCGCGCATTTCACGATCGACGAGTCGACCGCCGTCGCGGTCTCGCAGAACGACCCCCGGCTGCGTCGCGTGGGGTTCTGGGTGACCGGCATCGGCATCTTCCTCGGCTGGAACGCCACGACGCTCATCGGCGCCCTGGTCGGCGACGTGCTCGGCGATCCGAAGGCCTGGGGGTTGGACGCCGCGGCGGCCGCGGCATTCCTCGCGCTGCTGTGGCCGCGCCTGAAGAGGCGGCAGGCGGTCGCGGTCGGCGTCGCGGCCGCCGTGGTCGCGGCATCCTTCACTCCGTTCGTGATGCCCGGTCTGCCCGTGCTGATCGCCGCGCTCGTCGCGATCCTGGTGGGCTGGTTCAACTGGCTGGGCGTCAGGGACGGGGCGATCGCATGACGGTCTGGGGCGCCGTCGTGCTCGCGGCCATCATCTGCCTCGCGCTCAAGGCCGCCGGCTATCTCGTACCCGCCGAGGTGCTCGAGCAGCCGCGTCCGGCGCGGATCTCCGACCTGCTCACCGTCGCCCTGCTCGCCGCGCTCGTCGCGGTGCAGACGCTGGGGGCCGGGCAGGCCGTCGTCGTCGACGCCCGTGTGCCCGCGATCCTGGTCGCCGCCGGCCTCCTCTGGCTGCGGCAGTCGTTCCTCGTCGTCGTCTTCGCGGCCGCGGCGGTCGCCGCGCTGCTGCGCCTGGCCGGCCTCGCCGCCTGATCCTCCGCCGGGCCGCGCGTAGGATCGTAAGGTGAAGTGGCTCTCGAGGGTGCTGTCCTGGCTGGCGGCCGCCGTGGTCGGCGGGGTGTTCGGCGTCGCCGGCACGATCGCGCACAGCCTGACCTGGGGGCCGATCCCGGTCGGCATGATCGTCGGCGCCGTCGCCTGCGGGGCGATCCTCATCGCGATCCGCGCGCTCACCCACGACCGCGCCGCGACGGTCGCCGCCGGTGCCGGCATGGTCGGGATGCTGCTGATCATCTCCGGCGTCGGCCCGGGCGGGTCCGTGGTCGTGGAGAACACGGTTCTCGGGCAGATCTGGATCTACGTCGTCGCCGGCCTGGTGCTGCTCACGGTGGCGTGGCCCTCGTTCAGGCGGCTTCCGGTGCGCACGGATGCCGCGGCGGAGACCTCGGCGACCGATCCGCGCGCGTAGACTGGATGGCGTGACGTATGTGATCGCCCTTCCGTGCGTCGATGTGAAGGACCGCGCCTGCATCGACGAGTGCCCCGTTGACTGCATCTACGAGGGTGAACGCTCGCTGTACATCCACCCCGACGAATGCGTGGACTGCGGAGCGTGCGAACCGGTGTGCCCGGTCGAGGCGATCTACTACGAGGACGATCTGCCCGAGGAGTGGCAGGACTACTACAAGGCCAACGTCGAGTTCTTCGACGAGATCGGCTCGCCCGGCGGCGCGGCCAAGACCGGCGTCATCGCGCACGACCACCCGATCATCGCCGCACTGCCGCCCCAGGGTGAGTGAGCTGTGAGCGTCCGCGACCTCGCCGACTACCCGTGGGATGCCGTCGTCCCCTACCGTGAGCGCGCCGCGCAGCACCCGCGGGGGCTGGTCGACCTCTCGGTCGGCTCGCCGGTCGACCCGACGCCGGACGTCGTGCGCCGAGCGCTCGCCGAGGCGACGGACGCGCACGCCTATCCCCAGACGGTCGGCACGCCCGCCCTGCGCGAGGCGATCGTGGACTGGTACGCGCGCCGGCGCGGCGTGCCCGATCTCGCCGTCGCGAACGTGCTGCCGACGATCGGCTCGAAGGAGCTCGTGGCGCTGCTGCCGACCCTGCTCGGCCTCGGCGCCGGCGACATCGTCGTGCACCCCCGCATCGCCTACCCGACCTACGAGGTCGGCGCCAGGGTCGCCGGAGCCACGCCCGTCGCCATCGACGACCCGGCGGAATGGCCCGAGGGCGCGAAGCTCATCTGGATCAACAGCCCTGGCAACCCCGACGGCCGCACCTGGACCGTCGACGAGCTCCGCGCCGCCGTGGAGCGGGCTCGGGAGCTGGGCGCCGTGCTCGCGAGCGACGAGTGCTACGCCGAGCTGGGGTGGGACGGCCGCTGGGCGACCGAGCCCGTGCCCTCCGTGCTCGATCCCCGCGTGACCGGTGGGAGCCGGGCGAACCTGCTCAGCGTGTACTCCCTGAGCAAGCAGTCGAACCTCGCCGGCTACCGCGCGGCCTTCATCGCCGGATGCGCGAAGATCGTGGGCGAGCTGCTCACCGCACGCAAGCACCTGGGCCTCATGCCTCCGGCGCCCGTGCAGCACGCCATGGCCGTCGCCCTCGCCGACGAGGAGCACGTCCGCGTGCAGAAGGAGCTGTACCGGGTCCGCCGCGATCTGCTGCGCCCCGCGCTGGAGGCGGCGGGATTCCGCATCGACGGCTCCGAGGCCGGGCTCTACCTGTGGGCGACCGAGGGGCGCGACGCCTGGGAGAGCATGGAGCGCCTGGCCGGGCTCGGCATCCTCGCCGGCCCCGGACCCTTCTACGGCGCGCACTCGGCCGACCACGTGCGCCTCGCGCTGACGGCTCCCACCGAGCGCGTCGCGGAGGCCGCGCGTCGTCTCGCCGACGCGCGACTGTAGGCATCTTCTATCGGAAGCGTCCTTCTTTTGGCGATTGCCACAGTTGGCCGGTGTGACTACTAGGCTGTAAAGGCGATGCGGTCGTGATCCGACCCGGGCGCTCTGCGCCGTGAAATCGCCACTTCGGCTTGATCAACACTCTTGAGGAGGCCCGCGTGAGCGCAGGGGCAGAGCAGCAGGCTTCGGCGAAGCTGACGATCGGTGAGACCACCGCGGAGTTCCCGGTGATCCAGGGGACCGCCGGCCACGACAGCATCGACTTCTCCAGCCTGACCCGGCAGACCGGCTACACCGGCCTGGACTACGGCTTCGTGAACACGGCGTCGACGAAGTCGTCGATCACGTTCATCGACGGCGACCAGGGGATCCTGCGCTACCGGGGCTACCCGATCGAGCAGCTCGCGGGCAGCACCAGCTACCTCGAGGTGGCGTGGCTGCTCATCTACGGAGAGCTGCCCACGGCATCCGAGCTCGCCGAGTTCGATGAGAAGATCCGTCGCCACACTCTGCTGCACGAAGACCTCAAGCGCTTCTTCTCCGCGCTGCCGCACACCGCGCACCCCATGTCGGTGCTGTCCTCGGCCGTGGCCGCGCTGTCCACCTACTACGAGGGCCAGACCGACCCGCACAACCCCGAGCACGTCGAGCTGAACATGATCCGCATGCTCGCCAAGCTCCCGGTGATCGCCGCCTACGCGCACAAGAAGAGCGTGGGCCAGGCGTTCCTGTACCCCGACAACTCGCTCGGCTTCGTCGAGAACTTCCTCAAGCTCAACTTCGGCGTCCACTCCGAGGAGTACGAGGTCAACCCCGTCATGTCGAAGGCCCTCGAACTGCTGCTGATCCTGCACGAGGACCACGAGCAGAACGCCTCGACCTCGACCGTGCGCCTGGTCGGATCGACCGGCGCGAACCAGTTCGCGTCGATCTCCGCCGGCATCCAGGCGCTCTCCGGCCCGCTGCACGGCGGCGCCAACGAGGCCGTCCTCACCATGCTCGGACAGATCCGCGAATCCGGCCAGAGCGTCTCGCGCTTCGTCGAGCGGGTGAAGAACAAGGAAGAGGGCGTGAAGCTGATGGGCTTCGGGCACCGGGTCTACAAGAACTACGACCCGCGCGCCAAGCTCGTCAAGGCTGCGGCCGACGAGGTGCTCACCTCGCTCGGCGTCTCCGACCCGCTCCTCGACCTCGCCAAGGAGCTCGAGGAGATCGCGCTCGCCGACGACTACTTCCGCGAGCGTCGCCTCTACCCGAACGTCGACTTCTACACCGGCGTCATCTACAAGGCCATGGGCTTCCCGACCCGCATGTTCACCGTGCTGTTCGCGATCGGCCGCCTTCCCGGCTGGCTGGCCCAGTGGCGCGAGCTGAACCTCGACCCGCAGACCAAGATCGGCCGCCCGCAGCAGCTGTACGTGGGCTCGCCGGAGCGCCGGTTCATCCGTCCCTGACCTCGCGCACGCAGACGCCCCCTCAACGGACGACGCCCCGCCCGGCGGACGGACGTCCTCGGGTGGGGCGTCGTCGCGCGCAGGCGGGGCGTCGGCTGGTCGTGAGGGTCAGCGGCCCTGGGAGCCGCGCCCGCCCTGGCGCTGACCGCCCTGCCGGCCGCCGCCGGGCTGTCCCTGGCGTGCACCGCCGGGCTGTCCCTGCGCGCCCTGGCCCTGACCGCCGGAGCGACGGCGACGGCGACGAGCGGGAGGGGTCGAGGCCGAGGCCCGCTCTCCGCCCGCCGGGCGCTGCGCGGCGGGGCGCTGCTGCTGGACCGGCGCGGGGCGCACGTGCGGGGCGCGCTCGGGCACGAGCTCGGTGACGGCATCCGCCGTGAGCTCCTCGAGGGGCGCGGTGATCGCGGCCTTGCGCAGGAGGTCCTTCACGTCGCGGCGCTGATCGGGCAGGACGACGGTGACGACCGTGCCGGCGGCGCCGGCGCGGGCCGTGCGGCCGGAGCGGTGCAGGTACGCCTTGTGCTCGACCGGCGGGTCGACGTGGACGACCAGGTCGACGTTGTCGACGTGCACGCCGCGCGCCGCCACATCGGTGGCGACCAGCACGCGCACGCCGCCGTCCTCGGGGGCCGAGGAGAACGCGCCGAGATTGCGCTCGCGGGCGTTCTGCGACAGGTTGCCGTGCAGGTCGACGGCGGGGATGCCCGCGGCGGTGAGCTGCTTCGCGAGCTTCTTCGCCTGGTGCTTGGTGCGGGTGAAGAGGATGCGGCGACCGGTGCCGGAGGCGAGGTCGCGCACCAGCGTGGTCTTGTTCTCGGGGGAGTCGACGACGAGGACCCGGTGCGTCATCTCGCCGACCGGGACGCTGGCCTCGTCGACCTCGTGGCTCACGGGGTTCACCAGGAACCGCTTCGCCAGCGTGTCGATGCCGCGGTCGAGGGTGGCGCTGAACAGGAGGCGCTGTCCGCCGGCCGGAGTGGCCTGCAGGATGCGCGTGACGCCGGGGAGGAACCCGAGGTCGGCCATGTGATCGGCCTCGTCGAGCACGGTGACCTCGATCGCGCTGAGACGCAGCACCTGCTGCTTCATGAGGTCTTCGAGACGCCCAGGGCAGGCCACGACGATGTCGACGCCGCCCTGCAGGGCACGCTCCTGCGGGCGCTGGCTGACGCCGCCGAAGACCGTGGTGACCTTGAGGCCGGCGGCCTCGGCGAGGGGCGCGACGGTCGCGGCGATCTGGGTGGCGAGCTCGCGGGTCGGGGCGAGGACGAGGCCACGGGGGAGGCCGGCGCGACGCTTGCCGCCCGACGCGGCGAGACGCGCCACCAGCGGCAGGGCGAAGGCGATGGTCTTGCCGCTGCCGGTGCGGCCGCGGCCGAGCAGGTCACGACCCGCGAGGGAGTCGGGGAGGGTGTCGCGCTGGATGGCGAACGCCTCGGTCTTGCCGGAGGCGGCGAGGACGGCGGCGAGGTCGGCGGGCACGCCGAGTTCGAGGAAGGAAGGCATAGCAGGGTCTCCGTACGCGCGGGGTGGTGCGCGATCATGTGCGCGCAGGGTGGCGCGCGACGGCGGGTATGAGGTGGGCGACAGCGCGGACAGCGCATCGGTTCGCCGTGTGAAAGGCCAGCGGATGCTGGTTGTGGGAGCCGGGTGACTCGCTTCGGTCCTCACAGACCCCATGGCCACGACGGTGCCGCTCGGCTCAGGCTCGAGCAACCTGCACAGTCTATCAGGTGGCGTCCTGTCAGTCTGCGCAGACGCGCTCTCAGGCGTGCAGCGCCTCGTTGAGGGTCACACCGACCCCTGCGCGCTGCACGGCCTCGACCGCGCCGCTGAGGGAGTTGCGGCGGAACAGAAGGCCGTCGCGTCCCGACAGCTCGGCGCCCTTCACGCTCTTCTTCGCGCCGTCGGCTGTGACCGGGCCGTCGACGAGCACGATCTTCGTGCCGGCGGTGACGTAGAGACCCGCCTCGACCACGCAGTCGTCTCCGAGCGAGATGCCGATGCCCGAGTTCGCCCCCAGCAGCGTGCGCGCGCCGATCGAGACGCGGTGCTGGCCGCCCCCGGAGAGGGTGCCCATGATCGACGCTCCGCCGCCGATGTCGCTGCCGTCGCCGACGACGACGCCCTGGGAGATGCGGCCCTCCACCATCGACGCGCCCAGCGTGCCGGCGTTGAAGTTCACGAAGCCCTCGTGCATCACGGTGGTGCCGGGAGAGAGGTGCGCGCCCAGCCGTACGCGGGAGGCGTCGGCGATGCGGACGCCGGCGGGCTGGACGTAGTCGGTCAGGCGGGGGAACTTGTCGAGACCCTGCACCTGGATGCCGGCGCGCTGCAGCAGCGGCCGCAGCCTGTTCGCGTCGTCGGGATGCACGGGTCCCGCGTTGGTCCACGCGACGTTCGGAAGGTGCGCGAAGACGCCGTCGAGGTTCAGCTCGTTCGGACGCACGACCAGGTGGGAGAGCGCGTGCAGACGCAGGTACGCGTCGGCCGTCGATGCAGGGGCCGCATCGAGGTCGATCACCAGGTGCACGGTCTCCACCGTGACGTTGCGGCGCTCGTCGGGTCCGGTCAGCGCCTCGAGCGTGACGAGAGCCGCCGCCGCGTCGACCGCATCCGGCGCGCCGGTTCCGACCTCCGGGAACCAGGCGTCGAGCACGGTGCCGTCCCCGGCGATCGTCGTCAGTCCCGTGCCCCATACCGTGCGTGCGTCAGTCATGCCTACAACGCTATCGTCCCCGGCCTCGCAGCCGGCGCATGTGTCTGCCTGAGTAGGCTGAGAGCCATGGTGCTCGATCTGACCTCGTCCTCCGTCGCCCTCACCCGCGAGATCTGCGACTTCCCGAGCGTCTCCGGCGACGAGGGCCCGCTCGCCGATGCGATCGAGCAGGCGGTCTCGTCCTATCCGCACCTGGAGGTGATCCGCCACGGCAACACCGTCGTCGCGCGCACGAACCTCGGGCGGGCGCAGCGGGTGGCGATCGCCGGTCACATCGACACCGTGCCGATCAACGCCAACGTGCCCACCAGGCGTGTGGAGATCGACGGCGTCGACCACCTGTGGGGGCGCGGGACGGTCGACATGAAGGCCGGCGTCGCGGTGCAGCTGAAGCTCGCCGCCGAGCTCGTCGAGCCCGCGGTGGACATCACCTGGATGTGGTACGACAACGAAGAGGTCGAGGCCTCGAAGAACGGCCTGGGGCTGCTCGCCGCGGATCGCCCCGACCTGTTCGAGGCGGACTTCGCCATCCTCGGCGAGCCGTCGGACGGCGAGGTCGAGGGCGGATGCAACGGCACGCTGCGCGCCATCGTGCGCACCCGCGGCGTCCGCGCGCACGCCGCGCGCGCGTGGGTCGGCGAGAACGCGATCCACCGCGCGGCCCCGATCCTCGCCCGTCTGGCCGAGTACCGGGCGCGCGAGGTCGAGGTCGAGGGGCTGCTGTACCGTGAGAGCCTGAGCGCGGTGCGGATCTCCGGGGGAGTGGCGGGCAACGTGATCCCCGACTACTGCGAGGTCGAGATCAACTACCGCTTCGCGCCGAGCAAGACGGCGGCGGACGCCGAGGCGCACATCCGGAACGTGCTCGCGGGCTTCGAGGTGGAGATCACGGATGCCGCGGAGGGCGCCCGCCCGGGCCTCGACGCCGAGATCGCCCGGCAGTTCGTCGAGGCGGTCGGGGCCGAGCCCCGTCCCAAGTACGGATGGACCGACGTCGCACGCTTCTCCGCGCTCGGCGTCCCCGCCGTGAACTACGGGCCCGGCGATCCGCATCTGGCGCACCACGACGAGGAGCGGGTCCCCCTGGCCCAGATCGACGCGGTCGAGCGCGGACTGCGCGCGTGGCTCAGCTCGCGCTGATCGCGGCACGCCGCTGGGCGCAGACCCCGCATGCGGCGCGCATCGCCATCGTCTACCTCGCCGCGCGCCTGGTCACCACGGTGATGCTCATCGTCGCCGCCTCGCAGTCGACCTCCCTCTCGCGCTTCGGCGCCCAGCCGGGGATCGGCGACTTCGTGCTCGGCTGGGACGCGCAGTGGTACTGGTCGGTCGCCGAATACGGCTATCCGACGACGCTGCCGCTGACCGACTCCGGGGAGGTCGCCGAGAACGCATGGGCGTTCATGCCGGTGCTCGCCTACGCGGCGAAGGTCGTGGGCCTCCCGTTCGGATCCTGGGGCTTCGGCGCCTTCCTGATCTCCCTCGTCTGCGGGTACTTCGCCTGCCTCGCCCTGCACCGGCTGCTGCGCGAGCGCATCGGCGCGGGTGCGTCGACCTGGGCGGTGGTCTTCTTCGCCGCGGGTCCGGTCGCCGCGATGTTCCAGGTCGGGTACGCCGAGACGCTGTTCCTGCTGCTGCTCTTCCTCGCGCTCGAGGCGGCAGCGCGGCGGCGATACGCCCGGCTGTACCTGCTGATCCCCCTGATGGCCTTCACCCGGCCGGGGGTGCTCGCCTTCGCCCTCTACCTCGGGCTCCACGGCATCCTGCGCTGGCTGGGCAGACGGAACGAGCCGCTGCCGGCGCGTCATATCGTGCACATCGTCGCGGCGGGTGCGCTGGCGACGGCGTGCGGCTTCGCCTGGCAGGTCATCGCCGGACTCGCGACGGGAGACCCCGGGGCCTATCTGTCGACGGAGCTCGCCTGGAGGCGGCACTGGATCTCCGGGGGAGACGACGGCTTCGTCCCCTTCGACGGCTGGGTGCAGGCATCGCGATTCTGGTTCGGACAGTGGGGGATGCCCCCGTCATGGGGGCCGATCGCGCTCGCGCTGCTCGTGATCGCCGCGGGCGCCGTGCTGCTGTACTCGCGTCACGTGCGGGCGCTGGGCGCCGACATCCGGCTGTGGGGCGCGAGCTACCTGCTGTACCTGCTCGCGGTGTTCTTCCCCCAGTCGAGCACCTTCCGGCTGCTGCTGCCGCTGAGCCCGCTGTGGGGAGCGGTCGCCGTGCCGCGGTCGCGCCTGTGGCGGATCGGCGTGCTCGCCGCGTGCCTCGTCGGCCAGTGGGCGTGGATCTTCTTCGTCTACGCGCTGGGCAACACGTACTGGCAGGTGCCGTGAACGTTAAGGAAAGATGCATTTCTTCACAGGCGATCTCCTGCCGTCAGTGACTACCGATAAACTGATTCCATACCACCGAGGAAAAGGAGCCACGATGGCAGCGATGAAGCCGAGGACCGGAGACGGGCCGATGGAGGCTGTGAAAGAAGGACGACTCATCATCGTGCGCGTCCCGCTCGAAGGCGGAGGACGCCTGGTCGTCTCCGTGAACGACGCAGAGGCCAAGGAGCTTCACGACGTGCTCGCCGCCGTCGTGGCGCCGGCCTGACACTTCGACAGGCTCACACGTCGACAGGCCCACACTTCGACAGGCTCAGTGGCCCGAGGACTGCGGAGTCGGCTCAGCGGCCGGAGGGGCGCGAGAAGCGAGGAGGGCGGTGGATCTTCGAATCCGCCGCCCTCCTTCTGCGTCTGCGGCTCAGTCGTTGTCCACGCTGATCAGCTGCAGCAGCCCTTCGCCGGCGGCCGAGACCGTCGCGAGCACCGCCGAGGACTCCTGCGTCTCCTGGACGAGCGAGCGGTACGCGGACGTGACCTCGTCGCGCTGCACCGGGTCGGCGACGCGTCCGCCGGCGAGCACGCGCGGCACGAGCACCATGCCGCCGGTGCGCACGAGCCGGAGCCCGTGCTCGACGTACTCGATCACGTTCTCGGGGTCGGCGTCGATGAGCACGATGTCGTAGGAGGCCTCGTTCATGCGCGGCAGCACGTCGGCCGCCCGCCCCGTGATGAAGCGCGCCTTGGTCGCAGGGATGCGCGCATCGGCGAAGGCCTGACGAGCCGCCGCGAGATGCTCGGGCTCGTTGTCGATCGAGGTCAGCACGGCCTGCGGAGCGCCGCGCAGCAGCCAGAGTCCGGACACCCCGGCTCCGGTGCCGATCTCCACGATTGAGCGGGCGTTCGTCGCCGCGGCGAGCACGGCGATCTGCGAGCCGACGGCGGCGCTGACCGGAGCGGCGCCGAGCTCGACCGCGTGCGCGCGGGCGCGGGCGATGGATGCCGGCTCGACGATGGATTCGCGGATGAAACGCGCGTTCGCGTCGTGCTCGCTCATGGCTGTGCTTCTCCCACTGGACGGTGTGTGATTCCAGGGTATGCGCTCGGTGTGCACCGCGAGGGCAGGCGCGGCGGTAGCCTGGACAGATGCAACTCGGGATCTCGTTCGAGAAGATTCTGCTGATCGGCCTGATCGCAGTTCTCATCGTCGGCCCCGAACGACTGCCGCGCTACGCCGAGGCGTTCGCGAAGCTCGTCCGCCGCGGCGGGGAGCTGCTGCGCGACACCAAGTCGCGCGTGCGCGAGGAGATGGGTCCGGAGGTCGCGGACGTCGACTGGCGCAAGCTCGATCCCCGGCAGTACGACCCGCGCCGCATCATCCGCGATGCGCTGTTCGAGGACGATCCGGCACCGGCCGCCGCAGCGGCGGTTCTCGCCGAGCCTGCCGCGAGCGCCCTTCCGGTGCGGCCCCCGATCGTCCGTCACGAGTTCTCGCGGACCAGTCCGCCGCCCTACGACGCCGAGGCGACGTGACGGACCTCCCTCCGGGGCTCCGCGCGGGCTGATCAGCCGATTCGCGCCCGCAGCGCGGCGATGTCCTCGTCGCTGAGCAGGGCGCGCGGCACCGCGGTCGCGACCGAGGCGCCACGGACCTTCAGCAGCACGGCGTCGCGACCGGCGCGCAGACTCCGGAACTCCCGGTAGGGGACCTCCGAGGTGCGCCGGGCCGCGCCGATCCGCAGCGCGGTGTCGCCGACCTCCGCCCACACGACGGTGTCGGGCGGCATCGCGGCGCGGACGGCCCGGCGCGCGCTCGCGACGGTGAGCCAGACCGCGTACGCGCCGAGGGCGACGACGGCGACCGGCATCCACGCCGTGAGGACGCCGGCCTCCGCGCCGGCCGATGCGAGGTTCAGGATGCTCGTGACGAGCGCCGCGGTCAGGGCCGCCCACATCACGAGCGCCCACGGGCGGGTGAGCGAATAGACCGCGGCGTCGCGCGCCATGCGCCGCAGCAGCCCCTCGTCGACGGTCAGCGACGCGGGCACGGATCAGCCCACCCGCATCGGGAGCGACCGCCCCGCCAGTCCCCGGCCCTGCGTGGTCAGAGAGCGGGCGAGGTCGACGATCGCGACGGCCGCGGCGTCCTCCGGGTCTCCGATCACCACCGGCATCCCCTCGTCGCCGCCCGCACGCAGCGCGGGGCTCAGCGGGATCGACGCGAGCAGGGGCACCGGAGCCTCTGTCGACAGCGCCTCGGCGACTGCCGCGCCCCCTCCGGATCCGAAGAGGTCGATCACCGTGCCGTCCGGCAGGGTGAAGGCGGCCATGTTCTCGACGACCCCGATCACCTTCTGGCCGGTCTGCCTGGCGACGAGACCGCTGCGGATGGCGACGTCGGACGCGGCGGCCTGCGGCGTGGTGACCACGAGCACCTCGGCGTGCGGCAGGATCTGGCCGATCGAGATCGCGATGTCCCCGGTGCCCGGGGGCATGTCGATCAGCAGGACGTCGAGGTCGCCGAAGAACACGTCGGTGAGGAACTGCTGCACGGTGCGGTGCAGCATGGGCCCCCGCCAGGCCACGACCGCCTCGCCGTCGCGCAGGAACATGCCGATCGAGATCGTCTTCACGCCGTGGGCGACCGGCGGGAGCATCAGGTCGTCGATGCGCGTGGGCTGGGTGCCTGCGGGGATGCCGAGGAGCCCGGGGATCGAGAAGCCGTGCACGTCGGCGTCGACCAGGCCGACCGACAGCCCCTGGCGTGCGAGCGCGACCGCGAGGTTCGCCGTCATCGTGGACTTGCCGACGCCGCCCTTGCCGCTGGAGACGAGGATCACCCGGGTCAGCGAGTCCGGGCCGAAGGGCATCCGCCTGGCGGGGCGGCCGTCGCGGAGCTTCTCGGTGAGCGCCTTGCGCTCGGCAGGGGTCATCACCCCCACCTCGACCTCGACGTCGTCGATGCCGGAGACGGATGCCGCGGCCGCGCGCACGTCGGACTCGATGCGCGCCGCGGCCGGGCAGCCGACGATCGTGAGCACGATCGACACGTGCGCGACGGCCCCGTCGACGACGACGTCGCGCACCATGTCCAGGTCGCCGATCGGGCGGCGCAGCTCGGGGTCGGTCACCGCCGAGACCGACCGCCTGACCGCATCCGCCGTCGTCATGAGGGGCGGTCGCCCTGATCCTCGAGCTCGGCGAGCAGCGCCTTCAGCTCCTGACGCAGCACGTCCCGCGTGACGGCCTGCGCGTTGCGCTCCTCGAGGGACATCCGCAGCGCGACGATCTCGCGGGCCAGGTACTCGGTGTCGGCGAGGTTGCGCTCGGCGCGCTGACGGTCCTGCTCGATCTGCACGCGGTCGCGGTCGTCCTGGCGGTTCTGCGCGAGCAGGATCAGGGGAGCGGCGTAGGACGCCTGCAAGGACAGGATGAGGGTCAGGGCGGTGAAGCCGAGGGCCGCCGAGTCGAAGCGCCACCAGCCGTTCTGCTCGGCGAGCATCGTGTACCCGATCCAGATGACGCAGAACAGGGTGAGGATCGTGAGGAACGTCGGCGTGCCCATGGCGCGGGCGATCCACTCCGTGAAGCGGCCGAACCGGTCGCTGGACACCGGCTTCTGACGGGTCGTGCCACGGCCGAGGGGAGCGTCGAGGCGGGCGCTGTTCTTCGCCATCAGCGCACCTCCTTCGCCGATGCGTCATCGTCGTCGTGCGTGCGCCAGTCGTCGGGCAGCAGGTAGTCGAGCACGTCGTCCACGCTGATCGCGCCGACGAGGCGGTGGGCCGCGTCGATCACGGGAAGCGAGACGAGGTCGTAGCTCGCCAGCATCCTCGCGACCTCCGCCGCCGAGGCGGTCACCGGCACGGGCTCCAGGCTGTCGTCGACGATCGCGCCCAGCCGCTCGTGCGGGGGATAGCGCAGCATCCGCTGGAAGTGCACGACGCCGAGCAGGCGCCCCGTGGGCGTCTCGAACGGCGGCAGGGTCACGAACACGGCGGCGGCGAGCGCCGGATGCAGCTCGTGGCGGCGGATCAGGGCCAGGGCCTCGGCGACCGTCGCATCGGCCGACAGGATGATCGGCTCCGGCGTCATCAGCCCGCCGGCCGTGTCGGGACCGTACCGGAGCAGCATCCTGACGTCCTCGGCCTCCTCGGGCTCCATCAGGGCGAGCAGGTGCTCGAGCCGCTCCGGGGGGAGCTGTGCCAGCAGGTCAGCGGCATCGTCCGGCTCCATCTCGTCGAGCACGTCGGCGGCGCGCTCGTCGCCGAGGCGGTCGAGGATGTCGACCTGGTCGTCCTCGGGCATCTCCTCGAGCGCATCGGCGAGGCGGTCGTCGGAGAGCTCCTCGGCCACCTCGATGAGGCGCTGCTGGGGCAGGTCGAGCAGCGTCGTGGCGAGGTCCGCGGCGTGCAGCTCGGAGTACGAGGCCACCAGCTGCTCGGCCGACTGCGACTCGCCGGGGGAGCGCTGCTCGGCGACGTCGTTCCATGCGGCGAAGGTGGTCGGCCCCTTCGCGAACGGCGAGGCGCTGGTCTTCGGACGGCGCAGGAACAGCTGGCTGATCGCCCACTCTCCGAGCCGGTTCGGCTCGATCGCGACGTCCTCGATCACGGCGCTGCCGGTGCCGTCGACGAGGGTCACCCGACGGCCGAGCATCTCGGCGAGCACGCGCACCTCGCCGGCCCGGGGGGAGAACCGCCGCACGTTGATCAGGCCGGTGCTGATCACCTGCCCCGAGCGGATGGAGGTGACACGGCCGATCGAGAGGAACACCTGGCGGCGGCCGGGGATCTCCACCACGAGGCCGATCACGCGGGGCGCCGCGGTACTTCGGTACACGACGACGACATCCCGGACCTTGCCGAGCCGGTCGCCCACGGGGTCGAAGACGGCGCACCCGGCCAGGCGCGCGGCGAATACCCGTTGTGTGCTCACCGTTCCAGCGTAGTGCGCGGGGCGGCGCGGACGCGGCTCTCGGCGACCGCAGGGGCGAGGCATGGAACAATGGCCGGATGAGCATGATGAATCGTCCGGCAGCAGGCGCCGACACCGGCGAGGTGGTCGCCTCGGTGCGCGACTACGAGAGCGCCCAGAAGACGGTGTCGAAGCTCATCGCCGAAGAGGTCCCGGCGCGCGACATCGCGATCATCGGGCAGAGCGTCCGCACCGTGGAGCGGATCACCGGCCGTCTCGGCTATGCGGCCGCCGCGCGCTCCGGCGCGATCAACGGCGTGCTCATCGGCCTGTTCCTGTCGGCGGTCCTCGTGCTGGGCAACCCCGAGGTGCCGATCCAGCTGTTCGTGGGCTTCGTCCTCATCGGCGTGGCCCTGGGCATGCTGCTGAGCCTGGTCACCTACGCGATCGTCCGCCGGCGGCGCGACTTCGCGAGCGTGACCCAGTTCGCCGCGGACCACTACGAGGTGACCGTGCAGCCGGCATCCGTCGCCAAGGCCCGCAAGATCCTGGGGACGGTGACGCAGACGACGGTCGTGCGCCCGCCGGTCGACCTCGACGAGCCGCCGAAGTACGGCGAGCGCATCCCCGCTCCCGGTGCGCCGGCCCCGGCCCCGCCGGTGATCCCGCCGCGTCCCGCCGATCCCGCACCTCCCGCTCCCGCCGCGGACCCGGAGCCCGAGACCCAGCCGGAGCAGCCGGAGAGCGGAACGGACGAGCCGCAGCGGTGACCGGCATCCGCTCGTGATCGTCTCGATCCCCGTCGAGCTGCCCAGCGGCGTCGTGCCGGTGTCCGCGGACTGGGACGGCGGCGACAACGGCAGGACCACGATCGTCGCGCACGGCGCCGGAGCGGGCAAGGACCACCCGTTCCTGACCGGGTTCGCCTCCGCGCTGCACGATCGCGGGTACTCCACGCTGCGCTTCAACTTCCCGTATGCCGAGCAGGGCAGGCGGATGCCGGGCCCCGCCGCCCATGCGATCGCGACCTGGCGTGCGGTCGCGGCCTTCGCCGGGGAGCAGGATCCCGAGGCCGAGGTGTGGGCGATCGGCAAGTCCTACGGCGGCCGGATGGCCTCGATGGCCGTGGCGGAGGGACTGGAGGTCGCGGGCCTCGTCTACCTGGGGTACCCGCTGCATGCCCCGGGAGCTCCCGAGAAGCCGCGCGCCGGGCACCTGCCCGTCATCGGCGTGCCGCAGCTGTTCGTCGAGGGGACGAACGACCCGTTCATCCAGCCGGTCGCGCAGTTCGAGGAGGTCGTCGGGACCTGCCAGGACGCGTCGGTCGTCTGGATCGAGGGCGGCGCGCACACCTTCGAGGTCAAGGGACGCCGGCGTCCGGCATCCGAGATCGGGTCATCGTTGGTCACATTCGTCTCGGATTTCATCGAGCGCTGACACCATGAGAGGTGTATGAGCACCTCACCTGACTACGACGCCATCACGGTCGATCGGCTGCGCGCGAGCGGCAGCTACAAGTGGTCGACGTACCCCGAGGCCATCGGCGCGTTCATCGCCGAGATGGACTTCGGCGTCGCGCCCGAGATCAGCGCGGCGCTGACCCGCTCGGTCGAGGCCCAGGTCGGCTACCCGACCCCTGAGCTGGTGGACGGGCTGTCCCGGGCGACGGCGCGCTGGCTGCGCGACCGTCACGGCTGGGAGGTGCCGCCCGAGCGCATCCGTCCCGTCGGCGACGTGCTCATCGCGATGCGCGCCGTCATCGACCACTTCACCGCGCCCGGGTCGAAGATCGTCCTGCCCACGCCGGCCTACATGCCGTTCCTCAAGATCCCGCCGATGCACGACCGCGAGATCATCGAGGTCCCGCTGATCGTCGAAGACGGGCGCTATGTGTTCGACCTCGACGGCCTGGACCGCGCCTTCGCCGACGGCGGCGGCATGTTGATCCTCTGCAACCCGTACAACCCGGTCGGACGCGTGTTCACGCGGGAGGAGCTCGTCGCGGTGTCCGAGGTCGTCGAGCGCCACGGCGGACGCGTCTTCGCCGACGAGATCCACGCGCCTCTCGTGTTCGCCCCGCACGTGCACGTGCCCTACGCGAGCATCAGCGAGGTCACGGCGAACCACACCATCACCTCCACAAGCGCGTCGAAGGCCTGGAACCTGCCGGGTCTGAAGACCGCACAGGTCATCCTGACAAACGACGCCGACGCCGCGGTGTGGGCGACCCCGGTCGTGACGCGCAACGAGCTGCTCGCGAGCAACCCCGGCATCATCGCGAACATCGCGGCGTTCGACGAGGCCCGCGGCTGGCTCGAGCACACGCACGCCTATCTGGACGGCAACCGGACGCTGCTCGCGGACCTGCTCGCCGCGCACATCCCCGAGATCCGCTACACACCGGCCGAGGGCAGCTACATCGCCTGGCTCGACACCCGTCACCTCGGCATCCAGGGGTCGCCCGCCGACTTCTTCCGCGAGCATGCGGGAGTGGCGCTGACAGACGGTCTCTCCTGCGGACAGGCCGGAGAGGGCTTCGTGCGATTCATCCTGGCGACGCCGAGGCCCGTCATCGAGCAGGCCGTGCGTCAGATGGCCGAGGCGCTCGCAAGGACAACTGCACGCGCGAAGGCCTGATCGGCCGAACCCGTCCTTCGCTGGTGCTGGGGTCCTTCGCTACTGCTGTTTGCGCTGCGAGAATGAACGGATGCCGGGACTGCATCACATCGAGATCTGGGTCGCGAACATCGAGCAGTCGGATGCTTCGTGGTCATGGATGCTTGCAGCGCTCGGGTACGAGCTGACGTCGGACTGGCCGGAAGGGCGTACCTGGAGCGACGGCGGCGTGTACATCACGTTGACGACGTCGCCGAATCTCTCCTCCGGAGAGCACGATCGCCGGCGTCCCGGCGTGAACCACCTCGCGTTCCGCGGGGGGCCACCTGTAGACGTCGACGCCACGATGGCTGCGGCGACAGCCCATGGATGGACACCTCTGTATGCCGACCGGTATCCGCACGCCGGTGGTCCTGACCACTACGCGGGCTGGTTGGAGAACGCCGAAGGATTCAAAGTCGAGATCGTCGCGGACGTGTAGGCCGGGGATCCTTCCCGTTGCCAGATCTTGTGGAGCCGAGGCTGGGTCACCTTCGAAAGAACAACATCCCGGAAGGACGGACGAGTGACATCCGTCCTTCGCTGGTGCGGTTCACCTTCGCTGCTGCGGTCGGCAGTCCCGCGCTCAGTCCTGCACGCGTCTGATCCAGGCCTCCACGTCGTCCGCGGTGCGGGGGATGCCGGCCGAGAGGTTCACCGGGCCGTCGGCGGTCATGAGGATGTCGTCCTCGATGCGCACGCCGATGCCGCGGTACTCGGCGGGCACCGTGAGGTCGTCGATCTGGAAGTACAGTCCGGGCTCGATCGTGAAGACCATGCCGGGCTCGAGGAGGCCGTCGTAGTACATCTCGCGGCGCGCCTGGGCGCAGTCGTGCACGTCGATGCCGAGGTGGTGCGACGTGCCGTGCACCATGTACCGGCGGTGCTGGCCACCGGCATCCGCGTCCAGCGCCTCCTCGGCCGTCACCGGCAGCAGGCCCCACTCGGCGGTGCGCTCGGCGATCACCTTCATGGCGGCGCCGTGCACCTCCCGGAACGGCACGCCGACCCGGGCTGCGGCGAATGCGGCGTCTGCGGCCTCGCGCACGGTCTCGTAGACCCGGCGCTGCACCTCGGTGAAGGCGCCCGACACCGGGAGGGTGCGGGTGATGTCGGCCGTGTACAGGCTGTCGGCCTCGACCCCCGCGTCGACGAGGATCAGGTCGCCGGGGACCACGGCGCCGTCGTTGCGCGTCCAGTGCAGGTAGCAGGCGTGCGGCCCGGAAGCCGCGATGGTGTCGTAGCCCTCTCCGTTGCCGTCCTCGCGGGCCCGGCGGTGGAAGACGCCCTCGACGACGCGCTCGCCGCGGGAGTGCGACACGGCGTCGGGGAGGGAGCGGATGATGTCCTCGAAGCCGGACGCGGTGACCTCGACCGCGCGGCGCATCTCGGCGATCTCGAACTCGTCCTTGATCAGCCGCAGCTCGGACACGAAGCGGGCGAGCTCGGCGTCGTCGAGGGTGAGATCGTCGTCGCCGGCCTCGAAGGCGGCCAGGTGGTCGGTCGCGAGCGCGAGGTCGGCGGCGACGCCGGCGATGGCCGGACGCGGGCCGATCCAGAACTCCCCGACGGTGGCGTCGGCGTAGAACTCGGGGGTGGTGCGGTCGGCGCGCTCGCGGAAGTACAGGGTCACGTCGTGGCCGGCATCCGTGGGATCGAACACGAGGACCGAGTCCGGTTCGGAGTCGGCGGCCCAGCCGGTGAGGTGGGCGAAGGCGGAGTGCGCGCGGAAGACGTAGTCGGTGTCGTTGCTGCGCTGCTTGAGGGAGCCGGCCTCGATCACGAGGCGCCTGCCGGGGAAGGCCGCCGACACCGCCGCACGGCGCGCAGCCGCGTACGGGGCCTGCGTGCGGGCGACGGGCAGCGACTCGGGGCGCTCCGCCCACCCCGTCGAGATGGTGTCGAGGAAGCCGCGGGGGAAGGGCTGCTTGCGGTTCGTGGTGCTGTTCTCGGCGGCGGGCTCAGCGGTGGTCGAGTCGTCCGTGTCGCGTTCTCCGGTGTTCATCCCTCAAGTCTGTCACTGTGCGCGAGGATCGGCTCAGCCGGCGGAGGGCTCGAGCTGCACGACGAGTCCGCGGTGGTCGCTGCCTCCGGCGTCCGCGATGATCGCCGACCCGGTCGCCGTCCAGTTCGGCGAGGCCATCACATGGTCGATCGGCGTGCTGAGCAGCTCGGGCAGAGAGCTCGGCCAGGTGCCGCTGAGCCCGTTCCCGGTGCGGGAGGCGGCGTCGCGGCAGTAGCCCATGTCGCCGCCGTCGACGCCCAGCGGCGCCATATGGTCGATCGTGGCGTTGAAGTCGCCGGCGAGGATGAAGTCTCCCTTCGGGCACTGATCGGCGACCCATCGCAGATCGCTGCGCCACTGCTCCATCTCCTCCATCCGCGGGGCGACGGCGTGCACGGCCACGATCGTCGGGCCCGAGCCGTCGACCGGCATCAGGACGACGCTGGGCACCTGACCGGTGTTGCTCGTGCCGTCGGTCGACGACTCGATCACCGAGTACTCGCCGAGATCGGGGGACACGAGCACCGTGGTCTGCCACGAGCTCGGACCGTTCGCGATGTCGGGGTTGAACTGCACGCTGTGCACCCACATCGGATGCCCCTGCTCGCGCAGCATCACGGCGATCTGCTCGCCGACGGCCTCGGTGGTCTCGGGGAGCGCCACGATGTCGGCGCCGCTGTCGAGGATCTGCTGCGCGATCGTGTCGGCCGGGACCGCCTCGCCGGCCGTGTTCCAGCTCAGCACGCGGATGCTGGAGTCGGTCGCCTCCGGGAGGGTGTCGCTCCCGAAGCCCCGGTTGACGCCGATCAGCGCGGTGGCGCCGGCCCCGAGCAGGGCGACGAGGAGGACGGATGCGGCGAAGCCGCGCATCGTCTTCGAGAACAGCAGCAGCAGGGACAGCGCCGCGAGCACGAGGAACGCGCCGAGGACCGCGCCCCGGGCGGCGACGAGCTGGGCGAACGGATACGTCTGCTCGAGGCGGAAGAACTGCGGCCACACCACGATCGCCGTGGCGATCGCGAGCAGCACGGTGAAGAGGATCCCCAGTAGTCGAAGCATCCCGTCCAGCCTAGGAGCGCTGTCTGTGAAGTCTCTGCCGCGGGGCTACGCTCGGATCATGTCGCACCTGTTCTCCGGCCCCGCGGATCTGCATCTGCACTCCAACCACTCGGACGGCACGGAGACCCCTGCCGAGGTGGTGCGGCAGGCCCACGCGCACGGGGTGCGGACGGTGGCGCTGACCGATCACGATCGCACGACCGGCTGGGACGAGGCCGCGGACGCCGCCGCCGAGCTGGGCATGACCTTCATCCCCGGCATGGAGCTGTCCGCCAAGCACGAGTGGCGGAGCGTCCACGTGCTCGGATACCTGTTCGACCCGGACAGCCCGGAGCTCGTCGCCGAGACCGATCGCATCCGCGACGACCGCATCGGCCGCGCCGAGCGGATCGTGCGCAGCATCGGCCGCGACTACGACCTGCACTGGGACGACGTGCTCGCGCAGACCGCAGGGGACGCCACGGTCGGCCGTCCGCACATCGCCGATGCGCTCGTCGCCCGGGGGATCGTCCGCGACCGCACCGAGGCGTTCGACGGCATCCTGCATCCGCGCGAGGGATACTACGAGCCGCACTACGCGCCCGATCCGCTCACGGCGGTGCGTCTGATCACCCAGGCGGGGGGAGTGGCGATCATCGCGCACCCGGCGACCGCGGGGCGCGACCGGATGATGCCCGTCCCCTTCATCGAGCGACTCGTGGCCGCAGGACTCGGCGGGTTCGAGATCGAGCACCGCGAGAACACCGAGGCCGGCAAGCGCGCGCTGCGCGAGCTCGCGGAGGAGCACGACCTCATCGTGACCGGCTCCAGCGACTACCACGGCGCGGGCAAGCCGAACCGGCCGGGGGAGAACACCACCTCGGACGAGATGGTGGCACGGCTGATCGGCCGCGCGACGGGCACGGCTCCGCGGTATCCGCGGCTCTGATCCGTCGTCGGCGGGAACGACAGAGGCGGATGCCGCAGCATCCGCCTCTGGAGGATCTCAGGCCCCGGCGACCGGAGCCGCCCCGGCGCCACCAGAGCCGCCACGACGGCGACGGCGGCGGCGTGCCGGAGCCGGCTTGCCGTCGTGATGCTCCTTGCCCGCCCCGTCGTGCGTGCCCGCACCCTCGGCGTCGCGCTCGGCGGCGGGAGCCGACGAGGAGGACGGCGCCTCGGCCGGCGCCCCCTCGGCGAAGGTCGAGCCGACCGACTCGGAGCTGCGGCGGCGACGGCGGCGACGGCGCGTGCCGCCCTCCGCGGTGCCCTCGGCCGCGGCATCCGCGGCGCGCTCGGTGCGCGGAGCGCGCGCCGGCTTCTCAGCCTTGGGAGCCGTGACCAGGCGCCCCTTCGTGCCCTCGGGGATGCCGAGGTCGGTGTACAGGTGCGGGCTCGAGGAGTAGGTCTCGGTGGGCTCGGGCTGGCCGAACTCGAGGGCACGGTTGATGAGCGCCCACTTGTGCAGGTCCTCCCAGTCGACGAAGGTGACGGCGATGCCCGTCTTGCCCGCGCGGCCGGTGCGGCCGGCGCGGTGCAGGTAGGTCTTCTCCTCGTCGGGGATGGTGTGGTTGATGACGTGGGTGACGTCGTCGACGTCGATGCCGCGGGCGGCGACGTCGGTCGCGACGAGCACGTCCTTCTTTCCGGCCTTGAAGGCCGCCATCGACCGCTCGCGCTGGTCCTGGCCCATGTCGCCGTGCACGCCGCCGACGTTGAAGCCCCGGTCGCCGAGCTCGTCGACGAGCCGCTGCGCCGCACGCTTCGTGCGGGTGAAGATGACCGTCTTGCCGCGACCCTCGGCCTGCAGGATGCGGGCGATCACCTCGTCCTTGTCGAGCGAGTGGGCGCGGTAGATGAGGTGCTTGATGTTCGCCTGCGTGAGGCCCTCGTCGGGGTCGTTCGCACGGATGTGGATCGGGTTCGTCATGAACCGGCGGGCGAGCGCCACGATCGGGCCGGGCATGGTCGCCGAGAACAGCTGGGTGTGGCGGACCGGCGGCACCTTGGAGAAGATCTTCTCGATGTCGGCGAGGAAGCCGAGGTCGAGCATCTTGTCGGCCTCGTCGAGCACGACCTCGGTCGCGTGCGAGAGGTCGAGCAGGCGCTGGTTCGCCAGGTCGATGAGGCGCCCGGGGGTGCCGACCACGATCTGGGCGCCGGCCTTGAGCTGGTCGATCTGGCCCTCGTAGGCCTTGCCGCCGTAGATGGCGACGACGCTCGTCGAGCGGTTGGAGGTGAGCAGGTCGATGTCCTCGTAGACCTGCACCGCGAGCTCGCGGGTGGGGACCACGATGAGCGCCTTGACGCCGTGCTCGGGGTCCTGCCCGAGGCGCTGCACGACCGGGATGCCGAAGCCGAAGGTCTTGCCTGTGCCCGTCTTGGCCTGGCCGATGATGTCCTGGCCGGGGAGGCCGAGGGGGATGGTCTGCTCCTGGATGGGGAAGGCGTCGACGATGCCCTTGGCGGCGAGTGCGTCGACGATGTCCTGATCGATACCGAGATCAGCGAAGGTTGTCACTTTGTTCAGATGCCTGTCCGGCGACGTGCGTGCGTCGCCTCGTCATGGATCCACGCCCTCTGCGTGCCACAGGCGCGGGGCCCCGCTCCGACGGCGGGGACGACACCAGCCTACCCGAGAGGTCTCCGGGCCCTCGGGAACGCGTCGCCGCGAGTAGTGTGAAGCCGTGGTGAACTGGTTCTGGAGACGCAGCAAGGCCCCGAGGCGCACGCTCACCCTGCGCAGCCGCGGAGAGCAGAGCGGCGCGACGCGGGTCGACTTCGCCGAGCTGGCGCCCGAGCTGAACCGCTTCCTCGGCCAGGCCGCCTACCTGCAGCTCGGCTACTTCGAGACGCTGACCCGGCTGATCCGCGCCACGCCCGAGCTCTCCGAGAAGGAGTCGCTGTCGCGCGCGGCCGGAGCCGCGCTCGCGAAGCACCGCGCGATCGTGGAGGTGATCGAGGCGCGCGGCGAGGACCCCACGCAGCTCATGCTGCCGTTCCGCGAGAACCTCGACGCCTTCCGCCGCAAGACCATCGGCGCCCGTCCGCGCGAGACGATGCTGGCGGTGTACATCACCGCGGGTCTCCTCGACGACTTCTATCTCGCGCTCGCGTCCAGCTACGCGGACACGGGCGACAGGGTGCGCCAGATCCTCGGGGAGGACGACGCCCGCCACGAGATCGTCGCGATCATCCAGGAGACGATCGAGAGCGACGAGGAGTGGCGGTCCCTGCTGTCGATGTGGGCGCGCCGGCTGGTCGGGGACGCGATCCTGGTGTGCCGCTCCGCGCTGCGGCCCGAGCGGCTCGAGGCGGCCGACGACGAGCGCATCGAGCCTGTCTACACCGAGCTCATGGGCGCGCACGCGAGGCGCATGGACGCCATGGGGCTCGCCTCGTAGCGCAGGACGACGAACGCCTCGCCGACAGCGGGGCGGCTCATCGCCGGGCGGCTGTCGTACCGGGTCGGGCGGTGCGGGCGCCGGTGCTTCCGCCACCTCCTGGCGGCGTACGGGCCGGGTGCACCGAGTGGCAGCCGACCGGACCTCAGCCTCAGATGCCGAGAGCGGCCTTCGCCTCGGCATCCGTCCTGCGGCGGACCGCCACGATCGCGACGGTCGCGAGCGCGGCGACGATCACCGCGCCGAGGACGCTCGCCAGCCACAGCCACACGCTGTCCTCGCCGACGCCCGCCCACTGGGAGGCCGTGTAGACGATCGCCGCGAGAGCCGTGGCGATGGCAGGGGTCACCGCGACACCGCGCAGCTCACGGCCGCCGATCAGGTAGTGGGCCGCGATGCCGAGCACGCACGCGCCGATGAGCGCGAGAAGGATGTACATGGCTCAGGCGACGAAGCCGACGCGGCGGGACTCTTCGGTGCCCAGCTCGATGTACGCGAGGTTCGCGGTCGGCACGAGGTAGGAGTTGCCCTTCACATCGGCGAAGTCGAGGTGGGCCTGTCCCTGCTCGAGGGCCGAGGCGACCTGGGTGCGCACCTCGTCGGCGCTCGCCGAGGTCTCGAAGTTCAGCTCGCGGCCGGTGTTGACGATGCCGATGCGGATTTCCACGCGTGCTCCCTGGAGGTTAGGCGACTGACTGCGCCCAACTCTATCGCGGCGGGCCGGGGCGGGACCGGCCGCGGCCCCGGTTTCGCCCTGAGCGCACAGCCGGTCCCCGGATGCCGGGGGAGCGATGTCGGATCGTCGCAGTAGCGTGGATTCCATGACACCGGATGCCGCGCAGCGAGCCGTCGTCGGCGCCGCGGCGTCGGCATCGGGGGTGATCATCGGCGCGCCGGGGACGGGCAAGACCCGCACCCTCGTCGACCGCGTCGTCCATCTGCTCGAGGTCGAGGGGCTGCGGCCCGAGGAGCTCGTGGTGCTCACCCCCAGCCGGCAGACGGCGACCTCGCTGCGCGATCGCATCGGCGTGCGGGTGACGCAGGCGACTCCGGGGCCTCTGGCCCGGTCCCTGGGCTCCTTCGCGTTCCAGCTGGTGCGCGGCGCGATGGTGCGTGCGGGGCTCGAGCCTCCGGCGCTGCTCACCGGGGCCGACCAGGACCGCCTGATCGCCGAGCTCCTGGCCGGCGACGCCGAGGACGGGCGGATCTCCTGGCCCGACGCCCTGAGCGCCTCCGTGCGCGCGTCGAAGGGATTCCGTTCCGAGCTGAGGGCCTTCCTCGCCGAGTGCACCGAGCTGGGCGCCCATCCCGCCGAGCTCCGCGCCGCGGGGGACGCGGCGTGGTCTGCCGTGGCGGACTTCCTCGTCGAGTACCGCGGCGTGCTCGACGCCGCGAGGGCCGCCCATCGCGACGCCGCCGATCTGCTCGCCGAGGCGTGCGCCGTCCTCCGGACCGCCGACGCCGCGGCGCTCGGACCGCTCGCGGCGCTGCGCGCGGTGCTCATCGACGACGCGCAGGAGCTCACCCGCGGCGGTGTCGCGATCGTGCAGGCGCTCCGCGAGCGCGGGGTCGCCGTGCTCGCGTTCGGCGATCCCGACATCTCCTCCGGCGCGTTCCGCGGAGCGACGCCCGAGCTGTTCGCGCAGCTGGCGGGCGCGCTCGGAGAGGTGCACGTCCTCGAGACGCCGCACCGTCAGGCGCCCGCGCTCACCGCGCTGACCCGCACGGTGACCCAGGCGATCGGGGCGTCGGGCCGGGTGGACCACCGGCGGGCGCCGGCGCCGGTGGACGACGACGAGACGGATGCCGCGGTCACGACCTTCGTCGCTCCGTCGCCCTACGAGGAGCTCGATCGGATCGCCGGGGTGATGCGCGACTGGCACCTGACCGGCGGCATCCCGTGGGACCGCATGGCCGTCATCGCCCATGACACCCGGCAGGTGACGACGCTGGAGGCCGAGCTCGCCGCACGGGAGATCCCGACGCGGGCCGCCGGCGTGCAGCGTCCGCTGGGCAGCGAGACGGTCGTGCGCGACATCGTCGGAATCGTCCGCCTGGCGCTGACGCCGGTCGACGAGCGCACGCCGCTCGCGCTCGAGGAGGCGCTGCGCACGCCGTTCGGCGGCATGGACGCGATCGGCCTGCGTCGCCTGCGCGCCCGGCTGCGTCATCTCGAGCTCGAGAACGGCGGATCCACGCCGGCGCGCGAGCTGCTGCGGAGGGCGTTCGCCGCCCCCGCGCTGTTCGATCTCATCGACGCGGCGGAGTCGCGCACGGCGGCACGGTTCGCGAAGACGATCGCCGAGGTCGCGACCGCAGCCCAGCAGGGGGAGACGATCCACGACCTGCTGTGGCGGGTGTGGGACCGATCGAGGGCGGTCGACGGCCGGCGGCTGCATGCGGCATGGCGCGAGACGGCGCTGCAGCCGACGGGCGCCGAGACCGCGAGGGCCCTCGACGCCCTGGTGGCGCTGTTCGACGCCGCGAAGAGGTTCGTCGAGCGCACGCCGAACGAGAAGCCGGAGGTCTTCGTCCGGGACATCCTCGACAGCGAGGTGCCGGAGGACTCCCTGTCGAGCCCCGAGCGGCCGGGCCGGGTGACGCTGCTCACCCCGGCGACGGCGCTGGGCACGGAGTTCGACGCCGTCGTCGTCGCCGGGGTGCAGGACGGAGTCTGGCCGAACGTGCGGCTGCGCGGCGGGATGCTGCAGACCTGGCGGCTGGCCGACGTCCTCACCGCCGCGCGAGAGCGCCTGACGATCCAGGAGCCCGGTGCGCTCGACCGGCGCCGGGCGGCCCTGCACGACGAGCTGCGGCTGTTCGTCCGGGCCGTGTCGAGAGCCAGACGGCGTCTTCTGATCACCGCGGTCGACGACGACGACACGACGCCCAGCGCCTTCTTCGGCTTCCTGCCGCAGCCGGATCCGCCCGAGCTGCACGCCTCGGCCGAGCATCCGCTCACGCTGCGCGGCCTCGTCGCACGCCATCGGCGCGCGCTCACGACGTCGTCCTCGCCGGCCGTGCGCGCCGAGGCGGCCGGGCAGCTGGCCGTGCTGGCGCGGGAGGGCGTGCCGGGCGCCGACCCGGCGGACTGGTACGGAGCGACGCCGCCGTCGACCGACGCTCCGCTGCGCGACCTCGCCGTCGACGGAGCGCGCGTGTCCCCGTCGAAGATGGAGTCCTTCGAGGAGTGCGGCGTCAACTGGGTCATCTCGGCCCTCGGCGGAGACACCGTGATGCCGCCCACCGCGGGGATCGGCACCATCGTCCACGAGGCGATGGAGAAGACGCCGGACGGCGACCTCGAGCGGATGCGCGCGATCGTCGCCGAGCACTGGCCAGAGCTCGACTTCGAGACCGAGTGGATCGGGCGCAAGGAACGCCGTCGCGCCGACCTCTTCATCGACCGGCTGCACGCCTACCTCGGCGACGTCAGGGCCGACGGCGGGCGGGCCATCGCGAGCGAGGTGGAGTTCCGCTTCGCCGTCGACGTGGGCGACTCGCCCGCCGTCCACGAGGTTCGCGACGACCGGGGCGGTCAGGCGGTCATCCACGGCTTCATCGACAGGGTCGAGTCCTATCCCGTCGGCGGCGGGGATCACAGCCACGCCCGCGGGCGCGGCTCGGAGGGGATCACGGCGGACGCCGGGGGAGAGAGGGTGGTCGTCGTCGACCTCAAGACGGGGAAGAACGATCCGGAGTCGGATGCCGGGGTGCGCGAGCACGCCCAGCTCGCCGCCTATCAGGTGGCGGTGCAGCAGGGGCTCATCGACGGGGCCGATCCCGCAGCGCTCGCCGGTGCACGGCTCGTGATCGTCTCGAAGACGCTCGCGAAGAGCGAGTACCGGATCGCCCACCAGCACACGCTCGACGACGAGGGCCGCGAGACGTTCCTGCGCCGCGTCGCCGACGCGGCCCGCGGCATGTCGGCCTCGAGCTTCACGGCGCAGGTCGAGGCGCACTGCGCCGACACGCAGGCGGGCAGGGTGAAGCCGTGCCGCATCCACACGGTCCCGGCGGTGAGCGCATGACCCTCCGCACGTCGAGCCTCGTCCCCGACGACGCCCACGCCTCGACCGGAGCCTCGGGGAGCACGGGCGCGGGTGCCGTCCGCTGGGAAGGGGCCCTGGACCTCTCGGCCACCGACGTCGCCGCCGCTCTGGGCCAGCCCGCTCCGACCGCGGCGCAGCAGCGCGTGATCGAGGCACCGCCGGCCCCCGCCCTCGTGGTCGCGGGAGCGGGCAGCGGCAAGACCGAGACGATGTCCGGCCGTGTGGTGTGGCTCGTCGCGAACGGTCACGTCCGGCGCGACGAGGTCCTCGGCCTCACCTTCACGCGCAAGGCCGCCGGCGAGCTCGCGGAGCGGATCGGCGCGCGGCTCGCCGTGATCGACGACTACGGCCGCCGGGGGCTGCTGCCGCATCTGGGCGAGATCGTCTCCTCTGGGGCGCTGCGCCGGGTCGCCGACGCGGCCGCGGGCCGCCAGCGCGAGACCGTCCGCCGGCAGGTGCTCGACGAGCTCGCCGCCTCGTACGGCACCGGCTGGGATCCTGCCGCTCCGCGCCCCGCCGAGGAGCTGATGATCCGGCCGCGGGTGTCGACGTACAACGCCTTCGCCGACGGCATCGTGCGCGAGCACGCCGCTCGCATCGGGCGCGACTCCGACGTCGCCATGCTCAGCCAGGCGGCCTCGTGGATGCTGGCGCGCGAGGTCGTGCTGCGCAGCGACCTCCCCGAGCTCGAGGACATCGAGTACACCGTCCCGTACATCGTCGACGCCGTGCAGCGTCTCGCCGGTGACGTGCTCGACCACCGTGTCGACCTCGATGAGGCCGTGCGCATCGCCCGCGCGCAGGCGCTGGCCTTCGATCCCTACCGGAGCAACGACACGATCGACAAGGCAGCCGTCAACCTGCTCAGCCTGCCGACGCTCGTCCGGCTCGTCCGGGACTACATCTCGGAGAAGACACGGCGGGGCGTGCTCGACTTCGCCGATCAGGTCGGCGGCGCCTACGACATCGTCGAGACCGCCCCCGACGTGCGGGCGGAGCTGCGCGAGCAGCACCGCGTCGTCCTGCTCGACGAGTACCAGGACACCTCGGTGATCCAGACCCGCTTCCTCGCCGAGCTCTTCCGCGACAGCGCCGTCATGGCGGTGGGCGATCCGCACCAGTCGATCTACGGCTGGCGCGGTGCGAGCGCCGACAACCTGTACGCCTTCTCCGGCGCTTTCGCGAGCGGTCGGGACGCTCGCACGTACAGCCTGATGACGAGCTGGCGCAACGACAGGAGCATCCTCGACATCGCCAATCGCATCCTCGCGCCGCTGCAGCGCCCCGGTCTCGACGTGCCTCCCCTCGACGCGCGGCCGGGCGCCGGCGACGGCAGGGCGGACGTGCGCTTCGCCTTCACCGTCGACGAGGAGGCGGACCAGGTCGCGCGCTGGTTCGCGGAGCGTCGTGCGGAGCACGATCAGGCCGCGGCCGGCCGGCCGCACACGGGCGCCGTCCTGTTCCGCTCGAAGAAGCACATGCAGACCTTCGCCGCGGCGCTCGCCGGTCACGGCATCCCGCATCGCATCCTCGGACTCGGCGGCCTGCTCGCCACCCCGGAGGTGGTGGACGTCGTCTCCACCCTCCGGGTCGTGCACGACCCGACGGCCGGGTCGGCGCTGATCCGCCTGCTCACCGGGCCGAGGTTCGGCGTCGGCGTCGCCGACATGGCCGCTCTGTACGACCTCGGCCGTCGGCTCTCCGAGACGGGAACCGACATGGGGCCGCTGCCGGAGGATGTCCGCATCCGCCTGCGATCCTCACGCGGGGCCGACGAGGCGGTCTCGATCATCGACGCGGTCGACGTCGTCCGCGCGGTGCGCGACGACTACCGGATGCTCGAGGGGATCAGCCCCGAGGGGCGCTCGCGGATCCGGGCGGCGGGGGAGATGCTGGAGCGGCTCCGGCGGGCCTCGTCGCAGCCCATCCCCGAGCTGGTCCGGCTCATCGAGCTGGAGCTGCGCCTCGACATCGAGCTCGCCGCGAACGAGACGCGCGGTCCCGCCCGGGTCGCCGCCATGCAGCTGAGGGCGTTCGCCGACGAGGTGCGCGCCTTCCTGTCCGCAGACGAGCGCGGGACGATCGGGAGCCTGCTCGCCTGGCTCGACAAGGCGGAGAGCACCGACGAGCTCATGCCCCGGCCCGAGCCCCCGGAGCCGGGGGTGGTGCAGCTGCTCACGATCCACGGCTCGAAGGGGCTGGAGTGGGACGCGGTCGCCGTCGTGCGGCTGGTCGCCGACGAGCTCCCCAGCCGCCCCACCGACACCTCCGGCTGGTTCGGGTTCGGCGTCGTGCCCTTCGCGCTGCGCGGCGACCGCGACGCTCTGCCGCGGTTCTCCTGGGATCCGGATCAGGCCGTGGCGGGGGAGACGGATCCGGCCAAGAGGCTCAAGGCCGGGGTGGCGTCGCTCACCAGCGCCAGCAGGAACGCACCCGGCGCCCTGACCGTCTTCAAGGCCGCATACCGCGAGTATCAGCAGCAGGAGGAGCGCCGGCTCGCCTATGTCGCGGTGACCCGAGCCCGCACCGACCTGCTGCTCACCGGAGCGCACTGGGCCGGCCAGAAGAAGCCGCGCGACCCGAGCCCCTACCTGCTCGAGGCGATGGACGTCCTCGGGTCGCCGCCCATCGAACCTATAGACCCCGAGGAGAACCCGTACGACGGTCCCGGAGCCACGCTGAGCTGGCCGATGGATCCCCTCGGGCAGCGCCGGGCCGTCGTCGAGTCGGCGGCCGGCGCCGTGCGCGCAGCCGCCGAGGGCGCTCCCGAGCCGACTGCAGAGCTGGCTCGCCTGCTCGCCGAGCGCGCCGCACGGCTGCGGGGGACGGACGCCGCCCCTCCGACCCGCGTCCCGGCGTCGAGGTTCAAGGACTACGTGGCCGACTTCGAGGGCACCCTCTCCTCCATCGTGCGGCCGATGCCGGAACGGCCCTACCGGCAGACCCGCCTGGGAACCCTGTTCCACGCCTGGGTGGAGAGGCGCAGCGAGCAGGTCGGCGTCGGCACACGGGTCGACGAGGCGCTGTGGGAGCTGGACGACGACCCGGTCGCCGGAGCCGGTGACGTCTCGGCGACGGATGCGGTGGATCTCGGCGTCCTGCAGGAGATCTTCGAACGCAGCGAATGGGGTCCGCTCAAGCCGATCGCGGTCGAGATCGAGATCGACTTCGTCCTCGGGGCGCCGGCGCCGGCGTCCGCAGACCCGGCGGCGCAGCGCGGGGACGAAGGGCACGTCGTCATCTGCAAGCTCGACGCCGTGTACCGCCGCGAGGACCGCGGGGGGCGCATCGAGATCGTCGACTGGAAGACAGGCAAGGCGCCGCGCACGGCGGAGGAGCGCGATGAGCGGATGCTGCAGCTCGCGCTGTACCGTCTCGCGTACCACCGCCGGTTCGGAGTGCCGCTGGAGGAGATCGACGTCGCGCTCTACTACGTCGCCGACGATCTCGTGATCCGCGGAGACCGGGTCTACTCGGAGTCCGAGCTCTTCCAGCGCTGGAGCGCGGCGCGCGCGGCGCGCTGAGCCTCGTCCTCCGGGGAGGAGGAGGCGTCGTCCTCGGCTGCAGGGAGCCCTGGCGCCTCGCGGACCCCGTCGTCGGTGTCGTCGTCGGGGCGCAGGCCCGAGAGGTCCTCGGTCGCCAGGCTCGACACCTCGACGCGATGCGCGGCCTCGGCGGAGTCCGCGTCGAGGTCCTCGTCGCGCCAGAGCTGGTCCGGGCTGTAGGCATCCGTCTGCATCGAGGTGTCGACGGCGGTCGCCGCGGTGGCCGGCACGCTGTCGAGCGCGTCCATGGCCGAGTCCACGCCCTCGCTGCGCGCGGCGATCACGCTCAGATCGCCGGCATGCAGCCCGTCGGCCAGGGCTTCGAGCAGGCCCGCGGCGTCGTCGACGATGTCGGGCCGGTGCAGCGCGTCTCCGTGCACCAGCCAGCGTGCGAACTCCAGCTCGGCGAGCAGCCGCGCACGCACGTCGAGCGCGGCATCCGGGGTGCGGTCCGAGGCGCGGACGTAGGCGGCCTTCACATCGTCGGCGGCGTCCGGGGCCGCCGACAGCCAGGCCAGATCCAGTGCGGGGTCGCCGACAGACAGCGCATGCCAGCCCACGATGCCCGACACCTCGGGACCGCGCTCGGCGTCGTCGGCGAACAGGAAGGATGTGGACTGCACGCCGCCCAGGGTCACCGTCGACTCGAACCGCCACAGATCGTCGTCGGCCACGGCCTCCCGCCATCGCACGGTGAGGCGCGCGGGGACGCGGCCGGTCGCCGCCGCGGTGTCGACGAGACGCCCGATCTCGTCGCGGCTCTCCTGAGCCGAGCGCGCGGGAAGGCCGGCGCCGCGCACCACCGAGGTGGGCATCGAGTGCACGGCCGCGATGGCGGCGCCCATGGATTCGGCCGCCCCGCGACCGGCCGGCACGTGCGCCGCCTCGATCTGGAATCCGGGCAGCAGCTCGGTGACCAGAGCGCGTCCGTCGTGCACGCGGGTCTCGCCTACGTAGGCGGGGGCCTGGAACGGCAGCATCGCCCGCACGCCGGCGGTCAGCGCGCGCAGCGCGAGCGCCTCGGCGGCGAGCTCCCGGGCCGCCTCATCGTCGTCCGCGACGCGGATCGCGAGCTCGCGTCCGTCGCTCAGAGACGCGACCGCCGAGTCGAACCGGCCGTCGCCGTCGGCGGTCAGGGCACGAGCGCCCGTCACCTCCGCTCCGGGCAATGCGGCTGTCACCGCCGCGGCTAGAGTGAAAGGAGAGCGTCCCATCCCCCCAGGGTAGGTCGGCTCGGGGGCGGTCCCGCCTCCGCCACGCCCGTGAGAGAAGGAGTCGATGACCATTCCGCACCAGTCCGTCGACCGCGCGGGCGACCTGCGCGACCTCCCCGGCATCCTCGACCGGCTGCGCGCCGACCCGACGTCGACGGTCGTCGTGGTGCGGGAGGGGCGCGTGCGCGTCGAGGACGACCGGCTCGTGCGCGTGGGAGCCGCCGAGGTGACCGAGGCCACCTGGGCGCTGCTCGGTCGCGACGCCGACGGCGCCGCCGTCCTGCTCGCCTCCCTCGCCCCGGAGACCGGCAGCATCGACGCCGCACCCGAGGAGACCTGGCTGGGGCTGCGCGATGTCGGCGGGCGGCTCGACGAGTCCGACACCGAGCTGCTGATCGAGGCACTGGCGCTCGCCGGATGGCTGAGGGACGCCCCGTTCTGCCCGAGCTGCGGCGGCGGCACCGAACTGCGCCAGGCGGGCTGGTCGCGTCGCTGCCTGCAGTGCGGCCGCGAGCACTTCCCCCGCACCGACCCCGCGGTCATCGTCGCGGTGGAGAGCAGGGACGGCGAGAGGCTGCTGCTCGGGGCCAACGCGAACTGGGGCGGACGCATGTACTCGTGCTTCGCCGGCTTCGCCGAGGCCGGCGAGTCCCTCGAGCAGACGGTGCATCGCGAGCTCGAGGAGGAGTCCGGGGTCCGGCTGCACGACCTCCGCTACGTGTCGTCGCAGCCGTGGCCGTTCCCGCGCTCGCTCATGCTCGGCTTCCGGGCCGTCGCCGCCGACGAGGACGCCGCGCGCCCCGACGGCGAGGAGATCGTCGACGTGCGCTGGTTCACCAGGGAGGAGATCGGCTCGGCGCTGGACGGGGCGGGCCCGGTGGGACTGCCCGGCGCGGCGTCGATCGCCAGAGCGCTGATCGTGGACTGGTACCGCGAGCCCGCCGGGGACGAACGGGGCGCTCACGCGCTCGCACAGCGAGAAGACGGGGCGAAGTGAGCGCGCTGGAGGCGCTCGACGAACGACAGCGGCAGGCGGCATCCGTGCTCCGCGGACCCGTCGCCGTGCTCGCCGGAGCCGGAACCGGCAAGACCCGGGTGATCACGCACCGCATCGCCCACGGCGTCGACACCGGCGCCTACTCGCCGTCGCGCGTGATGGCCGTCACCTTCACGGCGAAGGCCGCCGGCGAGCTGCGCGGACGGCTGCGCGCCCTCGGGGTCGAGGGGGTCGCCGCACGCACGTTCCACGCCGCCGCGCTCGCGCAGCTGAACTTCTTCTGGCCCACCCTCGCCGGCGCCCCGGCGCCGGGGATCATCGACAACAAGGTGCGGATGCTGGGGCAGGCCGCCGACGCGATGCGACTCCGGCCGAGCACGGCCACGCTGCGCGACATCGCCTCGGAGATCGAGTGGCGCAAGGTGTCGATGCTGTCGATCGACCAGCACGCGGCCCTCGGTCGCACGGTGACGGGCATCGACGCCACGCAGCTGGTCGAGCTGCAGCGCGCGTACGAGGCGCTGAAGGATGAACGGCACCAGCTCGACTTCGAGGACGTCCTGCTGGCCTGCGCGGGGATGCTGGAAGCGGAGCCGAGGGTCTCGGCATCCGTCCACGAGCAGTACCGCCACTTCACCGTCGACGAGTTCCAAGACGTCTCCCCGCTGCAGAACAGGCTGCTCGAGCTGTGGCTCGGCGATCGCCGCGACATCTGCGTGGTCGGCGACGCCAGTCAGACGATCTACTCCTTCGCCGGGGCCGAGCAGCGCTTCCTGCTCGAGTTCGAGCGGCGACACCCCGACGCGACCGTGGTTCGGCTGGAGACCAACTACCGCTCGCAGGCGCCGATCCTCGAGGCCGCGAACGCCCTGATGCGCGGCCGGCCCGGCGCTCTCGAGCTCGTCCCGGCCCGCGAGACGTTCACCTCCGAGGTGCCGACCGTGACCGCCTACGACACCGAGGGCGAAGAGGCGGCGGGCATCGCCGCGGCCGTCGCCGCGCGCATCGAGGCGGGATCCTCTCCCGCCGACATCGCCGTGCTGTACCGGGCTCATGCGCAGTCCGCCGTGCTGCAGCAGGCGCTCGCCGCGGAGGGCATCGCGACGACCGTGCTCGGCGGCACGCGGTTCTTCTCGATGCCCGAGGTGCGCCAGGCGATCCTCGCGCTGCGTGCAGCGGCCGTGGCGCCCACCGAGCACGGATTCCTGCCGGGCGTGCAGCGGGTGCTGCGCGAGCTCGGCCTCACCGAGGAGCCGCCCGCCGCGGGCGGGGCGCAGCGCGACGGCTGGGAGGCGAGACGCGCGATCCTGCGTCTCGCCGAGGAGGCCGCCCCCGGAGAGACGCTGCGCGGCTTCAGCGACGCGCTCATGGCGCGGGCGAAGGACCAGCACGAGCCCACGCTGCGCACCGTGACCCTGTCGACCCTGCACGCGGCCAAGGGCCTGGAATGGCCGCACGTGCATCTGGCGGGCTGGGCCGAGGGGGCGCTGCCGATCTCCTACGCGACCGGCTTCGACGCGATCGACGAGGAGCGGCGGCTGGCCTACGTCGGCGTCACGCGCGCCGCGCGAACCCTGGCGCTGTCATGGTCGAGGTCGGCCGGGCGAGGGGAGCGCGCGCCGTCGAGGTTCCTCGCAGAGATCGGGACGTCTGCGCGCGGCACCGGCATTCTCCGTGAAACCCCGCCGAACGCCACACCCGGCCGCCGGACTCGCTGATCTCGACGAAGCGCCCCGCCGCGCTCGGGTCGGAGAGCAGACGGGCGGCGAACGTGGCCGCCGCGGCGATCCGGGCGGCCCCGATCGGACCGGGGTCGCGGCCGATGAGCTGCGCGTGCATGCGCGGCCAGGCCGGATCGCGGTCGCGTTCGTGGCCGTCGCGGCACGCCAGGCAGGGCGTCCCGCCCGGGATCACCAGGGGCCCCACCGTGGTGCGGCCGCGCTCCAGGGCGATCGGCAGGTGCGCGACGTCGTCACGCAGGTAGCGGGCGAGATGGAGGGCCGCGGCCGCGCCCTGCACCAGGATCACCCCGCAGCCCCGGGGGTCGGCGCGATCCGCGGGCTCCACGCCCTCGTCGAGCAGCGCCTCGCGCATCCGATGCTCGCAGCGCGGGTCTGTGAGCCCGATGCTCTCCACCCAGGCGGCGCGCGGGACCGCGGCGTCGTCGACCAGGAACGGGCGCAGTCTGCTCAGCAGCATCCGCGCGTCATCCCTGGGAGCGCCCACGCCGTGGGCCACGACATCGAAGGAGCCCATCCGGAACCCCTCGGCCATCCGCGTCAGCAGCGGCACGGTCCAGGGCGCGTCGACCCGCACCCTGACCTCGCCGTCGATCCCGAGCTGCACGGTGTCGCTGTCGCGCCACAGCAGCGGCATCCCGGGATCCAGGCGGGTGACGGTCTTCGGGCTCGGCGGTGGCATGCACCGATTCTGCGCAGTCCTGCGCAGCCGTGGGGCGTGCCGGACGGATCCGTGGAGAACTCCCGTGCGGTCCGCGCCTGTGCAGGACGAGAGAGTGGGCTCAGACGGGCTTCTCGTCTCCGGCGTCCGGATCGGAGAAGTCCTCCCCGTCGAGCAGCCGGGCCAGCGCCTCGTCCATCTCGTCCGCCACCGGTCGCTCGCCACGGGCCGTGGCCTGCAGACGGGCGATGAGCGCGGTCGGGTCGTCGATGTCGGATGCCTGCGGCATGAGGTCGGGGTAGTCCCACAGCGAGTCGCGTGCGGCGGTGCCCACGGCGTCCGTCACGGCCTGCCACATCGCCGACGCCTCGCGGAGCCGCCGGGGACGCAGCTTCAGGCCGACCAGCGCGCCCAGCGCGTCTTCCGCGGGACCTCCCACCGCGCGGCGGCGGCGGGCCGCCTCGGCGATCCGCACCCCGTCGGGCAGACGGGAGGTGGCCTGCGCGGTGACCACGTCCACCCACCCGTCGATCGTCGCCACGAGGTTCTCGAGCCGTGCCAGGGCCTCGCGCTGCGCCTCGGTCTGCGCGGGCAGGAGCGCCCCGCCCTCGATCGCCGCGCGCAGCTCCTCCGGATTGCTCGGGTCGAGGCGGCTGGCGACGTCCTCGAGCGCGTCGACGTCGACGGTGACCCCGCGGGCGAAGTCGGTGATCTGCGACATCACGTGCAGATGCAGCCACTTCGCATGCCGGTACAGACGCGCGTACGCCAGCTCGCGGGTGGCGAGGTAGAGGGCGATCTGATCCTCGGGTATCTCCAGCCCCTCCCCGAACGCGGTGAGGTTCTGCGGGATGATCGCCGCCGTGCCGGCGGGGAGCACGGGGATGCCGACGTCGCCGCCCGACACGACCTCGAGCGACAGGTTGCCGAGGACCTGACCGAACTGCGCCGCGAACACCGAGCCGCCCAGCCCCCGCATCAGCTTGCCCGCTCCCTGCACGAGGCCGCGCATCTCCTCGGGCACCTGGGTGTCGAGGGCGCTGGTGAGGGCGTCGGCGATGCTCGTGGACACAGGGTCCGCGATCTCCTTCCACACCGGGAGAGTGGCCTCGACCCACTCGCCGCGGGTCATCGGCCGAGGGGCCTCGGCGAGGTCGGAGATCGTCGTCGCCTCACCCAGCCACAGGTTCGCCAGGGCGAAGGAGTCCACCAGGGAGGCGCGCGAGCCGTCGCCGATGCCGAGGCCGTCGCGATTGGCGATGTGCAGGGCCTGACGGAGGGCGTTCTGCCACGGGTCGCCGCCGAAGGCGCCCTGGAGCTGGGACATGATGGTCTGCATCATGGCGGGATCGAACTGGATGCCCTCCATCCCGCCGAGCATCTCGCGCAGCTGCTCGGGGTCGACGTCGCCGCCCATGCCCGACATCATCCGTCGCAGGAACTCCTGGAAGTCCTCAGGGGTGGGGTCGTTGTCTGCCATGTCGATCGCCCTCTCAGTACGCCATAAGCCTGCGGGATCTACGCTAGTCACAGAGACAGGCCCGCGACCCGGTTCGCTGTACGCCGCTCGCGAACGACGGAGGAATGCTGTGGATCGAAGCCGGTCTCTGAGGCTCGGACTGGGCGTGTGGTCGCTGATCGTCGCGCTGATCGCGCTGGTGGTGCTCACCTTCCTGCCGACGCCGTACGTGATCCAGCGCCCTGGCCCCGTCTACAACACGCTGGGGACCGCGGCCGACAAGGACGGCGAGCAGGTGCCGCTGATCAGCGTCGAGGGCGCGGAGACCTTCGAGACCGCCGGCTCCCTCGACCTCACCACGGTCCAGGTGGTCGGCAACCGTCAGCGCACGCCGAGCTGGTTCGAGCTGGCGCTCGCATGGATGGACTCGTCCAAGGCCGTCGTGCCCTTGGACTCGGTCTTCCCTGAGGGGGTCACCACGGAGCAGCGCGACGCGCAGAACGCGACCCTGATGGTCGACTCCCAGCACGAGGCGACGGCTGCGGCCCTGAACGAGCTCGGCTACGACACCGGCGCGCAGGTCGCCGTCGTGGAGGCGGTCGAGGGCACGCCGGCCGACGGGGTCCTCGAGGCGGACGACGTGATCACCGCGATCGACGGGACGGCGGTCGAGTCCGCCACGCAGCTGCGCGAGCGCATCCAGGACGCCGAGGGCGACCCCGTCGAGCTGACGGTGCTGCGCGGCGGCGAGGAGAAGGACGTCGAGATCACGCCGGAGCAGCGCACCGCAGACGGCGAGACGAGCTGGGTCGTCGGCGTGACCCTGCGCACCGACTACGACTTCCCGATCGACGTGACCATCCAGCTCGACAACGTGGGCGGCCCCAGCGCCGGCATGATGTTCGCGCTCGGCATCATCGACACCCTGACCCCGGGGGAGCTCAACGGCGGCAAGGACGTCGCCGGCACCGGCACGATCGACGCCGACGGCACGGTCGGGCCGATCGGCGGCATCCGCCAGAAGCTCTACGGGGCCCGCGACGCCGGCGCGGACTTCTTCCTCGCGCCGGAGTCGAACTGCGACGACGTGGTCGGGCACGTCCCCGACGGCCTCACGGTGATCAGCACGTCGACCCTGACGGAGTCGGTGCACGCGCTCGAGGTGATCGCCGACGGGGGAGACGTCGGCGCGCTGCCGACCTGCGGCTGAGCCGGAGCGCCCGTGATCTGGCCGTGACCAGACCGCCGCCTCGCATACAGGAAGGCGTGCCTAGGATGGGAGCGTGACCTCGACCTCATCCCCGACTCCGGCCACGCCTCGAACCTCGCGACGGATCATCGGCATCTCGCTGGTGATCCTCGCCGCATTGATCGCGGCTTTCTTCGTCTTCGCATCGCTGTACACCGAGTTCCTCTGGTTCGACCAGCTGGGCTTCACGAACGTGCTCACGACGCAGTGGTTCGCCACCGCGCTGATGTTCGTGATCGGCTTCCTCGGCATGGCGGCGCCGCTCTTCGTCGCGATCCAGCTCGCCTACCGGCTGCGGCCGGTGTACGTGCGGCTCAGCTCGCAGCTCGATCGGTACCAGGAGGTCATCGAGCCGCTGCGGCGTCTCGCGATGTGGGGGATGCCGGTCTTCTTCGGCCTGTTCGCCGGGTTCTCGGCCGCCAGCCAGTGGAAGACCGTGTGGCTGTGGGCCAACGGCTCTGCCACGAACACGGTCGATCCGCAGTTCGGCATCGACACCGGCTTCTACATGTTCGCGATGCCGTTCTACTCGATCCTGCTGGCGTTCGTCTCGGCCGTGCTGCTGCTGTGCCTGCTGGTCACGGCCCTGGTCTCGTACCTGTACGGCTCGGTCCGCGTCGGACAGGGCGAGCTGCGCATCTCGAAGCCCGCCCGCATCCAGCTCGCCGTCATCGCCGGGCTCTACATCCTCGTTCAGGCCGTCAGCCTGTGGCTCGACCGCTACAAGACGCTCGTCGCTCCCGACGACCGCATCACCGGCGCCGCGTACACCGGCGTGAACGCGACGATCCCGGGTCTCGCGATCGTCGCGGTGATCGCGGCCGTGGTCGCCGTGCTGTTCTTCGTCACCGCGGTCATCGGCCGCTGGCGCTTCCCGCTCGCCGGCACCGCGCTGCTCATCGTCGCCTCGCTCGTGGTCGGGGTGGGCTACCCCTGGGTGGTGACCACCTTCCAGGTGAAGCCGAACCAGAACGCCTACCAGGCCGAGTACTACCAGCGGAACATCGACGGCACCAAGGACGCCTACGGCCTGTCCGACGTGGAGGTCACCTCCTTCACCGCGAAGACGGATGCCGAGGCGGGGCAGCTGCGCGAGGACGCCGACACGACGGCATCCATCCGCATCATCGATCCGAAGATCGTCAACGAGGTCATCCGCCAGCAGGACCAGGCGCGCGACTACTACCAGTTCCCGCAGACGCTCGACGTCGACCGCTACCAGATCGACGGCAAGAGCCAGGACACCGTCGTCGCCGTGCGCGACCTCGACATGAACAACCTCGGCGACAGCAACACCTGGAACAACCGGGTCGCGGTGTACACGCACGGATACGGCCTGCTCGCCATGGCCGGCAACGAGCGCACCGCGTCGGGCGAGCCCGTGTTCCTCGAGCGCGGCATGCCGACCTCGGGTGCGCTCACCGATGCGGAGGACTACGAGCCGCGCATCTACTTCGGCGAGAACTCGCCCGAGTACTCCATCGTCGGCGCCCCGAAGGGCTCGGACCCGGTGGAGATCGACTACGCCAGGGGGGCCGACGGCGAGAGCAACACCACCACGACCTTCGACGGCGACGGGGGACCTGCGATCGGCGACACGTTCACGAAGCTTCTGTACGCGCTGAAGTTCCAGTCCGAGCAGATCCTGTTCTCGAACCTCGTGAACGAGAAGTCGCAGATCCTCTACGACCGCGACCCCAAGACCCGCGTGCAGAAGGTCGCGCCGTACCTCGAGATCGACAGCGACCCCTACCCGAGCGTGGTCGACGGCCGTGTCGTGTGGATCGTGGACGGCTACACGACGAGCGACAGCTACCCGTACTCGACCAGCGTGAGCCTGTCGAACGCGATCGCCGACTCGAGCACCCCGACGCCGTCGCTCGCGATCGACGAGATCAACTACATCCGCAACTCCGTCAAGGCCACGGTCGACGCCTACGACGGCTCGGTCACGCTGTACGCCTGGGACGAGACCGACCCGGTGCTGAAGACCTGGCAGAAGGTGTACCCGTCGACGCTGAAGCCGATCAGCGAGATGTCCGGCGACCTGATGAGCCACGTGCGCTATCCGACGGACCTGTTCAAGGTGCAGCGCTCGATGCTCGGCATCTACCACATCGACGACTCGGGCTCCTTCGCCCAGCTCGACAACCGCTGGCAGACGCCGAAGGACCCGCGCAGCAAGGAGCAGCTGCAGCCGCCGTACTACCTGAGCATGAAGATGCCCGGTCAGGACACCGCGCGGTTCTCGATGTTCTCGACGTTCATCCCGGCGTCGTCCAGCTCGGGCAGCACGCGTGACGTGCTCATGGGCTACCTGGCGGTGGATTCGGATGCCGGATCGGAGGCGGGGGTCAAGGCCGACAGCTACGGCACGCTCAGGCTGCTGGAGATCGACGATGCGACGACGGTGCCCGGCCCCGGCCAGGTGCAGAACTCGTTCGACACCGATCCGGTCGTGGCCCCGAAGCTGAACGTGCTCGCGATCGGCAAGTCGGAGGTCGCCTACGGCAACCTGCTGACCCTGCCCGTGGGCGGCGGTCTGCTGTATGTGCAGCCCGTCTACCTGCAGTCCACGGACAACACCCAGGTGCCGAAGCTCCGCTCGGTGCTGGTGGCTTTCGGCGGCAACGTCGCGATCGAGGACACCCTCACCGCGGCTCTCGACTCGCTGTTCGGCGGCTCGGCGGGAGCGACGGGCGGCGACGACCAGGTCGAGCCGACGACGCCCGACACCGAGGAGACGGATCCCGATGCTGGCGAGGCGACCCCGCCGGTGGCGTCCGACGCGCGCACCGAGGCGCTCGCCGCCGCGGGGCAGGCTCTGGCCGACCGCGAGGCCGCGCTGAAGGCCGGCGACCTGGCCGCGTTCGCGGAGGCCGACGAGCGGCTCACCGAGGCCGTGCAGACGCTGATCGCACTGGACGACGCGGCGGGTCAGTGACCCGCTGATCCGACGGATGGGCGCTCCTGCGGGGGCGCCCATCCGCGTGTACGGGCGCGACGCGCCCGGCCGGACGCGGAGCCCTGCTCGATTCGCGCGTGCCCGGATCCCGTGTTAGGCTATCTCTTGTGCCGCGGGGTGGAGCAGTTCGGTAGCTCGCCGGGCTCATAACCCGGAGGTCGCAGGTTCAAATCCTGTCCCCGCAACAAGAGAAGGCCCCCTGATCTGGAGAAATCCGGTCAGGGGGCCTTCGGCATTCCCGGGGGCGGGCCAAGCTGCTGTGCCGTCTGTCTGTTCGGATCCCTTCTGTCTGTTCAGATCCCTTCTGTCTGCTCAGATCGGTGATTCCGGCCTGCAGACGGAACTCGGACATGCAGACGGGACGGCGCGCGGCGGATGCTGGGAGGATGGGGGCATGTCAGAGAACGTGCCGGTCGCCGTCTGCCAGTTCGCCCCGACGTCGTCGCGGGACGGGAATCTGGAGAGGATCGCCCGGCTGACAGCGGATGCCGCGGCCCGCGGCGCCCGCCTGATCGTGTTCCCTGAGTACTCGAGCTTCTTCGTCGATCCGATGGACGCGTCGCTCGCCGCGAACGCCGAGCCGCTGGACGGCCCCTTCGTGTCGACGCTGACGGCACTCGCGGCGGAGCACGCCGTGGTGATCGTGGCGGGGCTCGCCGAGCGTGCCTCGGATGCCGGTCGCGTGCGCAACACCGTCGTCGCGGTGCGCGGCGACGGCATCCTCGCGACCTACCGCAAGCAGCACCTCTACGACGCCTTCGGGCAGACGGAGTCGGACTGGGTGGAGCCCGGCGAGATCTCGGAGGCCGCGGTGTTCGACCTGGCCGGCGTCCGCTTCGGGCTGATGACCTGCTACGACCTGCGCTTCCCCGAGGTGGCCCGCACTCTGGTCGACGCAGGAGCCGAGGCTCTCGTCGTCCCGGCCGAATGGGTGCGCGGGCCTCTCAAGGAGCATCACTGGACGACGCTCCTCGCGGCGCGCGCGATCGAGAACACGGCGTACGTGCTCTCGGCCGACCATCCCGCCCCGATCGGCGTGGGGCACTCGCAGATCGTCGATCCGCAGGGCGTCGTGACCGCGGGGGTCGGCATCGCCGAGGGACTGGCCGTCGGCGTCGTCGAGCGTGCCGTGATCGAGCGGGTGCGCGCGGCGAATCCGGCTCTGCGGGTGCGGCGCTACCGCGTCGTCCCGGGGAGCTGAGGCCGGCCCTTCCCGGTGCGCCCGCGGCTCACGCGGCCCCTCACACGTCACCGAGGCGGCAGGTGCTCCGTGTGCTCCGGGTGGGATGCCGGCGCGAGCGCCACCCGGGTGGCCCCGTGGGGCGTGCGGCGGTCACCGGGCCAGCCGGGCCGCGGCCTCCTCGAGGACCTCGACGCGCTTGCACGCCGCGAAGCGCACGAGACCGGAGAACCGCTCGCGATGCGCGGGGGAGACGAAGGCGCTCAGCGGGATCGCCACGACCCCGGAGCGCTCCGGCAGCGCACGGCAGAAGGCCGCGGCATCCGACCCTCCGAGCGCCGTCGCGTCCGCGACGGTGAAGTAGCCGCCCTGCGGCTCGTGCACGGCGAAGCCGGCGGCGCGCAGGCCGGCGCCGAGGATCTCGTGCTTGCGGGCGAGAGCTGCGGCCGCCTCGGCGAAGTACGAGTCCGGCAGGCGCAGCCCCACGGCCACGGCGGGCTGGAACGGCGATCCGTTCACATAGGTCAGGTACTGCTTGACCGTGAGCACGGCGGTGATGAGCTCGGCCGGCCCGTGCACCCATCCGATCTTCCACCCGGTCGTCGAGAACGTCTTGCCGGCCGAGGAGATCGTCAGCGTCCGCCCTGCGGCTCCGGGCAGCGTCGCGATCGGCGTGTGCGGCGAGCCGAAGGACAGATGCTCGTACACCTCGTCGGTCACGATGATCGCGTCGTGCCGGTCGGCGAGCCGCACGACCTCGGCGAGCACCTCGGGACCGAACACCGCGCCGGTGGGGTTGTGCGGGTCGTTGACGAGGATGATCCGGGTGCGGTCGGACACGGATGCCGCGAGCTGATCGAGGTCGGGCTGGAAGCCGGGCACGCGCAGAGGCACCGTCACGAGCCTCGCGCCCGCCAGGGCCACCGCGGCGGCGTAGGAGTCGTAGTACGGCTCGAACACGACGACCTCGTCGTCCGGTCCGTCGATGAGCGCGAGCAGGGTCGCCGTGAGCGCCTCGGTGGCTCCCGCGGTCACGATCGTCTCCGAGGCGGGGTCGACCTCGAGCCCGTAGAAGCGGCGCTGATGCTCGCTGATCGCCGTCAGCAGATCCGGCATGCCGCGGCCGGGCGGGTACTGGTTGACGCCGGCGGCGATGGCCTCGCGCGCGGCCTCGAGCACCTCGACGGGGCCGTCCTCGTCGGGGAAGCCCTGGCCCAGGTTGATCGCGCCCGTTCTCACCGCCAGCGCAGACATCTCTGCGAAGATGGTGGGCGCGACGCCCCCGTCCGATGCCAGCAGACCTGCGCCCGCTGCCGTGCGCCGCCATGCGCCGGGAATGACACTCATGAAGAACAGGCTAAGGCCATAGCGGAAACTCACCTTCGACATAAGGAACGCACAGACACGGGCGGCACTCTGAGAGGGCGTTGCTGAAGGAGCAGACACCATGAACGAAGACAACACCCAGGACACCCCGGCGCAGTCGCCTCACGACCTCGCGCCGTCCACCGATTCCGCACCGTTCGTCGACCGTTCGACGACGGATGCCGCCGCCTCGGCCTCCGGCAGCGACGCTGCTGCGCCGGCCGCCGACACGCCGGTCCCCGGCGCCCCGGCCGCCGATGTCCCGGCGCCCGCGGCCCCCGTGTCGGGTCACGAGATCCCGAGCACGTTCGCCTCGGCTCCCGCAGCCCCGGCGGCTCCCGCATCTCCCGCGTTCGCGGCCCCCGGCGGCCCCGCCGTCGCGCACACCCCGCAGCCGGCCCAGAGCGCGCCGACCGCCCCGCACCCGTACGGGGCGCCGGCCCAGCATCCGCACGCCACCGCCACCGCACCCGGCGCGGCCTTCGGCATCCACAGCGCGACCCAGCCCACCCAGCCGCTGGACCCGAGCGTGTCCTTCGGCGAGCCCGCCGCCGATGCGGCGAAGGTCAAGGAGCCCAAGCAGCGCGGCGTGAAGCTCGCCGCGATCGTCGTCGCCGCGGCCCTCGTCGGCGGAGTCGCGGGCTTCGGCGGCGGTGCGCTCGTCAACAGCCTCGGCGGCACCCCCTCCACGGGCGTCGCCTCCGGCCCCGAGACCGTCACCGTGAACAACCCCGGGTCGGTCAACGAGACCACCGCGGTCGCGACCACGGCGCTGCCCTCGGTCGTGACGATCGAGGTCTCCGGCTCCAGCGAGGCCGGCAGCGGCTCGGGCGTCGTCATCAGCAAGGACGGGTACGTGCTGACCAACACCCACGTGGTGACGCTCGGCGGCGCGGTCGCCGACCCGACGATCAAGGTCACCACCTCGGACGGACGGATCTACCAGGCGACCGTCGTCGGCACCGATCCGATCTACGACCTCGCCGTGATCAAGCTCACCGACGCGAAGGACCTCACCCCGATCACGTTCGCCGATTCGTCGAAGCTCAACGTGGGCGACACCGCGGTGGCGCTCGGCGCGCCGCTCGGCCTGTCGAACTCGGTCACGACCGGCATCGTCAGCGCACTGAACCGCAGCATCCAGATCGCCTCGTCCGCCCTGCCCGACTCCTCGGAGCAGGACGCCCCCGAGACGTCTCCGCAGGACGGGCAGTCCAGCCCGTTCCAGTTCGACCTCCCCGGCAACACCTCCTCGTCGACGGCTGAGAGCATCTCGATCGCCGTGATCCAGACCGACGCCGCGATCAACCACGGCAACTCGGGCGGCGCCCTCGTGAACAGCAAGGGCGAGCTGATCGGCATCAACGTGGCCATCGCGAGCTCAGGAAGCTCCGAGGAGTCGGGGTCGATCGGCATCGGCTTCGCGATCCCGTCGAACATCGCCGAGCGGGTCTCGCAGGAGATCATCGCCGACGGCTCCGCCACCCACGGCCTGCTGGGCGCGTCGGTGCAGGACGCCGCGTCCATCGAAGGCTCGGACCAGGCCGGCGCCTACATCGCCAAGGTGACCGACGGCGGGGCGGCGGCTGCGGCCGGGCTGAAGGCCGAGGACATCGTCACAGCCTTCAACGGGGTGCCGATCACGAACGCCAGCGACCTCACCGCCCAGGTGCGCGCGGCCGCAGCCGGCAGCGACGCCAAGGTCACCTACGTGCGCGGTGGCAAGCAGTACGAGGTCGAGGTCACCCTGGGCACGCTCTCGAAGTAGCAGCACCCCCTTCGACAAGCTCAGGGGCCCGAGAAGGCTCAGGAGCCCGAGAAGGCCCAGGGACCAGGGGACCCAGGAAAGGACGTCACCCTCGCGATAGGCTCGCGGGGTGGCGTCCTTCTCTTTCGGCTCCGGCAATGCGGCCAAGCTGCTCCGGATCCCCCTGTACGCCGCCGGCCGCATCGGCACCCTGATCGTTCCCCGTGGCGACCGCTGGGTGTTCGGCTGCGGCGCCGGCATCGGCGACGGGGCGCTCGCCCTGCAGCGGCTCGCCCAGGCCGAGGGCCACGACACCGTGTGGCTCACCTCGACGGAGCGCGAGGAGCGCGAGGCCGCGGCGCTCGGCATCCGCACGGTCCGCAAGAGCGGGCTGCGCGGCTGGTGGGCGACCGCGAGGGCCGGGGTCGTCGTCGTCACCCACGGCCTCGGCGACGTCAACCGGTACGCCGATGCGGGGGCCTTCGTGGTGCAGCTGTGGCACGGCATCCCGCTCAAGCGCATCGGCCTCGACTCCCCGGCCACCACGCAGGTGCCCGCGGTGCCGGGGGCCGCGCTGCTGCGCCGGCTCGTCGGCATCCTCTACCGTGGGGCAGCCCAGCGCATCCGCGTGCTGCCCGCGGCCTCGGATCGCTCCCGTGGTCGTCTGGAGTCCGCCTTCGGCCTGGGGGACGACCGTGTGGTCGTCACAGGGGAGCCGCGTGTCGACGTGCTGTCGGCGGGGACGCCCGAGGAGCGTCGGGCCGCGGCATCCGCTGTGCTGAACCGCGCAGCGGGCGCGCTGCCCGACGGCGCCCGCGTGATCCTCTACGCGCCGACCTGGCGTGACGGCGCCGTCGATCCCGCCGTGCCGACCGCGGCCCAGTGGGTGCGCATCATCCGCGTCCTCGAGGACGAGAACGCGGTGCTTCTGGTGCGCTCGCACCCGCTCGGCGCGGGCGGCTACACGCCGCCGCTGCCGAGCCGGCGGGTGCGGATGCTGGGCTCGGACGTGCTCGCCGACGTCACCCCCGTGCTGCCCGCCGTGGATGCGCTGATCACGGACTACTCCTCGATGGCCTACGACGCGGGCCTGCTGCCCATGCCGGTGCTGTACCTCGCGCCGGATGCCGAGGAGTATGCCCGCACGCGCGGCTTCTACGGCCGCTACGACGACGTCGCCGGGGACGATGCCGCCCCGAGCTGGGACGGCCTCGTCGAACAGCTGGCGCGGCTGCTCGACGACGGCGAGGTGTTCGCCGAGCGGGCGGCCCGTTCCGCTACGCTCAGCGCACAGATGCATGCGTTCCGCGACGGCGGCAACACCCGGCGCGTGTACGACGTGATCCGTGCGCGGGGCATCCCCGCGCCGAAGGGAGCAGCATGACAACGGCCCGCATCGACGAGGCGGCCGAGACCCTCGTCATCTCGGGCGAGGGCGCCCGCCCCGCGAGCGCCGCTCTCATCGGCCCCCGCGCGCGCGTCGACGCGCGCGTCACCGGGGGCGGCAAGACCTGGAAGGCGACGTTCGCGCTGCGGGCCTCGCGCTGGGGCGGAGCCGAGCTGCCTCTTCCGTCGGGGGAGTACACCCTCGAGATCGCGGGTGCGGAGCTCGGCGCGGTCCAGCTCGCCCCCACGCTGCTCACCGGGCTGCGGATCGGCGTCGACGGCGCGGACGTGTCGATCGCGGCGCCGATCGACCTCGTCTACGAGACCGCCGAGGGGCAGTCGACGCTGGAGGAGCGGTACGTCGCCCAGACGGGCGCCACCGAGAACGCCGTGTTCTTCGAGAGCTTCTACGGCCGCACGGTCGGCTGCAATCCGCGCGCGATCGACCGGGCGCTCGTCGCGGCCGCTCCGGGGGTCGTGCGGTACTGGAGCGTCGTCGACCTGTCGATAGCCGTGCCGGACGGCGCGATCGCCGTCGTGGAGGGCAGCCCCGAATGGTGGCGGGCCCGCGCCGCGGCGCGCCTGCTCGTCGTGAACGACTGGCTGCGTCGTCGCTTCGCCCGCAAGCAGGGGCAGACGGTGCTGCAGACCTGGCACGGCACCCCGCTCAAGCGCCTCGCCCTGCATCGACCCGGCTTCGATCCGCGGCGGATGGCCGCGGTCGTCAAGGAGTCGCGTCGATGGGACGTGCTGCTCGCGCAGAACACGTACTCGGCGCGGATCCTCCGCAAGGCGTACGCGTTCCTCGGGCGTCCGATCTGGACGGAGGGCTATCCGCGCAACGACATGCTGGTGACGGGCGACGCCTCGGCGGTGCGTTCGGCCCTCGGCATCTCCGAGGGGGAGCGGGTGCTGCTGTACGCGCCGACGTGGCGTGACGACCGCGCCGAGATGGTCGACTTCGTCGATCCGGAGGAGCTGGCACGGCAGGCCGACGCCGTCGTGCTGGTGCGCGGGCACTCGCGCACCCTGGCGACGGATCGCGATCGGGCCGGGGCCCGGGTGATCGACGTCACCGGCTTCCCCGAGACCTCGCAGCTCCTCCTCGCGGCCGATGCGCTGATCACCGACTACTCCTCGGTGATGTTCGACTTCAGCGTCACGGGCAAGCCGATGTTCTTCCTGGTCCCCGATCTCGACCACTACCGAGGGCAGCTGCGCGGCTTCTACTTCGATCTGGAATCGCGGGCGCCGGGGCCGCTGGTGCGTACGCAGGCGGAGCTGGCGGCGGCGCTCGCGGACACCGGGAACGAGGGGCGCTTCGCGGAGCGGTACGCGGCCTGGCGGGCGCAGTTCAACCGGCGCGACGACGGCCACGCCGCCGAGCGCGTGGTGGCGCGCATCCTGGATCAGGGCTACGTGTCGCGCTGAGGCGCTCTGCGGGACGAGGACTGCCGAAGGCTCGGCGGAACGAGGCGGTGACGCCTGATCTGCGTCGCTGTGCGGCACCGCGTTGAGGCGCTCTGCGGGACCGCCGATCGGGCGCGGACGTGCTACGGCAGCGGCGTGTTCCGGGTGCCCAGGCGCGACGCGTCGACGGTGTCGTGCGCGCCCCGCAGCACCCCGCCGATGAAGCCGAGCCCCCACGAGAGGTGCATCGTCGGCAGCACGACGAGCGTCCACAGCCGCTGGCGGACGGACCCTCCGCTCGGGGCGAGCGCGACGGCGACGTCCAGCAGCACGTAGGCGGCGATCGGCAGGTAGACCGCCGAGGCGATCAGCGATGCGACGCCCGAGAGCACCCCGGTCAGCTGGAGGACGCCCACGACGATCGCGACCGCGAGCAGGAGCACGAGCGCGGGCGGTGCGAAGAAGCGGATGCCGTTGCGCCGCCCGAACCGGCGGACGAGCTCGCCGCGCCAGGCTCCCGTCGCACGGAACTGCCGCGCCAGGCGGAGCCAGCTCTCGCGGGGCCAGTAGGTCACGGAGAGCTGCGGGTCGAACCACACGCGGTGGCCCGCCCTGCGGATGCGGAGGTTGAGCTCCCAGTCCTCGCCGCGGCGGATCGTCTCGTCGAAGAGGCCGACCGCGTCGAGCACGTCGCGACGCATCACGCCGAGGTACGCCGACTCCGCCTCGCCCTCGACGGCCCCGCCGTGGTAGGCGCCGCCGCCGAGGCCGATGGGGGAGTTGTAGAGCCGCGCGACCGCCTTCTGGAACGGCGTGCGGCCCTCGGCGTGCATGACGCCGCCGACGTTGGCCGATCCGGTGCGCTGCAGCGTCTCGAGCGCACGGGCGGCGTAGCCGGGGGAGAGCTCGGAGTGCGCGTCGACGCGGATGATCGTGGCGTAGCGGCTGGCGCGGATCGCGGCGTTCAGCCCGACGGGGATGTGCGCGGCGGGGTTCTCGACGAGACGGATGCGGTCGTCGCCCGCGGCGAGCCGCTGCGCGAGCTCGGTGGTCCCGTCGGACGACGGGCCGAGCGCCAGCACGAGCTCGGCGGGGACGGTCAGCTGCTGAGCGAGGACGGACTCCACCGCGTGCTCGAGATAGGCCTTCTCGTTGAGCACCGGCATGACGAACGAGACCCCGTCGACGGGGGCGGTGGATTCGTTGTCGGGCACATGACGATCATGTCACGCCGGCTCCTCGCCGCGCTGAGCGGCGGGGCGTCCGGACGACGTCATCCGCGTGCACTCCCACTCCTCGCGCTCGTCTCGGACCGCTCGCGTCATCCGCGACTCTCGCCTGCCGAGACCGCCTGCCGCGCACAAGACGATGCCGTACACACAGTGCGTCCAGTACGCCACGAACGGCGAGCGGCGCATCAGACGAACATGACCCGTCGGGGTGGGGGATCGACGTACGAGTGTCCGAGCGGACTCGTCCACTCGATGTCGCCGCCGGGAAGCATCCGCGCGCTCCAGCGGTGACGCTCATCGACATCGGGATGCTTGAGAACATGATGACCGGGGCAGAGCAGGGCAAGATTGCTGAGTTCCGTTCGCCCGCCCAGCGCCCAGTCATGGTTGTGGTCCATCTGGGTGCGGTGGGCGGGAGTCTGGCACCCGGGGAACCGGCAACGCTGGTCGCGGGCGCACAGGAATCTCTTCATGTTCTCGGTCGGCGAGTACGCGTCGGTCGCGGTGACCATTCCGTCGTGATCGAGGAACAGCCGAGACCAGAGCGACGTGCGACCGGCGAGCAGCCGTGCGGCGTCCGGATCGATGGGGCCATGCCCGTCGAGCTCCGCGGCGTGCTCGTCGTCGCCGGCGAGGGTCGACGCCGCGACCGTCACCTGGATCCGCGCATTGATGTGGTCGAGTCCGCGGCCGGCGACCTCACCGGGATCTGCCGCCAGCAGAAGATCGGTGACGATATCGGCGCGGATCTGATCGAGTGTCCGCTGGTCGTCGTGGGCGACCTCTGCATCGGCATCGTCGCCCATCCACACGGTCTCCCCGGTGGAGTCGATGCCGAAGCTGCCGCCGCAGCCCCCGGACGCTCGCACGGTGAACGGGGCGCGGGTGAACGCGTCGCCGTCGCCGAAGATCGCGTCGTCGTTGCCCCACGCCCGGTCGTAGTCGGGATGATCGGGGCCGAGGTCCCCTGGGAGCACCGGATCCTCACCGTCATCGAGGGTGGTCGGATCGAGCACCGGCTCGCGGTCGTCCCTGGTCGCGATGACGGCTTTCGCCATCCGGGTGAGTCGATCGAGGACAGCGACCGCGAGATGCTCCGGCAGCACCATCTGGAGCAGCGCGAGGGAGTCTCCGACCGGCCGCACCGAGACGCCGCGCTCGGCGTGCGCCTTACGAGACCTCTCGACGATGGTCTCGTTGGCGAGCGAGGCGGCCAATTGCTTCACGGCGACACGCGTGCGCCACGGCGACTCCTGCTCGGCGATCACCGCGGCTGCGACGTCGAAGGTGCTCATCGCGTCAGCATCCGCCGTGCCATTGCGGACGGCTTCGCTGACGTGTAGGGACGCGGCGACGATCTCGTGCACGTGCCGGGCGGTGATGTCGCCGAGGGCGAAGGCTGCTCGGACTTCTGGAAGTCGCGTCTGCAGCGTTCGCGAGTCGATGAACGAGTCTTCAGCGGCATGCATCGAGATGCGTCCAGCTGCCGAGTACTCGGCATGCGTGGACCGGTAGATGGATTCGCGGTAGAACGGCCGTTCGTCAGCCTCGGCATCCATCACCTGGGCGGCCTGCCAGATCAGATCGGCCGCTCGTGACTCGGCCCTGGCGATCTCGCGGCGGAGCTCGACCCACTCGTCGAGCAGCGCGGCGCGTTGATCGAGATCGAGGTTCGGGAAGAGGTCCACGACACAAGTATAGTACAAATGTTCGAATACGAAAAGGAGTGGGCTGGGAAGAAGTCGTGAAGTCGCGGCAGTGCGCGGCCAGGGGACTTTCGGGACAGCGGCAGCCGATACGCCACCTAACGGAAGCATCTCGTTTAGGCCACGGGGCGCTCGCGGCCGGTTCGCGGGGAACCGCGGTGGATACCCTGGAGGGATGGGTGCAGTCCGCGATGCGAAGAAGGCCTACCGCCTGCTGAAGAAGGCGCTCAGATCGCGCACCGCCGTGCAGCGGGTGCGCCGTCGCCTGGCGGCGGGCGATCCGCATCCGATCGAGCACTACAAGATCGCCGTGTACTTCGCCGACGGCGCCGTGAACATGTACCAGATGCGGCAGTGGTACCGTCCTCTCGCCGAGCTCGCGACGCTGTGGCCGGTGGTCGTGCTGTCGCGCAGCGCGACCGGAGCCGAGAAGCTCCTCGATGAGGACGCCCCGCCCGTGGCCTTCGTGCCGACCGTCCGGGACCTGGAGCGCTTCATCGCGACGCAGGACATCCGGATCGTGCTGTACGTCAACCAGAACACCCGGAACTTCCAGATGTTCCGCTACGGGCGGCGCTGGCACGTGTTCATCAACCACGGCGAGTCCGACAAGATGTACATGACCACGAACCAGTACAAGGCTTACGACTACGCGCTGATCGCGGGTCAGGCCGCGCGCGACCGGCTGAGTCGCACGCTGTGGGACTACGACGTCGATCGTCGTGCGATCGAGATCGGCCGTCCCCAGGCCGATCACTACACCGGCGCCCTGCCGTACACCCCCGACGAGCGCGCCGTCGTGCTCTACGCGCCGACCTGGGAGGGCGACCGGCCGAGCGCGCACTACGGCTCGATCGCGACGCACGGAGAGGCACTGGTGGGCGCCCTGCTCGCCACCGGCAGGCACCGCGTGATCTACCGCCCGCATCCGCGCAGCGGAGTCGTCGACGACGAGTACGGCGCCGCCCACCGCCGCATCATCGCAGCGATCGCGGCCGCCAACGCCGGTGACGCGGGCGCCCAGCACGTGTACGACGACGGGCCGGAGCTCGGCTGGCAGCTCGCGGCCGCCGATGTCGCGGTCGTCGACATCTCGGCCATGGTCTACGACCGGCTGGCGGTCGGCAAGCCCCTCATGATCACGCGCCCGGTCGACGAGCGCGCCAGCGTGGACACGAACGGCTACCTGTCGGACTGCGAATGGCTCACCGCCGAGTCGGCCTCGGACATCGTCGCCGAGGTCGAGCGCGTGCGCGACGACGAGGCGGCCACCGCCCGGCTGCGGATGTGGGTGCGGCACTACTTCGGAGACACGACGCCGGGGGTCGCGACCGAGAAGTTCCATGCCGCGATCCAGCAGCTCATGCAGAAGTGGGACAGGTGGCACGCCTACGAGATGGGCGCCGTGCGACCGGACGAGGACGACGACGATGAAGAGGGCGACGACTTTGACTGAGCTGCAGCTGCCCCGCACCCGTGGCCTCGCCTCTCGCGTCGAGGTCCTCGAGGAGACCGGGTCCACGAACGCCGACCTGCGGGAGCGGTCGGCGGATGCCGTCGGCTGGCCGCACCTGTCGCTGCTCGTGACCGCCGACCAGACGGCGGGGCGCGGGCGTCTCGACCGCACCTGGGTGGCTCCGGCGGGATCGGCGCTGGCGATCTCGGTGCTGCTGCGCCGTCTGCCCCCGGCGGCGGCCCGAGGGTGGATCCCGCTGGCCGCCGGCGTGGCGATGGCGGATGCCGTCGCGGCCCAGCTGCCCGGTCACGACGTCACGGTGAAGTGGCCCAACGACGTGCTCGTGGACGGACGCAAGATCTGCGGCATCCTCGCCGAGGCCACGGTGGACTCCGTGATCGTCGGAACCGGCGTCAACACGGCGATGCCCGCATCCGCTCTTCCGGTGCCCACGGCGATCTCTTTCGCGGTCCTCGGCGTCGAGGCCGACGAGGACCGTCTGATCGCCGACTACCTGCAGCGCCTCGGCGCGCTGCTCGACGCCCTCTCCGAGGCGGGCGATGCGATCGCCAGCGGGCTGCACGCGGCGGTCACCGCGCGCTGCGCCACCATCGGGCTCGCCGTGCGGGTGTCGCTTCCCGGGGACCGGATGCTGGAGGGCACGGCGACGGCGCTCGACCGCGACGGCCGGCTCGTGGTCGTCGCCGACGGCGTGGAGCACGCGGTCTCGGCCGGCGACGTCGTGCACGTGCGTCCCGCGGCGCCCTGACACGCCCACCGGGCGAGACGGGTTGTCCGCTGTGGCGTGCACAATGGAGGGGTGACTCAGCCTGTGACCCTCGGAGGGCGGCCCACCATGCCGCCGCCCGGCGCGCCCACGGAGGAGCTGCTGATCGCGAGGTTCCGCGGTCACGCCCGCCGGCTCTTCTGGTCGGCGCTCGTGCTGATCGCGGTGTTCGGTGCGACGGCGTACTTCTACGACAACCTTCCGGCTCCCTTCGAGAACTGGATGCTCCTCGTCGCGGCGGGGGCGGCCGTGGTCCTGCTCGTCCTCGTGCCGTATCTCGTCTGGTACTCGCGCACCGTGACGGTCACCACCCGGCGAGTCATCGTGAAGCACGGGCTCGGCGCACGCAGCCGCCGCGAGATGTCGCATGCCCGCGGGTACACGATCGGCGTGCGGCGGGGCATCCTGCAGCGGATGTGGGGCGCGGGGACGATCACCCTCACCAACGGGGTCGATGCTCCGCTGAGACTGGCCAATGTGCCCAACGTCACGCTCGTGCACGAGACGCTCGCCGACCAGATCGAGGTCAGCCAGATCCTCGCGCACCGCGATGCGCAGGCCGGCGCCGACGCCTTCTGACCGACGGCCGAGGTGTCTCCGGCATGCGTGCTCATGCGGGAGAATGGTCGTGACGAATGGAGGCGGCACATGGCGCTGCGTGTTGGCGTGATCGGCGGAGGCCAGCTGGCCAGGATGATGATCGCCCCGGCGGTCGAGCTCGGGCTCGAGCTGCGGGTGCTCGCGGAGGACGAGGGCATGTCAGCCCAGCTCGCCGCGACGGCCGTCGGCGACTACCGCGACCTCGAGGCGGTGCGGGCGTTCGCCGAGGGCGTCGACGTCGTCACCTTCGACCACGAGCACGTGCCGCAGGCCGTTCTGCGCGCGCTCGTCGACGACGGGATCCCGGTGCACCCCGGTCCCGACGCCCTGCAGTACGCGCAGGACAAGCTCGTCATGCGGGCGCGCCTCGCCGAGCTCGGCGTGCCGCAGCCCGACTGGGCGGCCGTGCGCGACACCGGTGAGCTCCAGGCCTTCCTGGACGAGCACGACGGACGCGGCGTCGTGAAGACCCCGCGCGGCGGATACGACGGCAAGGGCGTGCGCGTGGTGCGCGCGGCTGCCGAGGCGCAGGACTGGCTCGACGCCGTCGCCGACGGGGAGGCGCTGCTCGTCGAGGAGCTCGTGCCGTTCGTGCGCGAGCTCGCCCAGCAGGTCGCCCGGCGCCCCGGCGGCGAGATCGTTGCGTACCCCGTGGTCGAGACCGTGCAGCGCGATGGCGTGTGCGCCGAGGTCATCGCCCCCGCTCCCGCTGCCGCCGAGCGGCTCATGCAGGTCGCCGAGGGCATCGGCCGTTCGATCGCCGAGGGACTCGGCGTGACGGGGATGCTCGCGGTCGAGCTGTTCGAGACCGACGACGAGCGGATCCTCGTGAACGAGCTGGCGATGCGCCCGCACAACAGCGGCCACTGGAGCCAGGACGGCGCCGTGACCGGCCAGTTCGAGCAGCACCTGCGGGCCGTGGCCGACCTGCCGCTCGGCGACGCCTCGCCGCGCGCCGCCTGGTCGGTGATGGTGAACATCCTGGGCGGACCCGCGCAGGGAGAGCTCGGCGACCGGTTCGCCGGGGCGATGGCCGAGTATCCGTCCGCGAAGGTCCACACCTACGGCAAGGCGCCGCGCCCCGGCCGCAAGGTCGGGCACGTGAACGTGTCGGGCGACGACCTCGACGACGCCGTCTACGTGGCGCGCGCCGCCGCCGCGCACTTCCTCGACTGATCCCCACGACTCGCGAGACTTCGCATATGTCACGTTCTCACGCCGAGAACGTTACATATGCGAAGTCTCGCGAACTGGGGCGGGGACGCGCGCCGTTGGGGGGAACTTCCAGGGGCAGACCGTAGCCTGTTGAAGTGACTGAGCCGACGCACTCCTCTGCCGCCCCGCTGCATTCTTCCGCCGCCCCCCTGGTCGGCGTCGTGATGGGCTCCGACTCGGACTGGCGCGTGATGAGCGACGCCTCCCAGGCGCTCACCGACTTCGGGATCCCGCACGAGGTCGAGGTGGTCTCCGCGCACCGCACGCCCGACAAGCTCATGTCTTACGCCCGCGAGGCGCGGGGCCGGGGCATCAGGGTGATCATCGCCGGGGCCGGGGGAGCGGCGCACCTGCCGGGTATGCTCGCCTCGATGACGGCGCTGCCGGTCGTCGGCGTCCCCGTGCCGCTCGCGTATCTCGACGGCATGGACTCGCTGCTCTCGATCGTGCAGATGCCGGCCGGCATCCCCGTGGCCACTGTCTCGATCGGCGGGGCGAAGAACGCCGGACTCCTGGCCGCGCGCATCCTGGGGACCTCCGACGACGCGCTCGCCGACCGGATCGAGGCGTACGCGCGCGATCTCGAGGAGCAGGTCGAGGCCAAGAACGAACGGCTGAAGGAGTCGCTGTGACCCTGGCCGCACCGCGGGTCGCGGGGCGGCCGCTGATCGAGACTCGTCCGCTGCGGCATCCGGACGCCGACGACGCCGGCACGATGACCAAACGCGGATGGTGGCTCATCGTGCTCAACGTGCTGCTGCCCGGATCGGCGCAGGTGCTGGCGGGCAACCGGCGCCTGGGACGCTTCGGCCTCGGCGCGACCCTGACAGCGTGGTTCCTCGTGATCGTCGCGATCGGCATGGCGCTGTTCGCACGGTCGGCGCTGCTGTGGCTCACGGTGGGCGCCGGCTGGTTCTCCGCCCTCGTGCTCACCGCCGTGCAGGTGCTGCTGGTCGGCTACGTGATCCTCTGGATCGTGCTGACCTTCGACACGCTGCGACTCGTGCGTCTGGTGAAGGTTCCCGGGCTCTCACGGTTCGCCCTGCCCGTGGTGACGCTGGTGCTCCTGGGGCTGGTCGGCTCCGTGACGGGGGTCGCGGCGTCGTACGTCGGCACCGTGCGCAGCACCATCACGACGATCTTCGGCAACAGCGGCCCGAGCCTGCCGGCCAGCGACGGCTACTACAACATCCTGCTGCTCGGCGCCGACAGCGGCGAGGGGCGCGACTCCATGCGCTTCGACAGCATCTCGGTGGTGTCCCTGAACGCGGCCACCGGAGCCGTGACCATCACCGGCATCCCTCGCGACATGCCGAACTTCCCGTTCGCCGAGGACAGCCCGATGCGCGACCCGGAGCTCGTCGGATTCGACTACCGGAACTACTTCGAGGGGCACAGCGACCCCGACTGTGGCTGGGGCCCCGGCGTCAACCAGCTCACCAACGCCGTGCAGGTGTGCCGCGCGGACGAGGGCGTCAGTTTGTACCCGGATGCCGCGGCGCACGGGTCCAACCCGGAGATCGAGGCGACGAAGGACGCCGCCGAGGGCATCCTGGGGATCGAGATCCCGTACTACGTGTTCGTCGACATGAAGGGCTTCGCGGACCTCGTCGACGCGCTCGGCGGAGTGAAGATCACCGTCACCGAGCGTCTTCCGAAGGGCGGACCGCCGCCCGGTTCGGGCGCGCACGACGTCGACTCCTGGGCCATCGGCTGGATCGAGCCCGGCGAGCAGATCATGGACGGGGACACCGCCCAGTGGTACGCGCGCTCGCGGTACACGACCAGCGACTGGGACCGCATGCTCCGTCAGCGCCAGCTGCAGCAGGCCATCCTCGCGCAGTTCACCCCGCAGACCGTGCTCACCCGGTTCAACGAGGTCGCAGCGGCAGGGACGGCGATCCTGCAGACCGACCTTCCGCAGGACAAGCTGCCCGAGTTCTTCGACCTCGTCACGAAGGCCAAGGACCAGCAGGTCACGACCATCGAGCTGACGCCCGAGAACGGCGTCCCCGAGACGGACATCGACTTCGCGTACGTGCATCAGCTGATCCAGGATGCGCTCCACCCGCCGACGGCCACTCCGACGCCCACTCCCTGACCGGGTGCGCCACAGGGGCCAACCGGTGGCGTCGCGCGTCCTCCGGTCGCGGTGCACGCCCACGGGAGGACGCTCCCTACTTCCCCTGTGGCAGAAAAGAGCCCACGGCCACCACCTGAGAGTGAAAGTGATGGTCGTGGGCCTCCGGTGCGTTCACCGGATTACCAGACGACGGTGATCGGAGGGGGAGGGATCACCGTCGTCCAGTCGATCTCCGCACATGGCGGCGATCTGATCTACACGCGCCGGCGGCGGGCTACCCCCAATGCCACGAGCGCTCCACCGGCGACGAGAGCAGCTGCTCCGCCTCCGAGGATCCACGGGGACACGCTGCCTCCGGTCAGGGCGAGCTCCACTCCGCTGGCGGTGGTGCCAGTCAGCGGGAGCTCGGTGCCGGCGGGCGCGACGACGGGATCGTGGTCGCAGGTCACGGCGGAGTCGTGACCGTGCGAGACGGTGATCGTCGCGGTGTACGAGCGCGAGCCCGTGAATGCCACCCCGTAGACGCCGTTGCCGTCTGCCGGCGGACGGAACGTCAGGACGAGGCTGCCGTCGGCTGCCGCGGTGTTCCCTGACACGGCCGCATCCGCGGCGTTCAGGCCCGACACCGAGATCGCGACCGTCTCGGACGGCTGGAACCAGCCCGCGCCGAAGACGATGGTCGAGACTTCGCAGATGTCGATGATCGGGTGATCCACCGTGACGTCAGGCGTTCCGGCATAGCTGTCGGAAGCCGCGGGCACGGCGGGTGCGGCGGAGGCGACGGTGGGGGCGCACAAGATCAACGCCCCGACGGTAAGGCTGATGACAGCCAGTTTCTTCAGCATGATTCTCCCCAGAATTCACGCGGAATCGCATCCGAACACACCCCTGCATTCGACTGCGTGGATTCTGCCTGTCCCCACGACAGGCTGGTAGAACCCAGTTATTCCCCAGTGCAGATGACACTAGCGCATCAGCGCCCGAATGTCACTCTCCGCAGGAGAGCGTGTCGGTCGAGATCTCGGGATCGTTCACCATCGGCGTGTGCAGCACGTCGCTGAGGGGGCGCCCGGCTCCCTCTCCGGTGAAGGTCACCGTGATCGTGGTGGACTCCCCGGGGGCGAGCTGTACGTCGTGCTGGACCGCCGAGCGCGTGCCGAACGTCGTGGTCTGCACGGCGTCTTCGGCTCCGTCGCGGTCGATCTTCGCCAGCGTGGCCCCCGAGGGGCCGTAGACCGTGATCAGCGTGCGCGTGTTGCCCGCGAGCACTCCGAAGATGCCGTTGCCCGTGACGTACTCGGGCAGGGACTCCGCGGCGTCGGCGGGCGCCCCGTTCTTCCATGTGACCCGGACCTGGGTGGTCGGGGCGCCCCTGCAGACGCCGTACGCGGTGGAGATGCTCGCATCCGCGTAGAAGTCCATCTTGCCGCCGGTGGTGTCGTTGAACAGCACGCCCACCGATGCGTCATCGGCGGAGTCCTCGCCGATCGTGCCGCCGAGCGAGGACGACGCGAGCAGCCTCTGCTCGTCCTCGTGGGCGCTCCAGATGCGGATCCGGTCCTCGGCGGCCGATGCGGCGAAGGCGCTGACGAGCGCCTTCGCGTCCCCGCTCGTGAGGGCCGCTCCGAGCATGGCCGTCGCCGCCTGCGCGAAGACCTGGTCCTGCACTGCGGCGTCGGGGATCTGCGTGTAGATGTCCGATAGCAGCAGGGAGACGACGTTGTCCGCGTCCGCGGTGAACGGGCCGAAGGTCAGCGGTCCCGTCGCGGCCAGGAGGTTGCGGGTCATCACGGCGTCGACCGCGATGACGCCGTCGACCGCGGTGCCGAAGCGATCGGTCCAGCGTTGGGCGATCAGCGGGGCCGCCTCGGTGAAGTCGGGGATGCTGGTGAGGTTCTGGATGTACCGCCCCGGGCGATCCTCGAACAGCGCGATCGTCGACTCGCTGAGCGGAAGGGCGGTGTCGAGCGGGGGGAACTCGCTCGTCGACGGCTGAGCGATGAGGCTGATCCGTCCGTTCTCGGCGTGCAGGAGCGCGATCGCGCCGATGATGCCGCCGGAGGAGCGCAGCTCGGCGTTGTTCTGCATCGCGATCACGTAGTCGCGCGGCTCGGCGCCGCCGAGCATCGTCGGCAGCAGCACCGACGCTCCGTGCAGCGCGCCGACCATCGTCGTCGCCTCGGTGACCGTGGACCGCAGCTCGCGCACGGCGTCGGCGAGAGGGGGGAGGGTGGCGTCGGCGTCGATCCGCCTGGCACGGCTCTCCGCCGATCGCAGCGTCGCCGCGGCATCCGCGAGGGGCGGCTCGATCGTCGCCAGCGGCGCGAGATCGATGGCGCCGCCGGAGAAGCCGAGGCTGGAGAGATCGATGTCGCCGGCGGCCGACAGCACCGGGGCCACGGCATCCGACGCGACGTCGTCGGCGATCGCGGCGACCTCGCCCACCGCGGTGAAGTTCGGGCCGAGCCAGGGGACCACGCCGAAGGCCTGCCAGATCGGGTCGGAGGTGAGATCGTGGGCGGACTGCGCGTGGTGGCCGGTGCGCCCGGCGAGGGCGCCCGCCCGCTCGAGATCGCCCTCGCCCACAGCGGTCTTCATCTGGGAGGAGAGCTTCGCGACCTGCTGCAGGTCGTTGACCGCGCCGATGCCGCGGATCGTCACCCAGCCGATCGCCAGCACGAGGAACGTCAGCAGTGCGCCGATGGTCCACCCGAGCCATCGGCGGCGTACCGGAAGGCGACCGTCGCTCATCCGAGCATTCAAGCACGAAGCGGGTGACGGATGCTGGGAGACGCCCCGATCCGCCTCCCAGGTTCGCGCGGACGCCGCGGCTACCCTGTTCACATGGGTGCTCGGCTGCGTGTTGTTCTCGATCAGCTGACGCACGTCGTCGATCCGGATCAGGCCTCCGCCGCCCTCGATCTCGCATCGGGGCTCATCGAGACCGCCCCGTCCGGGTGCGCCGTCGAGGCGATCATCCCCGCGGGGTCGTCGGCGTCGCTCACCGGCCTCGCCGACGTGCGCACGCTCGGCCTCGCCCGGCGGGAGCTCGCGGCATCCTGGCAGCTCGGCATCGCGCCGGGCGTCGGCGGCGGGATGATCCACTCGACGTCCCTGATGGCGCCGCTGGTGCGCCACGACCGGGTGCACGACAACGACCAGACCACGGTCACGCTGTGGGACCTGCGCGCATGGGAGCAGCCCGACGCGCTGTCGAAGACGGCGGTGGCCTGGCAGCGCGGGATGCTGCGGCGCGCGGTCAAGCACGCGGATGCCGTCGTCGTGCCCTCGCACGCCTTCGCGGAACAGCTCGGCGACATCGCGAAGCTGGGGGAGCGGATCAGGGTGATCCCCGGGGCGGCGCCCCGCGGATTCGTCGTGCCGCTGGACGCCGCGGCCCGACGCGCCGCACTCGGCCTGCCCGGGCGCTTCATCGTGCTGACCGGCACACCGTCGTCGCTCGAGGCCGGATTCCGATCGGCGGCAGCGGCGGACGCCGATGCCGTGGTGCTCGACGCCGTCGAGGGCACCGAGCCGCGCATCGCGGAGATCGCCTCCGCGGCGGGTCTCCCCGAATCCCGCGTGCACGTGCGAGGCGCGCTGCCGTCAGATGACCGTGCGGCCGTGTTCGCGGCCGCCGCAGCTCTCGTCGCCACGTCTGCCGAGACCTCGTGGCCGTGGCGTGTCGTCGAGGCGATGACGCTCGGCGTCCCCGTCGTCGCCGTGGCCGGAGGGGTGCACCAGGACGTCATCGCCGACGGCGGAGCCGTCGTGGCGGCAGAACAGATGCCGGATGCCGTGGAGGATGCTGTCGGTGCGGGGCACCGGCGGATGAGCGTGCTCGCGAGCGACCGGGCGCGGGCGTTCTCCTGGATGAGCTCGGCGGAGCGGGTGTGGGGGCTGCACGCGGATCTGTGAGGGGCGATCCCGTCCTTGAACGATCCCTGAGAGATCCTTGGATGATCTCTGAGAGTTGGTCCGTCGAGTCGTGTCGTTGCTGGCGGATCCCCGCAACAGTGGCATCATTTCGCAACTTCCGTCACACTAGTCACATGTCTCGACGTGCCCCACGCTCTCGAAACACCCCCAGTGACCCCCGGATGCTCGCCGGATTCCTCCTCGCAATGGTGGTCATCGTCGGTGTGCTGGCCCCTACGCAGCAAGCGTCTGCGACTACGACGGCTCCGACCGCCGTCTCCCAGGGGCTGGTGGAATCGCGCGACGTGAAGACGACGCTCGCCGGATTCGACGCGGGCAATTTGATCAGCGACTCGGTGTTCCAGAACAAGGACTCGATGACCGAAGCGCAGATCCAGAGCTTCTTCAACAGCAAAGTGTCGAAGTGTCTGGGCGGCACGGATGAGAACGGCAAGGCGATCGTCTGCCTGAAGGACTTCACCATCACCTCGGTCAACAGGCAGGCCGACGCGTACTGCAACGGCTACACCGGCGCGGCGAACGAGTCGGCTGCACGCATCATCTACAAGGTCGCGCAGTCCTGCAACATCAACCCGCAGGTCCTCATCGTCATGCTGCAGAAGGAGCAGGGGCTGGTCACCCACACGTGGCCGAGCGCGTGGCGATACAATATCGCGCTGGGGCAGGGGTGCCCGGACACCGCTCCCTGCGATCCCAGCTATGTCGGCTTCTTCCACCAGATCTACGGCGCCGCTCGTCAGATGCAGATCTATCTGGAGGGGAAGTGGTTCCAGTGGTACGCCCCGGGCAAGACCTGGAACATCCTCTACAACCCGAACACGGCCTGCGGCTCGTCCCCCGTGTACATCGCGAACGCGGCGACGGCCGCCCTGTACTACTACACGCCCTATCAGCCGAATGCCGCAGCGTTGGCCGCGGGGTACGGAACCGGCAACTCGTGCTCCGCCTACGGCAACCGCAACTTCTACAACTACTTCACCGACTGGTTCGGGTCTACTCGGAACCTCGAAGGCCAGAATCTCCTGTACGGCGGCGACATCTACTACGTGACGAACGGAGTCCGTTACCACATCACTCCGGAGGACTGGCTGGAGTACGAAGCGAAGTTCGGCACATACCGATCGGTCAGCTCGATCGCGGGTTACGTGGATGGCGGACAGACGTCGCGCTTCGTGCGGAACACGTCCACCGGAGTGATCGCGTACTTCGACGGCGGGAAGACTCATCGTTTCGACACCTGCGAACTCGTCTCTGCATGGGGCGGCTCATGCGACAAGGTGATCGAGATGCCGGATTCCGACTTCGCCAGGATCGGTGCTGGTCCGGAGATGACGTCGTTCGCGAGGGTGGCCGACGGTGGAACGGTCTATCGGATCTCTGGGACGACACTTCTCCCGCTCTACGACGCAGCTGCGCGTATCGCTGCGAATGGCGGCAAGACGGATCCTTTCGCTGCCGTGATGGCTCCGGCCTCGCGCGCGAAGGTGACAGTAAGTCAACAGATGCAGTTCGCTCCCGGTCAGTTCGTATCTGCGACGGGTGCTGCGGAGGTCTACCTCGCGACTCAGGATGGTCGACTCCTCCATCTTCCCTCGTGGGATCTTGCTCAGGATATTGGCCTGAGCCGCACCAAGGTCACGGTCCCTGCGGCGAACCTCGGGGGGCGTCAGTACGGCGCCCTGGGAGCTGTGATCTCATGCGGCGGGAAGTACTATCTGCCTTCTGGGTCCGGTCTCAGCCAACTCGTGCGCGGCAACGTGACGGGAATCGCTGCCACTTCGTTGGACGGCGCTGCCTGCGCCAAGCTCTCGCTCGGCAGTACTCCCGTGAGCACGGAAGCCTTCATCCGTTTCCAAGGCAGTGATGCGGTTCTGCACGTCACGACGGGCGTGACGCGTCACGTGGCGACGACTGCTCAGGTCCGTTCGCTCGCGGGCGGAACCTATCCGCCTGTCGTCCAGCTCCGCGCAGGCTCGTCATCAGCATTCACGGCGGGACCGGCATACATGCAGGCTGCGACGTTCGTGCGAGCCGATGGAACCGCCGAGGTGTATCTGGTCGATGGCCTCACCCTCATCCATCTTCCCTCGTGGGACATGGCCGCGGCATTCGGGCTAGGGCGTTCCGCCCGGATCGAGTCGGTTGCCGCGCTGTCGACGTTTGAACGCCGCCCTGCGCTCACGACGTACGTGAGCTGCAACGGGGTGACGTTCTCGGCCAACGCCGGCAAGTACACGCGCGGCAACGCTCCAGCGGGCACAGCGGTCACTTCTTTCGCGCCGGCTACTTGCGCTGTGTTGGGAATCGGGTGAGCCTGACCGGCGTGCCCGACGTGGCACGCCGGAGAAGGGTCGCGGGCGGGGGCAGCGAATAGGCTATCGACGTATGGCTGGTTCCGTCGGACTCGGCGGATTTTTGATGGGATGACGCCGATGGCGCTGTGGAAGCGGAAGCAATCCGTGAGCGGAGACGAACTCGCAGGGCGTGCGCTCGTGCACCCGGAGCGGGTTACGACGCGGGAGTATTACGGGGCCGTGATCGGAATCCGTTTTGAAGACGACCTTGCGGCCGCTGAACACTATCTCGCGGACGGCTGGCGAGAAGGAGTGGTGCCGCATCCGTTCCTCGACCGCCCGTTGGTGCGCTCATCGATGGACGCGGCTGTGACTCTTCGCAACGAACTGCGGAGGATCGCGAGCGGGACCGAGGCGTATGGTCAGCTCGGCAGCGTCGCCGGCATCGTCGACGTCAAAGCGCTGCGGGAGTCGAGGCTGGGCCGTCTTGCCGGCGATGCAGCGGATCTCATCAGGGCTGAGACGCGCGACCGTGATGGGGTAGTCGTTCATGGCGGCATGCGCTGGGGGCAGTTGCGCCAGGTGCTCGCGGAATCTACACACGTCGTCGGACGTATCGAGGAACTGGGGCTGTTCGATCTCGAGCACTATGCCCCGGAGCATAGTTTCCTGACATGGCGAGCCGCGTTGGATCACTATCTCACCGTGGGGGAGCGCACGGGGCTCACGCCGAACTGGGCGTTCGAGCCGGAATGGCATGCCGTCCGTGACCGAGGCCAGGCTCGAGGACCCCGTTCCTTCAATCAGCTTTTCCACTACGTCGTCAACGGTGAGCGCACTCGGACTACTCCGATGGATTCTTCGGGCAAATCGCTGGCCGAACTCCTTGGCGGGGACCCGGAGCAGGCAGTCTTCCCCGCCGGCGGTGGCCGGTCGACTGCTTCCGCAGCGCTGGCGGCGGAGCGCGCGGCCGCAACGGATGATCTTCGCAGCAGCCAGGGGAGGCGCGTGGCGATCCGTTCGGGGGAGCCACTCGACGTCGCGGTCATCGTCGACGGGAGACATCTCGTCGCGGACACACACTACGAGGATCTCCGCACGCTCGCCAGGACTCAGGACGCCGCGCACCGTGCTGTCTTCGTCATCTGTGATGCAGACGACGGGCACGAGCCGCCGCTGGCTACGCTCTTCGACGAAGAGCGGCTCGAGTTCCGCAATGCGGCACTGGGGGAACCCCTCGGCTCAGTCGCCGGAAGGATCATCGACGAAGGGCGTTTCGCGGCCTGGACGATGTGGAGACCCGGTCAGCAATGGAAACCTGGCGGACTGGTGCAGACCTCGCGGGCGTTGGACGAGTACCCGTCCGCAGCAGGAGTCGGAGCATACACACCGCACGCTCCTCAGCAATGGGGAGACCTCGAGAGCGCGCTATGGTCATCGCGTCTCGACGCCGCAGGGATCATCTTCCGCGCTGACAGGGTGTCACCCGATCGTGCGGCGGATTACGGAGTGAACGCCGACGCAGTAGTCCGTCTCGCTGCGTCCGGAGACGGCGTCGTGGTCGAAGGCGACCGTTTCTGGGCCCGGGCTTATGACCGCTCAGCACACGCGAATCGCGCCGGAGCCAACTACGCTCGCCGACTGCATCTAGCGGTTGTCGAGAGCACGCTCCCGGCCGACAGCGACGTCACTGTCGTCATGCCGACGTTTCAGGACTGGCGGATGACCTTCGATGCCGTGGAAGCCGTGCGCGCGACGAGCGAGGCGAGCGTGATCATCATCGACAACGGCTCTCGACGTGCGGTCGGTGCGATTCTTCGGCTCGCGTTCCTCGGCGATCCGCGCGTCCAGTACGTTCGGCTGCCGGTCAACACCGATTTTGCCGTCGCCAGCGATATCGGAGCGCGTATCGCGACATCGGAGAGAATCGTCTTCCTGAACAACGACACGCTTGTGCAGCCGGGGTGGCTGGATGCCCTTTTGGCGCCTATGGATGAGGCTGCTGCAGTCCAACCGCTTCTTCTCTTCGCTGATCGGACAGTGCAGTCGGCCGGGACCGTGTTCACCGGTGGCCTGTCCTCTCCGAAGCATCTGCTATCCGGGTTCCACCCGGCGGACATCCCTCTACAGGTGGGGGAATACGACTTCTCAGCGCTGACTGCGGCGTGCCTCGCCGTTGACAGGGCGGATTACCTGGCCGTCGGTGGGTTCGATGCAGAGTATGTCAACGGCATGGAGGACGTCGATCTCTGCCTTCGGCTCAGGCACATGACGGGACGCCCTCTTCGCTTAGCGCTCGACTCGACTGTGATCCACCTGGAGAGCAAGACCGAAGGACGGTTCGCGCACGCCCACGCGAACAGGCATCGGTTCGCCCAGTTGTGGAGGAACGAGCTGATCGAGAGCCTCGACGATCGCGGTGTCCTCGAAGGGAGCACTCTCCGTCTCGCAGGAGTGCGGTGGGCTGATCAGCGCGGATTCGCACTGCGAGAGCCTGTCTGGTGCATCGAACGGTCCGTGACGCTAGAAGTCATCCACGAGCCCTCGCCTCGGCTGCGGTGGGCGCTCAAGATCTCCAGCCCGGGCACAGCCTTGGGCGACATCTGGGGCGACACGTTCTTCGCCGAGGATCTCGCTGCTGCCCTTCGCCGCCTCGGGCAGGAGGTCGTGGTCGATCGTACGAGTTCCTGGGATCGTCCCGATTCTGCAGCGTGGGACGATGTGACCCTCACCCTCCGGGGCATGCACCGATTCACGCCGCAGCCGTTCGCGGTCAACCTGCTGTGGGTCATCTCGCATCCTGACAAGGTCACCGATGACGAGCTGCGTTCTGGCTGGGATCGAGTGTATGCGGCGGGCCCCGAGTGGGCGCGCATACATAGCGAGCGGACGGGGGTCGAGGTGGTGCCGCTTCTTCAAGCGACCGATCCGTCGCGGTTCCGTCAGCTGTCCGACTCCGAACCCCGTGATGGAGTGCTCTTCGTGGGCCGCACGCGCGGAGAGCGTCGGCCCGTTGTGCTCGACGCCTCCACGGTCGTCGACGACCTGCGAGTCTATGGCGACGACGGGTGGGAGAGGTATCTCTCCGATGAGCACATCCGAGGCCCGCTCATACTCAACGAACGTCTTCCGCTGGAGTACGCGCGGGCACGAGTCCTGCTCAACGACCACTGGCCCGACATGCGGCGGGGAGGATTCCTCTCGAATCGTCTGTTCGATGCGGCGGCTGCGGGGGCGCGCATAGTCAGCGATGACATCCCTGGGCTCTCGGAGGTGTTCGGTGAGCAGGTGCGCACCTACCGGGATCTTGATGAGCTGCGGCGCCTCCTCGCCGTGGATTCGACGGAATGGCCGGCGGACGACGTCCTTCAGAAGGCCGCCGCGGGCATCGCGGAGCTTCACTCGTTCGACGCCAGGGCACGGCGCCTGGTCGAGGATGCGCTCACCGCGCGGTCGATGCGATGAGCGGACGCTGAGACCGGTTCTCACAGGTCGCCTGGGTAAGATACTGCGGGTGCCCGCGGCGCTGGAAGCGGGTGCGGCTCGGAGAGGATCGCAATTGGCAGGAACGTTCGTCGATGTCTCGGAGTACGACCGACCAGGTCGGGGGGGAGGCCTGCTCGACGCTTTCCGGTGGCATTACCTGCTCCGCGTCCTCATCCGCAAGGGCACGGCGACGCGCTATCGGAATTCGACTCTGGGTTGGATCTGGTCGTACGTAAAGCCCGCGTCGCAGTTCATCATCTATTACTTCATCATGGGGATAGTTCTTCAGAACCATCGTCTGGAGAACTACGCGATCTATCTCTTCAGCGGCATCGTCATGGTCAATCTCTTCAACGAGGCGTTTGGCAACGCGACGAACTCGATCGTCGACAACAAGGCGCTGGTTCGCAAGATCTATATGCCTAGGGAGCTCTTCCCGATCGCGGCGGTCGCCGGCGCCGTCATCCACTTTCTCCCGCAACTGGCGATCCTCGTCGTCGTCTGCATACTGATCGGCTGGGTACCGACGTTGGCTGGCATCGTCGGGATGCTGCTCGGTCTGATCCTGGTCCTGGCATTCTCGCTGGGACTGGGGTTGTTCTTCAGCGGGTTGAACGTCCGGTACCGCGACGCTCAGAATTTCGTCGATCTCATCAAGATGTTCTCGACGTGGACGTCTCCTGTCCTGTACAGCTGGGTGCTCATCGGAGAGGCGCTGCATAACCACGAATGGGCGACTTTCCTCTACACTGCGAATCCGCTGACGATAGGGGTCGAGTTGTCGCACCTGGCCTTCTGGGAGCCGACGGTCAGCGAGCCGCAGGGCCTTCCGCACTTCTTCCCCGAGGCGGCACTCACCGCAGTCGGTGTGACCATCGCGACCCTCATCATCGGTCAGGCCGTGTTCCGGCACTATGAGCGAACGTTTGCGCAGGATCTCTGATGTCTCAGATCGAAGTTCTCACCCGCTCCACCCCGAGCATCATCGTCGATCACGTTTCGAAGAGGTTCCTCAAGAGGAATTCACACTCCTTCAAGGAAGCTTTCGTCGGTTGGCTGAGGGGGCGTCGTGTGCGCGCCGACACATTCACTGCTCTCGATGACGTGACTTTCCAAGTAGGGGAAGGCGAATCGGTCGCCGTCCTCGGGTTCAACGGCTCGGGCAAGTCGACATCGCTCAAGCTGGTTTCCGGCGTGCTCGAGCCTGACGACGGCATTGTCCTCACACGCGGTCGCGTCGCTGGTCTGATCGAGGTCGGGGCCGGCTTCCACCCTGATCTGACAGGTCGTGAGAACGTGTTCCTAAACGCAGCGATCCTCGGCATGTCCCGCAAAGAGACGGAGGCGCGCTTCGACGCCATCGTCGAGTTCTCTGAGATCGGTGACTTCATCGATCAAGAGGTCAAGCACTACTCCTCTGGAATGTTCATGCGTCTCGCCTTCTCCGTGGCGATACACGTTGATCTCGACATCCTTCTGGTCGACGAGGTGCTCTCCGTCGGCGATGCGCCGTTCCGAGAGAAGTGCAGAGCGCGGATCAAGGAGCTCGCAGAGACGGGCGTCACGATGCTCGTCGTGAGTCACGACATGAAGATGGTTGAGGAGCTCTGTGAGCGCGGGATCGTGATCAGACGAGGGCGCAAGGTGTTCGACGGACCGATTCGCGACGCCATCCAGGCGCTCAAAGAGGGAACGCGATGAACGTCGATGCGCCGCTGCTGAGCGTGATTGTTCCTACCCACAACGTGCGGGTCTGGGTGACTGAGACCCTGCGTTCGATCCTGTCCCAAGACGTCGAGGGCATGGAGGTGATCGTCGTGGACGATCACTCAGAGGACGGGACGGTCGAGGTGCTCGAGCGCATCGCGGATGCTGATCGACGGGTGATCGTCGTCCGCGCGGACGAACGCGGAGGGGGTTCGGCGCGGAATGAGGGGGTTCGGCGCGCCCGCGGACGCTACCTGGTATTCGCGGACGGCGATGACATCGTTCCGGAAGGTGCGTATCGCTCACTCGTCACGTCGCTGAAGGAGAGCGGTTCGGAGATCGCAGTCGGGGACTACCTCAAGTTCTCCCCGGATTCGACGTGGCGGCCAACCGCCAGCATGCCGGCGTTCGGAGAGCCAGTTCGTGGTGTCGGTCTCACAGACATCCCCACCCTCATCTTCAGCAGGCCGTGCTGGAACAAGGCCTTCGACCGAGGATTCTGGGAGCAGCAAGGCATCCGTTTCCCCGATGTGCCGCGCTCGAACGATATCGTCCCGATGGTTACGGCCTACGTGAAAGCGAAGCGGATCGACGTTGTAGAGGACGTCGTCTACCTGTATCGGGATCGCCCCGGTGGTACCTCGATGACATCCCGGACGTCGTCGAGCGTGTCGTTCCTGAGCTACATGAGACAGGAACGGATTTGCGCCGAACTCGTCGCCTCCGTCGGCAGTCCAGAGCTGATGTCCCGATACTCGTCGTTGATCCATGATCGCGACGGATTCTTTCATGTCCAGAAATTCCTCGCTTCCTGGACAGCACCGCAGGACGATGACGACGAGGTCGTTCACGAGCTCTCTGAACTTCTGGCTCTGGTCTCGCCTGCGGCCTCGTGGATCGATGTACGCAAACGACTGACCATGCGACTCGTCGCGTCTGGGCAGATCCTCGCGGCGCGTGCCGTGGCACAGGGTGTCGACGGCGGGGAATGGCGTGCCGAAGAAGGGCTTACGCGCCTCCGTGCTGTTCTCGCCTTCCTTGAACAGCTCGGCGCCTCCGGTGACATGGAACTCGACGAAGGCGAGATCATCGCGGCCGTCTCGCGAACCCTTGCCACAGTGAAGATCGTCGACGAGGACGTCGAAGCGGCGTGGATCCGTTTGGCTGTGGCCGCTGAAGGGCGTTTCGGGGTACGGATCAGGGACCAGCTCCCGGAGCTCCACGGGCGCGACATCGTGGCGGCGGCGAGGCATCGACGCGATTTCAGCGGGTCCATCACACCGCTGTTCGGGCGGGATCCGCTGAGGATCCACTCCCGCGGCGCGAACAGGGACGGCGCTCCCGTGCTATGGAGCGCACGCGTCGTCGTGGAGCCGCGCGTGCTGACGTGGCGCGACACCGAAGAGGGAGCTATGGCTGAGGCCTTGTTCCCTGTGGGTGCGCTGCCGCAGGGCGAGCTCCTACGGCCGGCATTCCGCTTCGCCGACGGCACCCTGGTCACCGCGCACGCCGATTCTCAGGTTCCTGAGTACCGTGCTTGGGACAACGTGCTTTATGAACAGGCAGGATCTCTGATCGGGCTTCAACGAAGGGCCCACTGGATACTTCGGGCTCCTCGACGTCTCGCCCTCACTGCTCTCGCAACAGTCCGCCGACTGGTCAGCTGAGGAGCGCTCTGGCCGGGCTCAGACAGCAAGGCTGCGCAAAGCCCTCAAATAGTCCACAGATACGGCCCAGGGGCTGATCGATTCCGTGAAGTCATCGAACGCGTGCTTCTCGAAATGCCTGAACTTCTGGTCGTCGCTCAGGAGGGCGGCGAGCGTCGACACCGCGTCATCGGGATCGAAGAATGATATCCACGATTGATCCCCGAACTGCGACCGCAGATGAGGGATCCCGGGGAGCACCGTCGGCACATTCATCGTGGCAGCGAGGTGCAGGCTCCCGGAATTGAGGATTGTCCGATACGGCAGCACGGCGACGTCGGCCGCGCCGTACCACCGAGCCACATCGCCATTGGGAACGGCATCGAAGGACGTGATGATACGGGCGCCTGCGGGCTTGAGATCATCGAACTGCGCGATGGCTTCCGGACTTGCGGACCCCGCCAGCAGGAGGACGGGATGACGGCCATCCGGTCTCCTGGCGTTGGCGACGGCCTCGAGCAGAAGATCGATTCCCTTGTATGGGCGGATCTGACCCAGGAAGAGTACAGCGAAGTCATCGAGGTCGAGGTCGAAGCTCGCACGAGCGTCAGCGCGCGTGATGTCGGAGTCGTATACTCCGAGGTAGCTCGGATGCGGGATCTGGACGATCTTCTCTGACGGCAGACGAACGACGTCTGAGACGAGAGCTGCGGTATCCGGAGCCATCACATGGATCAGGTCGGCATGCTCGGCGAGGACTGTGTAGAGCCTTCGCTCGGCCTCGAAATGGGCGAGTTCATGGGGAAGCCTGTTGTGTACAGTCCATACGAGGCTGACCCCGCGGGCGCGAGCCTCCGCGAGATGTCGCTCGAGCACGCGGACGCGTTTCATCGCCGCGCGTTGGCTCGCCGCAGATTGAGCGATGGGCGAGGTCCAATGGATGTGCGCGATATCGCCCGCTCCGAGCTTCCGAAGAGTCAGCAGCAGCGACTCGTATGAGGCACACTCCACGAGGTCGTAGCCCGCAGCCCGAGGCGCGAGATTCATCAGATTGAGGTAGGGATTCCCGCTCCAGGACGGGAAGACGAAGAGACGGGGACCTGACTTCACTGGGTAATCCTAAACCGTGTCATCGTGCGAACCTGTGCCGCATGCGTCGGAACAGAGAACGCACGGGGTGGACGGATTCACGACGGAGGGATTCGAACTCGCGCTTGAGGAGCTCCTCGGTCTCGCGGAGACGCCGTTCGAAGTACAGCGCAGCGCCCGCGCCCTCACGAGCGACCAGTTCGCGAAATTGCTGATCGCGCAGGAGCGCGTCTACGCGACGATGGTCATCGCTCGCGGCGATCACGCTGTTGCCGTCCACACCGGAGGCATCTGGGCGCTGATGCCAGAAGACGAGCGGGACGTCATCCAAGTACTCCAGAGGACCGAGCTCGAGGACCCGTGTGTTGAAGATCCAGTCGCCGACCACGGGAAGATTCTCGTCGTACAAGCCGAGCGCGTCGTGCAGTCCTCGTCGGTAGAGGAACGCGATCGGGACGAACTGGTTGAATCGCTGCTGGTCCATGAGCAACGGGGCCACAGAGTCCGGCAGGAAGGCTTCTCGATCGAGTTCGACCAGCACGTCGCCGTCGCGTCGTTCCCACACGATCTCGATGCGGGACACCACTCCGGCCTTTTCCGGAGAGGCAGCCAGATACTGCGTCGCGCGCTCGAGAAACGTAGGGGCCCAGCTGTCGTCATCGTCGTGGAGGATGAGGAACTCACCGGAAGCCGCGCGCACCCCTGCATTGGCCGCCGGCCAGCGGCCGAGGGGGCGCTCGTGCGTGACGACAGTGACCCTACTCCGGAAGTCCTCGTCATGCTCGGCGAGGGCGGCATCGACGATCTTCGGATCTCCACCGTCGTTGACGATGATGAGTTCCCAGTCACGATGGGTCTGGCTGAAGACGCTCGTCAGCGCGCGGCGGAGGAAGACCGGTCGATCTTTCGTCCTCGTGATGACAGAGACGAGTGAGGGCATGGAGATTCCTAAGGGAGGGCGGTCGGCTCAGCATCCAGGATGGAGTTGAGCTGATCAGCCAGATATGGGGAAAGGGAATGGCTGAACGTTGCGGTGATGTGGTGCAGATCACGATAGACGACCACTCCGCCCGCGACCATCGGGCACATCCCATCGGAAGTGCAGAACGCCGACCGCAGGTCTATCGTATTCGCGCCTGTCGAGCGTGCAGCGAGAGACAGCGGGTCTGTGAGGAGGAATCCGGAGGCCGGGAACGAGCAGGTGGCGAGGGTGAACGTCGGCGATGTCGTCAGACAGTCGGCTGAAGACTGCGGCACTCCGGGGTTGTCGAGCACGGGTATGACAGTGATGCCTGCGTTCATCGCCACCTTCCAACGCGCGGCGAACTGTTCCGCACGTGCGGTGCGAATCTCGTCGCTCGCGTCGATCTGATTCCAAGCCGTGACGATGATGGCGTCGTAGCCTTTGCCCAGGAGGTCTTCGTTCAGTGCTTCCTGACGAGCGGCGCATGTCGGATCAGGATCTGTCGACCAGACGCACCCTCGTCCCACGTAGACGTCGACCGACCATCCCGATCGTTCGGCGATATCGCGGAGGCCTGGAACGAGCATGGCGGCGTGAGAGTCGCCGGTGATCGCGAGGCGGATCGCATCGGGACTGCTCGAACCGATATGGCAGGGCTCGATCGGGGCATCGCCCGATGCATAGCACGCGAACGCGCCGTCGGTGTCGTCGTACAGGCCTGCAAGGCCGGGGAGGAGATCATCGCTTGCGTACTCGGATGCACGAGCGCTCGCACAATCGTCATTCAGCAGCATGGCGGCGCCCCTGCACGCAGCGGGGTCTGCGACCTCCGACTGGGCCGCCTCGGTCCGACTCTGGACGGTCGCGGCGATCGCGAGGGCCGGTATCCCCGATACCGCTGAGACGACGACCATAGCCGAGGCAGTGCCGAGGAGGATCGTACGTGGCTGCAACGTCGCAAGTCGACCGAAGCGCAGAGGATCCTCAACGAACCGCTTGCCGAGCGCGGCGAGGATGCAAGTCGCCGTGACGAGAAGCACGTTCTGCCATAGTTCCAGTGGCGCACCGACTATCGCCGGAGCGATCACGACCAGAGGCCAATGCCAGAGATAGATGCCGTAGGAGTTGTCGCCCACCCATCGCACGACACGGGCTTCTTGGATCGCTGCCAGGCGGAACGGTGCGGACGGTCCGATCAGGATCAGCACGGCGGTTGCGGTCACCGGGAGGATCGCCGCATATCCCGGAAACGGTGTGTCGGGGCCGAAGCGGAAGGCGGTGAAGGCGAGAGCGACCCATCCCAGGACCCAAAGTGCCGAGCGTGCACTGCGCGGCAGAGAGAGAGCCGGCAGGGCAGCGATCAGCGCCCCGAAACCGAATTCCCACATGCGTACCGGCGTCGCGAAGTAGGCGAACGATGGGGCCAGCGGGGTCACCACGATGCAGAACACCAGGCTCAGGCCCGTGACCGCCCCGATACCGATCACTACCGCGCGGCGCGGCCGTCGACGTGACAGAACGGCGGATGTCGCCGCGATCAGCAACAGCGGCCAGAGAATGTAGAACTGCTCCTCGACGGAGAGCGACCAGTAGTGTTGGGCGATCGGCGGCGCGTTTTCCGCGGCGAGATAGTCGACGGCGTCTGCTGCGAGTACCCAGTTCTCCGCGTACAGCGTGCTTCCCACGATCGAACGCAGGTACTGTGTGGTCACCGCGGATGGCGCGAACAGCAGAGTGAGGATCGTGCTCACGACGAGTACGAGCAGTGCAGCAGGCAGGAGCCGTCGCGCTCGAGCGGACCAGAATGCGCCTAGCCGGAGCGCATTCCGCTCTCGCAGCCGGAGGAGCTGGCTCGTGATGAGGTATCCGGAGATCACGAAGAACACGTCGACGCCGACGTACCCACCCGGTATGGCCAAGGGCCAGACGTGGAACAGAACGACCGCCGCCACGGCGAAGGCGCGCAGGGCCTGGATGTCGCCACGAGGGGGAGCCGGAATGTGGCGCTTCGAGGAACCGCGCGAAGTCGCTCGACTGATCTCAGCGTCGACCGAGGCCACGATAGATCCAACCGCTCTCGCGCCAGCGCGAGGGCTCGAGGCAGTTGCGGCCGTCGATGACAATCCGCTTCGCGACCAACGCGGAGATCGATTCAGGCTCCAGGGCGCGGAATTCGTCCCACTCCGTGACGACCACCGTCGCCTCCGCGTCGCGCACCGCATCCTCGATGGACTCAGCGAAGGCGAGATGCGGACGCGCGCGGCGCGCGGTGGCGAGCGCTTCAGGGTCGAATGAGACCACATGCGCACCGAGACCGTGGAGGCGCGTGGCTACGTCGAGCGCCGGTGAATCGCGGGTGTCGTCCGAGTTCGGCTTGAACGCGAGACCCAGGATCGCGATGCGGTGACCAGAGACGGATCCGCCGAGCTCCTCGGCAATCAGCTCGACAAGGCGCGAGCGCTGCCGCAGGTTGATCTCGTCGACCTCGCGCAGGAAGCGCAGCGCTCGGCCATGGCCCAGTTCCTCGCTGCGAGCGGCGAATGCACGGATGTCCTTCGGGAGGCAGCCACCACCGAATCCGACCCCGGCATTGAGGAATCGACGTCCGATGCGCGCGTCATGGCCGATCGCGTCCGCTAGCTGCGCGACGTCGGCGCCGGTGGCGTCGGCGATCTCCGACATCGCGTTGATGAAGGAGATCTTTGTGGCCAAGAACGCGTTCGCGGCGACTTTCACGAGCTCAGCGGTAGCGAAGTCGGTCACGAGCCGGGGGATCCCTGCCCCGATCGCTTGGGAATAGACGGAGTCGAGCAGGCTGACCTCTTCGCCATCCGCATCGGCGACGCCGTAGACGATACGGTCTGGGGATAGGGTGTCCTGCACTGCGAAGCCTTCACGGAGGAACTCCGGATTCCACGCGAGCGAGGCACCTGTGGGTGCCACCTGCTCGGCGAGCCGCGCCGCAGTACCCACGGGCACCGTGGACTTGCCGACGACGAGGTCACCGGCGGATAGATGCGGCAGGAGACCGGTGACTGCGGCGTCTACGAACCGCAGATCTGCGCCATCGCTGTCTTCTCTCTGTGGCGTCCCGACAGCGATGAAGTGCACGTTTGCCGATGCGAGCTCAGCAGGTTTGGACGTGAACCTCAGACGGCCTGTCTTCAGAGTCTGCTGCAGCAGACCGTCGAATCCCGGCTCGAAGAACGGCGCCTCACCGGCGGCGAGGCGTTCGATCTTCGCGGCATCGATGTCGAAGCCGACCACATCGTGGCCGATCGAGGCCATGGCAGCGGCATGCACCGCCCCCAGGTACCCGCAGCCGATCACACTGAGTTTCACCGGAGCTCGTCCTTCGAGGACGCGAGGTACGTCGCGAGCGATTCGTCGGCGTCGGCCGCCGAGAACCCGGTTCCCTGGATCTTCGTGAGATCGAGCACGCTGTTCGATGGGCGGGGGGCGATGGGAGCGGTCGCGCCTCCGAAGTACTCCTCGGTCGTCACCTCGTGTATCCGCGCAGGGTCGTGACCCGTGAGGCGGTAGATATCGCGGGCGATATCGGCCCATGAGTGAGGCTGGCCGGCGCCCGTGACGTTGTAAACGCCGGCCGGTGCGGCGGTGTTCAGCAGATGCATGATGGCGTTCGCGATATCCGCGGTGAACGTCAGCCGACCTACCTGGTCCCCCACCACGCGTGGATCCACACCGCGTCCGGCGAGCGCGGCCATGGTGCGGACGAAGTTCTTACCCTCGCCGATCACCCATGACGTGCGGACGATGTAGTGATGGGGCACGGTTGCGACGATCGCGTCGCCCGCGGCCTTGGTCTGCCCGTAAACCCCGAGCGGACTCAGCGCATCATCCTCGGAATAGGCGTGGTCAGCGCGGCCGTCGAAGACGTAGTCGCTGGAAACATGGACCAGCGTGATCCCGTTGTCGATCGCGATACGGGCGAGCACGGCGACACCGGTGACGTTGCTCGCCCATGCTTCTCTTCGCCCCTCAACCGTCTCAGCGGTGTCCACGGCAGTGTATGCGGCCGCGTTGATCACAGTGCCGTAGTCTCTCCAGCGTCGCGCGGACGCCAGGTCAGGAGCGTTCAAGTCCAGCGCGGAGCGTGTCGCATACTCGATGTGCGGTGCATCACCGAAGACCTCTCGAAGGGCGAGTCCGAGCTGGCCGGAAGCGCCGATGACAAGGACCTTGCGAGGGGCGATCGGCGAGACCCCGGCAAGACGCGGGTGTGCCAGGTCTTTGGCGGATATCTCAGCCTGTGCGAGCGGGATCGGCCACTCTATCGCCACGGCCTCGTCGGCGAGGTTGAGGAACGAGTAGGCGGCTTCCGGGGACCAATGATCGTTGACGAGGTAGGTATACGCCGTATCGGCTTCGAGGGTCTGATATGAGTTCCCGACGCCTCGAGGCACGAAGATCGCCTTCGAAGGATCGATCTCCGTCGTGAACACGGCTCCGAAGGTCTCTCCTTCGCGGAGATCGACCCACGCTCCGAATATGCGGCCGGTCGCGACGGAGACCCACTTGTCCCAGGGCTCTGCATGGATGCCACGCGTCGTGCCGACGGCGTCGTTGAAAGACACGTTGTTCTGCACCGGGCCGAAGTCGGGGAGGCCAGCGGCGGTCATCTTCTCTCGCTGCCAGTTCTCCTTGAACCAGCCGCGGGAATCACCATGCACCGGGAGGTCCACGACGAGCAGACCCGGGATGGGCGTCTCGCCGACAACGAGCGCCTTGCCGAACTCGGTCATCACTGCCCCTTGGCGGCGTAGAACGACTCCGTGGCGTCCTTCGAGTGGGCCCACCAGTCCTCGTTCTCGCGGTACCAGTCGATCGTCGACGACAGTCCGCTCTCGAAGTCCGCGTACTGCGGAGTCCAGCCGAGCTCGGAGCGCAAACGGGACGAATCGATGGCGTAGCGCAGATCGTGACCCGCGCGGTCGGTGACGTGGTCGTAGGCGTCGACCGGCTGTCCCATCTGGGTAAGGATCAGCTCGACGACCGACTTGTTGTCCTTCTCTCCGTCGGCCCCGATCAGGTAGGTCTCTCCGATCCGACCCTTCTCGAGGATCGTCAGAACCGCCGAGGAATGGTCGTCGGCGTGGATCCAGTCGCGTACGTTGTTCCCCGCACCATACAGCTTCGGGCGGATTCCGCGGAGCACGTTCGTGATCTGCCGCGGGATGAACTTCTCGACGTGCTGATAGGGGCCGTAGTTGTTCGAGCAGTTCGAGATCGTCGCCTGCACGCCGAACGAGCGCACCCAGGCACGGACGAGAAGATCGCTCCCGGCCTTCGTCGATGAATAGGGCGAGGACGGGTTATACGGGGTGGTCTCTGTGAATCTTTCGGGGTCGTCCAGCTCGAGATCCCCGTAGACCTCGTCGGTCGAGATGTGATGGAAACGCCGGTCATGACGGCGTGCTGCTTCGAGCAGCGTGTACGTCCCGATGATGTTCGTGTCGAGGAACGGGCGCGGGTCGTGCAACGAATTGTCGTTGTGCGACTCCGCCGCATAGTGCACGACGGAGTCAACGGAGGCGAACAGCTCGTCGACGAGCGATGCGTCCGTGATGTCACCGTGGACGAAGGTCACTCGGTCCTCGGGGATGCCGTCGAGTGAACGCCGGTTTCCTGCGTACGTGAGAGCGTCGAGCACCGTAACGTGATGGTCGGTGTGGCCGACGACGTGGTGGACGAAGTTCGAGCCGATGAAGCCGGCCCCTCCGGTGACGAGCAGGCGGCTCATGCGAGTCCTCTCTTGAGAATGTCGAGCAGGTATGCGCCATACCCCGACTTGATCAGCTTCTCGCCGCGCGCGCGCAGCTCGTCATCGCTCAGAAAGCCCTGACGCCACGCGACCTCTTCGGGTACGCCGATCTTGAGGGCCGTGCGGCGCTCCATCGTGCGCACGTACTCGGCGGCATCCGTCATCTGATCGAAGGTTCCCGTGTCGAGCCATGCCGTACCGCGGGGGAGGACCTCCACCTGCAGTCTGCCGCTTTCGAGGTAAGCCCGGTTGATGTCCGTTATCTCGTACTCTCCGCGGGCGCTAGGCAGAAGGTTGCGCGCGATGTCGATCACATCGTTGTCGTAGAAGTAGAGTCCCGGGACCGCATAGTTGCTCTTGGGCACGGCGGGCTTCTCCTCGAGCGACACAGCACGGCCCTCGGCATCGAACTCGACGACCCCGTACGCTTCGGGCTCGGCGACCCAGTAGGCGAAGACTGCGCCGCCATCGATGTCCTTGAAGCGCTGCAGTCTGCTGCCGAGTCCGGGACCGTAGAGCAGATTGTCGCCGAGCACGAGTGCCACAGAGTCCTCGCCGATGAAGTCGGCGCCGATCGTGAACGCCTGGGCGAGGCCGTCGGGGGACGGCTGCTGAGCAAAGGAGATCTCCACGCCGAACTGCGATCCGTCTCCGAGCAGGCGCTCGAAGTGCGCGGCATCGTGCGGAGTGGTGATCACGAGGATCTCCCGGATCCCGGCGAGCATCAGTGTCGACAGCGGGTAGTAGACCATCGGCTTGTCGTACACGGGGATCAGCTGCTTGGAGACGCCCAGCGTGATCGGGTGCAGACGCGTGCCGGAGCCGCCGGCGAGGATGATGCCTTTCACGGCGTCTATCCTGACACACCGCTCGGCTTCGCAGAGAAGGGAACCCTCAGCCGCGGCGGCTATCCTGTCGGGCGTCCCCTTCCATCCGACAGACAGGCCCTGAGACGTTGCTCACCGTCGCCTTCGCGTCCATCGTCCTCGTCGCACTCCTCGCCGTGATCGGCGGAGCCCTCTCCTGGTCCCTCGGGTTCCGTGGCGCCTGGGCGCTCGGGCTGGCGGCTCCCTTCGGGTTCAGCACGATCGCGATCGCGAGTACCGCTGCTCCTCTCGTCGGGTTGCGCTGGTCGCTGCTCCCGCTGGGCCTGGTGGCTGCGGTGCTGGTCGCCGGGATCGTGGTGGTGCGTCGTCTGCTGCTCAGATCATCGGGAGCGATGACCATGGAGGCGAGGGGAGGCGTGTTCTGGGTCGTGGTCGCGACGGTCGTCGCTGCCATACCTCTCGGAGCGCGTGTCCTCGCCGTCTTCGGCGGCCCCGATGCGATCTCGCAGACCTTCGACAACGTCTTCCACCTCAATGCGATCCGCTACATCCTGGAGTCGGGATCCGGCTCTTCACTGGACGTCGGCGGACTCACCGGGGCGATGGGGTTCTACCCTTCTGTGTGGCATGCGAGCGCGGCTCTGCTCGTCGAGGTCACCGGGGCTGCCATCCCCGCGGCCGTGCAGGCGCTGACGCTGGTCGTATCCGCGGTCGTATGGCCCCTGAGCGCGATCGTGCTGACATCGGCGCTTATGGGTGCTTCCCGTTCCGTGGTGCTCTCCACCGGTGTGATCGCCGGAGCGCTCCCTGCGTTCCCTCTGCTGATGATGGACTACGGCGTCCTCTATCCCCTCCAGTTGTCCTTCGCGATTCTTCCTGCCGTTCTCGCGCTGACCGTGCGCCTCCTCGGCGGTCCCGCCCACGATAGAGGGACGCTCGGGTGGTGGGCTCTCGCCTTCGCTGGGGCGCTTCCCGGCCTCGTGCTGAGTCATCCCGGCGGCTTCGTCGGATGGATCGCGCTTTCGTCTCCGCTGTTCCTGCTGTTCGCCATCAGATTGTGGAGGGCATCCTCGACGATGCCGCGGCGCGTGGCTGTGCTCGTCGGAGCGGTCGGCTATCTCGGAGCCGGCATCATCCTGATCAAGGTGCTGCGCCCGGCCGCTGAAGCCCGCGGATGGCCCCCCGTCATGTCCGTGTCCGCCGCGGTCTGGCAGGTGGTCTCCGTCAGCATGTTCCTCGGGGTCAGCGCCGTGCTCGTCGCCGTCGCCGTGTTCATCGGTGCGGTCAGGGTCCTGGTCGAGCGCACTGCGTCGCTGTGGGCCGCCCTCGGGATGTGGGCGGTGGGTGCCCTGTTGTTCGTCGTTGCGGCGAGTATCGGGATATGGCCGATCCGCGATGCGCTCACCGGCAGTTGGTACAACAACTGGCCACGGCTCGCGGCGTTGCTCGCGGTCGCTCTCGTGCCTCTCGCGGTGGCCGGACTCGACGGCGTCGTCGCATTCGTCTCGCGGACGCAGCTCGCGCGGGTCCGAAGGGCCACTGGCGCTGTCGTGGGTACGGTCGTCGTCGTCGTCGCGGTGGTGGCCGCGCAGTTCCCGGCGATGCCGATTGCCCAGGCCGATGCGCATGAAGGCTATGTGATGGCGGACGACGCCAAGCTGCTGTCACCGGATGAGCTCGCTCTTCTCGAGAGGCTCCCGGACGAGGTCCCCGCGGACGCTGTGATCGCTGGGAATCCCTATACGGGGACTGCCCTCGCCTACGCTTATTCGGATCGTCGCGTGCTCATGCCGCACATGCTGATGTATCTGACAGCGGAGGGGCACCTCGTCAACGAAGGCCTCGATCACGCCGACCAGGACCCCGAGGTGTGCGCCGCGTTGGAGACGCTCGGCGTGACCTACGTCCTCGATTTCGGTGACCGCGAGGTTCACGGTGAGCACCACGACTACGAGGGGCTCGACGAGTTGGCGACCTCCGCGGCCGTCGAGCTCGTGGATGAGGCGGGAGACGCCCGCCTCTATCGCATCGTCGCCTGCGGGCTGAGGTGAGATCCACTCGCGAGGCTAGGATCGAAGGACGATGATCCCGCTCTCCGAACGAACACTCGTCCTCGTCCCGGCGTGGAACGAGAGCCGAAACGTCGGCACTACCGTGCGCGAGATCCGCGCGGCATCCGCAGCGTACGATGTCGTGGTCATCGACGACGGATCCACTGATGACACCGCTGAGGTGGCGCGTGCGGCGGGGGCGACTGTGCTCTCGCTGCCTTTCAACCTCGGCGTCGGCGGTGCGATGCGCACGGGATTCACCTATGCGCAGCGCAGAGGCTATTCGCGCGCCATCCAGGTCGATGCGGACGGGCAGCACAATCCGGTCGACATCGAGGCCGTGCTGGCAGGTCTCGAGCACGCCGACATCTCGATCGGAGCGCGTTTCGCCGACACCGGGGACTACGCGGTCCGCGGTCCGCGACGCTGGGCGATGGTGGTCCTCGCCCGCTTCGTGAGCCGGGTCTCGCGCACACGGCTCACCGATGTCACCAGCGGGTTCCGCGCGGCGAACTCTCGAGCCATCGACCAATACGTCCGCTATTATCCGGCGGAGTACCTCGGCGACACGTTGGATTCTCTGGTGGCTGCCGTTCACGCGGGGCTCACTGTCACCCAGGTCCCGGTAGCCATGCGCCCACGTCAGCACGGCAACCCCAGCCAAGGTGCGTGGGGATCGACCGTCTATCTCCTGCGCAGTGCGTTCGCCCTAGCGTTGGCGCTGGTACGGCCGACGAGAAGGGAGCCGCTCGCATGATGATCGCCTTCGTCGGGATCGGCGTCGCCGTGCTGATCATCGCGGCCGTGCTGTGGATGCTGCTGACCCGGCAGCTCCGCGAGAAGTACGCGATCCTGTGGATACTGCTCGGCGTTGTGCTGCTCGCGCTCGGACTGTTCCCCGGGCTCCTCACGGCCATGACCGCTGCGCTGGGAGTTCAGCTGCCGGTGAACCTCCTGTTCGCTGCAGCCATCGTGGTGCTCCTCGGCGTTACGCTCCACCTCTCGTGGGAGCTTTCTCAGAATGAGGCGGAGGTGCGTCGGCTTGCCGAGGAAGTGGCGATACTGGGCGCGCGCCTGGACGCGATGGAGGCCGGTTCAGGGGCGGAGCGCGTGGACGACGAGCCGCGCGCCGGCACCGACGCCGCCTGATCGCACGGCGCCGACGACTTCGCTGAGTGCGTTGAGGCGCGAAACGAGGTGGCCCCGAGCGATCCTCGCGGTGCGCCGCCAGCCGATCTCCCGGAAGCGCTGGGCATAGTCCAGGAAGAAGCGACGCTCCTGCTCGAAGCGCTCGCCCGTGCGCGCTGCCGCCATCGACACCGAGGCGCTGTGCCGGCGGTACTCGAAGGTCTGCTCGTTGTGGAGCAGCATCCGTCCTCCTTCGATCGCGACATCCAAGAGCAGACCGAGATCGAGGGCGATCGCATACTCCTCGCGGAAGCCTAGGCGCTGCGCGCGCTCCGTCCTCCACGCGAGCGAAGGGAAGTAAGCCCAATCGGCCCGCGTGAGGCTGGTGGCGAGCTCCTCGGAGTCGAGGATCCTCTCCTCTCCGCGTACGCGCGGCCGTAGAAGTGCCTTGATACGGTCTGCCAGCGGCAGCACCGGTCGATCGTTCTCATCGATCACAGTGACACCGCCCTGCACGATGTCGACGTCCTCGCGCAGAGAAAGTCGGCGGCGGAGCGTCTCGATGTGCGTGGGCAGCATACGGTCGTCACTGCCCATTATCATCACCCATGGTGCGGTCGCCAGGGCGAGGCAACGGGAGAAGTTCCCCGCGACGCCGAGGTTCGACTCGTTGCGGAGATGACTGACGCGGGGGTCTCCCAGACTCTCCACCCAGTCGCGAGCCGAGCTTTGGGGATGCGCGTCGTCGACGCAGATCAGGCGCCAGTCGGGGTCCGTCTGCGCCAGGACGCTGCGGACCGCATCGCGGAACTGCGGGTGATCGCCGAAGTAGGGCAGGATCACGTCGATACCGGGACCGGTCATGCGGACGGCTTTCCGTCCAGGCCGTGTCGGCCGTCGCGCCATCCACGCAGCGCTGCGCCGAGCTCCGGCGGTCGGCGGCTCAGGACTCTCGCCGCGGCTTCCTCAGCGATGCGGCGCGCGACTGCGAGGGCATGGGGGAGAAGAGGGATGCCCGCAATGCGTGCGAACAACGTCATGTTGCGGATGCCGAGGTACATCGGGTGTGCGCCGGGTTGCTGGAAGGCGAGCGCTCCGGGGACGACGACGGTCTCCAGGCCAGACCGACGCATCCGCCAGGCCGTGTCCACGTCCTCGAAGTAGAGGAAGTACCCCTCGGCGAGCCAGTCGATCGCGTCCAACGCATCGCGTCGGTAGAGGACGATTGCTCCATCCACCCAATCGACCGGGTAGGGGACTGCTCCGGTGACGGATGTCAGATGCAGTGCTCTCCCGCCTCGTGTGAGGGCGCCGCCCGCGGAGAAGACGCGCGCGCGATCGTTCGCGAAGCGGAGCACCGGGGCGGCGGCACCGCGGTGTTCCCCGTCCTCGACGGCCCCGATGAGCTCTTCGGCGAGACGCTCGTCGAAGACGGCATCGTGCGTGAGCACGAGAACAGCGGCGGAGTCGCCGCCGCGCGCCTCGTTGACAGCAGCCCCGTATCCGGGATTGTCGGGCCGTGAGATCAGCCGGGTGCGTTCCGCGAGGGGGAGATCCGCCAGCGCTCCCGCCGTCAGCGTCCCGCCGTTGTCGACGACCATGACCTGCGTCGGCAGGAGAGTCTGCGATGCGAGCCGACCGAGCACCTCGGCGACGAGGTCGTGATCACGATAGGCGATGACGAGCGCGATGTAGTCGTTGATGGCGGAATCCTGGTGACGAGCGGGAGTGGCCTAGGCTGAGATGATGACCTTCGAGGACTCCCGCAGCGCTCTGGGTGGGTTGCATCCTCAATGGCGGATTGCCAGCGTGAGCAAGTATATCCCGTACCCTTCTGTGACTCACGCCGGTGGCCAGTACGTGGGACAGCATCTCGGTGCGCTCGCCGATTTCGCGGCCATCGAGCTGTTCGCCCCGGACACGCCGTTGAACAGGGCGGCGATGCCGCAGTTCGACGTCTCCGCGTCGTCGGAGCTGATGCGTGGCGTCGGGCCCGGGGCAACCGGGCGGTTCAAGACGCTGTTCGACGTCGAGTCGGCGTGGGCAGGAAGCGCCGTCGCTTGGCCCTATCGGCGTCTGTTCCAGACCGACCGCGCGCCGTGGAGCGCCCTCGGTGCCTCCGACCTCATCGAATTTCACTGGTCCGAGATGATCGCGCTCGCTCCTGATGTGCGGCGACGCCTGCCCGATGCCGTGCTCGTCGGGATCGCCCATGATGTCATCACTCAACGCTGGGAACGCGCAGCGGATGCCGCCGCGAATCCGCTGGTCCGGGGCGCCTACTCGCTCGCGGCGAGACGCAGCCGTGTGCAGGAGTCCCGGTCCTTCCGAGACCTCGACGTCCTGCTGGTCTTCAGCGAGAAGGACGCCGCACTCGCGAGTGCTCTCGCGCCGGAGACGAGGGTCGAGGTCGTCCATCCGGGGCTCGGACCGACGATGCCCGTGAAGCGTGATGTCGATGCCGCGTCTCCCGTCGTGCTCTTCACCGGCGCGCTCAACCGACCGGACAATGAGCGCGGCATCCTGTGGTTCCTGGATCGTATCTGGCCCTTCATCTCGACCGACTTCCCGTCTGCGCGGCTCGTCATCGCCGGCGCGAATGCACAGACGGGCCTCATCCGGGCGGTCAGCCGGGCCCCGCGAGCGAGCTTGACGGGGTTCGTGGAATCGCTCGATCCCTGGTATGCGCAGGCGGCCGTTTTCGTCGCCCCATTGCTTACCGGGGCGGGCGTCAAGTTCAAGACCATCGACGCCATGCTGCGCGGCGTGCCGGTCGTCTCGACGACCGTAGGAGCGGAGGGCATCGACGCCTCCGGCCTCTTCGCTTCGGTGACGGATGATCCGAGAGAGTTCGCCGCGGCAGTGGTCACCGAGCTCCGCGAGCCCGATCGGGGACGTGCGGCGGCCGCACAACGCTGGGCCGATGGCGTGTACGGCGAGAGAGCCTTCCGCGACCGGCTGCGGACCCTGTACGGCGAGCTGCTATCAGGTAGATGATCTACGCTCGTTCCGACCCCCGCTTCCCTCGTCAGGAGACGACTCGCCGATGACCACCAAGATCGTCGCCGTGGTGCCCGTTTTCGGGGCGCCGGACGACCTCGCCGAAACCGTCGCCGCGCTCGGCACCCAGGTCGACGAGGTCATCCTCGTCGACGACGGATCGCACACGGCCGCGACCATCGTCTACGGGCCGCGCGTGGAGGTCATCTCCCTCGAGAGCAACAGCGGCATCGCCACGGCCCTCAACGTAGCCATAGAGCGCGCAGGAGAACGCGGCGCGTCGCATGTGATCACGCTGGATCAGGACTCCCGGCTCGCCGACGGACATGTGCGGCGGCTGCTCGGCCTGCTCGATAGCGCGGATCCTGATGGCGCGCCGATCGCCGCCGCGGTACCCGGCATCGTCGGGGGCGCCGCCGTGCTTCTCGGAGCGGACGGCGAACCTTTCGACCCCATTCAGTCCGGCCAGCTGATCCCGATCGGGGTGTTCGATGCGCTCGGCGGTTTTGAGGCTGAGCTGTTCATCGATGCCGTGGACTCGGAGTTCACCATCCGCGCCCGCCAGGCAGGCTATCGCTTCGTGGTCGACGAGACGCTCGAGATGGCACACGCTCTCGGTGAGGCGGTTCCGCTGAGCTTCCTCGGGCGCCCCCTCGTGGTTTTCGGGAAACCACGGCACGTCCTCTACCACTCGCCGTGGCGCACCTACTACATGGTGCGCAACAGCGTCTGGCTCTCGCGGCGCTATGGTCGTGGGGATCGTGCGTGGATGCGTCGACGCAATCGCAAGATGACGGAGATGATCATCGGCGGAAGCCTGCTGGCGCCTGACCGGATCACCCAGATCCAGGCCGTGCGCGCCGGCTGGAGAGACGGTCGCCGCGGCATCCTCGGGCCGATCAGCGACGACCTCCGTCGTCGGTTCAGGCGACGCGTGTGAAGCGGGTCACCGCGGTCCTGCGGCATGACCTCCTGCGCCGCAGCGCCTACTTCTCGATCTCCGTCGTCGCCTCGACCGTCGTCGGGATCGTCTCGATCCCGCTGCTGATCCAGACGGTGGGGGCGGACCAATGGGCGCGCCTGTTCGTGCTGCAGATGATCGGGCAGTTCGCCTCCATCATCGTCGCCTTCGGATGGGGGGCGACGGGGCCCAGCACAGTGTCCGCGCTTCCGAAGGATCGTCGACGCCAGTTCCTGCTGGACTCGCTCGTCGCGAGGGTGCCGCTCCTGATCATCGTCCTCCCGCTCGCCACCGGGATCGGCACCGCCCTCGGCGCCGACCCTTTCGCGGCTCTCGTGGCGACCTTCGCGTACTCGGTCCCCGGCATCGGCGCCGCGTGGTACTTCATCGGGACGAACCGTCCGCTGGCGCTGCTGCTGTTCGATGCAGTCCCCGCGATCCTCGGCCAGGTCGCTGCTCTGGTGGCCGTCGTGTTCGCTCCGACGCTGCTGTCCTATCTCTGCGCCGTCGCGATCGCGACGTCCGTGGGGGTGGGTGGGGGGCTCGCCTTCGCATTGACTCGCGACGACGGCGCACGGCTGCGGCGAACCCGGTGGACCGAGCTCGCCGTGACCATGCGCACACAGCTCGCAGGCCTCGCGACCGTGCTGTTCGGCAATCTGTCGACTATGCTCCCGGTGATACTCGTCGACGTGTTCATGAAGCCCGTGCTTCCCGTTTTCGCCGCCGTGGACAAGCTGTACCGGTACGGCATCCTCGTTCTCGCCCCGATCCTGCAGGCGATCCAGGGGTGGGTGCCAGAGGCGGGCCCCGAGCAGACGCGCATCCGAGCCCGTGGCTCGCTCCTCGTCGGTCTTGGAGTGGGCGCGCTCGGAGGCGGATGCTTCGCGCTTCTCGCGACCCCCGTCTCGATCCCGCTCACGGTCGGTGAAGCGGTCATCCCCTTCGAGGTCGCCCTGATCGCAGGGATCGGCTTCGGCGCGGAATGCGTGTCGCAGATCGTGGGACTCGCCGGTCTCGTGGCGCTGCGCAAGGAGAGGGAACTGGCTCGCTCGTCGATGATCGCGGCGATCATCGGGCTGCCGTTGATGATCCCGGCTGTCGTGTACGGCGGGCTTCTCGGCATCGTATCGGTCATCAGCGCATCCGCGATCCTTGTAGCCGTCTACCGAGCCACCGTTCTCCTGCGCGCCGCGAAGGCCGCCGAGCATGCAAGCCCCTCCGCCCCCACCGGTTACGCTGGATGATGAGGCGCCGACAACGGCGCCGGAAAGCAGCAATATGGATCTCCTCGTCGTAGGGTCGGGTTTCTTCGGCCTCACCATCGCAGAGCGCGCGGCCGAGGCCGGCCGCAAGGTCACCGTGATCGACCGTCGTCCGCACATCGGCGGCAACGCGTACAGCGAGGCGGAGCCGGAGACGGGCATCGAGGTCCATCGCTACGGGGCGCACCTCTTCCACACGTCGAACCCCACGGTCTGGGAGTACGTCAACCGCTTCACGACCTTCACGAACTACGTGCACCGGGTGTACACCACGCACGAGGGCGTCGTCTTCCCGATGCCGGTGAACCTCGGCACGATCAACCAGTTCTTCCAGTCGGCATACACGCCCGACCAGGCGCGTGCTCTGGTGAAGGAGCAGGCGGGGGAGTTCGACGTCAAGACGGCCTCGAACTTCGAGGAGAAGGGCATCGCGCTCGTCGGGCGTCCGCTGTTCGAGGCGTTCTTCCGCGACTACACCGCGAAGCAGTGGCAGACCGACCCGCACAAGCTGTCCGGCGACATCATCAGCCGCCTGCCCGTGCGCTACACCTACGACAACCGCTACTTCAACGACACCTGGGAGGGGCTGCCGACCGACGGCTACACGGCGTGGCTCGAGCGGATGGCCGATCACCCGAACATCGAGGTGAAGCTGAACGTGGACTACTTCGACGAGACGCAGCCGCTCAGCAAGAAGGCGACCGTGGGCCAGGTCCCCGTGGTCTACACGGGGCCCGTGGACCGGTACTTCGACTACACGGAGGGCGCGCTCAGCTGGCGCACGCTGGACTTCGAGCAGGAGGTCCTGAACGTCCGCGACTTCCAGGGCACGAGCGTCATGAACTACCCCGACATGGACGTGCCGTACACGCGCATCCACGAGTTCAAGCACTTCCACCCGGAGCGCAAGGACGCCTACGAGTCCGACAAGACCGTGATCATGCGCGAGTTCTCGCGTTTCGCGAACCGCGACGACGAGCCGTACTATCCGGTCAACACGCCCGACGACCGCGCAGGGCTGCTGGCCTATCGCGATCTCGCCAAGGGCGAGCGGGACGTCCACTTCGGCGGCCGTCTCGGCACCTACCAGTACCTCGACATGCACATGGCGATCGGCTCGGCGCTGTCGCTGTGGAACAACACCCTCTCGTAGACTCGACACTGTGAGTCACGCTGCTGTCGGGGCGCCCGGGACGCCCCGGCGCTATCTGCATTCTCTGTGGCTCCTGTCTGCCCGAGACCTGAAGGTCAGGTACTCGACGAGCATGCTCGGGTACCTGTGGTCGGTGCTCGACCCGCTCGTGATGAGCGCGATCTACTGGTTCGTCTTCACGCAGGTCTTCCATCGCGACGTGGGCGAGGAGCCGTACATCGTCTTCCTGATCAGCGCCCTGCTTCCCTGGGTCTGGTTCAACGCATCCGTGGGCGATTTCACGAGGGCGTTCAAGAAGGACGCCCGGCTGGTCAGATCGACGGCGATACCGCGTTCCATCTGGGTGAACCGCATCGTCCTCAGCAAGGGCATGGAGTACCTGTTCTCACTGCCGGTCCTGGTGATCTTCGTCGTCGCGAACCTCCTCGTGGAGAGGAACCCCGACCAGGTCGTGCAGATCGGCTGGGGGCTGCTGTGGATGCCGGTCGCGATCCTCCTCCAGACGATCCTGCTGATCGGCCTCGGGCTGCTCATCGCCCCGCTCTGCGTCATGTACGTCGACCTCGAGCGCACGACGGCGCTGATCCTTCGTGCCATGTTCTACGCGACGCCGATCATCTACAACGTCTCCGACCTCCCCGGCATCGCCCAGACGCTGGGGGCGTTCAACCCCCTCGCGGGCATCTTCATGCTCTATCGGATGCCGTTCTTCCCCGAGCAGTGGAACCCGTTCGCGCTGACGGTCAGCGTGCTGATGAGCCTGTCGATCCTCGCGCTCGGAGCCTGGGTGTTCCGCCGGCTCGAGCGACCCGTGCTGAAGGAGCTGTGATGTCGACCGCGATCGAGGTGCGGGATCTCGGCGTCCGGTTCCGCCGCAATCGCCGAGGACGGCGCAGCTTCAAGGATCTGTTCGCCGGCGCCAAGCGCCGATCCCGCCCCGGAGAGTTCTGGGCGCTGCGCAACGTGTCCTTCACCGTGCAGCAGGGCGAGTCGATCGGCGTCGTCGGCCGCAACGGACAGGGCAAGTCGACGCTGCTGCGGCTCGTGGCCGGCGTGCTGCTCTCCGACGAGGGCACCGTCGCCGTCAACGGGGGAGTGGCGCCGTTGATCGAGATCACCGGCGGGTTCGTCGGGGACCTGAGCGTCCGCGAGAACGTGCGCCTCACCGCGGGACTGCACGGCATGTCGCGTGACGAGGTGACGAGGCGATACGACGGCATCATCGAGTTCGCCGAGCTCGCCGGCTTCGAGGACACCCCGTACAAGCACCTCTCCAACGGCATGAAGGTGCGTCTGGCGTTCTCGGTCGTGTCCCAGCTGGACGAGCCGATCCTGCTCGTGGACGAGGTGCTGGCCGTGGGGGACAAGGCGTTCCGCGAGAAGTGCTACAAGCGCATCGACGAACTGCTCGCAGAGGGGCGCACGCTCTTCTTCGTCAGCCACAACGAGCGCGACCTGCGCCGGTTCTGCGAACGAGGGCTGTATCTCGACAGGGGAGGGCTCGTCCTCGATGCGCCGATCGCTGAGGTCCTGGACAGGTACAACGAGGACTACAACGCGGGCTAGTGCAGCCTGTCCGTGAGCGCTCAGAGGCCGACTATCGCCTTCAGATTCGCCAGGGCCGCACGCGCATCTTCCACCGCAGCGGTGACACCGGAACCCGCTGAAACCGCCGACCTGAGCGTCGCGAGCTCATCCGAGTAGACGCCGACGCCTGAGTACCACTGCTCGAGGATCGACGTCGGCGGCTGCGCATCCGAAAGCCTCTGCGCATCCTGTTGCAGCGTATCGACCACGGATAGCGCGTCCTGGCCGCTCGCGCCGGCGACGATGTCGAGACCGCGGCCTGCGTCTCCCAGCCATCCGCTGACCTGGCTGCGGAACGTTTCGATGTTCGGGTCGACGACCGGGGGCTCGGTCTCCACCGGCTCCGTGGGCTCGGTCGTGGGTGCGGCCGTGGCCGTGGCCGTGGCCGTGGGCGTCGGGGAGGGGCTCGCTGATGCGGACGCCGAAGGGCTCGGGGACGCCGTGCCCTCAGCGTCCGGCTTCCCGCGCTGGTTGAGCACGAAGAACAGCACGACGCCTGCGACGACGAGAGCCGCTATGACCAGTCCGACGATCAGCCAGACACGGCCCTTCCGTGAGGGCTTCGGGGGGATCGGCGCCCAGCGCAGTTCAGGCTGCTGCTCATCGCTCATCGTCATGCCTCCAGAGGTGCCATCGGCTGCCAGGAACGATCGCGGCCGAGCTTTCCGCCCTCGCGAAGGCCCCGGAAGAGGTTGCTGGTGCCGCGTACCGAGCGCTCGACGAAGAACAGCCTGATGATCTCCTTCGCGAAGGTCATCGAGGTGCCGAGGCCGAACAGCACGGGGTTGTAGTTGCCGTGCACGCGGTAGTACTTCTTGATGTATGCGCGGTTGCGCATGATGTAGAAGCGGTAGGCGTTGCTCGACGCGTTCATGTGGCGGATGCCCATGTCCCACTGCTTGATCTCGCGCGTGCGACGCAGCACGAACTCGTTCACGATCACGGCGGTCGTCAGACGCGAGGCCAGCCAGCCGTACATCTGGTCGTCCCAGTAGATGAAGAACCTCGGGTCGGGGAGGCCGATCTGCTGGACGATCGACCGGTGGATGAACATGCCCTCGAAGCATCCGCTGTTCATCTCCTTGAACCCGGACTCGTCGAAGCCGGAGGGCGCGAACGGGATGGGGATGCCCATGCGCTCGGCGATGCGGTACTGCCAGTAGAACTCGCTGCCGTCGTAGTCGTAGCGGCGGCCCTGGATGCTCTTGAACCGAGGCGCCCACTTGCCCATCTTGGCGAGCCCGTCGGGGAGGACCTCGACGTCGTCGTCCATCATCCAGATCCACTCGCTGCCGAGATCGTACGCGGTGCGCATGCCCTCGCTGAACCCGCCGGAACCGCCGGTGTTGGTCTCGAGCCGGCGGTAGACGAGCTCGGTCCCGAGCCTCGCACGGAAGGACTCGACGACCTCGGTGGTGTCGTCGGAGGAGGCGTTGTCGATGATCACGACGTGACCGGGCTTGGGGTCCATCGCCGTGATGCTCTCGAGGAGCCCGGTGAGAAGATGCGAGCGGTTGAACGTGACGATCACGATCGTCGCGGATGTCGGCGAGAAACCCGGGGCGGCGGCGGTCATGCCTGCTCCTCGAAGGTCTGCTGCCACGAGGAGTCCGAGACCAGGTCGGGCAGAGCCGCGCGGTACCGATCCTGCAGCTCGGGCCAGCGGCGACGGAGCTCCGCATGCAGACGGAGCGTATCGCGCAGCATCCGCCGGTACTTCGCGCGATCGCGTGTGTAGATGTTCTTTCCCGATCCATCGGCGGCGCTCACCAAAGCGCTGTCGAAGGCAGGCAGACGCCACCAGTGCGCATCCTCCTTGCCGAACTCGACCTCGGGTTGCGCGATGTTCGCGGGATCCGGCCGATGCAGCCAGTGGGAGATGAGCGTGGTCAGAGTGAACCGTCCGAGCGCGAGACCCGTCGGGCTGTCGAAGTCATGACGCGATCGCTGTCGTTTGAAGACCTGACGTCCTCGTCGCGAATGCAGGACCGACGAAGGATCGCGGTGAATCACGGTCTCGGGATACTCCGCGGCGATCGCTCGGGCGGCGGGCATCGCGGTCGCGAGGTTGCGCCGCATGTGCTCGGGGCCCGAGAGCACGTCGCGGAGCGCACGGGCACGCAACGCCACCGGGTAGTACTGCATCATCATGAGGTGCTTGAGGTCGACTCGTCGGCTGTGCCTAATGAGGCGGCCGCCGCGGGCGGCCCCCGAGTGCAGGAGGCCGGCGACGATGCGGTTGCGTGCGTGGAAGTACGCCTGCCAGTCGATGGTGTCGTCCTTGTTCACCCAGGAGACGTGCCACAGTGCGACGCCGGGCATCGAGATCGTGGGGAAACCCGCCTTCCCCGCGCGGAGACAGAACTCCGCATCGTCCCACTTGATGAACGCAGGCAGGGAGAGGCCGACCTCGCGGATCGCGTCGACCGGTATCAGGCACATCCACCAGCCGTTGTAGTCCGCGTCCATGCGCATGTGCAGGAGAGGGGACTGGCGCAGGTTCGCGACGCCGAAGTCGTGAGGCATCTCCTCTTGATAGAGGTTGCGCCACATGAAGGGCTGCTCATCGATGACCTCGGCCCAGCCATGCAGTTTGGGTCGATCGAGGAGATCGAACATGTGCCCGCCGACCAGGACGGGGGTGGTCGCGTACTGACCGAAGACGATCGAACGGCGCAGAGATTCGGGCTCGAGGCGTACGTCGTCGTCGAGGAGCTGCACGAAGTCGCTCTCGGGGCGCTGGAGCGTCTCGTGCATCGCCCGTGCGAACCCCCCGGATCCGCCGAGGTTCGCCTGACGTATGACCTGGAGCGTGTCGCCGAGCTCCGACGACACCGCCTCGAAGCCTTCCTGATCGGCGACGAGCTGCGTGCCCTGGTCGACGAGGAAGATGCGGTCGACGAACTCGAGCGCGTCCGGAGATGCCGCGAGCGCCCGAAGCGTGTCGATGCAGTAGTCCGGCTTGTTGTAGGTCGTGATCCCGAGCGAGGCCTTGCCGCCGCGTGCGGGGGCCTGCGGCGTGGTCCACTCGGCGCCCTCGAGGACCGCGTTCTTCTCGTCGGCGACGATGTCGAACCAGATCCATCCGCCGTCGCTGTACTGGGTCAATGCCAGGTCGAAGGAGGTGGACGATTCGCCGATCACCTCGCGTGTCGCGATGCGCTGGCGGACCCCTGAGCCGTTCGAACGGTAGACGAGGATCGTTGCCGGGCCCGTCGTCCGCACGGTGAGGGTGACTTCACGGACGCTCGTCCAGTGCTGCCAATAGGCCGCCGGGAAAGCGTTGAAGTATGTTCCGAGAGAGACGCGTCTTCCGGCCACGATACGCGCACGATGACGGCCGAGGATGTTCCCGAGGTGCGCGCGGTTGGATACGCGCACCGGCTCCTCCTCGATGACGGACCATGTCTCTGGATCCGCGTAAAGAGGCAGGAGATCGGGGTCGCGGTCGAGGGGGAACACAACATTCTGAAGGACGTGGGCCACAGGCGGTTTCTCCGATTTTGCAGCCGCAGGCGACCGGTGACGGTGCGCAGCGGACTCGACGAGCAGGAGACAGCCTACCCGTCATGACCGTCGCTCCCGCTGTGCGCGTGCCTCGGGGAGTCGGTCATCCCCCCGGACGCAGGGTCGGCACGGCCCCTGTCTGCGCCGCGTCGATGTTCTCGCGCCACGACCGCGACTGACCGGCGCGCAGCGCGCACAGCACGAGCAGGAACCAGCCGGCGCCGACGATCGTGAAGCTCTCGAACATCGACTCGACGGCGAGCGTCACGAGCATGAGGGGAGTCCAGGCGTACACGACCGATCGGCGCACGCTCGCGACGAGCCACGAGCGCACCGTGGCGATGCCGCCGAGGAGCAGGAAGAGCACGAGCCCGGCGGCCCCGAGCTGCAGCAGGACGTCGAAGTAGGCGTTCAGCGCGCTCTGGTGATGGTCGTCGAGCAGGTAGTTGATGTAGTTGAACGGATACTCGCCGCGCGGCCAACCGCCGAACCACCCCCAGCCCTGCATGGGCTTCACGGCGACGAAGTCGAGGATCGTGTTCCACAGGGTGGCGCGGATGGAGAAGTCGGAGCCGGCATCCATCAGGGCGATGATCGGATGCCGCAGCGCGAACGCCGTCGCCAGCGCCATCGCGACCAGAACCCCGAGGACCCACTGCACGGCGTTGCGCCGATGCGCCGGCGCGTGCCGCACGATCGTGAGGGTGACGGCGACGACGCCGACGGCGAAGGCGAGCACGAGGACCGTGGGCGACGCCGACAGGATCGCCAGCATGGTCGCCAGGGCGATCGAGGGGATCGCGATCCTCGCCTCGAGCGATTGCGAGCGCCACTCGATCGCGAAGGTGATCAGCGCGATCACCGCGACGAAGCCGAGCATGTTGCGGCTGCCGAAGATGCCCTGGATGGGCCCGCCCAGAGCGAGATCCCCCTGGACGCCGAGGAAGGTGAAGGGCACGTCGAGCAGGATCCCCGAGAGGATCTCCACTCCGAGCGAGACCAGCAGCAGCACGCGCAGGGTGTCGCCGAGGGCGCGCACGGTCTGCAGGGTGTCGCGGATGTGACCCACCGTGATCGCCAGGAACCCGTAGCCGAACAGCGCCATCCACGCGAAGGTGGTGTCCGACTTGTCGGTGGTCCAGACGAGGCTGACCAGCGCCCAGGCGAGGAACACCAGCAGCGACGTGGGCGCGACGCGCAGCAGCGACAGCTCCTCCCTGCGCACCCAGAGGATGGCGGCCCCGAGTACGCACAGCGCGGAGACGACGGTGGCGAGCGTGACCTGCGATGACATCCGCTCGATCGCGAGCGAGGAGAACACCGCCGTCAGCACCGCGATCGTGAACGCCCTGGCCATCTCCGCCGAGCCGAGCAGCGTCCTGAACCGGTGCGCAGGCGTCACGGCACCCGCCGGCGTCGCTCGCCGCGCTCGACCACCTGTTCGCGTTCGCCCACTCCCACCAGCGGAGTGGTCTTCAGCTTGAACGACAGCAGGATCAGCAGCATCCAGCCCCACAGCATGATCGGCGTGGACTCGGTCAGCCCCTGCACCAGCAGTGCGACGGTGAACAGGCTCGGCAGGAGCGTCAGCGGCGAGTAGTCGCGATCGGATGTGAGGTCCCACCGCGGCCGGTCGACCGCGAAGAACCACGACCGCCAGAGCAGGCTGAGGAACGCGATCGCGACGAGGACGGCCCCCAGCACGCCCAGCTGCATGAACGCATCCAGCCACATGTTGTGCGCGTGGAACACCGTGATGCCGTGGTCTTCGATCCAGCCCGCGAAAGCGGGATCCGTCGGCAGCCAGGGGGTCGAGAAGCCGTTGCCGAAGAGCGGATGCTGCAGCCAGCGCTCGATCACGGCGCTCCAGATCTTGTCCGAGCGTCCCGTGAGGTCCGAGCTGCGTCCGATCAGCCCGAGCAGCGGCTCGCGCAGGAACCAGACCGCGGCGGCGGCGGCGACGGCGCCGCCGATCGCGATCGCGTAGATCCTCGTGCGCGCGCCGGGCGTGCCCGCACGGCGCATGAGCAGGGCGACGACGAGCACGACGATCACCGCCGCGGCACAGGCGTACGCCGTAGCCGAGGCCGCGCGGACGAGGAAGTAGGCGGCCAGCAGCATCCACAGCGCGAGCGTGGTGCGCCATCGCGCCCTGGCGGCGAACAGCACGCCGAAGGTGACGATCGCGAAGAGGCTGATGATGCCGAGCAGGTTCGCGTTGCCGACGATCCCCTGCAGTCGGCCGCCGTCGAAGAGGTTGTCGCGCACCCAGTACCACTGCGGGTCGATCTTGCCGGGCGGCAGGTCGACGAAGTTCGGCAGCAGGGCGTGCTGCAGGACCAGCGACACCCACAGCTCCAGCACCAGGGACAGCCCGAGTATCCACTTGAACGCCGAGGCGAGCGCCCGGACGATCTCACGCCAGGTGAGCACGTGCGCGACGAACAGCGCGTTCACGGTGACCGTGGCGAGCAGCATCCATGTGATGAGCGTCGCGCCGCGCCACTGCGACCACGCCACCGACACCAGCGCGAGCGCGGTGTAGCCGATCGCGGCCCACGGCAGCCGGCGCCAGGCGAACCGCTGCGGGTGCCCTCGCACGAGCATCGGGATGCCGATGCCGAGGGTGGCCAGCAGGAAGACGGCGATCGTGACCGCGGCGCCGTACTCGCCGAGCAGGTTGTACACCGCCGAGTGCGCGAAGGTGAGCACCAGCACCAGGATGACGTATCCGCGCAGCAGCAGGTGCCCCGTCGACTCGCGCGCGGGCGCGGTGGGCGGGGCGGCGACCGGATGCTTGGTGTACTGCGCCATCGCGTTCAGGCTACCGCGCGCGGCTGTGCTCGTGCCGTAGCCCTACGCTGGAGGCATGCTGCTGAGCCTGTCGAACGTGCCCCGCGACTACGCCTGGGGATCCCGCACCCTTCTCGCCGGCCTCGAGGGGCGCTCCCCGTCGGCGGAGCCCGAGGCGGAGGTCTGGTTCGGAGACCACCCCGGAGACCCCTCCGACGTCGAGGGTGGCGGCACGCTCGATGCGGTCACCGGGGGACGCCTGCCCTATCTGCTCAAGCTCCTCGCCGCGGCGTCTCCGCTGTCGATCCAGGTCCATCCCACCATCGCCCAGGCCCGCGCCGGCTGGGCGCGTGAATCCGGGCTCGCCCTCGACGACCCGACCCGCAACTACCGGGACGACAACCACAAGCCCGAGCTCATCGTCGCGCTCAGCGACCGCTTCGAGTCCCTCAGCGGACTGCGTCCCGTCGCCGACACGCTGCGGCTGCTCGAGGTGCTCGGCGCCCCTGCCGAACCGCTGCGGTCCCGGCTGGCGGCGGACGGCGACGTGCTGGGCGATGCCATCGGGTGGCTCCTGTCCGGCACGGCGCAGGGCGAGGTCGAGGCGATCGTCGCCGCCGTCCGCAGGGCGGCCGAGGCCGACACGGGGGAGTGGGACCACACCCTCCGCGCGGTCGCGGGCATCGCCGACGTCTACCCGGGGGACCCTGGCGTGGTCGTGGCGCTCCTGATGAACCACGTCGTGCTGGCGCGCGGCGAGGGGGTCTTCCTGCGGGCGGGGCTCCTGCACGCCTACATCTCCGGGCTCGGGGTGGAGATCATGGCGGCCAGTGACAACGTGCTGCGCGGCGGCCTCACCCCCAAGCGCATCGACGTGCCCGAGCTGCTCTCGATCCTGGACACCGAGCCGGGCTCCGTCCCCGTTCTGCGACCGGCCGCCGACGGCGCGATCACCGACTATCCCGTCGACGTCCCCGATTTCGCTCTGCGCAGGGTCGCGTTGTCGGGTGCGCCCCTCTCCATCGCCGTCACGGGGCCCGCCATGGTGCTCGCGACCGCGGGCGACGTCGCCGTGAGCGGAGCGGATGCGGTCGCGCGTCCCGTCCCCGTCGGCGCCGTCGTCTTCGCGTCCGAGGACGAGCCGTCGCTCACCCTCTCCGGGATCGGCGAGGTCTTCATCGCCGAGCCCGGCCGCTGAGTCGGGTGCCGTCCGTCCCCGTCGCCCTGCACGCCGTCCCATAGGCGGTCTGCCACCGCGTCCGCCGTCCCCTCTGCATGCTCGGATTCCTTCTGCAGGTCGGGCCGGTCGTTCTGGGCCTGCGGACCGGAGTTCGACCTGCAGACGGGACGGCCGGCACGATCCGATGATCGCGACACGCCGAGGACGCGCCAAGAACCTTCAAGACGATATTGAGGGTTTACTATCCGCGACTTGACCGATGGGAATCACACGGGTGTAATTAGGTGAGCACGGCCCGCCGGGGGGCGGAGACAAGGGTTGGAGGATCGAGATGACGGGTTACCGATCCGACGTACCGGAGAACTGGTTCGTCGACCCGATCAACCTGGGCGTCCCAGGGGTCCGCAAGGCCGATCCTGAGGACGACAACGCCCTCGCCTGGCAGGGCGACGCGCTGTGCGCTCAGACCGACCCCGAGGCGTTCTTCCCCGAGAAGGGCGGCTCCACCCGTGACGCGAAGCGCATCTGCGCCTCCTGCGACGTCCGCGGCGAGTGCCTCGAATACGCCCTCGAGAACGACGAGCGCTTCGGCATCTGGGGCGGCCTCTCCGAGCGCGAGCGTCGCAAGCTCAAGCGCCGCGCGAGCTGAGCCCGGCGAACGCGCACAGCTTCGCGGGCGCGCCGCGCTCGCTGCCTCCGCCGCCGCGTCCGCGCGCTTAGGCTGACCACGTCATGCCAGCCCGAGTTCACGCCATCATCGTCGCGCGCCCCGGATCGTCGGCCCGCGCTCAACTGCTCCGCACCCTCGACGCGCTGCGCGCGCAGACGACCCCGCCCGCCGCGATCACGCTCGTCATGTGCGGAGACGCGACCACCGTCCGGGAGAGCGAGAGCGTCGCAGGTCTCGTCGAAGGCGTGATCGAGGCGCGCGGCGGCACCCCCTTCGCCGAGGCGGTCGAGCTCGCCCGTCCCCGGGTGACCGACGGCAGCGCCGTCTGGCTGCTCGCCCACGACACGGCTCCGCATCCGCGGGCCCTGGAACGGCTCGTCGGCAGCCTCGAGCGCTCCCCGTCGGCCGCGATCATCGCCCCGAAGCTCGTGCAGACCGACAACGATCGCGAGATCGTGTCGTTGGGCGTCAGCATGACGACGCTCGGACGCGCGGTGGAGCTCGCGGCAGGGGAGCTCGACCAGGGACAGCACGACGGGCGCGACGAGGCTCTCGGCGCCGACGTCCGCGGTCTTCTGATCCGGGGCGAGGTCCGCGACGCCCTGCGCCCGGACCGCGCGCTCGCCGGCGCCGACGAGGGGCTCGATCTCGGCGTGCGCGCGCGGCTCGGCGGCGGACGTGTCGTGCTGACGCCGTCTGCGCGCATCTCGGTCTCGCCCGACGGCCCCGCAGCGCTGCCGGCCGGCGGCTCGCGGCGCGCCTACGTCACACGTGTGGCGCAGCTGCATCGCCGCCTCGCCTACGCGCCGGCCCTCGCACTGGTGCCGCACTGGCTCGCGCTGCTGCCGCTCGCGCTGTGGCGCTCGATCACCCACCTGATCGGCAAGCGGCCCGAGTCGGTGCTCCCGGAGTGGGGCGCCGCGCTCACCGCCATGTTCCGCTTCGGCGCGATCGGCCGCTCCCGCCGCAGCATCCGCTCGTTCCGGACCTCCGGCTGGTCGAGCATCGCCCCTCTGCGCGTCACCCGCGGGGAGCTGCGCCGTCGCCTGGACGACGGGCAGGGCAGCGAGGGGGGAGCGCACAGCGAGCTGCACTTCTTCTCGGGCGGAGGCGCCTGGGCGGTGCTCGCCGCGCTCGTGGTCAGCATCGCGGCCTTCACCGAGATGCTGGCCTGGCCCGCGCTCGGCGGGGGTGCGCTGCTGCCGCTGCGCAACACGGTCGGCGCTCTGTGGAGCGACGCCGCCTGGGGACTGCGCGGGCTCGGCGTCGATCTCGTCGGACCCGCTGACCCCTTCGCGGCCGTCGTCGCGGTGCTCGGCTCGCTGTGGCCGGCTGCGCCGTCGTTCTCCCTGGTGCTGCTGTGGATCCTCGCGCTGCCGCTCGCCGTGCTCGGCGGCTGGTTCGCGGCGACGCGCGTCACCGACCGGGCGGGCCTGCGCATCTTCGCCGGCGTCGTCTGGGCATGCGCGCCCTCGTTCATCGCCGCGCTCGTCGACGGCCGCCCTGCCGGGGTGCTCCTGCACCTGCTGCTGCCGTGGCTGTTCCACTCCGCGGTCGTCGCGCACCGCTCCTGGGGCGCCGCAGGAGCGGCATCCATCCTCTTCGCGGCCGTCGCGGCGTGCTCGCCGTCTCTCGTGCCGGCGCTGCTCCTGCTCTGGGTGGTCGCCCTGGCGATCGCGCTGGGCGGCGCCCGTTTCCGCGGCGCGGTCCGGCTGCTCTGGCTGCCGTTCCCCGCAGCGGCCATGTTCGCGCCGCTGGTCATCTGGCAGCAGGCGCACGGCAGCCTGATCGCCCTGCTCGGCGATCCGGGGATGATCTGGGCGGGTCCGCAGGCCGGAGCCGACTCCGCCGGGCGCCTCGCCCTGGCGATGGGATTCCCCACCGAGGACCTCGGCGGCTGGACGGATGCCGTCGCCGCGCCCTTCGGCGCGTGGGCGGGCCTGCTGCTCGCCCCCCTCGCCCTGCTCGCCCTGCTGTCCGCCATCGCCCCGCGGTGGCGCGCGGGCATCACCCTGCTGCTCGTCGCCGCGACGGGCTTCGCCACGGCGTTCCTGGCGGTGGGGGTCTTCGTCTCCTTCGCGCAGGGCTCACCGGTGGCGATCTGGCCCGGGGCGGGCCTCAGCCTCGCCTGGGCCGGCGTCGCCGGCGCCGCCCTGGTCGCTCTCGACACGATGCTGACACAGCCCAGGGTCCGGCTGCTCGGCGCCGTGATCGCCGCGACCGCCGTGATCGTGAGCGCCGGGCCCGCGCTGCTGTCCTTCCACCTCGCCGCCGACGATCGCGTCCTCACCAACGGGCCGACATCGACGCTGCCGGCGTACGTGGCCGCGCAGGCGGCGGGGGACAAGCCCATCGGCACGCTCGTGCTCACACCCCAGAACGACGGCGGCCTCGCCGCGGAGACGGTGTGGGGCGCGAGCGAGACGCTCGGCGCGCAGACCACGATCATGTCGACCGCCACCGGTATCCAGGGGACCGACATCACGACGCTCGCCGTCGACCTGCTGTCGGCGCGCGACTTCGACGCCGCAGCCGAGCTCGGAGAGGCCGGCATCAGCTACGTCCTGCTCGCGACCGCCCCCGGAGCGGACGACCGCGCGCTCGCGCTGAACTCCGCCGCGGTCGCGGCCCTCAACCAGCGCGACGGGTTCGTGCAGGCGGGCAAGACGGCTCGCGGCGAGCTGTGGAGCCTGCGGTCGGATGCCGCGGATCGCGCCCAGCTCACCGCGGGTCAGCACGCCACAGCCCGCACCGTGATCACCGTCCAGCTCGTGCTGTTCATCGCGGCCCTGCTGCTGTCCATCCCCACGCGTGCGTCACGCCGGGCCGCCCGCTCGCAGTCCCGGATCGTCGGCAGCATGCCCGAGGAGCGGCTCGTGCTGCCGAGCCACGCGGAGGATGCCGACGAGCCCGCCGCCGACCGCTCCCCAGGGCGTCTCATCCTCGTCGAGGAGCCGGCGGAGGGGGCGGGCGCCAGCGCCGCAGGAGACGACGAGGACGCGAGCGAGGACCAGCAGGAGGAGAAGCGATGACCGGCAACCGTGCGATCCGCGTCGCTGCGACGAGTGCGCGGGTGCTGACCGGCGCCGTCGTCGCGGCGGCCTGCGTGGTCGGGATGGTGGTCGCGGTCACCGCGCCCTGGCCCGCCGTCACGACGGACCCGGCGCGGGCCGAGGTCACCCCGCAGCCCGGCGACACCGTGCTCGTGTGCAACGGAGACTTCCGCGCCCTCGGCCGTGACACCTCGGATCCGCTGCGGATGGAGCCCGCGGCATCCGCCCGTTTCACGTTGGACAGCACATCCGGCTCCCCGGAGATCGCCGCTCTGACCGTCACCGACCTCGAGGGAGCCGGAGAGCTGCGCCGTCTCTCCGGAGCCGTCGAGGACGGCGCCGCTCCGCTGATCGGAGCGGCGGAGTCGACGACCCTCGACGAGGACGATCTCGCGGGGTTCGCCGCTGCGCCGTGCCGTTCGGCGAGCAGCGACTCGTGGCTCCTCGGAGGCACCGTCGCGACCGGCTCCGAGGACCTGATCGTGCTCACCAACCCCGGAGCCGTGCCCTCGACCGTCACGCTCACCGTCTACGGCACGGTGCGCGGCACCAGCACCTCGATCGTCCCGGCGGGATCCCAGCTCGCGATTCCGCTCTCGTCGATCGCGAGCGGTTCAGACGTCCCCGTCGTCAGGGTCTCCGCCGAGGGCGCGCCGGTGCGCGCCGTGCTGCAGTCGTCACTGACCCAGACGCTGGATCCGATCGGGATCGACCTGCAGGACGCGATCACCGCACCGCAGCAGCATCCCGTGATCGCCGGAGTCGAGCTGTTCCCCGATGAGAGCGACGACGCCGCCGCGGCGATCCTGCGCCTGCTCTCCCCGGGATCCGACACGACGGCGCACATCACGGTCCGTGCCGTCGGGCAGTCCCGCGAGGCGCACTCCTTCGATGTGCAGCTGACGGCGGATGCTCCGGCGCAGGTGGGCCTGTCGAACCTCGACCCGGGGCTGTACAACGTCTACATCGATGCGGACTCCGCGGTCCTCGCGGGCGTGCGCGTGCAGGACGGCGTGGCGCCGGGAAGCGACTTCGCCTGGATGATGCCCGCCCCAGACATCGCCGACGAGGTGCTCGTCGCGGTGCCGTCGGGGCCCGCCGCCACGCTCTTCCTCGTCAACGACGGCGACACGGACGTCACCGTCGCCCTCGAGCCGACGTCCAGCGGCGAGGAGCGCACGATCACGGTGCCGGCCGGATCGTCGGCGTCCGCCGATGTCGACGCCAGGACCGTCTACTCGCTGACCCCGACGGGACCCGTGCATGCGGCCGTCGCGATGACGGAGAAGGGCGCCGTCGCGGCCTGGCCGGTGTGGCCGGGAGCAGGGGCGGAGAAGAGCATCGTCGTCTATCCCTGACCCGTTCGGGTGCTCGGGTACCCGGGGGCGCCGGGCTCGTTGATGCGCCCCTGACCGACAGGCTCAGGGACCCGGCGGATCGGCCTCAGTGCTCGTGGCCCATGTCCCACGGCTCGCGGCCGACGTACTCGGCGGCGGCGCGGAACACCGCGCTCTCGATCGCCATGCGCCGATGCGCGGCGTCGTCGTGACCCGGCGGAAGCAGCCGCTCGATCGGCAGCCGGAACAGCACGATGCGTCTGCCGTCGCGATCGAGGTGCCAGCGCGGAACCTCGCCCGCGGACTCGAACGCGGGCATGGCGCCGATCTCGAAGCGCACGTCCTCCAGCTCGGTCCAGCTGCCGCGGAGGAACTCGACGGCCGTGCCCACGATCAGGTCGAAGCGGTCGATGCGGCCGTCGAGAGGAGCGAGGGGAGGGCGGACGACCTCGCTGCGGCCCACCCGGCCGTGGCGGCCGTGGCGATCGCCGCGGCGCGGGGCTGCGGCGGCACGGGCGGCGCGACGACGGGGCATGATCAGAAGTCTACGGCGTGCTGCGGCGCGGCATCCGCTCCTGGCGCCGCCACCCGTCGTAGCCTGACGGTGATGGACGGAAGACTCTGCTCGAAGGTCGGCTGCGCGCGCGAGGCGGTGGCGACACTCACCTACGACTACGGCGATCAGATGGCCGCTCTCGGCCCCCTCGGGGTCGACGCGCACCCGAACGCGCACGACCTGTGCGCTCCCCACGCCGACCGGCTGTCGGTCCCCGCGGGCTGGCTCGTGGTGCGCCACGAGGCGCTCCGGGGCTGAGGCGGAGACGCGTATTCCGGAATCAGGGGCATCCCTGATCGGATTCGGCATGCGCCCTGGCTAGGGTGAAGGCGGACGCGTCAGGGCGGCGTGGCCGGAAAGGCAGCCGTGATCGTCTGGCGTCGCTGGATCTTCCCCCTCCTTCTCGTCATCGTGCTCGGCGCGAGCGCCGCGGCGCTCGTGAAGATCGCGTTCTTCCCCGACGAGACCGTCGCCGCGGTCGTCCCCGAGGCGTCGATCACCGATCCCGTGATCGCCGTCGAACGCGGCTCCGTCGTCAACGAGCTCTCCCTCAGCGGCAACATCGCCCGCGACGAGGACTATGCGGTGCGCAGCGAGATCAACGGCACGGTGACCGCCGTGCACGTCGCCGAGGGTGCGACGGTCGCCGCAGGGCAGGCGCTCTTCACCGTCAAGCAGGACGACCCCAAGAAGGACATCGACGTGCTCGCGCCCGAGGCGGGGGAGATCTCGGACATCGCCCTCGTCAAGGGGCAGACCACCAGCGTCGGCACCGAGACGTACACGCTCACCCCGGCCCGCTACCACCTGCTCGCGACCGTCGAGCCCGTGCAGCTGTACCGGCTCGTGAACGCGCCGACGGAGGCCTCCGTCACCATCACCGGCGGACCCGCGCCTTTCACCTGCACCGGGGTGCGGGTCGAGGTCAGCGCCGAGGGCACGGCCAGCGTGCGGTGCGCGATCCCCGCCGATCAGGTCGTGTTCGCGGGTCTCCCGGCCACGCTGGACCTCGCGCTCGGGCAGGTGGACGACGCGCTGGTGATCCCGGTGACCGCGGTGCAGGGCGGGTCGGGGTCCGGGAACGTGTGGGTGGATGCCGGAGACGGATCCGATCCCGAGGAGCGCGCCGTCACGCTCGGCGTGAACGACGGCACGACGGTCGAGGTCACCGAGGGGCTCGAGGAGGGCGAGTCGATCAGGCAGTTCGTGCCGGGCTTCGTCGCCCCCGTGCAGGAGAACTGCTACGAGATCGCGCCGGGAGTGGAGCAGTGCGACAGCGGGATGAGCTGGTGAGCCTCGTCAGGCTCGACGACGTCACCAAGAGCGTCAGGCTGCCGGACGACTCGACGCTCGAGATCCTCCGCGGGATCAGCCTCGAGGTCGGCGCCGGCGATCACGTCTCGATCGTGGGGCGCTCCGGGTCGGGCAAGTCCACGCTGCTGAACATCCTCGGGATGCTGGACGCCCCGACCACGGGCACGGTCGCCTTCGAAGGCACCGAGATCAGGAGGATGCGCTCGGGAAGGCTCGACCGCCTGCGCGGGAACAACGTCGGCTTCGTGTTCCAGCAGTTCAACCTGCTGCCCGGCCGCACGGCGCTCGACAACGTGATGATGCCCCTGGGGCATGCGAAGGGCCGGCTGTTCTGGAACCGCAGGCAGATCGCCGCCGACATGCTGGAGAGGGTCGGCCTCGGCCACCGCGTCGAGCAGATCGCCGACCGGCTCTCCGGTGGCGAGCAGCAGCGCGTGGCGATCGCCCGCGCTCTGGTGCGCAAGCCCGTGCTGATCCTCGCCGACGAGCCCACCGGCGCGCTGGACATAGACACCGGGGCATCCGTCATGGCTCTTCTCGACGAGGTCGCCACCGAGACCGACGCCGCCCTCGTCACCATCACGCACGACCTGCACGTCGCCGCGCGCGCACGCCGGCACTTCCGGCTCGATGCCGGGCGTCTCGAGCCGGCGGATCTCACGAGGGCCTTCGAGGCCTCGACCCTCGCGGCCTCGGTGCCCTCGGGAGCGACCTGGGACGCCGAGCCCGTCGCGTCGGTCTCGGCGCCCGCTGCGCCTGTCCGGGTCCCCGAGCCCGCCGCTCGTGCTGAGCGCGCGCCAGCGAGTCGAAGCGACGGCCCGATCGGGGAGGCGATGTCATGACCGGCATCCTCGGGGCGCTCGCCGACGCCTGGGCCGAGATCCGGGTGCACAAGCTGCGGGTGCTGCTCAGCCTGATCGGCATCGCCGTGTCGGTGGCCGCGCTCACCGCGGTCTTCGCGTTCTCGGAGTATCAGCGCCAGTACCAGGTGGAGCAGTCCGACCGCTGGGGCGGGCGCGCGGCCACCCTCGTCGTGAGCCAGATGAGCGACGACGGCTCACCCGTCGACGTCGACGCCTTCGACGAGCGCTTCGACGGTGCGGCTGGCCGGTTCGGCTTCAGCCACACCGCCAGGGTCGCCCAGGGCCTGGTGCTGCCGGTAGCCCTGCCGGACGGCATCGTGGACGTGAACGCGCGGCTGTTCGATCCTGCGTACCCGCAGATCCACCGGGAGAAGCTCCTCGACGGCCGCTGGTTCACGCCGTCCGATGCCGAGGTGCTGGCGCCGCCCGCGGTCATCACCGAGGCGCTGTGGGACCGGCTCGGCAGGGTGCCGCTGGCGCAGCATCCGACCCTCGCCGTCTCCGGTCCCGCCGGTGGCACGTACCAGGTCGTCGGGGTCGTGCCCCGTCAGTACGCGGGAGACGAGGAGCTGCGCGTCGACCTGCTCTTCGATGCGTACCGGTCGCGGGTGGACGCGCTGCCGGACGGCGTCCAGGTGCAGTACGAGGTGTGGGTGGCATCCGACCAGGTCGACGAGATCGCTCCGGTGCTCGCGATGGACCTGCGCGCGGGCCTGCCCGAGGGGCAGAGCGTGTTCGTGAGCCGTTCGGACTGGGCGGCGCAGCCCGGAGCGCTCGACGCCATGGCGACCTTCGAGATGATCATCGGCGGCATCGCCGGTCTCATCCTCGCGCTCGGCGCACTGAGCCTGATCAACATCCAGCTCGTCGCGATGCGCCAGCGCGTGCGCGAGATCGGGGTGCGGCGGGCGTTCGGGGCGACCTCCGGGCGCGTCTTCACCACAGTGCTGCTGGAGAGCCTGGTCGCCACGACCGTCGCCGGCGTGATCGGCATCGCGATCACCGTCGCGATCCTGCGCTCCGGCTGGGTCGTCACCTCGATGTTCCCCGGCATCCAGGACGTTCCGGCGTTCCCGCTACGCGCGGCCCTGATCGGCCTGATCGCCTCGGTCGTGGTCGGCGCCGTCGCCGGATTCATCCCGGCGCTCGTCGCGCTGCGGGTCAAGGTCATCGACGCGATCCGGTTCTGACGGCCTGCCCGTGTGCGTCGGAGGGGGCGCGTCCGCCCGTCCCCGTCCCCGTCTCCGTCTCCGACGGAGACGGGCGGACCCGCGCGGGATGAGAGAATGGGTGGATGCCTGAGCTCGAGTACCGCGTCGCCGATCTGTCCCTCGCCGAAGCCGGCCGTCACCAGCTGCGCCTCGCAGAGAACGAGATGCCCGGTCTCATGGCCCTTCGTGCCGAGTTCGGCGCCGCGCAGCCGCTGAAGGGGGCGCGGATCGCCGGGTCCCTGCACATGACCGTGCAGACCGCGGTGCTCATCGAGACGCTCACCGCCCTGGGCGCCGAGGTGCGCTGGGCCAGCTGCAACATCTTCTCCACTCAGGACGAGGCCGCGGCGGCCGTCGTCGTCGGCCCCGAGGGGACCGTCGACGCCCCCGCGGGCGTGCCCGTCTTCGCCTGGAAGGGGGAGACGCTCGAGGAGTACTGGGCGTGCACCGAGCGCATCTTCGACTGGTCGTCCACCGGCTTCGACGGCCCGAACCTGATCCTCGACGACGGCGGCGACGCCACCCTGCTCGTGCACAAGGGTGTCGAGTTCGAGAAGGCGGGTGTCGTGCCCGACCCTTCGACAGGCTCAGGGACCCAGTCGGAGCAGGTCTCCCACGAGTACACGATCATCCTCGACGTGCTCCGTCGTTCGCTGGAGTCCTCCGCCGACCGCTGGACCAAGATCGCGGCCGGGCTCATCGGCGTCACCGAGGAGACCACCACGGGTGTCCATCGGCTCTACGAGCTCGCCGCGTCCGGCGATCTGCTCTTCCCTGCGATCAACGTCAACGACTCGGTCACCAAGAGCAAGTTCGACAACAAGTACGGCATCCGCCACTCGCTGCCCGACGGGCTCAACCGCGCCACCGACGTGCTCATGGGCGGCAAGGTCGCCTTCGTGTGCGGCTACGGCGACGTGGGCAAGGGGGCGGCCGAGGCCCTGCGCGGGCAGGGCGCGCGGGTGATCGTCAGCGAGGTCGACCCGATCTGCGCGCTGCAGGCCGCGATGGACGGCTTCCAGGTCGCGCGTCTCGTCGACGTCGCAGGCTCCGTCGACATCGTCGTGACCGGCACCGGCAACCGCGACGTCGTCACCACCGAGCACCTGCTCGCGCTGAAGCACCTCGCGATCGTCGCGAACGTGGGTCACTTCGACAACGAGATCGACATGGCCGGTCTCGAGGCGCTGGCGGGCGCGGAGAAGGTGGAGATCAAGCCGCAGGTGCACGAGTGGCGCCTGCCCAACGGCCGCAGCGTTCTCGTGCTCAGCGAGGGGCGCCTGATGAACCTCGGCAACGCCACCGGGCACCCGTCGTTCGTGATGAGCGCCTCGTTCACGAACCAGGTCCTCGCGCAGCTCGAGCTGTTCACGAACATCGAGGCCTATCCGACCGGCGTCTACGTGCTGCCGAAGGCCCTCGACGAGAAGGTCGCCCGCCTGCACCTCGACGCCCTCGGCGTGCAGCTGACGACCCTGACCGGCGACCAGGCCGCCTACATCGGCGTTCCGGTCGAGGGCCCCTACAAGCTCGAGCACTACCGCTACTGAGGTCCGTCCCTCCCGGCGCGGGAGGCTCCCGGCGCTGGCGGGGCGGGTCAGAGCGTGACGCGACGGCCGGTGAGCTTCTCTGTGCGCTGGTTCGCGTGCTCGAGGGCGCGCCGCTCGCGCTCGCGCCGGATGGCGGTGATCCCCGCGAGGATCATCTCCGCGGGGGCGGACGGCATCGGGGACACGAACGGCGCGGCGTCGGCGAGCAGGTTCGCCGCGACCCGTGCGCGCGCCGCCGGGACCATGTTGGGCGCGGTCTGCAGGAACTGCGAGATGCGGCGTGCGAGCCGATCCGGCATCCGCGCCACATCGGCGACCTGCGCCCACCCGGCCAGGGCCGGCGGCAGCGTCGGCGCCGACGGAGCCAGCCGCGGGGTGCGCACCCTCTGGCTGTAGGTGCCGGCGACGATGTCGCCGAGACGCTGCGACCGGGCGGTGAAGGCGCCCACCAGCACGGCGAGACCGCCGAAGGTCATGTAGATCTCCAGCACGCCGAGCAGGCCGCGGATGAAGGCGTGCCGGAAGCCGATCGCCCCGCCGTCGATCCGGACGATCCGGCCGCCCACCGCGAGCTTGCCGAGGCTGCGCCCCTTCGTGGCGACCTCGACGGCGACCGGCAGGACGAGGAAGGAGAAGACGGTCGCGAGGACGTTCGCGATCGCATCCGTCGATCCGTCGAGCACGCCGAGGTCCAGCAGCCACAGGCGCAGGAAGATCCACAGGATCAGCACCGCGAAGCCGACGATCATGTCGATCAGCGCGCCGAGCGCGCGGAGCAGGAACCCGATCGGCTGCACGTCGAGGGCGACCGCCTCGCCCGAGAGCACCTCGTCTGACGTATCGATCGGCACGGACATGAGTACAGTAAATCAGGTGGATGCCGATGCGCTGACAGATGCACGCCGTGCCGAATGGGCACGGCTCGACCAGCTCAGCCGCGCTTCTCTGGACGGCTCCGGCGTCGACGAGCTCATCGTCCGCTACCGGGCGGCGTCCGCCGATCTCGCGGACCTGAAGACCTCGGTGGGGGAGTCCCCGCAGGGTGCGTACCTCTCCACGATCCTCGTCCGCGCGAGGCTGCGGCTCACCGGAGCGTCCGACAACGTGCTCACCCTCGCCGGGCGGTTCTTCGCGAGCCAGCTGCCCGCCGCGTTGTACCGGCTGCGCTGGACGACGCTGGTCATCGCGATCGCCTTCGTCGCGATCGCGATCGGCTTCGCGGCGTGGATATCGAGCGATCCCGCTCTGCTGGCGCAGCTGGGCAGCCCGGCTTTCCTCGAGCAGATGGCCGAGGAGGACATCACCGGCTATTACACGGAGAACCCGGCGGCGGTGTTCGCGGGGATGGTGTGGACCAACAACGCCTGGATCGCCATGCAGTGCGTGCTGTTCGGCATCACCGGGTTCTGGCCGATCTACCAGATCGTCATCAACGCCCAGAACGTCGGCTACATCGGCGCCATCATGGCCGCTCACGATCGCACCGACATCCTGGTGCTCTATCTCCTGCCACACGGGATGCTGGAGCTCACCTGCATCTTCGTCGCCGCGGCTGGCGGGCTGCACCTGTTCTGGTCGTGGGTCTCGCCGGGGAACCGGACGAGGAGCGAGGCGCTCGGCGCGGAGGGCAGGTCGCTGGCGACGGTGTCGCTCGGCCTGGTCTTCGCGCTGTTCGTGGCGGGCCTCATCGAGGGATTCGTCACCGGCTGGTCGCTGCCGTGGCCGGTGAAGATCGGGATCGGCGCGGCCGCGCTCGCGGCGTTCCTGATCTACATGGTCGTGATCGGCGGGCGCGCGCACCGCCGCGGCGAGACCGGCGACCTCGTCGAGTACGAGGCCGGAACGCCCCGCCTCGTCGCGGGCTGAGCCCTTCGCTTCGACTCGCTGACGCTCGCTCAGCGCAAGCGCCGGGCTCAGGGGCTCAAGGGCTCAGAGCCGCCCGGCGGCCTTCAGCTCGAGATATCTGTCGGCGATGCGCGGAGGCAGGGTCTCCGGGTCGGCGGTCAGCGCCTCGCCGCCCGCGCGCCGGATCGCATCGGCCACGTTCTCGGCGTCGCGCATCGTGCGCTCGGCGGCGGCCGCGAGGTAGATCTCCTCGCGCGAGCCGCGCTGCCGCGCGAGCGCGGTGATGCCGTCGTCCGTCACGGAGCCCACCAGGACGGAGGTCGCGCGCGTGGCATCGGGGAAGGCGCCGAGGAAGCCGCGGGCGGACTCCGCCGCATCCTGCGCGGTGAGCACGACGATCAGCGAGGGTCGCGTCGTGAGCGTGCGCACGGCGGCGAAGGCGCCGGTCCAGTCGGTGTCGACCAGGCGCGCGTGCACCGGCGCCATGGCGTCGGTCAGTGCCGGCAGGAGCGCGGCGCCGTCGATGCCGGTGACGCGGGCGCGCACCGCGCGGTCGTACATCAGCAGATGCACATGATCGCCCGCGCGGGAGGCGAGTGCGGCGAGCAGCAGCGTCGCCTCCAGCGCGGCGTCCACCCTGGTGCCGTCGCCGACCCGGGCCGCGGCGGTGCGTCCGGTGTCGATGAGGATCACCACGTGACGGTCGCGCTCGGGGCGCCAGGTGCGCAGCATGGTCGTGCCCGCCCGTGCGGTCGCGCGCCAGTCGATCGAGCGCACGTCGTCTCCGCGCACGTACTCGCGCAGGGAGTCGAACTCGGTGCCCTGCCCGCGCACCTGGATGCTGGTGTTGCCGTCGAGCTCGCGCAGCCGTGCCAGCCGCGACGGCAGGTGCTTGCGCGACGAGAACGCCGGCAGCACGCGGATCGCTCCGCGCACGCGATGCCGCACCTGGCGACCGGCCAGGCCGAGGGGCCCGCGGGAGCGGATCATCACGAACTCGCTGACGAGCTCGCCGCGTCGGCGGGGGAGCAGCGGGATGTCCGCCCGACGCCGCTCCCCGGGCGGGACGCTGAGACGTTGGCGCTCGGCGGGTGCGCCGGCCGTCGGCTGCCAGGCGTCGCGGATCACGGCGTGCAGGGTCCGCGACCCGACGTTGTGCAGGGCGACGCTCACCGGAACGGGCTCGCCGATGCGGGTGCGCGCGGGGACACGACGGGTCACGACGACGCTCGCCGGGCTCGCGGCGAGCACGACGTCGAGCACGACCAGCACGGCGCACAGGAGCATCCAGATCCCGAGCACGGCGTAGCCGGAGAACCCGGCGAGACCGGCGAGCACCAGCGGGACGACGCCGACGCCGACCGCGATCGCGAGACGACCGGTGACGAACACCTTAGATCGGCACCCTGGTCTGCTGCACGACGGAGGTGAGCACGGCATCCGCCGACACGCCCTCCATCTGGGCGTCCGGCCGCAGCTGCAGACGATGCCGCCACACCGGCACCAGCATGGTCTGCACGTGGTCGGGGGTCACCGCCGTCGAGGCGTTCAGCCAGGCCCAGGCCTTCGCGGCCGCGAGCAGCGCGGTCGAGGCGCGAGGACTCGCACCCAGCTCCACCGAGGGCGACTGCCGCGTCGCCCTGGCGAGGTCGACGACGTAGCCGAGGACGTCGTCGGTGACCTCGACGCGCGCCGCGGCGTCCTGCGCCGCCCGGATGTCCTCGGCGGTCACCGCGGGCTGGACGCCCGTGAGCTCGCGTGGCGAGAAGCCGGAGGCGTGCCGGCGCAGCACCGACACCTCGGCGTCGCGCTCCGGCATCCCGACCACGAGCTTCATGAGGAAGCGGTCGAGCTGCGCCTCGGGGAGCGAATAGGTGCCCTCGTGCTCGATCGGGTTCTGCGTGGCCGCGACGAGGAAGGGATCGGGCAGGCTGCGGCTGACGCCGTCGGCCGAGACCTGGCGCTCCTCCATGGCCTCCAGCAGGGCCGCCTGCGTCTTCGGCGGCGTGCGGTTGATCTCGTCCGCCAGCAGGATGTTGGTGAAGACGGGGCCGGCGCGGAAGTCGAACTCGCCGGTGCGCGCGTCGTAGACGAGCGAGCCGGTCACGTCGCCCGGCATCAGGTCGGGGGTGAACTGCACCCGCTTGGTGTCCAGGCCCAGGGCCCTGGCGAACGAGCGGACGATCAGCGTCTTCGCGACCCCCGGCACGCCCTCGAGGAGCACATGCCCGCGCGCGAGGAGCGACACCAGCAGCCCGGTGACGGTGCCCGCCTGGCCGACGACGGCTTTGTCGACCTCGGTGCGGACGCGGTGCATCGCCTGCCGCAGCTCGGCGTCGTTCACGTTCTCAGCGGTCACGGTGGTCCTCCGGGTGGGTGTCTGGCAGCGTTCTGGAGGCGTCGACCGAGGTCTCCAGCTCCGCGAGCTGTCGGGCGTACAGGATGAGGGAGTGATCGTCGGCGGGCAGCGGACCTGCGAGCAGGTTCTGCAGGGAGCCGCGAGGGATGCGCAGCCGATCCGCTGCGGCGTCCGCGATCTCGTCGGGGGTCGCGGTGACGGCGAGGCCGAGACGCTGCGCGAGACGTCGTCTGCTGCCGTCGCGCAGAGCCTCCGCCGCGTGCGCCGAATCGCCGGCCTTCGCGGTGAGGCGCGCACGGCCGTGCATCGTCTCGGACGCGCGCACCGTGACCGGAAGAGTCTCGGCGACGAGCGGGCCGAAGCGGCGACCGCGCCACAGCGCGGCGGCGACTCCGGCGAGGAGCAGGAGCAGGATCGCCGGGGTGAGCCAGTCGGGGGTCAGCGAGCCGAGGGTCTCCGGGGCGTCGGCCTCGAAGTCGGTGTCCTCGAAGGAGGGCACGTACCAGGCGACCTTGCCGGTCTGGCCGAGCAGTGCGAGGCCGAGCGCCGCATTGCCGTTCTCGGCCAGGTAGCCGTTGCTGAACAGCCTCGCGCCTTCGACCACCGTCCGGCGGGCGCCGTCGTCTTCGGAGATCAGCACGGCGGAGGCGTCGTCGTCGCCGAAGCAGCCTTCGACGCCGTCGGCCGGGGCGAACAGACGGTCGGGACGGATCGTGCCCACCTTCGCGAACTCGGGGGCGTCGCACTGCGCCGAGACGGGCTCAGACGATCCCGGCGCGTTGTCTCCCATGGCGAGCAGGTTCAGCAGGTGGGTCCCGGAGGAGAGGAACACGACGCGGTCGGCGGGGGCGATCAGCTCCTGCACGCCCTCATCGGTCAGCGTGACCGGGTTGGCCATCACCAGGGTGGTGTCGTCGTCGACCGCCGCGCGCGCCTCCGCACGCGAGCGGTACACGCTCACCTCGACGCCCTGGTCGCGCAGGATCTCCGCCAGGGCCATGGCTCCGGTGTCGCCGACCCCCTCGGGGTCGAGCGCGTCGCGCCAGGCGGGCTGGGACACCGCCACCCTGAGCATGATGAACGCGCCGCCCACCAGGAGCGCCGCGACGACGAGCCAGCCGACGATCGCGCGGATCCGTCTCCTCCGGGGCGGACGCTCGACGGTGCTCGTCGCCTGTTCGGCGACCGTCATGCGGGCACCGCCTCGGGACGCAGCGCGCACAGCCGGTCGTCTGCCTCGCTCAGCTGCGCGTATCGTCCGGGGGTCGCCGGATGCCGGAGGTAGCGGACGTCGTCGAAGGACACGGCGGCGGTGCGGACGGCTGCGGATTCAGCCGGGAACACGGCGCCGATCTCGCGGGCGATCGCCTGGGCGGTGGCTCCCGGCGCCGGATCTATCAGGTCTCGTTCCAGCAGCCCCCTGGCCAGTGCCCGGAAGCGCAGGACGGTCGCCTCGTCCCAGTCGCCCGCCTTCGCGGCGCGCTCGGCGTCCGCGCGCAGCTGGGCGGCGGTGCGATCGTCGTCTGCGCCGAGGAGCGCCGTGGCCGGGCGTCGGACGGCTCCCGCTCTGCGCGGCCGGCCCCAGATGATGAGCACCGTCACCAGCGCGGCGAAGATCAGCACTCCGACGATGATGAGAGCGGCGGGACCCGCGCCCGCGGTGTTGTCCCTGTTGAAGAGGTCGGCGATGAACCGGCCGATGTCGCGCGCCAGGAGATCGAACCACGTCGGCTTCGCCTCGGCGTAGCGCGGGTTCGCGAGCTCCTGCTCGGCCCAGCGTCGCGCCTCGTCGCCGTCGGGCACGTAGACGTCCTCGAAGCGGATGATCATGCCTGGCGGTCGCCCGAGCCGGGAGCAGCCCAGGAGGACTCGGGTGCGGGAACGACCGGGCCCGGCGTGCCGGCGGGAGCCGCGGGCACGCCCTGCGGAGAGGCGGGCGTGACGGGAGGGGGCGGCGGCGGATACCCCTGCGGCGCCGGGGCATAGCCCTGCGGCGCCGGAGCGTAGCCCTGAGGCGCCGGCGGATAGGCCGGGGGAGCCGTCTGCGCCGGCTGCCCGCCGTAGTACCCCTGCGGCGCCGGGTAGCCCGTCTGCGCCAGCATCCAGTCCGGAACCTGCCGCGGCGGCGGCGCGCTCGTCACCGCGCGGCCGGGATCGACCGCGAAGGGATCGCCGAGCCGGTCCTCGGGCCACCCCGACTCGCGGTGCTCGAGGTGCGCGATCAGGGTCTGGTCGAGCCCCTCGTAGCGCATCCGCGAGTCCAGGTACACGAGAGTCCCGGCCGTGCTCTGCACGACGAGGGAGATCGCCTGGATCACCAGGATGAGGATCTCGGGCACGAGCAGAGCGAGCACGAAGCCGATGATCGCCGAGGGCTCAGGGTCTCCCGTCGGGGCGAGCAGACCGCCCAGCATCCCGCTCGCCAGGGACATCGGGAAGCTCACGACCTGCATCGCGAGCCCCATGATCGCGCCGATGAGGAAGGTGACGCCGAACGCGACCCAGAACCGTCCGCGGGTGAGGCGCCACGACCGCACGAACGCGTCCTTGAACCGGGCGCGCTCGAGCACGAGGGCGGACGGGACCAGGAGCAGCTTCGTGCTCAGCCAGACGGTCAGCGGGATGCTGGCGAGCACCACCAGCACGATCAGGATGACCACCCCGGCGATCAGCCCGCCGTCGCTCGTGCCGCTGGTCGCGATCGCCATGATGATCGCGAACACGATCACGATGACGGAGAAGACCGCGAGCACGGAGAGCGACGAGAACGCCGCGAGCCGCCAGAACGCGGGCGCCATGCGCCGCCACAGGCCGCCGAGCGAGGACTTCACGCCGATCGCGGCGAACCCCACCTCGGCGGCGACGAGGCCCTGCATGATCGAGGTGAACGCGACCGAGGCCAGCCCGACGGCGATGCCCACGACGATGTTCAGGGCGACGGTGCCGGCGACGATCGCGCCGTAGTCGGGGGAGGAGGTCGACACCGTCTGCAGTCGCGAGAAGGTCGCGAAGAACACGAACCCCATCACGGTGGCGCTCAGCAGCACGACGAGCAGCTGCACGAGGACGCCGAACCCGAAGAGCACCTTCGGGTTGTGCCGCAGGGCCGCGAACGACTTGCCCAGCAGCATCCCGAACGTCATCGGATGCAGCGGGATGACCCCTCTTCGCGGCGCCGGGGTCCATGTCTGGCCACTCACAGCACTCCCTCCGTCGTGCGCTCCCATCGTGTCACAACACGTCCAAGATGCGCAGACACCGGATGCGTGGTACTGAGTGCCATAAGGTAACTCTTATGACCTCACGCATTCTTGTGGTCGACGACGACACCGCGCTCGCTGAGATGATCGGCATCGTGCTGCGCACCGAGGGCTTCGAGCCGGTGTTCTGCGCCGACGGTGCGCGGGCCGTCGAGGAATGGCGGGCGCAGCACCCCGACCTCGTCCTGCTCGACCTCATGCTTCCCGGGATGGACGGGATCGAGATCTGCACCCGCATCCGTGCGGAGTCCGGCGTGCCGGTGATCATGCTCACCGCGCGCAGCGACACGGCCGACATCGTCCGCGGCCTCGAGGTCGGCGCCGACGATTACATCGTCAAGCCCTTCAACCCGAAGGAGCTCGTGGCGCGCATCCGCACCCGCCTGCGCCCGGCGCCGCAGACGGTCAGCGAGCAGCTGCGGGTGGGCGACCTCACCGTCGACGTCGACGCGCACGAGGTCCGTCGCGGCACGACGCCGATCGCACTGACCCCGCTGGAGTTCCAGCTGCTGGTCGCCCTCGCCTCGAAGCCGCAGCAGGTGTTCTCGCGCGAGATGCTGCTGGAGCAGGTGTGGGGGTACCACTACAAGGCCGACACGCGCCTGGTGAACGTGCATGTGCAGCGCCTGCGCGCCAAGGTCGAGCTCGACCCGGACAACCCCAAGATCGTGATGACGGTGCGTGGCGTCGGCTACCGTGCCGGGAGCGTCGGCTAGGCGCAGCATGGCCGCACGAGCAGCGACCACCGCCGCGGTCGCCGCCCTCGGCGACTGGCGTGGCTGGCCGACCGTGCTCGCCCAGCTGTGGCGGCGCTCGCTGCGTTTCCGCACCCTGAGCGTGACGCTGCTGCTCACCGCGCTCGCGATCTTCGTCACCTGCGTGACCATGGCCCTGGTGATCCAGAACGACCTGTTCGAGTCGCGCAAGGACCAGGCGCTCGAAGACGCGCTGCGCGCGATCGACAATGCGCAGGCCACTCTGGACTCGGCCGAGATCGGCGACGACCCGGGTGCGCTGTCGGAGCTGTGGAACAGCATCCAGGAGGATCTCGCCCGCAACTCCACCGCCGAGGGCCTCGCCGGGATCCGCACCGACGCCGACGCGGACGCCGATGTGGCCTCGGTGCGTCTGAACGGGTTCACCGCAGGGCTCAGCACGAACCTCGTCTCGCAGGCCCTGCGCACCCGCGTGATCGAGCACGAGGACGTGCAGTGGTACCAGTCGGTCGCTCTGGACGTCTCGGGGCAGACGGTTCCGGGGATCATCGTCGGCCAGCAGCTGAACGTGCCGCAGGCGGGCCTCGTCCAGGTCTACTTCTCCTACGACTTCGCGGATGCCGATCAGACCCTCGCCTTCGTGCAGCGCACGCTGTGGATCGCCGGCATCGTGCTGATCGCCATCGTCGCCGCGATCTCCTACATCGTGCTGAGAACCGTCTCCACCCCGATCATCGAGGCCGCGGAGACCAGCGCGCGTCTCGCCTCGGGCGACCTCGGCGTCCGCATCGAGGTGCACGGGGAGGACGAGCTGGCGACGCTGGGCCGCTCCTTCAACGCCATGGCCGACAGCATCCAGTCGCAGATCAAGGAGCTCGGAGAGCTGTCGCTCGTGCAGCAGCGCTTCGTCTCCGACGTGTCGCACGAGCTGCGCACGCCGCTGACGACGATCCGGCTGGCCGCCGACATGCTCAACGATCAGCGCGAGGACTTCGATCCGGTGATGGCCCGCACGGCCGAGCTGCTGCACACGCAGGTGCAGCGCTTCGACACCCTGCTGTCGGATCTGCTCGAGATCAGCCGCTACGACGCGGGCTCCGTGCAGCTCGAGCTGGAGGCGACCAGCCTGGCGCACCTCGCCGAGGACATGATCGAGCAGATGCGGCCGCTCGCCGAGGGGCACGACACCGAGCTCAGGCTCGTCGCGCCCGGAGGGTACTCGCCGGTCGACATGGATCCCCGCCGGGTGCGGCGGGTGCTGCGCAATCTCATCGGCAACGCGATCGAGCACGGCGAGGGCCGCCCGATCGTCGTCACGGTCGACAGCAACCAGCACGCGGTCGCGGTCGGCGTGCGGGACTCGGGGCTCGGGATGCGGCCCGAGGACGCCGACCGCGTCTTCGACCGCTTCTGGCGCGCCGACCCGTCCCGTCAGCGCACGATCGGAGGCACCGGCCTCGGGCTCTCCATCGCCCTCGGCGACGCCACCCTGCACGGCGGCACGCTGGCGGTCTGGTCGGAGCTCGGCGCGGGCACCAACTTCGTGCTCACCCTCCCGCGGCACGGCGATCGCCTGGACGGTCCGTCGCCCGTGCCCCTGGAACCCCAGGACGATCTCCAGGACATCGACGACGCGACGCAGCCGATCGAGCTCGCCGACATCCCGTCCCATCTGTTCGACGAGGGGAGCCTCTGATGCGCAGACGCGTTCCGCGCGCTCTCGGCGCGCTCGCCGCGGTGGCGGCGCTGCTCCTGCTGGCAGCCTGCGCCGGCCTGCCCACGAGCGGGGAGGTGAAGTCCGGGCTCGCGCTCGGAGACTCACCGGACGACCCCGACATCCTGCTGCTGGCGTCCGGTCCCGTCGACGGCGCCGGGCCCCAGCGGATCGTCGAGGACTTCATCGAGGCCGCGATCACCCCGACCGACAACTGGCTGGTGGCGCAGAGCTTCCTCACCCCGGAGTACCGCGCGATGTGGCGTCCCAACGCGGGAGTGCTGATCGACGAGGGGAAGGAGTCCCGCACGTTCACCTCGAGTCTCGACGAGGACGCCGACGGCGAGGACGGCGACAGCGAGGACGGTGAGAACGGGGACACGGCCGAGATCGAGGTCAAGATCGAGCAGGTCGCGGGCGTCGACGAGGCCGGAGCGTACTCGGAGGCGCTCGGGGAGACGACGCTGTCGTTCGTCGTCGTGAAGACCGAGGGGCAGTGGCGCATCTCGAAGGCCCCCGACGGCGTCGTGATCGACCGTCCGCGATTCCCGCGCGTCTTCGAGGACTACCCCCTGCAGTACTTCGACCAGAGCTGGACCCGCCTGGTGCCGGATGTGCGCTGGCTGCCGCGACGAGCCACGATCGCGACGACGATCACCCAGTCGCTGATCGAGGGGGCGCCGAGCCCGTGGCTGGATCCCGCCGTGCAGAGCGCCTTCCCCTCCGATGTGACGCTGGCGCGCGATGCGGTGCGGATCGACGCCGATCAGATCGCCGACGTCGCGCTGAGCCGCTCCGCGCAGAGCCTCGACCAGACCACGCTGGCGCGCATGCGTACGCAGCTGCAGGCCACGCTCGAGGCGGCGGGCGTCCAGGTGAGCCAGGTGCGGTTCAACGTGGACGGCCGGGCGCTCGACGCCGGAGTCGTGAAGGTCGTCGAGGACACCGCCGACGCGGCGAGCATCGTGCTCAAGGACGGCGCCTTCGGCACCCTCGTCGGCACCGAGATCACGCCCCTCGAGGGCATCAGCGACGAGATCACCACGATCTCGCAGCCCATCTCCGCCGTCGACGTGTCGGCCGATCAGACGCGGGCGGCCGTGCAGCTCGACGACGGCCACGTGCAGATCGCCGCCGACGGCCGCCTGGTCAGGCTCGACTCGCGCCCGGCCCTCGTCAAGCCGTCGCTCGACCCCTACGGCTACACCTGGACCGTGCCGTCGAACGCGCCCTCCCAGCTGACCGCCTGGCGCAGCGACGGCACCTCGTACCCCATCGCCGACGCCTGGCCGACGGCCGCGTCGGTGTCCGGCATCCGCGTCTCCGCGGATGGTGCGCGCATCGCCGCCATCGAGACGATCGGCGGCGAGGTGTGGATCGCCGTGGCCGCGGTGATCCGGGACGACACCGGCCTGCCCACAGCGCTCGGCGAGCCCAGACCGCTCACCCGGCTCACCGGGAGCGCCTCGGATCTCGTGTGGCTCGGCGCCGACCGGCTCGGAGTGCTGATCGAGCAGGACGGGCCGAAGGTGCTCACCCAGATCGTCGGCGGCACCGGGAGCGTCGAGGCAGCCCCCGCCGCCGCGCTCTCCCTGGCGGGCGCGCGCAGCGCGGCGTCGCTGAAGGTGCTGGCCGCGACCGGATCCCTGTTCTCGCGGAGCGGCTCGGCGTGGCGGGAGTCGACGACGGGAGTCACGCTGCTGGCGACGCGCGCCGGTCACTGAGCTCTTCCTGCACCGCCCCGGCCGGGCGCCGGGTTCTCCACAGGCGCCGTCGTCGACGGGCTCGGCGAGGAGCGGACGGCGACCCCTCTGCGCCAGGATCAGCGGATGGCCGCAGACACTCACACCCGCCGGCACGCCCTGGCAGCGGAGATCGGAGCCTTCCTGCTCGCTGCCGTCTGCGCCGGCTGCGATGCGCCGGGGGTGCTGCTGTGCGGACGCTGCCGTGGCGAGCTCGTCCCCGACCCGCTCGAGGTGCGTGCGCCGTCGGGGCTGTCCGTGCGCGCGGCCCTGCCTTTCGACGGGGTGGCCGCGCGCTGCATCCGCAGGCTGAAGGGGAGGGCGACACGCTGCTGGCGCGCCCGCTCGGAGCCGCGCTCGCAGCCGTGCTCCTGCCTGCCCTGGCCGACGGCGCGCATCCGATCCCGATCCCCACGTCCCGTGCAGCGTTCCGGCGGAGGGGCTACCGCGTCCCCGACCTGCTGATCTCGAGGGCGGGCGCCGAGCCGTGGCGCCTGCTGCGGCATCGGGGGCGGCACGCCGATCAGCGCGGCCTGGGCGTGCGCGAGCGGGCGCAGAACGTGCGGGGGAGCCTGAGCGTGCGCCGGGAGGGGCGAGGGGCGCGCGTGGTGCTGGTCGACGACGTCGTGACGACCGGAGCGACCTTCGACGAGGGCTTCCGGGCGCTCTCCGAGGCGGGCTTCGAGGTCGTCGGAGCGGTCGCTCTCGCCGCGACCAGGCGGCATGGCGCTCGCATGGCGGATCCATCGGCGACACGGAGGAAATGAGTGGTGACAACTGCGGGCGAGCGGACTACGGTGGGGCAGAACAAGGCGACAACGGTCCGCCCTTGGCCGGGAGGACCGGGACAAGGAGACAGCAATGGAAACAAGCATCGTCGGCGTCGGAGTGGGAATCACCGATCGCTTCCGAACTGTTGTCGAAGAGAAGATCGCCAGGATCCAGACGCTTGCGTCCCGAGCGCAGCGACTGGACGTGAAGGTCACCCACCGTGTGTATCGGAACGGGCGCGTACCTGACGAGACGGTCGAGCTGACGCTGATCGGCAAGGGGCCGGTCGTCCGCGCAGAGGCCACGGACGGCGACAAGTTCGTCGCCCTCGACCTGGCGATCGACAAGATGTCCGAGCAGCTGCGCCGGGCGAAGGAGAAGCGGGTCGACGGACGCCATCACCCGCGCGGCGCGCACTTCGAGAAGGGCAGCGGAGCCCTCGAGGGGATCGACGTGTCGCCGGCATCCGCCGACGTGCTCCACGCCGTCGCGACCGGCAGCATCCCCGTGCAGAACGACGAGGAGGAGACGTACTCGCCCGTCGTCATCCGCACGAAGAGCTTCGATGCGGAATGGATGACCGTGGAGGAGGCGGTCGATCGGATGGAGCTGGTCGGACACGACTTCTTCCTCTTCGTCGACGTGCGCACCGACCACCCGAGCGTCGTCTACCGCCGCAAGGGCTGGGACTACGGGGTGATCGCGCTGAGCACCCAGGCGCCCCCGTCGGAGGCGCTCGCCTCCTGAGCTGAGACCACAGAACGGCCCGCCCCTTCTCAGGGCGGGCCGTTCCGCATGCAAGGCGACGTGAGCGGCCAGGGTACGGCCAGCGGATGCCGGGTGGCGGCCGTTCCGGGACGTCGCGCGGCGGTTCCGGCGCTCCTGCCGCTTGGCGTGAACGGCCGGCAGTGCGGCCACCTGGGTGCGGGGGCGCTCAGTCGAAGATGCCGTCGAGGATGCTGCCGATCACGAGTCCGCCGAGGATGCCGGACGCGATGTCGCTCCCGCCGCCACGGGATCCGCCGCCCCAGCCGCCACCGCCGCCCCAGCCCGGGTCCTGCGGGCGGGAGGAGTCGATGTCGCGCTGCGCGAGCTGCAGGGCCTCCGACGCCAGGTGGGCGACGCGCCGGGCGCCGGCGAGGGCGTCCTCGCGGGTCTCCTCCGCGGGGAGGAGATCGGAGAGGTCGACGCGGAGACGCTCGGCCTCGGCGAGCCGGGTGCGCGCATCGGCGCCGATCCAGCCGCGGTGCCCGGAGATGAGCCCTCGGGCGACCCCGAGCTGCCGGTCGGCGTCGTCGATCGCGTGCTGCACCTGCTGGATGCTCGGCAGCGGGTTCTCGGCGCGGTACCGTGCCTTCGCGACGGCCTGGTCGAGCGCGGTGTTCGCGGCGCGCAGCTGGGAGAGCTCGGCGAACGGGTCGCCGGGGGCGCCGGCCGGGGAGAGCGCGGCCAGGGCCTCCTGCAGCGCCACGACGGCGTCGGCCACCGCGGGGACCTGAGGAGCGGTGCGCGCCGCGATCAGATCGCCGCGCGAGTCGGCGACGACCTCGGCGAGGGTGGATTCCGCGCGCAGCGCCTCGATCTCGAAGTCCTCGACGGCGTCGAGCAGAGCCGACGCCCGCCGGGTGGCCTCGGTCGCGGTCTCGAGAGCGAGGTTCGCCTCCTCGTTCTGCTTGGCGGCCCTGCGGCGCTCCGACACGTCGGCGCCGTGCGTGGCGAAGGCGATGAGCTGCTCGGCCTCCGCGGCGGACGCCGCGATCTGGCTCATCGCCGAAGGCGCGTAGCGCGCCGAGAGGCGGGCGACCGCCTCCGCGGCCTGCGGCACCCGGGCGCTCAGGGTCGCGGCATCCGCCCGCACCTGGGCGACGACCTCGGGAGCACGGCGCACCTTCGCGACGGAGTCGGCGAGCACGGACGTCTTCTCGTCGAGCAGATCCTGGGCCCAGTCGCACAGCTGCACGATGCGTGCGTTGCGGGTGCGCAGCTCCTCAGGGGTGTCGGGGATCTCGTCGTGGTTGAGCTGATGCAGCTGGAAGGCCTCGCGCATGTGCGTGCGCACCGCCGCCAGCGCCAGCCGCAGATCGGCGGTGAGCGACGACCCGAGCTCCGCCTCCGCGAAGTCGAGCTCATCGGACGTCGAGCGGATGCGCTCGTCGGCCTGCACCAGAGACTGCTCGGCCCGACGAGCGAGATCGGCGTCCTGCGCAGCCAGCTCCTCCTGCTCGCGCTTGCGTCTACCCCAAATTCCAGCCATGAACCGATCCTAGACAGCCCAGCGGATGCGCTGGCTGTGCATCCGCCCGAGAGCGGCCCTGGTTCGCTCAGAGCGTCAGGCCGGTCGTGGGGGCCCGACGATCGGGCCCGACTCAGACGGCGGTCGCGACCTCGGCGGGAGCCTCTCGCCAGGCCGCGGCGCTCTTGGCGGGACGACCGCGCCGGGGCCTCTCGGCCGTGAGCTCCAGGCCCATGGTGTGCTGGGGGAGTCTGGCGAGACGCTGCGCGGCGTGGTCGAGCCAGCGCACCTCGGCCTCGGCGGCGAAGATCATCGAGTCGACGACGAGCGCCCCGGCGAGCCCCTCCGCGTCCTCCGGGGCGTCGGCGCCACCCGTCGTGCGCTGCAGCGCCTCGAGCCGGCGCACGGAGGCCGAGCGCTGCGCCCGGATCACGGCCGACACGTCGACGCCGGGGAGCGTCGCGGCCACCGCGAGCTTGATCGCGAGCTCGTCGCGGGTGGCCGGGGAGCGCACGACCGGAGCGGAGAGCCAGGCGGCCACCTCGTCGCTGCCGGCATCCGTGATCTCCCAGTACACGTGGCCCTGTTCGTCAGCCTCGCCGCGACCGACCAGCCCGTCCCGCTCCAGCCGCTCCAGCGTGTTGTAGATCTGCCCCACGTTCAGCGGCCAGACCGAGCCGGTGCGCCGGTCGAACTCGTGACGCAGCTGGTATCCGTAGCAGGGACCCTGATCGAGGATCGCGAGCAGGCTCTGGCGAACGGACATGATGCCTCCTGAAGTCGTTTCCGAGTATATGGATACCCGGAAACATCCGGTGACATCCGTGTGCAGGCGATCTGCAGGTCACAGCCCGGTAACATGAGCAGGTATGCCCGCAGTCCGCCGATCGGCGAACCGCGCGGGTTCACCCATCCGACAGGGAGATGACATCTGTGGCCAATCCTCTTGAGAAGCTACTGCGTGCCGGTGAAGGACGGGTCATCCGTCGCCTGAACCAGGTGGTCAAGGCGGTGAACGCGCTGGAAGAGGACATCTCCAAGCTCACCGACGAGGAGCTGCGCAACGAGACCAACGAGCTGCGCGAGCGCTACGAGAAGGGCGAGACGCTCGACCAGCTCATGCCCGAGGCCTTCGCCGCGGTCCGCGAGGCGGCCAAGCGCACCCTGGGCATGCGCGCCTACGACGTGCAGATCATGGGCGGTGCGGCGCTGCACCTGGGGAACATCGCCGAGATGAAGACCGGTGAGGGCAAGACGCTCGTCGCGACCTTCCCGGCGTACCTCAACGCGATCGCCGGCGAGGGCGTGCACGTCATCACCGTCAACGACTTCCTCGCCTCCTACCAGGCCGAGCTCATGGGCCGCGTGTACCGCGCCCTCGGCATGACCACGGGCATCATCGTCTCCGGCCAGACCCCGGCCGTCCGCCGTGAGCAGTACGCTGCCGACATCACCTACGGCACGAACAACGAGTTCGGCTTCGACTACCTCCGCGACAACATGGCCTGGCGCAAGGAAGACCTCGTGCAGCGCACGCACTTCTTCGCGATCGTCGACGAGGTCGACTCGATCCTCATCGACGAGGCCCGGACCCCGCTCATCATCTCCGGCCCCTCGTCGGGGGAGGCGAACCGCTGGTTCGCCGAGTTCGCCAAGATCGCCCGCACGCTCGAGGCGGGCGAGGACTACGAGGTCGACGAGAAGAAGCGCACGGTCGGCGTGCTCGAGCCGGGCATCGAGAAGGTCGAGGACTACCTCGGCATCGACAACCTCTACGAGTCCGCGAACACCCCGCTGATCTCGTTCCTGAACAACTCGATCAAGGCCCTGGCGCTGTTCAAGAAGGACACCGACTACGTCGTCATGAACGACGAGGTGATGATCGTCGACGAGCACACCGGGCGCATCCTGGTCGGACGCCGCTACAACGAGGGCATCCACCAGGCCATCGAGGCCAAGGAGGGCGTGCCGGTCAAGGCCGAGAACCAGACCCTCGCCACCGTCACGCTGCAGAACTACTTCCGTCTGTACGAGAAGCTCGCCGGCATGACCGGCACGGCCGAGACCGAGGCGGCCGAGTTCATGTCGACCTACAAGCTCGGCGTGATCCCGATCCCCACGAACAGGCCGATGATCCGCAAGGACAACGCCGACCTCGTCTACAAGAACGAGACGGCGAAGTTCGCGCAGGTGGTCGAGGACATCGCCGAGCGCCACGCCACCGGGCAGCCGATCCTCGTCGGCACCGTGAGCGTCGAGAAGAGCGAGTACCTCTCGCGCCTGCTCGCCAAGAAGGGCATCAAGCACGAGGTCCTGAACGCGAAGAACCACGCCCGCGAGGCGGAGATCGTGGCTCGGGCCGGTCGCCTCGGCGCCGTGACCGTCGCCACGAACATGGCCGGTCGTGGAACCGACATCATGCTCGGCGGCAACGCCGAGTTCCTCGCGGTGCAGGAGCTCAAGTCGAGGGGACTCGACCCCGTCGAGACCCCCGAGGAGTACGAGGCCGCCTGGGACGAGACCTACGAGGCCATGAAGGAGACCGTGGCCGAGGAAGGTTCGAAGGTCGCCGAGGCCGGAGGCCTCTACGTGCTCGGCACGGAGCGGCACGAGTCGCGTCGCATCGACAACCAGCTCCGCGGACGCTCTGGCCGCCAGGGCGACCCGGGGGAGAGCCGGTTCTACCTGAGCCTCACCGACGACCTCATGCGCCTGTTCCAGTCGGGGGCCGCCGAGGCGATCCTGAACCGCACGAACTTCCCCGACGACGTGCCGATCGAGTCGGGCCTGGTGTCCCGCGCGATCCGCAGCGCGCAGTCGCAGGTCGAGGCGCGCAACGCCGAGATGCGCAAGAACGTGCTCAAGTACGACGACGTCCTCAACCGCCAGCGCGAGGCGATCTACGCGGACCGCCGCCACATCCTGCAGGGCGACGACATCGCCGACCGCGTGCAGCACTTCATCGAGGACGCGATCACCGGCGTCGTGAACGACCACACCGGCGAGGGGCACAACGAGAGCTGGGACTTCGACGCCCTGTGGACCGAGCTGAAGACGCTGTATCCGGTGGGCGTGACGATCGACGAGGTCGTCGCCGAGGCTCAGGGCCGCAGGGGCGGGATCACCGCCGACGGCCTCACCCGCGAGCTGCTCTCCGACGCGAAGATCGCCTACGAGAAGCGCGAGGAGACGCTCGGCGAGGCGGCGACCCGCGAGCTCGAGCGACGCGTCGTGCTGCAGGTGCTCGACCGCCGCTGGCGCGACCACCTCTACGAGATGGACTACCTCAAGGACGGCATCGGCCTGCGCGCGATGGCGCAGCGCGACCCGCTGATCGAGTATCAGCGCGAGGGCTACTCGATGTTCCAGTCCATGATGGGGCAGATCAAGGAGGAGTCGGTCGGCTACCTCTACAACCTCGAGGTCGAGGTGCGCCGTGCCGGCGACGCCGAGTCGGCTCAGGTCGAGGCGAAGGGCCTCGCCGACGGAGCCGGCGACCAGCGCCTGGAGTACTCGGCGCCGGGGGACAACGGCGAGGTCGAGGTGCGCAACGACCGCGGTCAGGTGCAGCAGGCGGCGACCGACCGCCTGCGTCAGGCCTCCGCCGCACGCCAGGCCGCTGAGCAGCCCGAGCCCGAGGCGCCGCGCGGCGCCTTCGGCCAGAAGACGGATGCTGCGGCCCCGGCCGCCGGCAACCGCGAGCAGCGTCGGGCGCAGGGCAAGAAGAAGAAGTAGCGGTTCCCGCGTGAGAAGGGCCGATCCGCACGGATCGGCCCTTCTTCCATGTCCCGCGTGGCGCGGACGGGGTCGTCCGGTCAGGGGCGTGCGCACTCGATGACGGCGGCGATGTCGTCGAACCCTCGTTCGCGGGCGAGCTCGGCGGGCGACGCGCCCCATGGATCGGTCAGATCGGCCCTGGCCCCGTGCTCGAGGAGCAGCTCCACGATCCCCCGGCGCACCGGCCCGCCGTCGCCGAGGATGACCGTCTCGATCAGAGCCGTCCAGCCGAGGTTGTTGGTCAGGTTGACGTTGACGCGGGTGTTCTCCAGCAGGTAGCGGACGACCTCGAGGTGGCCCTTCTCCGCCGCGGGCGTGAGGCCGTTGCCACCCATACGGGTGCGCCGGGTCAGATCCGCGCCGGCCTCGACCATGGTCCTCACGAGCTCCAGGTCGCCGGTGATGCAGCCGAGCAGGAACGGGTTCGTGCAGGTCTGGTCCTGCCCGTCGAGATCGGCGCCCTCGGCGATGAGATGGCGGACGACGTCGAGATGTCCGCCGCGCGCGGCGTGCAGGATCGCCGAGGCCTCGTCGCGGTCGCGGGCATCGATGTGAGCACCGGCGGCGAGGGCGACCCGCACCCCGTCGAGATCGCCCTCTGCGGCCGCAGCGAGGTAGCGCTCGTCGATCGTGAGGGTCATGAGTGCTCTCTCTGTCGGGTGCGGATCCGATCGTCCGACATACAGTATGCCAAAAGGTAATTTGGTGTACCAAATTGTCTGAATCATGCGGCATGGGCATAATGACGAGGTGACCAGTGCAGACGAGCGCATCCTCGAATCGACGCGAGTGGCGGACTGGCTGCGCAGCGCCATCCTCGACGGGGTCCGCGCGCCGGGCAGCCGCCTCATCGAGCGGGACCTCGCCGCGGAGTTCGGCGTCAGCAGGGTCCCGGTCAGGGACGCGCTGAAGGTCCTCGAGGCGGAGGGGCTCGTCGTGCTCCGTCCGCGGACCTGGGCGATCGTGCGCGAGTTCACCGCGTCCGACATGACCGACCTCGACGAGGTGCGCGCCGTGCTGGAGCCTCTCGCCTTCCGCCTCGCCGCCGAGCGCCATCGCCGGGACGGCCTCGAGGATCTCCGCCGTGCGCTGGAAGCGGAGAAGAGCAGCGCGCGCGCCGAGGACCCGATCGCCTCCCGGCGCGCGGCCGCGGACTTCCACGAGGTCGTCACCGAGCTCGCGGAGAACCGGCTGCTGCAGGAGCTCATGCACAGCATGCGGAGCAAGCTGCGCTGGGGGCTCTCGCAGCACGACGACCTCGTGCACGTCACGGACGAGCACGAGGCGCTGTTCGAGGCGATCAGGAGACGGGACGGCGAGCGGGCGGGAGCCCTCGCCCAGGCGCACATCGACAGCAGCCGACGCGAGCGCGAGGCGCACGAGAACGCGCGGCGGACGGCATCCGCCACCGCGGTGAACGGGGAGGACGCCGGGCGGCGCTAGGCTTGGGCGATGACACCATCGCGCCACTTCGACCAGTCGTCGAAGCTCAAGAACGTCCTGTACGAGATCCGCGGAAACGCCCTCGTCGAGGCGGCGCGGCTCGAGGCGGAGGGTCACCGGATCCTCAAGCTCAACACGGGCAACCCCGCGATCTTCGGCTTCGAGGCGCCGCACCAGATCGTCCGCGACATGCTCGCGGCTCTCCCGACCGCGCACGGCTACAGCGACAGCAAGGGCATCATCTCCGCACGTCGCGCGGTGGTCAGCCGCTACGAGGAGATCGAGGACTTCCCCCGGTTCGACCCGGACGACGTGTACCTGGGCAACGGGGTCTCCGAGCTCATCACGATGACCATGCAGGCCCTGCTCGACGAGGGCGACGAGGTGCTGATCCCGGCGCCGGACTACCCGCTGTGGACCGCCATGACCAGCCTCGCCGGCGGCACCCCCGTGCACTACCTGTGCGACGAGGAGGACGGCTGGCAGCCCTCGCTGGAGGACATCCGCTCGAAGATCACGCCGCACACCAAGGCCATGGTCATCATCAACCCGAACAACCCGACGGGAGTCGTGTACTCGAGGGAGATCCTCGAGGGCATGGTGCAGATCGCTCGCGAACACGAGCTGCTGCTGCTCTCCGACGAGATCTACGACCGCATCCTGTTCGACGACGCCGTGCACATCCCCACGGCGACCCTCGCTCCCGATCTGCTGTGCCTCACCTTCAACGGCCTGTCGAAGACCTATCGCGTCGCCGGCTACCGCTCCGGCTGGATGGTCATCACGGGGCCGAAGTCGCATGCGAAGGGGTTCATCGAGGGCATCACGCTGCTCGCCTCCACGCGCCTCTGCCCCAACGTGCCGGCACAGCACGCCCTGCAGGCCGCGCTCTCCGGGGTGCAGTCGATCGACGCGCTGATCGCCCCCACCGGCCGTCTGCACGAGCAGCGCGACATCGCATGGGCGGGGCTGGAGTCGATCCCCGGAGTCTCCTGCGTCAAGCCGCAGGGCGCTCTGTACGCGTTCCCGAGGCTCGATCCGAACGTGCACGAGATCCGCGACGACGCGAAGCTCATCTACGATCTGCTCGTCTCCGAGCACATCCTGCTCGTGCAGGGGACCGGCTTCAACTGGCCGACCCCCGATCACCTCCGGGTGGTCACGCTCCCTGAGCCGCGGGTGCTCGCCGAGGCCGTCGAGCGCCTCGGGAACTTCCTCGCGAGCTACCGGCAATAGCGATCTCCTCCGGCGTGATCGCGGTGGCGAGACGCCTCACGCCGGCGACCAGCGCCGATCGGGGCACGACGTCGGCCATCGGCCGCGCATGCAGCAGCGCGGCGTCCGCTGCGCGCTGATCGTAGGGGAGGAAGGCGACGTCGGAGATGCCGGCGAACCGTTCCAGCGTGCGGCGGATCTGTCCGCGGGCGTCGAGCCCGAGCGGGCCGGGACGAAGCTGGTTGACGACGACGGCGACCGGCGTCGGAGCGGTGAGCCGCCGGATCTCCGCATGGTCGCGCAGGAACCGGCTGATGCCGAGCGGATCGGCCGAGGAGACCGCGACGATGAGGTCGGCTTCCGCGAGGGCGGACGCGGTGGCCGCGTGGCGCCGCGGGCCGGCGAGGTCGTAGGTCGCCTCGTCGTCGGCGTCGAAGGCGGCCGAGACGTCCACGACGGTCTCCTCGGCCCAGCCTCGGCAGGCCCGCAGCGCAGCCGAGAGCCGCGAGGCCGACAGCTCGGGCCATCGGGACGGGCGGTTGATACCGCTCAGCACGTCGATCACGCCTCCGCTGGTGCCCACGCCGCTGGAGAGACGGCTGAGCTCGGCGTCGTCGAGTGCTCCGAGCTCGGCGCGGCGGCACGCGGCGGCGATGCCGGGGGCGTCGTCGCTGAGACCGAGGAGGAGCCCGATGGCCGGGGCCACCGTGTCGGCGTCGACGAGCGCGGTGCACCGCCCGGCGCGGGAGAGCTCGACGGCGAGCTGGATGGACAGCGTCGATCGGCCGGGAGCGCCGTGCGGACCCCACACCGCGATGACGCGATGCGCCGGCGCGGGCGGACGCTCGGCGGCGGGCGGGGCGTCGGCGAGGAGTGCTGCCGCCACCTCCCACCCGCTCGCCGCGGCGGGCAGGGCCGGAGCGAGGCCGAAGCGGGCGGTCAGGCGGCGATCGCCCTCTCCGAGCACGACGATGCGCACGCCGGCGCGGTCGCAGGCGGACACGATCGCCGGGGTGAGCACCGATCTGGCGGCGGGCACGACCACGGCGTCGATGCCCGCAGGCAGGGGGAGGAGCGCGCTGGGCGGGACCACCGCCGCGACGAGGACGCCCTCGATCTCCAGCTCGGCGGCGAGAGCGGCGGCGTGCGGCTCGGGGATCGCCACGAGCACGCCCGTCATGATGCGGATCCGACCGGCACCACGGAGAGGGCGGCCCCGCCGGTGATGGCGGCCAGGACGTCGGCGACGTCGGCCCGGTCGATGACCAGCTCGACGGTGGTCGTGCCGGAGGACAGCATCCCCTCCGGCTCGACGACCGTGCTCACGATGACATCGGCGACGAGGATCCTCGGCGCGTCGAAGCTGCGCCCGTCCTCGAGAGGAGGGGCCTGCCAGAGCTCGACGACGGTTCCGGCGGCGACCTCGGCGGGGATGCCGGTGCTGCTCTCGACGACGATGGTGGTGGTGCGGCCGGCGTCGGCGTCGGCGAGCGCTGTGGTGGGCACGATCTCTCCTTCGGTCAGAGTCCTGGCGGCGATCAGGCCCGGTTCGAGGTCCTGCGGGGCGAGGTAGTCCTCGGTGAGCGCGCCGAGCCCGACCTCGACCACCTGGAAGTCGGCCGAGACCAGCGCCTCTCCCTGCACGATCGTGCGGTTCGCCTGCAGGACCGGCGTCGTGCGCCCCGCGGACGAGACGATCAGCCAGACCCCGGCGATGGACAGCACCACCAGGACGATCCCGATGAGGAACCGGACGTCTCCCCAGAAGGCCTTCCGGGGTCGGGAGAGGAATGTCATGGCCTCATGGTCACAGAAAAGGCGAACGCGCCGCGAAAGTTATCCACAGGCAGGGATTCGCAGCGGTCCGCCAGCCGGGGCGGTGGAGAATGGTCGCATGCCTGGTTCGTCCCCCGCCCCGCGCTTCCTCGCGCCCGCTCAGGTCGCTGAGCTGCTCAGCATCGAGGTCGACGAGGTGATCGCGCTGGTCTACCAGGGCCGGCTGCGCGGATCGCAGCTGGGCTCTCCTGCGCGCTGGCGCATCGAGGAGTCGAGCCTGGGCGAGTACCTCGCCGAGCAGTCCGAGGAGGCGCGCCGGATGGCGCTGTGGCGACAGGCCAACGAGGCCAGCTTCCCGGAGGTCTGGGGCCCTTCGGATCCTCACGGCATCTGATCGCCCGCCGTCTGCACGGCGGCGACCGCGTCGAAGGGCACGATCCGGAACCCTGAGACCGATCCCGCGAGGCGCGCCTGCCCGGGATCGTGCTCGGCGAGATCGAGATGGTCGGCGCCGGCCCGGTCGATCGTGCCGTGCAGATCCTCGCCGTCGACCGTCCCGATCCGCACGGGGACCCTGCGGCGGGCGATGTCGCGCAGCACGAAGCCCAGGGTCATCCGCTCGCGGAGGGCGCCGGCCTGTTCTCCCCGGACGTCGAGGCTCGCGAGCAGCATCCCGTGATCGATGCGGATGCCGTGGATCGCGTGCAGCGGGATGATCCGGATCGTCCGCGCCGTCCTCGCCCCCTCCGCGGGGACGTCGGATGCCGCGACCCAGTCCGCGCCCAGCGCGACCAGCCGCAGGGGCAGCCGGCCGAGGCCGGTCAGCATCAGCGTCGCCGCGGCCTCGGCGGAGCACAGCGTCCGCAATCGGCTGCGGATGTCGAGCCTGGAGATCCGCAGCCGCTCCGACTCGGCGTCGAGAGCCGCCCTCTCGGCCTCCCACTCCGAGGCGAGCTGGCCCTCGAGGTCCTCGAACAGTCGATCCCATCGCATTCGATAGAGCGTAGGCGACGCCGCGGCCGCATGTACGAGTTATCCACAATGATCGCGGATCCCGCTCACGGCGCCCTCGGAGCGTGCTGTACTGGCGGCAGTTTTCCCCGATGGAGAGTGCAGATGACGCTTCACGAGTACTTCGCACCGCAGCCGACGCCCCGCGCCGAGCTGCCGGACCCTGTTCCGCTGCTGCGCAGCCTCACTCAGGGCGTCCTCGAAGTGCTCGCCGGGGTCAGAGAAGTCGATCAGCTCGCCCGCTGGTTCAGTGAAGACGCATTCCGGAGTTTGGTGACCAGGGCGAATCTGTCGGCGAGGGCGCGCAGCGCGAGGGGGGTTTCGCCTGCGCGCCCGACATTCGCGATCAGATCGATCCGCACGTCCGACCCGTCGGACGGCGTGGTCGAGGCCGTCGTGATCGTCGCGGGACCGGGGCGCACGCGCGCGGTCGCGATCAGGCTCGAGGGGCTGGACCGCCGGTGGCGAGCCGCCTCTCTCGCGGTGCTCTGAGTCCGCGGGCGCAGTCCGTGGCCCCCAGTAGGCTGGGGGAGTGTCAACACTCAGTGATCTCGCCCACGCACAGGGGCGCCTGACCGACGGCGACGTCGAATGGCTCCACAGACTCGCCGGAGACGGCCAGCTCCTCGCCGATCTCGCATCGGCCGACATCGTGGTGTGGATCCAGACCGACGACGGGTCCTTCGTCGCCGTGGCGCACACTCGTCCGAGCGGGGCCGCCACGCTGTTCTACCGCGACATCGTGGGCGAGCGCGTGCGGCCGCAGTGGCGCACCCAGGTGCAGGGCGCGTTCGAGTCGGGGGAGATCGTGGACTCGTCCTCGCCGGACTGGTTCGAGGAGACCCCGACCAGGGTCCGTGCAGTCCCGATCGTGAACGAGCGCAAGGGCTCGGCTGAACCGGCATCCGTCATCGGCGTGGTCACGCGGCACACCAACCTCGGCGAGGCGCGGACCCCGTCCCGTCAGCAGATCACGTTCGACGAGTGCGCGAACGACCTGTTCCGGATGATCGCCGAGGGCAGCTTCCCCGATCTCGCGGCGCCGACCTCGCCGCGCCGCGGCGCGCCCCGCGCCTCCGACGGCCTGATCCGCATCGACGTCGACGGCATCACGACCTTCGCCAGTCCGAACGCCCTCTCGGCGTTCAACCGCATGGGCTTCGACGACGAGCTCGAGGGCGAGTCCCTCGCAGAGGTGACCACGCGCCTCGTGCCGCCGTCGAGGCAGGTGGACGAGTCGCTTCCCGTCGTGGTCACCGGCCGCGCTCCCTGGCGCACCGACATCGAGGCGCGCGGGGTCACGGTGTCGCTGCGCGCCATCCCGCTCAAGGACCGCGGCACGCGCATCGGCGCGATCGTGCTCTGCCGCGACGTGTCGGAGCTGCGCCACCAGGAGCAGGAGCTCATCACCAAGGACGCGACGATCCGCGAGATCCACCACCGGGTCAAGAACAACCTGCAGACCGTGGCCTCGCTGCTCCGCATCCAGGCCCGCCGCACCCACTCGGACGAGGCCCGCGACGCGCTGACGCAGGCCATGCGCCGGGTCGACTCGATCGCTGTGGTGCACGACACCCTGGCTCAGGGGCTGGCGCAGAAGGTCGACTTCGACGAGGTGTTCCACCGCGTGCTCAAGCTCGTCGCCGAGGTCGCAGCCGCCCCGAACACGAGGGCGCGCACGCAGTCGAGCGGCCGTTTCGGAGTGCTCCCCAGCGAGTACGCGACGCCGCTCGCCCTCGCCCTCACCGAGGTCGTCACGAACGCCGTCGAGCACGGTCTCGCCGGTCAGGAGGGCGTCGTCACGATCGACGCGAGTCGCACCGAGGAGAACCTGCGCGTGACGGTGAGCGACACGGGCAGCGGGCTGCCGGAGGGGCGGATCGGGCAGGGGCTGGGCACCCAGATCATCCGCACGCTCATCCAGGGCGAGCTCGGCGGGACCATCGAGTGGAAGGGCAGCGAGGGGCAGGGGACCGAGGTCGTCATCGACATCCCGCTGCGCTGGCTGAAGAAGTAGCGAACGCGAGAGCGGCCCGGGTTCCGTGAGGAATCCGGGCCGCTCTCGCGTCGGTCAGGAGGCGCGGCGGGCGCGGGCGGCGCGGCGCTTCAGGGCGCGGCGCTCGTCCTCGGAGAGGCCGCCCCAGACGCCCGAGTCCTGGCTGGTCTCGAGGGCGTACTGCAGGCAGATCTCGGTCACCGTGCAGGTGGCGCAGACGGACTTCGCCTTCTCGATCTGATCGACCGCCGGGCCCGTGTTCCCGACGGGGAAGAACAGCTCGGGGTCGACGGTCAGGCAGGCGGCCTTGTCGCGCCAGTCCATGGGGGCTCCTCGGTGTGGATTTCAAGAGATGTCGCATGCGGCATCTCGGATTCGGGCGGCCGTTCGGGTTCAGCTACCCTGTGGGATGCGGGCGGTTGCCCGTCGTTTGTGATGCGGGCGACGAGCCCGCCCCACGCCGCTGTGGGAGCACATGACTTTGTCTATTCTGTTACATGAATGTTTCGAAATCAAGGGTTTTCGCCCTTCTCGTCCGATTCTCAGGAGACACAGTGCGCGCACCCGGACTCGCCCTCGCCGCCGCGGCGGTACTCGCGATCGAGGGGGTCGCGCTGATCGTGTTCGCCCTGATCGAGCTGCTCGGCCTCGGCGCCGGGGACGCCTCGTCGCTGCCCACCGCGCTGGCGCTCATCGTGCTCACGCTGATCGGCGCCGCGGCCCTGGTGGCGTTCGCGTTCGGCACCAGGGCGGGGCGCTCGTGGGCTCGTTCAGGGGGCGTGGTGTTCCAGGTCCTCGCCGTCGCGATCGCGCTCGCGTCGCTGACCGTGCAGCCCGTGGTGTGGGCGTTCACCGCGGGCGTCGGCCTGCCGGGGCTGGTCGGCTTCGTGCTGCTGATCGCGAGCGCGCGAGCCGAGGGCGCGCGGACGCCGGAAGCCTGAGCCTCAGGCGTCGATGCCGAGGAGCCTGCGCAGCCGGGCGACGTGCCCGGTGGCCTTGACGTTGTACAGCGCGAGGGTGATCTTGCCCTGCTCGTCGAGCACGAAGGTGGAGCGGATGACGCCCTCGATGACCTTGCCGTAGTTCATCTTCTCTCCCCAGACGCCGTAGGCGGTGTGCACGGCGTGGTCGGGGTCGCTGAGCAGGGTGAAGGTCAGGCCGTCGCGCTCGCGGAATTCCGCCAGCTTGGCTGGCTCGTCGCGGGAGATCCCGACGACCCGGTAGCCCGCGCCCTGCAGTGACGAGATGCTGTCGCGGAAGTCGCACGCCTGCGTGGTGCAGCCGGGGGTCATGGCCGCCGGATAGAAGTAGAGCACCGTCTTCTCCCCGCGGAGGTCCGCGAGGCGGACGGTCTCGCCGTCCTGATCGAGGAGGGCGAAGTCGGGGGCAGCGGTTCCGGGTTCCAGTCGCACAGTCACCCCTCCAGCCTATTGTCTGCCGGGGGTCTGGTCGGCCTTGTCGGCGAAGGTCTGCAGCAGGCGCTGCAGCGAATCGAGGCGGGCGCGACCGGTCTCGCCGAGCTCGCCGTCCTCGGCCGCCTCGATGAGGGCGCAGTCCGGGGCATCGGCGAGATGGGTGCAGCCGCGCGGGCACTCCTCGGCGATGGCGGCGAGCTCGGTGAACGCGGCGAGGATGTTCGCGGGGTCCACGTGCCCGAGTCCGAAGGACCGCACACCGGGGGTGTCGATGACCCAGCCGCTCCCGGCGTCGGTGCGATAGCGCAGCGACACCGTGGACGAGGAGGTGTGGCGACCCCGGCCGGTGACCTGGTTGACGTGGCCCGTCGCCCGCCCCGCGCTGGGCACGAGCGCGTTGACCAGCGTGGACTTGCCCACGCCGGAATGGCCGACGAACACGGTCGAGTGCCCGATCAGCGCGGCGCCGATCTCGTCGACGGGCATCTCGTAGCGGGCGCTCGTGAAGACGCGCAGATCGTCGAGGCCGTCGAAGTGCGCCAGGAACTCGGCGGGGTCGGCGAGGTCGGTCTTCGTCACGACGAGAAGAGGACGGATGCCGGCATCCAGCGCCGCGACCAGGTAGCGGTCCACGAGCCGCTCCCGCGGCTCCGGGTCCGCCGCCGCGACGACGACGAGCATCTGGTCAGCGTTGGCGACGATCACGCGCTCGACCTGGTCGGTGTCGTCGGCGCTGCGGCGCAGCAGCGACGTGCGCTCGACGATCCCCACGATCCGCCCCAGGGTGCCCTCGTCCCCGGAGGCGTCGCCGACGACGCGGGCGCGGTCGCCCGTCACTATCGGCGTGCGGCGCAGCTCTCGGGCCCGGGCCGCCGTGATCGTGCGCTCCTCGGGGGTGTCCTCGCCCATCAGCACCGAGTAGCGGCCGCGGTCGACGCCCAGCACGCGCCCGATCTGCGCGTCGTCGTGGGCAGGGCGCCGCTTGGTGCGCGGGCGGTTCGCCTTCGGGTTGGGGCGGGTGCGGATGCTCGACTCGTCGTACTCCTCGAAGCCGTCGTCGAGGTCGTCGTCACCGCTGAGCCAGCTCACGCCGAGTCGCCTCGCAGCATCCGCTCCCACAGCAGTGTGAACTCGGGAAGGGTCTTCGCCGTCGTGCCGATGTCGTCGATCTCGACGCCGGGCACGCGCAGCCCGATCAGGGCGCCGGTGGTGGCCATGCGGTGATCGTGATGCGCCGCCCAGGTGCCGCCGTGCAGCTCCCTGGGGATGATGCGCAGGCCGTCGGGGAGCTCCTCCGCATCGCCGCCGAGCGCCTGGACGCCGGTGACGAGAGCGGCGATCCGGTCGGTCTCGTGCAGGCGGATGTGCCCGATCCCGCGGATCGTCGTGGGGGAGTCTGCGAACGCCGCGAGGCCCACCAGGGTCGGGGTCAGCTCGCTGGCCGCCGACAGGTCGAGGTCGACACCGCGGATGGACGGGCCCGCCTTCACCGTGAGCGTGCCGCTGTGGCGGCCGACGTGCGCGCCCATGGCCTGCAGGATCTCCGGCAGCAGGTGGCCCGGCTGCGTCGAGTGCACGGGCCAGCCGGTGACCGACACCGAGCCGCCGGTGACGAGGGCCGCGGCGAGGAAGGGGGCGGCATTGGAGAGATCGGGCTCGATCGCGATCTCCTTGGCGCGCGGGACGCCGGCCTCGACGAGCCACTCGCCGACGGCGGGCCGCTCGATCCTGATGCCTCGGCGGCTCAGCGCCTCGATCGTCATGTCGATGTGCGGCAGGCTCGGCAGATGCTCGCCGGTGTGCACCAGGTGCAGGCCGACGTCGAAGCGCGGAGCGGCCAGGAGGAGCCCCGAGACGAACTGGCTGGAGGCCGACGCGTCGATCTCGACCCGCCCGCCGCGGATGCGTCCGTGGCCGCGGATCGTGAACGGCAGCGCCCAGGTGCCCTCGTCGTCGATGTCGACGCCGAGGTCGCGCAGCGCGCTGATCAGGCCGCCCATGGGCCGGTGCAGCGCCGTCTCGTGCGCCGTCAGATGCACGTCGTGCTCGGCGAGGCCGGCCAGAGGGGCGATGAAGCGCATCACGGTCCCGGCCTGGCCGCAGTCGACGGTCGTGCCGCCGACGAGCTTCGCGGGGGTGACCACGAGGTCGGGGCCGAACTCGCCGCCGCCGTCGACCTCGTCGACGCCGACTCCCAGCGCGCGCAGCGCCTCGACCATGCGTCGCGAGTCGTCCGAGTGCAGCGGGGAGACCAGGCGGCCGGGGCCGTCGGCGATCGCCGCGATGATCAGCTCGCGGTTTGTCAGGGACTTCGAGCCGGGGACGGTGACCGTGGCATGCACGGCGCCGTCGGCCGTGGGCGCGGCGTAGACGCCCTGGACGACGGGAGGGGAATACCTGTTGGCGCTCATCGGTTTCCACCTTAGTGAACGCGGATGCGGAGCAGATGGATCGGATGCCGCATTCACGAGAAGGAGAGAGCATGCTCGCAACGCTGGAACGCGAGTCGGTCGACCTCAGCGGCCTAGACTGGCCGGTGATGGATGACACCGCAATCGCAGACACGGTCAGCGACCCTCGCCGCGAGTTCGAGGAGCAGGCGATCCCGTTCATGGATCAGCTCTACGCCGCAGCCATGCGCATGACGCGCAACCCGGCGGACGCCGCCGACCTGGTGCAGGAGACGTTCGTGAAGGCGTACGGCTCGTGGTCGACCTTCGCGCAGGGCACGAACCTCAAGGCCTGGCTCTACCGCATCCTCACCAACACGTACATCAACATCTACCGCAAGAAACAGCGGGAGCCGTTCCAGGGCACGATCGACGAGCTCGAGGACTGGCAGCTGGGCGGTGCGGAGTCGACGACCGCCTCGCACAGCCGCTCCGCCGAGGCGGAGGCGATCGACCGGATGCCGGCATCCGTCGTCAAGGACGCCCTGCAGGCGGTGCCCGAGGACTTCCGCCTGGCGGTGTACCTCGCGGACGTCGAGGGCTTCGCCTACCAGGAGATCGCCGACATCATGAAGACCCCCATCGGCACCGTGATGAGCCGTCTGCACCGTGGCAGACGGATGCTGCGGGAGCTGCTGGCCGACTACGCCGCGGAGCGGGGCATCGCCGCGGCAGACCCGAGGAGCAGGAAATGAGCGACTGCGGCTGCGACAAGGCCCGTCAGGACCTGGAGGAGTACCTCCGAAACGAGGTGTGCAAGACCGAGCACACCGAGATCCGCGAGCACCTGGAGAACTGCCCGTCCTGCCGCGACGAGGCGCTCGTGGCGAAGACC
>Ga0222419_100108_pt1 | contig 148027 bp, 132 predicted proteins | sample 1B20Ametagenome_FD_182474 | JGI IMG/M metagenome (GOLD analysis project Ga0222419, IMG submission 182474) | Enriched microbial communities from leaf-cutter ant dump, University of Wisconsin, Madison, United States - 1B20A (version 2) | ecosystem: Environmental > Terrestrial > Nest > Insects... | reverse complement strand
CGTTCAAAGCCCTGGTCACATATTCCTTTTGCGCCGCCACCAAACGCTCAATACGCGGCTTCAGCTCATAAAACTCGTGCTGGTCGCCAAAAGGCACCGGGCCGGAAATGATCAAAGGCGTCCTGGCATCATCGATCAGCACCGAGTCGACCTCATCGACCATGGCAAAATGGAGCTTGCGCTGCACCAGCTGGTCAGGGGTCTGCGACATGTTGTCACGCAGGTAGTCAAAACCAAATTCGTTATTAGTACCATAGGTAATGTCTGCAAGATAAGCATCCCTTCTTTCCTGGGAATTCGGCTCATGCTTATCAATACAATCCACCTTCAGCCCGTGAAATTCAAACAAAGGCCCGTTCCATTCCGAGTCCCTTCTGGCCAGGTAATCGTTGACCGTTACAATGTGCACACCCTGTCCGGCCAGCGCGTTGAGGTAAGCAGGCAGGGTACTGACCAGGGTCTTACCCTCACCGGTAGCCATCTCCGCGATCTTGCCCTCGTGCAGTACGGTACCGCCGATCAGCTGTACATCATAGTGCACCATATTCCAGACCACCTCGTTGCCGGCAGCCTCCCAATGGTTGGCCCACAGCGCTTTGTCGCCCCGTATGGTCACATTCTTTCTGCGTGCGGCAATGTCCCGGTCAAACTGGTTTGCGGTCACTTCCAGCTGTTCATTTTCTGCAAAGCGCCGGGAAGTTTCCTTGACCACGGCAAACGCAGCAGGGAGGATGCGTTTCAAAATCACCTCCAGCTCCTTGTCGCGGTCCTTTGCCAGCGCATCGATCTGCTCATAAATGGCGGTCTTTTCCGGCAGTGAAAGCGCTGCACTTTCCGCATCAGCTTTCAGGCCGCTTATTTTACCATCAATTTCGGCCAGGCCTTCAGCGATGACCGTTTTAAATTCTGTGGTCTTATTGCGCAGCTCATCATTGCTCAGGGCAGACAGCTTTGCATATTCTTCATTAATCTGGGTAACTATTGGCTGTATCGCCTTGATATCACGCTCCGATTTACTTCCAAATATCTTGGTTAAAAATCCTAACATCTCTTTTGTTTTATTGATTATGATTTATTTTAAAATACGATGATTTGCAACAACCAGGCCAACAGGCATTTGAGCCAGAATGTCAGTTGTTTGCCGTGTTTAGCCCGGCCCGCACGGTATTGCCGCCGGCTTAGGCCATTGTATCCTAAAATTGGGGTTAAGGGCTGTTGTTCCTCGGTTTTTCCCTTATGGCGAGATTGGTAATGACGTGGTTGCAAACCCTGTATTTCTCGACGCTTACTTCTGGCTGCACGCCAATGGCGGTCAGTTCGCTTGATGACAGAAAATAAGGATGGTGCTGCCGCTCAGGCTGGTCGGGGCGCACATTGACCTGTTCCGTTGCACCCTGCTGTTTATTGCAGTATTTTTCTGTAATGAGCCTCAACCCCTCCACACGCTCTGCTTTCGCCAGGTGTGTAAGACTAAAGAATACAAGGGATAAGGTTACAATATGTCTCATGCTGGCGGCAAATCTAGGCTTATTCTTTTACATACAGAAATCCGTCCGGCAGATAGTTCAATTTAAAGCGGTATATTTGCGACACACACCAGCATACATACACAACAACATAAATACAGACCAATGAATATATTATTGTTAGGATCAGGAGGAAGAGAAAGCGCCTTTGCATGGAAGATCAGCCAGTCAGCCTTGTGTACCCAACTATTTATAGCACCCGGAAATGGCGGGACCGCTGCCTATGGAAAGAATATAACGTTAAATCCAAACAATTTTGAGGCTGTAAAAGCATTGGTCATCAAAGAAAGTATAGAACTGGTTGTCGTCGGTCCCGAAGAACCTTTGGTCAACGGCATCCATGACTTCTTTACCGCAGACCCCCAACTGGCTGAAATCCCCCTCATAGGCCCCAAAAAAGAAGGCGCCATACTGGAGGGCTCCAAAGACTTTTCCAAGCAGTTCATGGCCCGTCACGGCATTCCTACAGCCAGTTCCCGCTCATTTACCAATGAAACTTTGCAGGAAGGCCTGGCCTATTTACAGACCCATCCGCTGCCGGTTGTATTGAAGGCAGACGGACTGGCAGCCGGCAAGGGCGTACTCATCCTGGACAACACTGCTGAGGCACAGGAAGAATTGCAACTCATGCTTGGGGGCAAATTTGGTGAAGCAGGTACTACCGTAGTTATTGAACAATTTCTGTCGGGCATAGAACTCTCGGTATTTGTACTTACCGACGGAGACCACTATGTGGTCCTGCCCGAAGCCAAAGATTACAAGCGGATCGGCCAGGGCGATACAGGGCTGAACACCGGCGGCATGGGCTCGGTATCACCCGTCCCTTTTGCCAGCCCTGAATTTCTGGCTGAAGTAGAGCAAGACATCATCATCCCTACTATTGAAGGACTCAAAAAAGACCAGATCGACTATACCGGCTTCATTTTCTTCGGACTGATCAAAGTCGGGGAAAAACCCTACGTGATCGAGTACAACTGCCGCATGGGTGATCCCGAAACGGAAAGCGTGATCCCCCGCATTGAAAATGACCTGGTCGGACTGTTCATGGCTGCTGCAAAAAAACAGCTGAAAGACTACAAGCTGAACATCAGCAGCAAGCATGCAGCTACAGTGATGATCGTAGCAGGAGGCTATCCCGGCGAGTATGAAAAAGGAAAGGCCATTTCAGGAATTGACAATGTACGCCAGTCATTGGTGTTCCATGCCGGAACTACATTGGAAGGAGGCGTGATCAAGACCAATGGAGGACGGGTCCTTGCCGTGACCAGTCTTCAGGACGGGCAATTCGAGGCTTTACAATCCGCCACCGCCGATGCCGCCCGCATCTATTTTGATGGCAAGTATTTCAGAGAAGATATTGGCTTTGACCTGGTGTAAAAATGCACCGGACAGTGCCGCCAGCAGCGGCAGTATTATTTTAGCTCCAGTACCCTGATATTTCTGAAAGCGACCGTACCGCCATGCTCCTGAAGGAGGATATGGCCTTTTTTCACCGTTCCAAAGGCAGGGACCACCTTACTGAACTTGCTCTTTGCCACAGCATCTGCAAAGGATTTGCCGGACCGGTCAAATTCAAGGATCTTAAAATCATTGAGGTAATGCTTGACAATATTGCCTTTCGCAACAATACGGACCGTATTCCAGTCGCCCGGAGGGTTCACCTTCTTCATCAGCTTTGACGGCTCAAGGATATCGTACAGGGACCCGCTCAGGTGATTGGCCTGCTTGTTGTCTTCCGCGTTCAGATCGTCCAGGATCTGGTATTCCAGTCCCAGATCGCCCCCTTCGTCATACCTGGTGAAGAAATATTTTACTCCGCTGTTGCAGGCAAAATCGATCTTATAATCGAGAATGAGTTCGAAATCCACATATTCAGCCACGGTGATGATGTCTCCGCCTTTACTTCCCTGAACCGTACTCAGGGTACCGTCATTTACTGTCCAGCCTGAGGGCACAGCAGCACCGCTTACCGTCGTCCAGCCTTTGGTACTTGTGCCGTCAAATAAAAGCACCCAGCCTTTCTTTTTCTGCGATTTACTTAATTTATTGGGCGTTTGCGCGTAAATCAGGGACGCCGTACTTGTCAGGAAGCACAAAACAAAGAGGATTCTTTTCATGAACAGCTTGGTTTTAACTGTTTCAAGTTACAAATATTTATTTCATTTAGTTTCTATGCCGGATTTTTAAACTGCTTAAGATAAGTGCTCGTCTATTCCTTTATTCATAATTACTGTATCAAAACTGCTTTATAACGGTATCATAACGGGTTTGGTTCGGCTAAAATAATCCAAATGGCATTATGTAGACCTTATACGATCAGTTTGACACAATTTTTGGCAATGGCGGAGTAGTAGAGCATTAAATGCGCGACAAAAGGACATTTATTCCCCAATCCAGGTTATTCACATATAAAAAAAGGCCCTGACGATGCCAGGGCCTTTATAATTTTTTGACCGGTTTGACCGGGCTTATTTCGAGCTTCCGCCGAGTACTTCCGCCAGTTTATTCTGGAGGGCTTCTTCACGGATGTTCTTTGCAATGATCTTTCCGTTGGGGTCGATCAGGAAATTGGCTGGAATGCTGCGGATACCATACTGGACAGCTACTGCATTTGACCAGCCTTTCAGGTCAGAGACATGGGTCCAGGTCAGGCCGTCTTTTTCTATGGCCTGGAGCCAGGCATCTTTTTTACCGGGGTTGTCCAGGGACACACCCAATACGGTAAAGTTCTTGTCTTTATAGGTCTGGTAGGCCTTTACTACGTTCGGGTTTTCCCCGCGGCAGGGACCGCACCAGGAAGCCCAGAAATCTACCAGCACATATTTGCCCCTGAAATCTGAAAGCTTTACCGGTTTGCCATTGACATCATTTTGGGTAAAATCCATGGCCATGGCGCCAACGGCTGTATTTCTGCCTGCTTTGAAAAGCTGTGCAATGTCTTTGCCTGCTGTGGTCGATTTGACCGCAGGGCTTAAGGCATTATACACCTGTTCTGCTTCAGTTGCTTTTTCAGGATTTCCGGCCAGTTGAGAGATGGCGGAAAGACTGATATAGGATTTGGGGTTGTTCTTCGCAAAATCCAGGTAGACCGGGGCAAGTCCTTCCATTACTTTTGCATATTTCTCCTGGAGCGGCTGAACAATGGCTTTATCTTTCTTCTGATCTTCCGGCAACTTGCCAAATTCAGCGTTGATCGCGTCCAACTGGTCTGTCACCGGTTTGAGAAGAGCCTTTAATTTTTTATTGTCGTCGTTTACTGCAGAACCTGTGATACCGGCCTTGCTCAGGGAATCTGTCCCGGTGATCTTGATGGCCGCGGGTTCAACGTACAGTGCCATAAAATCCAGTTGCTCTCCCGGACCCGGAGGGGTTACAAAGGGATTCTTGTTTAAGAAAAGATTGGCTCTTGTCGGATCTGCAAGGCTTCCTTTAAAAGCAAAAGCGCCATCTTTGACAAGAACAGAGTCGGTGACGTCTGCTCCGCCGGCTTTATAGACGAGGTACACTTTGTCTCCTGTTTTCAGGCCTTTTAAATTGCCGGTAATACTGAAGGGCTTCTGGGCCATCAGGGCCAGCGGCAATACCGCAGCGGCGGTAAATAATAATTTTTTCATTTATGGTATGGTTCTTTTATGATTACAGAATAAGTTTTAGGTTTGCAAAATACGTTTTATGATTACAGCATACGTTTCATCACTTTCCCAAATGTATGGGAATCAGCAGATATAACGTTAACAATTGTATAAAATTACAGTAATTTCTGGTAAGTGCGCCACCACAGGTCCGGCATTTCCCCGTTCACAGCGGTGGTATAATCTTCATAGCGGCAGGGTACCAGGTGAAAGCGCTCGTTCTCTGAGACCCTGTTGGGATAAGGCACCTGCATCCACCAGCGGTCTGATTTTTTGCTTTTCACGAACAGCAGCTCTCCTGTGCCGTCGCTCAGGCTAGCCCTGTACAGCAGGTAATGGGATTTTGGCACCAGCGGAAAATCTTTTTTCCGGTTGTAAAAGCCGTCGATAAAATACCAGACCATTTGTGCCAGCAGCATGGCGGTCTGGCCGCTCCGGTCAAAGGCCGGGTTAAATTCATAGAAGCCGATGGAACTGAGCTTGTCGCTCATCCCTGCGTACCTGGCGAGGCGGCAGGCCTGCTCTCCGTAAAAGCCGTTGGGCCCTGCATTGGCATTGGCGCAGGCATCGGAGGAGCGGATGGCCCCAATGTCGAAACTGATCATACTGGCGTTACGCAGCACTGGTTCGGCGGTAGCCATGTCTTCGGTAAATTCGCCCAGCCGGTGCACGTCAAAGTAGAGTTTGCTCATCACCCTGAGGCTTTCCTGGCTGACGTAATAGGTCTGGTAGCCGATGTTGCTGAAATTGAACAGGTAATTGGGCTGGTGCAACAGGATCTTGTTGAGGTAGGTGTCTGATTTTGCGGCCAGGCCTTCCTGGTCTTCGTCGCCGAGGTCAAACCTGCTGTCGACCACGACCAGGTCTACCCGTTGTTCCAGGTCTTCATAACCCAGGTACTGTGCATAGGTGAGGTCCTGCCCTCCGCCGATGATCACCGGTACAATGTTGAGTTTGAGCAGTTCGGTGACTACGGTTTTGACCGCCACATAGGTATCGGAAATGCTGGCGCCGGCCTTGATATTGCCCAGGTCTGCGATCCTGGTCTGGTAAGGGCCTTCGTTGAGCTGGTAGAACTGCTCCCTGAAGTAGTCCGGCCCGAGGGCACAGCCTTCATTGCTGACCGCAGCGCGGTCGTCCATTACACCGATGATGGCGATGTCATAGCTGTTTTCTTTCAGTTCGGGAAAGTCCCCGTTGTAAAATACGGACTTCAAGCCCAGCTGACTGGTATAAAAACCTGCTTTGGGGGTAAATTTGTCTGTATTTAAGGGTGAAAAAAAATCTGATAATGACATATCCTGCTAAAATGTTTGGCATCAAATATCTATTTTTGAGCGCATATTTTAAATTAACCGTCTTAAAAAAAATGAAATTAACCGTCCTAAAAAAGATCAAATGATATTAGTTACCGGTGCTACTGGATTTTTGGGGGCAGAACTGGTCCATCAGCTGACAGGACTGGGAAATAAGGTGAGGGCTTTGAAAAGAAAGGATTCCGGTATTCCTGCCTTGCTTGAACATAATGACCGGATCTCCTGGGCTGTGGCTGACATCAATGACATTTCTGCGCTTGAGGATGCTTTTGAAGGCATTACACAGGTGTACCATTGCGCTGCTTTCATTTCTTTTGATCCTAAGGACAGGTTCCGGCTCTTCCGGGTCAATATCGAAGGTACGGCTAATTTGGTCAATCTTTGCAATGACCTGGGGGTCAGGCTGCTTCATGTAAGTTCTGTGGCTGCGCTGGGCAATGCGAAGAAAGACCAGCTCATTTCTGAAAAAGACCTCTGGGAATATGATGCAAAGGCGCATCACTATGCCGTTTCAAAATATGAGGGTGAAATGGAGGTCTGGCGCGGCATTGCGGAGGGCCTGGACGCGGTCATTGTCAATCCTGCGGTGATCATCGGGGCCGGGGCGGGCTTCAGCGGCAGCGGGGCGATCTTTAAGCTGGTGAAGGATGGCCTTTCTTTTTATACCAGGGGTGCTACCGGCATTGTTGATGTTGCGGACGTGGCCTGGTGTATGATCGCACTGATGAACGGCGGTATAACTGCGGAGCGTTATATTGTTTCTTCGGAGAACTATTATTACCGGCAGTTCTTTGCGGAGATCGCCAGGGGTATGGGTGTTGCGCCTCCCGCCCGGGAGGCAAAGCCCTGGATGCTGAGTATCGCCTGGAGGGCCGCCGGTCTGGCTGCTTTGTTTACCGGAAAACCGGCTGCACTGACCAGCGACGCTGCGCGCAGCAGCCTGAACGTGAGCCTGTACTCCAATGAAAAGGTCCGGAAGGCTACGGGTATTGTTTTTAAACCGCTGGACCAGAGCATTGCTGAGGCATGCAGCGTCCTGAAAAACGGAATGACCGCATCGAAGACTTAATCCATTGAAGACTTAAACCGCATTGAAAACTTTAAATCTACGATAAGACCCAAATTACTACGGGCCTCAGTGATCACGAGGCTTGAATGATTAATACCTGAATAACCACATGAAGCAAAAGAATTTTTACATTATCGATTTTGACAGCACCTTTACCCAGGTGGAGGCGCTGGACGAGCTTGCCCGCATCTCCCTGAGCAAGCATCCCGACCGGGAGGCGATCTATCAGAAAATAGAGGACCTGACCAACCTGGCCATGGAGGGCAAGCTGTCTTTTAGTGAAAGCCTGGCCCGCCGCGTAAAGCTGCTGGAGGCCAGCGAGGAGCATTTACAGCAGCTCATCAAGCACCTGAAGAAAAAGGTTTCGGCTTCTTTCTCGCGCAATGCCGAGTTTTTTAAGAAGCATGCCGACGAGGTGCTCATCGTATCTGGTGGTTTTAAGGAATTCATCACTCCTGTGGTGGGCCGCTACCATATTAAAAAGGAAAATATTTATGCCAATACTTTTGTGACCACCGGCGACGGTAAGATCATTGATTATGACCATAGCAACCCTTTAAGTGAGGAGGGCGGCAAGGTGAAGCTTATGCAGCAGCTGAACCTGGAAGGCGATCTTTATGGCATCGGGGACGGCTATTCTGATTTTCAGCTGCGTGAAAGCGGGCTGATCAAGAAGTTCTTTGCTTTTACGGAGAATATCTCCAGGGAGAGCATCATCAAAAAAGCGGACCATATCACACCCAGCTTTGATGAGTTCCTGTATGTGAATGACCTGCCGAGGGCGATCTCCTACCCCAAGAACAGGATCCTTTGCCTGGTGATCGGCGAGGTGCCTGCGCAAAGCATTGAATTGCTGAAGAAAGATGGGTTCTCCATTCGCCATAAGGCTACCTTTGAGGACAAGTATGTGCCGGATGTCCACATGATCCTGCTGGCCGATGGGGAAAAAATGGAACTGGAGAAACTGAAAAGGGCGGTAAAGCTGAAGACGCTCGGCTACCTGGGCAGCGCCAGGCAACGGGTTGACCTGCAAACTTGCACGGAGCAGGGTGTTGTGGTGTTCGAGGACCTGAAGCATAATCCGCGCAATGCCGCCTTCATCCCCAAAAGGATGATCGATTTCATGAATACGGGGACGACTTACCTGAGCAGTAATTTTCCTAACCTGCAGCTGCCCAGAATTGAGCGCTCGCACCGGCTGATCCATATCCACAGGAATGTGCCTGGTGTCATGGCCAGGATCAATACGGTATTTGCAAAGCATGACATCAATATTGTCGGGCAGTTCCTGATGACCAATCCTGCGATTGGTTATGTGATCACGGATATCAATACCCAATATGACAAGCAGCTGTTCAAATCGCTGAAAAAGATCGAACATACGATCAAATTCAGGGTGCTGTATTAGTTGAGCTGCCTATAAACACCCGGGCCGGGGTGAGATCAATTAACAATCTATTGGCCTGGGGTTTTGGAATATTGGTTTTAAGGTCATTTTTGTTTAAATTTGTCCTACGAAATTTTACTCAAAATGAACGAGACGTTGGACATTACGGTCACAAAAGCTGACCAAAGCAGATTAACGGGAATTGATTTTTCTCAATTGCCTTTCGGAAAGGTTTTTTCCGATCACATGTTTATTGCGGAATATAATAACGGGGAATGGTCGAACCTGCAGGTCCTGCCTTATGGCCCTGTCCTGATGAGCCCTGCGATTTCTGCCCTGCACTACGGCCAAGCGATTTTTGAAGGAATGAAGGCTTACCGCCTGGCTGATGGCAGGATCAGCGTGTTCAGAGCGGACAAGAATTTTGAGCGTTTTAACAAGTCGGCCCACAGGATGGCCATGCCGGCGGTCACCAGGGATGTTTTCATGCAGGGCATTGCTGCTTTGCTGGAGATCGACGAGCAGTGGGTCCCCGCGCTGGACGGGTATTCCCTGTACATCCGCCCGGTGATGTACGCCACGGATCCTTACCTCGGCGTACGTGCTTCTGACAGCTATACTTTTGCCTTGTTGACTACGCCTACCGGCCTGTATTACAGCAAGCCGCTGCGTGTGAAAGTGGAGACTGAATTTACCCGTGCAGATGACGGCGGTGTCGGCTTTGCCAAGACTGCTGGTAATTATGCGCGCTCTTTATATCCTTTTGCTGAGGCGCAGAAGCAAGGTTTTGACCAGCTGATCTGGACGGATGCTGCGACTCATGAGTTCATCGAGGAGGCGGGCACTGCCAACCTGATCTTTGTGATCGACGGAAAGCTGGTTACGCCTTCGGTGAGAAGTACTGTACTGGACGGCGTGACCCGGGATACGATCCTGACACTGGCCAGAAAAGCGGGCATCCCGGTGGAAGAGCGGCGCATCAGTGTGAAGGAGGTGATCGAGGGGATCCAGAACGGAAAGGTGACGGATGCTTTTGCTGCCGGAACTGCTGCTACGGTTACTCCTATCGGCGAGATCGGCTATGAGGGTAAGCTCTACCAGCTTTCTGATCCTGCTTCCCGCACGGTCTCTGCCGGTATTGCGAAAACCCTGAATGACATCCGCTACGGGCTGGCTCCTGATGAGTTCAACTGGAACTGGATCGTTAAATAAAGGAATTTTATCATTTTTATAAGGCGCCCCTGAAAACGGCGCCTTTTTTATTACATTCGTACCTGACCGGACCTGTATTTATACCTGGCTTTTTTTCATGAGGAGATTTTCATTTTTTTCTTGTTTTTTCCTGGCTGCTTTTCTGGCGGTTCCTGCGCTTGGCCAGCTCAAGCGGCTTTCCAAACAGCAGATTTTTGACGGGCAGCCTTCGCTGACAACAGGTATGGCTTATTTGAGCGGCTGGGCGGATGACACGCATTATATAGAGATCGACCCTGCTGACCGGAAGGCTTATGCTGTAGAGGTTAAGTCGGGTGCGCGCCTACCTTATACACCCCCTCCGAAGAGCGATGTTGAACTGCTTACGCGTAACGGGGATATTTACATTCAGTATGGGGACAAGGATCCGGTCCGGCTGACCAGCAATGCGGACGAGGAGAAGAATGCGACCTTATCGCCGGATGGCAGGTATGTGGCTTTTACCCGGAACAATGACCTTTATGCGGTCGAGGTGGCCACCGGTAAGGAGATCAGGTATACCAGTGATGGTACGGATGTGATCTACAATGGCTGGTCTTCCTGGGTGTATTATGAGGAGATCCTGGGCAGGGCCACCAATTATAAGGCTTTCTGGTGGGCTCCTGACAGCAAGCACCTGGCTTTTATGCGGTTTGACGATACGAAGGTGCCCATGTTCCCGATCTTTGGTTCGGCCGGGCAGCATGGTTATACGGAAAGGACCCGCTATCCTAAAGCTGGTGATCCCAATCCGGAGGTCAGGGTCGGTTTTGTTCCGGCTGCGGGCGGACAGGTGGTCTGGGCTGATTTCAATGCGCAGGATGACCAGTATTTTGGTACGCCTTACTGGAGCTATGACAGCCGCAGCCTGATGGTGCAGTGGATGAACCGCGGACAGGATGACCTGAAGTTTTATTCGGTTGATCCGTTGACCGGCACCAAAAAAGAGATCTATGATGAAAAGCAGGCGGCCTGGGTGGACCTGGATTATGATGGCCGCATTGAATACCTGAAGGACAACAAGCATTACATCCTGAAAAGTGACCGCTCCGGCTGGGCGCATTTTTATTTGTACACGCTGGAGGGTAAGCTGATCAATCCCATTACCAGCGGCAAATGGCAGGTGACTGACCTCATCCATGTGGACGAGAAAAATAAGGCGGTTTATTTTACTGCCCGGAGGGAGGCTTCTACCAGGACGGATTTTTACCGGGTGGGCTATGACGGCAGGAACCTGAAGCGCCTGAGCTTTGGTGCTTATACCAACCAGATCAGCATGTCGGTGAACGGGTCTTATTTCATTGCTACTTATTCCAATGTTTCTTCTCCGCCAAAGAGAACTTTGCTGGACAATAAGGGCAGGGTGATCAGGGAGCTTGCTGACAGCAGGTCTGCGCGTTTTTCCGGGTATGCTTTTGGCAAAACTGAGATGATCAGCATTCCGAGTGAAGATGGCAAGTACCGGCTACCGGCTGTGATCACTTATCCGGTTGATTTTGATACTACCCGGAGATATCCTGTGGTGATGAGTATTTATGGCGGCCCTAATGCGGGTAATGTGAGCGATACCTGGAAGGGTACGGGCAACCAGTGGTGGGCCAACGAGGGTATTGTGCAGATTTCTGTAGACCACCGGGCTTCCGGTCATTTTGGTAAGGAGGGTGTTGCGCTCATGCACAGGAACCTGGGCAAATGGGAAATGATCGATTATACGACTGCTGCCCGCTGGCTGAAGGCTAAACCCTGGACGGATCCTGAAAAACTATTGATCACCGGCCATAGCTATGGCGGCTATATGACCTGCCTGGCGCTGACCAAAGGTGCGGATGTTTTTGATTTTGGCTATGCAGGTGCTCCGGTGACCAGCTGGGAGTTGTATGACACCAATTATACGGAGCGTTTTATGGACACTCCCCAGGAAAATCCGGAGGGGTATAAGAATGCCTCGGTGCTGACCTATGTGAAGAATTACAAGGGTTTGCTGCGCGTCATGCATGGTGACATGGACGACAATGTGCACATGCAGAATACTATCCAGCTCATTGACAAGCTGCAGGATGCCAATAAGCATTTCGAGCTCATGATCTATCCTGGCGGCAGGCATGGCTGGGGTGGTGCGAAAACGCCGCATGACCGTGCCGAGCGTATCCGTTTTTATTACCAGAATTTGCTGAACAAGCCTGTTCCGGCTGAATTGCTCAACTAAATATGAACCAACATGAGATTTTTAAATTATTTTCTTTTTGGCGCGTCACTTTTGTCTTCGCTGACGCTGGCTGCCCAGACCGCTGCGATGAAGGGTTCCGGTAAAGGTACTTTGATCTGGCAGGATGAGTTCAATGGTAAAGGGTTGCCGGATCCGGCGAAGTGGAACTATGAGGTGGGTTTTATCCGGAACCGGGAAAGCCAGTACTATACCAGGGAACGGTTGGAGAACTGCTATGTTAAGGACGGTAACCTGGTCATTGAGTCGCTAAAGGAAAAATATAAGGATGCGGAATATACTTCTGCCAGCATCAACACGCTGGGCAAGCGGCAGTTTGAGGGTGATTTCCGGATAGAGATCAGGGCGAAGATCCCTTCGGGCCAGGGTATCTGGCCTGCTTTGTGGATGATGGGTTCAAATATCCAGCAGGTGGGCTGGCCCAAATGCTTTGAATTTGACATTATGGAGTTTGTCGGACATACGCCCAATACCGTACATGCTACTTTTCACTGGTGGGAGCCGGATGCTGACCGTTCCAGGCAGCATAAAAGTAAGGGCAGCACCATTAAAAGGGATGACCTGCACAACAAATTCCATGTTTATGGCCTGGAGCGCAGGGGCGACAGTGCGCGGGTCTTTATCGATGACCAGGTGTATTTTACCATGAAGGCTCCGGCTGATGCTTACCAGGATTCTTTTGCTGCTCCGGTATATTTGCTCATGAATACCGCGATCGGCGGGGAATGGGGCGGTAAAATTGATGATTCGATCTTTCCTCAGAAGTTTTACATTGATTATGTAAGGGTCTTTAAGCTCGACTGATTATTTTCCCTGACGGGCCCGCCGCTTCTGGCGCTCGGCACGCCGCTTGTCCCGGTCTGTCTTGATCTTTTCAAAGCTGGCGATCTTTGCTTTGATCTCTTTTTCTTTGGCGGGGGTAACGCCCACGCTGTATTTGATGCCCTGAAACAGGGTGCGCCAGACGAAGTTGAAAAAAGATGCGGTCCTGACCCGTTCATAGCGGATGGGCGCGGTAACCAGTATGCCTTCGGTATTGGGATTTTCGGGATTGATCACCATAGCATTGGCCAGGATGGACATCAGGCCCTGTTTCACCAGCCGCTCTTTCCCTTCTTCTCTTTTCAGGAGTGCGACGGAGAGTTCATCGTACGCGAACATCATTTTCCCCTGGGCGATGCGGTCATTTGCCTGTAGCTCAAATTCCATTTTTTTTACATTTCCGTGCTTGACCTCTACCATTCCTAATGGTTTGGTGATCCTGTTCAGCACCCGCCCGTCCATCGGCCCCAGCATTCCGGAATAGGTAAAAGCGCCATCTGCTGCCTGAAGGTCAAACCTGAAATTGACATCCAGCTGCCCCTGCCCCATCATATAGGTCCTTAAACTGGCAAAAAGGTAGGGGTTTTGCGCTTTTATGCTTTCTGCATTGGTGATATTGGTCAGGATGCCGGATGTTTTTTCAAAGGTTATTATGCCTTTTTGCCGGCTCTTTTTATCGTATTCTGCATAACTGAAATCGATGTCGCTGAGATTGAGTTGCTTGACCGTAAGCCTGCTTTTGATCTTCTGGAGCAGCTGCTGCGGATACCGTCCTGTCCTGACCGCGGTATTTCTTTCCAGCATATTGTTGTTGAAGACTTCGACCTGTCCGTTTGCTGCCGTCATCTCTTTGGCGTAGAGTTCCTGCCTCCGGATATAAAGCGGCAGGTCTATGCCTTCCATGCTGATGTCGCTGACCTGGACATTGAACCTGTCTTTGGCAAAACCGGCCCGCTGCCCGAACTGCATCTCGCTGTACCGGGGTATGAGCCCAAAGTTTTTGATGTTCAGCTGTCCTGTCGCAGCTTTGAAATCGAGTTGCTCCAGCTTGATGTGGTACATGCTGTCCGGGGTGGCATAGGTATAATTGCTGAGATTGACCGTGGCGTCTTTCAGGTAATAGATCCTGCCGGGATCTGTTGCTGACAGGGAGTCTATGCGCCAGTCTTTCAGGGTGATGTTCAGGTTGCTCACAGAATCGGTTTCGGGCACCGGGCTGTTGTTGCGGATGTATTTAAAACTGATATTTTTCAGGTCTATACGTTTTACCCAGAGTTCTTTCAGGTATTTTGAGAGGTAATGATAGGGTCCGGGATCTTGTTTTCTGGTTTCGTTGAAATCGAATGGCGTATTCTGCATCACGACATCGGGTTTTTCAAACAAAAGCAGGTCTATGTTCAGCTTTTTCTGTTTCAGGTACCGCAATGGATGGAAGCTGCGGATAACCAGTTTCTTTAAGGTGATGTGATAGATGTTGTTGGGTGCTTTTTTTCTGGCGATCAGTTTTCTGTACATGCTGGTATCGGGCGTGATCTTAACGTCATTGAGCGTGGCCCTGCCGGTGAGGAGGTTGATGCTGATGTCTGAAAACGAGATATGGTAGAGACTGTCCGTTGCTTCCTGTACCAGTTCTCTGAGCTGGGTTCTGGCAATGGGCTTAAATTTGTTTGCTGCTTGTCTCATAAAAAGCAGTAACGACAGAAATGTGAAAAGAAGTAATCCTGATACCCATAGAAGGGTACTGTAGCGCTTCTGAACTTTTCTGACCATAGGCATTTCTGTTTACACAATATACGCCAATTTCCCTGGTTTTGTATCAGTTGTCCTCTTTTAGCTTTTCTTTCACTTTTTTCATGGCTTGTTCCGGGGTCTTGACCGGTACCATGCCCAGGCCGGCTGTTTCTCTGAGCCCGATGAAGACTCCTTTCCACATCTGGTTAAAGAACGATGCCGCCGGTGTCCTGCTGAACGTAATGTGCGCTACTCTTGGTGCTTTTCCTTTTTCGGGGTTATTGTCCTTGATCAGCAAGGTGTTGGCCAGGAAAGAAAGCAGTCCCTTCTTCTTTGGCGCTGCGCCATCTTCGCCTTCTTTCAGCAATTTTATTTTCAGGTCTGTATACAGGAAGCGTACCGTACCCGAAGAACCGAGGCTGTTGGCTTTGATGTCAAAGTCCGCACTTTGCATTTTTCCGCTTTCAATTTCTACCAGCCCCATGTTTTTGGTCATCGGATTCAGTACCTGCATGTTCATTGGTGCTACTGAACCTTTGTAGCTGAAGGAGGCCAGCTTGTCCGTGAGATTAAAATCCATGGCTACGTTGATCCGGCTTGTTTTCATGACCAGCGCACTTAGTGTAGCGGTGGCATGGTTGTTCCCGGCCAGCCGGAGGCTGTCATTGGTTACATTCCGGATCGTTCCTGAAAGGTGCTGAAAATAAACGGTGCCTTTTTTTTCACTGATCGGATTGTATTCGGTATAGGCAACGTCTACGTTGCTGATGATCACACTGTCGATGATCGCCGGCATGGGTATCCTTCTGACGGCCACATGCGGGAAGTTCCGTACTTTGTCAAAATTGGGCGGGGGCGGCAGTTCTCTGTTGACAAAGATGCCTGCTTTTGCCGGACCGATCTTTAACGCGCGTGCGTACAGGCTCCCTTCTGTGTTTATCCTGGCATAGTCTACTCCTCTAAGTGATATTTCATCAAATTTGAGGTCATACCGGTCTTTGCCATAGGTATATTTTCTGCTGAATTGCAGGTCGGGATACATGGGGATCATCTGAAAGCCTTTTACCCTGATCGTTTTTGCTGTTGCGGAGCCTTTGATAGTATCGATCTTCATCGTGTACATCTTGTTTTTGCTTACTGAACGGTAGCCTGTCAGCTCAAAAGCGAGGTCCTTGGTGTAGTAGAAGCGTGTGGTATCGTATTGGGACAGCGAGTCGATCAGGAGGTCACTGACCTGGATGCTGAGGTGCTTGACCGTATGAAGTGGTTTTCCGGTTGCCCCGCTGATGTAGTCAAAATCTGCATCTGCGATCCTGATGGTCTTTACATGGACCGATCTTAGTGTTTTTGAGAGCTGCTGGTAGAGTGTCCGGTCGTCTTTTATGGTGTCTTTGGGTTTGGTGCGCTGGTAGTGGGTGACATTGATCGATGGATGGTCGAGTACAATGGAGTTCATCTCTACCTTCTTTTTAAAATAGGTGGTCAGTACCCCGATCCTGTTCAGCTGAAGTTTCTCAAGCTTTAATTCAAATAAATGAACAGGTGCGCGCCCTGCTGCGTTCAGCTGACGGAAGACGGCTGTATCGGGTTTGAGGGAAACCTGGGCAAATGCGGCAGTACCTGTGAGCAGGTTGAGCCGGATGTCTTTGAAGTCGATCCGGTACAGATGCCCGGATCCTTCATATACGCCTTCTTTTATCTTTTCTGTAAGCAGCGGCTTCCATTTGGCGCTCAGATAAAATGCGGCTATCGTGATGAGGACGATCAGTAATCCTAAGGTGAGGGCTGTCCATTTGAGCAGCTTATGCTTTCCTGTTTTTTTTGGTGCCATAATTGGAGATATACTGTTTATACCTGCAATATCAAGGCCATAAAACCGGGCTATAGTTCTTTGGCCATATAGCTGCGTACATCAATGTCATTTACGGAAAAGTATCCCTGGACATTTCCTGAGATATTTCCTTCCACATTTACCGGTACACCCGAAAATAATCCGCTCCAGTCGGTCTCCATAAATACAGAATATAAATAGGCGGCATACCTGTTGGAAAGCGATATTTTATAGATCGTGACATAGTCATCTCCGTTCAGCTCAAAATCTCTTTTGAGGTTATTCAGGGGATAAAGGGAGTTTGGTGATCCTAACTGGTGTGTATAACTGTAATACCTGGTCTGATCAAATCTGGCAGGGTTCCACAACGGGATATCTTTGTAAGCAATGAGCCATTTACTTGGATTGGTATAGCCAAAAGTATGCTTGGGTATGGTGCCTTTTACGGTCATGCCTGGCATGGTCCTGGTGGAAAGCGGCAAAAAATCGTCAATGATGTTGACCACCTGTCTCAGCGTGTCTATCGCAACATAGGTCTTGTTATTGTATTTTATGGTGAGCCGGTATGCCTTGTTATAATTCGGATCGTTCCTGTTGATCCCCATGTAGACTCCGGCTGTCGATGTTTCCTGAAATGTAATGTCTTCCCTGCTGTCATTGACCACTACCTGTGCGTTGCTGATGGGTACGGGTGACGAGTCTGGTGACAGGGATGGTTTGGTCAGCCGGATGTACTGGACCGGGACCAGCGTATTGATCCCTCCTTCTACGGAAAGGTCATATGTTTTCCCGGGCCGCTCAAAAGCATCTTTCTGAAAGGATTCTTTCCCGCAACTGCTCCAAAGCGGCAGGGCTACAATCAGTATATGCAGAAATTGCTTTTTCATTTTACATTTTAAAACTATAGGCCAGCCAGGGATAAAAGCCAAACCCATATTCTATCCGGTTGACACCGTCACTGCCGGATGATGAACTGAGATGATAGTACAACGGGTTTTTCCGGTTGTATAAATTATATGCGCCGATAGAAATTACATGCGACATGGCCCGGTTCCTGAACAGTTTGGTCTGGAACCTGTATTGCGCCGAAATGTCCAGCCTGCTGAAATCGGGAAATCTTGATGTATTCCGCCCTTCATATATGGGTACATCGAGGCCGTCATGCTGATAGTATCCCACAGGCAGGGTCAATGGTCTTCCCGTGGAATAAATGAAGAAGGATTGCAGGGACAATCTGGTTGTCATATCAAACCTGGCGGTCAGTTTAAATTCATGTGGAATGTCGTAATTTGCGACAAACTCATTGCCGGAATTAATGTCTGAAAGGGTCTTATGGACCCTGGAGTAAGTGTAGCCAAGGGTGCCCGTAAATCTTCCTTCTGTTTTACTGGTCTCCAATTCTATCCCTGAGGCTTTAGACTTCCCCGACCTCAGTTGGTCCCTGACCCCGGGATTCCTGATGATCTGGGCATGTTCTGTCAGATCCAGCTGATTGGCCAGATTCTTACGGTATGCGCTGACCATCAATGAATAGCTGCCCGCAGCATAGCGGTAGCCCAGTGAAAAATGATTCGCGCGCTGGGGTTTGATGTGTGCAGAGGCGGGTATCCAGGGTTCTAGCGAGGAAAAGGCCAGCGCGCTGCTCTGGATCAGTTGTAAGTATTGAAAGTTGAGGTTATAGGTGAAAAATATCCGGTGGCTGGCGGCAGGCAGGATACTGATATTGATTCTTGGTTCCGGATTGAAGAATGCTTTTACTTCATTTTTCCTGACCGGGTTGCCATTGCTGTCAAAGATATTCTTCATTTCTTCTGAATTCCGGAAATATCCCAGCCTGATCCCATAGTTGAGTTCAATTGCTTTGCTTAGTCCGATCTGCTGGGTGAAATACAAGGCAGATTCAATGGACCTGTCTTTTGAAAGGTTGAATTCAGTATCGTTCTCATCTTCCATGGCTCCGGGTGTAAACTGGTGATAGATGGTGGATATGCCGAATTTGATCTGATTGGCCGGGCTTCTGTAATACGTGTAATCGCCTTTTAGTGTAATGTCTTTTACGCCTGTCCGCCACTGGCTTTTCTCTGACAGGGTATCCGCATTCAGATCAAGAAGATTGCTGTAGTTGCTGTAGATTGCCGATACGTTGAGGAATAACCTGGAGTTAAAGATATGGTTCCAGCGGAAAGTGGAGGTCAGGTTGCCCCATTTATTGGTATAGGAGTTTTCAGAGAGCAGGTTGTCCTTGCCAAGATACAATGAATAAAATATGCTGTTCCCACTGTTTAATTTATAATTTGCTTTGGCGTTGATGTCATAGTATACTGAATTGGGATTGAACAGGTCGAACTTGTTCTGGAATACGTCCAGAAGGCTTCTCCGGTAGGCCATCACAAAGGATCCTTTGTCTTTTACTATAGGCCCTTCTGCCGACAGCCTTGCTGACATTAAATTCATTCCTCCGCTAAAATGGTATTCTTTGCTGTTTCCTTCGGCCATACGGTTTACGATCACTGAGGACAGCCGGCCGCCAAAATTGGTGGGTATGTAATCGCGGTATACCTGCACGTTATTTACCACATCTGAATTAAATACAGATACCAGTCCATACAGGTGCGACGGATTGTATATGATGGCTTCGTCCAGCAGGATCAGGTTCTGGTCAGAATTGCCTCCTCTTACAAACAGGGCCGAGCTGCCTTCTGTAATGGATTTTATCCCGTTCTGCATCTGGAGCCTTTTCATCACATCGGTTTCTCCTGCGTAATAGGCTACGTTGCTTAACTGGCTGACGTTAAAATTTTGCTCGTTCATCAGAATGGGATTTGGTGTGATGTTTTGCCGGCTGATCACTACTTCATTCAGGATGTGCGGCTGAAGGGCCAGTTCTATTTCTTCCTGAAGGCTTTCTCTTAAATAAATGTTTTTCCTGAGTGTCTGATATCCCGCTTGTGAAATATAAAGCTCATAGTTTCCTTCGGGGACAGAAATGGAATAAAATCCATATTGATTGGTTAAGACCCCGACCTGCAGGCTGGGGATCTGGACTACTGCGCCGATCAGTTCTTCGCCATTGGATTTATCGCGTATGTGCCCGTGTATAGTCCATACATTTGGTTTTTGCGGTGCGATCACGATGTCATTGGCGACTACGGAATAGCCAAGGCCTGTACCCTGAAGTATTTTTTGAAGTATGTCTTCCAAAGGTGTCGCTTCAAATTTGACGGCCGGATTACTTTTGAAGCGAAGCGCATCCGGATCAAATGCAAAGTTCCTGCCCGTCCTGTGCTCCAGCCGTTGCAGGGTCGCAACCAATGAGTCGGCGGGCAGGTTGATCGTATAGGTATTTTTAAGCGGGTTTTCTTGCTGGGCAAAAAGGCCCGGGCTCTGCAAGAGCATGAAGGATAAAATTAAAACAAGATATTTTTTACTGACTGCCGGATAAAACATAAGCATTCTGCGCCTTGGTTACCTTACATTGTAAAGATGCAGAAATTACTTCAAGTGCACTATCCAAAGTTTGATAATGTAATTTAGCCGTTAGTTTCTTTAACTTAAGGTTATCTTCTTCTATGATCAAAGGTACCTTATAGGCTTTTTCCAGTTGGATGGCTACCTGCTGTAACGGCGTGGCATTAAAAATGAATTTTTTGTTCAGCCAGGATTTATAGTTCAGATCCTTGTTGTGCTGCTTTTCTAATTGCTTGCTGCCTGCATAAAAAATGCCCCTCATTCCCTGGCTGAGCAATACTTCTTCTCCGCTGTCATGTATCATGGCTACTTTACCTTCTTCTACCACTACTGAAGCATGGCTGTCATTTTTTGTGACATTGAAACTGGTTCCAATGTCTTTCACTTCAACATCACCGAGATCAATGCTGAACTGGTTGCCGTCGTGCTTTATAACATGAATGAAAACTTCGCCGCTTTCGAGTATCAGCTTGCGGTCCCTGCTGAAGTTCTTTTTATCGTACTTAATGATCGTTCCGCTGTTGAGCGCAAGCTCCGTCCCGTCTGGCAGGACCAACTTGGATATTGCTGAGTTTTCTGTGGTGTCTACCACTTGATATTGTTGCCTGTTTGCCAGAAAATAGCCGGCGGTACTGATCAGGAACAGGGCGGCTGCGGCCCTGATCCAAAAGCTTTTGCCATATCCTGGTTTGTTGTCAAAAGTCTTTCTTTCTTGTTCCGTACTGGTTATTTTTTGATCAAGCATTGTCCAGGAATGATCCGGATCATAGCCATTCCTGTGATAAAGTTTATCCAGGTTCAATTGGATATCTGCAAAGTCGCTGTATGTCCTGGCATTTACAGCCGAGGCATTCCGCCACTCTTCAAGTTTCACTTTATCTTCTGCTGAAATGGTTTGTTCCAGATCTTCTATGATGAGGGAATGGATCATCGCTTCATTTGTTTCAGACTGTTTCATAGCGGTGTTGTTAGAGGGCATTAAGGATTAAAAATATCAGGGCCCTGACCATGGTCTTACGCTTCTCCATGTGTTCTCTGAGCTTATGAAAACCATAGGTCAGGTGATTTTTTACTGTTTTTATAGAAATGTTCATTTGCTCCGCTATTTCCTTTTGCTTCAGCCGGCCAAACCGGCTCAGATACATGACCTGCCTGCACTTTTCCGGAAGCAGCGCCAGTGCTTCTTCCAGCCCCCTGAGCACTTCTTCTTCCATTTCGTCCTGTGTCGTGCTTTCGGAAACCGCTGCGTCCTGAACAGATAGGTATGCATTGTGTTTTTCGGCATCTGTTTTTTCCTTTTTGAGGATATTAAGGGCTGAATTGACCACCGCTCTGAACAGATAACTCTTCATCGATTGCTGAATATTGAGCTGTGCTGCTTTATTCCATATCATTATAAATACATCATGTACAACTTCCTCAGCTGTTTGTGTATGTCCTGTATAACGGTACGCTACCGCAAACAACTGCTTATAATATCTTTTATAAAATAATTCAAATACCTTCTTGTCGCGATCAATGATCGCGGCGATCAGTTCTTTATCCGCTTCCGGCAAATGTGACTGCTGTGCTTTCATTTCTTGTCTACATCTGCTTTAAAGTTACGATACCGGATATTTCGGGGATCATAACCAGCGTATTTATTGCCACAAACCACTGTCCTTTCAATAAATTACGCTCCTGTAAAGGGCTCAGGATAAGTGAACCGGCTATCGGTTTATCCGACACCGGTTCTTTTCCCCTATTGTATAATTCCTTCACCAAAGAGCCATACGAACCTTTTGCTCCGCTACGAAGGGTGATCTCCTGGGGAACGATATCCTGGTATTCCAGGGAATACACCAGCAATTTTGATTCCTCACTGTAAGCTCCTCTGAATACAGCGGTTCCTTCCGAATCGCTGTTTGCGCCTTTCTTATCTATTCTCGCGGTTACGAGGTACGTTCTTACCGGAGCTTTCATCTTTCCTCCATCGGCCTCACTTTTCTTACAGGAAAGATTAAAGACCATGATAAAAGCGATCATTCCAGGCACAATTCCCTTAGTAATATGGTAACTCATTTTAATATTTTAACTAAGGACTAAAATACTAAAATCTGTTGTAATTAACGCATCCCTAATTGGTTACCGCTTATTGCTGAACATTCCGGAAGGCAACGCCACCCTCCGGATGTCCGAGCAACATGAACAGTATGAATTCTGCTGTAGCGTTAATAAAGCAAGCCGTCTAAGCATACTTTAATGAGTTAATTAAAAAAAATCCTTTATAAACGCCCTGTGGCTTATGATCTATATGAACCAGAGATTCTCCATCAATATAGGTGGGGAACTCGGCCACGATCCGGTAACCAGAGGAAAAATGACTGAGAAAAAAATCTTCGTGAAAAAACCATGAAGGATGGGATGCCGGATAAACGTCCGTGGGTGCTACCTGCAAGGTAAGCCTGTCACTGCTGATGCTGTTAAAGGGTGTTCTGTCGAACAGGATAAAATCAAAATGATAAGCTGCCAGCTTTTGCAGGAATACATGGGGGTGCTTAAGATACTGGACTGAATTTGAAAGCAGGACAAAATCAATTGATTTTTCTTCCAGGCATTCGCTGATCGAGCTGTAAAATTTGAACTTTTTGTCTTCGAAATTAACCGGACCTGACTGGGTATATTCTTGCTCTATAATGTTCCAGCTAGCACAGACATCTTCAGCTAAAAAATCTTTGATCTGGGCGTATGTGCCGGATAAAGTGCCTTTGAAATCCAGCACGTTCAGCGGTTTCTTTTTTATTGCGGCACTCATCAGCAGGAAAGCGATCAGGGGATAGGAACATTTTTCAGAAGCAAATAATACGGAATCCTGATCATACAGGAGTTCCCGCCCATCTGTTCCTGGCCGCGCTTTTCCTGTTTTATCTGAAATAACCTGCTTATCGTAGTCCTGCGCCACTGAATTTACCTTGTCCCATGAGGAGTAGTCGCCAAACCATCCATATTTATTTTTATTACTTCTTGTCAGCAGCTTATTTAACATACATCAAATGATTCTGTATAAAAGACAAATTCATTTTGATAAAGTCCTATAGTGCCGGCACTTTTTTAGCTGGCCAGGATGTATTTCAAGCTGCCAATTTGTCATTTACAAATTAATTTTCGTATTTTTGACCCCCCGTAACAGGAACCTTTTATGATTGATTTACAGCTTACAGATAAGACACATGATGAAGCGCGGCAGGGAGAAGCGTTGATTATTGACAGGCCTTTGGTGCACAGTGGCCGTAAACTTTATATCGAAAGCTATGGATGCCAGATGAATTTTGCTGACAGTGAGATCGTAGCCTCTATTCTGTTTGACAAAGGTTTTGAAACTACAGGCGATTATAGAGAAGCGGATGTTGTTTTCATCAATACCTGTTCTATCCGCGAAAACGCTGAACAGCGGGTCCGAAACAGATTGTCCCAGTTTGGCGCCGAAAAGCGTCGTAACCCTAAACTGATCGTGGGTGTGCTTGGCTGTATGGCCGAACGCCTGAAATCCAAATTTCTTGAGGAAGAAAAACTTGTGGATGTGGTCGTGGGCCCGGATGCCTATCGTGAGCTGCCCCGGCTTCTGGAAGAGGTGGAAAGCGGCCAGAAGGCAATCAATGTATTGCTGTCCCGGGAAGAAACTTATGCTGACATCAACCCTGTCCGGCTTAACGGGAATGGCATTACAGCGTTTATTTCAATTATGCGCGGCTGTGACAACATGTGCTCATTTTGCGTGGTTCCGTTTACCAGGGGCAGGGAACGCAGCCGTGATCCACATTCTGTTGTCGCAGAAGCAGAAGATCTGTTCAATAAAGGCTATAGGGAAGTGACCTTGCTCGGCCAGAATGTGGATTCTTATAAATGGAAAGGAGAGGATACAGGGGAAGTGAATTTTGCAATGCTGCTTGAAAAAGTAGCTATGGTCAGCCCTGATCTCAGGATCAGGTTCTCTACATCCCATCCAAAGGATATCACGGATGAAGTGCTGTATACTATGGCCAGACACGATAATATCTGCAATTATATCCATCTGCCTGTGCAGTCGGGCAATGACAGGATACTGGAGTTGATGAACCGTACCTATACGCGGGAATGGTATATGAACAGGATCGATTCCATCAGGAGGATCATTCCTGATTGTGCCGTCTCTACAGATATTATTGCTGGCTTCTGCTCTGAAACTGAAGCGGAACACCGGGATACGCTCAGCATGATGGATTATGTAAGATATGATTATGGCTTTATGTTCTGCTATTCCGAACGCCCGGGGACTCTGGCAGCACGTAAATTAGAGGATGATATACCTGAGGAAGTCAAAAAGCGCAGGCTGGCGGAGATTCTTGCGAAGCAGCAGGAAAGTTCATTGTACCGGCTGCAGCAATTTGTTGGAAAAACGGTCAGGGTTCTGGTTGAGGGTGCCTCTAAAAAATCGGCCCGGGACCTCTGCGGCAGAAATGACCAAAATGCGATGGTGGTTTTTCCAATGGTACCGGGAGTAGCTGCGGGACAGTATGCGGATGTCTATATTGACAGGTGCACCTCCGCGACCTTGCTGGGGACTGTGACCGTGAACCGCGCTAATGCTGCTGATTATTAACAGGAGAAATTGAAATGGCTGAGATGCATGTGTTGTATGCTTATGCCAACCAGATATTGACATTATAAATGGATATACAAGATATTAAGAACCGGTTTGGGATTATCGGAGGTTCTCCTTTACTGAACAGGGCGATAGACATCGCGCGACAGGTGGCGCCGACGGATATGTCTGTGCTCATTACTGGTGAAAGTGGTAGCGGAAAAGAAGTATTTTCTCATATTATTCATCAATTGAGCACCCGCAAACATGGGACCTTTATTGCAGTAAACTGCGGGGCTATTCCCGAAGGAACTATTGATTCAGAGCTTTTCGGGCATGAAAAAGGTTCTTTTACCGGTGCACATGAGGCCAGGAAGGGCTATTTTGAAGTAGCAAACGGGGGCACGATATTTTTAGATGAGGTTGCCGAATTGCCTTTGGGAACCCAGGCCCGCCTGCTGAGGGTACTGGAAAGTGGGGAATACCTGCGTGTGGGTTCTTCAAAAGTACAAAAAACTGATGTGAGGATCATTGCTGCCACCAACGTGGACGTATATGACCGGGTCAAATCGGGCAAGTTCCGTGAAGATCTTTATTACAGGCTTAATACTGTACCCTTGCGAATTCCTGCATTGAGCGAGCGTAAGGAGGATATTTACCTTTTGTTCAGGAAATTTACTGCTGATTTTAGTGAAAAATACCGCAGCCCGGGGATTCAGTTGGATCCGGATGCCGTGCAAATGCTCAACAACTACAGCTGGCCCGGAAATGTGAGGCAATTGAAAAATATCGCAGAGCAGATTTGTGTATTGGAAAAAGACCGCAATGTAAGTGCGGCCGCATTATTGAACTATATACCCAACGAAAGCGGCTCGAACCTGCCCATGGCAATAAACAACAGCAAGGAGGATTTTACAGAGAGAGATATTCTTTATAAAGTTCTTTTTGACATGAAGAAGGATATGATGGAACTGAAAAAGCTGGTAGCAGAGATCATTCAGAGCGGCGGCAATACGGCACATATCGTCCAGGATAATCCTCATTACATCAACCAATTGTACCAGGAACTGGACCAGCCGGCCGGTATCGAGCCAACGCTGACCATTAAGAAACCAATGCAAAGTACTCCGGTTGATTATAATTATGCCCATGAGGCCGAGGAAATCGAAGAATCTCTATCTTTGATCGATAAAGAATCTGACCTGATCAAAAAGGCACTCAAAAAACATAAAGGCAAACGTAAATTTGCTGCCCAGGAACTGGGCATTTCTGAACGCACGCTCTACAGGAAAATTAAAGAATTGAATTTATGATGAAAAGGAAAGGATACTTTTTCATACTGGCGGGACTGCTGTTGCTGAACAGTTGCAAAATTTCATTGAAAGGAATTTCTATACCTCCGGGAATGAAGACCATCAATGTCAGTGTATTTGAGAACAATGCGCCGCTTGTCGTGGCTTCTTTGAGCCCGCAGTTTACGGAAGAATTGAAAACCAGGATCCGCAACCAGACCAGCCTGAGCATCACGGCCAATGATGCAGATGCCGTATTCTCGGGCAACATCACCGGCTATACGATCAATCCTGTAGCGCTGCAGGACAACCGCAGCGGGGGTGTGAACAACAACCAGTCTCTGGCGGGCGCAAACAGGCTTTCCATCCGCGTGAGTGTAAAGTATGTGAACAATCTGGATCCAAAAAAGAGTTTTGAAGAGTCATTTGAACGGTATAAGGATTACAGGCCTGCTGGCAGCCCTCAGGCTCAGGAGATGGCATTGATCAAGGATGTGACCGCACAGCTGACGGAAGATATATTTAACAGGGCTTTTGCGCAATGGTAGATCAATATGTTAACTTAGTCTCGTGGAGCAGGAATTAAACACTTTACAACAGCTGGCAGCAGTTGTCAGAGATCATCGGCTGATCACTGAGCAGGATACCGCCTTATTGGAAAGTTATATTGCAAAATATCCTTATTTTCAACCATTGCACTTGCTGCTGTCCAGGACAGATCCTGATAACGGGCGTTTGCTGGGTACCGCAGCGCTTTATTGCGGTGGGTTGCAACTGCACCGGGTGCTCGGTCAGCCGGAAAACTCGTTAAATACTACCTTTCAGATTCTCCCTGGTCCCGGCCTTTATCAGGAAAGGGATGAGCCATCGGAGCTGGCCGGGAATGCCATTGATGAGGTCGTCCCGGAGAACGAACCTTCAACGGTCATTGACGAACAGGAAGTATTTGAAGAGATCGGAGAGGTCGATATCCGGGAATATACTGGTGCTTTGACTGAAGCTGCCCCCCACGAGAGCAGCCCGGGGCATGACCTGGTTCTTGAAAATATCGTTTCAACTGATTTCTTTGCCTTTCAGGACAGCCTTGATATTGAAGAGGCGACAGATGATACCCCGAAAATTGAGGAATACGATGAAAAGGCGGAACAGGAACAGATCATCAGTAAATATGATGATGACCGCTTGCCTTATACCTTTTTATGGTGGCTCGCAAAAACCAGAAAAGAGCATGAGCAGATCTTCCAACCTTATGCTACGCCTAAAGCCAATAGGGAAATGCCCGGAAGGACGCCTGCTGCTGCCGAAAACAGCGCGCTTCAGCAACAGTATATCGAACACATATTCCATGTACAAAGCGCCTTTGGTAAGGAAGAGGATGATCTTTTACCTGCGGACCATAAGCAATCTTCAAAAGGTAAGGAGATCATTGAGAATTTTATCAGGAACGAACCCCAGATCAGCACTCCGAAACCTGAACAGATCAACAATGAAAATAAGGCAAAGAAAAGTGCCGAGGACCATAGCGATCTGGTTTCTGAGACACTTGCCAATATTTATATTGAGCAAATGCTTTATGACAAAGCCATAGAGACCTACGAAAAATTAAGTTTGATGTTTCCGGAAAAAAGCCGTTACTTTGCCGATCTTATTCAATCGATAGAAAAGAAAATTTAAAAACATAACTTATGCTTTTTTTAATTATAGTATTGATCATTTTATGTGTCGCGCTTGCGCTGTTTGTACTGATCCAAAATCCTAAGGGCGGAGGCCTGGCAACTGGTGGAGCCGGAAGCAATATGTTTGGCGTCCAGCGTACTGGTGATGTCCTGGAAAAAGGCACCTGGATACTACTGACATTAATTGTGGTACTTACGCTGTCAATCACTACCATTGCTAAATCAGGCGGATCATCTGCCTCCGGCTCTGATTCAAAGATCCAGGAACAATTGGATAAAACTCCTGCTCCTTCTCCTATTGGAGGCGGTAATACAACTACAGTCCCTTCAAACACACCGCCGGCAGGTACAGATTCTGCAAAGAAATAGTTCGTGTCATGTAAAATATTGGAAAGCCCGGTAAGGATTAATATCTTACCGGGCTTTTTCATTACTCCTGTCAGTCTGACACGAAATGATTTAATGAAAATGCATTAGCTGACAGGTTGTGCAAATTTGGCAAGCCAGATGTGCTTGGCATAAAAACTGTTGCAGAATAAAACTGTAGCAGATAACTACATTTTAGTATAAACCTTAAAATAAATTAATATCAAGTTATGGCTTTAAACCTTAAACCCATTTCAGGTACAGCAAACAGAGTTATTGTTGAGCCTGCTGCGGCAGAAGAAAAGACAGCTTCAGGAATCTATATTCCTGATACAGCGAAAGAAAAACCATCAAAAGGAACTGTGGTATCAGTTTCTGAAGAAGATTCGGAAGGTAAAAAACCAACTGTAAAAACAGGTGACGTTGTGATCTATGGTAAATACGGTGGCACTGAGTTCCCTTATGATGGGAAAGATTACCTGATCATGCGCGAAAGTGATATTTATGCGGTGTTGGCCTAGATAGCAAGGTAATTCATATCAATTTTACATCGCGGTTATCACCATAAAAGCAAAATTAAGAATAAACTCAGAACGCAGTATCCATGAATATCTTATCTGATACAATTATTGAGGATATACCCGGATACTAACTATTAAAAACTAAAACAAAAATGGCAAAACAAGTAAGATACAATGTAGAAGCCCGTGACGCCCTGAAAAAAGGTGTGGACATCCTGGCCAACGCAGTAAAAGTAACCTTGGGCCCTAAAGGTCGTAATGTGATCATCGATAAAAAATTTGGTTCGCCGTCCATCACCAAGGATGGTGTAACGGTAGCCAAAGAAATTGAATTAAAGGATCCCATTGAAAACATGGGCGCACAGATGGTAAAAGAGGTAGCCTCTAAAACTGCTGATATCGCAGGTGACGGAACAACAACCGCTACTGTCCTGGCCCAGGCAATTGTAACTGCCGGCATCAAGAATGTTGCCGCAGGTGCTAATCCTATGGACCTTAAACGTGGTATTGACAAAGCAGTTGCCGTAATCGTTGACAATCTCAGGTCACAATCACAAACTGTCGGTGAGGATAACAATAAAATTAAGCAGGTGGCAGCAATCTCTGCCAACAATGATGAAGTGATCGGCGCGCTGATCGCTGAAGCCATGGGCAAGGTGGGTAAAGACGGCGTGATCACTGTAGAAGAAGCAAAAGGGACAGAAACCGAGGTGAAGACCGTTGAAGGTATGCAATTTGACCGCGGCTACTTGTCACCTTACTTTGTCACCAACGCAGATAAAATGGAAGCTGAACTGGAAAACCCTTATATTCTGATCTATGACAAAAAGATCAGCAACATGAAGGAGCTGCTTCCTGTACTGGAAAAACAAGTACAGACCGGAAAACCTTTGCTGATCATAGCTGAGGATCTGGATGGTGAGGCACTTGCTACCCTGGTTGTCAACAAAATCCGCGGTTCCCTGAAAGTAGCTGCTGTTAAAGCTCCCGGATTCGGTGACCGCAGAAAAGCAATGCTGGAAGACATCGCGATTCTTACCGGCGGAACAGTTATTTCAGAAGAAAGAGGTTATAAACTGGAAAATGCCGACCTGTCTTATTTAGGCACCGCAGAAAAAGTTGTGGTAGATAAGGACAATACTACCGTGATCAACGGTGCCGGCCAGCCTGAGGACATTAAAGCCCGCGTAAATCAGATCAAAGCCCAGATCGAGACCACTACTTCGGATTACGATAAAGAAAAACTACAGGAACGCCTGGCCAAACTCGCTGGCGGGGTAGCGGTACTTTATGTCGGCGCTGCTTCTGAGGTTGAGATGAAAGAGAAAAAGGACCGCGTAGATGATGCATTGCATGCAACGCGTGCAGCTGTGGAAGAAGGCATTGTTGCAGGCGGCGGTGTGGCCTTTATCCGTGCTATTGAATCTTTAGAAGGTCTTAAAGGAGACAATGAAGATGAAACCACGGGCATTGCCATTGTGAAACGTGCTGTGGAAGAACCGTTGCGCCAGATCTGTCAGAATGCTGGCATCGAAGGTTCGATCGTTGTGCAAAAGGTTAAAGAGGGCACAGCTGACTTTGGTTACAATGCACGTACAGACATCTATGAAAACTTAATTGCTGCAGGGGTAATCGATCCTACTAAGGTGAGCCGTGTTGCATTGGAAAACGCAGCGTCGATCGCAGCCATGTTGTTGACTACTGAATGTGTCCTGGCCGACGATCCGGAAGATGCACCTGCTGCTGGTGCCGGCATGCCTCCTATGGGCGGCGGCGGCATGGGCGGCATGATGTAATTAAATTTTCTTTTTTTAAGAAAAGCCTGCTGATGATCAGCAGGCTTTTTTTTGCTGTTGCAAATGATAAAATAGTTTTCTACATTAGTGCAACTTCAAAATGAGGAATTTATTGCCTAAGGGAATATTTTTATTATTATTATTTTTCTCAGTCCACGTAACTGCACAGGTGACCGTGGGAACTGTAAATAAAGGGCCGTACGGATCCGGAAGCAGCATTTCAGTACCAATTTCGATCATTTCAGGAAATGCTTGTTTTTCTTCCACAAATAAATTTGAACTCTATATTTCCGACGCGAACGGAAATTTTGGAACCGAAAGAAAAATTGGGGAAAGTAGTGGATTTTTCTCCACACACGTAAATGGGGTCATTCCAGCCAATATTGCCGGCAGCAATTATAAACTTAGAGTTAAAAGCACCGATCCGGCCAGTGTTTCAAATGTTTCCGGTGCCATCAACATATTGACAGGTGCCGGGCCTGTTACAGAAGTTACGCCGTCTTCGGCAAGCCAGTTGTTGTCACCCGGAGTTTTTGGATGGTGCGGAAGTGCTGTGGGTGAAGGCAAGAGTATTGTATTGAAACCCGATGCGGGTTCAACTGTTCAGACACTCGTGCTGACAAACGCGGTAACCGGAACCACCCGGACCTATACCCCCACTGCGGCAGGATTTAGCATTGAGAATCTCGCCACAGGTTATTACACGGTAACCATAACCGGGGAAAAACAATCCGGAGGTCAGGCAATCAGATCTGTCAAAACCTATCTTCTGCTCAACGTTCCGTCGAAAGTAAATATCCAGTCCGGAGGGGAATTTGGCTGTATTGACCCTGAAACCGGAGCCGGGGCAACCATTTCATATTCCGTAAATATTTCCGGGGCAACGGGCATACAGAACAATTATCCTGGCTCTCTTTATCAGATCACCTGGGGGGACGGCAAGGAAGACTTATATACCCATTGCCAGCTCATGGCCAACGGGGGCCTGATTAGTCATAACTTCCAAAAGACCTCTTGCGGACAACCACCCATTAATCTTGGTAACGGTACAATTATAGAAAATGCCTTCAAGGTCTCTGTGAAAACAGTGAATCCATTTTGCCAGCAAGATCCGGTTATCGCCACAACTTATCCAAAAATCTTTGAAAGGCCCGTTGCCCATATTGACCCGACCTCTGCCACCGCAGTTTGCATCAATACACCTATCGTTTTCAAAAATACTTCCAGGTCCGGCAACAATTCAGATTGTTCGCTGACAATGGAATGGAAATGGTATGTCGACGGTGTGCTTGCCAGCACAGAGAAAACATTTACCTATGAAGGATTTAAGACTCCGGGCATCCATTCTGTAAAATTGGTGGCCAATAATGATGTGGGCCTTTGCAGGCCGAGCGAGGAAACAAAAACCATTTGTGTGCAAAGTCCTCCAAAACCAAGTTTTAGTTTGAACGGAGCCAATACTAAAGCCAACTGCGCACCTTTCAGCCTTAAGCCGGTCAACACTTCAGTGATCGACAACAATTGCAATACGGACAACACCTATTTGTGGAGCGTTACAGGCGGCAACGTCGCTTACGAGAACGGAACAAATGAGAAAAGCAAGAGCCCGGAATTCCGGTTTACGAGCCCCGGCATATATAAGATCAGTCTGGCTGTAAATACCGCTTCCTGCGGCATGGTCACCACTCCGGAGCAGACTGTGGTTGTCAATGGCACACCTACCGCCATGTTATCGGATGATCTTGTATCGTGCAATTTAACCACTTACGAATTTAGTCCGACTACCAATGGCCCGACTAAGACGACGTTGAACGGCACAACTGTTACACAACCCGATACATACACCTGGACCGTAACCGGTGGTGATTTTGCCTTTGCTCCGGGGAGTGATATGCACGCGCAATATCCAAAAATTGAGTTTAAAGAATATAAAGCATATACTGTTACGGTTATTCACAAAAACAACTGTAATACAGCGACTGATTCGCAGACCATCACTTTTAAACCTTCACCCGTCGTTAATGCGGGCAGTTACCCTGCGGTCTGCTTCAATGAGACCATTCACTTACAGGGCGCCATTAGCGGCAATGTCAATTCCTTTGAATGGGTCGGAGGGAATGGGAATTTCAACCCGGGAAGAAATGTTCTGGATGCGGTATATACTCCTTCTCCGGATGAGCGCGCTGCCGGAAAGGTGGACCTGATTTTAAGGGCAACTACATCATCACCTGCTCCCTGCAATATAGTAGAGGGCTTTGCTTCCATTACTATAAAACCGGAAAATGTAATTAATAGCCCTAATGCTAAATCGATTTGCATTGGCCAATCAGTGGCATATAGTCCTGTAGCCTTACCCGGCAGCAATTTCAGATGGGAAGTAACTGATGCAAATAATGTTACCGGTTTTGCAAATACAGGATCGGGTAAATCGATCAATGATGCGCTCAATAACACTGATACTACCTTACCTGGTACAGTTACCTACAGGATCGTTCCGGTTCTTGATGGTTGTGAAGGCCGCCCGTTTGACTTCAAGGTAACGGTAGCAGCAAAGCCATCGGCTACCGCTACGGCTGCTGATGCCATCATTTGTAGTGGTTCTCCGGCAGGGATCTCGGTCAGCAGCACCCAGTCAGGATTAAAATACCTGTGGCAAAGCAGTGTTTCCAACCCTTCAGTTACCGGGAATACCCAAAATACGACCACTCCGGCAGCAATAGATCAGATCAATGACACACTGGTAAACAATGGTTCAGTTGAAAGATCAGTTACTTATGTGATCACTCCTGTAAACGAACTGGGATGTGAGGGCACTCCGGTGACGGTCAAAATATCTGTCAAACCTGCGCCTGTACTTACCAACAACCAGATCGGCAGTGACCAATTGCTTTGTGAAGGCAATACTGCCGTACCGCTCACGGGCTCGGTCCCTTCAGGGGAGGGCGGCGTATATGCTTATCAATGGGAATCCAGTTCCGACGGGACCACATGGACAGAAATTTCCGGCGCCACCGCGCAAAACTATGTACCGGGAATAGTAGCAGCAACCACTTACTATAGAAGAATGGTGGTTATCCCAAATTGTTCAGGCACCGCATCTATTCCTGGCAACGTGATTAAGATCACTGTAAACCCCAATGCAAAGGCAGAATTTGATTTTGTTTCAGATAAAGGCTGTGCCCCTTTTGAGATAGATGCGAGCAATATTAAAGCCACGGAATATGCAGACAGGAACGATACCTACACCTGGTATGCTGACGGAACAGAAATAGGCAACGGTCCGGCTTTTCCAGGTTACACCATAGCAAAAGACGATCAATCTGTGGTTATCAAACTGGTTGTAACGAGCAGTAAGGGCTGTGAGGTTTCTGAAATTAGTCATACTTTCTCCACACAGCAGACGATACTTGCCGCTTTTGCACAAGATCAAACAGAGGGCTGCGGGCCGCTGACCGTAAATTTTACCAATCAATCCACCTCACTTGCAAACACCAGTTTTGAATGGGACTTTGGCAACGGGCAAAAGTCTGATCAGGCAACACCCGGCCCGGTAACATTTCTTCCCGATTCTACCGGAAAAGACAAGATTTATACCATCACGCTGGTCGCGACAAGCGCCTGCGGCGCATCGGCTCCATTTACAGCTACGGTTCTGGTGCATGCACAGCCCCTTTCCATGTTTTCTCCTGAGGTGACCACCGGATGTTCTCCCCTTGCGGTGACTTTCAGCAATACCTCTCCGGTAGCCAGCAATACGACCTATACTTATGATTTTGGAGATGGTTCCCCATTGCTGGTGTCTAACGACAGAAATAGTGTTACCCATACCTTCACAGCTACAGGGCTTATTAAAACGTATACCGTAACAATGACAACCAAAGGCCCTTGCGGAACGCATACCAGCCAGCATCTGATTACGGTTTCACCAAATACGGTCATCGCTGAACTGGTTGTAAATGGCCCTGACAGACGCGGCTGTGCCCCTTTTACCGTTCCTTTTTTTAACAATAGTACCGGGGCAGACAATTTTGCATATGATTTTGGGGACGGAAGCACAGCGAATACCATACGCTCACCTGAACGTGTTGAACACACATTTACAAAACCCGGCGTATACACGATAACCCTTACCGCCAGTAACGGATGTTCTACCTCAACTACAACCGAGACTGTCACCGTTCTGCCCCAGCCTGCGGCAAGCTTTACCGCCAGAAGGAATGAAGAATGCGCTTGTCTGGAAGTAGGATTTACCAATACAAGTATAGATGCAGTCAGTTATTTATGGGACTTCGGAGACGGTGCAACCTCGGTAGAGACCAATCCCGTACACGCCTATGCCACTGCGGGCAATTATAAAATAACACTCACGGCGACCAATCAGAATGGCTGCACGGCCAGCATTACCAATGACTTTGAAGTAACAGGAGTGCCGGGAACGCTGTTTGTACCAAACGCATTTATCCCCGGAAATTCCAATCCCGAGCTGCGCCTCTTCAGCGCAAAGGGATTTGGCTTGAAGACCTGGAAGTTTAGTGTGTTTGACAAATGGGGTGAATTGCTCTGGGAGACCAGCAAGCTGGATGACGGAAAGCCCGGAGATGGGTGGGACGGAACATTCAAGGGCCAGCAGATGCCGCAGGGTGTATATTTCTGGAAGGCAGACGTACAGTTCATTAACGGCTCTGAATGGAAAGGCATGACCTATGGAAGCTCGGCCCCGAAGAGAACAGGAATAATAAATTTAATAAGATAAGAAGATGGGGAGATCCGGTAAAATTTATTTGCTGCTATTATTGGGAACGATGTCCTGTGCATGGACTTATGCACAAGACCACATCTATTCTCAGTTCTTCAATGCGCCGGTCTACCTGAACCCGGCCCTGACAGGGCAATTTGAGGGCGATATCAGGATGAACCTGATCTACCGGAACCAATGGTCCGGCCTGAGCGGAGACCTGTCCTATATCAGCGCTTCTGCGGATATTAATATTCCGAAATTTGGCGGAGGCGTAGGCCTGTTGTTTACCAGGAGCAGCGAGGGGGTAGCATACCTTAACAAAAACAACATCTCAGCAACCTATTCCTATAGTGTCGGTGGCGATGAACTGGTTGCTTCATTTGGCATACAAGCCGGGGTTACCAACAGAAGAATAGACTGGAGCAAGCTGGTATTCTCAGACCAGCTGGACATGCGCCTGGGTTATATCCCCGGCAGCTTATCTTCAGCGCAGTACCCGGATGCCGATCAGAAATATTTTTTTGATGCAGCAGGAGGTATAAATATCGTATACCGTGACTTCATGGTCGGTGCAGCATTGCACCACATCAACAAACCGGATGAATCCTTTACCGGTGCACAGGCCAAGCTGCCGATGCGCCTGATCGCCAACGCCAGCTACAGGATGCCGGTAGGCGGCGGTTTCAACTACAACACAGAAGATGGTGCATTTCTTATTCCATCGGTCGTCTATTACAAGCAAGCACAGGCAAGCTCGGTCAGCGCAGGCGCCCAATTCAAATACAGAAGTGTAAATACCGGACTTTGGTACCGTACCAGCGGCGACGGGAGTCCGGATGCAATCGTAATTTCCCTGATATTTGACATCTTCACCAACCGGAGCAATGGAGAAAAGCTGCGCCTCGGTGTGAGCCACGATGCCACGACTTCAAAGATCAACTATACCAACACCAACGGCACCACTGAAGCGAGCATAGGCTTTGAAAAATATTTTCCGAACAGTTCAGGCTACAATAAGTTCAACGGCCTGAGGTGCTACAATTTCTATTAGCCTAAAGTAGCCGCTTTGGCTATATTGTTTTAGCTTTGTACAATGCAAAGGGAACAGATCTCCGTTTTCGATATATTCAAGATAGGAATAGGCCCGTCGAGCTCACATACTCTCGGCCCCTGGCGTGCTGCCCAGCGATTTACATCTTCCCTGAAACAGCAAGGCCTTTTAAGCCAGGTCCGGGAGGTCAAGATCCTGCTATATGGTTCTCTGGCAAAAACCGGGAAGGGGCATGGAACGGATATTGCCATACTATTGGGTTTAATTGGCGCAGATCCGGTCACTTTTGATGTCAGCGCAATCAATCCCACCATGCGCAATATTAAGAACGATCAGCTGCTCAACCTTTCCGGAACGCAGGCCATCCCTTTCAATTATGAAGAAGACCTTACCTTCCTGTTCTTTGAAAGCCTGCCTTTTCATCCCAACGCGGTCACTTTCCAGGCATTTCTGGATTCAGGCAAGGCCCATTCCGAAACCTATTATTCCACAGGCGGCGGATTTGTCGTAAAAGAAGGCGAGACCGCTGAGGGGAAAGCACAAACAGACCTGCCTTTTCCGGTAGACAAAGCCGCAGATCTGCTGCATTGGTGCCTCACTACCGGCCTTAAGGTATCAGAAGTAGTGCTGGAGAACGAGCTTGCCTGGAGAAGCGAGGCAGAAACCAGGAAGGGCATTATCCAGCATTTTAACGTCATGAAGGACTGCATCTACAGCGGCTGCCATACTTCCGGATTTTTGCCCGGAGGATTAAATGTAGGCAGAAGAGCCGCAGCACTAAATAAACGGCTCATTGGTCATTCGAAATACACCGGCTATGAAAGCTGGGTCCAGGCGATCAGGGCCGGAGGCAATGGTTTTAATTATACCCTGGACTGGGTAAGTTGTTTTGCTCTGGCGGTGAACGAAGAGAATGCTTCATTTGGAAGGGTTGTCACTGCACCTACCAACGGTGCCGCAGGCGTGATCCCGGCGGTACTGCAATACTTCATAACCTTCTGTGACGGCTTTACAGAAGAGCAGATCATTCAATTTATTGCATGTGCTTCCGAGATCGGCAGTATTTTCAAAAAAGGGGCTACCATCTCCGCCGCAATGGGTGGTTGCCAGGCCGAGATCGGCGTATCTTCAGCCATGGCCGCGGCAGCATTGACCGAATGTCTCGGAGGCTCGCAAAGACAGGTCTTAATGGCCGCGGAAATCGCAATGGAACATCATTTGGGCTTAACCTGTGATCCGATCGGTGGCCTGGTGCAGATCCCCTGTATCGAACGGAACACAATGGGCGCGATCAAAGCGATCACAGCTAGTCAGCTCGCCTTGCAGAGCAACCCCGACAAAGCAAAAGTAAGTCTTGATGCAGTAGTGCACACCATGTGGGAAACCGCCCTGGACATGAATTCAAAATATAAGGAAACATCAGACGGGGGCCTGGCCACCAACATTCCCATCAGTTTGCCGGAGTGCTAGAACAGGTCTAGAATAAGCTCATGCCAAACTGCGCCGCAATATGCTTTTTGAGCCTATCTTTAACCTCATCCATATTAAGCGGGAGATCAAGCTCCGCACGCATAGAGGTGACCGCTTTATCCTCAATGCCGCAGGGCACAATATTTTTAAAATAGTCCAGGTCAGCATTAACGTTCAGCGCAAAACCATGCATGGTGACCCATCTGCTGCACCTTACGCCCATTGCACAGATCTTACGCGCTTTGTCATTATCCGCATCCAGCCATACTCCCGTATATCCGGAGTATCTGCCGGCCACGATTCCATAATCGTTTAAGGTCAGGATAACTGCTTCCTCAAGCGTCCTGAGATAAAGATGTATATCCGTAAAGAAATTCTCAAGATCCAGGATCGGATAACCCACGATCTGTCCCGGCCCGTGATAAGTAATGTCCCCGCCCCGGTTGATCCTATAGTATTTGGCCTGTCTGTCCCTGAGGCCCTGCTCATCCAGCAGCAGATTCTCAGGATGGCCGCTTTTACCAAGCGTATACACATGAGGATGCTCGCAAAAGATCAGGTGATTAGGCGTAGCCGAATTTGTTTCCTCTGCCCTGTTCCGGGCTTTAACCGCGACCGTACAATCCAGTAACCTTTCCTGCCGTCCCCAGGCTTCTTCATAGTCAATAAGCCCCCAGTCTGTATATTCAACCTTTTTGTTCATACTTTAATTTATGTGGCTATGCAACAACATAACCCAGCATATAGTCTTCCCCGATCTTAAAGTAGTCAACTGACAACTCCCTGGAACCTTCCGGAAGATCAACAAGGACCTGCAGTTTGCCGGGCATTTTCAATTTAAAAGGCTTGATATGAATGTCCTTCTTAAATTCCAGCCCCTTCCTGCCGTTCCACTTATATATCGCTTCCTTCGCGCACCAGCAAACATAAAGACCCTCGGTATTGTCACCGACATTCTTTTGCGCCAATTCCAGATCCGACAGGAATTTATGTTTAATGCTTTTGATCTTATGCTTGATCAGCTCGATATCAACGCCCACCAACCGGCTTTTGCCAATAATAACAGCCGCATAATCATACGAATGGCTCAGCGAAATGTGATATTTAAGATTGGGCAGATAAGGCTTGCCATGCTCATCCATCCTGCAATCGATATACTCGGAGGTGTTCAGCATCGTTCTGAGCAGCACCCTGGTACTCAGCCAGTGAAGCCTCCGCTTATCATTACCCAATGAAGAGATGACATCCAGCTCATGCTGCTTCAGTTGCAGTCCGGCCATCAGCTGTTGTTCCGTTTCTTCAATTTTCCATACGCCCAGTATGGTGTCCTCGTCAATATTTTTACTAAAAACTACGGGCATCTCTATTTAGAAAAACTATGCAAAAGTATCTTAAATTAATTATAATTTCGTCTAAATACTTATAAAATGATACTTTCTGACAAACGGATCTTAGCGGAGATCGATAAAGGTACGATCATCATCGAACCCTTTGACCGGGAATGCCTTGGCACAAACTCTTACGATGTTCATTTGGGCAAATACCTGGCAACCTACAAAGACAGGGTATTAGATGCAAAATCGCACAATAAGATCGATCATTTCGAGATACCAAAAGAAGGATACGTTTTACAGCCTGGCACCTTATACCTGGGTGTTACACTGGAATATACAGAAACACACCAGCACATTCCCTTCCTGGAGGGCAAATCAAGCACGGGACGACTGGGCATTGACATCCATGCAACAGCCGGAAAAGGCGATGTAGGTTTCTGCAACACATGGACGCTGGAAATCTCCTGTGCACAACCTGTAAGAGTATATGCGGGCATGCCCATTGGGCAGCTGATCTACTTTAAAATAGAAGGTGATATCGAGACCCTTTATAATGCAAAAGGAAATGCAAAGTACAACAACAAAACCACAAAACCGGTGGAAAGCATGATGTGGAAGAATAAGTTTTAGTATATTGAGGGTTCATTCTGATCGTTGCCCTCATCATGAAACTGAAGTTCCTTTTTCCTCTATTATTGTTCATGCTGGCCCTGGCTGCGATCGCTTACAAAGCAGATGATGATCCGTTCAGCCTATTGTTAAAAAAGCTCGAAGAATACAACGAAAAGTATGCCCAGGAAAAGGTACACCTGCATCTCGACAAGCCCTACTATGCAATCGGCGATGACATCTGGTTCAAAGCCTATGTCATCAATTCCCAAAATTCCAAATTGTCGCAGATCAGCAATGTATTATACGTGGAACTCATCAACGAAAAGGATTCAGTGAAAAAGCAGCTTAAACTACCTTTGGTCTCAGGCGTGACCTGGGGCGATTTCAAACTATCAGATTCCCTGACAGAAGGAAACTACCGGATCAGGGCGTATACCCAATGGATGAGGAACTCAGGACCGGACTTTTTTTTTGACAAGACCATTAAAATCGGCAATTCCTGGACAAACAATGTATTCACGCGGGCAAACTACAGTTACAGCAAACAGAATACGGCAGAGCAGGTGAATGCCGCGATCGGTTTTACGACCAAAGAAGGAAAACCCTATGCACAAAATGAAGTAGATTATGAAGTGATCCTGAACTTCAGAAGTCTTGCCAAAGGCAAGGCCGTTACCAATGAGCAGGGACAGGTCAGCATCAGCTTCCTCAATACCCAACCAGGTTTATACCGCTCAGGCAGGATCATCACCACACTTCATCTCCCTGATAAAAAGAAAGTGATCAAACAAATTCCGGTCAAAGCGGCCTCAAATGAGCTGGATGTACAGTTTTTTCCTGAAGGCGGCAACCTCGTACAGGGATTGCCGTCAAAGGTGGGGATCAAAGCCATAAATGCCTCTGGAACGGGAGAAGATATAACAGGCGTAATTATGGAGGATACCGGACAGGAGATCACCAGATTCAGTACAATACACCTGGGTATGGGCAGCTTTATACTCAATCCCCGTTCAGGAAAGACCTACCAGGCAAAGATCAAATTTAAAGACGGATCAGAAAGCACCTTTGATCTGCCAAAGGTGCAGGACAAAGGTTATGTATTGAACATCCAATCCAATAAAGACAACCTGACCGCCCGGATCATGATCAGCCAGGACCTCATCGGCACCGGAGAGCTGAAGCTTGTTGCACAGCACAACGGCAATGTCTATTTCGTATTGAGGACAAAAGCGCAAAAACAATTGGCCACAGCCACTATCCCCCTGAAAGACCTGCCTGCGGGCATCATACAATTCACTTTATTTTCGGCTGGTAATGTACCTGTAAGTGAAAGACTGGTATTTGTACATAACAATACCAATAAAATAGACCTGAAAGTCTCTTCCCAAAAACAGAATTACGCAGCGAGAGAAAAGGTAGACCTCAAATTGGAAGCCGGCATTGACAGCAAACCTCTGGAAGGAACCTTCTCCGTTGCCGTCACCAATACCGCAGTGGTCGCCCCCGACGAAGAAAACGAAAGCAACATTTTTACAAGCCTGCTGCTGAGTTCAGACATCAGCGGTTATATCGAAAAACCGAACTATTACTTCCTGAACAGCGATACCCGGGCACAAGAGGCGCTCGACAATCTGATGCTGACCCAGGGCTGGAGAAGAATATTGTGGAAGAACGTGATCAATAATGTTCCGCCAGAAATCAGGTTTGAACCGGAAAAAACATTACAGATCAGCGGGACCATCACTACTTACGGAGGGAAGCCCTCACCCAACAGCAAAGTGATGCTGTTCTCTTCATCAGGAGGCGTATTTGCAATGGACACCATAACCGATGCGCAGGGCCGGTTCAACTTTGACAACCTGGTGTTCAATGACAGTACGCGGTTTATCGTGCAGGCAAGAAATGCTAAAGACAAAAAGAATGTAGAGATCAAGCTTGATGTAACACCCGGACAGCTGGTCACCAAAAGTAAGAATACCGGAGACATAGAGATCAATGTAAACGAAGCCCTCTCTTCTTATTTAAAAGGAAGTAATAATTTTTTTGAGGAGCTTACCCGGCGGGGTCTGCTCGAAAAAAGCATCACCCTGAAAGAAGTCAATATCGTGGAAAAGAAAAATCCTGCCAAGAATTCCTCCAACTTGAATGGTGCCGGCAATGCGGATGCCGTAATCACCTCAGACCAGCTACAGACCTGCCCTACATTATCTCAGTGCCTCCAGGGGCGGGTTGCGGGCCTGATCATCAGAAACGGTCAGGCTTACCTGTTAAGGAATGGCAATACCCCCATGCAGATCATCATAGACGGCATGAGTGTAGAACCGGATTTTCTCGACAACATCACACCCACCGATGTTGAAAGCATAGAAATACTGAAATCCATCAACTATACAACGATCTATGGCATGCGCGGCGGAGGTGGTGTCCTGGTGATCACTACCAAAAGAGGTGGCGGCACTTCCTCAATATCTGCTTTCACACCAGGCATCATGACCTTCTCTCCCAAAGGATTCTATACCTCCAGGGAATTTTATGCTCCCAAATATGAAGTTGCCAGCAGTATCCCGGATCTGAGAAATACCATATACTGGAACCCGAATATCATCACTGCAAAAACCGGTACCGCCAACTTCAGCTATTACAATGCAGACCTGGCAGGCACTTACAGAGTTGTTGTAGAAGGAACAGACCTGAACGGCAATATCGGAAGAGCAGTATATACCTACGAAGTAAAATAATTGTCAATGAGTACCATAAAAGTCACCATAAAAGACCGCCTCGCCATCATCACACTGGACAGGGGCAAATCCAATGCCCTGAACCGCGACATGATCACCGCACTGGACGACATGCTCAGGAACATCTCTGCTGACGACAACATCGGGGCAGCAATTCTGACCGGAAAAGAACATTTCTTTTCGGCAGGGCTCGACCTCATGGAATTATACGGGTATTCTGAAACAGAAGCAGAATCATTCTGGAAACTGTTCCTTGATTTTGTAGCCACCCTGGTAGCCTTTAAAAAACCCCTGGTAGCTGCGATCAATGGACATAGTCCCGCAGGAGGATGTATCATTGCCCTTGCCTGCGACCATCGTGTGATGGCAGAAGGCAAATACATCATAGGGCTGAACGAAGTCCCGGTAGGGATCATTGTGCCCAACAGTATCTTCAAGCTCTGTTCTTTCTGGCTGGGTACCGCCCAAGCCACGCGCAGTCTGCTGGAAGGCAAGCTATACAGTCCAGAAGAAGCGCTGGAAGCAGGCCTGGTAGACGAACTCGCCAACCCGGCCAGTATTTTGACCGCAGCAGAAAGAAAGATCCGTAAATATATGGCCATGGAGAAGCACACCTGGAGCCAGAGCAAGATCAATATCAGAAAGGAGCTCATTGCCGCTACCAGCACAGATCAAAGTAAAGAACTGGCCGCCATGCTGCGGCAATGGTGGTCGCCGGCAACACGCAGCATTTTAAAAACCATAATCGACAACCTTCAAAACAAATAAGTCATGTTCAGTCAGCCCATGCTAAGAGATGATGCCTTAAAAGGAAAAACCATCGTAATAACCGGTGGAGGAACAGGACTGGGAAAAGCCATGGGAACCTGTTTTTTGCAATTGGGCGCCAACCTGGTGATCACCAGCCGCAAAGCAGAAGTCCTGGAAAAGACAGCCGCAGAGCTGGAGGCAGCAACCGGGGGACAGGTTCTGGCCGTCCCCTGTGATGTAAGAACCTATGCACAAGTAGAGCAGCTCCTGGCCGCAAGCACCGATAAGTTCGGACAAATAGATGCGCTGCTCAATAATGCTGCAGGCAATTTCATCTCCCCTACCGAGCGGTTATCGGCAAATGCCTTTTCCAGTATCATTGACATTGTGCTCAAAGGCACGGTAAACTGCTCACTAGCTTTTGGCAAGCATTGGATCAAAGAAAAACAACCGGCAAGTATCCTGAACATCGTCACAACCTATGCTTTCACCGGATCTGCTTATGTAGTTCCTTCCTCATGTGCAAAGGGAGGCGTCCTGGCAATGACCAGGTCGCTCGCCGCAGAATGGGGAAAATACAACATCCGGACCAATGCCATTGCTCCCGGCCCGTTCCCCACCAAAGGTGCATGGGAAAGATTGCTTCCGGGCGATCTGGCAGAAAAATTTGATTTCAGGAACCGCGTACCCCTGAAACGCGCAGGCGACCACCAGGAACTGGCCAACCTGGCTGCATTCCTCGTCAGCGATTTTGCAGGCTACATCAACGGAGAAGTCATCACGATAGACGGCGGAGAATGGCTGCAGGGGGCGGGACAGTTTAACGGACTCGAAGCTGTTCCGGCTGAAATGTGGGATGCGCTGGAGCAGATGACCCGTTCTGCAAAAGGAAGCTGAACTTTACCATCTGATCAACGCACTGCCCCAGGTAAACCCGGAACCGAACGCAGCAAGGCAAACCAGGTCCCCGTCCTTTATCCTTCCGGCTTCCCAGGCTTCACATAGTGCTATCGGGACAGAAGCCGCAGTAGTATTCCCATATTTTTGTATGTTATTAAACACCTGCCCATCATCCAGCCCCAGCAACTGCTGAACATACTGGCTGATCCTCAGATTGGCCTGGTGCGGCACCAGCAGGTCTATATCCCTTTCTGAAAGTCCATTTGCAGCCAATGCCTCTCTGATCACTTCGGGAAATTTAACGACCGCTTTTTTGAACACCGCGGGACCATCCATATAAGGCAACACCGCACCACTGGTCAGCTGTTCTTCAGTTAAGAACAAGCCGCCCAGTTCCTGATCAGGATAAGGCGGTTTATCATTAAGCCATTTGTTGGCATGGGCACCGGGATAGAACATGGCCAGCAACTCAGCATCTGCGCCGTCGCTGTGCAGGTGAGTGCTCAGGATCCCCTGGCCTTCCTTTGCAGCAGGCTGCAAAATCACGGCCCCAGCGCCATCGCCGAATATAACGGATATATTACGGCTGCGGGATTGAAAATCCATCGCAAAAGAATGCTTTTCACTACCCACGACCAGAATGTTCTTGTACATGCCGGTTCTGATAAACTGGTCCGCTACCGACAATGCATAAATAAATCCTGAGCACTGATTGCGGATATCCAGCGCACCGATCTCCCTCATTTTCATTTCGCGCTGCAACAAGACGCCGCAACCAGGAAAATAATAATCGGGACTCAATGTAGCGAAAATGATGAAATCAACGTCCTGCGCGGTGATGCTGGCACGCTCGATGGCAATTTCTGCAGCCTCAATACCCATTGTCGTTGTGGTTTCTCCCAGCCGGTCAGCAAAACGCCGCTCTTTAATGCCCGTACGTTCCTGGATCCACTCATCACTGGTGTCCATAAAACGAACAAGATCATTATTGGTATACACGTTTTTAGGCACATAGTAACCTATACCGGCAATTTTTGAACGCTGCATTTATAGTTGGGATTAAGTGCAAATTTTAAGCAAAAAAAATTTACCTGCAATAATATTTTGAATTTAGCCTATTTTTGTAAGATGTCCACAGAAACAAAAGAAGAAACATTCACGCTGGAAGAAATTCTTACTTCCCTGAAAACCATTCACCGTTTGATTTTATGGAACGATGACATCAATACTTTTGACCATGTCATCTTTTGCATGATGAAATACCTGGACTATTCAGAACACCAAGCTGAAAAGATCGCCTGGGAAGTGCATAACAAAGGAAAATGCGCAGTACTTGAGGGCTCATTTACAGAAATGGAGATTTACCGGAAGATCTTACAGCAGGAAGGTCTTACCGTTTCGGTAGATTAAACCACCTAACAACAATTTTACGCTGTCGCATGCATTTTGCTGTAATAAAATAGTTACGGCCTGTTCTTTTAAACTACTCAACCCTTTCTTTGTCCCTTTAATACACCGATAAAAGATTCGAGATGAAGAAATCCCTGGGTTTTATTTTAGTTTTTATATACAGCGCTCTTTTTGCAGAAACCGGCAATGCCCAGACAACCGCCGGCAAGATCACTGCAAAAGTTGTAGACGCACAAACCAATGAAACCATCCCCTTTGCAACAGCAGTAATACTGAACAGGAAAACAAAAGCCGTAGTAAAAGGCGCTCAGACCGATGCCAACGGCAACCTGAACATGCTTGCACTGCCGAAAGGGGTCTATACCTTCAAAGTAAGTTATGTAGGCTATCAGACCATGGTAAGAGATTCAGTCGCTATCGGTGATGCGCCGGTCAATTTTGGCACGATCCAGATGAAAACAGCTAAAGGCACTGTCCTCAACGAAGTAAAAGTAACCGGTCAGAAAAGCACGATACAACTTGGCATAGACAAAAAGATATTTTCAGTCGATCAGAGCCTGGTCAGTGAAGGCGGTTCAGCATCCGACCTGCTCCAGAATGTACCTTCTGTGCAAACCGACCTGGATGGTAATGTCAGCCTTCGGGGCTCAAGCGGTGTCCGCGTGCTCATCGACGGCAAGCCCTCACTGATCGCCGGAGGAAATATCGCCCAGATCCTGCAATCCATTCCGGCCAGTTCCATTGAAAGTGTAGAGCTGATCACAAACCCATCAGCCAAATACGATGCAGAAGGCCAGTCCGGTATCATCAACATTGTCCTGAAAAAGAACAAGAAACTCGGGCTGAACGGTTCTATTGCACTCACCGCAGGAACCAGGGACAACTACAATGGAAACGCCAATCTGAGCTTCCAGAACAGCAAGATCAATCTCTATGGAAACTACAGCTACAGATATGGCAACCGGTTAGGTGGGGGCTACAGCAATATCTTCTATAAAGACCCCAACCTGTCAACAATATATGCCGATCAAAACACCGACGGTACATCCCTGGACAAAGGTCATAATGTAAAAGCGGGTATCGACTACTTTCTCGCTGAAAAAAGCGTGGTCAGCTTATCAGGAGGCTTTAACCTGCGGGACAACGACAGAAATGAACTCCTTGCGATCAACCAGCTGGATGCTTTCAGAAATCCGGTAAACCTCAGCAACAGGAACAACAGCAATTCAGGCTCAGGCGGCAGCTATGACCTGAATCTGGATTTCAGTCAGAAATTCAAAAATCCAAAAGAAGAACTGACCTTCAATTTCGGTTTCTCCGAGGGGGACAATGACAACCTTCAGATCTATAACACCGATGTTTACAATATCAATGGAGTAGATGTTACGCAATACCCGAGCATCCAGAGAAATGACGGACACGGGTTCAACAGGAACTACAACATACAGGCAGATTATACCGTCCCGGTAGGGAAAGCCGGTAAGATCGAAGCCGGGTACCGCAGTCAGATCCGCACATCTGACAATAGCACCCATTCAGATCAGCGTGATACACTGACCGGAGACTATTTTACCAATTTTGCACTCAGCAATGAATTTAACAATAAAGACCAGGTCCATGCGCTCTATATTAATTATCAGAACCAGGTCGGCAACTTCGGCTATCAGGTGGGCCTGAGAGGAGAAGATGCCAAACTGGACACCAGACTGGGCACGTATGAAAACTCGGGGGCATTAAATTATACCCCAGGGAAGGTCGCCTATACCAGGCTATATCCAAGTGTTTTCCTCACGCAGAAATTCAAGGGAGAGCAGCAGGTGCAGCTGAGCTACAGTCGCCGGGTGAACAGGCCAAGAGGCTGGGATACCAATCCCTTCCTTGACGTATCCGATCCATTAAATTACCGCAGGGGAAATCCAAACCTGAAACCGGAAGATGTCCATGCCTTTGAACTGAGCTACAGCAAATTCTGGCCAAAAGTAACCCTTACATCAAGCGCCTACCTGCGCCAGACAAACGACGTGATCCAGAGAGTGCGGACAGAACCCGATGAAAACGGGATCACGATCACCACTCCTCAGAACCTGACCCGTGACTATTCCAGCGGATTTGAATTCATCAGCCGTGTAGACCTGGTCAAAGCCTGGAACTTTACCGCCAACCTGAACCTGTACCAGAATAAGATCATCGGTGTGCCGGAATTTGGTGTAGTAGAAAGCTCAGGCTTCAGCTGGAACGCCAACCTGACCAATAACATCACGCTGCCTTACGGAGTAACGTTGCAGCTCAGGGGCGAATACCGTGCCCCTGAAGTCATGGCACAAGGAAAAAGAAATGCCATGTACGGCGTGGATGCAGGGGCCAAATATGACTTTAAAGACAAGAAATCAAGCCTGAGCCTGAACATCAGGGACGTCTTCAACACCAGGGCCTGGAGCATGACAACCGATGCCAACAACACCATCATGGACTTCAAGCGGCGGATGCAGGGAACAATGGCCAACCTGACCTATTCCTACCGCTTCGGAAAAACAGACTTCAGCTTTAAAAAGAAAAAACCGGAACAACAAGAGACAAGACCAGACGAAGAACCTTTTTAAGTTGTCAAAATTTGTATATTGGGCTCATGGAAGAAACGAATCCCTGGATCACGATCGAGAGCCATAAGATCTACGAAAATAAATGGATAGGCCTTACAGAACATCAGGTCATCAATCCATCCGGCGGCAAAGGAATATATGGTGAAGTACACTTTAAGAACTATGCCATAGGCATACTTCCTTTAGATGAACAAGGCAACACCTGGCTGGTCGGGCAGTACCGGTTTCCCCTGAAAGCCTACAGTTGGGAGATCCCCGAAGGCGGCGGCCTGCTGGAAGCCGATCCGCTGGAAAGCGCACAACGGGAACTGCTTGAAGAAACCGGGCTCACAGCCACAGAATGGACGGAGATCCAGCGCATGCACCTGTCCAATTCCGTAAGCAATGAACTGGCGATCATATACATCGCCAAAGGACTGACCCCAGGAACAGCCGAGCCAGAAGAGACAGAACAACTGACCGTCCGGAAGCTCCCGTTTGAAGAAGCCTATCAGATGGTGATCAACGGGGAAATTACAGACAGCATGAGCGTAGCCGCATTGCTCAGAGCCAGAATTTTACAGCAGGAAGGACATTTATAGATGATGAATAGGTTTTTTGGTTATATCTTCAGCCCTGTCTTCTACATCTTCTTCTTTTTGACCCTGGTCATTTTCCAGCCCGTTCAATGGATCTGCTATAAGCTTTCCGGCTATAAGGCACATAAGACCGCTGTAGACATCCTGAACTTTTTCCTTACCTATTGCAGCCTTTTTATCGGGACATCGGTCAGGTTCACCAACAAGCAGAACCTTCCTGCCGGCAGGCCCATCATCTTTATCGCCAATCACCAGAGCATGTACGACATTCCCGGGCTGATCTGGTTCCTGAGAAAATACCATGCAAAATTCATCTCTAAGATCGAGCTCACCAAAGGCATTCCCTCCATCTCCTTTAACCTGAAGTATGGCGGAGGCGCCAATATTGACAGAAAAGACAGCAAGCAGGCGATCTCCGAGATCATCAAGCTGGGCCGCCGCATGAAAGCAAACACCTGGTCAACCGTGATATTCCCCGAAGGCACAAGATCAAAAGACGGGAAAGTAAAAACGTTCCAGGTAGGCGGTATCGCAACACTGCTAAAAGTAGTACCGGAAGCGCTGATCGTACCGGTAGCCATTGAAAACTCCTGGAAGATCGTTCAATATGGCAGCTTTCCGCTCAGTTTCGGAGAAAAACTACGCTGGACCGTCCTGGATCCCATTGAACCCGCGGGCAAGGCCGGAGAAGAAGTCACCCTTCAGGCAGAGAATGCGATCCGGGCATACCTGCAGCAGCCGCTTGCCCAGGCTGCAAAAAATTAAATGTTCTTATTGTCGATGTGCCTGAAGAACTCATCCCGGTAAGTATCCCCGATAGGGATCACTTTTCCGCAGATGGAGATCCTGCTGCGCTCGATACTTTCAATTTTGTCCAGGGAAATAATATAAGACTTATGTACACGGATAAATTGCCCTCCGGGCAAAGTTTCCTCCATTTTTTTCATATTCTGCAAGGTGATCACCCGCTCAGCTTTGGTATAAATGGAAATATAATCCTTCAAGCCTTCAATATAAAGAATATCGTCAAGCTCGATCTTCTGGATCTTGTGCTCAGTCTTCACAAAGATGAAATCCTGTACAGGACTGGCCGGGGCAGCAACCGGAACAGTATTCACGACCGGCTGTGGCACAGCCGCAGGCTCAACCGGCCTGACCTGGTTGTGCACCTTTTCCACCGCCTTATAAAACCGGTCAAAAGCAATGGGCTTAAGCAGGTAGTCAGCCACATTGAGGTCATAACTTTCAAGCGCGTACTGGGAGTAAGCAGTAGTCAGTATATAATGCGCCTTGGCATTGGCGATCTTCAAAAACTGGATCCCCGTAAGCTCCGGCATCTGGACATCCAGAAAAACAAGGTCGATCCCGCCATTCTGCACCAGCTGAAGCGCTTCGATCGCATTTTCCGTCCGCCTGACCAGCTCCAGAAAAGGGACCTTAGAAACATAATCCTCAATAATGTCCAGCGCAAGCGGTTCATCATCAACTGCAATACATTTTAACTTTGTCATATATCAAGCATTAGCTCACTCGTATAATGGGTTGCCGAATTTACAATATTTAATTTATACCTGTCAGGATAAAGCAGCTGCAGGCGGCGCTCCACATTGCTCAGCCCGACACCGCCAACCTCATCCTTATTAAAATTATTCTTCTTATTGGTAATGCTGAAGTGCAGGATCTTCTGGTTGGCGATGATATTGATCCTGATGGGATTCTTCGGATCATTGGCCACCCCATGTTTAAAAGCATTCTCTACAAACGAAATGAGGATCAGGGGAACGATACGCTGGTTATCAATCTCGCCGTTCATTGTAAATTCCACCATAGCCCCGTCCTTGAACCTGAGCTTCTGCAATTCAATAAAACTCTGCACATATTCAATCTCCTTGCTCAGCGATACCCAGCTGTCATTGCTCTCATAGATCATGTAGCGCATGATCTCAGAAAGTTTCAATATCGCATCAGGCGTCTTATCCGATTTCTGATAAGCCAGCGAGTAAATGTTATTCAGGGAATTAAAAAGAAAATGCGGGTTCAGCTGCGATTTCAGGAACTGAAGTTCCATCTCCTTGCGCTCCCTTTCCAGGTTCCGCTGCACACGCTCATTGCCAAACCAGTCGATCGCAAACTTGAGCAACGCACTTACCACCACAAAAAAACCCGAGAAAAAAAGCGCCTCGGCAGCATACCTTGCAATAGAACTGTACTCCAACGTGCCCTTTTCACCAGAATAGGTCAGAAGAATATCCGGATTCAGGCTCGCGATCACCGTCTTCAGCGCACACATTACGATGATCAGCAACGTGATCGAAACAATGTACAGGCCATAACGCTTCTGCTCTTTGACCAGCAAAGGAATGAGCAAAGTATAATTGATATAAAAAATAGAAAGGTTACTCAGTCCCGAATAACCATAGATCACGCCGAGCTCGTGCAATGTAAAAGACCGCCGGTTCAGGACGACCTCGAGGACAAGCAGAAAAGCAATGATCCCCCAAAATATCAAGTGCACAATGAAAGGTCTTTTATTCTTCATTCAGTTAACAACAATACCCCAAAATAAAATAATCCGCTCATTTTGGAACCCCGATTCGACGAACTGGCATTTTTCTTCTACCAACCCGTAAAACAGGCGGGCTTGTTACAAAACTATGCATTTTAACAGTTTATCTAGAAGAATATATACTTGGTCTAAAAGATTTTAGCAGGATGATTTTAATCGTTCTCTTTGTTTCATCAAAACAGAACAACAAAAGAACAACCGCTGAAAAGCCTAAAATAAAACCGCCATGAAAAAGTTAACCAACATCTCACCATTTCTATTGCTCCTGTTCCCGGTGTTCATCATGATGATCCTGGCATCTGCAGCAAAAAACACCAACAACCAGGACGAAGAAATGGCAATGAAACCTGCAAGCTCAAAAGAGATCACGATCAAAGTAAGCGGCGTATTCCCAAAATGAACCATGAAAATTACCCAAAGATAAGTTTAGTTTATAGTTAATAGTTAAAATCTGGCAGGTGGAGTCCTGCCATTTTTTTTGCAAAATATTTTGAAAACTAAAATATTAGTTATAAGTTTATACCAAGGGCCTGGCTATTACCAGGGCATAAGTATACGGCCAGGGCTGATTAACCGGGAAACTAACTATAAAAACACCTATGGAACAACCCTCAAGATGGTTGCCCCTATGATCAAAAAAAACAAAGAAATGGAAATCAAAGATTTAACAAAAGCAGAAGAACAGATCATGCAGATCGTCTGGCAAATAGAGAAAGGGTTCGTTAAAGATGTGATGGACCATCTGCCGGAACCCAGACCAGCATACAATACCGTATCCACGATCATCAGGATATTGGAAGTAAAAGGCTTTATCGACCATGAAACCTTTGGCAAGGCACATAAATATTATCCCCTTATCAGTAAAGAAGACTATAAGCGTCACGCCACGGAAAAACTATTGGGCAATTATTTTGAAAACTCGGTAGAAAGCATGTTCTCCTTCTTTGTAAAAGAAGAAAAGCTCGACCTGAGCGACGTAGATGAGATCCTGAAAATGATCAATAAAATCAAAAACAGACCAAGATGAACTGGGCACACTATCTCCTGCAGGCCAACATCTACCTGGTCGTATTTTACGGCTTCTATAAGCTCTTGTTGGACAAGGAGACTTATTTTGTACTGAACCGCATCTATCTGCTCTCGGCAGGTTTCCTTTCCCTGTCCATTCCATTCCTAAGAATTGAATGGTTTACCACACAAGCCGTGGCACAACCGGTATACATCAGTGTGGACCAGATCAACCAGTTTGTCATTCATGCAGTAGTCATTCCTGAAACAAACGCATTTAGCCTGACCAATATCCTGATCAGCCTGTACCTGCTGGGCATGCTCTTCTTTGCACTGCGGTTCATCATCCGGCTGTTCAAGGTAGGGAAGCTGCTCAAAACCAGTAAAAAGGGGAGTGCATTTTCTTTCTTCAACAAACTCGTAGTAGATGAAACATTACCCCAGGCAGACACGATCATCAAACATGAAGACATCCATGCCCGTCAGCTCCACACAGCAGACCTGCTGTTCTTTGAACTGCTCAACATCTTTACCTGGTTCAATCCGGTGATCTACTTTTACAAAAACACCATCAGGCAGGTCCATGAATTCCTGGCCGACGAAGAAGCCGCAAGGTTCCAGGGGGACAAAAAGCAATATGCCACTTTGCTGATGAGTTCCGCGTTGGGCGTTGCACCCAGCACCCTGATCAATGGTTTCTTCACTAAATCACTCCTCAAAAAACGGATCTTTATGCTCTACAAGCAAAGATCAAAAAAAACAGCCATCCTGAAATACGGGCTATTTATACCCTTATTTGCGGTCACTCTTGTGGCCTCTTCATCAACCATAAGAAACAACGACAAGATCCGTAAAATAGCCGATGAGCTCCCTCTGGAACAGCCATTGACGGCAGTAAAAGACATGGTTGAGCAAACCATTGCAGCCCCCGCTGAAAAAGCGCAGAACAGGATCACCAGGACCGGAACCAGCAGTCCTGATCACACCGCAGATCAGCCCGGTGAACAATGGAAACCTTTCTATACTTTCCTGAGCAAGTCGATCAGATACCCTCAAGCAGCGCAGGAAGCCCGGCTGCAAGGAAAAAGCACGGTAAAATTCCAGATCAGCAAGGGGGAAATAGAAGGAATCAATGTGGCATCATCACCCTTAGGATCAGGCCTGGATGCGGAAGTCATGAAAAATATACTTTCCTATAAAGATTTTAGCACGGAAAATGATGGCAAATACCTGCTGACGGTCGCCTTTCGTCTTGACGGGGCAACAACAGCCATTTTAAATAAAACCCCGGTAAAAGTAAGTGGCTATACCTCCCTCAACCAGATTGTGGTCACAGGCTATCCAAAGCAAAATCCCGTCAACAAAGTTGCACACGAACTAAGCCAGGTGAATATCCAGCCGGACAACAATGAAAAGACCTATGATGCGACATCCCTTGAAACTTTACCCGGTTTTCCCGGAGGCATGGATAATTTCTATGAATACATCCTTAGAAATGCCCGCTATACACCAGAAGCCAAAGACAACAGAATAGAAGGCAAGGTATTCCTCTCATTCGTCGTAAATACCGATGGCAGTCTTGATGACATCAAAGTAGAAAGAGGCCTTGGCGCAGGGCTGGACGAAGAAGCAGTAAGGGTACTTAAGAACAGTCCGCGATGGATACCTGCGGTGCGGAATGGCACAAAGGTGCCTGTAAAATACAACATGCCCATAAACTTTAGCCTGCCGGGACAAAAAGGCTCAGGTGATGAGAAAATCTATGACTTTGTATCACTGCAAACCCCTCCTTCATTTAAAGGCGGTATCAGTGCCTTTTATGATTACATATCAAAGAATGCAAAATACACGCAGGAGGCACAGCAGAACAACATACAAGGCAAAGTATTTCTATCCTTCGTGGTGGAGACAGACGGGACCCTCACCAACATCAAAGTAGAAAGAAAGCTCGGTGCAGGCCTGGATGAAGAAGCTTTAAGGCTCATTAAAGCATCGCCCAAATGGATCCCCGGTACACAGGACGACAGGCCGGTAAGGGTAAAATACAACATACCGATCTCGTTTACACGCTCAAAATAACCCCGGCAAGCGCCGGATACACAACGGCCAGGTGATCTAACCTGGCCTTTATGCTGTAATACCCTTGTCTCGTAGTATAAAACTATTAAATATCTTCCTCAGAAACAAATTTTGCAGAATAAAAATCCCGGTTCATTCTTGCAATGTTTTCCAGTGAAATACCTTTAGGACATTCTGCCTCACAGGCACCGGTGTTTGTGCAATTGCCGAAGCCCTCCGCGTCCATCTGCGCGACCATGCTCTGCACTCTCCTGTACCGCTCAGGCTGACCCTGGGGCAATAGCGCCAGTTGTGAGATCTTGGCAGAAACAAACAACATCGCAGAAGCATTCTTACAGGTCGCTACGCAAGCACCGCAGCCGATACAGGCAGCCGCTTCAAAAGCAGCATCTGCCTGGATCTTTGGAATAGGAAGGTTATTGGCATCCTGGGCATTACCGGTATTGACCGAAATAAAACCACCGGCAGCAATGATCCTGTCAAAAGCAGAACGGTCCACGGTCAGGTCCTTGATCACCGGAAAAGCCTTGGCCCTCCAGGGTTCCACCACGATCGTATCCCCGTCCTTAAAAGAACGCATGTGCAGCTGGCAGGTCGTCACCAGATCCTTCGGGCCATGCGGACGCCCGTTGATAAACATGGAGCACATCCCGCAGATTCCCTCACGGCAATCATGATCAAACACGATCGGCTCCTCACCCTTATTGATCAGCTGCTCGTTCAGCACATCGAACATCTCCAAAAAAGACATATCAGGCGAAATATCAGACACCTTATAATCTACCAAAGCACCCTTGTCCTTGCTATTTTTCTGACGCCAAACCTTCAGCGTTAAGTTCATATTTCCTGTACTCATGATACGGTCTATTTATAACTTCTTTGTGCTACTTTAATATTTTCAAACTTCAGCTCCTCCTTGTGCAGCTCAAAGTTTACCCCTTCTTTAAACTCCCATGCAGCGACATAGGCATAATTCTCATCATCACGCAGTGCCTCGCCCTCTTCCGTCTGGTATTCTTCACGGAAATGGCCGCCACAGCTCTCGTTGCGGTTCAGCGCATCAATACACATCAACTCGCCCAGCTCAAGAAAATCAGCCACGCGCCCGGCCTTTTCCAATTCCGTATTCAGCTCGTCCGCGGTACCAGGTACCCGCACGTCCCTCCAGAACTCCTCGCGCAGCGCCCTGATCTCCCGGATCGCCTCGTTCAGGCCCTGCTCGTTCCTGGCCATCCCGCACTTCTCCCACATGATATGCCCAAGCCGCTTATGGAAATGATCAACCGATTTGCTGCCTTTGATATTGATCAGCCTGTCCAGAATCCCCTTAGCCTTCGCCTCAGCCTCCGCAAAAGCAGGATGGTCTGTCGGGATCGCCTTTACAGAGATCTCTTTGGAAAGGTATTGCCCGATAGTATACGGCAAAACAAAATAACCATCAGCCAGTCCCTGCATCAGCGCGGAAGCACCCAGACGGTTGGCCCCGTGATCAGAGAAATTGGCCTCACCCGCGCAATACAAGCCTGGTACAGTAGTCATCAGGTTATAATCGACCCAAAGACCGCCCATGGTATAATGTACCGCAGGGTAGATCCGCATAGGCGTTTCATAAGGATTCTCGCCGGTGATCTGCGCATACATGTCAAACAAGTTGCCGTATTTCTCTTTGATCACTTCCGTACCCAGGCGCATGCAGGTTTCTTTGTCCGGATTGTGGTTACCAGCCTTAGCCGCTTCTATCCTGCCATAACGCTCCGTATTGGCTTTAAAGTCCAGGTACACCGCCAACTTGGAAGCCCCGACGCCATAACCCGCATCACAACGCTCCTTGGCAGCCCTTGAAGCCACATCACGCGGCACCAGGTTGCCAAAAGCAGGATACCTGCGCTCCAGGTAATAATCCCTTTCCTCTTCAGGAATATCAGAAGGCCTGCGGTTATCATCCTTTTTCTTCGGCACCCAGATCCTGCCATCGTTACGCAGGGACTCAGACATCAGGGTCAGCTTGCTCTGATGATCGCCGGAAACAGGAATACAGGTCGGGTGGATCTGCGTATAACAGGGATTGGCAAAATATGCACCCTGCTTATGAGCCTTCCAGGCCGCGGTCACGTTACTGCCCATCGCATTGGTAGACAGGAAGAACACGTTGCCATAGCCGCCGGTGCCCAATACCACCGCATGGCCAAAATGACGCTCCAGTTCGCCGGTGATCAGGTTGCGGGCAATGATGCCGCGGGCCTTGCCATCAATTTTCACCACCTCCAGCATCTCATGACGGGTGTACATTTCCACCTTGCCCATCCCGATCTGGCGCTCCAAAGCAGAATAAGCCCCCAGCAGCAGCTGCTGGCCGGTCTGCCCGGCAGCATAAAAGGTCCTTTGTACCTGGGTACCGCCAAAAGAGCGGTTATCCAGCAAACCACCATATTCACGTGCCAGAGGGACCCCCTGGGCCACGCACTGGTCAATAATATTGGCACTCACCTCAGCAAGCCGGTGTACATTGGCCTCGCGGGCACGGTAGTCCCCCCCCTTGACGGTATCGTAGAACAGACGATAAACGCTGTCCCCGTCATTCTGGTAATTCTTGGCCGCATTGATACCACCCTGGGCAGCAATAGAGTGCGCCCTCCTGGGAGAATCCTGGAAGCAAAAGCACTTCACCTTATAACCCATTTCAGCCAGCGTAGCAGCAGCAGAAGCGCCGGCAAGACCAGATCCCACCACGATCACTTCAATACTTCTTTTATTTGCCGGGTTCACCAGCGCAACAGAAGAACGGAATTTAGTCCATTTCTGGGATAATTCGCCTTCCGGTATATTTGAATTCAAATCTGACATCATCTTTCGTTCTTGAATTAATTAATAAAGCCCAAATACATCGCCAGCGGCATGGCAGCAAAGATCAGCGGAATGATGACCGAGAACCATACCCCAACCATCCTGATCACAGGAGTATATTTCCTGTGGTTCCAGCCCAGTGTCTGGAAAGCAGAAGCAAAACCATGCAGCAGGTGATATGCCAGTGAAACCATCGCCAATACATACAGCAGTACGATCCAGGGATTCCTGAACGTTTCCACCATTACCGCAAACAGATCATGGTTGCCGTTCACATCCTCAGTAGGGATACCGGTAAAGCGGGACATCACCCAGAATTTAGAAATATGGACGATCAGGAAGATCAGCAGCAAAGTACCCAGCAACCCCATCGAACGCGAATACCATTTGCTGTTTGCAGACCCGTTATTGACCGCGTACCTGACCGGCCTCGCCTTCTGATTCTGGGCAGTCAGGTTATAACCCTGATAAATATGCGCCAGCAAGCCAAGAAATAAAACAATTTCCATTGTCCTGATCAGCCAGTTGGTCCCCATAAAATGAGCACCCATGTTAAAGGTCAGTCCGCCGTCATTCACAAAGATCAGTGAATTGAGAAAGCAGTGGACCACAAGAAAGGTAATGAGGAACAGGCCGGTAATACCCATTATTAATTTTTTCCCTATAGACGAGGAAAAAGCGTTTCCGAAACTAGCCATTAGAATAATTTGTTTTTTGTTCTGTTGTGCAAAAGTATTTAATAAAAGAATTAATTGATAAATACCAAACACAAAATGCAGATAATTAAACTATTTAGAAACGTTCTAAGATTACAGTCAGATGATATACAGGTCAGAATAACACTTGTCCTAAACTTATTCCAGCACAGGACACAATCCCTTGTTCCTCCGGTTCCAGAACCGTCGAAAGACCGTTGGACAACCGTTGCACAACCCTTGTAAGACCCATTGGGTTTTAAAACGGTGCTCTAAGGGTGCCGAGGGCGTTGCAGGAGCGTCGGAGAACCTGAGGCTATGAAGGGGAGACGGGGTGCTTTACGCCAGTAGCCAAAAAAAGAGGCTGCCCCGGATTGGGGGCAGCCTCCATTAAAATATCGAAATTAACTTTAGAACGTATAGCTGAAAGTACCCTGGGCGGTCACACCCGAAATGGTGGTCGTTCCATTGCCCGAAGCAGCTAAAGCAGCTTTTACATCTTCTGCACTGTTCACCTGCTTGCCGTTCACGCTGGTGATCAGCAGGCCTTTAGGATCCCTGAAAGAATCCATGATCCTGCCCTGTTCTACATTGGTGATCACCACCCCGTTCTTAACACCATATTTGCTTTTCAGTGCGGCAGAGGCAGGTGCAAAAGAGGCACCCAATTTTTCAACCCTTGTGCCTGAAGCACTGTTTCCTGCAACACTTGAAGAAACATCTTTGTTTTCGCCTTTCAGTGTCACAGTTACATTTTTCAGCTGTCCGTCTCTCAGGTAAGTCAGCTGAACTTTATCGCCGGGGCTCAGGCGGCCTATTCTTTCCTGAAGGTCAGGAGAATCATAGATGGTCACTCCATCTACCTTTTTGATGATATCGCCTTTTTTCAGACCGGCAGCAGCAGCGCCGCTGTTCGGAACGACCTCGTTTACATACAAGCCGGTAATGTCCTTTACATCAAACTTCACCGCCTCATCGGCATCCAGCGCAACGAAAGACACGCCGATATACCCGCGTTTTACCTCACCGTATTTCCTGAAATCTTCCAGGATCTTCTTGGCCAGGTTCACAGGAATGGCAAAACCATAGCCTTCGTTCCTGCCGGTCTGCGAAGCAATTGCCGAATTGATGCCGATCAGCTCTCCGCTGGCATTTACCAAAGCCCCGCCGCTGTTTCCGGGGTTAATGGCCGCATCGGTCTGGATATAAGATTCGATACTGGTATTGGTCCTTGCAGGGATCTTACCGGTCCTCTGGTATTCTTCATATTCTTCTTCGGTAGGTGGCTCCTGGTTCCTGGCCAGAATACCGATGCTCCTTGCCTTGGCGCTCACAATACCAGCTGTAACCGTAGTCTGAAGATCCAGCGGGAAACCGACCGCAAGTACCCACTCTCCGATCTGCACATTGTCAGAATTTCCCATTTTTACCACAGGCAGGTTATCTGCTTCGACCTTGATCAGGGCAAGATCCGTATTAGGATCGGTACCGATCACCTTGGCCGCTACCTTTCTCCTGTCAGACAGGATCACCTCGATCTTACTTGCCTTCTCCACCACATGGTTATTGGTCACGATATAGCCGTCAGGGGTCAGGATCACTCCTGAGCCCGATGCAGCTCTTGGCACACTCTGCATCCTTCTGCCGCCGCCGCCAAAGAATTCCTCGAACATATCAAAAGGTGAACCCCCGCCGGTACGGCTCGAGGTATTGCCATAAGAAGTCTTGATATGCACCACTGCAGGCGACACTGCTGCCGCAGCCTCTACAAAATCAACACCACCAGCAGAAGAGATCTTGGGGTTGTTCGCAAAAAGTACCTTTTGCTGCTCCACCAGCGACAAACCCTCATCATGGCGTTCAAATAACTTATACCCGCCAATTGCAGCTGCACCACCTATAAATGCAGCCAACACAATTAATCCTATTCTTTTCATTTGTATCAGATTATACTATTTACACCTATTGTTAACAAAAACATCAGATTATAAGAAACGGTCGGCCGGGCCCTTTTGGCTCATCCGGTGCTTATAATTACAAGTTCATTATTTTTCTTTCAATTGATTTATTCAAATTTAATACCATATCAACGATATTTGCATCTGCATAAGGTCAGGAATACTGTTAAAAAATGTTAAAAGGCTCATACATAGATCAAATGGACATTCACTTCTACAAATATCAGGGCGCGGGAAACGATTTTATTTTAATCGATCACAGAACGGGCCCGCTAAAGGACATCAGCTATGACCGCGTCAAACAGCTTTGTGACAGGCGTTTTGGCATAGGAGGAGACGGTTTGATGTTCCTGACCGGTCATCCGGACTATGATTTTGAAATGCATTATTTCAATGCAGACGGCAATCCGGGCAGCATGTGTGGCAACGGGGGCCGGTGCATCGTTGCTTTTGCCAAACATCTTGGTATCATTGACAAAGAGACAAGATTTCTGGCAGTCGACGGCCCGCATTATGCCAAAATTTCAGAAAACGGGGAATGGGTGGACTTGCAGATGATCGATATTGATGCCATCAACCAGGATGGGGCAGCCTTCGTGCTCGATACCGGATCGCCCCATTATGTGCTGGAAACCCAGGGACTTAAAGAGCTGGATGTATACCAGCAGGGCCGGGCCATCCGCAACAGCGGCAGCTACAGGGAAAAAGGCATCAACGTCAATTTTGTAGAAAATGAAGGAGACCATTTGTTTGTCCGCACCTTCGAGCGGGGCGTAGAAGATGAAACTTATGCCTGCGGAACGGGTGTTACCGCTGCAGCGCTGGCCATGGCTAGCCAGCAACAGCAGACCGGCCATATCGAAACCCCGGTAAAAGTGCTGGGCGGCGACCTGAAGATCAGTTTCGACTATGACGGAAGCAAATTCACGAACGTATTCCTGTGCGGCCCTGCCAAAAAAGTATTTGAAGGCGCGGTCAGCCTCTGATCAATCGGGATCTGCCAGAAAGGCGGCTATGCCGATCCTGATCTCACCAAAAGAAACATCCCTGCCCAGGCGCTCCCTGATCGGGTTCATCTGCCGGGTCTTCAGTTCCCTGATCGCTGCCAGTATCCGCTCCAGTTTGACAGGACCGATCACATCCTTAGCGGAGATCTCCTGCACCGCCACATAGTGGGCCAGGTGCCCCTCAATCGTTCCTGCCACCATCTTACGCTCCAGCGCAATCTCGGCAATGGACTTACCGGCCCTGAACATTTCCAGTGAAAGTTCCTTTGTGTCTGTCCTGGATGGCTTTTCTTCCCTTTCAGCCGGCTTCCTGCGTCTGGCAGCACCGGCTTTGCTCCGGGAAGGCTTCTTACTGGTAAAATCAGCTGTCCCCTCCATGGCAAACACCCGTTTCATTCTTTGCTCCCTTGCAGCAGTATCCGCAAGCCGGTCCAGGTCCGCACGGCTGAATTCCTTGCCCCCGATCACGGAAGACAGTAAAGCAGGTGCCTTTCTTACGCGCTTCAGCTGCTCATAAAAAAGCGCCTCCATTTCAAGAAGTTCGTTCAGGAACTCCACAACCTGCTTATCCTGCTTCACCAGCTCCATACGCTCAAAGATCCGCTCAGAAAAGCCAGTCAACACATCCGAAAAATACTGCTCTGCGGCCTGTACCCGCTCCAGGAGTTTCGTCCTTCCGGCCACAGAACCGTCCGGGCACAGCCGGCCCAGCTGCGCCCTGAACTTATCCCCCTGCATGCGCATGTCCATGACCTCCTTCAGCAGTTTTTCCGCCCATTTATGGTGCTTTTGTTTCGCCGACCGGTGAATATCCTTGTTATAAGAATGCACATGCTCATAGACATCATTATCCAGTGCTACAAAGTCAAAACACCGGAGCAGGTAAGCATTTAAGAAATCTTCACTTTCCTGTTCCACCTGCAATTGCAGCACCGGAAGTTCAGGTTTGTGCTTCGTAAAAAAACCAATGTGCTGGTCCTGTCTCAGACCCGTTCCGCTGACTCTGGAAGTCAGGACCAGGCCCTTCAGTGAACGGAGCCTTGACAAGGCTACATAGATCTGCCCCGGCGCAAACGCATGGCCAATATCCACGATCGCCTTGTCAAAAGTAAGGCCCTGGCTCTTATGCACAGTAATGGCCCAGGCCAGTTTTAAGGGATACTGGGTAAAAGTACCGATCAGGTCTTCGGTGATCTCCCCTGTCACCTTGTCTGTGGTGTACCGGATGTTCTTCCAGGTATACTTTTCCAGAACGATCCTGGAAGTACCCCCTTCGGGTATCACCTCGATCAGGTCCGGCTTCAGCGCGGTCACTACAGCGATCTTGCCGTTAAAGAACCTTTGCCCGCCTGTGGGATCATTCTTGATGAACATCACCTGGGCGCCGACCTTCAGTTCCAGGAGCGGCTCGGCGGGATAGAAAGCCTCGCTGAAATCATCCTCGATCCTGGCCTTGTACAGGAAAGAAGGTGCAGTCAATGCACCCAGCTGTTCCTTGTTCAGCACATCAGCCTTATGGTTATGGGTCGTGAGTGTAATGTATTTATCCTCTGGTGCAGGCTTAAAATCAGGCTGATAATAGGTCTGCAGCAAAGACAGATCTGCCGCAGTCACCTGGTTGTTTCTCAGGTTATTCAGCAGGCCGATAAAAACATCATCTGCCTGCCTGTAAATTTTATCCAGCTCGATAAACACCGGCGGAGCCTCTTTCAGCGCCTGCGCATCAAAAAAATAAGCACTCTGGTAAGACCCTGAAAGCAAGTTCCACTCCTCGTTCCTGACAACCGGGGCAAGCTGGAGCAAATCGCCGATGAACAATACCTGGACTCCGCCAAACGGCACTTGATGGACCCTGCGGACATGACGCAGCACCGTATCGATCGCATCCAGAAGATCTGCACGCAGCATACTGACCTCATCAATGATCAGCAGCTCCATATCCAGCAGGACCTTGCGCCTGGCAGCGGTCATGTTCAAATGCCTGACAATAGATCTCGGTGTATTGAACTGCTGGCCAACGCCCGTACCGGCCAGGGGCATCTGGGGCAGGAAGGGACCAAAGGGAAGCTGGAACAGCGAGTGGACAGTGACACCAGAAGCATTGATCGCTGCAATACCGGTGGGTGCGGCAACAACCGCCTTTTTATAGGTAAGCGCAACCAGTTCCCGCAAAAAAGTCGTCTTGCCCGTGCCTGCCTTTCCTGTCAGGAACACATGCCTGGAGGTATAATTGACAAACCTGGCAGCCAGTTCCGCAGGGTTGATCGGCTCTTGTTTCAGCATACGCAAATTTAACAACAATTAACAAAATTTAACACACCCCGTATTTTAATACTAAATCTTTAGTTATATCTTGGCCCTACCTAAGTTGTACCGGATATGAAATTACACGCTCTCCTTACGGCGGCACTGACACTCTGTGTCCTCGCACTCTTTGCACAGAAACCTTATGCGATCAAGGGTGCTGTTACAGACAGCATGGCTACTTATAAACTTGAAAATACGGCCGTCACCGTACTCAACCAAAAAGACTCTACACTGGTCAGGTACAGCAGGGCCGATGCCTCCGGCAATTTTAAAATAGATAAGCTCAGGCCCGGCAATTTCATTTTGCTCATCACCTACCCCGGCTATGCAGACTATGCCGATGTGTTCAGCCTCGACAGCGTACAAACAGAAAAGGACTTCGGCAGCATCAACCTGATACTCAAAGCCACCCTATTGCAGGACGTGATCATCAAAGGCAAGGCAGCGGCCATACGGATTAAGGGGGATACCACAGAATTCAATGCGGGCAGCTATAACATCACACCCAATTCCAAAGTGGAAGACCTGCTTAAACAGCTGCCGGGCATCCAGGTAGACAAAGACGGCAAGATCACCGCACAAGGGCAGACGGTCAACAAAGTACTCGTCGACGGAGAAGAGTTCTTTGGCGACGATCCTACCCTGGTCACCAAGAATATCCGGGGTGATATGGTCGACAAGGTACAGCTCTACGACAAAAAAAGCGACCAGGCCACTTTCACCGGTATAGACGATGGAGAAAAGACCAGGACCATTAATATCAAGCTTAAAGAAGACAAGAAGAACGGCTATTTTGGAAAAGCAGAGGCGGGGGCAGGTACCGGTAAATTTTACCAGAACCAGGTCATGTTCAATGCCTTTAAAGGCAAGCAGCGCATTTCCGGCTATGGGATTTTTGGCAATACAGGGCAGACGGGGCTCGGTTGGAACGACAATGACAAATACGGGAGCAACAGCAACATGGAAGTCATGGCAGATGGCGGGATCATGTTCTACAGTGACGGAAATGACGAATTCAGTTCCTGGGACGGCCGGTACAACGGCCAGGGTATCCCCACTGCCAACAATGGCGGTGTACACTACGAAAACAAGTGGGACAATGATAAGTATGCGCTCAACACCAATTACAAGATCGGGGAGATCGATGTAAAAGGCTACCGCAACACGATCAGCCAGAACAACCTGCCAGACAGCATCATCAACAGCAACTCCGGGCAGAACTTTGACAATAGCGTATTCCGGCAAAAACTGGATGTCACCTATACCATTAAACTGGACACCACCTCCAACCTCAAAATAGCAGTAGACGGAGCCCTCAACAACTCCAAGACCAATGACCGCTTCCTTTCAGACACCCGGCGCCAGGACAGCACACTGATCAATACCGGAGACCGGACACTGACCAACAATACAGACAAGCAAACTTTCAATGCCTCTGCCTTCTGGACCAAGAAGCTCAAAAAGAAAGGCCGTACCTTATCGCTCAACCTCAGGGAATCTTACAACAGTTCAGATGGGGAGGGCTATCTTTTGTCCACCAACAAATTCTACAGCACCGGCAACCAGCTCGACAGTACCGTCATCATAGATCAGCAAAAGATCAACAACAGCAGCAACAACAACTTTAGCAGCAACCTCAGCTATACCGAGCCCTTGTCAAAATACATGATCCTGGTGCTCAACTACGGCTTTGGCCTCAGCAACAGCAGCTCAGACCGGCTTTCTTACAACAGGTCTGCAGGCGGCAGTTACGACCAGCCCGACCAGCAATTCAGCAACAGCTTTGAACTCGATCAGCTGTCCAACAAAGGAGGCATCAGCGGCAACTATACCAAGGACAAGACCACGGTCAGCTTCGGGGCCAATGTCACCGCCGTACGCTTCAGCCAGTACAATGCCTATACCGATCAGACCTTCAACAGAAACTTCATCAACTGGAACCCCCAGGCCAGCTATCTCTACCGGTTTTCACAGCAGCGCAGCTTCAGGCTCAGCTACTGGGGCAATACCAACCAGCCCTCTATAGACCAGATCCAGCCGGTCAGGGTCAATACCGATCCGCTCAACATCACCCTGGGAAACCCTGACCTGCGGCCATCCTACAATAACGGGCTCAACATCAGCTACAACTCCTACAAGATCCTGACCGAGCAATCTCTTTGGGTGTATGGCAATTACTATTTCACCATCAACCCGATCACCAGCAACATCAGCACGGACCCGGCCTCCGGCAAGACTACCTATCAATCCATCAACCTCAGCGGCAAGCGGCCATCCAACTATTACCTCAATGTCTCTACAGACAAAAAGATCAAAGCGATCGACCTCAATGTGGGCATCCGGGCCTCGCTCAATGGCAATGTCAGCTACAATCTCACCAATGGGGTGCTCAACAGCACCAAAAGCAGCAATTATTCCGGCGGTCTCAGCCTTGGGAAATATAAAGAAAACAAATACCGCATCTACTTGTCTGCCGGACCCAGCTACAGTGCCATCACCTCTTCCTTGCAAAACAGCATCAATAACAAAGGATGGGGCTTCCAGGCCGATGGCAATATGAGCGTAGACCTGCCGGGAAAGATCGAGATCAGCACAGACGGCAACTACCAGTACCAGGCTAAAACACAAACCTTCCAGCAGGAGCTCAGCCGGTTCATCTGGAATGCAGCCATCAGCAAAAAATTCTTTAAAGAACAAAACCTGCGGCTAAGCCTGGCCGGAAGGGACCTGCTCAACCAGAACACTGGCTTTAGCCGGAATGCAAGCGGCAACCTGATCACACAGAACAGCTACAATACCATACAACGTTACTTCTTGTTATCACTTACCTGGGACTTCAACAAAATGGGAGGCGCAGTAAAAAAATAATGCTCAATATGAAAAAAACGATCACCATGATACTCCTGTGCCTGCTGGCGGCCGGTGCCTCCGCACAAAGCGTGAGATTCACTCCCAGCGGGGTGATAACCTATGAAAAAAGCGTCAACATGTTTGCCTTCCTTAAAAAGAACGTGAACGAAAGCACAGGCTCTTTCTGGCAGCAGATGTATGACAGCTACCGCAAAAGCCAGCCGCAGTTTAAAGTAATGAACAGCACCCTGACCTTCAGCGGCGACAAAACCTTGTTCAGTCCCCTGGCAGAAACAGAAGCGGGCAGGAGCTTCTTTATGAACGACCCAATGGTGACACAGAACAACATCATTTACACCGATCTGGGCAGTGGCATGTTTACCGCGCAAAAAAAAGTATATGAAGAAACTTTCCTGCAAAAGGACAGCTTGCGCAGGATCAACTGGAAACTGACCAGTGAGATGCGCACCATTGCGGGCTATGAATGCAGGCGCGCCAATGCCATCATACTCGATTCCATTTATGTCGTGGCATTTTACACCGACCAGATCCCGGTATCTGGCGGGCCGGAATCTTTTACCGGCCTCCCCGGCATGATCCTGGGTGTGGCTCTGCCGCATGAAAACATCACCTGGTTTGCCAAAACGGTCACAGACAAGACCATACCCACAGCAGACATCAAAATACCCGCGAAAGGGAAGCCGACAGATTATAAAGGACTTAAAAAGGTGATCGATGACGCACTGAAGGGATGGGGAGATTATGCCAGGTCTGCGCTAAAAGCTTTTTCGCTCTAGTTTACGAGCAATTTATAGCCTTTGCCGTGCACATTGAGGATCTCTACCTTGGGATCTTCACGCAGATATTTTCTAAGCTTGCTCAAAAATACATCCATGCTGCGCCCGTTAAAATAATTGTCATCATGCCAGATGCTCAGCAAAGCCTCCTCACGGGTCAGTACAGAATTTTTCTTTAAGCACAGCAATTGCAGCAGCTCGGCTTCCTTGGTCGACAGCTTCTGCTGCTGGCCCTTATAGTGGATCATCTGTGTGGTGTAATCAAAGGTATAATCTCCGATCTGGAAATGCGTTTGAGGGGCCGTCTGCTCCGCAGGCTCCTTACTGGCTACCCTTTTCAGCAGCGCATTGATCCGCAGCAGCAGTTCCTCGATCCTGAAAGGCTTGGTAATGTAATCGTCCCCGCCCAGATCATAAGCCGAAGCCTTGTCTTCCATCATTGCCTTGGCCGTCGCAAAAATGATCGGTATCTGCTCGTCGATCCGCCTGATCTCCTTACCCAGGGTAAAGCCATCTTTCTTGGGCATCATCACATCAAGAATGCACAGGTCAAACCTATGTTTGGTAAAGGCCCTCAGTCCTTCGTCGCCATCGACACACAATACCACTTCAAACTTGCCCTTGATCTGTAAGTAGTCCTGTAAAAGCAGTCCGAGATTGGGGTCGTCTTCTACCAATAAGATTTTCTTCATGCGTCGTTAATTTTGGTTTAGCGGTAAGCTTATTTCAAATTTCGTTCCCTTATCCTTTTCACTGTGGACCTTAATGGTGCCGCCCATCTGGTTAATAATATCGTGCACGTAATTCAGGCCCAGCCCAAAGCCTTTCACATCATGAAGGTTTCCTGTAGGCACCCGGTAGAACTGGTCAAAGATCCGCTTGGTCTGGTCTTTGGTCATGCCGATCCCTTCATCGGCCACCTCGATCAGTAGGGCCCGGGAGGTATTCCTGGTGCTCAGCGAGATCTTCGGCGCAGCCAGGCTGTATTTATTGGCATTATCGATCAGGTTGTAAATTACATTGGACAAGTGCAGCTCATCGCCGGTCACTACCGCACGTTCTGCATTCAGGTTCAGCGAAACCACCGCATCCTTTTTCTGCAGTTGCAGGGACATGCTGTCTGCAACTGCCACGATCAGCTCGTTGATATCTACCTCATTCTGTTCCAGTTTCAGCTCTTTCTTCTCCAGGCGGGCAATGCTCAGCACACGCTCAATATGATTGCCCAACCGCACATTCTCATCATAAATGATCCCTGCCAGCCTGCTGATGCGCTTCTTATCCTCCACGATCTCCGGATCCTTCAATGCCTCGCTCGCGATCATGATCGTCGCCACCGGCGTCTTGAACTCATGCGTCATGTTGTTGATGAAATCTGTTTTCATCTCTGAGATCTTCTTCTGCCGGATGATCGCATAGATCGTATACGTAAAAATAAAGATCAATACCAGAAGGAGGCCGGCCGAAGAGGCCATGGTTGCCCACATGTTGCCAATGATCAGTGAGTTCTTGTTGGGAAAGCTCACATACAGCATCCCGGGATCCCTGAAAATATCATTGCCAAACAAGGGGATCTTGTAGGTGTTGCTGGCCAGATTGTCCTCACTGTTGTCATTGGAGGCCTGCCGGTACAGCAGGGAATCCTTGTTGGCCAGTTTCAGCCAGAAATCATAATCAATGCTGATGTTCCTGCTTAGCAATTCCCGTTTCAGTAAAGTATCCAGGTTATCCTTCGGGATCCGCTTATCGAGCGGCACATTCACCTGGCGCATCTCCAGCTCCACGTCCTTCAGGTATTCCAGGTTATTCTGTTCCAGGACAAGTGTATCCTCCATCAGGTCCTTCAGGCCTTCTTTATAGCGCTGTTCTGCGATCCTGTCCTCCTCCCTGAATTGTTTCGCCATCTGCGGTGTCACCTGCTCCAGGGTCACGGTGATCGGCTGCAGATTTTTTGGATAATAGGCCACATACCTCAGGCTGTCCGGCAAGTGGCTCGGCGTCACAGAAAAAGTAGATGCCCCCAGCCTGATCACCCTCTGGTCCATCTTGCCGCCTACCATTCTTCCATTTGCATCAAAATACTGGTCTACCTGTACTTGCAGTAAAGTGTTGCCAGGCTTCCTGGTGGGGTTTGATATCTCCTGGAATTCGTCCTCTGTAATTAACTGGGGCTTCAGAAAGGTCTTCCTCAGGATGCTGTCCCGAAAATTCAGGTCGGCGATGATCCGCATCTGCTGCTTCTGCTTGCGCCGGGTCTCCTCATCCTTATAACGTTCCTTAAAATCAACGATCTGCTGCGCACGGTTTCTCAGCTCCTCTTCCCGTTGCCTTCTCAGTTCATTGTTCTTTTTACCGATATGGTTGGCAGCATAACGCTTCTGCACTTTATTCACCACATCATTGAGCGCCTCGTTGACGTTCTGTTCAAACAACTGGGATTTTAGGTTGTACGCCTCCTTGATGTAATACAATTGCATTACAAAGACTCCCAGCAACGCAAAGGTCATCAGGGTAGTGATCAGCCAAAGACTCCGTTTCTTCATTTATTTACTCAAAATTAACGAAGGATGCAGAGAATCAGGCATATTTAACAAATTTTAACAGCTTGTTGCCGTCAAAATCCATCTACCCAATTCTATTGTCAATGTTTCCCTTAGATTTGTATCACAATATAAGAACCAATATGGGAAAGATCGTATTATTCATGCACCTGTCGCTAGACGGCTTTGCTGCCGGCACAAAAGGCGAACTGAACTGGGCTCACGTAGATCAGGAGATCTTTGATTTCGTAGGGGAAAGGATCACCAAAACCGATACAGCGTTATACGGTAGGGTCACCTTTCAGATGATGGAAAGCTACTGGCCGACGGCAGCAGAGCAGCCCGGGGCAACCAAACACGACAGGGAACATGCAGCCTGGTATAAGCGCGCACATAAAGTGGTATTGTCAAATACGCTGAACGAGGCAGCACTCACGAATACGACCGTGATCGGAGCGGATTATGCGGCTGCCATTGGCAAATTAAAACAAGAGGCCCCGGGAGAAATGCTGTTGTTTGGAAGCCCTTCTGCGGCGCATGCTCTTCTGGCAGAAAACCTGATCGATGAATGCTGGCTTTTCGTCAATCCGGTATTGTTGGGTGAAGGGATTCCGGCGTTTAACGGCATTAAAGAAAAGCAATCGTTGAAGCTCCTGAAAACACATGTATTTAGTTCAGGTGTAGTTTGCCTCTGCCATGAACTGAAGCGGGAGAACTATCCTTCCGTTCTGTTCCCCTGACCTGCTGTAGCCTGTTGTATAAAATGAACCAGAGGGCTAGTAAAGCGCCATAGCTACCTCCCCGTTCTATCCATTCAAAGATTTCCATTTGCGGATAAAATAATTCGCTGCCCATTTTCCAGATGAACAGCAGCAGGACTAAACTATGGTATGGCTTGATCAGGATCAGCGTTGCGGTGCATATTTCAAATATCCCCACAAAGCGGGCTGCCATTTCCGGGCTTGAAAAACCCAAAGTGGCATACTGGCTTAACAGGCCTTTTTTCTCCATAATATTGAGCCATCCGTGACCTGCCAGCAACAGGAACACGATGACTTGCAGCAAGACCATCGCGGTACGCCTGTCCCGTTCATCCAGAGAAACATCGGGGGTGATGCGCTTAAACCAGTCTGGAAACTTCTTGTTGTTCTTGTGATGAATGAATAACAATACCAGCGGGGCTCCGTAATTGCCCGCCCGTTCCAGGAATTCGGCAAATGGCTCTCCTGAAAGTGGCCTCAGTGCTGCGGTCATCAGCCCCCAGAACACAAGCCAGAGCAAAATAGCACGTGTAGGATATATCAGCAGGGATATACCCATCAGAATATCGATCAGGCCTACTACCGGCATCAGGGTAAGGGCAGTATCATGAGGTATGCCGAATACGCCGAAATAGTTGAACCAGATCTGCTTGGTGATGATCCCAAAGGCGCCATGCCCGATAAAACACATTGCTGCGGCCAGGCGCAGTGTATAATGTAATTTCTTTCCGGTGGTGTTTTCTTCCATTGCTTTTCCTGTTTGTTTAAATTTAAACGGGTTAAAGCAATAAATATAATGATTAGTGGCTACTTTACTTTGATCATTTTACTGACAGGTACTTCATAGCATTCGACTGCTGCTTCTTCCAGCAGTCAAAGGGTTTTTTATCAATGTAATTAAGCTGCACTAATTAAACCGGATGCCGGTTAAGACGCAGCTTAATTGCATTAGAATTTCACATGGACCGCAGCCTTCTTGTCCATGTGATCAGGGATCAGTTAACGGAAACCGGAAAAAGGGCATCAAAGTCACTGCTTCCCGGAGTCTCTGAGCCATCTTTAACTCCTGGCTGGTGACGCAGGATCACCTGCAATTGTCCGCTTGAGGCAGCACCGGTCGCAGCGGTACCTTTTAGGCCGATCTCAAGATTATTTTCGTCTTTATCGGTTCTTACCAGGCTGATGTTCAGTCCTGCATTGGGTTTGTATACCCATAAGTGCTCATCTGATTCCTCATTGATCTCGTTCAGTACATTTCGTTCATCGGGATCGGTGGCGGTTTCATTTAAAACTTCGGACACTTCAAAAGTGTATGCTGCGTTTGCCTTTAAATTCAGCGTACCGATAGTCGGGGCTACACCGCCTTCGCCATCAGGATCGGCCCAGGTTACGGTTGCAATGTCGCTGGCATCTGCCACATTGGTAAATTTGAGCGATACTTTTGTGATCAGTTCATTTTCATCAGCCTCCGGCAGTTCTTTGTCTTTTTTACAGGCAGACAGGCTCAATACTATTGCAGTTACTGCAATCATTCCGAATTTTACGTTGTTTTTAATCATGATTTTGTTTTTTAATTATGTGTTGATGTTTATTTCCAAAAGGTACTTGAAGTCTTAAGGTGATGTTACGGCCCAGATCGGCACTGTAGTACCGGAACCTGTTTAGGTAATCGCGGTAGTCAGCATTTAATAAATTACTGATGCTCAGCGATAAATTCCATTCATTCCTTGCGACTGGAATTGAGGAGGCAATAGCGGCGTCGAATATGGTATAGGCAGCGGGCGCCGGTGTAAAATCCTGATCGTCGCGTACATTTGATTGCCTGGCTACATGGATCGCAGTAAAGTCTATCGTTGTCAATTTAAATAGCCTTGTATCCGGCAGGGCATAACGAACAATGCCGGTAATTTTATCGGCCGGAATGTAGATCAAATGATCTTTATTGACGGTGTTAATTGCTTTAACTGTAGCAAACTTGCCTGTCAGAGTAAAATGCTGGTTGATTTCATACGACAGCATCGCATCCAACCCCGTAAACCGGGCGTTGATCTGCACATACTGATAGGCGAGGAATCCGCCCCGCTGCGTAATCTCAAATATTGGCATTCCTGCGGCATCGAGCTGTGGCTGCAAATAAATATACCCGTCTATCTGATTCCGGTACGCATCTACGCTTCCCGTTATTTTTCCGCTTTGCCTGCTTAGACCAGCAGACATATTAAGAGATGCTTCTTCACGGAGATTTCTGTCGCCTCGCTCAAATGCTGCATTTCCCTGGTGTACACCTTCGATAAAAAGTTCGTTAACAGACGGGGGTCGCCAGCCTTTGGAAAGCGTTGCATTTAACCGGTAACCCAGGGGCAAGTTATAAGCGGCACCCAATGTTGCAGATACCTGGTCAAAGTTGAATTCCGGTCTTTCGACCGGGCTGTTATTGTCCCTCGGGATGACCCGCTTTTTGGCTTGCATCCACTTATTGTCATACCTCAGTCCTCCTTCGAGCTCCAGGTTTTTGTTGCTCCAGCGTTCAATTAGGTAAGCCGCACCGCTATAGCTTTTGAAAAAAGGGATCAGGTAAGCCCCATCGTAATAGTTGTGCTGTGCGATTCCATTGATCCCTGCTCTGCCGTTTAATCCCAAAACTGGTTTGTGATCAAAGAATACATCGGCAACCTGTGTGCTCAGATCAAAGCGGTACTGATAGTTGTCCTGGCTGGAGGCACGGACCACATCAAATTCCTTCCGGTAATTCTGCTGATAGCTGTATTGAAAGTTTAATGTCCCGGCAGACGGGAGCTCGTAGCCGGCACGGAACTTCAGGAGATGATGATTTACTTCCTGATAGGGACGATCTATATCGTAATTGAGGTTGGATTGATAGATCTTCAGGGGTTCGGCCCGGCCGATCGCCGAATTCCGGTCTTCGGTACTGCCTACATTTGAACCGCTGAATATGCCCAGTTTAGTATTGAAGCTGCTGGCATATACATCCGCAGTGAAGGATTTGTTCTTATATCCCAGCATTAATGCGCCGTTATATTCCCTGAGACCGGTGTTCTTTAAATAATAGCTGGCGGTCCTGGCATTCCCCGCTACCTTTCCTGTTCCCTGTATCCTCCAGCTGAAATGGTGATTCTTATCAGGACTGCCCTCCAGCGATCCGGACAGGGCGCCGAGGCCATTGTTGCTCATGCCTACCAGGTTTATCTTTCCATCCAGCCCGTTGCCGTAGGCCAGTGGTGCTGGCTCGACAAGAACGACACCGCCGATCGCGTCAGCTCCGTACATTACACTGGAAGCTCCTTTAACTACTGTAACCTGACTGGCGATGAACGGATCGATCTCAGGTGCATGCTCACTGCCCCATTGCTGTCCCTCCTGCCTTACTCCGGCATTGTAGATCAATACCCTGTTGCCATACAGGCCCTGGACGACAGGCTTGGAGATCGTGGGGCCTGTTTGAATCGAATTTACGCCTGCGATCATCTTTAAAGATTCACCTAAAGATTCTCCCCGGGTCATCTCCAGTGTTTTACCATCCAGTCTGCTGCTGACCTGCAAGGGTTTCAATTCTGTCCTCACTCCCTCGACAAGAACAGTTTTAAGGTTCTGACGCTGAGTTTCAAGTACGATATTCAGCTCTTTTTGCCCATTAAGGGTCACCTTTATTTCTCTGGACGTATAACCTATATAGGAGACAATCAGTGTATACCTACCCGGGCAAAGGTGATGAAGATGGTAGTGACCGTCTGTATCTGTAGCTGCGCGGGCACCAGTTTCTTTGATCAGTAAACCGGCACCGGGAAGCAGGGTCTTGTCTTCGCCGTCGCGTACGGTTCCGAATATCATGCTGTCGCAATTTTGAGCAACCGCAACATAAGGAATCATATAAATAAATAAAGGCAGAAACAGCCTCAAGCAATTTTTCATTATCCTGTAAGTGGTTTAAATAGTTGATCTAAAAGATTAAGCTATTTTTACAGGAGGGGCTTTGTTTGAAAAATGGAAGAAAGGTGTTGAAATATGGACAGAAATATACCCGCTGAATACTGTTGTAACGTATTCGTAAATTGAGGTTTGCAGAACTGCATTTACTTTTGTTCCAAAAAGTGTCTCAAAAGGCTTACAACATGGCTTCTCATATTTCTTTACCAGAGAACCCGTATGCTGGCCCCGCAGGTCTGTTACTTTATGATCGTGAAATATCTGATGAAAAGGCACAACGGCGAACTGTACTGCAACAAGCAGCAGGTAAGCTACGTACTTAAATAACCTTTTTTTCTTCATCTATCTTGCAAAACAATGCTAAAAATATAAATTCACCGAGTTTCTAACAATTATAATACGTCAAAGATAACAGAATTTAAAGAACAACTCAATATTTAATGCAACTTTGTTTCAATTTTACAAAAATAGCTAAAATAAAGATAGACCGCTATTTATCTAGATCAAGGTTTGATGAATTCAAATTCCGGCACAATAACCGCGGGACATTTTGCTTGTCCGAGCACATCCTTAATGGCGGTTCCGAAGCTGAAGTCATCGTTGTTACGTGCACGATAGCCTCCCATAACGACCATCATTATCCCGGGTCTTTCAGCCATGATCGCAGGCACATTTTCTGCTATTGTTCCTGCTGCACTCAGTGTTTCTATGGAAGGCCACAGATCTGAGGAACGGTTGTCTAAAAGTTTTTTTAAGCGTGCCGCCTCCTGTTCGAGCCTGTCCTTACTCCTCTGCTGTAACTGGACATAATCGTCTTTTGGCCAGGTATCAAATCCGGAGTCGGGAACAAAAAAAGAGTGACAGAGCAGCAGGTCTGCATTCAGATTTTCAGCAAGCAACGCACCATAGTCGCCGGCATTTTTGGCGCAGTTGCTAAAATCTGTCAGTACCAGTATTGTTCTTTTTTCCGGCAGTCGTTCATTTACATCCATCGTTATCAGGTTTTAATTTTATCAATTGGGCTGGGCTCCAATCCTATGTTTCTCTAAGTTACGTTCCTTGACCTGCATGACCTGTGACGGCGGTCACGTTTTTCTTTTATTCATTTTTTTATTAAATTGGTTGAAACAAATTAAATTATGAGACAGTTAACGTTCGTTCTATTGTTATTTTTTACCTGGTCAGGTGCTTTTTGTCAGGATAAGTCCAGGATTGACACTTTGATCTCTGAAGGTATTAAACTCCATGATCAGGCAAAGTATCAGGAAGCAATTGCCAAATACAAGGAGGTTCTGGCAATTGATCCGGACAATTCTACGGCTAATTATGAAATTGCATTTACGCTTTTTACGACCAATGCAGCAAACGATGCAATATCTTATTTAAATAAAGTGATTCAAACCGGCGGTATCCTGGCAGTTGGTGCATATGACATGTTAGGATCGATCGCTGATCAGCAGGGACAAAGTGATAAAGCTATTGAATACTTCCAGCAAGGCTTAAAGATGAATCCAAAATACCAGCGGATTTACTTTAATCTCGCCGTCACTTATGGCCGGATTGGGAAAGATAAGGAGGCATTGGAAAATGTGACCAGATCGCTTCAGTTGAATCCTAAGCATGCCAGCAGTCACAGGCTATATGCCATTCTGGCCAGGAAAAATTCGGCGCTGACAATAAATGCGCTCCTGGCATATTGCAATTTCCTTATGCTGGAAGTCAATACAGAGCGCTCTGTTGCTGCATACAATGAAGTTAAGTCCATTCTGTCGGCCGGAATTACCAAATCGGAAACGGGAGCCGGTAATATTGTTGTCGCTGATGCCAAAGATCCTGATTTTACCGCAGCCAATTTAGCCATTGGGCTGGCTTCGACATCTGCTGCTGCGATTCCAGGATTGAACGAAACGGAGCGTCTTGAGCAGCAGTTGAAGAATGTTTTTTCAATTGTCGGGGGTATTTCAGCTAAAAGGAAGGATAAGGACTTTTTCTGGCTCTTCTACGCTGATTATTTTTCTGGTTTGTCCAAGTCTGAATTCATGCCCCTGCTATCGCACATCGTTACTTTTACCGCTGACAGGGACGGGCATACAAAATGGATCACAGAACATCAGCAACAGTTGGGCAGCTTTTCGGCATGGGAAAAGGCCAACCCGAGAATTGTTGGCTTATAGCATGCTTCATGATGAATATCTTCGTGTAGTGGTCCGGATGAAATTATGGATAGATCCCTATTTTAGCTTAAGTATATAATATTCGCCCATTGAAAGGTTTTTGTGCGTGACCGAAAACACGGCCTGGGCTGGGGTTAGAAGTTGATAACGGTCTCCTGCTGTAAATGTAAAGACCACGTCCCCGTCACGCGGACCTTTATCACCCAGCGGATCATTTTCGGCATAAACAATTTTGTTGTTCTTCACAAAAATGATCGTGCGCGTAGCTTCAACATAATCTTCATAATGCATTCCCAGCGCTTCATCAATAAATTCAGCGGGAACTAATGCCTGGAATATATATACTTTGTCCCATCCAAAGGTTGTCAGGTCCGATAGTTTGATAACGCATTCCTCATTACATACTGATGCTTTTTTTGCAATTTCGTTCTCTATCTTATTTTTCCGGAAACAGCCTGCACAAAGTAGGCTGGCCATAAGCGTAAGGAGTATATTTCTGAAGACCAGGCTATCTGACAGCAGAGGCCCATTACTATTATTATACTGGATTTCTACGAATGGTTCAGGACAGGAATAGATCATATCTTTTTTCAATTAGTTTTTTGCCAAAAGTATCAGATGATTTTTCATCTGTAAGCGTGAATCCATATCTGGCATATAATGAAATCGCCGGGCTTTGCTCATTTGTTGTCCATAAAAAAGCATGTGCACAACCAGTGGTTTTCAGGAAATCGGTAAAACCATCCATCAGTTTCTTACCCAAACCTATACCCCGGTATTCTGGCAACAAAATAAAATAACGTAACTGGACTGCATCGTTCTTATGTTGGGCAACAAGGCTTCCGATAATTCTCTCTTTGTCCTCGCAGATCCAGACTTTATCTTTTTCTTTGTCAAATTCCCTTGCGAGATTAACCAGCCCTTCTAAAACATAAATCTCAAAATTCAATCCATAGTTGAGTTCTTTTGCGTACAGCTCGCCATGAAGATAAGCGATGTATCCTAAATCTCCCGGAGCCAGTTCGGTCCTAAGTTTAATTTTTGCTAAATCTGGTTTTGCTGCGTTCTCCATTTTTTTTCCTACCTCATGGTATTGGTTTACCTTTTTTACAATCATTGCAACTCAGACACACCTCAGCGTATTCTGGCCATGTGCCAGATTGGTTAGTCCTGCCGCTCATTGAATTGGGTGGCTTGACTTAAAGGGCCTCGGGCGAGGAATTCTCTATTGCGCACTGTAGATCTTTTCCAGGATCATCTTTAGCCTGTGAGATACTGCTTCCCTGACAGCGGGTGACTGCGTTTCCTGCAATATTCTTATTGACTTGTCAACAGTATCCCTCAGATCGGGAATAAAGGTTCCAGGATACAACTGCATGGATTCAGGCATATTTATACCATGAAATGCGGCTTCAAACTCTTCAGCAGTCATTGTTTACCTCCCTTCTTTTCTGTCAGTCCCATGGAGTATATTCTTACTGTCATTTGACTGCGTGCAACTTTATTTCTTAGAATGATCATAGCGGGTACAATTTACAAAATAATTAAACAAGTCATTGTTAAATTGTTTTAGCTGCATAAGAACCACTGGTCTGTTCAGGACATAAAAAATGCCGCTCTGTGCTGGAACGGCATTAGGTATCAATTTGTTTATTTAAAAAAGATCTTTTTAGAAAGGAAGGTCATCATCCTCGGCAGTAGAACTGCTTAAATCAGCAGCAGGTGGTGCATACTGTGGCGCTGCTGCTACAGGAATATTGGCCAAGGCGTTAATGCGCCACACAACAAGGCTGTTGAAATAAGAAGTCTTGCCAGCTTTGTCAGTCCATGGACGGCCACGCAAATTGAAAGAAACTTCCACCTCATCACCGGGTTTCAGGCTGTCAAATAAGGATGTCTTATCTTGCAATGCCTCAAACCTGATATATTCCGGATAAGTAGGGTTCTCCGCATATTCCACGATAAGATCACGTTTTTTAAATGTCTCACTCACTTGCTGCAAGGCACCGATCTCATGCACTTTTCCTTTGATTTCCATACGTTATTACTGTTTATTCTTCTGATAAACCAAATCTCTATATTTTTATTGATAACTTCGCACTTTACACTATGCAAGTTTTCCACAACAAATCCAGGGTGATCATCACCTGTAACAAACGCCTTTCTTCCTATCTGCAGCAAGAAGTAACAGACCTGGGATATACTATTGTAAGGGGCTTTCCAACAGGCGTAGAGCTGAACATTACACTTACTGAATGCATCAGGCTCAACCTGAACCTGCACTGCGCCAGCCAGATCCTTTACAGTCTGAATAGCTTTAAGGCTAATAATCCTGATGAACTTTATGCCGCACTTTATGAGATGCCCTGGGAAGAACTGATCGATTTTACGGGATATTTTTCAGTCACTTCCAATGTAGATAATCCAACCATTACGACACCATTGTTTGCAAACCTGAAGGTTAAAGATGCCATTGTGGACCGCATTAAGGAAAAAAAAGGGATGAGGCCAAATTCGGGTTCCGATGTAAATAAGGCAGTGATTCACCTTTACTGGAAAGACAGCGTAGCCGATATTTTTTTAGATAGTTCAGGTGAGACCCTTGCAAAGCATGGCTATCGTAAGATACCGGGAAAAGCGCCTATGCTTGAGGCGCTTGCAGCGGCTGCAGTACTAAGTACGCAATGGGATAAAAAGTCTCCCTTTATTAATCCAATGTGTGGCTCAGGTACCCTGGCAATTGAAGCTGCTTTGATCGCAACCAATCGCAAACCAGGCCTTTTCAGGATGAACTATGGTTTTATGCACATTATCGGATATGATGAACAGGCCTTCTTTTCGGAGCGACGGCTATTGAAGGACCAGGTAATTAAAAATGCTGAACTGCAAATCATTGCTACAGATATTTCTGCCGATGCGATTGAGGTAAGCCGTAAAAATGCAAAGACTGCTGGTGTAGATGGCCTGATCTCATTTGAGGCTTGCGATTTCGAAGAGACAACAGTACCTGAAACGGGAGAAGGAGTAGTGATGTTCAATCCGGAATATGGGGAACGTCTGGGTGTGCATTCCAAACTGGAGCTTACGTACAAACGCATGGGTGATTTTATGAAGCAGAAATGCAAAGGCTATTTTGGCTATATTTTTACCGGCAATCCTGATCTGGCAAAAAAGATCGGCTTGAAAGCTACACGCAAAATAGAATTTTATAATGGCAAGCTAGATTGCCGGATGCTCGAATATGAATTGTATGACGGATCAAGAAGGCAACCGGATTGAACTTACACCAATATATAGAATGGAGCAAATTATTGCTGAAACGATCTCTTTTGTAAAAGAGAAGCTATCGGGGGCGGAAGCAGGACATGACTGGTTTCATATTGAACGCGTGTACAAAAACGCACTCAGAATTAATGCAATTGAAAAAGGTGACTTATTGACCGTTTCCCTTGCAGCGCTGCTGCATGACATTGCCGACAGCAAATTTCATGACGGGGACGAAGAGATCGGCCCGCAGATCGCGGGAGAATTTCTGAGCAGTAAAGGGCTGGACAACAAGTTGATCAAACATATCCAGCAGATCATCAGGAATCTCAGCTACAAGGCCAGCCTGGGAGAAGTAGTTTTTCGATCAAAGGAGTTGGACATTGTACAGGACGCCGATCGCCTGGACGCTATCGGGGCCATTGGTATTGCACGTGCTTTTACTTATGGGGGATTTAAGAACAGAATGCTCTACGATCCTTCAGTAAAACCTGATCTAAACATGGACAAAGCTACTTACAAGGCAGCAGCGAATCCTACGATTAATCACTTCTATGAGAAATTGCTCTTGCTTAAAGACTTAATGAAAACGGAGGAGGGGCGAAATGTGGCAGAACAGCGCCATGGGTTTATGATGGCTTATCTTGAGCAATTTTTTTCGGAATGGGAGGGAATAAAATAATCACCCCACAGGAATTTTAACCAAAATATTTAGTATTAATACTATATTTGTTAGTAAATATAGTTGTTATGTCTGACCGTATATCCAAAAAACTCAGCATTCTTGCCGATGCTGCCAAATATGATGTTTCCTGTTCTTCAAGTGGCAGCAACCGAAAGAACAAAGACGGGCTGGGCAATGGACATTATTCAGGCATATGCCACACTTATACAGAAGACGGGCGATGTGTTTCTCTGCTGAAGATCTTATTGACCAATCATTGTATTTTTGACTGTGCCTATTGTGTATCCCGTAAAAGTAATGATATTGAACGTGCTGCTTTTACAGTAGATGAGGTAGTTTCTTTGACGGTCAGCTTCTACCGGCGGAACTATATTGAGGGCCTGTTCTTAAGCTCTGGTATATTTAAAAATGCAGATTTTACAATGGAGCGCTTGCTCAGGGTGGTTAAAAAGCTAAGGCTTGAGGAGAATTTTAACGGGTACATTCATTTAAAGACTATTCCTGGTGCGGGTGAGGAGCTTGTCCGGGAAGCCGGTTTATTTGCCGACCGGATGAGCATTAACCTGGAAATGCCTACTGAAAGCGGATTAAAGTTGCTCGCTCCGGAAAAGAGTCATGCGGAAGTGATCCGGCCGCTGAGCTTTGTGCAAAATCAGATCATTCAGTTCAGTGAGGAAAAAAAGCTGATCAAAAGTGTTCCGGTCTTTGTGCCCGCAGGTCAGAGTACTCAAATGGTAATCGGCGCTACACCGGAGACAGATAAAGATATTATGCAGACGGCCGACAGCTTTTATAGGCGCTTTGGTCTTAAGCGGGTCTATTATTCTGGTTATGTCCCTGTCAGTGACGACAACAGGTTGCCGGTGATCGGCAGCCAACCTCCATTGATCCGGGAGAACCGGTTGTACCAGACCGACTGGCTGATGCGCTTTTATGGATTTCATGTTAATGAGTTGCTAAATGATGCCAATCCTCACCTGGATATTGACATTGATCCGAAGCTAAGCTGGGCACTGCGCAATTTGCATTTCTTCCCTGTCGATGTCAACTCGGCTGCCTACAGGATGATCCTGAGAGTACCGGGGATCGGTGTGGGCTCAGCAAAAAAGATTGTGGAGGCACGTAAATTTGGCAAACTGAGCATGGAACAGCTTAGGAAGATCGGGGTTGCCTGCAATCGTGCGAAACATTTCATCCGGTGTACTGACAGCCCTTATGTGATGGGTGATTATCAGCATACACAGATCAAGGCTTTTATCCTGGCTGAAAGTGAAAGTAAATACCAGAGAAACTATGCTACGCAACTAAATTTATTCTAAAATGATTTATGTGATCGATGGTGACCTGGAAAGCTTACTTTGCGCTATATTTGAATGGTTTGAAAGAAAACCGGGCAAAGTGGTTTTGAGAACGGCAGATTCTTACCAACCTGAAGCCTTCACAAAGGCTTTGTTCATCCATAACGATCGCGACAAGGCTGACAGGGTCTGGAAGGGTCTGCAAAAACAACTTTCTGCAGCCTGGATGCGGAGGTTTTATTGTACTTTTTTATCAGAGCTGCCTCAGGCACTTTGCAGTTTATTTGAATTTGCATGCCTTGTTTTCTCTGCGGGACCTGGTATTGAAAATAACTTTGGCAATGCAGACGTATTGCTGATCGCACAAACGGCTGCCCGTGTGGAAAGGGAGAAACACCGGATGGAGGCTTTTATCAGATTCAGAGAAGGCTCGGACGGCATCTTTTACTGCGGCATCGATCCTGACTTCAATGTACTGCCATTGATCATGAAACATTTCAGAGAGCGGTATGCGGATCAACATTGGGTGATCTATGACCTTAGGAGACATTATGGCCTTCACTATGACTTGCAGGGATTGGAGGAAGTTTTCCTGAATGCTGAGGGAGAAAAGGCACTCGGGAAACCGGATACAGCTTTGCTTTCCGAACAGGAGGGACGCTATGTATTATTATGGAAAAGTTATTTTAAAAGCACAAATATTGCAGCCAGAAAAAACACAAAATTGCAAATGAGACATATCCCAAAAAGGTATTGGAGATATCTTGCAGAATTTTAAAATTATCTTGTAAATTGCCTGCACATCCCAAGTTTTTATATTGCTCCACATAAAGCAAAAGACATGAAGTTAAGCGTGTTGGTTCTCATTTCAGCTTTGGCTGTCAGCCTTTCAATAGGTCTTGTTAATTTCTACTTCCAGCATAGCTGGTACTGGGGTGCGGTCACCTTTGGTGTTGCGTTCATTTCTTCTTTTGTTATCTTCTATTATCTGCTGGAAAAATACATTTATAGCAAGATCGTACTTATCTATAAACTTATTCACAACCTGAAGCTTGGCAAAGACCTGAAAGATGCGCTTGGCGAGTATGTAAGCTCAGATCCGATTAATGATGTGCACCAAGAGGTGAAGGAATGGGCTGGGGCTAAGAAAAAAGAGATCGACATGCTCAAAAAACAGGAATTATTCAGACGTGAATTTCTCTCCAATGTCTCTCATGAATTCAAGACTCCGTTGTTTGCGATCCAGGGCTACATTGACACCCTGCAGGATTGTATCACAGATGATCCTGAAACAGCGCTAAAGTTCCTGAAGAAGGCGGCCGATAATGTAGAAAGGTTAAGTTACCTGATTAATGACCTGGATTCCATTTCAAAACTGGAATCCGGAGAAGTGCCGATCAATTATGAGAAATTTGATTTTGTCGGATTGGCCAGAGAGGTCATGGATCAGCTGGAAGACAAGGCTAAAGCAAAAAATATTGTTCTTTCCTTTAAGGAAAAGTATACCTATCCGGCCTTTGTGAAGGCTGACCGGGAGAAGATCAGGCAGGTCATGATCAATCTGGTTGAGAACTCCCTGAAATACGGAAAAAACAATGGTTCTACAGCAATCAAGGTTTTTGAATTGCATGATCAATACCTCATTGAAGTAACTGATGATGGCATAGGAATTGACGAAAAGCATCTATCAAGATTGTTTGAACGATTCTACAGGATCGACACACATCGCTCAAGACAAGAAGGGGGAACTGGTCTTGGACTAGCCATTGTAAAACATATCCTGGAAGCGCATCAACAGATCATTTCTGTAAGAAGCACATTACAAATCGGGACTACTTTTGCGTTTACACTGCAAAAGGCGAGTTAAGGTTCGCAGAAAAACTTAACAGTTAACACTAACTTAACATTGCACTCATACTTTTGTAAGCATATTACATAGAAAAGATGAATAGCATTTTTAAGTTCTTCACTCCGAAAGACAAAAAATTTCAGCCTTTATTTGAACAGGCAGGAAGCAATGTATTGAAAATATCTGAAGCATTGTTGCTGGCCTTGAGTGCCGCAGATCCTGATAAAAGAAAAGAACATATCAAAGAGGTAGAACGGCTGGAGCATGTCGGCGATGACATCACCCATTCTATTTTTTTAGAACTGAGCAAAAATTTCATTACACCTTTTGACAGGGAAGACATTCATGCGCTTGCAAGTGCAGTGGATGATATCGCAGATTATATTCATGCCTCTGCCAGTAACATCGAATTGTACAACATTTCCAACATAGGCGATGCCATGATCAAACTGGCTGAATTGCTGGTAGAAATGTGTACGGACCTTGAAAAGGCGATCAAGGAACTGCGAAGTTTCAAAAACATCCGTGTAATTGCCGATGCCTGTGTGCGTATCAACAGCGGAGAGAACCAGGCCGATTATGTTTGTAACCTCGCAATTGCCCGCTTGTTTGAGTTTGAGACCAATGCGATCGAACTGATCAAACAAAAAGAGGTATTGCAGACACTGGAACTTGCTACGGACAAATGTGAAGATGCAGCAAACGTGCTGGAGTCTATTTTGGTAAAGAACGCTTAAACCTTTAAAAAATGGTAAGTACCTTATTGATCGTTGTAATTGTGCTTGCGATTGCTTTTGATTATATCAACGGCTTTCACGATGCGGCTAATTCAATTGCTACGATCGTTTCTACAAAAGTATTGTCTCCTTTTCAGGCAGTGCTTTGGGCCGCCGTCTTTAACTTTGCGGCTTATTTTTATTTCACGGACCACAAGGTGGCTAATACAATTGCAAAGACTGTTGTTGAAAATTTTATTACACTGGAAGTAATCCTGGCCGGGCTGCTTGCTGCCATTATATGGAACTTGTTTACCTGGTGGTTTGGTATCCCGTCCAGTTCTTCTCACACACTGATCGGCGGCTTTGCCGGCGCAGGTATGGCCAAGGCTGCGACCGTTGGCTCCGATGTCTTGTCCGCAATTAATTTTGCACCAATTATCAAAGTCATTGCATTCATTGTGCTTGCCCCGGTAATCGGGATGATCATTTCGGTGATCATTTCCATCATTATCCTGCACATTTTTAAACGTGCCCGGCCTTCAGTTGCAGAAAAGTGGTTTAAAAGGCTCCAGCTGATCTCTTCTGCTGCACTGAGTTTTGCCCATGGCGGCAACGATGCGCAAAAGGTAATGGGGATTATTTATGTTGCAATGGTCGCGTCCAATGTACTGCACACCGGCGATCCGATGCCGGAATGGATACCGGTCTCTTGCTATGCTGCGATTGCATTGGGCACCATGAGCGGTGGCTGGAAGATTGTAAAGACCATGGGTTCTAAAATTACCAAGGTCAATGCTTTTGAAGGAGTTGCTGCAGAATCTGCGGGTGCAGTCACGCTGGGTATTACGGAGCATTTTGGTATTCCCGTTTCGACGACACATACCATTACCGGGTCTATTGTGGGTGTTGGTTTGCTGAAAAGGGTTTCTGCGGTAAGATGGGGAGTGACCGTAAGTCTGCTTTGGGCATGGGTACTGACCATACCGGTTTCTGCTACGCTTGCCGGTATCGTATTCAGCATTATCCATCTGTTCTTTTAATATTCCAGAACGACGGTAACCGGCACTGGTCTCGATGGAACGGACCATTTTCTCCAACTAAGGATCAGTTGTTTTGCTGCTGAATCATATTCTCCGGAAAGCCCGCGAACCACTTGAATGTTCGCCGGTTTTCCGTTTTTGTTTACTTCAAATTTAAATTCAGCAACCTGCCCTGCTTTGATGTAGCCACTGAACCTGTTTTCTTTTATCAGATAGGCCTTGAATACCTGCCAACCACCTTGAGGATATGGCTGGGCGTTCTGAATGTTCAGACCGGAGACCTTCCCCTGGAGCAACTGTTCCACATTGGCCACAGGGCCATCCTGCACTTCCTTCCCGGATACTATAAAGGAGCTGCCTGCTGTTTGTTCCGTCGAACGCTTCTGATAATCCCGGACAACAACCCCGCCAAAGTTGTTATTCTTTGCTTCTTTCAAGGCAACCGTTAGACTATTGTCGCTTAAAGGCAATCGCTGGCTTTCATAACCTATGGATGAAAAAGTAAGCGCGGCAACATTTTCAGGAACGGTCACCACAAAGTTTCCTTCATTGTCTGATGATCCGGTGACACTGGTCCCCGATATATTTGCCTGAGGGATAGGCTGGCCGGTAGCTGCGTCTGTAATCTTACCGGTAATTGTCCTTTGTCCATCGACGGCGATCCTTTCAGAAGAACTGAAGGTGATCGCATTGCGCGGAATCTGCGGATTTACGGTTGCGATCGCTTGTGTAGCCGTGATGCCCCCAATATTCGCACTATCGGGGATTATTTCTGCGACTGGAGCAGCCGGCTCCGCAGCGCTAATGTAAACCTGTGCTTTGGGCTTTTCATCACCTAGTATAGTGGTGATAGGTTGTTCGGCTGCAGGTCGTAAAGGTGCCTTTGCTGCAGCGATCTTTGGTTCCTGCTGCAGTATGCTATCTTTAAACTCTTTGGGCGCCATAGACACCTCAACTTTCTTCGGCTTTTGTTTGGCAACTGATTCTTGATAGTTGACATCTTTCATCCAGAAGATGATTCCTGCTGAAATGAAGATCACCGCTGCTGCTGCTGCAATACTGAGCCGCTGCCAAGTAATAACTGCGGTCTTTTTATCTTCCTGCTTGACGGTTATACGATCCTGCAGCTGCTTCTGAAGAAGGGAAAGGGACTCCAGTGAACGTTGCGGCGATGCGCTGAGACCTTCGAGCGCCTGGGCAACAAAAGGATCTTCAAGTGCCTCACGTTCAACCCAGTTCATGGCTTTTGTGTCCAGTTTACCATCAAGATAATCTTCTAATATCGCTATGTCTAACCAATCCTTATTCACTGCTATTCCTTTCTATGCAATTTTTCAGGTTCCGTTTGCCATTCTGGATGTAACTTTTGACCTTCATCATATCGTAGCCGGTAATTTCCGCGACTTCTTTGTAGCACTTCTCCTGCAAATAAAACAAATCGACACTAACCCGCTGTTCTTCCGGGAGTGATTCCATGCATTTTTCCATGATGATCAGTTTTGTCTCCTTTGTATCATCGATATCAAGATGCACAAAATCCGTGTTTTCCACAAACGAATCTTCCAATGATATGGTGCTATGCCTGGAGGCCTTGCGAAGAACCATCAGGCAATGGTTCCGTGTAAGTACGTGCAGCCAGCTTTTGAAATTCTGCACATCGTGCAGTCTAAGTTTGGTAACCAGTTCTTCGAAGATCTGCATGACTACGTCCTTACTTTGCTCTTCATCCTTAAAATAATTCACACATACCCCAAATACCAGGTGCATGTACTTGTTGTATAAGGCTCCCAATACCTCCAGGCTGCCGCTTTCTTTATAGCTGGCAACGAGTTGTGCATCGGTTCTTTCCTGTATGCTGGCTTTGTTCCTTATAAATTTCAATGAGGGCAGGACTTGTTTTTCTCAAGTATAGAAATATTTTTTGAAACAGCTATGGAATTTTTGTCCGGTGCACATCATTTGGAAAACAAACTTGTATGAAAAAGTTCATTTTACCTCTTTTAGTCAACAATACATACTTCGGCTGATCAGAATGGCAAATATTCGATCACTGTGCCGGCAAAAACAGGTGAATTAATGTTTGCTTACAACGATTACACTTCACTCAGGTTGAATTGATGTAGATGCAGCTTCCTATGGCGACCTGAGAAGGTTTATCAACAATGGCGCTCTTCCATTGCGGATGCGGTACGGAAATGGTCAATTATTTTGATTATGAATAACGCAGCCTAAGAACGGCGACCCGCTCAGCATCTGCGGATATTTCCAACGCTTCCTGGAATACTAGCCATCAACTGAAGGATTGAATTGCACGAACGAACCTTCCAAACCGCCGTTACTGACCTCTTCTTTTAAATGATGACGAAGCAACTCCGGTCTGTAGATAAAGTACCGATCGTGGTGTATGCCGGCAATGCGGGCTTGGTACTGCCAGCTACGGCTGGCAATGAGAAGACTTAGGATCAGGGAAGCACCGTAAAACTACGCTACAAAAAGCCAGATGATGACGTAAGTGAGCTGATACAATTGCCCGTTTCCGATCAATCACGCCCTTTTGCTTCAATGCCGGAAAGTTTCCGCTTCAGTGCGGCTGTTGCCGAATTCGGATTACTATTGAAAAAGTCCGAGTTCAGGCAGAATGCCAGTTTTGACCATGTGATCAGCACTGCCCGGTCTGCTTTGGGCAGGGATGTAGAGAGCTATCGTACCGAATTTATTAAATTGGTGCGGTCCGCGAAGATTATGGCGAAGGATTTGCTTACTTTTGAGCAGATAGACAAATCGGATGAAAAGAATTGGCATTTATTTGACGGCGCTTTGCCTGACATTTTTCAGCAGTTGTGATGTACAAAGCCAGGCCCAGCTTGGCAAGATATTGAACCAGGTCCCGGTAGGTGGCAACCCAACTACCGCTGAGATAGGACTTGCCCTGAAGGAGGCGCTGGAAATCGGCACTTCGGCGGGAGCAGACAGGTTGTCGGCAAAGGATGGCTTTCTTGGGAACCTTGCCGTAAAGATCTTGTTTCCGCCTGAGGCACAAAAGGTGGAAAAGACTCTGCGCAGCATTGGCTTGGGTTCACTGGCTGATAATGTGATCACCAGCCTGAACCGCGCAGCTGAAGATGCAGCTAAAGAAGCTAAGCCTATTTTCATCAATGCGATCAAACAGATGACCATTGCGGATGCGACCAATATCCTGCTGGGCAGTAAAGATGCGGCTACCAATTATTTTAAAAGGGTGACCACCGACCAGTTGATGGAAAAGTTCACCCCTGTGATCACCGCGAGCCTGAACAAGGTTGGGGCGACTAAATACTGGGGTGATGCCGCTGCTCAATATAATAAAATTCCATTGGTAAAGCCTGTAAACACAGATCTCTCTGCTTATGTGGCCCAAAAGGCTATTGATGGAATGTTTGTTCAGGTGGCCCAGGAAGAGCTTAAAATCAGGGACAATATCGGTTCCAGATCTACTGCGCTGCTCCAAAAGGTCTTTGGCTATGCCGACAAAAAGAAATAGATTTTTATAGACTTCCATATGAATCTGAAAATCATATATTTGCATTGATAAAAATTTTCAACTCTTAAGACATGGCAGGGAAAAGGGAAAAAACCACCATTATCTTTGTAAATAAAACCCAGAGTTCAAACAAACCGATACAAGTACCAAGTAGCATCATCAGGCACTGGAAAAGTTATCTTGCAGGCTTGACCATCTGCTTTATTTCCTTACTGTCGGTTATCCTCTACCTCACGTATAGCAAGGCTTCTGTTGAACTCTCCAAGGAACAACTGGCCAATGAACTGCAGAAAAGCAAAAAAGAATCAGCTGCGGCATCCGTTGATACTTTTGAACTGAAAAGATATTACCATTCCATTGATCAGAAACTGATGGTCATTAACAAATACCTTAAAGCCAGGGGAATCAGACAGATCCTGCCAAATGTTGGTGGAGAATCAGAAAAAGAGACCCTTTCTGTAGGGGAGTCCGGTGAATTTTACGATGCACATTTGGACAAGATGATCGATTATGTCGCTTTCACCCCAATGGGGTATCCGCATATGGGTACGATCACCTCTGGTTACGGAATCAGGGAAAATCCTTTTACAGGCGGAAACGCAGAAAGACATAAAGGGCTGGATATCAGAGGAAGATATGGTGAAATTGTAAAAAGTACGGCGAGCGGCAAGGTCGTAATGGCAGGTCGTAAGGGAGGATATGGCAATTGTATTGTGATCAGTCATGGCAATGGTTTTGAAACTTATTATGGCCATTTGTCAAAGATACTGATCAAGGTAGGCCAGCAGGTCAAGGCAGGAGACAGAATTGGAAAAATTGGCTCAACTGGCAGATCTACGGGTCCGCATCTGCATTATGAAGTACACCGGTACGGTAAGATCATCAATCCAAGATCTTTTTTAACACTTGAATAAATGTTTAAAAAAACCAAACAGATCAACGACATTAACCAGCAGGAAATTTCAACATTGATCGGCGAGGGATTTGCATTAACAGGAGAACTTACAGGTAAATCAGTCATCAGGATTGATGGCAAAATTACAGGTAATGTTAAGGTGCTGAACGGGATCATTCTTGGTGAAAAAGGGATGATCATTGGGGATATTGAGACGGGATCAGCAGTATTGTACGGAACTGTCAACGGTAATGTCAAAGTTCAGCAACTGGAGATCAAAAAGACTGGTAAGGTCAATGGTGATATCAAAACCGAAACATTGGAAATAGAAATGGGTGCACAGTACAATGGCAAGCTGGAGATGAAAAGATTGATCAAAGAAGCTGAACAGCATTAAACTTTCATATGCTGATTAAAAACCATACTTTTATGCAGTACTAAAGATTACATCAGTTATATTGGATTTTAAAGATTTTAATTTTAACCCTGATCTGTTTGAAGGCTTGCAGGCCATGGGGTTTCGGAACGCTACACCTGTTCAGCAGCAGGCGATTCCACTCATTTTATCTAACAAAGACCTTATTGCATGTGCACAGACCGGAACGGGAAAGACCGGGGCCTATTTATTACCGATCATGAATAAGATTGTGGATACAGAAGACCGGCATAACAATACCCTGATCCTTGCACCGACCAGGGAACTGGCCCAGCAGATCGATTTGCAGGTTGAGGCACTTTCCTATTTTACAAATATCAGCTCTCTCACTGTCTATGGCGGCGGAGACGGAATTGCTTATGAGCAGCAGAAGCGTTCGATGCAAGAGGGTGTTGACATCATCATTGCTACTCCCGGCCGTCTGATCTCACACCTTTCTTCTGGTGCGCTGAAACTGGACCAATTGCAGCATTTGGTGTTGGATGAAGCCGACCGTATGCTGGATATGGGCTTTTATGATGACATCATGCGCATTGTAAGCTATTTGCCTGCTGAAAGACAGACCGTGATGTTTTCTGCTACAATGCCGCCTAAGATCCGCAAACTGGCTTCCAGCCTCCTGAAGAACCCTGACCAGATCAATATTGCGATATCCAAACCTGCAGAGGGTATATCTCAGCAAGTATACCTGATACATGATGAGCAAAAGGTGCCATTGCTCAGCGGCATTTTGAAAACCGGTATTTATAAAAGCATCATTGTTTTCGCCTCCACCAAGGAGAAGGTCAAGAACCTGGGCAAAGTTTTCAGGGGCCTGTCCCTCAAAGTCGAGGCATTCCATTCCGATCTGACTCAGAAGGAAAGGGAAAGCATCTTACTTAAGTTCAAGAACAAACAACTGCCTATGCTGGTTGGCACGGACGTACTGAGCCGTGGTATCGATGTAGAGGGAATAGACCTGGTTATTAATTTTGATGTTCCGCATGATGCGGAGGATTATGTTCATCGCATCGGCAGGACGGCCAGGGCCGAGACTAAAGGTACTGCTATTACGCTTGTGAACAATAAGGACAAGCGAAAGCTGGCAAATATTGAACGCCTCATCGAAAAGCAAATTGAAAGAATACCTTTACCTGAGCATCTCGGTGCTGCACCCGCCAATGCTCCGGCAGAAGAAGAACAGACTTCGGAAAAGCCCCGCAGACAGGGTAAGTCCAACCGGAAATTCTGGAAGAAAAAACCAGCAAAAAACGCCAGTTCAGCAGGCTCATAGCTATTTTTTCGGTCCGGGTTTTGTATCTTTACTTTTATGCAAAACCTGCCCCCCTTAGCTGAACGTATGCGACCGCATAGTCTGGACGAATATGTTGGCCAAAAACACATTGTCGGACCAGATGCTGTATTGCGAAAAGCCATTCAGAACGGACAACTGCCTTCAATGATCTTTTGGGGACCTCCAGGTGTGGGGAAGACTACCCTAGCATACATCATCTCCCAAACGCTTGACCGCCCTTTCTTCAACCTGAGCGCAATTAATTCCGGCGTAAAGGAGGTCAGAGAGGTCATTGACAGGGCTGCACAGTTAAAGGACAGTTTGCTTGGCCTGCCCATTTTGTTTATCGATGAAATCCACCGCTTCAGCAAATCACAGCAGGATAGCTTATTAGGTGCCGTGGAACGCGGACTGGTAACTTTGATCGGGGCCACCACAGAAAATCCTTCTTTTGAAGTGATCTCAGCTTTGCTTTCCAGATGCCAGGTATATATTTTAAAAGCTCTCAAAGAAGAAGAACTGGCCGGTCTCCTGGATACCGCAATCCGGCAGGATGTGGTTCTCAGAGACAAAAAGATTTCCATTAAAGAGCATGAGGCTCTGATCCGGCTTTCTGGCGGGGACGCGCGCAAACTGCTGAATGTTCTGGAGATCGCTATCAATGGTATTGGTGGAGACAAAATAGTGCTTACCAATGAAAATGTACTGGCGCATGCCCAGCAGAACCTGGCGTTGTACGACAAGGCTGGTGAACAACATTATGATATTATTTCTGCCTTTATCAAGTCCATCAGGGGCAGTGATCCGAATGCAGCGGTTTACTGGCTGGCCCGGATGATCGAGGGTGGGGAGGATCCTTTGTTCATTGCCCGAAGACTTCTGATCCTTTCCTCTGAAGACATCGGGAATGCAAATCCGAATGCTTTACTACTTGCAAATAATTGTTTTCAAGCAGTAAATGTAATCGGCTATCCCGAAGCCAGGATTATTCTGTCACAGACGGTCACTTATCTGGCTTCTTCCGTAAAAAGCAACGCTGCTTACGAAGCGATTAATAAAGCCCAGGCATTGGTTAAACAAACCGGAAATTTGCCAGTCCCCTTGCATATAAGAAATGCACCAACCAAGTTGATGAAGAATATCGGGTATGGCAAGAACTATAAATATTCGCATGGATATGAGGGAAATTTTTCCGAACAAGAATATTTCCCTGATGAACTGACCGGCACAAAGTTGTATGATCCCGGGAGAAACCCTGCTGAGGAAAAGATGAGAGATAAATTAAAACAAAACTGGAAGAACAAATACAATTATTGATATGCTCCTTATTTTTTTAAACCATCAGTGGAAAGCTTTCTGGCGATCGAAGAACAAGGGCGGAACGATCGCTGCCCAGATCTTTATGGGGCTAATGGTGCTCTATCTCCTGGCTTTAGCGCTGTTTGTGGGCTTTATGCTTAAACATATTGTAGGTAGCCTCTTCCCTGGAAAGGATGTGATGTTGGTGTTCAATGGATTTATTCTGTATTATTTTGCAATAGATTTTGTGATGCGGATGCAGTTGCAAGACCTGCCTACCTTAAGTATTGTCCCTTATCTGCACCTGAATATCCCTCGCTCAAAGATCGTGGGTTTCCTAAATGTACGTGCAGCGTTCTCTGCTTTCAATCTTTTTCCACTGATCTTATTCCTGCCTTTCTGCAGTACTTATGTAGCCCAACTTTATGGACCATTGATTGCCACAATGTATAGCCTGTCTGTCATCTCTTTATGTGTTTTCAATAATTATGCTGCGCTATATATCAAAAGACTGACGATCTATAATACCGGACTTATCTTTATTGTAATGGGCGCAGTTGCAGGTGTAGCCTTGCTCGAATATTTTAAGATCTTTTCCATTTCCGCCTTTTCAAATCGCGTTTTTTCTGTGGTGATACTGTATCCGGTGGTGGCATTGGTTTTTCCTTTGATGGCCACCGCTGTGTTTTGGATCAATGCACGCTACCTCAGAAATAACCTGTATACGGAGGAACTCCGCAGCGGTGAGGAAAAAAAGGTCAGTACCGATTATCCTTTCCTGGGACGGTTTGGAGAGATTGGCACACTTGCCGCACTGGAGTTAAAGCTGATCTTCCGGCACAAGCGTCCTCGTTCGGCGGTGATCATGAGCCTGGTATTCGTTCTTTATGGATTCCTCTTTTATAAAAGGGAAGTATTGGATAAGGATGTTTTTGGAATGATGATCTTTGCTGCGACATTTATGACCGGGAGCAGTATTAGCATTTATGGTCAATTTATGTTTGGCTGGCAAGGGGCTCATTTTGACGGTATACTTGTAAACAAAACCAATTTCAGGAATTTCATTAAGGCCAAGTTCCTGTTGTTTACTATATCTTCAACATGCATCACCCTCATTGTAAGTCTGTACGGACTAATGAGCTGGAAAATTCTGATGGTTCAGTTTGCAGCTTATTTTTACAATGTCGGACTAGGCACAGTGATCATTCTTTATTTTGCTACCAGGAATTATAAATCGATCGACCTTTCCAAGAGCGCTGGCTTTAATTACCAGGGTGTGGGTGCCAGCCAGTTTGTACTGCTGCTGCCTTATTTCCTTCTGCCTTTGCTGATCTACTTACCCTTTCAACTTGCCGGAGTGCCTTACTGGGGACTTGCCTGCCTGGGCCTCATCGGATTGATATCATTATCGATGAGGCGTTTTTGGGTAGAATTTATACTCAAAGAATTTAATAAGAGAAAATATAAAATTGCTGCTGGCTTTAGAGAACTGTCATGATCCTAGAAATTACGAACCTGAAAAAGATATACGGTAGCCGAACCGTTGTAAATGTCCCCTATCTGAGTGTAAACGAAGGTGAAACGATCGGATTGGTCGGTAACAACGGCGCCGGAAAAACGACGTTGTTCAGAATGATACTTGACCTGATCAGGCCGGACGATGGTCAGGTCTTATCCAGGGAAGAGAATGTTGCTGCAGGAGACAGATGGAAGGATTATACGGCTTCTTACTTAGATGAGGGCTTTTTGATCGACTACCTCACAGCTGAAGAGTATTTCCTGTTTATCGGAGGCCTGCATAACCTTAGTCCTGCCCATGTGCTGGATTACCTGAAACAGTATGAGGAGTTTTTTAATGGTGAGATCCTGAACCGCGGCAAATACATCAGGGATTTCAGCAAGGGGAACCAGAACAAGGTAGGCATTGCGGCCGGTCTGATGCAGCATCCGGACCTGCTGATCCTTGATGAACCGTTTGCCAATCTTGACCCTACAACACAGATCCGTCTGAAGTCTATACTTAAATCCCTGAAACATAACAGGAATATGGCAACATTGATCTCCAGTCATGACCTGAACCATGTGACAGACGTCTGTGACAGGATCATTCTTCTAGAGAAAGGCCAGGTAATTAAAGATTTCAGAAAGGATGAAAACACGCTAAGAGAACTTGAGGCATATTTTCGTAGTAATCTATTGGACTAAATTTAGGTCAAATAACCATTCCTGGCCGGGCTGGCTTTTTCCTTTGTCTTTTAACAGCTTGCGGGTCGCCCGTTGCAATGCCGCCGGGCCTTTGTATTGAAAACTGGCATCAGGTTTGATTTAGTGCTCGCAGCAATAAAAAATTTAGTGTTATGATGACTTCAAAATTTAAAATAGCCACATTTAGTGTAGCATTAGCTCTTGGGGCAATGACCTTTCAGGGTTGCGATAGTATGACCAAAACGCAGAAAGGAGCCGGTATTGGTGCCGCTACCGGGGGTGTAATTGGTGCGATCATAGGCAAAAAAGCAGGTAACACTGCTGTGGGTGCGATCATTGGTGCCGCTGTTGGCGGTACGGCAGGTGGTTTTATCGGAAAAAGAATGGATAAACAGGCGGCTGAAATCCAAACCGCCATACCTAATGCTGAAGTAATTCGTGAAGGTGAAGGTATCATTGTAAAATTTGACAGCGGTATCTTGTTCGGTTTTGATAAATCGGATCTGACCGATCAGGCCAAAGCGAATGTGAAATCTTTGGCTGGCTCCCTGAATCAGTATCCTGGAACCGACATCAAAGTGATCGGCCATACTGACAATAAGGGTACTGAGGCTTACAATCAGGGGCTGTCTGAAAGAAGGGCTGCTGCTGTGAAGGCCTATGCTGTTTCCCAGGGAGTACCTGCCTCCAGGCTGATTACCATCGGCAAAGGTTTTTCCGAGCCAATTGCAGACAATTCAACCGAGGAAGGCCGTGCAGCAAACCGCAGGGTTGAAGTAGTGATCGTTGCTAACGAAACACTGAAACAGGAAGCTAAAGCACAGAGCAAATAACACATATTTACATCTACCTATATAACTAAAGACCCGTTGTAGTTTTACTTCGGGTCTTTCTTTTTACGGTTTCTACTATCCGTAAATGTCCTCAAAATAATGGATGGCCAGTGATTTTAGCAAAAGTTCCTGTTCCATAAGCGCAAATGAGGGAATTGCTTTGACCAGCTTCCAATGTGGCCAGCCATCCTGGTCCAGCCCTTCCAGTTCATAAAATCCCATTTCACTCAATAAACGGCAGGTAGCGATGTGCATCAGCTCTTCTTTCTGACGTTTGCTGAATTTCCCGGGGCCTTTACCCAGCTCCTGCACTCCGATCAGAAACAACACTACTTTCAGGTCCGGCAGCTCTGAATCAAATTCTTGTGCGATCTTTTCCTGTAGTTCTTTCCACTTCGCATGTATTTCCGCAGGTTTCATGGCACAAAAATACGATTTAGACTGCTAGCTTTTATGCAATAAGTTATGCTTTGGCATACTGATTTATTATTTTTAGCCTATGAAAGAAATTGTAACTGGCTTAATGGCCTATGGTATGTCCGGGAAGGTTTTTCATGGACCCTTTGTCAATGCGCATCCGGGACTGAAATTACACGCAGTCACTGAAAGGAATAAAAAAGAGGCAGCAAAAGATTATCCGGGCATTATCAGCTATGATACTATTGAGGATATTCTCGCGGATGAAAGGATCGAGCTGATGATCATCAATACACCAAATTATACACACTATGATTATGCTGCGCGATCTTTGAAGGCCGGCAAACACATTCTTGTTGAAAAACCTTTTACTGCTACCGTTGAGGAGGCCAGGGAATTATTTGCGATTGCTGACAAAACCGGAAAAAAGATATTCTTTTATCAGAACAGGCGCTGGGATAGTGACTACAGGGTAGTCAAGGAAGTAATTGAGAGTGGACGTCTAGGCAAACTGAGCGAAGTACATTTCCGCTACGACAGGTACCGGGCTTCGATTGGTCCAAAAACTTTTAAAGAAGAACCTATGCCTGCAAGTGGGCTGATGTACGACCTGGCTCCGCATCTGCTGGACCAGGCGATCAATATTTTTGGAAAGCCAGTGTCCTACTATAAGATTCTCGGCAAAAACCGCAAGGATACTAAAGTAGACGATTATTTTTCTATTCACCTCAGCTATCCTGATAGTGTAAATGTATTTGTCCATTCCAATTTGCTGCTGGTCGACCCGCTTCCTGCTTTTGTGGTCAATGGATCTCTTGGCACCCTGCATAAGAACCGTTCGGATATACAGGAAGAGCAGCTATTGAAAAGCATGAAGCTGGATGATCCTGTTTATGGCATTGAGGCACCCGGCAATGAAGCCAAACTGACGCTGATCGACGAGGCTGGCGTGAAGAAAACCGAATACCTTCCTTCTAAGCGCGGAAATTATCTTCCATTGTTTGAAGCGGTATATGAGAGCATTGTAAACGATGTTCCTTATCCGGTCAGCAGGGAACAGGTGCTTACCCAGCTGGAGATCCTGGAAGCTTAAATGTCTGTTTCATTATATAAAAATGGCCAGGGGCCTTCCTGCCATTTTTATTACAGGCTGCCCAGCAGTGCCACTGTAAATTCTGTAGGCACCTCGATGTGCGGAATATGACCACAGGCATCAAACTCAACAATCTTAGCGCCTGGTATCTTTGCGGCAGTTTGTTTGCCAAGTAGCTTATACTGCCCATAAATTGCCTGCTGATCCGGACTGAGCAGGGCTTTGCCGATCACGGTCTTGTCCTCCTTGCCTATAAACAACACTGTTGGGACCCTTACATTATAAAACTCATATACGACCGGCTGCTCATAGATCATGGTATAGGTCATTGCAGCAACTTTCGCCCAGCGCGGAAAATCCGCACTATAGGTGACCCCTCCGGCAATTCTTACAAGTTCCTCATAATTGGCTTTCCAAAGGGTAAAATATGAGCCCTGATAATATTTTCGTATACTTTCCGGGGTAGCCTTCAGCTCGGTACGGTATTGCTCCTCAGTAGTAACATACGGAATAAAGCGGCGATAGTCTTCCAGTCCTATCGGGTTTTCCAGCAGCAACTTTTCGGTTCTTTCCGGATACATTAGTGCAAACCTGGTGGCGAGCATCCCACCCATGGAATGACCAAGCACACTTGCTCTTTGGATCTTCAGCGTGTCCAGCAGGGACATGGTCCATCTTGCCATTTGGTGGAAGCTGTAATGTATATAGGCTTTAGAAGACTTACCAAAACCGATCTGGTCCGGAACAACTACCCGGAAGCCGCGGTCTGACAATGCCTTGATCACATCTGTCCAGTAATAACCTCCAAAGTTTTTCCCGTGAAAAAGCACAATGGTACGTCCATTTGCCTGCTTCGCAGGGGCAATATCCATATAAGCCATTCTCAGGTCCTGTCCTTCTGTATGAACAGGGTAATAATTGACCGGATAGGGATATCTGACATTGTCCAGGGTAATAGAAAGCGTGTCATTTTTTTGACCAAAGACGGTGAAAGTGACGTTAAGTAAGAATGCTAAAGACAGGAATGTGCGCGTAAACATACATTGGATTTTAGGGTTAATAATCTAAGAATGATGAAAGTTCTAAACTAATCATTATTTATAAAAATGGAACTGTGATCCCGAAGACTATATTTCTTCCCGGATTGTAAATATTGGCCAGCTTGTACCTGCTCAAATGGTTAAAGTAGGTTTTGTTGAGCAGGTTCTGCCCAGTGATCCACAGGTTGAGCTTACGACTTTTCATTGCCAGAGAGGTGCCAAGACCTGCATCCAGCAATGTATAACCTCCGGTCTGGGTCTCGAAGTTATCAAACCTCGCTTGTTTGAACACATTACTGATCCCTACTTTAAAATAAGTATCCGCAATTCCTTTCAGGTCTGGCTCGAAGCGGAGTTCATTGTTGAGTGTAGTAGCCGGTATGAAAGGTAAGGGGGCATCATTAGCCCGGTTTACACCCCTGACATAAGCAAACGAATTTTCAAAATGCAGTGATTTGATCAAATGAAAATCGACAGAGGCCTCCCCTCCGATCAGGTTGGCATTCGTCTGTACAAATCTGTAGACAGGCAAGGTTTCAACTTCACCTTCCTCGTTTTCAAGATTTGTTGTTTCACTATTGAAATTACCAGGATAGATGTAATTGAAGATGCGGTTCGCATAAGCATTGAGACCAAAAGTTATTTTGTTTGCAGTATACTCAAGTCCAAGATCAAACTGAAGGCTGGTTTCCTGCTTAAGGTTGTTGTTTCCGATTTCATAACGGAAAGTACCCTCATGACGGCCATTAGCGCCAAGTTCTGCGATATTTGGAGCCCGGAAACCAGATCCTGCGTTTCCCTTCAAGACCAGATCCCTTGCAATTTCGAAAGCAAAGCCTGCCGATCCCGAAAGATTGGAAAATCCGTTACTGAACCGGTTAAATATTTGTTCATCCTCAAATATAAGCTCCTTTCCGTTTATTTCTTTATAATCGTACCGTACACCTATATTTATAGCCCCTTTTTCGAAATTGCGTTTCAGATAGGCAAAGATACCGATATTACCCGCAGAATAATCCGGGATCAGGAATTCATCTCCATTATTGGTATTACGCTGGTACATACCCTGGATACCCGCAGCCGGCTCCCATTTCCCAGCCATAGGAAAATAGTATTTAATATCATAAGTATAACTGTTGAGGTCAAGATCAAGTCCCGGTTGCGTTGTGCTTTCCTCAAATTCCTTTCTCAGGTTCTTCTGGAAGGCAAAGATTGATTTTAACTGCCCCTTTCCAAGTATGAAGTTACTGTTCAGTGCCACACGATAATGATTTATATTCTGGAAAGGAAGGCCCGGCTTTCTGTTCTTCGCTTCTGCCCTGGTAATTATTTGTCCGTTTTCATTGAAGTAATTTCCTGCACTGTCAGGCCCTTCTTCCACTAAACCGATATTGGTGCTAAAACGGGAAAATGTAAGATGTGAATATCCCCAGCTTTTGTTCAGCCCAAGCATGCCACTCAGGTTAAATTCATTAAATCCTGAATTGGGAACAATTGCATTTTTATATCCATAACCGTAAGCATTTTTATAAGATATGCGGCCACGGTAAACGAACCCGCTGTCATTGCCCTGTAGCATCAGTGAAGAACCTGTAAGGCCATTATTTGTACTGTACGCGCTAGTAAAATCACCATTAAAAGTTCCGGGCGGGGGAACTAGGTCATCAATTATATTGATAACTCCTCCCAGGGCATCCGATCCATACAGCAAACTGGCCGGACCTTTAAGTACCTCTATTCTTGCCGCAGAGAACTGGTCAGCCTCAATCCCATGCTCATCTCCCCACTGCTGGGCTTCTTCCCTTGCTCCATCTACCATGGTCAGGACCCGGTTATAGCCGAGGCCCCTTATCACTGGTTTTGATATTGCTCCTCCCGTACTCACCTGAGCTATGCCCGGCATTTTAGATATAGCATCGACAAGATTAGTACTTCCCGCCTGTGCCAGTTCAGTTTTTCCAATCGTGACGACCGAAAGGCTATTGGTCTTATTATCAGAACTAAACGGAGAACCTGTAACCACTATTTCCGCACTTTCCATTATGGAGGGCTGCAATGCAATCTCCAGGTCATTGACTTCAGACAGTTCTATGGCCCGTGAATAGGTCTTATATCCGATATATCTTACTTCCAGCAAGAACCGGCCACGGGAAGGCAGGTTTTTTAATGTGAAAGCACCGTTATCGTTGGTAGTAGTAACAGCCTTCAGATCATTAATGTAAATGGTTGCTCCAGATAAAGGAGCCTTTGTTTCCGAGTCGGTAACTCTTCCCCTCAGCAAGACCGTTTCTGCGGCGAATATTTTTAGAGAAAAGAATATATATATAAGAAATAGTACAAAATGAACTTTTTTCATGTGGAATTGTATTTGTGGAATTTTCCGGAAAGCGCACATGCATGCACAGTTCCATAAATGGATTATGATAATTGCGCTAAAATTGCTCTTGCAAAAGTTCAGGAAAGTGGGGGTGCCCGCAGTGCGGTACAGCGCAGTTCAGCATAACTTCTGCTTACAAAAAAGGGGCAGCTGAAAGTTGGTTTGTTGGTCTGGCATAAAAAATAGGATGCATACCCACCGGTAAAGTTCTTCTCAAAGTGTGCGCTGCATATCAGGCAGGTCTCCTGATGGCTTTTCAGGTGTTCCTTATGTGTGCATTTGACCAGTTTTCCCGAAGAACTGCACTCAGGAGATGTTTTTTCATAATGATGGTGGAGAACACTGAGCGGAGTTAATGCGATTGCAAAAACCAGCAGAAGAATACTGGAAATGATCCTTTGGACCTGTTGTGCTTTTCTCTTCAAACCGCGGCTAAATTACTTAACTTTCTGCAAAGCAAATAATGATCTGGTCAGTGTTTCGTTTTATCCCGAACTATTTACAATTTATAAAACGCCACTTCCCTGAAAACAGAAATAGATGCAATCGCCACAATTGCACCTATTCCAACCTAAAACTAAAAACTATATATGAGACTAGGTAGAGAGGCAAAGGTTTCAGCAATTTTAAAGCTAAATAATAGAAATGAGATTAAGATGATAATTGCCATTATCAATAAGATCAATTTTATTTGTTCATTTATTTTAAAAAAATAATAAACAAACCAATTTCCTTAAATATATTTGCATACACTTAATCTAAATCATCTTGACAAAACGCGCTGCAGTTTATAAGAATATTCTTGTCATCGAAGATAATCACGCGATACTTGATGTCATCACCTTGATTTTACAAAGTGAGGCATACAGAGTATCAGGCTTAAATAAGAGTGTGGACATGATGGGCCATATTGATCAATTTAAACCTGATCTGATCATTCTCGATATTATGCTGCCCGATGCTGACGGCAGAGAATTACTCAAGCAGTTGCGTTCTGAGCCAAAAACAGCAGATATTCCCGTCCTGATGATCTCTGCCAGGTACACCTCCGAAAATATTCAGCACGGTGAATATCTTCCCAATGGATTTCTTGCCAAACCTTTTGATATTGATGAGTTACTGGATAAGATTGAAGGTATTCTTAACGGAAAACAATATTAAGCCCCCTTTTTCCCACTCAGGCTTTTCATCAACTGACCATATAGATCGTCACTGACATCTTCCCTTGGCTTGAGCTTCTTAACCACCGCCCGTTTTCCTTTAGCTTTAGCTTTTATGATCTTTAACAGCGCAATGCTATATTCATCGTGAAAGCTTTCAATATTGAATTCCGAGGTATACTGCTTTATTAAAGCCAGTCCCACATCAAGTTCCTTTTTACTGATTGTTGCAATGGATGGACTGTTAATGTCATTGACAGACCTGATCTCTTCCGGGAAACGGATCTTTGTTATAACCAGGACGTTGTCCATAGGATGGATCACACATAGATTTTCAGTGCTGCGCAATACAAATCTGGCCACTCCAGCTTTCTTCGATTTAATAAGAGCCTTTAATAACAAGGCGTATGCCTTTTTACCCTGATTTTCAGGCTCCGCATAATAAGATGTCTCATAATAGATCGGGTTGATCTCCTCTATATCAACAAAATTCTCTAGTTCGATCAATTTCGTTTTTTCCGGGCTGGCATCCTCAAAATCCTCATCATCAAGTATTACATACTTTTCCTTGACTTGGAAACCTTTAACGATCCTGTCATAAGGAACTTCTTTGCCGCTGTTTTCATTAACGCGCTTGAATCTTATCCGGGAATGGTCCTTTTCATCGAGCATATCCAGATCCAGGCTACTGTTTTGAACAGCCGAAAAAAGCCTGACAGGAATATTAACCAGTCCAAACCCTATGGCCCCTTTCCAAATTGCTCTCATATTTAGTACTTTACTTCATAACAAGATGAGCACAAGTATTGTTTGATCCTGGCATTCAGTCTGGCCGAGATGAAGTTCGTTTCAGGCCTTATCAGATCGTCTTCAGCAAACCAATAATGGCTTCTATGGATAGCTTTTGCTGTACACCACTTTTCATCTCCTTCAAGGTAAGCGCTCCGCTTTGCATCTCCTCGCTTCCTATCAATATTACATAAGGAATCTGTTTGTCATCCGCGTAGCTCAGCTGTTTTTTCAACTTCGCTGCTGAAGGATAAAATTCGGCGGCTATACCAGCTTTACGCAGTTCCTGCAAGCTTGACAGGGCATATCTGGCAGCCTTATCAAAATTAACGATCAGGATCTGCGTTCCCGAGACAGCAGATTCAGGGAAAAGTCCCAGTTCCTGCATTACGTCATAAATTCTGTCTGCACCAAAGGATATTCCGACCCCCGTCAGTCCCTTTAACCCAAACATTCCCGTCAGATCGTCATATCTTCCACCACCCCCTATACTTCCCATAGCAACTTCATTAGACTTGACCTCGAAAATACAACCCGTATAATAATTCAATCCCCGGGCAAGCGTGATATCCAATTCGATATTATCCGGTATCACACCATTCAAAAGCTTCAGATAATCAAATACCTCTTCAATTTCTGAAATTCCCTTTAAACCGGGCAAAGATGATGACAAGGTCTTTTTCAGACTGTCGAGCTTTTGCTCGTTCGTCCCCTCCAGTAAGATCACCGGTCTCAAGTGCTCAACATCTGCTGAAGTGAAACCCCGCTCCAGTAATTCCCTTGTTACCCCATCAAGCCCTATCTTGTCCAGTTTATCAATAGCAACAGTCATGTCAATGATCAATTCCGGCTTACCCACAACATCAGCTATTCCGGCCAGTATCTTCCTGTTGTTGACCTTAATGGTAAAGTCCTTCAATCCAAGATCTCTTAAGGCCTCCTGGTAGATAAGTATAAACTCTGCTTCATTTAGCAAGCTGTCCGAGCCAACAACATCTGCATCACACTGATAAAACTCCCGGTACCTGCCCTTCTGAGGTCTGTCAGCGCGCCATACCGGCTGGATCTGAAACCGCTTAAAAGGAAGATGTATTTCATTTTGATGCATCACAACATACCTGGCAAATGGGACCGTCAAGTCATACCTTAGTGCTTTTTCACTTATTGATGAGGTGATCGCATTAGAATTCAATGAAGACAAGAGCTCTGGTTTAACTTTAGAAAGAAAATCCCCGCTGTTCAATATCTTAAAAATCAGCCTATCTCCTTCATCCCCGTATTTACCTGTCAAAGTGCTAAGATTTTCTATAGAAGGAGTTTGTATTTCAGCATAGCCGTACTTTTTAAATACACGTTTAATGGTATCAAAAATATGGTTCCGCCTGACCATTTCCTGCGGCGAAAAATCTCTTGTGCCTTTTGCTAAAGAAGGTTTGATGTTTGACATGGGCGCAAAAGTACAAAAACTAAAAGGCATAAAAAAGGTTGTCTGCGGCAGGCAGGCAACCTTGTATGACAATATTGTAGTCTAAGATTCTAAACCAGCAATCGTACAGGCTCTTCCAGCAGCGCTTTCAGCGTTTGAAGGAAAGCAGAACCTGTAGCACCATCCACCACACGGTGATCACAGCTCAATGTCACTTTCATCACATTACCCGGTACTACCGCACCATTTTTAACTACCGGAACCTGCGCAATACCGCTGACTGCCAGTATACATGCATTTGGCGTATTGATGATCGCTGTAAATTCATCTATGCCAAACATACCCAGGTTCGAGATTGTAAAGGTGGAACCTTCCATTTCAGCAGGTTGCAATTTTTTGGATTTGGCCTTTTGTGCAAAATCTTTCACTTCTGCTGAGATATGACTTAGGGATTTCCCATCTGCAAACTTAATCACAGGGACGAGCAAGCCTTCATCGACTGCAACAGCAACACCCACGTGTACATGTTCATTGAAACGGATCGTATCCCCCTGGAATGACGAATTGATCGCAGGATGCTGCTTGAGGGAGATGGCAACTGCTTTTACCACCAGGTCATTGAAAGAGATCTTCACTGGCGCATATTCATTCATCTTCGTGCGCGCCGCGATAGCACTGTCCATATCAATCGCCATGGTCAGATAGAAATGAGGCGCTGTAAACAAGCTTTCAGACAAGCGCCTGGATATCGCTTTGCGCATCTGCGTAACAGGCTTCTCTGTGAATTTCTCTTCTCCCGTATATTGCGGGATAACAGGTGCCGGTTGAGCCGCAGGTGATGATGCAGCTTGTTTTGGCGCGGCTGCTGCCTCCGGTTTAAAGTTTTCGACATCCTTTTTAATGATCCTCCCGCCATCTGCACTTCCAGCTACCTGTGAAAGATCAATGCCTTTGTCTTTTGCGATTCTTTTTGCCAGCGGAGATGCTTTTACGCGGTCTCCTGACTCAGTTGAAGCGGGTGCTTCTTCCTTGGCTTCAGCCGATTTCTCTGCTACCGGCGCATCAGACTTCTTATCGGCTGCAGGTTTTGCCGGTGCATCACCTTGGTTAAGGATACCGCTGATATCTGTTCCCTCAGGACCTACTATTGCTATAATGCCATTGACTTTTGCAGCCTGGCCTTTTTCAACACCAATGTGCAGCAGTGTTCCTGTGGCATATCCCATTACTTCCATGGTTGCCTTATCGGTTTCGACATCGGCCAGGATATCGTCATCCTTGACTTTATCACCAACTTTTTTATGCCATTCCGCAATCACACCTTCTGTCATGGTATCACTCAGAAGCGGCATCCGGATTACCGTAACGCCTTTCTCTGCAAGTTCTGCTTCGGAAAGTCCGCCAGCCGGGGCAGTTGTATCTTCCTTCTTCTCCGCAGCAGGCTCTTCAGCAGGCTTGGCTTCCCCCGCTTTTGCATCAGCATCCTTGCCGGCAGCACCACCTTCAGCTTCAAGAGCTGCCTTATAATCTTCACCTTCCTTGCCCACAACAGCGATAATGGCATCTACAGGAACGGCTTTGCCTTCTTCCACTCCTATGTACAACACCGTGCCATCCCAATATGATTCCAGGTCCATGGTCGCCTTGTCGGTTTCCACTTCGGCCATTACATCACCGCTCTTTACTTTGTCACCCACTTTTTTATGCCACTTTGCCATTACCCCTTCGGTCATGGTGTCGCTCATTTTGGGCATTCTAACTATTTCAGCCATCTTATAATATCAAATGAAATGCGTTCTTAATTAATCTAATACGTATGGGTAATCCTGCTGTGCATATACATCTTTATACAGTTCAGAAGCTTCAGGCCATGGAGATTCTTCAGCAAACTTAACCGACTCATCAACAATCCCCTTAACTTTGGCTTCGATCTCTTCTATCCAGGCTTCATCTGCATATTTTTCTTTCAGGATGACCTCCCTTACTTTTTCGATCGGGTCTTTTGCCTTATAATCTTCGAGTTCATCCTTGGTCCTGTATTTGGCAGGATCAGACATTGAATGTCCGCGGTAGCGATAAGTCCTCATCTCCAGGAAGGTAGGCCCTTCTCCGTTTCTTGCGCGCTGAAATGCTTCATCCATTGCGGTATGAACAGCCACAGGGTCCATGCCATCAACCGGTGCACAAGGCATATCAAAGCCAAGACCTATTTTATAGATATCTGTCATGTTGGTTGTACGCTCCACGGAAGTACCCATCGCATAGCCATTGTTCTCACAAACAAATATTACAGGCAATTTCCAGAGCATCGCCATGTTGAAAGCCTCATTTAAAGCCCCCTGACGAACCGCTCCGTCTCCCATGTAGCAAACATTTACATTGGAGGTACCTTTGTATTTTTCAGCAAAAGCTATCCCGGCACCCAAAGGGATCTGCCCGCCGACAATACCATGGCCTCCATAAAAATTATGTTCCTTACTAAATAAGTGCATTGAACCACCCTTTCCCTTTGAGCATCCGGTTGCCTTGCCATACATCTCAGCCATGATCGCATTTGCACTTACTCCCAGGGCAAGCGCATGCGCATGGTCACGATAAGCAGTAACCATAGAATCCCCTTGTTGCATTGCAGAAGCCGCACCAGCTACAACCGCTTCCTGACCTATGTATAAATGACAAAAACCACGTATTTTCTGCTGTCCGTAAAGCTGACCGGTTTTCTCTTCGAATTTGCGCATCAGCAGCATCGACTCAAACCATTTCAGATAAGTATCCTTATTAATTTCTACTGCACTCATTGTTGGGTGTTGATTTAATTTACGCGAGCAAATCTACTTTTTTATTGCAACATAATAAAGAAAATGATTGTAAAATGAACACTGTGCAGCTGGCGATGTTAATAACTTTTTGTAAATGATCCATGACATTTGGATAACATTTGTAAAATACATAAGTTTGCTGCTCAAACAATAAGCCCCTGTGGTGTACGTTTAAGTGTAAGTGTAAATTACCGAAACTTAACAGTATAACATGATAAAAAAGTTTTTGTTGTCCTTTCTAATCGTAATGTGCGGTTTACTAACTGTAAATGCACAGACAAAAACAAAAGAAACCACCAAGCTTGAAGACCCGGACAACTTAGCATCACAATATTTTTCCCAGGTAATGGGCGTAGCGGTAGACGCGACTTCAAATATCAAGCTATATAAATTTATCTATGAGTGGATAGGCACGCCTTATAGATTCGGGGGCAATACAGAAAAAGGAATCGACTGTTCTGCATTTACAAAAGCCATTTACGATAAAGTTTTCAACACTACTATCCTCCGCAATTCACGTGATATTTTCAGTATGGTCAACCCTTTACCCAAGGACGAGCTGAAAGAAGGGGACCTGGTATTCTTCAAAATAAAGAGCAGAAGTATCACCCACATAGGCATATACCTCGGAGACAACAGATTTGCTCATGCTTCATCAACCCGGGGAGTGGTCATCAGCAACCTGAACGAACCTTATTACTCCCGTTATTTTTATAAAGGTGGCAGGATCATCGAAGGGATTAAAAACGACCTGATGGAAGAGTGACCTTCATGGGTTCCCTAAAAGTAATCTTTCTTTTCACTGCGCTGATTGTTCTGACCGGAAGCTGCACGACTACGGGCAACACAATCTCTTCAAACTTTTTCGCTGCGACAAGCGATTCTTTACCCATAGCAGACACCATTTCAATCACTGCAGTAGGTGATGTTATGCTGGGCTCCGCTTATCCGCTGAAACCCGGACTTCCTGAACACGATGGACTGGAGAGTTTTAAACACGTTAATGCCTTTCTGAAAGGCGACATTATATTTGGCAATCTTGAAGGCGTACTTCTGGATACCGGCAAATCCAGTAAATGCAAGGATACTGTTAACAACAGCTGTTTTGCTTTTAGAATGCCTGAGAGATACGGGAGCATTTTGAAAAAAGCAGGCTTTAATGTTTTAAGCATTGCAAACAATCATATCGGTGACTTTGAAGCTGCAGGCCGTAAACGAACAGCAGAAATCCTGGATTCGCTTGAAATAAAGTACGCGGGGCAACTGCCCAATCCATCAGTCATCTTTGAAAAAGACAGCGTACGCTATGCATTCTGCGCATTTGCACCCAATGAAAATACGATGTCTGTCAATCAGCTGGACAGCGCAAAAAAACTTGTTTCCGCACTAAAAGCCCATGCAGATATCGTGATCGTGTCCTTTCACGGAGGTGCCGAAGGCGAAAAACATGAACATGTTCCCCAAACAGACGAACTTTTTTACAAGGAAAACAGGGGAAATGTATATGCTTTTGCACATAGTGTTATAGACGCCGGTGCAGATGTAGTACTCGGACACGGACCACACGTGACCAGAGCAGTTGAAGTATATAAAGGACGTTTCATTGCCTACAGCCTTGGCAACTTCTGTACATACGGAAGTTTCAACCTGTCAGGTCCGGGAGGTATTGCCCCCCTGTTGCAATTGAAGATCAGCAGCCGCGGTGATTTCCTGTATGCCGACATAATATCGGTCAGGCAAACCAAATACAATGGCCTCCGGCCCGATTCGCTCCATTCCGCTTTTAAAAAGATCATTGCACTGACCAATGCAGATTTCCCAGGTCACCGTCTCAGTTTCTCCGGGACAGGACACATCGCAATGAAAAAATGATCAGCCAGCGTCCTTGGTATTCTTGACCAGTCCAATTCCCGAGAAGAAAAAGATAATTCCGATGACTGCGGTCACAACCAGTTCCCTGGTCTGTATGCTGTGATTTATAAAACTGTACCCCGCATAGATCAGGCCTATTATACCCAGAATCGTAAGTATGGTCCCAAATGTACGTTTAACATTCATAGTGATGCATTTAGTTAACAACAAGCATCCTGCAATATCTATGCCTTCCCAAAATAATAGGAATTGTCTTTGCAGGGAATCTTCCAATTCTTTGTATATTGAGACATTTCACAATTAAAATCTATAGCTATGAATTACTCTCTCTACATTTTTCTCTTTTTTGCACTGGTCATCCTGATCAGTTCATTTGTTACGGTCAAGCAGGGAACGATCGCCGTAATCACCGTATTCGGAAAGTACCGCAGACTGTTAAGGCCTGGCTTAAGCCTGAAAATACCCTTGATAGAAAACATCCATTCCAGGATCTCTATACAAAACAGATCAGTAGAGCTTTCTTTCCAAGCCGTAACTCAGGATCAGGCAAATGTATATTTTAAAGCGATGCTGCTGTATTCCGTCATCAATCACGACGAAGAAACGATCAAAAATGTTGCCTTCAAATTTGTGGATGCAACCAACCTCATGCAGGCATTGATCCGGACCATTGAAGGCTCTATCCGTGCCTATGTTGCTACACAAAAACAAGCCAATGTCCTTGCCCAGAGAAATGAGATCGTAGAACATGTAAAACACCAGATCGACCAGGTCCTGGAAAGTTGGGGCTATCACCTGCAGGACCTTCAACTCAATGACATCACATTTGATGAAGAGATCATGCGTTCAATGAGCAGGGTGGTTGCTTCACATAACCTTAAAGCAGCAGCGGAAAATGAAGGACAAGCATTACTGATTACCAAAACCAAAGCTGCAGAAGCAGATGGAAACGCAATAAAGATTGCAGCAGCAGCAGAACGTGAGGCAGCTCAGCTGAGAGGTCAGGGCATTGCACTTTTCAGGGCCGAAGTAGCACACGGGATGACCAGGGCAGCACAGGAAATGGAAGAAGCTAACCTGGACATCTCTGTTATTTTATTCACGATGTGGACAGAATCCATTAAGCAATTTGCCGAGAACAGCGATGGCAACGTAATTTTCCTTGATGGCTCAACAGAAGGAATGAATAAGACAATGAAAGAAATGATGGCCATGCAGATGCAAAAGAATTCCGGCAAATAGAAACCAAAGAGAGGAGCCCCTGCAACAGCGAACTGTTACAGGGGCTCCTCTTTCTTTATAAATCTGTCAGGATTTACTGTTTAAGCTGCATCAGATCAGCCATTACATGCAAGCTCTCATCCTCTACAAAATCAAAACTTTCTTCCTTAGTGATCTTTTCACCCTTTTTGACCTGAGGCAAGCCCCTTGCCGCCCTTAGTTCATTGGTCCTGGCGAGCGCCTTAGCTTCCAGGCTATCCCGCTCTGTTTTAAGTTTTACCTGATTTAGCGATACCGTTTTCTCGCCTTCTCGCTTTTTAAGATCCATAATGTCCTGCTGAAGCATTTTATAATCCAAAGATTTGGCCATCCGGTCATTGTGAAGCTTTAGGAGCGTCTGTTTAACAGCATTTAGATCTGCCACTGGCGTAAAGCCCGATCTTTGTATCTCATCCCATGGAAGCGCAGACTTCTCCGTATCCTCACCGATTTTATCCATTGGGTACAACGAAGGAAACTGAATATCCGGCATGACACCTTTATGCTGGGTACTGCTGCCTGTTACCCGGTAAAATTTGGCCATGGTCAGATTGATCTGTCCAAGCTGCATAGCACTGTCCTTTCCAAAACTAACGATCTTGGCATCTTTATTCACCAATGCAGCAAGTCTTTGCAGCATAGACGGATTGACCAGCTGGTTCATATCAATAGAAGACTGTACCGTTCCTTTTCCATAGGTCTGCGTACCCAGGATGATGCCTCTGCCATAATCCTGAATGGCACCGGCAAAAATTTCAGAAGCGGAAGCACTCAGCCTGTCCACCATTACCCCAAAAGGTCCGTCCCAGGCCACACCATTATTGGTATCTTCCTGCACATCTATGGCACCTTTAATGTCCTTTACCTGAACTACAGGGCCGTGATCAATAAATAAACCGGTCAGGTCGATGGCCTCCACAAGAGAACCTCCACCATTGGCCCTGAGGTCCATGACGATCGCATCAACTTTATCCTTATTCTTCAAAGTATCAATAAGCAATCTGACATCTCTCGTAGTGCTTTTGTAATTAGGATCTCCTGCCCTCGCGGCTTTAAAATCCGCATAAAAGCCCGGCACTGTAATGACGCCCACTTTGTAGGTTTTCCCATTTGATTCCACAGATTTAACTTTTTTCTTTGCAGACTGATCTTCCATAATGATCTTCTCTCTCACCAGTTCTACAACCACCGGCTTAGCAGACATCTCCTGACCAGCCGGAATGATCTTCAGCCTTACCTTGGTGCCTTTCGGTCCCTTGATCTTTGCAACAGAGCTTTCTATCCTCCAGCCAATAATGTCCTCAAAGTCTGCGTTACCCTGAGCCACACCGATAATACGGTCTCCGGCAGTCAACTGCTTGCCTTTAAACGCAGGGCCGCCCGGAATAATTTCAGCAATCTTAAGGATTTCATTCTCCAATTGCAGCCTGGCACCTATTCCCTCAAAAGAACGCGCCATATCCTCGTTAAACGCCTGGGCATTGGCAGGATTAAAATAATTTGTGTGCGGGTCGATCGTTTCGGTAAATGCATCCATTACCGTTTGAAACACATCCTGGTTGTTGATCTTTGAAGACTGCGACCTAAGGTTAGTGTACCGTTTTGTCAGCGTTTCAACATTCTTATCATCAGCTGTTCCCGCGATCTTAAGATTCACCAGTTCATATTTTACCCTTTTCTTCCAGATATCGTTCAGTTCCGCCTGAGTCTTTGCCCACGGCATATTTTCACGGTCAAAGGTATAGGTGTCATTCTGGTTAAAATCAAATTTGGTCTTGACCTGTTCCAGGGCATAATTGACAAATTCATTGTAGCGTTTCAAGTATACATTAAAGATGTAAAATGCAGAATTCAGGTTTCCTTCCCTGAAATCATCATCCAGCCTGTTCCTGAATTTCTCAAATTCCGCAATATCCGATGACAGGAAATAATACCTGTAAGGATCCAGGTCCTTGACATACTTATCAAGCACCAGAGAAGATATAGAATCATTGACTTTAGATTTCTTATAATTGTATTTCTCTATCAGTGAAACGATCTCCCTGCAAACCAGGGCCTGTTTTTCATCCGGCACAATATTACTTATACCCTTTACCAGAGGCTGAGGTTCCGGGGCGGCATGACAAGCGAGGACAGCTGCGGTAAATGTTACCAATAATATTCTCTTCAACATCTCTTTTACAATTTTAAATTCCATTTTTATGATCAACACTAATATGATACCAATTTCACAAATAAACACAAAAGAGACAGCATTATTACTGTCTCCCTTCTGTAAACTTACCCAAATGTAGCTAAAATTCCCTGGCCAATAAACTGCTTGATAATAGAACCTTACAATTCCGGAATTAAGATTTGCTCTTCCTGGAAGGAATTAAGGCCCTCGCTACACGGATCTGGCTTTTAAATGCACTTGTGTTTGCAGATCTCGCAAGAAGCTCTGCTTTGTTCAGGTCCTGGGCAGCCATCATGTATTCCTTCCTTTTGATCTTTACATTGGCGATGCCCAATACAGATTCTATATTGGCATAACTACTGCCGATCTGTCTGGCTATGATACCCTGCTGTGTATAGAACCAGAGAGATTGCGTCAGCTTATTCGAAGCCAGGTATATTTTGCCCAGCTGTCCATAAGACTCCATCTGTCCGGACCTGCTGCCAATCTTTGCATAATTTTTTAAGGCCACGTTTAGCACAACCTGTTCCGCCTCTGTATAGTGAGTGAGCAGGTAGTGTACATTGCTCAACCTCATAAGCGCAGAGCAATATCTGGAGAACTGTCCTGCACTATTGTATTCAAAAGCAGCTTTACCAAACAAATTCAGAGCCTCGTCGTAAGCTCCGTCACGCTCGTTCCGTTCTGCCTCAGAAAAATAAACGTTCCCCTCGCCCACATCCAGATTGGACACTGCAATATTAATGGCAGCCCCTACCGGTTCCTGATCAGGCGAATTGTGGTTTGTCTGCGACACCGCCGCAGAGCACACCAGCATAAAAAGGATTGCGAATAAAATCTTATTCATCGTGTAAAGATATAACAAAACTGTTAAACAAACACTACCATCCTCTGAATTAAGACATTATAGAAACTATATTTTTGGCGCCCAACCCTTCTCATAACTGCGGGACCATAACTTCTGCGCATCACCATCACCAATAATATGCCCATTCTGAGCATTGATCTTTAAGTCTCTGCCCACACGCCAGGAAATATTTCCAAGCTGCATGGCAACTGTGCTCTTGTGCCCCAGCTCCACATCACAATTGGGCCGGCGGTCATTACGGATAGCATCAAGAAAATCCATCACATGATAATTATCAAGACCAATGCTCGGACTGGCAGTATTCCTGCCCTGCATGGAATCATCCTTCATCAGGGACTTAACCTCATTGATCAGCTTGCCGCTCAGATCATAGACCTTATAGCTGTCACCGCCAGTATCAAGGCTTCCCTTATCACCATAAAAAATAATACCACGATCCGCACCTTCCACCTTACGGGCATTCGCACTGCGGCCTTCCCAGATCAGCGACACACCGCCAGGATACTGAATGGTCGTGATCTGTGTATCAGGAGTCTCCCAGTCATCTTTATAATTATACCTGCCTCCTGCAGATGAAACCCGCTCAGGATAGTCAACCCCGAGGCCCCAGCGTGCCACATCCACCTCATGCGTACCATTGTTCAGGGCCTCGCCAGTCCCCCAATGCCAGAACCAGTGCCAGTTGTAATGGATCAAGCCATCCTTATAGGGCATTCTGGGTGCAGGCCCCTGCCACAGGTCATAATCCAGCCAGTCCGGAACAGGAGCAGGCTTAAGGAAATTCGGCCCGCGTTCATTTGTGTACCAGGTCTTTGCCATATAAACCCTTCCAATGATCCCTTTATGGAGCTGTTCAATGCCCTGTGTGAGCACAGGCGCAGACCTGCGCTGGGCACCCATCTGTACTACACGATCATACTTTCTTGCAGCCGCGACGGCCATCTCGCCTTCATTTGGATTGTGGCTTAAGGGCTTCTCAACATATACATGCTTTCCCGCCTGACAGCCCATGATCGTGAGTGGTGAATGCCAGTGATCAGGAGTCGCGATATAAATCGCGTCGATGGACTTATCAGCCAGCACCTTCCTGCAATCCTTCTCAGATTTCGGGGGGCTATCCTGCCCGGCAGCAACGACTGATTTGATCGCTTTTGGAATCGTCCTGGAATCAACATCGCAAACACAGGAAACCATTGTATTCTTTTGACCTGCGAACACCGCAGCCATACCATTACCCCTCCCGTTCAACCCGATCGCAGCCACATGGATCCGGTCGTTGGCCCCGACTATCCTGTTGTAGCTTTTAGCACTGAATCCCATTGCACTGCTGTTCAGAAAGTTTTGCCCGGCAGCCAACGCTACTGTGGCCACTCCTATTTTTCTGATAAAGTCACGGCGCTTTTCCATAATGTTTACAGTTGGTCTCTAAATTTAACTCAAGATAAGATTATACCCTGAATCTTTTGACAGCTAACTTATCTGTTACACAACAGATTCAATAAAGCTTCATATAACCCAGGCTGATCCGGTCCTCATCTGCGGCGACAACCGGACTCAGAATGAGCCGGTAATGCGCTTTATGGTGCAAGGGAAGCATTCCAGGAATCTCATAAATATCATCTACATCCACTCCATATTTATCGTCTATATGAGATGCTGCCCCTTTGAAACCGCTATGCATATAAAAGGCTGTCTCCTTGGCCTGACGGACCGCTTCAGCCATATCAGTCGCAGCGACGAGCAATTTATAATGAAGTTCATCAAAAACACCGGCTTTATATCCACCCAGGTTCAGAAAAAATAACCTGAGTGTACTAACGGGGCCAGGCATATCCGCATCCACGACCTCTACCCGGTATCCATTTACAATATTCACTTCACGCCAGGCATCCATGTGTATTTTGCCTTTAGCCTCAGGCCAGAAATCTATCATCTCCTTTTTCAAATCATAGACCGTATGACCTATTCCAAAAAAAATATCGTGCTGTTCAGTATACCTGCCCTCCGGTGTACAGCCCAGCATCACCATAAATAATTTAGGTCTGTCCTTCATCGTAATTCCCTGTTTGTATTTTTTATTCTGTAAAAATAGATGAAAACATTTAAAAATAATTCCGTGTTTATACAGCAAACCCACTATCTATGATGCCGTTGCCACAATCTCCACCAGATGGAGGGGCCCTTTATGCCGAAACAAATATGGCCCGCTTTTTCCCCGAGCCACTCAATGCACTCACTTCCTGTTTTTTTCTTGGAATAGCAATATTCTGGACTTTCAAACTTCGTAACGAGTACAGGAACCACCCTTATCTGAGCATTGCATTAATACTACTTTACATTGGCGGCATAGGCGGGACCATTTACCATGGCCTTCGCCAGTGGAGTTTTTTTATTTTAATGGACTGGATGCCGATCATGCTGCTTTGCCTCTCCGCCGGAGTATATTTTCTGGCCAGACTGGTGCGCTGGGCTTATGCACTTGGCATTGTGCTGGTCTATATGCTATTCCAGTTCTACCTTCGCAGCACAATGGCAAATGACCCTCACCTGTTCATCAATATCAATTATGCATTGATGGCCTTACTTGTGCTACTCCCTGTAACCGCCTACCTAAGCCATACCAACTGGCAGCATGGCAAATGGGTAGGCTTTGCATTGGCTGCCTTTATCATTGCCCTTACCTTCCGCATCACAGATCAGCGGGTCAATTTTAAGTTCGGGACACATTTCCTGTGGCATACCTTTGGCGCGGTTGCCTCCTTTTGTATGTTCAACTATATCTATCTGGTCAATGCAATGAAAAACAGGCCATATCACCGATAAACCTCGTTGAGAATATTCGCAAGGCAAATTCCGCCCTTCAGCAATTGCTCATTCAACAGCTCCACAAAATCGAAATTATATTTATAACTGAGCTTGTCCTCAGCCCTGGTAGCGGCATAAATTTTATTACAGGCCAGGTAAGACCCGTAGACATAATCTTCCAGCGGCAATTTCCTCCAGTTTTTTAACTGATCAGCTGTAGGATGATCAATTGCCGAAACATATTCTGTATAGCTCAGTTGCTGATATTCAATCAGCGACTCATCCCAGACCCGGTGCAGGTTCGACTTTTCCCCAAACCAGGTCACATAGATCTTATTACCCCCAAGATCTTCCTTTCGGGCAGTATGCATAGGCTGGTTCAAGTCACCTGCCAGATGGATAAGCATACGCAGCGCCAGCTTTTTCTGATCGGGAGTACTTCCGGCATCTTTCAGTACTGCCTTCATCTCCATGATCTTATTATAAACATTAGGTTCCTTTTCTGTCGCCAGAAAGCGCTGCAGCCCCTGCTTGTCCAGTCCCTCCGGAAGATTGACAAAGTGCCAGTTATAAAGATAATCATACGCAGGATCCGACTTAATAAAATCACCCCAATTGCTGGCCATTGCAATACTTTCATCACCCAGTATCACCCTGACAGCCCTCCTGGCCCTGGCTGTCAGATGATTCTCCGCGATCTGCCCGACTATCCTGTGGCCCAGCATGCCCCAGGCGCCGGAATCCAAAGGCACCCAGACCAATAAAACCAGCAGCACAGCACACTTTAACTTAAGAATTCTTTTTCCTGCCATGATTTCCAATTTAATTTATAAAGGCTGCGGAACACAATTTATCCGCCGCTTTAAAACAAGATCCAGCACACGCTGGTTTTCCGTACTTTCCAGTACAAGCCGCTTTTCAGCTGCGACCAGCACTTTAAAACTTTTGATGTACTGCCCTATCTGGTAACAGCCCGATATCTTCTGTTTATAATTGGGCTTGGTATAAGTACCCAACAAAAAAACCGTATCAGACCTGACCTGATAAGTCCCCTTCGCATATTCCTTCCAGATTCCCTTATTAAAACAGGAATCCGGATAATAATTTACCCTGGAGTGCGTGGTCAGGTCTACGTAGAAAGAATCACAGGTAAACCTGAACAAATGTCTCGTGTAGTTCAGGAGCTGCCCTTCATGCGGTATACTGTCCTGATTCCATACCCCCTGTAAAAATCCAGCACCCACACCCTGCACATCAGGCAATCGCTGACAGCCGGATAGTAATACTACAGCAACAACGAACACTAAAACAAAGCGCTGCACAAAATATAAGGACTATTTTAAACTTCCTACCATATCTTCCGGGCGCACCCACTGATCAAATTGCTCAGGTGTCAGAAGACCAAGCTCAACAGCCGCGTCCTTCAGGGTCTTATTCTCCTTATGCGCCTTCTTGGCGATCTTGGCAGCACTCTCATAGCCAACATGCGGGTTCAGCGCAGTTACCAGCATCAGTGAATTTTGCAGATGCCTTTTAATTTCCGGCAAATTGGGTGCAATTCCCTCCGCACATTTGTCATTAAAAGACACGCAAGCATCCCCGATCAACCTTCCCGACTGCAATACATTAGCGGCAATCAGCGGTTTAAACACATTCAGTTCAAAGTGACCGTTACTACCGCCAATGCCCACCGTCACATCATTGCCCATAACCTGGGCACAGACCATTGTCATCGCCTCAGGCTGGGTAGGATTCACCTTTCCCGGCATAATTGACGAACCAGGCTCGTTATCAGGGATAATGACCTCCCCGATCCCGCAACGGGGACCTGAGCTCAGGATACGGATGTCATTGGCGACTTTCATCAGCGATACCGCAACCCGTCTGTAAGCAGCGCTCAATTCCACCATAGCATCATGCGCCGCAAGCGCCTCAAATTTATTCGGCGCAGTCACAAACGGAAGCCCGGTAAGTTCTGCAATTTTCCCGGCGACCAGCACATCATATCCCTTTGGAGTATTGAGGCCAGTACCGACCGCCGTACCGCCAAGCGCAAGTTCCGCAACCATCACCAGCGCATTCTTTATTGCTCGCAGGCCATTATCGATCTGCTGCACATATCCGGAAAACTCCTGCCCAAGGGTTAAAGGCGTGGCATCCATAAAATGCGTTCTCCCGGTTTTCACAATGTCCGCAAACTCCACCGCCTTTTTATGCAAAGTATTCCTCAGCTTCTCCATGCCGGGGATGGTTACTTCGACAGCCTGTCTGTATGCAGCAATATGCATCGCAGTTGGAAAGGTATCATTTGAAGACTGCGACTTGTTCACATCATCATTAGGGTGCAATATCTTTTGAGGATCACCCAGTTTGCCCCCATTAAGCACATGCGCCCTGTTAGCGATCACTTCATTCCCGTTCATGTTGCTCTGGGTACCCGATCCTGTCTGCCAGATCACCAGCGGGAACTGGTCGTCTAACTGCCCCGCGATCACCTCATCACAAGCCCTGGAGATCAGGTCCGCCTTCTCAGCAGACAGGACACCCAGCTCATGATTGGCCAGTGCAGCAGCCTTTTTCAGGTAACCAAATGCATGGATGATCTCCCTCGGCATAGAAGCTTCCGGGCCGATCTTAAAATTATTTCTTGAACGTTCAGTCTGAGCACCCCAGTATTTATCAGCAGGCACCTGTACGTCACCCATGGTATCATGTTCGATTCTAAAATCCATTTGCAATCAATTATATTTTAAGTTCTAAATCTGCATTTCCACACGAAGGAAGATCGGTCGTGTTTTCAGACAAATTTAGTTTTTTTGGGGTTAAAGCATCCTATTTATCAAATATATTTGGATTCGTTACACCAATCATTTTCTGATACGGCAAACCAGCAATGTTTAAAACTCTTTTACGTTAAAAGAGGGAATAATCCTTATTTTTCGCGCTTCTAAACCGCATATACATTTCATGAGTAATCGTCATACTTTAGCCGTGGCCACAATGGCCATTTTCCTGTTCACAGCCTGTTCAAATTCTCACAAAGGAGACGCCTTAAAAACCCTTTCCAAGGAAAGGACGAACGATGACGATAAAGCCGACAGCCTGATGCTGAAATACGATCCGGCCAAAGGCGACAAATGGATCGCAGATTTCGTCAGCAACCTGCACAAAAAATATGGTTTTAACGGGAATATGCTGGTCGCAAAAGACGGCAGGATACTTTACGAAAAAGCCATCGGATGGGCAGACTACCTTCACCGCGACAGCCTTAAAATAAATTCCGAGTTTGAACTGGCATCAGTCACCAAAACATTTACCGGCACAGCAATCCTGCAGCTGATCGAGCAAGGCAAACTCTCATTAACAGACGATGTAAAAAAATTCTATCCCAATTTTCCATATGAGGGCATTAACATCAAGCTGCTGCTGACCCACCGCAGCGGAATGATGAATTATGTTTACTTCACCGACGGCATCTGGAAGGATAAGAAGAAACCGATGAGCAATGTCGATGTAATGAACCTCATTGCCGAACATAAGCCCAACCGCTATGCCAAGCCAGACACGCGTTTTCATTATAATAATTCCAACTATATGGTACTCGGGGCCATCATTGAAAAAGTAACCGGCAAGCCTTATGCCGACTATATGATGGAAAACATATTCAAGCCAGCCGGAATGAAACATACCCACGTATATTCCACAACAGTATACCCAAAGATACCAGTAGACGTAGTAGGACATGACCGGACCTGGAGGTATTCCGTAGTACAGAACTTTCTGGATGGCCCTGTAGGAGACAAAGGCATATACAGCACCCTGCATGACCTTTTATTATTTGACAAGTCGCTTAAAAACGGAAGACTCCTGACCAAAAAGAGCCTGGATTCCGCCTACACCGGACACAACAAAGCGATCAACGGGCATTTCAATTATGGCTATGGCTGGAGGATATTTGATGGCGACAACGGTGAGAAAGTTGTGTATCATACCGGCTGGTGGCATGGCTTCCGTCACATCTACGTCCGTGATATCAGAAAAAACATTGTGATCATATTCCTGGGCAACCTTACCAACGGAAGCCTTTTACATCTTGACGAACTATACAAATACCTTAAAACACCCATTATCCGTAAAGGAGCCTATTCCGGTTCAGGGTCACTTCCGGGCAGCGATGAAGATTAAGAAATTTTGTCCAGCGCAATTGCCCTGCTCCCCCTGAGCAGGTAACTCCTCAGCAAGCTATTCTGCGGATGTTCAAGTAAAGGATCTGCTGCAAGCACATCTATCACCAGATTTCTTGCATCCTGCAGGATCTGCTGGTCCTTTGCCAGGTCTGCAAGTTTTAAATCAAGCACCCCACTTTGCTGGGTTCCGGCAATATCACCTGGTCCGCGCAACTGCAGGTCTGTTTCTGAGATCTCAAAACCATTGTTCGTTCTTATCATTGTTTCAAGACGCAATTTGGCCTCCTTGCTCAGTTTATTGCCCGACATCAGAACACAAAAAGACTGTGCTGCACCACGTCCCACCCTTCCCCGAAGCTGATGCAACTGGGACAAGCCAAACCGTTCAGCATGTTCGATGACCATTACAGACGCATTGGGAACATTTACGCCAACTTCTATAACCGTCGTTGCTACCATGATCTGAGTCTTTCCATCAACGAACTGCTGCATCTCATGCTGTTTATCCGCATTGCTCATCTTGCCGTGAACAATGCTGATCTGGTACTCTGGCCTTGCAAACTGGTAGCTCAGCTGCTCAATTCCCGCCTCCAGGTGTAAAAGATCAAGCTTTTCACTCTCTTTGATCAGCGGGTAGACCACATAAACCTGCCTGCCTTTGGCAATTTCCTGTTTCATAAAACCAAACATCCTCAACCGCTGCCCTTCAAAAAAATGCAGGGTTTCGATGGGCTTTCTTCCCGCAGGAAGTTCATCGATAACAGAAACATCCAGATCACCATACAAAGTCATGGCCAGTGTCCTGGGGATGGGAGTAGCCGTCATGACCAGGATATGCGGAGGAACAGCGTTCTTCCGCCAAAGCCTGGCCCGCTGCTCCACGCCAAAACGGTGCTGCTCGTCGATCACGACCAGTCCAAGATTTCTGAACACCACCTTATCTTCAATAAGCGCATGTGTACCGATCAGGATATCGATCGAGCCACTTTCAAGACCATCATGCAGCCTGGCACGTTCCTTCTTAGGCGTACTCCCCGTCAGGACCGCCACATTTACCAGCTTCCCCTTAAGCAAGCCAATAACCGATTCATAGTGCTGCCTGGCCAGTATCTCGGTCGGCGCCATCATACAAGCCTGACAACCATTATCACAGGCCAGCAGCATGCTCATCAATGCAACAACAGTCTTTCCGCTGCCCACATCTCCCTGAACCAGCCTGTTCATCTGTATGCCCCGCTGGGTATCCAGCCTGATCTCCCTGATCACACGCTTCTGTGCGCCCGTCAGGTCAAAAGGTAGCAGGTCACGATAAAAAGTATTCACCCGCTCCCCGACATGCGCAAACAGATGTCCCTTAAACCGCAGCTCCCGCTGTTGTTTCGCATGCAGCAACTGCAATTGAATAAAGAACAACTCCTCAAATTTCAGCCGCAGCTCTGCGCGCTTCAACGCCTCAATATCTTTAGGAAAATGTATGTTTAACAAAGCCTCCTTACGACCGGGCATCCGGTAAATATCAAGAATATAGGGGGGAATTGTTTCCCTGACCTCCTTGAGAAACTGCTCAACAACAAGAGCAACAAGCTTTTGCAATCCTTTACTGTCAAGGAAAAATTTCTTTAGCTTCTCCGTGGAATGATAAACAGGCTGCAGCCTCCTATTGCCTGTAATGGTCACAGGCCGGGGATATGGCTCAAGCTCGGGGTGAGAAATGCTATAGCTGCCATTAAATACCGCCGGTTTTCCGAAAACAATATAAACCTTGCCATTTTCGATGTTTTCGTCAACCCATTTAATGCTTTGAAACCATACCAGTTCCATAGTCCCGGTTTCATCGCTCAACCTCGCAACCAATCTCCTTTTTTGTTTTTCACCAATGATCTCCTTATTGCTGATCCTTCCCAGGATCTGCACATAAGGCAGATCAGGATTCAGCTCATTGATCTTATAGAATCTGGTCCGGTCAATATACCGGAACGGAAAATGGTTCAGCAGCTGTTCACAAGTATATATGCCAAGCTCTTTCTGCAGAAGCTCAGCACGCTTTGGCCCAACTCCCTTCAGAAACTCAACACCAGTATCTAAAGCTGCTGCAAACAAGGACTAACATTTATAAGCAGTCATTGAAATCTCAACATTCACGCCTTTAGGCAATCCCTTCACCGCAACGGTTTCACGTGCAGGGTAATTGCCCGTAAAATAGCTTCCAAAGATCTCGTTCACTTCCGCAAACAGCCCCATATCAGCTAAAAAGATGGACACCTTAACCACATCTTCAAACCCATAAGAAGCCTCCAGCAGAACCGCTTTGATATTGCGCATCACCTGGTGCGTCTCTTCAGCAACCGAAGATTGCTCGATCTCCCCCGTAGCAGGATTGATCGCGATCTGACCAGACATGAACAAAAAGCCGTTTGCGATCACAGCCTGGTTATAGGGCCCGATAGGAGCAGGCGCATTTGGAGTATTGATTATTTGATTCATTTTGATAAGATCCAGGTGATCAACTTCCATGTCAGCCCCAGAACAAAAATACCTATAGCAATTGCATTGATCGCATGCATGATCCTGATGTTGATATTATCAGGCCTGTTCGGGTCTTTTTTTCTAAAGAAATACACGGCAATACAAACTTAGACAAAACTGTTTAAGCATTCATGAAAAAACAACACAAAAAAGAGAGGGCCCCTTATGAGGCCCTCTCTTCTTATACCTTTAGAAATTCTTAGTTTCTAACAGTTTCAACACGACGGTTCTGGATACGACCTTCTTCAGTATCGTTAGAAGCGATAGGATTAGCTTCACCATAAGCCTTGGTTGCTACCTGACTAGCATTTACGCCAGTGTTAACCAGGTAAGTTTTAACTGAATTAGCCCTGTCTTTAGACAATTTCAGGTTGTATGCAGCGGTACCTTCGCTAGAAGCGTAACCATTTAAAGTTACTTTACCACCGTTTTCACGCAATACTGAAGATAATTTATCTAAAGTAGGATAAGCTTCGGTTTTCAAAACTGATGAGTTAAACTCGAACTGGATATTTTCAAAACCAGATGCGTTGTTTACAGCAGTTGGTTCTGGAGCTTTAGGCAGCGGACATCCTGAACCATCAACAGCAGTTCCTGCTGGAGTACCTGGGCACTTGTCAAACTGATCAGAAACACCGTCACCATCAGAATCTTTTTTCAGATCTTCAACAGCTTTCTCAACATTGGCAACACGGTTTTTCAACGCTTCAACTTCTTGACGCAATGAAGGATCTTTCAATTCATCATACATCAAAGCAAGTGGGTTTACCCAATCCAGGTTTGGTTTAGATTTAGAACCCAGAGAGAATTCAAGACCAGCATATCCGTAAGAAAACTTGTCTTTAGAAGTTCCTTTTGCATAAACTCCATCAAAGTTATCTCCATCAATAAAGTGCATGGTATAACCCAGGTTGAAAGACACACGGTCAGAAACCTTAAATTTGATACCGGCACCTACAGGGATATAAGCTTCTTTAACGTACTTTTTGTCACCGTCATCACCGAAGGTCTCGCCCAGATCTTTAGGATCTGCACCGTTCAGCGCAGCTCTGTAAGCAGCAACACCATAACCAGCAGTTACAAAGAAGTTAACGGAGTTATCGCGACGAAGGAAATCAACAGTAGCTACGTTGACAACACCCCTCAGGTCTACAGCATAACCAAGTTCAGTTTCGAAGCTTGAGATACCGTTTACACTACCTGCAGAATTTGCATCTTCATTATCGCCGGAAACTTTCCCGCGGAAAAGGTTTCCTTCAAGTCCGAAAGCATGACCAAGTTGTTTTCTCAAAGAGATACCATAACCAAGTTCAGGTTTCCAGTTGGTAAAGTCATTTGATCCGCCGGTTACAACGAATGGAGATAAAACACCACCGTTTATTCCCAGGGACCAAGTCCTGTACTGCCCTCTACCGCCAAATACCTTGGCAGAAGAAGAAGTCATTGTAGAATCCTGTGCGCTGGCAATGGAAGTAGCTCCCATTAAAGCGACAAAAGAAACCGCAAGACCCTTTTTTAAAGTAGAATAATTCATAATTGTCTTTTTTAAGGTTAAACAAATTTTAACTGTATAATTTTTTTGTGTAGCAAAATTAAACAAATTTTTAATTTCTCAAAACACTTATGCAAACTCCGTTCCAAACTTAGAAAATAATACAAATTACCCCGTTTTTAGCCAAAATAAAGCGTATTTTTCAATAACAGAAGATCGAAATTTTTCAGAGTCCTAATTTTAAGACATCCCGCTCAATCCTTGTCGGACAACATAAAAAGCGATACTTTTATCAAAATTTTAAGGCATCATGCCCATACCCAAGCTCATCCATCAAACATTTAAAACAGCACGCTTACCCTTTTTAACAAAGTGGCAGGTCGCCAGGTTCAGAAAAAAAAATCCTGAATATACCTATGAGTTCTATGATGACCAGCGCATAGAACAATTCTTAACCGCCGAATTTGACCAGGAAACACTCCAACTTTACCAGCAATTGAACATAGGCGCAGCCAAGGCCGATTTTTTCAGGTATGCCATCCTGCTAAAGAAGGGCGGAATTTATTTGGACATAGATTGTTACGTAAAAAAATCCTTCCGGGAATTCATCAGACCAGAAGATGTAGCGGTACTTTCTCCTGAAAAAAATCCAGTTTTCTTTGTGCAATGGGCTATGTTCTATGAATCTGGGCATCCGTTTCTCAAAAAAACAATGGAGTTGGTTTTGGAAAATATCCGTCACAATAAATTTCCACATGATGTACACAAAATGACAGGGCCGACAGTATACTCTCAGGCCATAAAAGAATGTTTAAAGGATGATCCTACAATCAAGCATAGAATTTTTGGCATCGAATACGATGATTTCCTGAAAGATAAATACAAACTGGCAAAATTCTTTTTATACAAAAAAAAAGCAGACCATTGGAAACAGTTGCAAGTCAAGTCAACTGTTTTGAAACCTAAATATCAATCAATGTAACGCCTAATAAAAGTGTATAAATTAAAATCTTCATCTAAATAGACTTTTTCTAATTCTTCCATTACAGTAGTTTTGTCTATATTCTTCATTCTATTATTTTGTATAAGCATATATGCTTTTTCAGCATATAAAAAGACTCTACGCCTATTTTCCTCTTTCGGAGAACTCATTATCGAAGCAAGCAATTCATCAACACCAACGCCCTTATCTGCAACAGTCTTAAATACAGAAACTTTTCGCTGACGGAGCATCTTATTTAGCCTATAAGCAAAAACATCAGCTCCCTCCCTGTCTGCCTTATTAATCACAAAAACATCTCCTATCTCCATTAGACCAGATTTAATATGTTGTATCTCATCACCCGCCTCGGGCACTAGAACTACCACCGTCAAATCGGCAAGGCCAGCGATCTCCAATTCAGATTGCCCGACACCAACTGTTTCAACAATAATGTAATCAAATCGGGCAGCCCTTATCACATCTGTCATCTCAATAATCTTTGCAGACAGACCTCCTACAGATCCTCGGGCAGCAACCGAACGGATAAACACATTGGACTTATTAAAATGCGCAGACATGCGGATCCTGTCACCAAGTATCGATCCAAGATTAAAAGGAGAAGTGGGATCAACAGCAATAATCGCCACCCGTTTCTCCGCCAAACTCAATCGTTCTATCATAGCATTGATCAACGTACTCTTACCCGCACCTGGAGGACCCGTTATGCCAATTACCTGAGCAGCCGTATTTGCATCAAGATCACGCAATAACTCATCGCTCCCCGAAAGTTCATTTTCAACGATCGTCAACGCTCTTGCTAGGCTTTTAAGCACGCCTCGTTCGATTTCAGAAACCAGCTTAATATATTTATTCATTATCCTACGGGTATACAAACAAACGTAAACAAATATTTAATCCGTAACTTTGAAAAATTTAGATTCTTTAATGAAGACCTATTTACGATTACTCACTTTTGCAAAACCCATTGAAAAGTATGCTTTCCCATACATTATAGCAACATTACTCGCTATCTTTTTCAACACCTTCAACTTTGCTTTGCTTTCCCCCTTGCTACAAACGTTGTTCATGACAGAAAAAACCCCACATACAGCTACAGACGAGATAATATCTTCTTTTGATATACTCGCCCGCTTCAGAGCATACATAGAACATTCAATTACAAAATATGGGCAATCAGAGACACTTATGATTGTATGCGTAGTAATTTTAGGTTCAGTTCTGCTTTCCAATTTTTTCCGTTATTTTTCCCAACGTTTTATGGAAGACTTACGGGTCCATACCCTTCTAAATCTACGTAAGACAGTATTTAATAATGTTCTTGACCTTCATGTTGGCTTTTTCAATAATGAGAGGAAAGGAGATATCATTTCTAAAATTTCATCAGATGTTCAGGTGGTACAGTATTCAGTCACTAATACATTGCAGGTTGTATTTAAAGAACCTATTCAGCTACTCTTTTACATAGTGTTTTTACTTTCCATCTCTATCAAGCTTACTCTTTTCTCCTTATTAATAATACCAATATCTGGATTTATTATTAGCAAGATCGTCAAAAGATTAAAGCGTCAGGCCACGCAAGCACACGAATCATTTGCCAAAATGATCGGCTTTCTGGATGAGGCACTAAGTGCTATTAAAATCATCAAGGCCTTCAATGCCACAGAAAGGGTCAAAGAAAAATTCCATGAAGAAAACAAATTCTATTCTTTTTTGAACCGTAAAATGGCCCGCCGCCAACAGTCGGCCTCTCCTGTTTCGCAATCCCTGGGTGTACTTGTGGTTGTTATCATTGTTCTGTATGGCGGTTCTCTAATCATTGATGGCGATCAAAGTGCATTGGACCCTGCTGATTTTATTGCCTATATCGCTGCCTTTTCACAAGTTATGCAGCCTGTAAAAGCATTAACAGATTCATTCAGCAGTATCCATTCCGGCATTTCAGCAGGCGAAAGGGTATTGGAGCTGATCGATACGAAACCGGCTTTCCAAGATTCACCCCATGCCAAAACTCTTAAGGGGTTCAATAAAGAAATTGCCTTTGAAAACGTCTCCTTCAGCTACGGAGACAAAGAGATCTTGAAAAACATTGACCTTGTCATCGAAAAGGGAAAGACTGTTGCACTTGTAGGCCCTTCAGGCGGAGGAAAAAGTACACTCATGGACCTGATACCCCGCTTTCATGATCCCAAATCAGGGGCTATCAGGATCGACGGGCACGATTACAAAGAACTGACCGCCGATAGCATAAGATCAAATATGGGGATCGTAAACCAGGAATCGGTGCTTTTCAACGACACGATCTTCAACAATATTGCTTTTGCAAAACCGGAGGCCAGTGAAGCAGAAGTTATTGCTGCCGCTAAGATTGCCAATGCACATGACTTCATACAAGGCACAGAAAACGGCTATCAGTCGAACATCGGAGACCGGGGCAACAAACTCTCCGGAGGCCAGAAACAGCGCATCTGTATCGCCCGTGCCGTACTTGCCAACCCGCCGGTCATGCTGCTGGATGAAGCCACCTCTGCACTGGACACAGAGTCGGAACGCCTGGTGCAGGATGCATTGTTCAAACTCATGGAAAACAGGACCTCTGTCATCATTGCACATCGGCTCAGCACCATTCAGCATGCAGACACCATAGTAGTCATTGACAAGGGCAGGATCATAGAATCAGGAAACCACAACGAACTGGCCCGGCACAACGGGCTGTACAAAAAGCTGATAGATATGCAGACCTTCGCAGAATAGCAAGCCTATGAACAGTCCTGTCAACATATCCCTCATTGTATCTACCTATAACTGGCCGGAAGCCTTGCATCTGTCCTTACTGAGCATCAAAAGACAAGTGCAGCTTCCTTTGGAAGTGATCATCGCTGATGATGGCTCCTCAGAAAAGACGAGAACTGTCATTCAAAAACATCTAGTTGATTTTCCAGTTCCGCTCAGGCACATCTGGCAACAAGACTTTGGTTTCAGAAAATGCCTGATACTGAATAAGGCGATCGCTGAAACCTCCGGCAATTACCTGGTGCAGGTAGATGGCGACACCATCCTTAATAAGTATTTTATCAAAGATCACCAGGATCTTGCAGAAGCAGGTACATTCGTCAGAGGCACCCGGGCACACATCGCCGTAAAAGAACATTCGTATATCTTTCGCACAGAGACCACAGATTTCAACTTCCTTTCGAAAGGCATTGTGAACCGCTTCAATGCGCTGAGACTGCCGGCCTTGTCATTCCTTCTGCAAAAGAAAAGTCATGATTCCCATAGTGTCAGAGGAAGTAACCTTGCCTACTGGAAGCAAGATTATCTTCTGATCAACGGCTATAACAATGACCTTCAGGGCTGGGGGCATGAAGACGAAGAACTCGCCGCACGCTTTGTTAACAACCACCTGCTTAAAAAAACAATAAAATTAAAAGCAGTCCAGTTCCACCTTTACCACAAGCCCGAATCGCGTGAGCAGGAGACACAGCATACCGAAGCGCTGGAACGAACCCGGCTCGAACAATTGAAAACCTGTGCCAATGGCTATGCCCAGGCCTTAAATGCCATTATACAATGATCATAAATCATCCAACGGTTTCGTTAATCGTATCTACCTACAACTGGCCCCAGGCGTTAAGATTGTGCCTGGACAGCATCATCAACCAAGCCATACCACCAGATGAAGTGATCATTGCAGACGACGGCTCTACGGACGAAACAAGAATCCTGATCCGAAAATACCAGCTGGACTTTCCAGTGCCATTGATCCATGTCTGGCAGGAAGATGAAGGTTTCCAGCTATCCAGGATACGCAATAAAGCTATAGCCAGGGCCAGCAAAGCATATATTGTGCAAGTAGATGGTGACCTGATCCTTCAGAAAAGCTTTATCAAAGACCACTTGGCATTTAGCCGCCCAGGGTCATTTGTAAGCGGAAGCAGGGTGATTATGAACAAAGAGTTGTCCACAAAACTGTTAAAAGAATCAAGCATTAATATAAAACTAACAAATAAAGGACTCATTAATGTAGCGAATGGTCTGAGAATTCCGTTCCTATCCTCTAGAATGGCCAATTATAGAAACAAAGATGTTTATTACATGCGAGGATGTAATATGGCATTCTGGAGAAAAGATCTTATAGCCGTCAATGGTTATAATGAAGCCTTTGAAGGCTGGGGAAGGGAAGATAATGAAATCGGGCTAAGACTTATTCATACAGGAATTGAAAAAAGGATCATTAAATTTTCGGGTATTGTATTTCATATTTATCATCCTGAAAAGACGAGGAGTGGATTGAATGTGAATGACGAACTTCTGAAAAAGACTGCCCAAGACAAGCGAACCTATTGTAAAAAAGGACTAGACCAGTATCTATGAATCAACCATTACTATCGATAGTTATTGTGACTTTTAATGCAGGAAAGCACCTCAGGAGCTGCTTTGAAAATATTATAGCACAAGAAAGGAACGACATCCAGTTGATCATAATAGACGGAAAAAGTACAGATGACACCCTGCAGATCATCAATGAATATAAAGAAGAAATCGATTTCTGGATAAGCGAAAAAGATAAAGGTATTTATGATGCTATGAATAAGAGCATTAAATATATCAAAGGTAAATGGGTCTTTTTTATGGGTGCAGACGACCTACTTGAAGCAGGCTTCAAAGATATGCTTTCCGAGCTTGTAAATCCCAGGGCTATCTATTATGGAATTGTAAATGTAAATAATGTACTATACAAAGATCCATATTCAGCATACCGTCTTTCGAAGCTCAATATATGCCACCAAGCGATTTTCTACCCTTCCTCTGTATTCCGACGTTATCAGTATGATCTTAAATATCCTTTATGGGCAGATTGGTTCTTAAATATACAATGCTGGGCCGATAAGAATTTTAAATTTATCTATAAACCACACCTAATCAGCAAATTTGGTTTGCTGGGTGCATCATCGATTTCAGATGACATCGCCTTCAAACAAAATCATAAACATATTATCTTAAAATATTTAGGCGTGGTCGCTTGGTTAGGATATTCCATCAGAGAATTGAAAAAAAAAAGATATTCAAATAAGTAATGACAGAAGGAAAAATGACCATATTGTATGATCATCAGGCATTTGATATGCAAGACTATGGAGGTATCAGCAGGTACTTTTCTAATCTGATCCATGGAATCAAAGAAAGAGATGAGTTTAAAGTCTTATTGCCTCTTCAATATTCTACCAATTACTATATTCGAGATCTGCCTCAGCAAATGAATTATACGATCGGAAGAGCCTTACTTTATAAACAAAGAAGACGGACAAGATGGAACCGTAAACTCGCCAAAAAGAAAATTGCAAACTCGGATTTTGATATTTTTCACCCAACCTATTTCAATCCTTATTTCCTAGACTACCTACGAAAACCAATGATTGTTACAGTACATGACATGATCTATGAAAATTTTCCAGATCTGTTTCCAGAAGCAGAAGAAGTGATAAGGGACAAACAAAAGCTAATCAATTCAGCGGATCAGATAATTGCCATTTCTGAATTCACGAAGCAACAGGTAATAAAGCACTTTCCTGGCACTCAATCTAAAATAACCGTAATTTACCATGGGCTCCCGAATGAAATGACTTCACCTTCGAATATCCATTTACCCCATAAGTACTTACTTTATGTAGGCGACAGGGCTGCTGTCTATAAAAATTTCATTAGTTTCCTAGAAACTATAGCTCCAATCTTGACGATAAGCAATGACCTCCATCTGATCTGTGCAGGTGGGGGGCCATTTACTGAACCAGAATTAAATCAAATCAAGAAATTAAAGATAACCGGCAAAACTTTACAGATTCGTGCATCAGATCATCAGCTAGTACAGCTCTACCAGCAAGCAATTGCATTCATTTACCCCTCACTACAAGAAGGCTTCGGACTGCCAATGCTTGAAGCATTTAAAAATGAATGTCCGATTGCTTGTAGCGATACCTCTTGTTTCCCAGAAGTTGGAGGAAAAGCCGTTACGTATTTTGATCCTTTAGACATCCATGCTATGCGACAAAAAATAAGTCAACTCATATATGATCCTGATCTTCGACAGTTGCAAAAAACTGAGGGACTGAAACAACTCAGAAAATTTACCTTTGAAAATAGTCTTGACCAAACGATTGCTTGCTATAAAAAAATTACGCTGTAGTTATATTTCAATCATATGAAACCTGTAGCAATTGTCATTCCTTTCTATAAAAATAAATTGGAGCCATTGGAAGAAATTTCAGTTCGTCAATGCTTTAATATCCTGTCTAGTCATGATATCATAGCAGTCAAGCCTCAACAACTAGAACTCAATTATAATTTTACATTTGACGCGACTGTCTCGTTCGATCCACACTTTTTTGCAAATATCACAGGATACAACAAACTCATGCTTTCACCCTTATTTTATGAGAAATTTCTTGACTATCAGTATATCCTGATTTATCAGCCGGATGCTTACGTCTTTAAGGATGAACTTTTAGAGTGGTGCGAAATGGGCTATGACTATATAGGCGCACCCTGGCTAAGAGGAACACCTTATCCAGACTTCGTTAAGGCAATCAAGAGTAAATTTCTAAATTATATCCATATCAAAAAAAATCTCAAACAATCAAACTCATCAGTACCTACGGATATCCAGTTGGAAAACCGCGTTGGTAACGGTGGGTTTTCATTAAGAAATGTTAAAAAATTTCACGAAATCTGCCTTAGCCAGCGGCAAATGATTCAAGTCTATGAGAGTGAAAAACACCATTATTTTAATGAAGACGTATTTTGGAGTCTTGAAGTCAATCGAAAGCGTCGTATTCTAAGAATTCCTGATTATAAAAAGGCTGTATTCTTCGCAATGGAGACCCAGCTTGCACACGCATTCCAAATCACCAATGGAAAGCTTCCTTTCGGCTGTCATGCATGGGATAAGCACTTTAGCTATTGGGAGCCATTCATCTGCACAAAGTAATAGAACCCTCATTGAACGAGAAAGACAATGTCCCTTAAATCCACATTCTCTAATTATGCTCATAATAACACTTAGATTCAAAGTTAGCAGAAAGTTAACATAGGGCCGTATCTTTGATCAATGCTCATACCTTTGATATAACTTCTCATGTCCGCAACAAAAATCAGAATCTTAGAAGCCGTTAACCAGCTGGGGCTCGGGGGCACCGAATATGCCCTTCAGCTCTACAGCAAATTCCTGAACAAAGAAATTTTTGAAGTCACTGTAGTCTCCCTCCTCAAAGGTGGAGAACGAGTCAAATTACTGGAGGAAATGGGAATAAAGGTTATCCTGCTCGATGGTGATTATGCTCAACTACCTGCTATTCTCAACCAAGTCGATGTATTTCACTGGCATGGGGGAGGATCGATAGATCCTGAACTTTTCAATATAGTAAAACAAAATAAACCTCCATTAGTCATTCAAACTAATGTTTTTGGCATATATGATGCATCACCATTTTATGACCTGATTGACTACGATCTTTACATTTCCAAAATGACCTTGGTCAGAAGAATGGCCCAGGATAAGAAGCTGCCTGACAATTTTCCAAACAAACGAAAAGTACTTCCTTATCCGGTAGATACCGATCATCTCAACACAAGCCTACCCACCACAGAAAAGTTAATTAGATTTAAGCATGATAATCATCTAAATGATTTTTTTATAGTTGGCAGAATCGGGCGCGCAGATGATCACAAATTTGACCTGATCGCCCTAGACGGATTTGCGCATTTTGCAAAAAAAAAGGATCATGCGCGCTTCCTGCTAGTCGGGGCAACACCTACAATGAAACTTCACGCAGAGCACCTTGGTATTTCTCATAAACTCATGATCATGGAAAATACCGTAGACATTCAAAAATTGCTCATCTATTATAAGATCATGGATGTATTTCTCGCAGCAAGCCAGATAGGTGAAAGTTTTGGGATGGTGATCGCAGAGGCCATGACTGCAGGAACACCCGTATTGACCATCAGCACAGAAGACCGGGACAATGCCCAGATAGAACTAATGGATAACGAAAAAAGTGGGCTAGTAGTAAAAAGAAGTAAACATTCAATTGCCAAGGGGTTGCATTTCCTTTATGAGAACAAGTCTATTGCAAAAAAACTATCTGAAGAAGCAAAGCTCAAGATATTGAGAGATTACAAAGCACAAAAAATAGTTAAAAGCTTCGAACAACTTATTTTAAAACATTTAGATCATTCTTCCGGGCACATTGGAGAGAAATCACTGATCCAAAGTTACTCCAAAGCAATGGTCAATGACTATCTCGACAGATGCATCAACCTTTTTGGCCGAACAACTTTTCATAAGAGACTCATATCATTTTTCAGGAAAACTGGTCTTTTTTCTTAAACTCCGATCTGATCTCTTTCCACAGCCTGGAAAACAGCGGTTTTCTCTTTGCATATGTGCTTTCATCAGGCAGATGAATCGTTTTAAGCACTTCTGAATTGATGATTGCGGAAATATCACCTGGTATAAATTTCAATTTCGGCCAGAGTGAGTGGTCAAAAGGATGAAATGCCTTAAGTGTGAAATAATTAAACTCATCTACAGCATTCCAAAGCTTATAGAAACTAGCTACATTAAAATCATCCTTATGGCTCCAATTGTTTAGCTTGGTCAAAATTTCTTGAGACGTTCTAGCCCAACTCTGATGTAATACCAAATCATCCCAATGGACATATTTATTTAGCGTATAGCTATTCCTGGCTAGTTCAAATACAGGATTATTAGAGGCAAAACTCAAGGTTTCATTAGATTCTGCCACAACGAGAAAACCTGTAGGGACTTTTTTAAAAAGCGTAGCGGTCCGGCAGGTAATGGTAACATTTTCTCCAGGCCTAAACTTATCAAGCTTTTGAACAAAAGATTCGAAATCAGTGAAGTATTCGTCTGAATCAATCTGAACATACCAATCCGCATCTCCCATTTTCTTTGCTAGCATATTCCGCTCGCGGGTATCACATTCCATCGGAGATAACCCAAGGACAAAGAACTGATCCTGGTAGATCGTTATCTTATTTTCGACATCAAATTCCTTCAACCATTCCCAAAAATCATCACTAATATTCAGCGGATCGCCTGCCCATGTTAATCTATCAGCATCTAAAGCAAGAAAGATTTCTGACACAAATGGATATACCCTAGGCAGTGAAATCTTGATAAATTCATAGTCATAAGAGATCAAGAAACCAACTTTTATAACGCTCATGTATTAATAATAAACCATTTGCTCATTTCCAGCAAACCTACAGAAATATTTAATAAATGTATACCTGAATCCTTATTAATTGAACAGTTAACTAATAAATACAAGCGGCTATTCAATATTCTCCTTACATTAATTAGTTAAATCTGCCCCCGCTACTTGAGGGGCTGTAACAGAAGTACCTCCAAACGTGAACATGTAATTACCAGACACACTTCCATCTATACCCATCTTATCCGTTGTATATATATTCCCGCGGTCAGGTCCTCTATTTCCTGAAGGAGCTACCAGTTCTAACCGATCCTACGGATTAGTTGATGACCAGTTAGATGTATTGGAATAATCCCAATGCTGACCTGCTCCATCAATTGCGCCAACTGAAATAACGTTAGGTAAATTTGCAGGATAGCTCACTCGTGTTAGATAGTATGCCTCATCTCCCGCGGCTGCAACTACCACACATCCCTTACTCTTCCAGAACTTATTGTTGATGCTATAGCATTGGTAATATCCGGAGACGAGTACCCAGAAACCCAGCCCCAGGTTATGCTAATCACATCAGCCCCAGATATCAGCCAAGTCCATGTTATAGCCTTCCCTTTATTAAAGTCATCTGCACAAGAACAGAATATATTCACAGGTATTTAATTTCAACATTTAGAGCTATTTCGGCAATTCCCAGATTATTCGTGCTAATCAACTATTCCAGCCATAACCTGTCTATAATAACTAGTAGAAGGTCAAGTGCTGTATCCTGATGGATCATTAGCTATAAACCAAGGTACATGTCACAAATAAATTACTTAAACAACAATGACATTTATAATAAATTAATTTTTATTTGATAGATTTGTCTTATCACCGTATCATATAAATTAATCATCCAAAATGAAAAGAATTATCAATTTTTTTGTTGTTGCATTAATTGCAACTTGCACACTGACTTCTGCTACAGTGCTAATAAATAAGGATAATAATAGTTTATCCAAGAAAAAATCATCAAATGCAATGCGCCGCTATGCAATATTATCAAGTTCTGATGAAGGAATAAAGTTTATAACTATAAGTACTACGAATAAAATCTATTCTGCCGGGGGTACTCCCTTACTTATAAATGGCCCATATAAGTTAGATTTCCAAGGGGATTATAACCTTGTCTTATATAATGGCACGACGCCTATTTGGGCATCTGGCATAGGTACGGGAGGAAATAGGCTAGAGTTTTGGACTGGGGGACAAATTTATAGGTTCGCTGGCACCTATCTTACATGGAACTCAGGAAGCGCGACCCTAGGTAATCCATTTATCTGGGTATTGCAAGATGATGGCAACTTTGTTGGCTATGATGGATATACTGTTGAACCTGGGCCGTTACTTAACCCTGATATATATGTTACTGGCCAGCCATTTGCTGCTACTGGTACGGCCGGAGGTAAAAAAAGTAAACACTCGGGAACATTAAATTAAATTTCAATTATTACGGTGATAATAAAAATAGGGTGTCCTTCTGACACCCTATTTTTATTTATTAATATGTAAAAGTATTAGGATAAGTATAAAAAGCAATCCATTTAGTGGTATAATAACTATTGTCATAGTTAGCCGTAGTAAAAGTGTGATCTTGATCCCATGCATTCATATATCCATAAACAGGGACTGTACCCGGAACTTGTGTTGGGAAAGCATAAAACTTTATACCGGTAAGATGCCAAAAACCGGTTTGCGATGTTCCAAACTGATAAAAATAAGTGATTCTTCCATCAGGATAATTCCCGTAAAATTCATAGACAGGCTGAGCACCAGTGGTTGTAGTACTAAATGCCTTAAATGCTGACCCATCATATGTCCAACCGCTAACAGTTGTGTTAGAGCTTAAATAATGGCTGGGAGTAGCAGGATATTTAGAGAAAGCATAGATTTGGGATGCCAGAGGTGCGGCTCTATCATATTCTAGTCTAGCCAGCGTCTTGCTAATATTCAGCCTACCATATCCAAAAGTATTGTCAAATCCAGATGCCCCCATGTCTGTCGCGTTGTTTATCAAATAATTATAGACCTGAGAAGAAGTGAGATTAGAATTATAAGACAAAAGAATTGCAGCTGCGCCCGCCACCTGTGGCGCCGCAGCTGAAGTACCACCAAAAGTCATTAGATAATTGCCAGAATTGCTGCCATTAGTGCCCATCTGATCTATAGTGTATATATTTCCAAGTCCCGAACCATAATTTCCTGAAGGAGCCACTAGTTCTAAACGGTCTTCTGGATTAGTTGATGACCAATTAGAAGTATTAGAATAAATCCAATGCTGACCTGCCCCATCAATTGCGCCAACCGAAATAACATTAGGTAAATTTGCAGGATAGCTCACCCGATAGTATGCCTCATTTCCTGCCGCTGCAACTACCACACATCCTTTACCGCCTCTTCCAGAACTTATTGCTGATGCTATAGCATTAGTAATATCTGGAGACGAGTATCCGGAAATCGCGCCCCAGGTTATGCTAATCACATCAGCTCCCGCTGTCTGCCATGCCCATGTAATAGCTTCTCCCTTATCAAAGTCATCCACACCAGGTCCAAATACGTTCACAGGTATTATTTTAGCATTTGGAGCTATTCCGGCAATTCCTAAATTATTGGTACTGGAAGCACCGATTATTCCCGCCACAGCTTGACCATGATAACTTGTAGATGATAAAGGAGCTCCATATCCCGATGGATTATTAGCTGTAAAACCCGTTAACAATCTTCCATTAGTAAATTCTTCGTGTGGTCCAACCCCCTCATCTGTAACAGCGACCTTAACCTCCGAAAGTCCCATGACCGTATTTCCCAAGTTAATATCCATCCCCGCGACATAATATGCATTTCCAAGATTTTTCAGGTAATATTGATTGCCAAAATAAGGTTCTGAGTATTTTTGCCAAGCTCCAATAAAATTCGGTTGCGAATATTCTACCAATCCGCTCTCATATATTTTATTTGCGACTTGAAGAATAGACTGATGATCCTGTAACTTCAAGAGGTATCCTCCCAGTCTCGATTTTCTTACGACCGAAAGAACATTCTTTCCCATAGCATTTATGATTGACTCGACAGATATACCTGACTTCGGACGTAACGTAATTTCACCTGTTGGTATAAGTTCATGCCCTAATGTGGTTTTAAGCACATAATGTTTAATTGAGTTCTTAGAGAATAAAGAAGTATCAATCTTTGATTCACTAATTAATAAAGAAAAACCTGAACGAAGCTTTTCTAATGAAGATCCTGTAACGCTCAACTTTTTAAACACTGCATTGGAATCAGGATCAAATAATACCAATTTGTTAGGAACATTACTTACCGAAACTTTTCTACCTTCTTCGTTGTAGTAGAAATCACCGGTAATGATATCCGGACTTTTAACACCTGATTGAGTTTTAAGTCTCTGAGGAGTGTCTGAGACATCCTCTGCTTTTTTACAGGATTGCACGGTGAGCGCAAAGACTGCCATCAGACAGCCAAAATAAAATTTTTTCATATTTGTATAGGATTGAATTGATTAAAATGCAGATGATCATCCCTACTCCCTTCAAATATAAAATGCTTTTGAGAGACTAAGTGTTGAATAGAGAGCATGGTTGTCAATTGGGATACATAAAGCTATTGATTTCCCCTAAGTATATCAATAGTAAAGGGAAAATATTTAAGATCAACATACGATAAACAAAAAAAGCTGTCCAATCGGACAGCTTTTCCATTAAAGAACAATATTTTAACTACAACTTCCGCTTCACCTCGACCTGCTCATAAGCCTCCACAATATCCCCGACCTCAATATTATTGAAGCCCTGGATATTCAGCCCGCATTCATAGCCCCTGGAAACCTCTTTCACATCATCCTTATAACGTTTCAGCGAAGCCAGCTCGCCGGTATAAATTACCACACCATCGCGGATGATACGGATCTTGCTGTTGCGCGTGATCGTACCATCGAGTACCATACAACCCGCGATCGTACCCACCTTGGTGATCTTGAAAGTCTCCCTGATCTCCACATTGGCCGTGATCTTCTCCTCAAACTCAGGCGCAAGCATACCCTCCATCGCCGCCTTGATCTCATTGATCGCATCGTAGATGATCGAGTACAACCTGATATCGATCTGCTCGGCCTCAGCCAGCTTGCGTGCACCCGAAGAAGGCCGCACCTGGAAACCAACAATGATCGCATCAGAAGCCGAAGCCAGCAATACATCAGACTCAGAGATCTGGCCCACCGCCTTGCTGATGACATTGACCTGGATCTCAGGTGTAGACAATTTCAGCAATGAATCGGACAAGGCTTCGATAGAACCATCCACGTCACCCTTGATGATCAGGTTCAGCTCCTTAAAGTTGCCGATCGCCAGACGACGGCCAATCTCATCCAGCGTAATATGTTTCTGCGTACGCAAGCCCTGCTCACGCATCAGCTGCAAACGCTTGTTGGCAATTTCCCTGGCCTCCACTTCGCTTTCCAGCGCATTGAACCGGTCACCGGCAGTAGGCGCACCACTCATTCCCAGTACCTGGACAGGCACAGAAGGGCCGGCCTTATCAACTTTTTGTCCGCGCTCATTGAACAATGCCTTCACACGTCCGCTATAGCTTCCGGCCAGGATCGGGTCACCGATCTTCAAAGTACCGGCCTGGACCAGTACAGTCGTCACGATACCACGGCCTTTATCCAGCGTAGCCTCGATCACACTGCCCGTAGCACGTTTGTCCGGATTGGCTGTAAGCTCAAGCAGCTCAGCCTCCAGCAATACCTTTTCCAGCAGCAGGTCCACATTCAGACCGCTCTTACCGGAGATCTCCTGGGACTGGAACTTACCGCCCCAATCCTCGACCAGGATATTCATGACCGAAAGCTGCTCGCGGATCTTATCCGAATTGGCTCCCGGCTTGTCAATTTTAGTAAAAGCAAATACCAGCGGCACACCAGCGGCCTGCGCATGGTTGATCGCCTCCCTGGTCTGCGGCATGACCGCATCATCCGCCGCAATCACAATGATCGCAATATCCGCCACCTTCGCACCCCTGGCACGCATGGCCGTAAAAGCCTCGTGTCCAGGTGTATCCAGGAACGTTACTTTCTTGCCGGTCGGCGTGGTCACCATATAAGCACCGATGTGCTGGGTAATACCCCCGGCCTCACCGGCCACCACATTGGCCTTGCGGATATAATCCAGCAAAGAAGTCTTACCATGATCCACGTGACCCATAATGGTCACCACAGGAGCCCTTGGCAGCAGATCCTCTTCCGCATCCTCCTCCTCGATCACAATATCGGTCTCGTCATCAGGTTTCACAAACTGGATCTCATAGCCGAACTCATCGGCAACGATGGTCAGCGTCTCTGCATCCAGGCGCTGGTTGATCGACACGAACATCCCCAGGCTCATGCAGGTCGCAATGATCTTGGTCACCGGCTCATCCATCATGACCGCCAGTTCATTGGCCGTCACAAACTCAGAAACCTTCAGCACCCTGGACTGCAGTTCCTGCTCCATAGCTGCCTCATCAGCAGACATGGCCACATCATCACGCTTCTGACGGCGCAGCTTTGCACGCTGTGCAAACTTGCCGGACTTGCCCGCACCGCTCAGACGCGCCAGTGTAGCCTTGATCTGGTCTTGTATCTCTTTCTCTGTAGGCTCCTCCTTAGGACCGCTAACCGGTGCACCCGGTTTATTGTTCCTGAAATTAGGACGGTTGCCCGCATTGTTCGGATTGTTATTTCTGAAATCGGGCCGGTTGCCGGTAAACTGGCCCGGAGGCCTCTGGCCCGGTTGCTGGGCACCCTGTCCCCCCTGTTGGAAACCACCATGTCCTTGTCCCGGCTGGCCAGGCCCTCCGGGAGTTTTCTTGCGTTTGCGCTTTCTCCTGGCATCCGCACTGTCTGCCGATGAAGCCACCGGCTGCGATCTACGCTCAGGAGTGACCGGCAAAGTGATCTTACCGATAATATTAGGGCCGGACAATTTCACTGAACGCGCCTTGATCACTTCATTCTCATCGGTCTTCTCAGGAGCAGGAGCCGGTTCAGCCGGTTTGGGGGCCTCAGCAGCTTTTGCCGCAGGTTCCGCTTCAGGTCTTGCCGCTTCAGCAGGCTTCACCTCCTGGGCCGGTTTCACCGCTTCAGGGGCTGGCTGCACAGGAGCCTGCCGGACAGGTTCCTCACGAACCTCTTCATGCGTATCCCGAACCGGCGGTTCAGGTACAGCCTCAGCAGGAGACTCCTCTTTTTTTACAGGCCTGTTCTTATTGCTGAGGTCATCCAGATTGATCTTACCGATCACCTTCACACCAGGCAAAGTACCCTCGTCCTGCTTTGCTTCAGGTTCCTGCCGTGCAGGAGCCGCAGGTTTAACAGGGGCCTCCTCCTTCACCTTCTCGGCAGGAGGAATATAGGAATGAAGGTTCTTTACAAGAACACCTTCATTTTCAAACTCAACATTTTTTCTGGGAGCTTCAGTGACCTTCTCAGTCACTTCAGGCTCATCACGACGTATCTTACCAATGACAATCTGATTGGCTTCTTCCTTTACGATCTTATCGCCCTGAAACTCCTTCAACAGCGCGTTGTACATGTCACGCGTGAGTTTAGTAGTGGGTTTATTCTCAACAGAATAGCCTTTCTTTTCAAGGAACTCCACAGCCGTAGCGATCCCTACGTTAAGTTCCTTAACTGCCTTGAATAAAATTATTGGTTTGTCGTCTGACATTGATCTCCTTTTTTTCTTTAATTCTTATACAAAAGTAACGTTTATTCTCGTTTATTTCATGCGCATGACAATTAGTTTTTAATTAATGTGTGCTTTAAACAAATCCCTGTAACGTTATTCAAATTCTGATTTCAGGATGCTCATCACTTCCTTGATGGTCTCCTCTTCCAGGTCCGTCCGTTTTACCAGCTCATCTATCGACAGCGCAAGTACACTTTTGGCGGTATCCAGACCGATGGCTTTCAGCTCGTCAATGATCCAGCTGTCGATCTCATCCGAGAACTCCTCGATATCGACATCCTCGTCTTCCTCCCCGGCTTCCCTGTACACATCGATCTCATAGCCGGTCAGCTTTCCTGCCAGCTTGATGTTGTGTCCGCCCCGGCCAATTGCCAGTGAGACCTGATCAGGCTTCAGGTAGACGGCAGCATGCCTGGTCTCATCATCCAGTTTGATGGAAGTGATCTTTGCCGGGCTCAGCGCCCTGGTGATGTACAGCGAAATGTTATTGGTAAAGTTGATCACGTCAATATTCTCGTTCTTCAGCTCCCTCACGATACCATGGATACGCGAACCTTTCATCCCCACACAAGCACCTACCGGATCGATCCTGTCGTCATAAGACTCCACCGCAACCTTGGCCCTTTCCCCAGGCTCCCGGACGATCTTCCTGATAGTGATCAGGCCGTCAAAGATCTCAGGCACCTCGATCTCGAACAAGCGCTGCAGGAACTCCGGCGCGATCCTTGAAATGATGATCTTCGGTGTGGCATTGACCATATCTACTTTCAGGATCACGGCCCGTACGGTATCTCCTTTTTTGAAATAATCCGCAGGGATCTGCTCAGATTTCGGCATCATCAGCTCATTGCCCTCATCATCAAGCACCAGCGTTTCTTTCTTCCATACCTGGTACACTTCACCGGTCACGATCTCACCTACCCTGTCCTTATATTTTTTAAAGATCTCATCCTTTTCAAGCTCCAGCACCTTGGAAACCAGGGTCTGCCTTGCAGCAAGGATGGCCCTGCGGCCAAAGCTCTCGAGCGTGATCTGCTCAATATAATCATCCCCTACTTCCAGGTCAGGATCCAGTGTCTTCGCCTCAGCCAGCTCGATCTCCAGGTCGTCATCTTCCGAGAAACCATCCTCCATCACCTTCCTGGTACGCCAGATCTCAAGATCCCCGTTGTCCGGGTTTACAATTACGTCGCAATTCTCATCGGTGCCGTACTTTTTCCGCAGCATACTGCGGAATACTTCTTCCAATACGCTGATCACCGTAGGACGGTCGATGTTTTTGAAGTCCTTGAACTCCTGAAATGAATCGATTAAATTAATATTGCTCATTTTATTTAAATGAAATTAAAACCTTTGTTTCTGTTATATCATTAAAAGCTATGCTGGTTTCCACCAGTACGGCCTTTTTTCCCTTTTCCTTTACTTTGGCCTCCACGGTAATGCCTTCATCATCCACCGCCAGCAGCCTGCCTTCCTTTACTGTCCCCTCGCCCAGCTTTACACTCACTTCACGCCCGATATTTTTATCGTACTGCCGCTTCAGTTTAAGCGGCTCTCCGATACCGGGTGACGAAACTTCCAGATTATATGCCTTTTCGATCACGTTCTCCTCTTCCAGGTGAAAGCCCACATGCCTGCTGATCGCTGCGCAATCCTGGATAGTAATGCCCTGATCTCCATCTACATGAATGATCAGCTTATGATTCGGCAGCATCTTCACCTCTACAAGAAACAGCTCAGGCCTGTCCGCGATCTTTTCCTCGACCAGTTCTTTTACTCTTTTTTCTACCTGCATAACCCATTAGCTAATAACAGAAAAGAGGGGACGTGTGTCCCCTCTTACCTGATAAGGATACAAAAGTAAAAAATATTTTTAAAAATAAAAAATGTGATTCTCCTGCATGCTGATTAAAGCCCGCCCTTGCCCCAGGTCACTTACCTGAAACAGGAGAACTCATCGCCGTACGGGCCAAACTTGATCCGGCACAGGACATCCTGTCCTGCTCCTCTGGTTCCAGCACCGTTGGAACACGGTTGGACAACCCTTGCACAACCCTCGCCATACCCATTGGGTCTTAAAACGGTGCTCCAAGGGTGTTAAGGGCGTTACGGGAACGTTGGGGAACCTGAGGCTTTGCTGGCAGGGATCTGGGTCGCATCAAACAGGTATCAACTAGGGGGTTGGTTGCCTGTACCACCCAACCTGACCCCTACCTGATCCCGACCTGTGCTTCAATAGAACCGGTCCGGATCCGCATCAGCTATGGACCAGGCAGTTACCGGGAAAGCAGTTGCTGAAGAGGTTTTACCTGTGGACTTAGCTGACCGCTGATGATCTGCCCGGCATCACCGAATTTTGAGTTCAGGTGCGTAATGACCAGGTAGTCCCGGTTGCGGACAAAAGGTTTTGAGGGTTTGAAAATGATGGTGCTGTCTGTGAGTTCAAATTGCCCGGTGACGGGCTCTTCCATCACGGTAGTGTCGCTTTCTGAAGGGGTCTGAAGTACAGCGATCAGGTTAGCAAGCACGGAATCGGCGGGGGCGGCCTGTTTTAACTGCAGTAATCCGGCCTGGTCTATGTGCCTGAAAACAATTGCAGTACTGTCTGCATTGAACGCAATTGACAATGGCTTGCTGCCCGACAGTGAGCAAGCGCTGAGCAGCCCTGCCAGAAATAACCCGGCCGCCATGTAGCGGTTGTTCATTATGCGGTAGTCTGGTTGCCGGCGTTTCATTTGAAGGATTGTAGGTTATCTGATGATCTCCCGGGAGATCACCAGCTTCTGGATCTCTGAGGTGCCCTCGTAGATCTGGGTGATCTTGGCATCGCGCATCAGCCGTTCTACATGGTACTCTTTTACAAAACCATAGCCTCCGTGGATCTGGACCGCTTCTGTAGTCACTTCCATAGCTGCTTTTGAGGCGTAAAGCTTGGCCATTGATCCGGCCAGCGTATAGGGTTGTCCCTGGTCTTTAAGCCAGGCGGCTTTATAGACCAGCAGCCGGGCTGCCTCGATCTGTGTTGCCATGTCGGCCAGTTTAAAGGCTATTGCCTGGTGTTCTGCAATGGGTTTGCCAAAGGATCTCCGCGATTTGGCATAAGCCAGGGCCAGTTCGTATGCACCGGCCGCAATTCCCAGGGCCTGCGCTGCTATGCCTATGCGCCCGCCTTCCAGCGTTTTCATGGCAAACTTAAAGCCGGAGCCTTCTTCTCCGATCCGGTTCTCTTTGGGTACTTTTACGTCATTGAACATCAGGGAATGGGTATCTGAGCCCCGGATACCCATTTTATTTTCCTTGGGACCTATGGTAAATCCTTCCATGCCTTTTTCTATAATGAAGGCATTGATCCCTTTGTGTCTTAAGGATCTGTCTGTCTGGGCTATGACCAGGTAAACGGCCGCCGTACTGCCATTGGTGATCCAGTTCTTGGTGCCGTTGAGCAGGTAATGGTCGCCTTTATCCTCGGCGGTGGTCTGCTGCGAGGTAGCGTCTGAGCCGGCTTCCGGTTCAGACAGGCAGAAAGCGCCGAGCTGAATTCCCGCTGCCAGCGGCTTCAGGTATTTTTCTTTTTGAAATTCGGTGCCGTATTTTTCCAGTCCGTAGCAGACCAGGGAATTGTTGACCGAGACCACTACCGAGGCAGAGGCATCTACTTTGGACAGCTCTTCCATCACCAGTACATAGGAGATCGTATCCATTGCGCTGCCATTGTATTTTTCAGAGACCATCATTCCCAGAAAGCCGAGCTCTCCCAGCTTTTTGATCTGTGCTGCGGGGAATTTCTGCTGCTCGTCTCTTTCAATAACTCCCGGCTTCAGTTCATGCTGTGCAAAGTCCCTGGCTGCCTGACGGATCATCAATTGTTCTTCTGTGAGTTGAAATCGCATCATAATACCTCATCAAATAATAAGTTATGCCAAATGTATATATTTCTGCACCACAAGTACTATGCTGTCGCCGTATTTTTGCAGTTATGGGCCTGCCTGCTATGGTATGGTGGCGGAGAGGGCTTATTTCAGCAAACGGTTGTTGTCGTCCGGAAAGACAAGGATCGGATGGTATTTTCTGGCTTCTTCTATCGGAAGTGAGCCATAGGACATAATGATGAGGATGTCGCCTACCTGCACCTTGCGTGCTGTTGCCCCGTTAAGACAGACCATGCCGCTGCCCCGCTCTCCTTTGATCACATAAGTTTCAAAACGTTCTCCATTATTGTTGTTTACGATCTGTACTTTTTCATTTGCTATGATCTGGGCGGCATCCATCAGATCTTCGTCTATGGTAATGCTGCCTACATAATTGAGTTCGGCCTGTGTTACTTTAACACGGTGGATCTTCGATTTTAATAGCTCGATTATCATGCGGCAAAGTTAGTTAAAGTTTATGAATGAATAAGCTTTTGATGTTCAGCTGATTATCATATTGTCAATGAGCCTGGTCTGCCCTACCCTGGCGGCTGCCAGTGCAATGAGCCCCTTTCCGCTGTGATCTGCCGGCGGCATAAGCGTCACCGGGTCTGCAATGACAAAATAATCCAGCTCAACGCCCGGTGTCCCTGCGATCATTTGCCTGGCTGCGGTTTCGAGTATAGCCAGCTTGCTTTCGTCGTAATGGTCGTTGAAGTGCTGCGCGAAATATTCGCTGACGTATTGAAGCGACCGGTAAAGCACCAGTGCGTTTTTCCGGTCGGCTGCTGTCAGATGGATATTTCTTGAGCTCATGGCCAGTCCGTCGGTTTCTCTGATGATCGGGCAGGTAATGATCTGTACCGGCAGATGGAAAAAGGAGACCATATTTTCGATCATCAGCACCTGCTGGTAGTCTTTTTGCCCGAAAAAGGCCAGGTTTGGCTGTACCGCATCAAAAAGTTTCTTCACGATCTGGGTAACGCCCTGGTAATGGCCTTTGCGGAATTCTCCTTCCAGCACGGATTCGGCGGGCCCGAGGTCAATATGCCAGTGCTCCGGCTTGGGGTACATTTCCTGCACGGAAGGCATAAAAACAATGTCGCAGCCGGCTTCACGGAGCATGCCCAGGTCGTGTTCCAGCGGCCGGGGGTATCTTTCCAGGTCCTTTGGATCGGTAAACTGGGTGGGGTTGACAAAAATGCTGCAAACTACTTTGTCTGCTTTTTTCTGTGCCTGTGAAATGAGCGACAGATGCCCTTTATGCAAAGCACCCATTGTGGCTACCAGTGCAATTTCCTGTCCTGCCTTTTTGACCGGATCAAGCAGCGACCTTAGTGCCGCAATCGTGTTTATTATTTCCAAAACTGCTTAAAAAAATTCAGTGGGCAAAGTTGCTTATTTATCCTTTTCCAACAAAACATCTTGTGTATTATATTGATAGATGTTATTATTTTGCTTATCTTTGCCCTTTGATACTCTTTTCTTTAACATAAATTTTTATTTACGAATATGGAGATGGCAAAAACGAAGCTACTGATTGTTACACACGAGATGTCGCCTTTCCTTGAACTCACAAAGATTTCAGAAATTACCCGTCAGCTACCACAGGCCATGCAGGACAAAGGATTTGAGATCCGTATCCTGATGCCGAGATTTGGAAACATCAACGAAAGAAGAAACAGATTACATGAGGTGATACGACTTTCGGGCATGAACATCATCATTGATGACAACGACAACCCGCTTATCATTAAGGTGGCTTCGATCCCTGCGGCACGAATGCAGGTTTATTTCCTCGACAATGAAGATTATTTTCAGCGCAAGTATGTTTTTAGGGATAAAGAACAAAAATTTTATGCCGACAATGACGAAAGGACCATCTTTTTCTGCAAAGGCGCGCTGGAGACCGTTAAGAAACTTGGCTGGTCACCTGACATCGTGCACTGCCATGGCTGGATGACCGCGCTTGTTCCCGCATACATCAAGACCACTTATAAGAATGATCCTACTTTTAAAAATTCAAAGGTGGTGTATTCTGTTTATGAGCAATGCTTTACCGAGAACCTGAATCCTGATCTTTATAAAAAGGCGGTCATGAGCACCATGACCACTGAGGATACCAAGGTATTTGAAAAGGCTGATTGCGCTGCACTTCATATCGGGGCCGTAACTTATTCAGATGCCGTTGTCTTGGCAGATGAGAAGATCGGGGATGATGTGTTAAAATTTGTTAAAGATTCCAATAAGCCAACTTTAGCTTTTAATTTAACCGAAAATTTCGACAATTTCTATTCTTTGTATGAGGAGATTTCGAATGAAGATTTGGTTACAATAGCATAAACTGAGGCATTAGATCATATGAAATTTATAAAGCAAGACTTATTGACCCTGTTGATAGGTCTTTTTCTTTTTTCTGCTTGTAAAAGCACGAATTCTATCGGTATTGAACCGGAGCCCGGCTATGCCATTGATGGCGACCTGGCCGATAGCAGCACCGTTTTACTGACTACCGTACAGGATGATCCTGCCGGCACCATCGGCCTTACGGGCTATCCCCTGGGCTGGATCAATGCGGATCCGGTTTTTGGGACAACGGAGGCTGAGATCGCGATGTCCCTGGCTTTGCCGAGCAATAATTATAGTTTTGGCAGAAGTCCTCTCGTGGACTCGGCTGTGCTGATCCTGCCATATGTTTCGCCTGTAGATTCTTCAAGGACCTCGCACTTCTACGGGGATACGACTTCTTCGGTGTTTAATTTTGAGGTACGCCAGCTTAAGGAAGATCTTGCGCTGCAAAAAGCCTTTATGAGCAATAAGGAATGGGAGACCAATGACCCTGCTGTAGGGACTTTTACAGGCAAGCTCCGGCCCAATACCAAGTTTAAGGTCATTGACATCGTCAAAGGTGGTGCCGATACGGCAAGGGTAGTGTCTACTCCCCAGCTCAGGATCAGGCTGGACAATGATTTCATCCAGCAGAACATCGTCAACCTTGATTCCGCCGCTTACATGACCCGTTCTTCCAAGTTCATGGGCTCATTTAAAGGATTGAAGGTTTCGCTGACCAGAAACGGCTCCAGCGGCCCCGGCGCCATTGCTTTCTTTAATTTCACTTCAACAGATGAGCTGGCGCGTGCCAATGTGGCCATTTATTATACCAAACTGCAGGACAATTCGCAGATCATCAGGGATACGGCTACGGTTTACTTCCCGATCTCTTCGTCTTCGGGACCGATCGCCGCTACGGTGAAGCATGATTATACCGGCACACCCGTAAGG